>Ga0302320_10000159_pt1 | contig 145559 bp, 134 predicted proteins | sample Bog_T0_3_FD_202130 | JGI IMG/M metagenome (GOLD analysis project Ga0302320, IMG submission 202130) | Peat permafrost microbial communities from Stordalen Mire near Abisko, Sweden - Bog_T0_3 | ecosystem: Environmental > Terrestrial > Soil > Wetlands > Peat | place: Sweden: Abisko, Stordalen... | reverse complement strand
GGCCCAGGCCGTGACCTTGTCCGGCGCGGCGCAGGCGATGTCAACCACAGCCCCGCCGCCAGCCGCCTTGGCCGAGCTCAGATAGGGGAAGGCCGCCTGGATGCTGGCGCCCGGGTTGCCGAAGCGGTAGCTCAGCGAGCCCTTGTAGGTCATGCCCAGCTCGCCATAGGGCACCACCGAGAAGTCGGTGCCCCACAGGTCCCATCGCACGCCAAATCCCAGCGACCAGGGGTTGAAGATGTTGTTGTAGCGGTAGCCCACGCGGGGGAAGAAGATGCCATCCACATCGTATTCAGCGCCGAGGGCCAGCACCGGCGACTCGTCCATAGGCAGGTCCACCTCGGGCATGACATGCAGGCGGGTCTGGGGCACCGCGTAGTCTCCGCCCAGGCGGAAGAGCAGGGGCAGGTCGAAGCCCTGTTTGTAGAACTTGATGGGGGTGCCCAGGTTCTGGGCCGCGAAGCCCGCCTTCAAGCCGGGGTAGGGGGTCTCATAGATCAGCCCCAGGTCCATGCCGATGCCGAAGGCGTCCAGCGAATCGAGGCTCTGGGCCAGCATCTTGAGGGTGACGCCGCCTGAGAGATGGGGGTAGAGGGGCCGCGCGTAGGAGACCGCGGCCTGAAGGTCATAGGGCGAGAAGGAGCCGTCCTCGGTGTAATTGAGGGTGGGGTCGGTGTTGTTCTGGCCGTTGGCCACCGTCTTCACCACGCTGGGCGCGATGAGGGTGTTGAAGGTGAGCCCGAACATGCCGCCATCGCCCAGGCTGAACACGGCGTTCATGTTCTCATAGAGAAGGTTCTGGAACCATTCCGCATGAGTGGCTTCAAACTCGCCGGTGAGCATCTGGGCCATGCCGGCCGGGTTGTAGGCCAGCCCCTCGGCGTCATCCGCCACCGCCACATAGGCTTCGCCCAGGGCCGCGGCGCGCGCGCCGGAGCCCAGCTTGGTGAAGGTGGCGCTGGTGGTGCCCACGCTCTCCACGCCCGCGGCCAAGGGCAGGCTCATGGCCAGCAAAGCGCTGAGAACAGAACACGTTTTCGCGAAGGTTCCCTGCATGCCTCACCCGAGCGCTTTGCCCTGGGACCTAGAGGCCGAGCCGCATGGCCCAGACTCGCCAGACCGCCTCGCGGATGATGCGGGCGCTCATCTTGCTGCTGCCGGAGGTGCGGTCGATGAAGATGATCGCCAGCTCCTTGAAGCTGTAGCCCTGCTTGGCCGCCTTGTAGCTCATCTCTATCTGAAAAGAATACCCGTCCGAATGGATTTTCTCAAGCGCGATGTGCTCGAGGACCTCCCGGCGGAAGGCCTTGAAGCCGCCGGTGCAGTCCGAGTAGGGCAGGCCAGTGACCCAGCGGACATAGAGGTTGGCCACTGAGGAGAGCACCAGGCGCCGGATGGGCCAGTTGACCACGCTCACCCGGCCGCCCAAGTAGCGGGATCCCAGCACCACATCCGCCCCTTTCAGGGCCTCCAAGAACTGGGGCAGGCTCACGGGGTCGTGCGACCAGTCGGCATCCATCTGCAGCAGGCTGCCATAGCCCGTGTCCAAGCCCCAGCGGAAGCCAGCCACATAGGCGGTGCCCAGCCCCAGCTTGGCGCTGCGCTGCATCAGGTGCACCCTGCCGCGGCTCTTGCGCATGAGGGCGCGCACCGCCTGCGCGGTGCCGTCGGGCGAGGCGTCATCCACCACCAGCACCTCCAGGCGCGGGTCCTGCGCCAGCACCTTGGGGATCAGGCTCGCTATATTGGCGCGCTCATTGTAGGTGGGGATGACCACCAGGGCTTTCGATGCTTTGCTCATGGCTCGGCCCTCAAGGCGGGGGTGGGGGGCTTGAAGAGGATGAGGCCCAGCGCCAGCAGCAGGCCCAGGCCGGCCAGGCCCAGGCCCCAGGCCAGGGCTGGCTCGCTGTAGGAGAGCTCGACGCGGTGGCTGCCGGGGCTGAGCTCGACCGCCTGCAGGGCGCCATAGCAGCGAAGCAGCGGGGCCGGTCGGCCGTCCACGCGGGCAGACCAGCCCGGGCTGAAGGACTGGGTGATGACCAGCAGGCTGTGCTCTGGCGCCTGCACCTGCAGGGCCAGGCTCAAGGGCTTGCGGTCGAGCCATTGCACGCTGCCGCGCAGGCGGCCATCGCCCGAGAGGGTGGGGCCCGCCTCCACCACCGCCAGCAGGGGCTCGGTCAGCGGGGCCATGGCGGTGATGCTGATGGCCTGGGCCTGGCTGTCGGCATTGAAGCTCTGGTTGGCCAAGAAGGCGCGGGGCAGGGCCAGCAGGTTCTGGTAGGCATTGGCCTGGCCGGGCAAAGGCTTCAGCCAGGGCAGGTCCACCGGATGGCTGAAGGCCGCATAGCGGGCGCCGCCCAGGCGCAGGAATTCCAGCGGCCGCTGGGCCAGGGCCTGCTCCAGCAGGGTCCAGCCCGCCAGCTTCATGCCGTGGTAGCCGCCCAGCTCCTCAAAGCCCAGCGCGGCGGCCTGATTGACCGCAGAGCCTGAGCCAGCTTGGATGAACACGCGATAGGGCTCCAGGCCCTGGGGGTCGGGCAGGCCAGCCAGCATGGGAGGGGGCTGCAGCAGCTGCTCGGGCTGCACGAAGCGCAAGAAGCGCTGGTGCATGGGCTGCAGGTCCCAAGCCAGCAGGGCCAGGGCCGCGGCGAGCAAAACAAGGCCGGCCCAGCGCGCGCGCGCGCGGATCAGCCAGAGCAGGGCCATCAGCAGCGCGCCTGCGAGCAGGGCGTGCAGCGCCGAATCGCGGATGACCTGGGCCAGGCCATCCCCGCCCCGCGCCGCGCCCAGGGCGCCGGCCTGGCCCGCCAGCAGCCAGGCGAGCGCGCCCGCGAGCAGGGCCAGGCCGGCCCAGGCCATGGCGGCGCGCCGCGGCCAGGGCGAGGCCGCGCGGGCCAGGGCATCCCAGCCCAAGCCAGCGGCCATGGCGATGCTGAAGTTGAAGAGGCAGAGGGCCCGCACCCAGCTGCGGAAGCCGTGGTACACCGGCAGGCGGTAGAAAAGCAGGTGCAGGGGCGTGTTCTTGCCCAGGCCCACCAGCAGGGCCGCGGCAGCCAGCGCGGCCAGGGCGCGCGCAGGATGGCGCGGGCTCCTCCAAGCCGCGGCCAGGGCAGCCAGGGCCAGGGCCCAAGGCAGCAGGCCCAGGTACTCGCTGGTCAGGTTGAAGGGCCAGGCGCCCCAATAGCGGTCGGCCCAGCCGAAGAAGCCGGGCACCAGGAAGGTGATGGCATCCTGGGGGTTGAAGCTCCAGGAGGTGAAGGTGGCATAGTCCATGTCCTGGCGCCATGACCAGGGCAGGTAGCGCGCCGTGGGCAGCCACTGCGGGGCTGAGAGCAGCCCGGCCAGCAGCAGGGCCAGAGCCAGGCCAGCCCCAGCCCAGGCCAGCGAGCGCGGGCGCGAGAGCCCCGGCGCCGGGAAGCTCGCCGCGCGCCAGAGCGCCCAGCCCGCCAGGGCCGGGGCCAGGTAGGCCGCCACCTGCAGGCCCTGCGCGTAGACCTGCAGGGCCAGCACCGCTCCCATCAATGCCCAGCCCCAGGCCCTGCCGCCCTCAGCGTCGTCATAGCGGCGCCCCAGGGCCCGGCCCAGGCCCCAGAAGCCCCAAGGGATGAGGGCGATGGCCTCCACGTTGTTGGTGTGGCCGGCGAAGAGCGGGGAGAGCTGGGTGCCTGAGAGGGCAAAGGCCAGGGCGCCCACCAGCGCGCCGCGCCGCGAGGCGGAGAGCCAGCGCAGGAAGAGCCAGCTGCCCCAGGCGGCCAGGCACAGCTCCAGGGCCCCATCCCAGGCGAAGCCCTGGGCTGGCGCCAGCCCCATCAGCGCGCGGGCCAGCCAGAAGGGATGCAAGAAGTTGAGGTTGTAGGAGGCCAAATTGGGCAGGCCGCAGCAGAGCTCAGGGCACCACAGGGGCAGGCTGCCGGCGGCCAGCGCCCGGTGGGCCGAGCTCATCAGCGGCAGGCCCAGGCTCACCTCGTCGCTGCCCCACAGCACCTGGCCCTGAAAGAGCGCCGGCGCGAAGAGCGCGGCCGCAAAGAGCGCCGGCAGGCCCAGGCAGGCCAGCAGGGCCAGGCCGGGGACGCCCCCGGGCTTTTGCGCGGGCTTCGCCATGCCTAGGCCCCCATCTCTTCTTTGCGGAACCAGGCGATGGTCTCCTCGAGCCCCTTCTCAAAGGGCACCTGGGGGGCCCAGCCCAGGGCGGCCTGGATGCGGCTGATGTCGGGCCGGCGCCGCACAGGGTCATCCTGCGGCAGGGGCTGGTGCACCAGCGCTGAGCGGCTGCCGGTGAGGCGCTGCACCAGGCGGGCAGCCTCCAGCATGGTGAACTCGCCGGGGTTGCCCACGTTGAACACGCAGGCCTCCAGCCCGGGCGTGAACATCACCCGTAGGATGGCCTCCACCAGGTCGCTGACATACTGGAAGCTGCGGGTCTGGCGGCCGCTGCCATAGACCGTGAGCGGCTCGCCGCGCAGGGCCTGCTTGATGTAGTTGCTCACCACTCGGCCGTCATCCGGGTCCAGGCGCGGGCCATAGGTGTTGAAGATGCGGATCATGCGGGTGTCCAGGCCGCGCTTGCGGTGGAACTCCATGATGAGGGCCTCGGCGTAGCGCTTGGACTCGTCGTAGCAGGCCCGCGGGCCGATGGGGTTGACGTGGCCCCAATAATCCTCGCGCTGGGGGTGCACGCGGGGGTCGCCGTAGACCTCGCTGGTCGAGGCATGGAAGAAGCGGGCGCCGCTCCGCTCCGCCAGGTTCAAGAGGTTCCAGGTGCCCTCGCTGCCGGTGCGCAGGGTGAGCAGGGAATGGGCCTGGTAATGCGGGGGCGAGGCCGGCGAGGCCAGGTTGAAGACGAAATCGGCCCTCAGGCGCAGGGGCTCTTGGATGTCGTGCTTCACGAAGCGGAAGCGGCGCTGGCCCCTGGCCTGTGCGAAGGCCGGGCCTGACACGTTGCGCAGGCGCCCCGAGATGAGGCTGTCCACGCAGAGCACCCGGAAGCCGCGCGCGAGCAGGGCCTCGCAGAGGTGGCTGCCGATGAAGCCGGAGCCCCCGGCCACCAGGGCCGTGCGGCCCCGGCCCGCGACCTGGATGGGCTCGGGCTTCAAGGCCAACGCCGGGCCCCGCATCATGCCGAAGCTCTGCAGCGAGCTCTTGAGCATCCTCTTCATCCTCGTGCGCACCGCCATCATCCCTCCCCTTTCAGGCTCTCGGCGATCCAGCGCAGGTAGTCGCGGCTGCCCTCCTTCACCGGCAGGGAGAGCACCTCGGGCACCGAGGCGCTGTGTTCGCGCTTGACCGCCTTGACCAGCTCTTTTACCTTCGTCTTGAGGGTCTTGGCGATCAGCAGCACCTCCTGCGACTCCTGCACCGCCCCCTCCCACCAATAGACAGAGTGCAGGCCCGGCACCTGGCTGACACAGGCGGCGAGCCGGCGCTCCACCAGCATGCGCGCAAGGCGGCCGGCCTCCTCCTCCGTGGCCGCGGTCATCAAGATCACACTATAGGCCATCCTTGACCTCCCTGATCCTGGCCCTTTTGGCGGCCCTGCCCCTGGCGGCCGCGCCCTCCCTGGTGGAGGGGCCCAGCACGCTGGTGTACCCGGCCTACTGGCACACGCCCATGGGCCTGCACCGCGGCACTGAGAAGCTGCTGCACGCCCTGCTGGGGCCCCAGGCGCGCTTCGCCGACCCCCGGGGCCTGGCCTGCGCCCACCTGGCTGAGCAGGACGGGGACGACGACCAGCTCTGCGTGCTGGGCGTCAATTCTGGGGCTGCCCAGCTGGTCTTCAACCCTGACAGCGCGAGCCTGGCATCCTTCGGCAGCCCTGGCGCGGGCGAGGGGCAGTTCCAGTCGCCCTGCGGGGTGGCCATGCTCGCGGACGGCCGGGTGGCAGTGGCCGACACCGGCAACCAGCGGGTGGCCCTGCTGCGCCTGGCGCGCGGCCGCCTGAGCTGGCGCGGCAGCCTGGGCCCCTTCAAGGGCCCCACCTGGGTGGCCTATGGCGCCAGCGGCAAGCTGTGGGTCTCAGAGCCAGCCGCGGACCGCATCCTCTGCCTGAGCCCCTCAGGCAGGCCGCTCATGGCCATCAGCCAGGGCCTCACCCAGCCGCAGGCCCTGGCCGTGCGCGAGCGGGGCGACTCAAGCTTCGCGCCCGGCCCGGGCGCCTGCTATGTGGTGGACCAGTACCATAGCCGGCTCTCGCGCTACAGCCTGGAGGATGGCCGCCTGCAGGCGCGCGTCTCCATCCAAGACTGCGGCTTCCCGCTGGCTTATCTGGAAGGGCTGGCCCTGGACTACAACGGCAACCTCTACGCCACCGACCGGGCCAATGCCTGCATCCACAAGTTCGACCCCGACCTGGGCTACCTTGATTCCTGGGGCAGCCCCGGCCAATCTGACGGCCACCTGGACCAGCCCCGCGGCATCGCCCTCTACCGGCCCTATGGCCAGCTGCTGGTGCTGGAGCGCGCCTCGGCCCAATACCTCTGGCTGGGGGTGGACATCAAGGGCCTGCGCCTGGCGCGCCAGAGCCTGCCGCAGGGCACGGGCTTCATGCGCGCCGACTTCAGGCTCACCGAGCGAGCCAGCATGGAAGCCTGGCTGGAGGACAGCCAGGGCAAGCCGGTGAAGCAGCTGGCGGCCGGCCTGGTGCTTCCCGCCGGTGCCAACGCCCTCACCTGGGATGGCACCCTCTCCAGCGGCCTGCGCGCCCCGCCAGGCCGCTATGCCCTGGTTCTCAAGGCCCAGGCCCTGTATTCCAGCCGCGGCGCCTTCGCCAAGCAAGCGAGAAAGCCCTTCCTGCTGCGCTGAAGCCCCCAAATGACAAGGGGCGCCACCAGGGCGCCCCAGACCAGGCCATCAGCAGCGGCCCTGGCTCACTCCCCGCCAAAAGTATAGGCCAAGCTCAGCCGATGCACCAAGCCGAAATCGCCCATGCTGGTGGCCGCATAGTCAAAGTGCCAGGCAGACCAGCCCAGGCCCAGGCCCGCGGAGGCCCCGCTGCCAGAGCCCAGCTGGCTCTGGGCGCTGTCGACATAGCCAGCGCGCAGGGCCACGCTGCCGGCGCTGCCCAGGTCGATGCTGTACTCGGTGCCGAAATGCCAGGCGTTGAAGAACTCGACGGGCTGGTGGCTGAACTCGGCCGCCAGCTTCCACTGGGGAAGCAGGGACCAGGCCGCGCCGCCGCTCCAGGTCATGGGCAGCGAATAGGTGCTGTTGCCCAGGGACATGGGCGTGCCGAAGTTCTGGCCCGAGAGGCCCAGGTCAAGCCGGCCATCCAGCAGCCGACGGGCCTGCAGGCCGAAGTTGAAGTCCGATCCCAGGGCGAAGGCTCCCTCAACCTTGTTCTGCACCGCGTAGTCTGAGCGCAGCATCTGATAGGTGACGCCAGCGCTGAAATGGCGCCACTGCAGGGCCAGCGCCACCATCAGCGAGCTGTCATAGTTGCCGAAGCTGCCGGTGCTGTTGCCCCAGTTGTCGCGGCCCTGGTCGCTGCTGTAGACCGTGCTGGCTCCCAGCCCCCAGGCGCCCAGGCCATAGATGGGCATGCCCAGCTCCGCCGCCTCGCCATTGATGCCCTGCACATAGGCCATGTGGCTGACCTCGAGCTCAGTCAAGCGCAGGTCGGTGAGGCCGGCAGGGTTGAAGCTCATGGCATCCGGGCCGGCGGCCAGGGCTGAATAAGCGCCGCCCAGGGCAGCCGGGCGCGCGTCGCGCACGAGCTCAAGCGTGTCATTGGCGGTGATGGCTGAGCCGTCAGCCATCAGGCGGCCGGCTGCCAGCAGCAGGGCCAGGGCCAGGGATGAGCGATGGGAGCGGGACACAGGGTTCCTCAATGCAGCACCGTGAACTTGCCCATCATCTTGCGGGCGCTGCCGCGGATGCGGTAGAAATAGACCCCGCCAGCGACCTGGCGGCCATACTGGTCGCGGCCGTCCCAGACGGCCCAGCCCAGGGCCTCATCGATGCTCGCGCCGCGCAGCTGGGTCACCGGCTCGCCCGAGACCTTGAAGATGTCGATGACCACATTGTGGTCCGGCGGGAAGCGCAGGGTCACCTTGTCGAAGCGGCGCTCATCAAAGGGGTTGGGATAGGCATAGGCGCTGTTGGGGATGACCTTGCCCAGCGGGGTGGTGGTGTAGGTGACGGTGATGGTGGGGCTCACCGAGAAGGTGGGCGAGATGGTGAAGGTGGGCGATTCGCTCATGGTGGGCGTGAGCGTGGCGCTCAGCTCGGGCGTGGGCTCGATGAGCTGGATGAGCGGCTGGCTCTGCAGGGGCACGGCAAAGCTGGGGCTGGTGTTGGGCCCGTCCAAGATGCCCGAGACCTGCAGGGCCACGCTGGAATCGAGCGTGTTGATGGTGAACCCGGATGTGCCCATGCCATAGTCGAACTGCAGCGCCGTGCCCATCGGCACCCCAGCCAGCTTGATGGCCACCTGCGAGCCCGAGATGGAGCTGGTGAAGGTGTAGGGCTGGCTGGCCGAGGGGAGCAGATATTGGGCGTCATTGTTGGCTATGTAGAAATTGGTCTTGTTGGGCGGGGTGAAGCAGGCCGGGAAATCGATCACCATCAGGCCGCCGCTGGCGGGGATGGAAGCCTGTGGGTTGACCCACTCGATGGTCATGGACTGCAGGGTCTCCTTGACCAGGATGTTGGGGTCCACGCTCACGTAGCCCCCCAGCGGGGCGTAGCCGGTGGGCGTGGCCGTCACCGTGGGGGTGATGGAGGCCGTGGCAGTGGGAGTGCTGTCCGGGGCCACCTGGGTGGGGGTCTTGGTGATGGTGGGCGAGCCCGTGAAGGTGCGGGTGGGCGTGTCCGTGCGGGTGGGAGAGCAGCTGGGCGTGCCAGTGCGGGTCACGGTGATGGTCCGCGTCTCGGTGTAGGTGGTGGTGTCCGTGGGGGATATGCCGGGGGTGTTGGTGGAAGTGCTGCCGGGCGGCACCTGGGTGAAGGTGGGCGTATAGGTGGCAGAGTAGGGCGGCGTCTGGGTGGGGGTGGCGGTGCTGGTGGGGGTCACGGTGCTGGTCAAGGTGATGGTGGGCGAGCTCAAGGCCAGCACGGGCTGAGCGGCCAAGGGGGCCAGGTTGCCGTAGTTGGTGTCATCCGGGTCGCTGGACACCAGGATGCTGGTGCTGGCGCTGGGGGTCACCACCGTGAAGCCGGTGCTGTTGTAGCCGTAGAGGAACTGGATGGGGGCGCCAGCCGCCACATCGGCCACCTTGACCGTGACCGTGGCTCCCAGGAAGTTGTAGGCGGAGAACGGGTCAGGATAGAGGTAATCCGCCTGGGCCGGGTTGATGTAGAAGTTGTCGCGGTTGGGGGGCGTGAACTCGGGCGGGAAATAGAAGGAGAGCAGGCCGCCCGCATAGAGGAAGCCCTCTTGGCTGTCGGTGTAGGTGAGGATGAGGCTCTGCGGCACGCCCGAGAGGATGGAGGCCGGGGCCACGGTGCAGGCGCCATCGCCCGAGGCGGCATCGGCGCGCAAGGGCGCGGCCCAGGCGCTGAGCAGCAGCAGCGGGAGCATGAGCAAAAGGAGCTTCTTGGTCAAAGGCAATGGGACCTCGATGGTCGGGCATTAAAAGGAATGCTGGCGAGTATAAGGGAGCCCATGCCAAGGGTCAATCATTCCTTGCCGCGGGCTTCCGCCTTTCTTCATGGCGCGAAAACTAGGGATGGTCTACAATCCGCACCATGCCAACCATCAAAATCCTCGGCAGATTCGTCAAGATCGAGCACACCCTCTTCAGCCTGCCCATGCTCTGCGCGGGCATGCTGGCCGGCCTGTCCCACAAGACGGGCCAGGGCCTTGCGCTGTTCCCTGTCATTGCCTGGGTGGTGCTGGCCGGGGTCGGCGCGCGCACCCTGGCGCTGGCCCTAAACCGCATCCTCGACCGGGCCATCGACGCCCGCAATCCGCGCACCCTGGGCCGCGAGCTCCCCTCTGGCAGCCTCAGCCTGTCCACGGCCTGGGCCGTGGCCGCCTTTGGCGGCCTGCTCTACCTGGCCGCGGCGCTGGCCCTGGGAGGCTGGTGCCTCTGGCTGTCCCCCATCCCGCCCCTGGTCTTCATCCTCTACCCGCTCATGAAGCGCTTCACAGCCGCAGCCCACCTGGGCGTGGGGCTGGGGCTGGGCCTAGCGCCCCTGGGCGGCTACATGGCCGTGGCCCAGGCCTGGCCGCCCAGCCTGGCCGCCTGCCTGCTAGCCGGATTCACGCTCTGCTGGGTGGCTGGCTTTGATGTGCTGTATGCCATCCAGGACATGGAGTTCGATCGCAAGGAGGGCCTGCACAGCATCCCTGCCTGCTATGGCGCCCGCGCCGCGCGGATCAGCGCCCTTCTCTTGCACCTGGGGGCCCTGGCCTGCCTGGTCGCCCTGGGCCTGGGCTTTGGCAGGGCCTGGGCCTGGCTGGCCCTGGCCCCGGCCGCCATCCTGCTGGGCCTGGAGCAATGGCTGGGCAGCAGCCTGGAGCCGGGCAGCAGCTTCTTCACAGTGAACGCCTGGCTGGGCTTCGCCGTATTGCTCTATGTGGCAGTGGGGCTATGGAGATAAGGACTGCTTTGCCTTATGGGCAGGCAATCTATTCCCAGCCCAGGTGAAACACATTTCAAGGGGCACCCGCCCTACAGGGCGAAACGGAGCATTTATGCGCACATTGGTCGGGATCACCGGCGCCACGGGCATACAATTCTGCCTGGACTTCTTGGACCGCCTGCCCGGCGAGAAATACCTCATCATGACCAAATGGGGCAAGGAGCTGCTGCGCCATGAGAGCAGCCTGAGCGAGAAGGACCTGGCCGCCAAGGTGGACCAGGCCTTCAGCGACCAGGACCTGAGCGCCGCCGTCAGCTCGGGCAGCACCCGCTTTGACAGCCTGGTCATCCTGCCCTGCTCAGCCGGCACCCTGAACAAGGTGGCTTGCGGCATCGCCGACACCCTGCTCACGCGCTCAGCCATGGTGGCGCTCAAGGAGCGCCGCAAGCTGGTGCTCTGCCTGCGCGAGACCCCGCTTACCACGCAGACCCTGCGCAACGCGGCCCAGCTCTCCGCCGATGGCGCCATCATCATGCCCCTCATGCCCCCCTACTACCAGAACCCCTTGACCATGGACGAGGTGAAGAAGGGCTTCTCACAGCGCCTGCTGCAGGTGCTGGGCCACGACCAGGGCGACCTCTGGAAGCCGGGCCAGCTCAAGGCCGGCGAATGAGGGGCATGGGCCTGCAGAGCTATGTGCTGGAGCTGGAGAAGAAGGGCGAGCTCAAGCGCGTGCGCGCCCTGGTGGACCCCGAGCTCGAGATCAGCGAGATCGCGATGAGGCAGGTGCGAGCCGGCGGCCCAGCTCTGCTCTTTGAGAATGTCAAAGGCTCGCCCTTCCCCCTGGCCATCAATCTGAACGCCACCCCCGGCCGCCTGAGCTATGCCCTGGGCATGGCGCCGGCCGAGCTGGGCGGCCGCCTGGGGCGGCTGATGGAGGCGCTGCAGCCCCCCAGCCTGAAGGCCCTGTGGAAGGAGAGGAGCAGCCTGGGACGTGCCTTGAGCCTGCGCGTGCGCCGCTTGGGGAGCTCGCCTGTGCAGCAGGTGGTGAGCCAGCCCGGGGACCTGCTATCCCTGCCCGCGCTCAAATGCTGGCCCAAGGACGGCGGCCGCTTCATCACCCTGCCCTTGGTGGGCACCGTGGATGCCGCCACCGGCCGCCAGAACCTGGGCATGTACAGGATGCAGGTCTTCGGCCAGAGCCTGGCCGGCCTGCACTGGCAGATCGTTCGCGGCGCCGAGGCCCATGCCGCGGAAAGCAAGACCGGCAAGCTGAGCGTTGCCGTGGCCTTGGGCGGCGACCCGGCGCTCACCCTGGCCGCCATCTTCCCCCTGCCCGAGGGCATGGAAGAGCTGCCCTTCGCCGGCCTGCTGCGCGGCCAAGCCCAGCCCCTGGTAAAGGCCCTCACCCAGCCCCTGTGGGTGCCGGCCAATGCCGAGTTCATCTTGGAAGGCGAAGTGGGCTTAGCCGAGCGCAGAATGGAAGGCCCCTTTGGCGACCACATGGGCCACTACAGCCTGGCCGCGCCCTACCCGGTCTTCCGCATGACCGCGCTCACCCACCGCAAGGGCGCCATCTACCCCGCCACCCTGGTGGGCAAGCCCCCGCAGGAGGACCGCGTGTGGGGCGAGGCCATCAACGAGATCGCCGGGCCGCTCATCAAGCTGCTGCACCCTGAGATCGCCGGGTTCTGGACCTACTACGAGGCCGGCTTCCACAACCTGCTGGTGGCCGCGGTGCGCCAGCGCCATGCCAAGCAGGGCATCAGCTCAGCCCTGGGCCTGATGGGCACCGGCCAGCTGGCGCTCACCAAGGTGGCGATGCTGGTGGACGCGGATGTGGACCCCCGCGACCTTGCAGCCGTGCTGCGGCAGGCGCGCCTCCACTTCGACTCATCTGAGGACGCGCTCATCATCCCCGGCACGCCCCAGGATACCCTGGACTTCACCGGCCCCAAGATGAATCTCGGCAGCAAGCTCATCCTCGACTGCACCTCTGGCCATGGCCACCGGCCAGAGCCGCCCCGCCGTAGCCCGAAGGGCGCAGGCGGGCCGCTCAACCCCGACAAGCTCCGCGCTCTTCTCGGCCCTTCCCTGCTCAAGATCAAGAGCCTCGATGGCGGCCTGCTGGCCCTGCAGGTGAGAAGCCAGGGCGCGCGCTCAGCGGCCCTGCTGGAGAAGGCGCTCGGCCCAGGCCAGCCCCTTCTGGGAGGGCATCCCTGGGTGGCTCTGGTGAGCGAGGATGTGGACCTGGAGGACCGGGTCGACCTCATCTGGGGCATCTTCACCCGCTTTGACGCGGCCCGCGACCTGCGCTTCAGCAAGAGCAGGCTCGTGGGCGCTTGGCCCCAGCACGAGGGCGCCATGGGCATGGATGCCACGCACAAGCCCGGCTACCCAGAACCCTTGGCCATGCCGCAGCGTATCATCAGGATGGTGGATTCCCGCTGGAAAGAGTATGGCTTCTGACCCCAGTTCAAGGATGACCGTGAGCGACATGCCTTTCTTTGAATTCCGCGACAAGGCCCTGGCCCCCATCTGGGGCAAGGCCTCGAGCGGCCAGCGCCTGGATGCTGAGGACGGCCTGACCATGCTCAAGACCCAGGACATCCTGAGCCTGGGCCGCATGGCGGCCTGGGCCGCGGCCAAGCGCCATGGCAACCAGGCCTATTGGGTGCTCAACCGCCAATGCAACCCCACCAATGTCTGCGTGCTCTCCTGCCGCTTCTGCGAGTACGCCCGCAAGAAGGGCGAGCCCGGGGCTTGGACCATGGGCATGGATGAGATCCTGGCCCATTGCGAGGGTGGCATCCGCGAGATACACATCGTGGGCGGCCTGCACCCGGATTGGAAGTTCGCCGACTACCTGAACATCATCGTCGAGATCCGCCGCCGGCACCCCCGGCTCGGCATCAAGGCCTGGACCGCGGTGGAGATAGAGTGGTTCTCGCGCATCAGCAAGGCCAGCATCGCCGAGGTGCTCAAGGAGCTGAAGGCCGCGGGCCTGGACGCCCTGCCCGGCGGCGGCGCCGAGGTCTTCAGCGAGCGGGTGCGCAAGGAGCTCTTCGCGCAGAAGATAGGCTGGGACAAATGGCGCGAGGTGCACCGCACCGCCCACGAGCTGGGCATCCCCACCAATTCGACCCTGCTCTACGGCCACATCGAGACCTATGAGGAGCGCATCGACCACCTGCTCAAGCTGCGCGGCCTGCAGGATGAGGCGCCCGGCTTCATGGCCTTCATCCCGCTTACCTTCCAGCCCGGCAACACCGGCATCCCTGTGCAGCGGGCCTCCGCGCTGGAGGATGCCCGGCTGGTGGCCGCCAGCCGACTGATGCTCGACAACTTCCCCCACATCAAGGCCTACTGGGTGATGATGGGCGCTGAGATGGCCAGCCTGGCCCTGGGCTTCGGCGCCTCGGACATGGATGGCACCATAGGCCAGGAGAAGATCGCCCACATGGCCCAGGCCAGCTCGCCCGAGGGCCTGGCCATCGAGGCCATGGCCAAGCTCATCCGCGAAGCCGGCAAGCAGCCGGTGGAGCGCGACATATTCTACAACCCGGTGGCAGCGCCCCAGCCAGCCTGAGGCTCATCCGCAAGAGAGCGGGAGCGCGTGGACAAGGATCTCAAGCACAACTTCACCTGGAGCATCATCCATGAGGCCCTATGGGGCTTCGCCTTCGGCCTGGTCAGCCCCTGGGTGCTGCTGCCCCTGGCGCTGAAGGCCCTGGGCGGCTCCGCGCGGCTCGGCGGCCTCACGGCGGCCCTGGTCTTCACGGGCCAGGGCCTGCTTCAGGCCTGGTCCGCCATCCGCCTGCGGCCGCGCTGGAGCGACCCGCACCGCGCCGCCTGGCTGCACGCCCCAGCCGTGGCCAGCACCTGCCTGGCCGGCCTGTGGATGCTGCTCTCAGGCGGCCTGGGCCCGGCCTGGCGCCTGGCCGGGCTGCTGCTCTTCGCCACCGGCCACTACTTCTTCCTCGGCATGCTCGTCCCGCAATGGCTGGCCTGCGTCACGCGCTGCGTGCCGGCCAGCCACCGGGGCCGCTACTTTGGCGCCATCTACTTCACCGGCGCGGTGGGCGGGGTGCTGGGCGGCCTGCTGGGGCCGCGCCTGGCAGGATGGGGCGGTGTCACCTTGGGCTTTGGCCTGGCCTTCTGCCTGGCTGGGCTGGCCCAGGCCATCAGCGCTTCGCTGGTGGCCCTCTACCGGCCGCTGGCCCCGCGGCCGAAGCCGCACAAAGGCCGAGTGCTTCCCGCGCTGGCCGGCCTGCTCAGCCAGGCGCGGCGCGAGCCGGCCCTGGGCCGCAGCCTGATGCTCTTGGTGATGCTCACCCTGGCCGCGGCCAGCTACAGCCTCTTCACCCTGGCGCTCAAGGAGCGCGGGGTGGGCGAAGCCTGGTTCTCTGGCTACGCCGCGCTCTTCAACCTGGGCGGCATGGCTGGCAGCCTGGCGCTGGGCTGGTTCTGCGACCACCACGGCATCCGCTCCGCGGGACGGGCCGCCTTCTTGGTGCTGCTGGCCACCCTGGCCCTGATGCTCAAGCCCCTGCCCGCGGCCGTGGGCCTGGCCGCCTTCCTGGGCGCCGGCTTCTACCAGGCCGCCTTCCCCGTGCTCAGCAACCTGATGCTGCTGGCCCTGGGCCGCCGCGAGGCCCCGGCGCGCGCCGCGGGCCTGGTCAACACCCTGCTGGCGCCAGTGACGGCCCTGGCCCCCTTCATCACCGGCCAGATCGCCGGGGCCTGGGGCTATGCCGCGGCCTTTGCCACGGCCATGGCCCTCTGCCTGATGGGCCTGGGCCTCATCAGCGCCTCGCCCCAGCTCGACAAGGAGCGCGCATGAGACTGGCCTTCATACCCTATGTGAACACCGCGCCCTTCCATTCGGGCATGGACCCGGCCTGGCTCAAGCGCCAGGAGCTGGTGAGCGATGTGCCTAGCAGCCTGGGAGACCTTGGCCGCAAGGGCGCTGTGGATGCCGGCGTGTTCTCGCTGGTGGACCTCTGGGAGCTGCAGGAGGCCGGCCTCTACGAGCCCCTGGACGTGCTGGGCATCAGCGGCTATGGCAGCATCAAGAGCATCCTGCTCTTCGGCGTGGAACACCCGCAGGACCTGGAGGGCCTGGCCGTGGGGGTGACCTCCCACACCCGCACCACCGTGCGCCTGCTGGAGGCTTGGCTGCGCCTGCAGGTGCGCATCAGCCGCTTCAGCCTGGTGGGCATGGACGAGGGCGTCAAGCCCTGCTTGCTCATCGGCGACCCAGCCATGGCCCGCCTGCTCAAGCATGCCAGCGGCGAGCCGCGGCCCTGGGACCTGTGCGAGGAATGGACCCGCTGGACCGGCAAGGGCTTCGTCTTCGCCCGCTGGGCCGTGCGCAAGGGCCTGCCCGCTGAGGACAGGGCCGAGCTGCTCTCCCAGCTGCGCCGCAGCCTGGACTTGAGCCTCAGCAGCGAGGGGCTCAAGGACCTGGCGCGGAGCGAGGCCGCGCGCACCGGCTTCCCGCCAGAATTCATCAAAGCCTATCTCTCCGGCATCCGGTTCCGCCTGGGCGATTGCGAGCTCTCAGGCGCAGCCCTCTTCAGCCAGATGCTGGACATGCTCCCAGGAGCCCCCCGTTGAGCAGCCTTGAAGCCATCTATGACCAGTGCCGCCAGGGCGGCCGCCTGAGCCTTGAGCAGGGTTTGCGCCTATGGCGCGAGGCCCCCCTGCTGGACCTGGGCGACCTGGCCCACACTGCCCGCCTGCGCGCTGTGCCAGCCCAAGAGGTCAGCTTTGTGCTCGACACCAACCTCAACTACACCAATGTCTGCGACGCGGGCTGCACCTTCTGCGCCTTCTGGCGCGGCCCCAAGGCTGCCGCCGCCTACACCCATTCCGTGAGCGAGATGATCGCCAAGATCAAGCGCTCGGTGGAGCAGTTCGGCGTCACCACGGTGCTCATCCAGGGCGGGCTCAACCCAGAGCTCCCCTTTGAGTACTACACCGACTTCGTGGCCGCCATCCGGCGCGAAGTGCCCCAGGTGCACCCCCACCTGTATTCCGCGCCCGAGATCCACAAGATGGCCGAGGTCACGGGCAGGGATTACGAGTGGGTGCTCACCGAGCTCTTCAAGGCCGGGCTCGACACCCTGCCCGGCGGCGGGGCCGAGATCCTCACTGACCGCGTGCGACTGCAGCTCTCCAAGACCAAGGTCAACACCGCCGATTGGCTCAAGATCCATGAGACCGCCCACCGCATCGGCTACTTGAGCACCGCCACCATGATGTTCGGGCACCTGGACACGGAGCAAGACATATTGGAGCACCTGGAGGCCATCCGAGCCCTGCAGGACCGCACCCATGGCTTCACCGCCTTCATCCCCTGGAGCTACAAGCCCGACAACACGGTGCTGGGCCGCACCATCAAAGCCATGGCCGGCCCCTCCATCTACCTCAAGGTGCTGGCGCTCTCAAGGCTCTACCTCGACAACTTCGACCACATCCAGGCCAGCTGGTTCTCTGAGGGCAAGAAGTGCGGGCAGATGGCCCTGCATTTTGGCGGCGATGACTTCGGCGGCACCATCTTCGAGGAAGAGGTGCACGCCAAGGCCAATCACGTCAACAAGACCACCTTGGAGGGCATCACCAGCATGATCCGCGATGCCGGCTTCACGCCTGTGCAGCGCGACACCAAGTACCAGGTCATCAAGCGCTACCCAAGCCCAGCGCCCCTGGGAGCCTAAAACAAAAAGAGCCCCCGGCATCTGCCGGGGGCTCTTTTTTCAGCCTATCCCTTTTTTGCCTTGGCTGCGCCTTTGCGGCTTGGCGGCCAAAGCCTTTGCCTTGCCAGGGGCAGGCTTCTTCTTTCCCCGCTCGCGCAGGTAGGTGACGAGGATGGGCATGAGCGAGAGGGCCACCACCACAATGGCCACCTTGTCGATGTGCCTCTGCAGGGGGAAGCCGTGGCTCTCAGCGAAGCTGCCCAGGCAGTAGCCCAAGAGCACGGTGCCGAAGATCCAGGTGGTGCCGCCGATGACGATGAAGAGCGTGAAGGTGGCGTAGGCCATGCCGCCGATGCCCGACACAATGGGCACGAAGGTGCGCACGATGGGCACCCAGCGGCCGGCCACCAATGCGAAGCGGCCCCAGCGCTCGGTGAACTCGTGGGTGCGCTTGAGCCAAGCCTGCTTGAAGACCGGAAAGCCTGCCAGCTTGCGATCGGGCCAGCCATACATCTTGCGGCCGAACCAGGTGCCCATCCAATAGCCGCTCTGGTCGCCAGCCATGGCGCAGAAGGGCAGGATGCAGAGCAGCTGCCAGAGCTGGATGGGCGGGTTGGGGCCCGCGGCCAAGATGCCTGAGAGCACCAGCAGGGAGTCGCCGGGCAGCAGGGCGAAGAAGCCGGTCTCGGCGAAGATGATGACGCAGACCGTGGCCAAGCCGCCCACCCGAATCAGATGGTCGATGCCCTCGGGCGTGAACAGGCTCAGGAACTGGTGCAGAATATCCACAAGTGCCTCTGTGTGAGGTGAGAATATCCATCCCAGCCGAGCTTGGCATGCCCCTGAAGGGAGCGGGAGGGGCCCCACTCTTGGGGTATCCCGGCCCGGAAGGGGCGTGCCAAGCCACGGCGAAGCGAACGCGCAATCTCGGCTGAGCCTGTGAATTAGAACAAGGTAAGGTCCGGCACCTTGTCCAGCAGGCCCTTGGCCACCGCCATCTCGTAGAGCAGCTTGAGCGCCGCCACGCCGTCGCCGGCCAGGTCCTGGGTGTCGCGGTTCACATACATGCGCACGAAGCGGCGGCCAATCTCAGGGGTGATGCCGCGCCCGAACTGCAGGGCATAGGGCAGGGCCTCGTCCTCGTGGGCGATGGCGTAGTCGATGCTGTCGCGCATCACCTTGCTGACCGCGGGGATCAGGCTGCCTAAGTCGCGGCGGATGACATCCAGGCCCAGGGGCAGGGGCAGCGGGGTCTTGGACTTCCACCACTCGCCCAGGTCGAGCACCTTGCGGAAGCCCTGCTCCTGATAGGTGATCTGGCCCTCGTGGATGAGCAGGCCAGCGTCCACCTGGCCCTTCTCCACCATGCCCATGATCTCGGCGAAGTCCGCCTGCACCGGGATGGTGCCGTCCGCCGCCAGGTTCAAGAGCAAGAAGGCGGTGGTCCACTCGCCGGGCACGGCCACCCGCAGGCCCTTGAGGGCCGCGGCGCCCGTGCCAATGTCCTTGGTGCTCACCACCACCGGCCCATAGCTGCGGCCCATGCTGGCCCCGCTCGAGAGGATGCCGTAGCGGTGGGCCACCTTGGGGAAGGCGTGGGCCGAGATGGCGGTCATCTCAAGGTCGCCGATGAAGGCGCGCTTGTTGAGGGACTGGATGTCCTCCATCACATGCTCGATCTTGTAGCCAGGGATGCTGCAGACCCCCTTGGCCATGGCGTAGAACATGAAGGCGTCGTCCGGGTCGGGCGAATGGCCGATGCGGAAGGGTTTCAGCTCGCTCATGGGCGCTCCTCTCAGGCAAAGGGTCAGTAGCGGTAGTGCTCGCTCTTGTAGGGGCCTTCCACCGGCACGCCGATGTAGTCGGCCTGCTCCTGGGTGAGGGCGGTCAGCTTGGCGCCCAGCTTGGCCAGATGCAGGCGGGCCACCTCCTCATCCAGCTTCTTGGGCAGGGTGACCACGCCGATGGCGTGCTTCTCGGTCCACAGGGCGATCTGGGCCAGGGTCTGGTTGGTGAAGCTGCTGCTCATCACAAAGCTGGGGTGGCCCGTGGCGCAGCCCAAGTTCACCAGGCGGCCTTCGGCCAGCAAGAAGATGCTATGCCCGTCAGGGAAGGTGTACTTGTCCACCTGGGGCTTGATGTTGGTGCGCTTGATGCCCGGGTAGCTCTGCAGCTTCTCCACCTGGATCTCATTGTCGAAGTGCCCGATGTTGCAGACGATGGCCTGGTCCTTCATCTTGGCCATATGCTCGATGGTGATGATGTTGCAATTGCCGGTGGTGGTCACATAGATGTCGGCATGAGGCAGGGCGTCCTCCACCGTGGCCACCTTGTAGCCGGCCATGCAGGCCTGCAGGGCGTTGATGGGGTCCACCTCGCTCACCCACACCTGGGCGCGATGGCTCTTCAAGATCTCTGAGCAGCCCTTGCCCACGTCGCCGTAGCCGGCCACAAAGGCGGTCTTGCCCGCGATCATCACATCGGTGGCGCGCTTGATGCCGTCCACCAGCGACTCGCGGCAGCCGTAGACGTTGTCGAACTTGCTCTTGGTGACGCTGTCGTTGACGTTGATGGCCGGGATGAGCAGCTCGCCCTTCTTCTGCATCTCATACAGGCGGTGCACGCCGGTGGTGGTCTCCTCGCTGACGCCCTTTAGCTGGGCCGCGGTGCGGGTCCAGAAGCTGGGGTCCTCCTTGAGGCGCTTCTTGAGGGTATTGAGGACGATCTGGAACTCCTTGTTGTCGGTCTTCTGGTCCAGCACCTTGGCGTCCTTCTCGGCCTTGAAGCCCAGGTGCAGGGCCAAGGTGGCGTCGCCGCCGTCATCCAGGATGAGGCTGGGGCCGATGATGCCGCCCTTGCCATCGTCCCAGGTGAGGCAGTCCATGGTCAGGTCCCAGTACTCCTCCAGGCTCTCGCCCTTCCAGGCGAAGACCGGGGTGCCGCCCTTGGCGATGGCGGCCGCGGCGTGGTCCTGGGTGCTGAAGATGTTGCAGCTGGCCCAGCGCACATCCGCGCCCAGCGCCTTCAGGGTCTCGATGAGCACCGCGGTCTGGATGGTCATGTGCAGGCTGCCCGAGATGCGGGCCCCCTTCAAGGGCTGGGCCTTGGCGTACTTGGCGCGGGTGGCCATCAGGCCGGGCATCTCCTGCTCGGCGATGTCGATCTCTTTGCGGCCGAACTCGGCCAGGCTAAGGTCCTTGACCTTGGATTGCTGGGTGGCGGGCATGGTCCCTCCTTGTGGTTTTATATTGGGAGCGGACCGGGGCTCCGGGGCTCGGGGCAGAAAAATGGTTGTGGGACAGCTTCGCCCTTGCGGCAGGCAGCCCTCTTCCCGGGCCGCCTATACCCTACATCAAAGCCGCACCCTTCGGGTGCGGATGAGATTCCTACCGGAGGGGCCGCCCTCGTCGTTCCTTTCAGAGGGCAGCCTGCCCGGGCTGAGATAGCCAAAGGGGCTGCCCGACAAGCTGCAGCCCCTTTGACCTTGATTCACCCTTTGATGCCGGCTTCCTTGCGCAGGAGGGCGGCCTTGTCGGTCTTCTCCCAGGTGAAGGTGCCGAGCTTGGCATCCGGCTTGCGGCCAAAGTGGCCGTAGCTGGCTGTCGTCCGGTAGATGGGCCGGCGCAGCTTGAGGGTCTCGATGATGCCCTTGGGGGTCAGCGCGAAGTGCTTGACCACCAGCTTGCTGATGATCTCCTCATCCACCTTGCCAGTGCCGAAGGTGTCCACCAGCACCGAGGTGGGCTGGGCCACGCCGATGGCGTAGGAGAGCTGCACCTCGCACTTGTCGGCCAGGCCGGCAGCCACCACGTTCTTGGCGATGTAGCGGGCCATGTAGGCGGCCGAGCGGTCGACCTTGGAGGGGTCCTTGCCCGAGAAGGCGCCGCCGCCGTGGCGGCCCATGCCGCCGTAGGTGTCGACGATGATCTTGCGGCCGGTCAGGCCGCTGTCGCCATGCGGGCCGCCGATGACGAAGTTGCCGGTGGGGTTGACGAAGACCTTGGTCTTCTTGTCCATCAGCTTGGCGGGGATGACCTTCTTGATGACGTGCTTGATGATGTCAGCCCTGATCTTGGCCTGCGAGACGCCCGGGTCGTGCTGGTTGCTCAAGACCACCGCATCCACGCGCTTGGGGATGCCGTACTCGTACTCCACGGTCACCTGGCTCTTGGCGTCCGGCCGCAGGTACTTGAGGATGCCCTTGCGGCGCACCAGCGAGGCCTGCTCGACCAGGCGGTGGGCCAGGGTGATGGGCAGCGGCATCAGCTCGGGGGTCTCGTTGATGGCGAATCCGAACATCATGCCCTGGTCGCCAGCGCCGTCACGGTTGACGCCCAGCGCGATGTCGGCCGACTGCTGCTGCACGGCCACCAGCACCGAGCAGGTCTTGGCGTCAAAGCCCATGGCCGCGTCGGTGAAGCCGGTCTCGCGCACCACCTGGCGGGCGATGTCAGAGATGTTGATCTTGACCTTGGGGCTGTAGGTGATCTCGCCGGCCACGAAGACCACGCCGGTGGTGACGGCGGTCTCGCAGGCCACGCGGGCGTAGGGGTCCTGGGCATAGATGGCGTCAAGGATGGCGTCCGAGATGTTGTCGCACATCTTGTCAGGATGGCCTTCGCTGACCGACTCAGAAGTGAAGAACTGCTGGCGCTGCATGCAGTGCCTCCTAAAGGAAGTTGAATGGGAATCTTAATGGAGCCGCGCGGCCCTGTCAACGCAAGGCGCGCCTCAGGCGCGCGGCACATATTCATCGCAGGCCTTGGCATTGGGCCTCTGCGGCTGGCGGCAGTCGCGAGGGTCGTTGTAGCGGCAGCTGTCGCAGAGGAAGCCGCTGGCTTTGGACTCCCGCACAAAGGGCGCGGCAGCCTCGTCCCGGCGCAGGCAGCACTGCTTGTACTTCTTGCCGCTGCCGCAGGGGCAGGGGTCGTTGCGTCCGGTTTTCACGAGCTGACCCCTGAACAATGCCCCCCTCTCCCTCTCCGCCCTGGGAGAGGGAGAGGGGGGCATGTGAGCTTAGGCATTCACGGCGGGGGAGAGGGTGAGGTGCGTCACGCTCTCCACATGATACGTCTGGGGGAACATGTCCACCGGGGTGATGCTCTTCACCTGGTAGCCGCCCTCGCGGGCCAGGGCGCCCAGGTCGCGGGCCAGGCTGGCCGGGTCACAGCTCACATAGAGGATCTCCGCGGGCTTGTGCTTGAGCACGGCCTCCAGCAGGGCGGCTTCCATGCCCTTGCGCGGGGGGTCCAGCACCAGCACATCGGGCTTGATGCCCGCCTGCTCCAGCACCGGGAAGCCCTGCACCGCTGAGCGGGCGTGAAAGGTGAGGTTCTTGAGCTGGTTCAGCTCCTGGTTGTGGCGGGCGTCTTCCACAGCCTGATTGTTGCTCTCAAAGCCATGCACATGGCCGCAGCTGCGGGCCAGGGGCAGCGACAGGGTGCCAGCCCCGCAGTAGAGCTCCAGCACCTGCTCGCTGCCGCTCCATTGCCGGGCCTCCACCAGGGCCTGCACCAGGCGCGCGGTCTGCGAGGGGTTGACCTGGAAGAAGGTGTCAGCCGAGATGCGGTAGCGGTAGCCGCCCAATTCCTCGACCAGGTGGTCCTCGCCCGCCAGCACGCGGGTCTGGCTTCCCAGCACCACGTTGCCCGCGCCGGGCTGGTGGTTGTGCATCACCGAGAGCAGGCCCTGGCAGGCCAAAAGCGCCGCCTGGCCCCACTCGATATACGCATCGCGGCAAGGGTCGGTGGTCACCAAGAGCAGCAATGCCTGGCTCCCGCCGCGGGCGGTGCGCACCAGCAGGTTGCGGGCATGGCCTTCCTTGTTGCGCTCATCCCAGCAGCGGATGCCCTGGGCCTTGAGCCCGGCGAGGGCCACACGCAGGGCCTGGTTGGCCAAGGGCGCCTGGATGGCGCAGCCCTGCTCGGGCAGCGGCACAACGCGATGGCTGCCGCTGGCGAAGAAGCCCATGCGCGGCTCGCCGCCCGGCCCAGGGGCCAGGGCCAGCAGGGCCTTGTTGCGGTAGCCCAGGGGCTGGGGGCTGGGCAGGATGGCGGACGGCTCGGGCACCGCGTCGCCAAAGCCGCCCAGGCGGGCCAGCGACTCGCGCACAAATCCGCGCTTGGCCTGCAGCTGGGCGGGATAATCCAGCTGCTGCCAAGAGCAGCCGCCGCACTCCCCGGCCGCCGGGCAGGGCGGCTGGACGCGGGCGGGCCCGGGAGCCAGCACCTTCACCAGGCGGGCGCGGCCATAGGTCTTGTGCACCTCGCGCACCTCGGCGCGCACCTTGTCGCCCGGCACCGTGAAGGGGATGAAGAGCGTGAAGCCCTGAAGGCTGGCCACGCCATCCCCGCCATAGGCCAGGCCGGTGATGTCCAGCTCCGCCACCTGCCCCAGGCTGGCGGGCTTGCTGATGCTATGGGGGGCTTTTGCCACGGCCACCCTCGAGTGTGGGTTTCGCCGGCCCAAGCGGGCCGGAAAGCGCTACTGTAGCCTCTCTTTCAGTATCTGGTTCACCAGGCCGGGGTTGGCCTTGCCGCCCGAGGCCTTCATCACCTGGCCCACCAGCCAGCCCAGGGTGGCGGACTTGCCGCACCTCACTTCTTGCGCCTGACTGGGGTTCTCGGCGATGACCTTGTCGATGATGGCGGCCACGGCAGCCGGGTCGGCGATCTGCACCAGGCCCTTCTCCTTGACCACCTGGGACGCGCTTTTGCCGCTCGCAGCCATGTCCTCGAAGACCGCCTTGGCGATCTTGCCGCTGATGGTGCCGTCCTTGATCAGCTTGACCAGGCCAGCCAGGGCCTGGGCGCTGATGGGGGAATCCTGGATGCCCTTCTCCAGCTTCTTGAGCAATGCGGCCAGGTCGCCCATCACCCAATTGCTGGCGGCCTTGGGGTCTCCGCTCTCAGCGGCGCAGGCCTCATAGTAGGAGGCCATGGCCTGGTCGGCGCAGAGCACGCCAGCGTCATAGGCCGGAAGGCCATACTGCGCCACGAAGCGGGCGCGCTTGGCCTCGGGCAGCTCGGGCAGGCTCTTGCGCACAGCCTCGATGTACTCGGCGCTCTGCACCAGCGGGGGCAGGTCGGGCTCGGGGAAGTAGCGGTAGTCGGCCGCGCCCTCCTTGCCGCGCATGCTGCGGCTGATGCCCTTCTCCGCGTCCCAGCTGCGCGTCTCGAGCACCACCTTCTCGCCGCGCTCGATCAGCCCCACCTGGCGCTCGATCTCGCTCTCCATGGCCAGCGCCACATTCTTGAAGCTGTTCATGTTCTTGATCTCGGCGCGGGTGCCGAACTCCGCGGCCCCCTTCCTCATCACCGAGACATTGGCGTCGCAGCGCAGGCTGCCCTCTTCCATGTTGCAGTCCGAGACCTGGATGTAGCGCAGGATCTCCTTGATGCCGTCCAGGTAGGCCACCGCCTCCTCGGGCGAGCGGATGTCCGGCTCGCTGACGATCTCGATCAGGGGCACCCCGCCGCGGTTGTAGTCCACCAGGCTGCTCTCTGCCGCGCTGATCTGGCCGCCGGAGGCCGAATGCAGCAGCTTGCCAGCGTCCTCTTCGATGTGGATGCGGGTGATGCCGATGCGCTTGGTCGAGCCATCGGCCAGGCGGATGTCCAGATGGCCCTGCTTGCAGATGGGCAGGTCGAACTGGCTGATCTGATAGGCCTTGTCCAGGTCGGGGTAGAAGTACTGCTTGCGGTCGAACTTGCTGAAGGGGGCTATCTCGCAGCTGAGGGCCAGGCCGGCCTTGACCGCGTACTCCAGCGCCTTGGCGTTCAGCACGGGCAGCGCGCCCGGGAAGCCCAGGCAGACCGGGCAGGTCTGCGTGTTGGGGTCAGCCCCAAAGCGCGTGCTGCAGCCGCAGAAGACCTTGGTGGCCGTGGAGAGCTCCACATGCACCTCAAGGCCCGACACCATCTGGAAATCTTGCACCCCCATCGCGCCCTCCGCGGCTTAAGCGTTGACCTTGGCGTCCCACTCTTCGTCGCTCAGGGTCTTGATCGGCGCCTCAGCATAGCCCTCGACCTTGAAGCCCTGGAAGTCGATGTTGCGGCTGTCGCACTTGAGGCAGGTGACCTTGATCTCCAGGTCCGAGGCGTCCTCCTGGTTGAAGCGCTCGAGCTTGCCGCCGGCGATTTCCCAGATCTCTGGGGCGCGGAAGTCGGTGATCACGGCCTGGAATTTGCTGTTGTTCCCGCAGTTGCGGCACTCCATGGTGGGCTCCTTGTGGGGGGTTGAAGAACGGGTTAAAGCTTGGCGGTCTTGGTGTGCCATTCCGTGGCCTGCTCGTAGGCGTAGCCGGCCCTGAACAGGGCCGGCTCGCCGAAGGGCTTGCCGATAAGCTGCAGGCCTATGGGCAAGCCCGCCGAGCTTAAGCCGCAGGGCAGGGCCAGGCCCGGCAGGCCCGCCAGGTTGACGCTGATGGTGAAGATGTCGCTCAGGTACATGGTCAGCGGGTCGCTGGTCTTCTCGCCCGCCCTGAAGGCCGGGGTGGGAGCGGTGGGCGTGGCGATGATGTCCACCTTCTCAAAGGCCTGGTCAAAGTCGCGCTTGATGAGAGTGCGCACCTTGAGGGCCTTCAGGTAGTAGGCGTCGTAGTAGCCGGCCGACAGCGCATAGGTGCCCAGCATGATGCGCCGCTTCACCTCGGGGCCGAAGCCCTGGGCGCGGGTCTTCATGATCATGGGCACATAGCTGGGCTCGGGCACCCGCAGGCCATACTGCACGCCGTCGAAGCGGGCCAGGTTGCTGCTGGCCTCGGCGGTGGCCAGCAGGTAGTAGACCGAGAGGCAGTGCTCGCTATGGGGCAGCGAGATGGGCAGCACCTGGGCGCCCAGCGCCTCCAGCTTGGCCACCGCGGCCTTGACCGCGGCCTCCACCTCGGGGTCCATGCCCGGCACGAAGTATTCCTTGGGCAGGCCCACCTTGAGGCCCTTCACGCCGCCCTCCATCCCCTGCAGGCAGTCGCCCGCGGCCTGGGGCGCGCTGGTGGCGTCCCGGGGGTCGTGGCCAGCGATGGCCGCGTCCAGCATGGCGGCGTCGCGCACCGTGCGGGCCAAGGGCCCTATCTGGTCCAAAGAGCTGGCGAAGGCGATGAGGCCATAGCGGGACACGCGGCCATAAGTGGGCTTGAGCCCCACCACGCCGCAGCAGGCCGCGGGCTGGCGTATGCTGCCGCCGGTGTCAGAGCCCAGCGCGCCCAGGGCGCTCAGGCTAGCCACGGCCGCAGCCGAGCCGCCGCTGGAGCCGCCCGGCACGCAGGCCAAATCCCATGGGTTGCGGGTGGCGCCAAAGGCCGAATTCTCGGTGCTGGAGCCCATGGCGAACTCGTCCAGGTTGGTCTTGCCCAGCATCACCGCCCCGGCGGCGCGCAAGCGCTGCACCACGGTGGCGTCCCATACCGGCACGTAATCCTCGAGCATGCGGCTTGAGCAGGTGGTGCGCACCCCGGCGGTGCTCATGTTGTCCTTGAGCGCCAGCGGGATGCCGGTCAAGGGCTCTGCGGTGCCGGCCTTCAGGCGCGCGTCCGCGGCCTCGGCCTGCTTGAGCGCGGCCTCGGCGGTCAGCGTGACATAGGCCTTGACCCTGGGCTCCACGGCCTCGATCCGCGCCTGCACGGCGCGGGTCAGCTCCACGGCGCTGAACTTGCGGGCCTCAAGGCCCTCAGCCGCCTCTGCGATGGTGAGCGTCTCCAATCCCATGTTCCCTCCTCAGCCTTCCAGTATCTTCGGCACGCGGAAGCAGCCCTTGGCCGCGTCCGGCGCATTGGCCAGCGCCTGCTCGCGGGCTAGCGAAGGCTGCAGCACATCGGGCCTGAGCACATTCTTGAGCGGCAGCACATGGGCGGTGGGCTCCACGCCCCTCACATCCAGCGCATTGAGGCTCTCGGCATAGCCCAAGATGGCCCCCAGCTGCTGGGTCATGGCCTGCTTCTCGCCCTCGCCAAGCTCGAGCCGCGCCAGGCGCGCCACATGCTCAACATCCTTGATGGTCAGCATTCAGCCTCCTCAATAGCCTGAGACCCGCTCCAGGCCCGCCTTGCTGGCCAGCAGCTTCTTCTGGCCATGGTTCAGAAAGCTCACCGTCAGGCGCTGGTCCGGCCCCTCCTGCCGCGCCTGCACCACCATGCCGCTGCCAAAGGTCCCGTGCCGCACCCTGTCCCCCAGCTGGAATCGGGTGAGCGCGGGCAGGTCCTCGGCCGGCAGGTCGTCGTAGACCGGCACCCGCACGCCCTGGGCCCCGTCGTCCTGGCCCTCCAGCGTGGGCTTCCAGCCCTCCAAGAGCTCAGCCGGTATCTCAGAGAGGAAGCGGCTGTGCGGGTTGTAGGTGCTGGCGCCAAAGCTGCGCCGCGTGATGGCGCAGGTCAGGTGCAGCTTCTCGCGGGCCCGGGTGATGCCCACGTAGCACAGGCGCCGCTCCTCCTCCACCCCGCGCTCCTCCTGCAGGCTGTTCTTGTGGGGGAAGAGGTTCTCCTCGAGCCCGGTCAAAAAGACCACCGGGAACTCGAGGCCCTTGGCGTTGTGCAGGGTCATCAGGGTCACCTGCTCGCGGCTGTCATCCTTCTCATCCATGCTGGTGGCCAGGCTCACCATCGCCAGATAGGCGCGCAGGCCCTTGTCGCTGCTGCGGTCCTCGAACTCGCGGGCCGCCGAGACCAGCTCCTGGATGTTCTCGACCCGCATCTCGCCCTCGCGGGTCTTCTCCTTCTGCCAGAAGGCCAGGTAGCCGGTGTCGAGCAGGGCCTGATAGAGCAGCTCGCTCACCCCGGCCGAGGCGGCCAGCTCGCGCAGGCGCTCGATGATATCGACGAAGCCGCGCACCTGCCGCTTGGCGCGGTCGTTGAGCGCCTCGATGGCCTCCACCTCGCGCATGGCGCCGTAGAGCGTCAGGCTGCGGGCCCAGGCGTGCTGCTGCACCTTCTCCAGCGTCATCTCGCCGATGCCGCGCGGCGGCTGGTTGAGGATGCGCTTGAGGCTGACCCCATCGGCCTCATTGTCGATCAGCTTGAGGTAGGCCAGGCAGTCCTTGATCTCGAGCCGGTCGTAGAAGCGCATGCCCCCGATCAGCTTGTAGGGTATCAGCTCGCGCCGCAGCCCGTCCTCGAAGACGCGGCTCTGGGCGTTGGTGCGGTAGAGGATGACGAAGTCCGAGAGCTTGCGGCCGGCCATCTTGTGGCCGCGCAGCACCTCGTCCACCACATAGCGGGCCTCGTCCACCTCGTCCGGCGCCTGGTAGCAGGTGAGCAGCTCGCCGGGCGGGTTCTCCGTCCACAGCTGCTTCTCCTTGCGGCCGGCGTTGTTGTTCACCACCGACCAGGCCGCCTGCAGTATGCGCTGGGTGCTGCGGTAGTTCTGCTCCAGCTTGATGGCCTTGGCATCCGGGTGCTCGCGCTCGAACTCGAGGATGTTGCGGATGTCGGCGCCCCGGAAGGCGTAGATGCTCTGGTCATCGTCGCCCACCACGCACAGGTTGCGGTACTTGCGCGCCAGCATGCTCACCAGCTGGTACTGGGCCGGGTTGATGTCCTGGTACTCGTCGATGAGGATGAAGGGGAAGCGCTCCTGCCAGGCCGCCAGCCGCGCGGGCTTGGCCTTGAAGAGGCCCACGGTCAGCCCGATCAGGTCATCGAAGTCCATGGCATTGTTGGCCAAGAGCTTGCGCTGGTAGAGCTCGAAGATGCGGCTGATGAGCGCGTCATCCTCGCGGGTGGCCGCCTCGGCCATGGCCTCGGGCCCCAGGAGCCTGTTCTTGGCGTCGCTGATGCGCCACACCGCCACCTGGCCCTTGAGCAGCTTCTCATCCACCTGCAGCTCGTGCATGGCCTCCTTCACCAGGCGCAAGCGGTCATCCTCGTCATAGATGCTGAAGCCGGGCTGGTAGCCCACCTCGCGGGCCTCCAGCCTGAGCAGGCGCGCGCAGAAGCTGTGGAAGGTGCTCACCCACATGGGCTCCACCAGCTTCTTGCCGAGCAGGGCGCCCACGCGGTCCTTCATCTCACCGGCGGCCTTGTTGGTGAAGGTGACGGCCAGCACCTGGCCGGGATCCACCTTGTGCCGGGTGATGAGGTTGGCGATGCGGAAGGTGATGACCCGGGTCTTGCCGGACCCGGCGCCCGCCAGCACCAGCAGGGGGCCTTCCACATGCTCCACGGCCTCCCGCTGGCGGGGGTTCAAGGTGTTGAGGTCGAATCGCTCCGCCATGCATACCGCCAGCTAGGGCCCAAACAACGCGAAAAGGCAGCCGACCAGGCCCTGCACGGGACCAGCCACCTGCCTTTTAAAGGGGATTCTTGGGAGCAGCCGAGAAAAAAAATAAACATTTTCCCGGGCGCCCATCGATGCAGAGGTTTTACCACAGAGCGGGCTGGCCTGCAAGCGCTCAGGCCGCTTTCCATCCCTGCGCCGCCTTGAGGCGGGCCTGCACCTCGGCCTGGCCCAGCAGCTCCATGATCTTGTCGAAGCCTATCAGGGTGACGCTGCGGCCGCTCAAGGCCACCCTCAGCACGCCCGCCAGGTCGCCGAACTTGAGGCCCTGCTCAGCGCCCCAGGCCTTAGCCGCGGCCTCCACCTGGGCCGGCTGGTCCAGGTCCCATGCCGCAGCCGCCTCTGCGAAGGCAGGGAGCCAGCCAGGCTGGCCAGCCTTGAAGAAGCGGGCCAGCGCCTCAGCCGGGGGCGCGATCACTATGCCAGACGCCAGGTACTCGGCCTCCAGGGGGATCTCCGCCAGGGTGCGGGCCTTCTCGGCGCAGTAGCCGGCCAGCTTCTCGAGCTTCTCAGGGCGGGCCAGGGTGGCTGCCAGCTTGGCGCCCAGCAGGCTCGCCAGGCGGGCCGCGCCGGCCTGCTTCAGGTACTGGCCGTTCATCCACTCGAGCTTCACGTTGTCAAAGACCGCCGCATGCTTGGTGCAGCGCTCCAGGCCAAAGGCGGCCTTGAGCTCGGCGATGCTGATCAGGGTGGTCTTGTCGTCCAGGCTCCAGCCCAGCAGGGCCAGGTAGTTCATCAGGGCCTCGGGCAAGAAGCCCAGCTCTTGGTACTGGCCCACGGCCGTGGCGCCATGGCGCTTGCTCAGGCGCTGCTTGTCCGGGCCCAGGATCATGGGGATGTGGGCGAAGGCCGGCTCGGCGAAGCCCAACGCGCGGTAGAGGCAGACCTGGCGGGGGCTGTTGCTCAGGTGGTCGTCCCCGCGGATGACATGGGTCATGCCCATCAGGGCGTCGTCCACCGTGGCCGCGAAGTTGTAGGTGGGCAGCCCGTCGCTGCGCACCAGCACAAAGTCGGCCATCAGCTTGTTCTCAAAGCGCATCCTGCCGTGCACCAGGTCCTGGAACTCGGTGACCCCGTCCTGGGGCATGGCGAAGCGCCAGGCCGGCTTGATGCCCTGGGCCGCCTTGGCCGCCACCTCTTCGGGCGTGGCGGCGCTACCGGACTTCACTGGGGCGCGGCCCTCGGCGATGGCCGCCTCGCGCTCGGCCTCCACCTCTTCTTTGCTGTCAAAGCTGGGGTAGGCCAGGCCCTTGGCCTTCAGCTGCTCAAGGTGCTTGGCATAGATGCCGAGGCGCTGGCTCTGGTAATAAGGGCCATGCGGGCCTCGGCTAGCGCCCTGGCCATCGCACTCCGTGGCCGGGCCCTCGTCCCAGTCCATGCCCAGCCACTTGAGGTCGCGGATGAGGGCCTCGGCCGAGGCCTGGGTGCTGCGGGCCTGGTCGGTGTCCTCGATGCGCAGGATGAACTTGCCGCCGTGGCGGCGGGCGTAGAGCCAGCTGAAGAGGGCGGTGCGGGCGCCGCCTATGTGCAGGTGGCCGGTGGGGGAGGGGGCAAAGCGCGTGCGGACTTCGGTCATGGCTCCTTCGGGGGGATGCGGGCGCTCAGGCGCCCTTTCTCTGCTTTGCCTCGGGCTTGGCCTCGCCGGCCTCGGCCGGGGGCTGGGTCATGACCACTGCGCCCTCGAAATAGGCGCCCTCGCCGATGACCATGCGGGCGGACTTGAGGTCGCCCTTGACGCTGGCGGTGTTCAAGAGCTCAAGCCGCTCCTCAGCCAGGCAGTCACCGGCCACGCGGCCGCCCACCACCACGGTGCGGGCGCGCAGGTCGCCCTTCACCTGGCCGCTGGCGCCCATCATGATGCCCTCGTCAGCCTGCACGTCGCCCTCCACCTTGCCGTCGATGAAGACCGTGCCGCGCACCCTGAGCTGGCCCTTGATCTCGGCGCCCGGCCCTATCATGGTGTCAACGCTGCCGGCCACCGATCCGCGCTTGAAGCCGAACATGGCTACTCCTGCAGGTAATGGACGGGGTTGACGGGCGTGCCGTGCAGGCGCACCTCATAGTGGCAGTGGGGCCCAGTGCTCTCGCCCGTGCTGCCCATCAGGGAGATGACGGTGCCGCGCCGTATCCTCTGGCCCACCGAGACCTTGAGGGCGCTGTTGTGGCCGTAGAGGGTGCGCAGGCCGTTGCCGTGGTCCAGCACCACCAGCTTGCCGTAGCCGCCCTCCCAGCCCGAGAAGGCCACCACGCCGTCCGCTGTGGCGCGCACCGGCGAGCCGAAGTCGTTGGCGATGTCGATGCCGGCATGGAAGCTCTCGCTGCCCGAGAAGGGCGAGCTGCGCGGCCCGAAGCCGCTGCTGATCCAGCCGCGCACCGGCCAGCCCATGGGCGTGCGCGAGAGCAGGTTGCGCTGCTGGTCCACATACTTGCGTATCTCATCAAAGCTCTGCTGCTCCGCCCCGGCCTGGCGCTGCAGGCCGTCCATCTGGCCCTTGAGGGCATCCAGGGCCTGGGCGTCCCCCTGCTCCAGCAAGGCTGCCAGATGGCGCTGGTCCTCGGGCGAGGGACCGCCCATGCTGCTGGCGCCCTTGATGAGGGCCTTCCTTGACTTGTACTTGAGCATCTCGCGCAGCTGCGAATCCATGGAGGCCACGGCCATCAGGGCCTGCCGCCCGCGGCCGAGCTCCTCGGCCACCTTGAGGTTGCTGGCCTGCAGCTGCTGCAGCCGCGCTACCTCAGACTGGTAGGCGATGTGCCGGCCGATGACCCACCAAGCAGCGCCCAGGCTGCCTGCCAGCACCATCAGGCACAGGGCCAAGAACCAGCGCGGCACGCGCCATTGATGGATGCTGCCCCCGTCATGGGGCATCACCAGCACGGTCAGATCCTTGCTCTCTGGGTCGTTGTTGGCGTGCTTGAAGTTCATGCGCCCTCGCTAAGGCCGGCGTGGCCAAGGCTTGGATTATAGCCGTAGAGCCTGAAAGATAAAAGCGGGAAAGGGCCCAAAAGAGGTATAAAGTCGGCTAAAAACCACAAAAAAAGCCCCCTTTTGTAGGGGGCTTTTTTGGCCAGCGGCGGCGATTGCTCAAGCAGCCGGGGCGCCCTGGCCCTGGGCTGCGAAATAAGCCTTGGCCTTCTCGGTCATGGTCTCAATGTTGTCCACCAGCACGCGGATCTTGTCCGGCTCCTGGCGGGTTCCCTTGATGGCGTTGAGCTTGGCCACCTTCAACTTGTCGCGCAGCATGTCAGCATACTTGCGGGGCGCATAGATGTAAATGTCAGCCCCATAATCGCCGAAAGCCTCGTTTGAAACGCGGACCAAAGCCGGCGGGCAGAGCCGCTTGGCCTCAGCCACGATCTTCTCAGAGACCTGTTCGGCAGCAGTCTTGGGCATTTCACGCACTCCTTTCAAGCAGGCAAGCAAGGATGGAGGGCCCTGCCCTTCTCCCCCGCATGAGCATCGGATGATCTGCATCATCGCTGAACGAGTTAAACTCGCCAGTGCTTTACGATAACGAAGGGATATTATTACCAGGGAACGGGATTGTCAATTCTTTTTAAGCCGCCAAATAGAACGGTGTTTTATGAACATAGAGCGTTCCTATACAGCCCAGAGCCAGCAGCCATAATGAAACGCTACTTGCGCCGGCCCTTCAGCATGTCCACCAGGCGCTCCAGCTCCTCCAGGGAGTAGTATTCGATCTCAATGGTGCCGCCGCGCTTGGCGCTCTTGATCCTGACGCGGGTGCTCAAGGCCCGGCACAGGTCCTCCTCGGTCTTGACCACATCGGCATCCTTGCGCACCGCGTGCATGGCCCTGGGCTTGGCCTTGGATCCCGGGGCCTTGGCCACCTCTTGCTCCACCTGGCGCACAGACCAATCCTCGCGCACCGCCTTCTGGGCCAGGGCCTTCTGGGCCTCGGGCCGGTCGATGGCGAGCAGGGCGCGGGCGTGGCCCATGTCGAGCTTGCCGCTGTTGATGAGGTTCTGCACCTCTTCGGGCAGCCTGAGCAGTCGCATGGTGTTGGCGATGCTGGCGCGGTCCTTGCCCACCTTCTTGGCGATCTCCTCCTGGCTCAGCTTGAACTCTTCGCTCAAGCGCTTGTAGGCCTTGGCCTCCTCCAGGATGTTGATGTCCTCGCGCTGCACGTTCTCGATGATGGCCCACTCGGCCATCTCCTCCTCGCGCACCCGGTCGCGGATGGTGACCGGCACGTTGCGCCAGCCCAGCGACTGCACCGCCCGCAGCCGGCGCTCGCCGGCGATCAGCTCATAGCCCGCGCCCGCGCGGCGCACCAGCAGGGGCGTCAGCAGGCCCTGCTGCTGGATGCTGTCAGCCAGCTCCTTGAGCTTGGCGGGGTTGAAGACCAGCCGCGGCTGGTGCGGGTTGGGCTTGATGTCCTTGACCGGCACCTCGCTGCTGCCCGCGCCCGCTGCGGGCGCCGCGCCGTCCAGATGATCGAGCTTGCCGGTGGGGATGAGGCCCGAGAGGCCCTTGCCCAGTGCTTGGCGTGCCATGAGTGCTCCTCAGTTGCGGATCTTTTCCATGATCTCGAGCGACAGGGCCATGTAGGCCTCGGCGCCGGTGCTGCGCTTGTCATACAGCGTGATGGGCTGCCCGTAGCTGGGCGCCTCGGCCAGCCGCACATTGCGGGGGATGATGGTGCGGTAGACCTTGTTGCCGAACATCTTGCGCACCTCCTCCACCACCTGCTGGGAGAGGCTGGCGCGCGAGTCGACCATGGTGATGAGGGCCCCTTCCATCTTGAGATGGGGGTTGAGGGCCTTCTGCACCCGGCCGATGGTCTCGATGAGCAGCTCGAGCCCGCGCAGGGCATAGTACTCGGCCTGGATGGGGATGAGCACCGAGCCGGCCGCCACCAGGGCGTTCAGGGTGATGAAGCCCAGCGAGGGCGGGCAGTCCATCAGGATGTACTCGTAGCGGCCGCCCAAGAGCTCGATGGCCCGGCGCAGCACGAACTCGCGCTCCTTCACATCCACCAGCTCATGCTCGGCGGCGCTCAGGTCCACCACCGAGGGCACCAGGTCCAGGTCGGGCACCTGGGTGGCCATGATGGCCTCGGCCAGCGGCACGCCGTCCAGCATCACGTGGTAGAGGTGGTTGTTGACGGCCTCCTTCTCCACGCCCAGGCCCACCGAGGCGTTGCTCTGAGGGTCCATGTCGATGAGCAGGGTCTTGTGGCCGGCCAGCGCCAGGCAGGCCGCCAGGTTGACCGCCGTGGTGGTCTTGCCCACCCCGCCCTTCTGGTTGGCGATGGCGATGACCTTAGTCTTTGCCATGGTCCTCGTCTCCTGTGGCCTGCATGCGCTCGAGGCTCAAGTCCGCCTTTTGCAGGTTGAAGCGCGCCCGCGTGTAGTTGGGGTCTAGCTTCAGGGCCTCAGCGAACTCGCGCTGGGCCTCGTCGATGCGGTCTAGGCGCTGGTAGCTGACGCCCAAGTTGTTATGGAAGGTGGCGTTCTTGGGGCTCAAGAACACGGCCCGCAGGAATTCGGCATGGGCCTTCTCCGGCTCGCCGCTCTCCAGGTAAGCCAGCCCCAGGTTGTTGCGCACCCAGGCCTTCTCGCCCTTTTCCAGCACCTTGGTGAAGGCGCGGATGGCCTCCTGATACTTGCCGGCATCCAATCCGGCCCGGCCCAGCATGCGGCCCAGGGTGGCGCTGTCAGGCGCTATCTGCTGGGCTTTCATGGCGCAGGCCAGGGCCGTGTCGTAATTGCCCTGCTTGCGGTAGAGCTTGGCCAGGCGGGCCCAGACCTCGGGGTTCTTGCTGTCCAGGTTGGCTGGCACCTCCAGGTGCGCCAAGGCCTCCTTGTCGCGGCCCGCATCCATCAGGCAGAAGCCGTACATGCGGTGGGCCTCAGCGTCATCCGGCTTTTGCGCCACGGCCTGGGCAAAGGCCTCTTCCGCCTCCTCACAGCGGCCTTGGTCGCGCAGCGCGCTGCCCAGCTGGAACCAGGTCTGGCCCGGTCCGGGCGTGACCAGAGGCTTCAAGTCGCTCAAGGCAGGCGTGGGCATGCCCAGGCCCGGCTCAGCCGCCGGCGCCGCAGGCTTGTTGCTGCACGCGGCCGCCAGCATGGCGACCGCCAAGAGCATGCAAAGCCTCAAGCGCATGCGTTCCTTTCAAGGGACGGGAGTTTAAACCGGTGGAGAGCTAAAATCAAGCCGTGCTGAATGAAGCTTTAATCTTTCAATTCCAGCCCTATGGGACAGTGGTCGCTGCCCTTCACCTGGTCGCGGTGAAAGGCCTTGCCCAAGCGCCCCTCCAGGCCCGGCGTGGCGCAGTGGTAGTCGATGCGCCAGCCCACGTTGCGCTCGCGCGCCGCGCTGCGGTACGACCACCAGGTGTACTGCTTGGCCTTGCCCGGGTTCTGAGCGCGAAAGACATCGGTAAAGCCAGCGGCGAAGAAGCGCGTCAGAGCCTCGCGCTCCCAGGGGAAGTAGCCTGGGCTCTCCTCGTTCTCCTTGGGATGCTCCAGGTCGATGGGCATGTGGGCCACATTGTAGTCGCCGCCAATGACCAGGTGCTGGCCCTTCTTCTGCAGGGCCTTGGCCTTCTTCATCAGCGCGGCTATCCAGGCCTCTTTGTACTCGCGCCGCTTGCCGCCCTCTTGGCTGTTGGGCCAGTAGGTGCTCAAGATGTTGAGCTCGCCAAAGCGCAGGGCGATCAGCCGGCCCTCAAGGTCCAGCTCCTTCACGCCCACGCCCATCCACACCTCATCCGGCTTGATGCGGCTGTAGAGCGCCGTGCCCGAGTACCCCGGCTTCACCGCCGGGCAGAAGTAGGCTTGGTAGCCCTCTATCTCGCGCAGCTCCTTGGGCATCTGCTCAGGCTGGGCCTTGATCTCTTGCAGGCCCAGCACGTCCGGCTTCTCGGCCTTGATGAAGTCGTGAAAGCCCTTGCTATGCACCGCGCGTATGCCGTTCACGTTCCATGTCATCAGCTTCATGCGCACCTTGGGCAGCGGGGCCAAAAGCAAGGGCCGCCCAAGCGGCGGCCCCTTCACTGCACCATGCTAACAAAAAGCGGCAAGGCTTTAAAGCGGCTTGTTGCGCCGCTCAGCGGCTCACTATCTGGATGCCGCTGGGCTTGGCCGGCGGCGTCGGCGTGCCGTCCTCGTTGGCCGTGGCCGCGGCCTCAAAGAAGGGCTGCAGGTCATTGACCATGGGCGCCAGGCTGAAATCGAACCACTCCCTGAAGACCGCAAAGCTGCGGTCCTGCGGCAGGCGTATCTCCTCCTGCGTGAAGGCGGCCAGCATGTGGATGAACAAGAGCTCGCAGCCGCCCTGCAGCCAGGTGAGCACCTCCTCAGGCCGCTCCGCCACGGGCAGAAGGAACACCACTGGCGTGGCCCGCAGCTGCTCCAGCGTGAGGCTTAGGTCCGCGCCGGGCAGGGTCTTGACCCAGGTAAGGTAGGGCGCCTTGGGCACAAGGACCAAGGCTGTGCGGTCGATGAGGGGCATGAAGGCTCCAAAATTCGAGGGATGTTTTCAGACAAGGTAGCAGGGGCGGCCAAAAGCGTCAAGGAAAGTCAGCTCCGCCTTAAGTAGCGTTTAAACTGCAAGCCCTCAATGGCCCGGTAATGCTTCTCATTGCCGGTCAATAGTTCATCATCTTTAGCCATCGCCGTTGCGGCGATCAAAGCATCTTGCATGCCCAAAGCATGGCTCGGCTGGTGCCTTTCCATCATCACCACGGCGCGGGTGCAGATGGATTCATTCAGGTAAATAATCGATGCCTTCCAGTGCGCCATGCTGGCCCGCACTGCCTTCAGCTCTTCTTTGTTGCGCACGCCCTGCAGCAGTTCCATGTAGGTGATGACTGAAATTTCAAAGGGGGCCACTACGGCCAACAGCTTGTCTGCCTCAGCACGCCCCCTCATGGCATCAATCAAAACATCAGAGTCGACCAACATCAGAACCGGGCCTTTCTAAGCTCTCGGACCCATGCCTGCGCGTCCTTCATATCATCCCGGTCCTTCCAAATACCAAACCCCGGGCTGTGCCCAGCAGGCTTGCCAACAGGCTTAGCCGCCCCAGCCGCAACCAGCTTGGCGCAGACCTTGCCTCTGAAAGTGATGAGCACGTCCTCGCCCCGGGCCACGGTCTTTAAAAGCTCGCCGGAGCGGAATCGAAGGTCTTTGGCTGTGGCTTGCATACCTCACCTCAATAACAGGTTTCCTTGAGTGTTATTTATAGAGTTTACACTTAAAAAGAGCCTTGTCAATAGATCGCCTTGACGATCTGATCCGATCCCTGTAAATGAGAGTCATCCAACCCTTCCCGGAGGTGCATATGTCCTACGCCTGGGCCGCCTGGATTGTTGATGACACGAAGCTGGCTTACCTGCTGGCCAAAGGACCTCAAGAATTGAAAAACAGCCTAGTCCTTTCCTGTGGGGTTGGGGAGACCCAATGGGAGGGGCTAGGCTGGTTTGAAGATGAGGGGTGCTTGATAATCACTTCTATCGAGGTGAAAGGGAAAATCTACACTCGCCTAGAAGTCCAAGTCCCCTGCCCCGAGCTTGCCAAAGAAGTGGAGGCCTGGCTAAGTCCGGAATGGCTCGATGGGCCTGGTGACTGTTACAATTTAGATGGCACGCTTACAAAAGGAGAAACTTACGACTGGGGTATTTTAAAAACAATAGCAGCTTAACTGGCTAACCCAAAAAAATATCACGGTGAAACGCCAAGTATTTAGCCTGTTCGTTACTAAAGCCACCTACGTTCAAATTAGTTGTAACAGCCAAGCCTATCCTCATATACCTCGGGCAATATCTGTTTTGATAAACGTACTTCTCCATTGTCTTCAAAGGTCATGTAACGCCTGTCAAAAAGCCTATCCATGGTCGGAGTTAACAGCAGACCATTGTTGCCATCTAGTCGTTCGTGGTTATTGGCGCAAGACCGCCAAGGTTTAATATGACTAGCCACAAGTAAACGCTGATCTCCCACCCCTGTTATGCGGCAATATTTTTCTATGGAGCCAAGGTTTTCCCTAAACCTACCTTGCCCTCTCCTTGCTTTGATTAAGGCGTCCTTCTCTGTCGCATCAATCTCTGTATTCTGAAGAATCTTGCTTTCTACATAACCATCGAGAACAGCTTCTTGCACGAAAAAAGTCGGCTCAAGAGTCAGACTTTCATAGGTCGATTGACTCTCGCTTATCCCTGCTAATGCTAAGACAAAATCAGCCGCCTTTTTAGAAACTCTAAATAAATACTTCTGTTTAACAGCGCCATTCACATCAAATGGTGTCTCAAATTCATCAAAAATTTCACCTGCTTTGCGACCTATAAAGTCTCGTTGAATTGGGTCTATTTGAATCCATTTGACCGGTACATACCACCCATCATCCGCCCACCAACTGCCAAGGTTTCCAAATTCTTCCGGCTTTGGTGAAGAAACTGCCCTACCGGTTGCAATGCCATAATGGCCTACCCGCTTATCCGAGTAGGCCATTATGATATCACCGGGTTCAATACCCTTCATGTTTTCGTAGGCCGATTGCCGAATGCCACCTTTCGCAAACTTTGGGGACCAAAGATAGCCTCCATCGATTTCGTGCACGGAGGTTTGATTTTGGTTAACCCACCAATATTGCATTGCACTCCAGAGTTAATTAAAAAGCCCCGGCTTTCGCACGGGGCCTTTAAATTTAACTTTTACCGCTTCCCAGCCTTGTTTCCAACTCTCAAGCGCACGATCTCCATCATCAGCTCCGCCCGCATCTTGTCGACATCCACCTGCTCCATGGACTGCGCCTTGATGGCCTGGCTCGCCTCTTGGATCTTGTTCTCAGCGCGCTTCACATCGATCTCAACAGCCATCTCAGCGGTCTCGGCCAGCACCAGCACAGAATCCCCGCGCACCTCGGCGAAGCCGCCGCTGATGGCCAAGAGCTCCACCTTGCCGTCCTTGTGATAGCGCAGCTCGCCGGGCTTGAGAGCCGTCACATAGGGCATGTGGCCGGGCAGCACGCCCATCTCGCCCTCGGCGGCCGGCAGGCTCACCTCCTCCACCTCCAGGCTGGCGGTGGGCTTCTCGGGGGTCACAATGTCCAGGTGCAGGGTCTTTGCCATGACAGGCTCCTTGGGTCAAAGCGCCGAAAGGTAGATCTCTTCGGCCTTCTTCTGATCGATGAGCACCGGCGCGGCCACCACGCCGCGGCCGCCGCCGTAGATGCGGGCAGCGTCGGCGGCCATCTGGCGGCAGGTCTCTGCCGTGGCGCCAAACTGCGATATCTTGAAGGCCATGTTGTGGTCCGCCAGATAGCGCTCCAGCGCTGTCAGGGTCTTCTCAGCCGAGCTGTCGCCCTTGGGCAAGCCTAGGCAGGCCTGGCCAAAGCGGGCTATCTTGGCTTCCACGCGGGGGGCCATGACCCTCAGCACCGGGGCCCAGAGCGCCGCCAGGCCGTGGCCGTGGCTGCAATCCGTGTGGCCGCTCAGGGGGTGCTCCAGGGGATGCACCACCCAGGGGCCGCTGCGGCCAAAGTTGGGGCCGCCGCCGGCGATGAGCGCGTTCACTGCGGCCCAGGCCAGGTTCTCGCGGGCCGTGAGGTCTTGCAGGTCCTTCTCCACCGCCTCCAGGCACTCCATCACGCCCAGCACCATGCCCTCGGCGGTGCGGTCCTGCAGCACGGCCTTGGCGTCGCCGGTGAAGGTCTGCTCCAGCACATGCAGCATGATGTCCACCGCGCCGTCGCGGGTGGCCTCTAGGCTCAGGCTCAAGTGCAGCTCGGGGTCCAGGATGGTGGTGGTGGCAAAGGCGCCCAGGTCCCACAGCACCACCTTCTCTTTGGTGCTGGCCTTGGTGAGCACCGCCGCGCAGTTGCCCTCGCTGCCCGTGGCCGCCGTGCCTGAGATGATCATCAGCTTGAGGGGCTTGGCCACCTTGCGAGTCTGGCCCATCATGCCGTTGGTGTACTCAAAGACGCTGGGGGCCACGCCGTCCTGGGCGTCGCCCAGGGCTGCTGCCACGGCCTTGCTGCCGTCCATCACGCTGCCGCCGCCCAGGGCCATCACAAAGTCGCAGCGCTCCTTGATCGCCAGCGCCACGGCCTTGTCCAGGGTCTCCACGTGCGGGTTGGGCTCGATGCCCTCAAAGACCACCGGGCTCACGCCCCGGCTGGCCAGCAGGCCGGTCAGCTTCTTGAGCGCGCCGTTCTTCTGCATGGCCGTGCGGGTGGTCAAGAGCAGGGGCTTCTGGCCCAGGGCCTTGGCCTCGTTGCCCGCCTCGGCCAGCTTGCCGCTGCCAAAGATGATCTTGGTGGGGTAGTGGAAAGTGAAAGCCTGCATGCGCCCTGCCTCATCCGCTGCCAAGCCTCTATGCTGAGGCCCGGCCCTGCCTCACCCGCCCTTGAGGGCGGGTGTCTGCCTAGGCGAGCTTCTTGGCGTTCTCGATGGCCTCTTCGATGCTGCCCACCATGTAGAAGGCCTGCTCGGGCAGGCTGTCATACTCGCCATTCACCAGGCCCTTGAAGCTGCGGATGGTGTCGGCCAGCTTCACATAGCGGCCCTCGCGGCCCGTGAACTCAGCGGCCACGGAGAAGGGCTGCGAGAGGAACTGCTGGATCTTGCGGGCGCGGGCCACGGTCAGCTTGTCCTCTTCGGAGAGCTCGTCCATCCCTAAGATGGCGATGATGTCCTGCAGGTCGCGGTACTTCTGCAAGATGCGCTGGGTGGCGCGGGCCACCTCGTAGTGCTCCTCGCCCACGACCTGGGGGTCGAGCATGCGGCTGGTCGAATCCAGCGGGTCCACGGCGGGATAGATGCCAAGGCTGGCGATGTCGCGCGACAGCACGGTGGTGGCATCCAAATGGCTGAAGGCCGTGGCTGGCGCCGGGTCGGTCAGGTCGTCGGCCGGCACGTAGATGGCCTGCACCGAGGTGATGGAGCCCTTGTCGGTGGAGGTGATCCTCTCTTGGAGCACGCCCATCTCCGTGGCCAAGGTGGGCTGATAGCCCACGGCCGAGGGCATGCGGCCCAAGAGCGCCGAGACCTCAGAGCCGGCCTGGGTGAAGCGGAAGATGTTGTCGATGAAGAGCAGCACGTCCTGGTGCTCCTCGTCGCGGAAGTACTCGGCCACGGTCAGGGCCGAGAGGGCCACGCGCAGGCGGGCGCCGGGGGGCTCGTTCATCTGGCCGTAGATGAGGGCGGCCTTCTCGATCACCTTGCTCTGCTTCATCTCAAGCCACAGGTCGTTGCCCTCGCGGGTGCGCTCGCCCACGCCGGCGAACACCGAGTAGCCGCCGTGGTGCTTGGCCACGTTGCCGATCAGCTCCATGATGATGACGGTCTTGCCCACGCCGGCGCCGCCGAAGAGGCCGATCTTGCCGCCCTTGGCGTAGGGGGCCAGCAGGTCCACCACCTTGATGCCGGTCTCGAGGATCTCGGCCTTGTTGCTCTGCTGGGTGAACTTGGGGGCTTCGCGGTGGATGGGGTCGTGCTTCTTGGCCCCCACCTCGCCCATCTTGTCCACCGGCTGGCCCAGCACGTTCAAGATGCGGCCCAGGGTCTCCTTGCCCACCGGCATGCTGATGGCCGCGCCCGAGTCAGTGGCGCTCATGCCGCGGGTGATGCCGTCGGTGGAGCTCATGGCCACCGATCGCACCGTGTTGTCGCCCAGGTGCTGCTGCACCTCCAGCACCACGTCCAGCTGGTTGGTCTTGCCGCCGCTTAGGTAGGTGCCCTTCACCTCCAGGGCGTTGTAGATGGAGGGGAGCTTCCCGGCCGGGAACTCCACGTCCACCACCGGGCCGATCACCTGAACGATCTTGCCTGCGCTCATGTTTAAAACCTCCAGATTACACCCCTCTCCCTCTGGGAGAGGGGCCGGGGGTGAGGGCAAAACCAATGGATTGCTTCTCTAGGCTATTTGAGGGCTTCCGCTCCGCCGACCAGCTCCGAGATCTCTTTGGTGATGGCGGCCTGGCGGATGCGGTTGGCCGTCAGGGTGAGGCTGTTGATCATCTCTTTGCTGTTGCGCGAGGCCGAATCCATGGCGGTCATGCGGGCCGCGAACTCGCTGGCCAGGCTCTCGAGCAGGGCGCGCCAGACCTGGGTCTTGGCAGCGCGGGGCACCAGGGCCTCGAGCACCGCCGGGCCCGAGGGCTCGAAGGCGAAGTCGGCAGCCCTGCCGCCGACGCCCATCTTGGCCGGGGCATGGGCCTCTGCCTCGGGTTCGGAAGCAGCCAGGGGCAGCAGGCGCTTCTCGGTCACCTTCAGCGTCACCACGCTCTTGAAGTGGGTGTAGACCAGCACCACCTCGTCCCATTCGCCCTTGGCGTAGCCCTCGATGAGGCGGCCGCCGATGAGCTCGGCGTCGGCATAGCTCAGGCTGCTCATGAACTGCTGGTACTGGGCGCTGATGGGGAACTGGAAGCGCTTGAAGAAGTCGCAGCCCTTGCGGCCCACCAGGGTCAGGCTGACCTGCCGGCCGGCGTTCTCGCGCAAGAGCGCCAGCGTGCGGCGCAGGATGTTGGCGTTCAAGCCGCCGCAGAAGCCCTTGTCCGCGGTGAAGACCACCAGGTTGAGCGGGCCCTGCTTGCTGACGAGCCCGGGGCGGGCCTCCAGCAGGGGGTGGCTGGACGCCTCGCTGCCCTGGCTCAAGTCGCCGATGAGGGACTCGATCTTCTGGGCATAGGGGCGCGCAGCCAGGATGCGGGCCTGGCTGCGGCGCAGGCGCGCCGCGGCCACCATCTTCATGGCCTTGGTGATCTGCTGGATGTTCTTGGCCGTCTTGATCCTACGGCGTATCTGCTTGAGCGATGCCATGGCAATCCCGTGGAGGTGGGGAGCTGAGCCTTATTTGAACTGGGCCTTGAACTCCTTGATCGCGCCGTCCAGCTGGGCGAAGAGCTCTTTGCTGATGGCGTTCTTCTCGCGGATCTCCTGCAGCACAGGGGCGTGCTTGCGGCGCAGGTAGTCGAGCATCTCATTCTCAAAGCGCTTCACGTCAGAGAGCGGCAGGTCATCCACAAAGCCGCTGCCTCCGGCGTAGAACACCGCCACCTGCTCCTCCATGGGCATGGGCGCGTACTGGGGCTGCTTCAAGAGCTCCACCATGCGCTGGCCGCGGCTGAGCTGCTGCTGGCTGGCCTTGTCGAGGTCGCTGGCGAACTGGGCGAAGGCGGCCATGGCGTAGTACTGGGCCAGGTCCATCTTGAGCTTGCCAGCCACCTGCTTGGTGGCCTTGGTCTGGGCGTTGCCGCCCACGCGCGACACCGAGATGCCCACGTTGATGGCCGGGCGCACGCCCGAGTAGAAGAGGTTTCCCTCAAGGAAGATCTGGCCGTCGGTGATGGAGATGACGTTGGTGGGGATGTAGGCCGACACGTCGCCCGCCTGGGTCTCGATGATGGGCAGGGCGGTGAGGCTGCCGGCGCCCAGGTCATCGTTGAGCTTGACGGCGCGCTCCAGCAGGCGGCTGTGCAGGTAGAACACGTCGCCGGGGTAGGCTTCGCGGCCCGGCGGGCGGCGCAGCAGCAGCGAGAGCTGGCGGTAGGCCACGGCCTGCTTGCTCAGGTCGTCGTAGACGATGAGGGCATGGCGCTTGCTGTAGGTGAAGTACTCAGCCAGGGCGCAGCCGGTGTAGGGAGCGATGTACTGCAGGGGGGCGGGGTGGCTGGCCGTCTCTGCCACGATGATGGTGTACTCCAGCGCGCCGTGCTTGGCCAGGATGTCGGCCACGCGCACCACGGTGCTCTGCTTCTGGCCCACGGCCACATACACGCAATAGACGCCCTTGCCCTTCTGGTTCAGGATGGTGTCGATGGCCACGGCGGTCTTGCCAGTGCCACGGTCGCCGATGATCAGCTCGCGCTGGCCGCGGCCGATGGGGATGAGGCCGTCGATGGCCTTGTAGCCCGTGTGCATGGGCTCCTTGACCGGCTGGCGCTCGACCACGCCCGGGGCGCGGAACTCGATGGGGCGCGTGCCGCTGGCCTGGATGGGGCCCTTGCCGTCGATGGGCTGGCCCAGGCCGTTGACCACCCGGCCCAGGAAGGCCTCGCCCACCGGCACCTCGGCGATGCGGCCGGTGCGCTTGACCGGGTCGCCCTCTTTGATGAGCGTGTCGTCGCCCAGCAGCACGGCGCCCACAGTGTCGCGCTCAAGGTTCAGCGCCAGGCCCATCACGCCGTTGGGGAACTCGAGCAGCTCGCCGGCCATGGTCTGCTGCAGGCCGTAGAGGATGGCGATGCCGTCGCCCACCTGGATGACGGTGCCCACCTCGGCGGCCTCGACCTTGGGGTCGAAGCCCTCGATCTGCTTCTTCAGCAGGCTGGTGATCTCTTGGGGTTTGATCTGCATGCCCGTGTCTCCTGGTTATTTTTTGCGGTTGGCTTTGCCCTTCTCAGCGCCCTTCTTCTTCACCTTGATGGATCCCTTGGCCTTCTTCCTGGCCAGGGGGGCCTTCTTCGATTCAGCCGCCCTCTTCTTGGCCGCAGGGGCCGCTCTCTTCTTGGCAGCCCGGGCGGGCTTTCGCGCCGCCGGGCTCAGGCTTTTTTTGGCTCAGGCCCTGCCTCGGCTCCTGAGAGCAGGCGTGCCAGCTTGTCCAGCCGGGCGGCCAGCGAGCCGTCATAGACCGTGTCGCCCACCTGCAGCTTCAGCCCGCCCAAGAGGCGCGCATCGGCGAGCGCGGTGAGCTCTATCTTCTTCTTGAAGCGCTTGCCCAGCGACTCGCTCAGGCCCGCCAGGTCCTTGGCGGAGAGCGGCGCGGCGGAAGAGATGGTGGCGCTCACGCGGCCCTGGCTCGCCATCACCAGGCCCTTGAACTGGGCCAGGGTCTGCGGCAAGAAGCGCTCGCGCTTGTTCTCGAGCACGGCCTTGATGAAGGCCATCAGCACCGGGCTGGCGCCACCCTCGAAGGCCTTCTCAAAGATGGAGAGCTTCTGCGCCGGGGCCAGCGTGGGCCGGGCGATCGCGGCCAGCACGGCGGGCGCCAGGGCGGCGGCCAAGCCGTCGGCCTCGGCAGACACCCGGTCCAGGTCCTTGGCGTCGCTGGCGGCCTCAAAGAGGGCCTTGGCGTAGCGCTGGGCTATCAGGGAAGCGAGCATGGCGGGTCCTTAAAGCGGTGTCAGACCTTCTCGAGCTCTTTGATGAAGCGGGCGGCCAGCTCTTCCTGGGTCTTGGCGTCCAGGGCCTTCTCGAGCAGCTTGCGGGTGGCGGCCACCACCAGGCTCGCGGCCTCGCCCTTGATCTGGCGCAGGGCATCCTGAGTCTCTTGGGCCACCTGCACGCGGGCCTGGGCCAGCAGGGCCTCCTGCTCCTTGCGCGCCTGGGCCAGCATGTCGTCCTTCAGCTTGGCGCCCTCGCTGCGCGCCTCGTCGAGGATCTGCTTGCTCTGGGCCTGGAAGCCGGCGAGCTGGCGGGCGTTCTCGGCGTTCTGGGCCTCGGCCCTGGCCTGGGCCTCAGCGGCGTCATCCAGCGACTTCTTGATGCCGGCGCTGCGCTCTTGCATGAACTGGAACAGCCCCTTCAGGTAGATGAACCAGATGAGGGTCATGCCGATGGCGAAGGAGGCCAGCTGCACCAGGAACAATTGGGTGGGTGTGATCTTGTCGAGCATTTTGCTCTCCAGCCCTAGGGGAGCCCAGCGCCCGGAGGACATCCGGGCGCTGGGTCGGGATGCTGCTGCTTACTTGGCCACGAAAAGGATGATCATGGCCACCACCAACGCGTAGATGACCAGGGACTCGATCAGGGCCAGCGAGAGGATGAGCGAGCCGCGGATGGTGTCGCCGGCCTCGGGCTGGCGGGCGATGCCCTCCATGGCCTTGGCAGCGGCCATGCCCTGGCCGAGCGCGCCGCCAAAGGCGGCGATGGCGATGGCCAGCGCGGCGGCCATCATCTTGCCGCTGCTGGAGGCATCTGCGGTGGCGGCGGCAGGGGCGGCGGCATCAGCGGCATGGGCGGCGCCGGCCATGGCCAACACGGCGAGGGACATCAGGGTCTTCTTCATTGGGGCCTCCTTGGGGGTTGGGTGCCCTTCACCGTCCTCGCGTTCAGCGGGGGCTGCGCTCAAGGCCGGGACAGGGCGGGTGAGATCTCTTCAGTGGGAATGCGCCGGCTCGGCGCCGTGCTCGTCATGGCCCTCGTGGGCCGCGGTGGCCCCGGCGATGTAGACCATGGAGAGCACCGTGAACACGATGGCCTGCAGCAGCGAGACCAGCACGCCCAGCACCAGGATGCCGGGGGCCAGCAGGAAGGGCACCACCATCAGGATCTTGTAGATGGCGCCCTGGCTGAAGAAGAGGCCCACGGTGACCGCGAAGAGCACGGTCAGCAGGGTCTCCTTGGCGATGATGTTGCCGAAGAGCCTCATGGTGAGGCTCAGCGGCCGCGCCGCCTCGCCGATCAGCTCGATGGCGGGCAGCATGATGAACTGCAGTGGCAGCATGATCAGCTTCACCAGGCCGGTGGCCTCGCTGGCGTCCACCACGTGGAAGAAGTGGCCCCAGTAGCCGAAGACGCCCTTCTTCCACATGCCCAGCAGGTGGGTGGAGAGGAATGTGATGGCGGCCAGCGCCAGGGTGGTGTTCACCGCGCTGGTGGGCGAGGCCAGGCCCGGGATGAGGCCCATCAGGTTGCCGACCAGGATGAAGAGGAAGAAGCTGACGAAGAGCGGGAAGTAGCTCATGCCGGCCGGGCCCATGGCCTGGCCCACCACGCTCTGCACGAACTCGAGCACGAACTCGAAGAGGCCCTGCAGCTTGCCGGGCACGGTCTTGTGCAGGGTTTTGGCCGCCACGGCCAGCAGCAGCAGCAGGCCCAGCGCGCCCCAGGCCATGTAGACCGGCTGCATGGGGCCGTGGGCGATGACGAACTCGGGCAGGCCGCCCTCTTCGGCGTGGCCAGCGGCGGCTTGCGCAGGCATTGCGGCTTGGGTCTGGGTCTCGCTCATGGCATCATCCTTTTTGCGGCTTCGCCGCCCGCCTCAGCCTGAGGGCCGCCGACCCCATCACTGGGAGTCCGACGCCGATCAAGAGGCCCGGCAGGTCGAGCCAAGAAGACTTGATGATGAAGTACAGCGCCAAGCCGGTCAGCCCCAGCTTGAGCGTGAAGAAGAGCAGCAGCGGCAGCAGGCCCGGCCCATCCGCCTTGCCCATGCGGCCCACGGCCCAGGACCAGCCCGCCAGGTTGGCGGCGGTGATGGCCGCGCCAGCGGCCAGGCAGAGGGCGAAGTTCATGGCTTGGGCCCCGGCTTGCGCGAGGGGCGCAACTGGGTTCTGAAGAGCTGCCAGAACCCGCTCGCTATCCCCAGGGCCATGAAGCCCAAGAAGCCCCAGGGCGAGGTGGCGGGGAAGAAATGGATGCAGGCCCAGCCCAGCCCAATGCCCACCAGCACATTGGCGGCCAGGTCATAGCCCGCGCTGCTGCTCTGGGCCAGCCTCTGCGCGGGGTTGCCCGGCAGCGAAAACCCCTTCTTGCCAGCCTTGCCTGGCCCAGCCTCAGGCTCAGTCATTGGGCATGGCCTCCGGCCCCTTGTCCGCGCCGCCCTTCTGGTCGTACTTGATGAAGTCTGAGGGCGTCACCTGGTCCAAGAAGCGCTTGAAGTCCTCCATCTCCTGCTCGTACTTGCTGCGGTCCATGATGGCGGCCTGGCCCATCACCGCCTCGCTCACGAAGATTCGCGAGCCCAGCCTGAGCGCCAGGGCGATGGAATCAGAGGGCCGAGCATCGATCACCAGGGCCTCGCCGCCCCCCGGGGGCAGCAAGTGGAGCTGCGCGAAGAAGGTGCTGTCTTGGATGTCATGCACCAGCACCCGCTCCAGCACCAGGCCAGAGGCCTCGATGACGCTCTTCATCAGGTCGTGGGTGCCAGGCCTGGGCACTGGTATCTTCTCCAGGGCCAGCAGGATGGCATCCGCTTCTGCGAAGCCTATCCAGATCGGCAGGAAGCGCTTCTCCTGCGCGTCCGTGAGGATGACCACAGGCTGGCGGCTGGTGGAATCCACGGCCAGGCCTTTCACCAACATCTCGATCACTCTGGCCTCACGAAAAAACTTTTAGTGGTATACACCAGGCCCCAATGCCGGGCAAGTGAATTCTTTCACAATTTTACAACGGCATTCCATTTTGACGCGTATGCCTCTATTCACTGCCCTGGCATCAGCACTTGGCAGTCTTCCCTTCCTGGGCTTCCAGCCTCTATCTGCCAGCCCCAAGCCTGGCTGGTGGGCGTGAGCTGACAGGCAAAGAAACCCTTTTGATCCAAGGCAATATCTGTCTTTGCCACATAGGTCAAGCCCAGCGGCCAGGCCTGGGCGCTGGCTCCCCTGATGGCTGCCAGGTTGTCGCTGCGCAGCACCCGGCCGGTCAGGGTGAGGCCTTCAAGGCTGGCTTGCAGCACGGCGCCTGGGCGGCGCAGGCTCAAGGCCAGGCTGTGCAGTTGGCCGCGCACCGCATGCTCCTTGCTGCGCTCCCAATTGCCGTCTCCCCAGGCCTTGGGCTGGTGCAGGCGCTCTGGCCGGTCCGTGAACCATCCCACGGCCAGGCAATCCTGGCGCAGGGTGGCAGGCGCTGCCTCAGCATCCCAGCTGGCCTGGTGCGGCAGGTAGGGCAGCAGCAGGTCCAGCTCGCTTAAGGCCTGCAGGCTGCCCTCCACGCTGAAGCGCCAGCGCTCCACGGCCAGCACCAGGTATTCCGCGCCCGCTGGCGCGCTCAGGCTGCGCGGCGCTGAGAGGGGAAGGCGGCCCGTGCTGGTGAGGCTGGCCAGGGCCGCGCGCGCCTCAGGCTCTTGCGAGGCGGCAAAGTAGGCCCGCTCGCTGGCCAGGTGCTCGGCCTTCAGCTCCTCCTGCGGCATCCAGCTCGCGCGCGCCAGCTCGCCCGCGTCCAGGGCCCAGGCATCCAGGGCCTGGCCAGGGGCCAAGCCGCCCTCCACGGCCCAGAAGCCCTTCACCGCGCCCTTGCGGCCAGCCAGCTTCTGCGGCCTGGCATACTGCATCCATGCCTGCAGCCGCGGCTGGCCATCCACCAAACAGGGCCGCGCCGGCACGCCCAGGCTGCGCAGCATGGCCACGCCCAAGCGGGTGCGCTCGAGGCTGCCGGCCCGGCCAGCCTTGGCGATGGCGCTGGCCCTGGGCCAGGCCTTGCGCCAGTCCATGGCCTCGGCCCCGGCCTCATCGGCGGGCTTGAGATGCTGGCTCAGCCAGGCTGCCACTGCGTCTAGATACACGGCCGGGTCAGGCCGGCTCTTGCGCACGGCCTGGCCTGCGGCCTTGAGCACCGGGCCTGAGGCAGAGTCAAAGAGGCCTGAGGGCCTGAGGAAGGGCTTCACCGAGGCCGGGCAGGCCAAGCGGCTGGCCTTGCCCACGGCCATCAGGCTGCGTGGCGAGGCGGCGGCCAGGGTGGGAGCGCTGGCATCGGGCACCACGCGGTTGAGGGTGGCCGCATCCACGCGCAGGCTGTCGATGATGGGCGGCGCATCAGCAAGAGCCGGGCAAGCCAGGGCCAGCAGCAGCAGGGCCAGGCCCAGGCTTGCTTGACACCCCTTCGGGGCTTGCCTATACTCGCTTTTAGATACTGCTGGGAGCATCCTCTTCCCCTTGCAAGGTGGCCATGAACGAAGAAACCGTCGAGAAGCCCAAGCCTTGGTGGCAGGGCGATGCAGCCTTCATCACTGGCCTGGTGCTGTTGTGCCTGGCCATCGCCTACTGCCTCTCGGTGTACGAGGTGGTGTCGCGGGCGCACGAGGCCTGGCAGGAGGGCGAGAAGTATTATGCCTGGATGAACGACCCGTCCCAGAAGAAGGCCTGGTTCGACGGCCAGCTCGCGGCCCAGAAGATCAACCAGGACGACTACCAGCGCCTGATGGCCGACTCAGACTTGAAGAACGCCTATGTGTGGTACGAGACCGCGACCGACCTCTTTCAGCCCCCGCACAGCCAGTGGGTGGCCAAGAGCGAAGAGCGGCTCAAAGAGCTGAAGCCCAAGCGCGAGGCCTGGCTCAGGAGCCTTGGCATCGACCCGGTGGACGACTCAGCCCACCCTGACAAGAGCTGGCACTGGTAGCATTGGAGCAGACTCGGCTCAAAATATCAACCGGCGCCCTCGGGCGCCGGTTTTTCTTTTTCAGCCTTACGTTCAGAAATTGGCGAAGAGGTACATGCCATCGATGAAGCGCAGCAGGCGCCAGCCGCCGGCGGCCTGGGCTTGCATGGAGAGCGTCTCTGGCCCTATCCACACCGTGGGCATGCCCTTCACCGGGCCGCCATCCGCCACCACCCAGTCGCCGGGCCGGCCATAGGCCTTCTCCTCGAATGAGGAGACCGGGCAGGCCGCGCAGGGCGAGCCCTGCCAGCGGTAGCGCTCTTTGGCCAGGCCGTATATGGCGCGGTCGGTGAAGGTGGGGCCATTGCCAGCGCCAAAGACCACGGCTGCCACCTTGGGCTGGCGCTGGGCCAGGGCCAAGGCCGCGGCATCCACGGTCTGGTAGCTGTAGCGGGCGTTCTCAAGGTCAGCCCCGCGCTGGGCGAAGATGCGCTGGTGCAGGCTCAGCCCTGAGGCGCAGAGGATGCCGATGGCCAGCGCAAAGAGCAGGCGCTGCTCGCGGCCCCAGGCCGGCCAGCACAGGGCCAGCCAGGCTGCCAGCGGCAGGTAGGACCAGGCCCACAACAGGCCCGCGAACTTGACGTCAAAGCGCCCGGCCAGCAGGAACCAGACAGGCAGGGTCAGGGCGATGACGCGGAAGAGCGCCAGGCCCCAGGGCTTGAGCAGGCGGGAGCGCCAGGATCCCGGCCCGCTGAGCGCGCCCTTCCAGGCCAGCAGCGCCAGCCAAAGGGCGGCCAAGAAGCTGCCATAGGTAGCCAGCAAGGCCCAGGCGTCAGACAGGGTCTTGAAGCGGAAATAGCCCACAAAGCCTGACCAGCGGTTGCCGAAGAAGCTGGAAGCCTCAAAGCCCGGCTGCACGCAGAAGAAGAAGATGGGCTTGAGCGCCTGGGCAGCGAAGTCAAAGTGGAAGCGGTGGCGCGACTGCACCACCGCGGACAGGGGCGCCCCATGCTGGCTGCCCAAGGCCAGCAGCCAGGGGATGTAGCCCAGGCCGCCCAGGCCCAGGCCCAGGGCATAGCCAGCCCAAGAGAAGCCCCAGCCCTCATCCCCTTCCCAGCGCGCCAGCAGCCAGACCAAGGGCGCGCCGAGCGCGATGACAGAGACCACATGGCAGTGCATGGCCACCACGCTGCAGAAGCCAGCCAGCGCGGCATAGAAGAAGGTGATGCGCTGCCGCATCAGGGCCCCCAGCGCCACCATCAAGAGCGGGAAGGCCACATGCGAATTGAGGATGACCGCGGACTGATAGATGAGCAGGGGATGGAAGGACAGCAGGGCCGCCACGGCCAGGGCGGCCGCGCGGTTGAAGGCGCCGGAGAGGCGCCAGGCCAGGAAGCCGGCCGCCGCGGTGTAGAGGGCGGTGATGAAGCCGGCCAGGGCCAAGGGCGCCTGGCTGATGCGGGCGCCCTGGGCGAGGATGAAGTAGTACCAGCCGCCAGGGATGGGCGGCCCGCCCTGCATGGCCGGGCCATAGGCGGGGAAATGCCCGCTCTGCAGGGTGCTCAGGGCGCCGAGCCAGTCGCGCAGCTGCTCGTCGCGAAAGGGCTCGCCCGGGGCCAGGGCCAGCTTGGCCCAGGCCTGGGCCAGCAGCAGCAGGGCCAGCGCCAGCCAGAATCGGAGGGCCGGGAGGCTGTCTCCCTGGCCCAGGGGCTCTGGCTTGGGCGGGCGCTTGGGCATGCGCTAGGCCTTCCCGCCCAAAATGTAGGCCGCGCCGGCCTTGCGCAGCTGCTCCACGCGCGCGGCGCTGGAGGCCTCGAGGTACAGGCGCACCACCGGCTCTGTGCCGCTGAAGCGCACGGCCAGCCAGCTGCCATCCTCCAGCACGAACTTATGGCCGTCCAGCGTGATGTGCTTGGCCACCTTGCTCCCGGCGAAGGCGGCCGGCGGCTTGGCCGCCAGCTGCCTCACCAGGGCCTGCTTGCGCGCCTCTTGAAGCCTGAAGTTGCTGCGGCCGGGGATGAAGCTGCCCACCTCGGCGTAGAGCTGCTTGAGCACGGCGCGGAAGGGCCGGCGCTCGATGGCGCGCATCTCGGCCATGAGCAGGCAGGCCAGCACCCCGTCCTTCTCAGGCACATGGCGGAAGACCGTCAGCCCGCCGCTCTCCTCGCCGCCGATCAGGATGTCGCGCTGGGTCATGATCTGGCCGATCCACTTGAAGCCCACCGGCGTCTCCACCACCTCAAGCCCGCACTTGTGGGCCACCGCATCGATGAAGGAGCTGCTCACCACCGAGCGCACCACCGGGCCGTGCCACTTCTTGCGGGTGCGATGGAGGTGGTGCACCAGCAGGGCGATGACCAGATTGGGCATCAGGAAGCTGCCATCGTCATCCACCACGCCGAAGCGGTCGCTGTCGCCGTCCGTGCCCAGGCCCAGGTGCGCATGAGCCTTCTTGACCATGCCCACCATCTCATCGATGTGGCCCTCGGCTGGCTCAGGGGCGCCGCCGCCGAAGTAAGGGTCGCGGTTGGTGTGCAGGGCCGTCACCTTGGCCCCGGCCCTGAGCAGGGCCTCGTCCAGGTACCCGCGGCCAGCGCCGTGCAGCGGGTCGGCGATGACCTTGAGCCCGGCCCGCTTGATGGCCGAGTAGTCGACCAGCTGGGCAAGGCGCGTGAAATAGGCCGGCGCAGGGTCGATGTAGCTCACCAGGCGCCTCTTCTCGGCCAGGTCCCAGTCCAGGCTCTTGGCGGCCTTGGCCCCGCCCTTGGCAAAGAGCGCGTCCGCGCGCTTCTCGATGTCCTTGGTGATGTCGTAGGTGGCCGGCCCGCCCCAATGGGGGTTGAACTTGAGGCCGCCATACTCGTAGGGGTTGTGGCTGGCGGTGAAGTTGATGGCGCCATCCAGCCTGCGGCGCAGCTGCTCAAAGGCCACCACCGGGGTGGGGGTGTCCCGGTCGGTGACGTAAGCCTTGATGCCGTTGCCGGCTAGCACCTCGGCGGCCTGGCGGGCGAAGCGCTCGCCCATGAAGCGGCCGTCGTAGCTCACCAGCACGCCCTTGCTAGAGTGGCGGGTGGCCTTCAAATGCTCGGCGATGGCCTGCACCGCCACTGCCACGTTGGGGGTGGTGAAGTCGTCGCAGAGGATCGCGCGCCAGCCGCTGGTGCCGAAATGGATGATGGACATGTTGCCTCAATGAGCTCGGGGATGGGGCTTGTCGGGGGCGATGGGGCCGGCCAGCATCAGCTGGCCCACTCCTTGATCTTGTCAGCGTAGCGCTGGATGAGGCTCTTTGCCTCCTGGGGGCTGTCAGCCTCGGCGTCCACATGGAAGACCGGGCGGTCGGCATCGGGCAGGATGAGCACCCAGCTCTTGCCCTGCCACACCTTGACCCCGTCGATCAAGTCCACCTTCTGGCCAGCCACGTCCTCGATCAAGTGGCGCATGACCGTGCCCTTCTTCTCCCAGCCGCAGGGCACCTGGCTGCGGTGCACCAATATCTTGGGCGTGCGCTTGACCACCTCGCTCAGGGGCTCCTTGACCAGGGCCAGGTACTCCATCAGCTTCACGGTGGCCATCATGCTGTCAAAGCCCGGGAAGAACTCGGGGAACATGTAGCCCCCGCGCTCCTCGCCCATGAAGGTGGTGCCCTTCTCGCTGGCAGCCTCCATCATGCTGCGGTAGGTGGTGCCACAGCGCACCACGGTGGCCTTGTAGGCCGCCACGCCCTCTTCGATGGCCCGGCTGGCCGACACCGGCACCGCCAGCTTGGCGCCCGGCGTCACCTGGGCATGCAGCAGGCAGAGGAGCACCAGGGCCTGGTCGCCGGTCAGCAGGTTGCCCTTCTCGTCGCTGAGCGAGATCTTCTGCGCCCCGGCGTCCAGCATCACGCCAAAGCTGGCTCCCAGCGTGCTGACGATGGTGGAGAGCTGCTTGAGCGAGGCCTCGTGCTCGGCCAGGGTGCGGGTGAGCTTGCTCTCGTCCATGAAGGCGTTGAGCGAGATCACCTCGGTGTTCAGCGAGCCCAAGAGCGTGGGGAAGAGCGTGGTGCTGCTGCCGTAGCCGTAGTCGATGACCACCTTCAGGTCGGCCTTGCGGATGACCTCGCGCTGCACCGTGTTCATGAAGGCTTCCTGGTAGTACTCGATGGCGCGCGAGGGAAAGGATATCTCGCCCACCTCGGACATGCTGGCCCGGCCGAAGTCCTCGCGGTAGAAGAGGTTCTCGATGCCCTTCTCCTTGCGGGTGGGCAGGTCCAGGCCGTCCTTGTCGAAGAACTTGATGTCGATCAGGTTGGGGTCATAGGGCGAGCGGCGGGTGTGCAGGCCACCGGCGGCCTTCAGGCTGCGGGTGGCGTGGCGCGCCACCGGGATGGGGGTGACGCGCAGGTCGAAGACATTGACGCCCGAGCTGGCCAGGCCCGACATGAGCGAGCGGTCGATCATGCGGCTCACCTTGTGGGCGTCGCGGGTGACCAGCACGTTGGCCCCCTTGCCCAGGGTGGCGCCAAAGGCCGCGCCCAGCTTGCTGGCGAACTCTGGCGTCATCTCCACGTTGCCGGTGCCGCTGATGCCGTAGGCGTCGAAGAGGCTCTTGCTCCACTTGTCGCCCCACACCAGGCTGCTGGAGAGGGTGGCGCCGTCCTCCACCGTCTTCTGCGGCCACATCTTGACCTCGGCCTTCACCGTGCTGCCGCGGCCCACCTTGCAGCCCTCGCTGATGACCACGCCCACGCCCACATAGGCGCCCTCGCCCACCGTGGTGCGGCTGGAGATGACCGCCTCCTTGATGTCAGCGCCGGCGCCCACCTTCACGCCGTCCCACAGCACCGAGCCCACCAGCTTGCAGCCGTCGCCGATCACCGAGTTGTCGCCGATGATGCAGTTGGAGAGCTGGGCATTGGGGCCTATCTGCACGCCCTTGCCCAGGATCACCGAGTCCTTGAGCTTGGCCGAGGCATCGATGCGGCTGCCCTCGCCCATCCACACGTCCTTGCCCACCCGGCCCATGCGCTCGCCATCCAGCTGCACCTCGACCAGGCCCTTGAGGATGTCGTCATGGGCCAGCAGGTACTCGGGCAGGGTGCCGATGTCCTTCCAGTAGCCGGTGCCGATGAAGCCGTAGAGAGGCATCCCCTTCTCGAGCATCAGGGGGAAGAGGTTCTTGCTGAAGTCGAAGTCCTTGCCCTCGGGGATGAGGTCCAAGACCTCGGGCTCGAGGATGTAGATGCCGGTGTTGATGGTATCGCTGAAGACCTCGCCCCAGCTGGGCTTCTCGAGGAAGCGCGTGATGCGGCCTTCCTTGTCGGTGATCACCACGCCGAAGGCCAGCGGGTTCTCCACCCGGGTCAGCACCATGGTGGCCTTGGCCTTCTTCTGCTCGTGGAACTTGATGGCGGCGCTCAGGTCCAGGTCGGTGAGCACATCAGCCGAGATGACCAAGAAGCGCTTGTCGCCAATGACCTTCTGGGCCAGCTTGACGCTGCCCGCCGTGCCCACGTCGCTCTCAGCGCCCTGGTACTGCATGCTGACGCCCATGGCCTTGCCGTCGCCAAAGTGCTTGATGATGCTCTCGGGCTGGTAATAGACCAGCGAGACCATCTCCGTGATGCCGGTCTTCTTCAGCAGGTCGACGATGTGGGCCATCATGGGCCGGTTGGCCACCGGGACCATGGGCTTGGGGATGGTGCAGGTCAAGGGCCGCAGGCGCGTGCCGAAGCCGCCCGCCATGATCACGCCTTTCATCTCAGCCTCCCGTGGGGGTTGTATGGGAAGGGGTCATTTCTCGAACTGCCGGCCCAGCGCCACCATCAGCACGCTGAAGCAGGCATTGTCCACCGCCAGCCACAAGAGCCGCCAGGGCTCGCTGACCGCGGGCTGGTGGCGATAGAGGGGCCAGAGCAGGGCTTCAACCAAGAAGGGGAGCAGGGCGAAGATGAGGCCGCATGGCAGCACCGGCTTGGGCAGGATGTGCTGGGCCAGCAGCCAGAAGAGCAGGCCATAGGCCGCGCCCCACAGGGCCTGGATGCCGAGGAAGCGCAGGCCCTCATCGCCCGCCAGCGCCGGCACCCACAGGTGCGGGGCGTGCGCGCGAGAGAGCAAGAAGAGGATGAGATAAGCCAGGGCGCTGGCCACCACGCCCGCCACGACCCATGCCAGCGGCTTCTTCATGCCTTGACCAGCGCCTCCCTGAAGACCTTGCCCAGCCGCGCCACGCCCTCGCGGATCTTGGCCTCGGGCACCGAGCAGAAGGCCATGCGCAGGCAGTTGAGCCCCTTGCCCTCCTCGGCGTAGAAGGGCGTGCCGATGACATAGGCCACCTTGGCCTCCACCGCCTTGGGGAAGAGCGCCACGGTGTCCAGCCCGCCGGGCAGCTGGGGCCAGAGGAAGAAGCCGCCCTTGGGCCGGCTGAGCGCGGTGCCCTGGGGGAACTCCCTCTGCACCGCCTCCATCATCACATCCAGGCGCTTGCTGTAGACCTCCACGTAGCGCTTGGCCTGGCCCGGCATGTGCCCGCCCTTGAAGAACTCGGCGGCGATGGCCTGTGGCAGCACCGAGGCCGAGACATCCACCGTCTCCTTGGCCATGGTCATCTTGCCGATCAGCGCCGGGTCGCCCACGGCCCAGCCCAGGCGCATGCCCGGCGAGCCGATCTTGCTGAAGCTTCCCAGGTAGATGACCCGCCCGTCGGTGTCGAAGCTCTTGAGCGTGGAGAGCGGCCCGGCCGTGTAGTTGAGCTCGCCGTAGGGGTCGTCCTCGAGGATCAGCAGGTCGTGCTCGCGGCAGACCTCAACCAGGCGCTGGCGCGCGGCATTGGGCATGGTGCTGCCGGCCGGGTTCTGGAAGCTGGGCACGGTGTAAAGGAACTTGGGGCGGGGCCCTGGATGGGCCTTGAGCAGGGCATCCAGCTCCTCGGGGTCCAGCCCATCAGCGCGGGCCGGCACGCAGAGGAAGCGGGCCCCATAGTTGCGGAAGGTGAGCAGGGCCGCCAGAAAGGTGGGCTCCTCCACCACCACCAGGTCGCCGGGGTCCAAGAGGGCGCGGGCGGCCAGGTCCAAGCCCTGCTGGCTGCCGGCGGTGATGATCACGTTCTCCAGCCCGCAGGCCACGCCCTTGCCGGCCATCTGGGCGACGATCTGCTCGCGCAGGGGCTGCCAGCCTATGGTCATGCCGTACTGCAGGGCCAGCTTGCCCTGCTCGCGGATCACCTTGTCCGCGAGCTCTGCGAAGAGCTCGCGCGGGAAGACCTCTGGGTCGGGCATGCCGCCGGCGAAGCTGATGATGTCGCCTTGCTGGACCAGGCCCAGCAGGCCGCGGATGACAGAGGGCTTGAGGCTCTTGGCGTTCTGGGAGAGCAGCTGTTCGATGTTCATCAATGGCCCGAGAAGTGCCTCAACGCGCAGAGCCCTTCCTGGCGGAAGGGCCCTGCCGGAGCGGTCGCACCAGATGCCGGTGCGTTTGGATATTTAAAAGAGCGCGCCTGTAAGCCGAATTCTGTCTGCCCTGCTAGGCTCTGGCAAGCCAGCGCCGCACAAGGGAGATGACCATTTCTCTAGGCGCCCGCTCACGGGGGCGCTCCAGCAGCCAACCCGGGGATCTTAGCGGATGGGCCATCCTCTCCCCCTATTTGGCCTTGCTCCAGGTGGGGTTTGCCTTGCCCCCTTCCTTGCGGTCGGGGCGGTGGGCTCTTACCCCGCCGTTTCACCCTTACCCCTCGACTCGGCGCGCTTGCGCGCGCCTCGCTCGGGGCGGTCTATTTTCTGTTGCACTTTCCGTCATCCCTTGGGGCCCCTTGCGGGAACCCTGGAGATGCCCAGCCATTAGCTGGCACCCTGCCCTATGGAGTTCGGACTTTCCTCGAGGCGGTCACCCGCCTCGCGGTCATCCGGCGCGCTCCTTTTCGTGGGCCTATTCCGCTTGCACCGCAGGCTTGGGGCTTGCGAGCTGGCGATCGGCCATGACCTTCTTCTTGAAATCGGGGATCCTCTCGTCGCGCTGCAGATAGGCCCTCTCCTCGTCCATCTGCACATCAGCGCGGTTGGGCGCATTGGCGCGGTACTGCAGCTCGCTGCTGAACTCCTCAGGCCAGGGCGCGTTCTCAATGAACAGCGCCTCCGGCAGGGAGGTGTAGAGGGGCTGGGGGTCGGCGGGCGGCACAGCCTGGGGGACCGGCTCGGGCTCAGCCGGGGCCTCCTTCTTGCGTAGCTTGGCCCACAGCGCCTTGGCCTTCCAGGAGGCCCAACGGCCCCAGGTGCGGGTCTTGACCAGGCCCTGGTCCTTGATGGCCTTGCTGGTGGACCAGGCGATATGGCTCAGGGTGTAGCCCTGGGCCATCCATCGCGTGGGCCACTTGGCCACCAGGTTGTTGTAGGTGCCCACCGCGGCCTTGGCGTCCGCCTCTTCCTTGCTCAGCCAGCGCTCGTGCCCTATCCAGCGGCGGCCGATGTCGTTGAACTCGAAGTCAGCCTTGGCCGCCGGCTTGGCGCTCTCCTTCTCGAGCAGGCCCTCCACCTTGGCCAGGCGAGCCTCCAGCGCCAGGGCCAGGCCCAGGCGCTCCTGCGGGCTGGCAGCGCCCAGCAGGCGGCTGCGCAGCACCTGGGCCTGCTCAAAGGCCTCTTGGCCGCCGCGCTCCCCCAGGCGGGCCAGGGCCTTGTTGGCCTGCAGGCTCAGGTCAGCCAGGGCCTGCAGGCGGTCGCCCACCAGGCTCACCTTCTGGTCCGCCTCTGCCAGGGCCGTCTTCAGTCCGTTGCCCAGGGTCCAGCGCAGGCTGAAGTAGGCCAGCACCAGGCCCAGGGCCAGGCCCAGCAAGATGGAAACGCCGAGACCTATCTTGCGCAGCATATCAGCTCCTATGCTCGGGTTTGAGGGTCTACCAGTTGAACTTCTCTTCAGGCAGCCGCTGCACCTCGCCAGCCTGCGGCTTGGCCGCTGGGCGCGGGGAAGGGCGGGCTGGGGCTTCGCTCTGCAGGGCTTCGGCGGCCTGCACGGCCGGCCTGGGGGCCGGCGCAGGGCGCTCGGCCATCACCTCAGCCGGGGCTGCTTCGACCGGGCGCTCCACGGGCTGGGGCACGGGCTCGGGGGCCTCTGCACCCAAGGCCTCGCCAGCAAGGCTCTCTGCCGGCCCGGCCTCTGGGGCCCCGCCAGCCTTCTGGCGGCGCTCAAGGCGCTCGCGGCGCTCGCGCGCCCTCCACTCCTTGTCCCAGCCGAAGCTGCCGGCCGCATCAGCCACCGGCTTGTCGCCAGCCTCGCCCTTGTTCCAGGTGCGGTCCCAGCCAAAGCGGGCATCCACAGGCCTGCTGGTGTCGCGGCTCATGGCATCGCTCTGGAAGCGCTCAGGCTCCTTGGGCTCCCACTTCTTGCGGGTGTCCTGCTCCAAGAGCTGCTTCACCTCAGCCAGCTGCTTCTCGCGCTTCTTGCTGTCCTCTTCGCTGTTGCCGCCGCCGCCCCGGCCATTGCGCCCGCCCTCGCGGCCTTCGCCGCGGCCATGGCGCCCATTGCGGCCGCCCTCGCGGCCCCCATCACGCCCGCCTTCGCCGCGCGGCTCGCGCCCTTCGCTGCGCTCGCGCCCGCCGCGTCCGCCCTCGCGAGGCTCGCGTCCTTCGCCACGAGGCTCGCGGGCCTCGCGGGCCTCGGTCTGGGGCAGGGCAGCCCTGGGCTCGCGGGCCTCTTGCTTCAGCTTGCCCAGCACCGCGCCTTCGATCACGCCCTGGGCGTCCATGCGCTCGGCAACCAGGGCCATCAACGTCATCTCGGCCAGCAGGGCCTCGCGCAGGCTGTCCAAGTCAGCGGCGCCGCCCTTGCCATAGCGCAGGCCCAGGGCCTGGGCGATCACCTCCACCTTCAGCTCGAGCATGCGGCCCGCTTCTTCAAGCACCCTTCCGCGCTCGCGGCCCGGGCGCCGGCCGCGCAGGCGCAGGTAGCCGCGCAGGCCCGGCATCAGGTTGGCAGCGGCCATGCCCAGCTGGTCGGCCAGCTCGCCGGGGCGCGCGCCGAGCAATCGGCTGCGCCAGGTGTAGAACTTGGAGCGGAACTCGAGCTCGACCTGGCTGCGCAGGTTCTTGCGGTTGATCTGCAGGCGGCGGAAGGGGTCTTCGCCCATCAGCAGCTTGCGCATGTCGAGCATGTCGAGGAACTGGATGGGCGCGGCCTCGCTGGCCTTGCTCAGCTCATCCACCGAGAAGAAGCTGACCTGCACGCGGCGGTCACGGTTCCATGAGCCAGCGCTCTTGCGCAGCTTGCGGTTGGTGGCCAGGTCGAGGCGGTTGAGCACCGCCAGCAGGTTGATGTCTGAGACCCCGGGGCAGTACTCGTTGCCAGCCAGGCTCCCGTGGATGAGGACACAGCTCAGGTCGTCCCCGACGGCGGCGCGCAGCTTGGCGACGGCGTCATTGGCGGCGGTGTAGGGGGAGGCTTCCTTGCGGAAGATCCCCAGGAGCTTCTTGATCATGGGTTTTAGGTCCTTCTTTACCTTGCCCCTGCGGCGTGCCGGCTGCATCGGCGGCGCGGGGCGGAATGGTTTCCGGGCTCGTTCAATGGAAGAGTGTGCCCTGCTTCAAAGCATCTCCCGGCGCCTTGTGGGGCGCCCGGGGGCGGTCCAAAGCCTGGTTGGCCAGGCGGTCGGCTTCGCGGTTCTGCTCGCGGGGCACGTGCTCAGCCTGCCATCCCTGGAAGCGGGAGAGCAGGCCCAGAGCCCGTGCGTGCAGCTGTTTCATATCCGGGTGCTTGACCCGGTATTGGCCATTGACCTGGCGGATGAGGAGCTGGCTGTCCGCGCGGATGAGGATCTCCGCGGCGCCCAGAGACAGCGCCTTCTCCAAGCCCAGCAAGAGGGCCGTGTATTCAGCAACATTGTTGGTGGCCACGCCCAGGGCCTGGCTCACCTCGGCCAGCACCTTTCCGGTGCCGGGCTCGGTGACCTGTGCCCCTGCCGAAGCCGGGCCGGGGTTCCCCCGGCTGGCTCCGTCGCAATGCAGCACCACCTTGGTTGTCATGCTCCCTGCCGCCGTTCCAAGCGGTCATGGGCCAGGACCTGGCGCATGACCTTCTCAAAGTCGCGCAGAGCCACCATGTTGGGGCCATCGCTCTTGGCGTGGGAAGGGCTGGGGTGCACTTCGAAGAAATAGCCGTCCACCCCCACCGCCGCCGCGGCCCTGGCCAGGGACGGGACGAATTCGGACCGGCCACCAGAGGCATGGCCGTGCCGGCTGGGCTCCTGCACAGAGTGGGTGGCATCGAAGACCACCGGCAGGCCCAGCGAGCGCAGCAGGGGAAGGGCGGTGAAATCCACCACCAGGTTGTTGTAGCCGAAGAGCACGCCGCGCTCGGTGACCAGGATGCGGTGGTTGCCCGTGGCACGCACCTTGTCCACGGCCTCCTTCATGTTGAGCGGAGCCACGAACTGCCCCTTCTTGACATTGACCGGGAGGCCGGTCTCGCCGCAGGCGACCAGGAGGTCGGTCTGGCGGCAGAGGAAGGCAGGCACCTGCAGGACATCCAGGACCTCGGCCGCAGGAGCGGCCTGGCTGGGCTCATGGATGTCGGAGAGCAGGGGGACGCCGAACTTGCGCTTGATCTTGGCCAGCATGGCCAGGCCCTTCTTGAGGCCAGGCCCCCTGAATCCCTTGAGCGAGGAACGGTTGGCTTTGTCGAAGCTGGCCTTGAAGACCAGGGGCAGGCCCAATCCGCGGCAGATGCACACCAATCCTGCAGCCACTTCCTCAGCCATGGCCTGGTCTTCGAGCACGCAGGGTCCGGCGATCAGAAAGGGCTTGGATGGTGTGAAGAGGAAGTCAACGGATGGATTCTTAGCCATGCCTCGCCAGGGGGATAGGGACAATGCTATTGATACAGCTTTGTATTATATAGAAGCCTGGCAGACGATTCAAAGGTTTTGTGGGGTAAAAACGCGGATTTGCAGGGAGAACCCAAGGCCAAGACAAAGCCCCTGAAAGGCAGAACCGCCCTGAGCGGGCGGCTCACTGTGGATTTGTTGGCAATTGGGGGGAGCCTGTGGATAGCCCGCTAGGCCTTGGCGCTCGCGCTCTCGGCCGCGACCTTCTTGCTAGCCGCATCGCTGGCTTGGCGCCGCTTGAGGCTGGCCCTCACAAAATCGCGGAACAGGGGATGGCTGCGGGTGGGCTTGCTCTTGAACTCTGGATGGAACTGCACCCCCACCATCCAGGGATGGCCCTTGAGCTCCAGCATCTCCACCAGCTGGCCATTGGGCGAGGTGCCGGCGATCTGCATGCCGTTCTCGGCGAACTCCTCGCGGTAGAGGTTGTTGAATTCATACCGATGCCTGTGCCGCTCAAAGATGACCTTCTCGGCATAGGCCTTGGCCGAGAGCGTGCCCTGAGCCAGGCGGCAGGGATAGGCGCCCAGGCGCATGGTGCCGCCCATGTCCTTGACCCCCTTCTGCTCGGCCAGCAGGCTGATGACCGGGTGCGCGGTCTCGGGCTCGAACTCGGTGGAATCGGCGCTCTTCTTGCGCAGCACGTTGCGGGCGAACTCGATGGCCATGGTCTGCATGCCCAGGCAGATGCCAAAGTAGGGCAGCTTGTTCTCGCGGGCCCAGCGGATGGCCTGGATCTTGCCCTCGATGCCGCGCTTGCCGAAGCCGCCCGGCACCAGCAGGCCGTCCACGCCCTTGAGCACCTTGGCCGGGCCCTCCTTCTCGAAGCGCACGGCATCCACCCACAGGATGTCGACCCCGCAGTCGTTGGCGATGCCGCCGTGGATGAGGGCCTCTTGGATGCTCTTGTAGGCGTCGCGCACCTCGGTGTACTTGCCCACCACGGCGATGGTGGCCTTCTGGTGCGGGTGGGTGACCTTGCGCACGATGCGCTCCCAGTCGCGCAGGTCGCTCTCCTTCATCTTCAAGCCCAGCAGGCGGCCCACGGTGCGGTCCAGGCCCTGCTCGCGCAGCATGAGCGGCATCTCGTAGATGGTCTCCACATCGCGGTCCTCGATGACCGCGTCCTCCTCCACGTTGCAGAAGAGGGCTATCTTCTGGCGGGTGTCGCTGAAGAACTCGCGCTCGGTGCGGCAGATGATGACATCCGGCTGGATGCCGATGGAGAGCATCTCGCTGACCGAGTGCTGGGTGGGCTTGGTCTTCAGCTCGCCGGCGCTGGCCAGGTAGGGCACCAGGGTCAAGTGCATGTAGAGGGTGTTCTCGCGGCCCACATCGCGCCTGAGCTGGCGGATGGCCTCAAGAAAGGGCAGGCTCTCGATGTCGCCGATGGTGCCGCCGATCTCCACGATCACCACATCCACGGCCCGCTCCTTGCTGGCCGTCCTGATCCTCTCCTTGATCTCATTGGTGATGTGGGGCACCACCTGCACGGTCTTGCCCAGGTAGTCGCCCTGGCGCTCCTTGGTGATGACCGCGTGGTAGATCTTGCCCGTGGTGTGGTTGCTGTTCTTGGTGAGGATGGCGCTAGTGAAGCGCTCGTAATGCCCCAGGTCCAGGTCGGTCTCGGCCCCGTCCTCGGTGACATAGACCTCTCCGTGCTGGTAGGGGCTCATGGTGCCGGGATCGACGTTGATGTAGGGGTCGAGCTTCATCAGGGAGACCTTCAGGCCCCGGCTCTCGAGCAGGCATCCCAGGGAGCTGGCGATCACCCCCTTGCCCAGCGATGAGACCACGCCTCCGGTCACGAAGATGTATTTGGTGGGCATGCAGCGTCCCCCTTTGGGCCCCAAAAGGCCGGTAAAAACAAAAAAGCCACGCGAAGGACCGGGTCGAAAGAACCGGTGCTCGGCGTGGCTCCCGAGCGCCTGGCGCAAACTTGCGCACTCGGGATTTCCTTATACATCATCCGGCCAGGGCTGGCAAGGGGCCGCTGAAGATTGCGAGAAAAGGGCCTGAATATAGGGAGCTAGCCGGCCTTCACCGCCACCTGATTCCTTCCCGCCTGCTTGGCGGCATACATCGCCGCATCGGCGGCCTTGAGCAGGCTGCCCTCCTCCTCCATGCCCGGGGCCAGCAGGCCCACGCCCACTGAGAGGGTCAGCTTGAGCGCCAGGGGCGGCTCGCCGAAGACGGCCGCCTCCACCGCGGCGCGCAGGGCCTCGGCCAGGGCCTTCGCCTCGGCTTGCGCGGTCAAGGGCAGCAGCAGGGTGAACTCCTCGCCGCCCCAGCGCGCCACCAGGTCGCTCTTGCGGGCGGTCTTGCGCAAGATGCCGGCCAGCTGGCGCAGCACCTGGTCGCCCGCCGGATGCCCGTGGGTGTCGTTGACCAGCTTGAAATGGTCCAGGTCGGCCATCAGCAGGGCCAGGGGCGTGGCGTGGTCGCGGGCGGCGTGGAAGGCGCGGCTCAAGGCATCATCGAACAAAAGCCGATTGGCCAGCCCGGTGAGCGCGTCATGGCCGGCCTTGTCCTCAGCCGCCTCGGCCTGGCGCTGGGCCTGGGAAAGCTCGCCGCGCAGGGCCTCCATCAGCTTGCCGCGGCTCACCAAGCCGGCCAGGCGGCCCTTGCTGACCACCGGCAGCCGGCGCACGCGCAGCAATATCATCAGGTTGACGGCGGCCTGCAGGTCCTCCTCGGGCGCGATGCAGACGATGGGCGAGGTCATCACCTCGCTCACCTTGCGCTGAGCGAAGCCCTCAGGATGGCGCAGGGTGGCCTTGACCAGGTCGTGCTCGCTCAAGATGCCGGTGGGCTGGCGCGAGGGCAGGCCCTGCTCGGCCGGGCTCTGCGGCCGGGGCACCACAAGCACCGCGCTCTGGCGCCGGGCCTCCATCTGCTGGCAGGCCCACAGCACGGTGGCGTCCTCATACACCGTCACCGGGTCGCGGGCCATCAGCTCGCTGACCTTCATGCCTGGGCCCCGTCCAGGGCCTCCAGGGCCCGCTCGGCGCGCTTGCGCTGCACCGGGTCGAGGATCTTCTTGCGCAGGCGGATGCTCTGGGGCGTCACCTCCACCAGCTCGTCCTCCTCGATGTAGGCCAGGCTGGTCTCAAGCCCCATCACCCGGGGCGGCGTCAGCACCAGGGCCTCTTCGCTGCCCGAGTTGCGGATGTTGTTCAAGTGCTTCTGGCGGTTGACCTTCACCGGGATGTCGCCCTCGCGGCCGTTCTCTCCCACGATCATGCCGGTGTAGATCTTGATGCCCGCGTCCACGAAGAGCACGCCGCGCTCTTGGATGCCATACAGCGCGTAGGTGGTGGTCTCGCCGTCCTCCACCGCCACCAGGCTGCCGCGCACGCGGCCGGGCAGGCTGCCCAGATACTCGCCGTAGCCGCCGAAGTTGGTGTGCAAGATGCCCTCGCCGCGGGTCAGGGTCAAGAGCTCGGTGCGGAAGCCCACCAGGCAGCGGGTGGGGATGGTGTACTCCAGGCGGGTGTGGTTCTCGCCGAAGGGCTGCATGTTGTTGAGCGTGCCGCGGCGCTGGCCCAGGCGCTCCATCACCGCGCCCATGCTCTCGGTGGGGCAGTCCAGCACCAGCGACTCATAGGGCTCCTGCAGCTTGCCGTCCACCTCCTTGAGCACGGCGGTGGGCTTGCCCACCTCCAGCTCATAGCCCTCGCGGCGCATGGTCTCGATGAGGATGCCCAAGTGCAGCTCGCCGCGGCCAGCCACGTTGTGCATCTCAGGCCGATCGGTGGGGGTCACCCGCAGGGCCAGGTTGCTCAAGAGCTCGCGCTCCAGGCGGTCGCGCAGGTGGCGGCTGGTGACGAACTTGCCCTCGGTGCCGGCCAGGGGCGAGGTGTTGACGCCGAAGGTCATGCACAGGGTGGGCTCCTCCACGGTCAAGGGCGGCAGAGGCTCGGGCGCCTCGGCCGGGCAGAGGGTCTCGCCGATGAGCACGTCGCCAAAGCCGGCCACCAGCACGATGTCGCCCACTGTGGCCTGGGGCGCGTCGGCCTGGGCCAGGCCCTCGAAGCAGGTCAGCTTGGTAGCGCGGCCGGTGACCGTCCGCCCGTCCAGGCGGCAGAGCGCCAGGTTCTGGCCCGATCTGAGGGTGCCGCGGCTGATGCGGCCCACCGCCATGCGCCCCACATACTCGTTGTACTGGATGCTGGAGACCAGGAGCTGCAGCGGGGCCTCCATGTCGCCCTTGGGCGGCGGCACATGGCTGATGACCAGCTCCAGCAGGGGCTGCAGGTCGACGCTGGGCTCATCCATGGTCTTCTTGGCGAAGCCCTGCCGCGAGCTGGCGAAGAGGTAGGGGAAGTCGGCCTGCTCGTCCGTGGCGCCCAGGGCGATGAAGAGCTCGAGCACCTGGTCTAAGACCTCGTGCGGCCGGGCGTCGGCGCGGTCGATCTTGTTGATGAGCACCATGGGCTTGAGGCCCAGCTCAAGGCTCTTCTTGAGCACGAACTTGGTCTGGGGCAGGCAGCCCTCGGCCGCATCCACCAGCAGCATCACCGAGTCGACCATGCGCAGCACCCGCTCGACCTCGCCGCCGAAGTCGGCATGGCCCGGGGTGTCGATGATGTTGACCTTGGTGCCCTTGTAGCGGTAGCTGGCGTTCTTGCTGAAGATGGTGATGCCGCGCTCGCGCTCAAGGTCGTTGCTGTCCATCACCCGCTCGGTCACCGCCTCGTTCTCGCGGAACACGCCGGCTTGGCGCAGGATGGCATCCACCAGGGTGGTCTTGCCGTGGTCAACGTGGGCGATGATGGCGAAATTCCTTATGTCGTCCCTTACGGTCTCTGTCATAACCTTCTTCTTGTTAGAGTGTGGTCATTGGAAGGGGGCATCCTGCCCCACAGGGCACGAATATTCAACAGAATACTGCTCAGGCCCGCAGCGAGACGCGGCCGCGCAGGGGCCAGAAGAGCCCCATGCTGAGGCCCGCGAGCAATCCGCCCAGATGGCCCCAGTTGTCGAGCTTGAGGCCGGCGCTGCCGAATTGCAGCGCCAGGCCCAGCGCGAAGATGAAGGCCAGCGAGGGCCACAGCCCGCGAAAGAGCCTGCGGGCCAGGCCGCGGGGGAAGCCATTGGGCCGGCGCCAGCGGAGCGCCAGCAGGGCGCCGGCCAGGGCCACGATGCCTCCCGAGGCGCCGCCAGAGAGCCCCAGGGTGGTGGCACCCGGCCCTAGGTCGATCACCGGCGGGTTGGCCAGCGAGAGGAGCGAGCCGGCCAGGCCGCCCAGCAGGAACACCGCAAGGAAGCGGCGCCAGCCCGCCAGGCGCTCGTAGAAGGCGCCCAGGCTGAGCAGGCTCACCGTGTTGGCGGCCAGGTGCCAGAGGCCAAAGTGCACGAAGATGCAGGTGAGCAGGCGCCAGGCCTCGCCAAAGGCCAGCACCCGCTCGCGGTTGAGAGCGCCCAGCATGAGGCTGGCCATGGCCTCAGGCGGCATCAGATGCACCGCGCCCAAGAGGCCCGGCACCGCGCTGTAGGGCCGCGCCAGGCTGGGCTCAAGGAGATAGGCCGCCAGGGATTCAGCCAGGCAGAGCCCCGCGCAAGCCCAGGTGGCCCAGGGCCGGCGCCAGGGCCTGAGCCAGCGCCGCTCGCTGTCATCCTCAGCGCGCCGCTTGGAGAGCGCGGCCTCCACGGCGGCCTCATCCGCGGCCGGGCGCGCAAGGGCCAGCTGCAGCGCCTTGGGCGCGGGCCAGGCCTCCCAGCGCAGGGGCGCGGCATGGCCGCCGGGCCACAGGGCCAGGGCTGAGGCCAGGGTCTTGCTCAAGAAATTGCCGCTGCGGCAGGCGGCCAGCTCAGCGAGCGCAGGCTTGTCGGCCGGGGATTCCAGCACCTGCACCAGCCCCAGGGCCACGCGGCCCGGCAGCCGCTCCTCAAGGCCGCGCAGGCCGCGGGCCAGCTGGGCGCTGCGATGGGGCAGCAGGCCTGGGGCGGCCGGACCGGCCCACAGGGCCAGCACCACCAGGCCGCGGCCCTGCCACAGCATCAGGCAATGGTCGAAGAGCGCGGCCTCGGGCGCCAGCGAGGGCAGGGCCTGGGCCAGCGGCTCAAAACCCTGCTCCAGCACCAGCGAGCGGGCCAAGCCTGCGGCGAGCGGCTCTGCGCTCACTCCTGCCCCAGGTCTTGCCGGGCGGGCGGCATGGTGGGCAGCGACTGCGGGAGGCTGCTGGGGATGCCAGCAGCCTTGGCTGCGCGCGCCGGCTCGGCAGCAGGGGCGGCAGTGGCCTGCGGACTGGGATGCAGGGAGATGCGGGCCATCAGGGCCGTGAGGGTGGCCACTGGGCCTATCGCTACCGCGGCCGCGGGCGCTTCTGTGAGGGCAGGGCTAGGGGCCGCGGCCACAGGCGACGGCTGGTGGTCCGCCATGGGCAGCATGGGCTGGCCGCTCAGGTAATGCTCGGGCCAAGCCAAGAAGAGCTGCTTGTGGCTGCGGCCTCCCTCCTGGGACTGGCAGAACCAATAGGTGGTGCCCCGGTAGTTGGCGTGCGCGGCTGTGGCGGGGTCCACCACCGCATGGCAGACCGGGCAGAGGGTGCGCAGCGCGGCGGCAGGGGCAGCGGCGGCCGGGACCGAGGGATGCCAGCGCAATGTGATGAGCACCGCCGCCACCAGCCAGCCAGCCAGGGCCAGGGACCAGAAAAGGATGCGCCAAGGCCTCACAGCAGCTCCTCCTCGATGTAGCGCGCCAGCCCGTCAAGCTCAGGCGGGTCCACCAGCACGGTGGCGCAGGCGCGCAGGGCCTCGCGGCCATTGCTGATGCCGATGGCCAGGCCCGCGGCCTGCAGCATCTCGACATCGTTGTTGCCGTCCCCTGCGGCGGCCACCTGGGCCCGCTCAAGGCCCAGCAAGCCTGCAAGGGCCTTCAGGGCCTCGCCCTTGTTGACCCCCGGGCGCATGAACTCAAGGTACTCGTCATGGGTGATGACCAGCTCAGCGCGGCCAGCCAGGCGCGGTGCCAGCTCGTCACGCAGGGCCAGCACCGTGGCCGGCTCTGCGAAGATGAGCATCTTGGTGGGCTCGGTGCCCTTGAGGGGCGCGAGGCTCTCCATGGCCTGCATGGGAGAGGCGGTGCGGCCCTCGTAGATGTCCCACCAGGGGGAGAAGCGGCGGGCATAGAGCTTGCCGCCCAGGTAGTAATGCAGGGCCACGCCGCGCTCCTGGCACACATCGATCACCTCGGCCGCCGCCCCTGCGCCCAGCGGCAGGTGGAAGGCCGGGGCATCCCAGCCGCCCTGTCCATCGGGCATGCGCAGCATGGCGCCATTGTAGCTGATGATGGGGCCCGTGAGGCCCAGGTGGCCGGCTATCTTGGCCATGCTCTCATGCATGCGGCCCGAGGCCAGCGCCACCACCGTGCCGCTCTCCTGCAGGGCCTTGAGGGCCGCGGTGGTGCGGGGCGTCAGGCGCGAGCCGGAGCCCTCCTCCTCATAGAGCACGGTGCCGTCCAGGTCGGTGGCCAGCAGGCGGATGCCCCGCATCAGCCGGCCACGCGGAGCACGCTGTTGCGGCCGCCGTAGCCGTCCTGCACGGTCTCGGCGCAGGCCGGGTCAGCCATGTACCAGTCGCTGTTCAGCACATACTTGTACTCGTAGCGCCCGGGCGCCAGGGCCAGGTGCAGGCGCCAAGAGCCGCCCTCCTGCAGCCACAGGGGGTCGGCGCTGGGGGTCCAGTTGTTGAAGTCGCCCACCACATGCACCTGCTGCACGCTGCCGGGGTTGCTGGGGGCAAAGACCAGGTCCACGCCCGTGGTGGGGATGAAGGCCTCCACCCGGTTGCGGCCCGCCTTCTTGGCCGCATAGAGCGCGGCATCGGCGCCGGCCAGCAGGCTCTCGGGGTCATGCGCGTCGCGCGGGTAGGTGGCCACGCCCAGGCTGATGGTCAGGCGCTGGGGGCCGTCATCGTTCAGGGGCACCGGGCTCGATTCCATGCGCACGCGCAGGCGCTCGGCCATGCGCAGGGCCTCCTGCTTGCTGGTCTCGGGCAGGATGATGGCGAATTCCTCGCCGCCATAGCGGCCGGCCAGGTCGGTGTCGCGCAGCTCGGCGCCCAGCAGGCGCGAGAGGTGCTCCAGCGCGAAGTTGCCGGCCGGGTGGCCGAAGCGGTCGTTGAAGGACTTGAAATGGTCGATGTCGATCATCACCAGCGAGAGCAGGTGGCGGTAGCGGCCGGCGCGCTTCACCTCTTCGCTGTAGCGCAGGGTGAAGTAGCGGAAGTTGGAGAGGCCTGTCAGGTGGTCATGGAAGGCCATCTGGTGCAGCTGGTTGTAGGTGAGCACCTGCTCTTCGGGCAGGTCCAGGGCGCGCTCAAGGTTCTCCAGCAGGTCCAGGGCCGCGGCCCTAATGCCCAGCGGCCGGCCCAGGCGGGCCGAGAGGTTCTCCTGATGGCGGCGCAGCAGCGAGAAGGTGGCGCGGGCCTTCTTCTCAGGGGCCGAATAGTCGGCCAGCGCCAGCGCCAGCGCCTGGTAGTCGGCCTGGCCGTCGGCCTGGCTGTCTAGCAGCAGCTGAATCTCATTGCTGCGCCGGCCCCCCAGGGCCAGGCCCCGCAGCAGCTTGAGGTCCATCTTGCGGCCCTCTTCCACATAATCCAGCTCTTGATCCGTTTCTGCCATCTGCTCCTCATCGCGCCAGGGCGCTCGCTTGAAGCGCCAGTCTAACAGCATGCCCAAAGCCCCGGCAAGCGGGCTTTCTGGCAAAAGAAAAGGCCCCCTTGCGGAGGCCTCTTCATCAGTCTCGGCAAAAATTAGCCGTTGATGCCGCAGCCACAGGGCTTCTTGGGAGCCATTGAAAATCACCTCCTCAGGTCGTTATCATTGTCGCGCGCTTGAAGCGATCGCGGAACTTGAGCACCATCATGGACCATATCTGGCCCGCTTTCAAGCTAATCTACGCGCCGGGGCTGGCTTGGGTTCCTAAAAAAGCTGCTGCCCAAGGAAACCATTGGCATTCAAGGGCGGATGATCGCGATGAGCGGGTGGGCCAGATCCAGATGGCGGCGCGCTGAATCCAGCACCTGCTGCTGGGTCACGGCCTGGATGCGCTCTGGGAACTGGGCGATCATGCCCACGCCCAGGCCCCACACCTCATACTGGGCGGCGATGCGCGCCTCGGCGGAGAAGTCCTGGCGCGCGATGCTGAAGACCCCGCAGGCATAGGCCTTGGCCGAGGAGAGCTCCTCTTCGGTGACGCCCTGCTCGCGGAACTTGGCCACCACATCCATGGCCACCTTGAGGGCCTGGGCCTCGCTCTCAGGGCGGGTGCCCACATAGACGCGGATGGCTCCCGGGTCGAGCCCGCGGTCGAAGCTGGCATAGGTGGTGTAGCACAGGCCGCGCTTCTCTCTTACCTCGGCGAAGAGGCGCGAGTTCATGCCCTCGCCCAGCACCGAGCTGGCCATGCGCCAGGGGAAGTAGTCGGCATCGCTCACCCGGGGCGCCTTCCAGCCCACCATGATATGGGCCTGCTTCTTGGGCAGCCTCTCCACCACCTGGCGCCACTTGAGCAAGGGCTTCACCAGGGGCACCTTGGGCAGGGTGACCTTGCGGCCCGGCCAGGCTTCGCTTCCCAGGCTGGCCTCGGCCAGGGCCCGCGCCCGGGCCGGCTCCACATCGCCCACCAGCACCAGCACCAGGTTCGAGGGCTGGATGTACTGCTGGTGCAGGCTCCTTAAGTCGGCGATGCTGAGGCGGCGCACCGTGGCGGCGCTCCCCTCCACCGGCCGCCCATAGGGCAGGCCCTTGAAGAAGGCGGCATCGAAGAGCTCTTCGATGTAGTCCTCGGGCTCATCCTTGCGGTCCTTGATGTCCTTGAGCAGGCGCTCCTTCTCCTTCAGGAACTCATCCTCAGGGAAGCTGGGCTTGGCTGCCATCTCGGCGAGCAGGCCCAGGGTCTGGGGCAGCTTGCTGGAGAGGGACTGGGCCGCGAAGCCATACGTGTCATGGTCGGCGAAGGGCGAGAGCGCGGCGCCCAGGTCGTCCAGGCGGTCAGCCAGGGCCTGTGCATCATAGCTCTGGGTGCCCTTGATGGAGAGCGCGCTCATCAGCTCAAAGGCCCCATTCTTGGCAGCCGGCTCAAAGCGCACCCCGGCCTTGAACACGGCGAAGGCCGAGACCAGCGGCGTGTGGTGGCTGGGCTTGACCAGCAGGCGCGCGCCGTTGGAGAGGGTGTAGCTGCTGAAGCCGGAGGCCACCGTGTCCGGGGCCGCGTCAGCCAGGGCCGCAGGGCTGGGCATGGCGGCTGGCGCTGGCGAGGCGGCGGCCATGGGCTCTGCGGGCGGCAGGCCCTTGGCGGCATCCTCCAGAAGCTGCTGCCAGCCCCGGGCATCGAGGCCGCTGGCCTGGCTCTTCTTGGGCCTGTAGAGCATCAGGCTGACGCCCTGGGGCTGAAAGTAGCGCGCCATGACCCTCTGCACATCGGCGCTGGTGACCTTGCGCATGCGCTCGAGCACCTGGTCGCCCAGGCGCCAGTCGCTGCCCAGGGCCTCGTAGTAGCCCAGCTTGCCGGCCATGCCCTCCATGCTCATGCGCTCGCGGGCCTCGTTGAACTCCAGCCGGGTGCGCTGGCGCTCCAGCTCCTGCGGGCTCACCCCGTCGCGGGCCATGCGCGCGGCCTCGGCCCACAGCGCGGCGGCGGCGGGCTTGGCCTGGCCCGGCTCCAGCTCGGCATAGAGGTAGGCCAGGCCCGGGAACTTTCCGCTGAAGAGTCCCGAGCTCACGCTGTGGGCCAGCTTGAGGCGCTCGCGCACCTGCTGGTTGAGGCGCGAGCTGATGCCCTGCCCCAGGATGGAGAGGGCCATGTCCAGGGCCGGGGTGTCCTCGTCCAGCTCGGCTGGCGCGTGCACGCCCATGAAGAGGATGGTGGTCTCCATTTCGCCCTCGGCCTCGTCGCTGCGCAGGGACCTCTGCCTGGGCTCCTCGGGCACAGCCGGGTGCTCGGCCGCCTTGTCCTGCCAGTCGCCGAAGGCCTGCTCGGCCTGGGCCATCACGCTGTCGGCCTGCACGTCGCCCACCACCACCAGCACCAGGTTCTGGGGCCGGTAATAGCGGCGCCAGTAGCCCACCAGCGCGTCATGATCCTGGCCTTCCACGGTCTCCTTGAAGCCGATGATGGGGTAGCGGTAGGGATGGCGGGCGAAGGCCAAGCGCGTGAAGTGGTTCCAGGCCTCCCAGCCCGGGTTGTCCTGGCCGCGGTGCAGCTCTTCGAGCACCACCTGGCGCTCTCGGCCGAGCTCGACCGGGTCAAAGCTGGAATGGCGCAGGGCCTCGGCCATGGTGCCCAGGCCCACGCTGAGCTTGTCAGAGGGCAGCACGTCGATGAAATCGGTGGTCTCATAGCGGGTGTGGGCGTTGTTGTAGCCGCCCGCCGCCTTGATGCGCCGGTCTATATCGCCCACCCTGAGGCTGGGCGTGCCCTTGAAGAGCATGTGCTCGATGAAGTGGGTGATGCCCTGCTCCTTGGGCGCCTCCCACACCGAGCCGGCCTTGACCCAGATGTTGATGGCCGCCACCGGCGCGCTGTGCACCTCTTTCACCAGCAGGGTCATGCCGTTCTTGAGCACCCTGCGCTGCACCTTGTCAGGCTGGGCTGGCGCCTCAGCCGCCTTGGCTGGGGCGTAAAGGGAGAGCAGCGATGCGGTCACAAAGCTCAATGCTGACACACGGACTCCTTGGCAAAAGCGCACGGCGCGTCCAAAGCAGGGGGAAAGGCGCGGATAAGGGCATGATTGTAGGGCTGGATAGGGCAAAAAAGCAAGAGCCCGCGCGATGCGCGGGCTCTTGCTTTTTTGCCTGCTCTGTCTGCAAGCTCAGGACCCTATGCCCAAGCCGCGGGACTGGGCCAACTGGTAGATGAAGTCCTCGCAGGCGCTGGCCTCGTTGGGCAGGCTGAAGGCGTTGAGCACGCCGCCGCCCTCAGCCTGGGGGTTCACCAGGATGAGATGCCGGGTGTGCCCGCGCTCCACGGTCACCAGCTTCAGGCCGTGCCCGCAGTCGCTCTCGTGGATCACCAGTTGCCGCTTGCCACCGCCGCCGCGCATCATTGCCCCTTCCTTAGAACTTGAGCAAAAGGCTAGCCTTGTTCACATAGGCCGTGTCGCTCTGCGGCTTCCAGGTAAAGGCATAGTCGAACTCGTAGAAGCCCCAATCAAAGCTGGCGCCAGCCGAGGGCTCCAGTCCATCCGCGCCTGCGCGCAGGCTCCAATGCTCATCCACCGCGTATTCTGTGCCCAGGCGCAGGGTGGCTTGAGGGTCCGCGCCAAAGGCCACCTGGGTCTCAAGGGTCACCAGCCAGCTGTGATGGATGAAGCGGTCGCTGATGCCCACGCCCAGGCGCGGGGCGCGCATGTCCTGGCGGCCGGTGTCCCAGGCCTCGCCGCTGTCTAAGTCCTTGAAGGTGGCGGCCAGCAAGAAGTCGCTGGCCAGCTCGGGCATGAAGAGGAAGCCCAGGTCCGCGCCCCAGCCATAGGCGCGGCTAGCGGCCAGGTCCTCGCGCAGGCCGCGCAGGGCCAGGCCCCAGCGGAAGCGGTACTCGGGCCGCGCGGCCACGGCCAAGGTGCAGGCCAGGCCCTGCTGGCTCAGGTCATCCCCGCGCGCGCCATTCTCATCATAGCTGCGGATGCCGAACACTGCGCTTCGCTGCAGCCCCAGGTAGATGTCAGCCAGGCCCTCCCAATGCTGGGCAAAGCCCAGGTAATCGTATTCCTGGTCTTCGCCATCCCACTGCTGCATGGCCGCCAGCTCGGTGGCATGCACGCCCATGCGAGTGAGGCCAGCCGGGTTCCAGTAGCCGGCCGAGGCATCGTCTGCCACGGCGATGAAGGCATTGCCCATGCCCTGGGCCCGCGCGCCAGCGCCCTGGTCCAGCCAAGCCGAGGCGCTGGTGGCCGGGCTGTCCGCCAGCAATGCCAGCGGCGCCAGCATCAGGCAGGTCAGTAGGATGCAAGGGCTTGTTCTCATGCTCTCCTCTCAGCGCAGCAGCGCGATCTTGCGGCTGGCCTGGAACAGGCTTCCGCTGCCATCCCAGGCTGTGATGCGGGCAAAATAGACGCCATTGGCAAAGCCAGCCGCATTCCAGGTGAGCCGCTGCTCGCCCAGGCTGCTGGGGCCATCCAGGCTGGCCACGCGGCGGTGGCTGGCGTCATAGACCTCCACCTTCACCTCGCTGGCTTGGCGGCTCAAGACATAGCGCAGCAGCACCTTGTCCTGGCGCACCGGGTTGGGCAAAATCTTGAACTGCTCATCAGGCAATAGGCTGCCATCTTGGTCGCTCTGGCTGATGGACAGGCTGCTGATGACCGGGCCTGCCGAGAGGTCGGGCGTGGCATCCATCTCAGCTCGCAGGCGCACATAGCGCAAGAGCGGGCAATTGAGGCTGCCAGCTGTCTGAGCCTGCCAGGGGCTCCAAGCGCTGGCATCAGCTGAGGCCTGGCTGAACAAGGCCAGATTGGTGCCATCTGGCACCTGAGCGCTGATGCTCAGGCTGCCCGCTGCCACCGGCACCCCGCCGCGGTCCAAGGCCGCGCTGGTCCAGCTGGCATGGCTGGCCAAGGGATAGAGCCGCACAAAATCAATGTCAGCACTGCCCCCGTTGCTGCAGGCCGTGCAAGTGATGTAACCCACGCCAAAGTTCATGTTAGCACCCAAGTCCATGCTGGCAGTGTTGGTGCTGGATGCCACATCCGTGAAGTCAGCAGCATTGTCATCTTTGAATGAAGCTGTGAAAGAATTGCCACTTTTAATGATGCGGAGCGTGACCCAAGGGGATGTAGACCCCGCCGCGGAATAACCGCATTTAGTTACTGAACCATCAAAATATGAAGCATAGATTTGGCATGAACCCGCCGCCTCCTCTGCATACACATCATAGTGCGCGCTATTCCAAGGCCAGCCCGTGACATACAAGCCCACGGTGTTGTTGGGCGCATAGGGCTTGACCCGCGCCACCAATGTGAGATTGCTGGGCGTGGCAAAATCACCGCTTTGCAAGCCATAGTAAGCGCTGCCATCAGCCTTGATGCTGACCGCGCCATTGCTGAAGCCCAAGACCGGGGTGCTGGGGCTCCATCGGCCCTTGAGAAAGGCCTGGTCGAACTCATCGCTCACAGCCCCGCAGGTGACCGCCATGCAGAGCTGGCCATACTGCTGGCCCGCGTCCCAAGCCGTGCCCGTGCCGCTGCTGAAGCCAGCATAGCTGTTGACGCTGATCACGGTCTTGGCCTGCAGGCTTACGGCCAGCAGCAGCGCAAGGATGGATAGGCTTATTTTGTTGAGCATGCTTGCCCCGAGCAAAGGCTGCAGCTGTTGGTGCCGCACCAGTTGGCGTAGACCGGGACCATGACCTGGCCTGCGCCAAGGTCCACCTCGAACATGAAGAGCCACCACATCTTCTGATCTGTGCTCAGCACGTCGCCGATGGCCCAGCCCGCCGTGCCGGTGGCGCCCACCTGGACATCTGTGGCCAGGCCGCCGGTCACCAGATAAGCGGTCTGGGTGCAGAAAGGGCTCACATCATTGTGCACTTGTATGCTGCCGCTGCCCGGGGCCGTGGCCCCATATCCCAGCACGCTGGCGCTCACAAAGCGCAGAGCCAGGGGCGAGCCGGGTGTCACATTGCGGCCCGTCATGCTGATGCTGGCCGTGGCGCTCAAGGTGTAGGCCGAGCCCACGCTCGAGCCGGTCTGGCCATGCACTGCCACGCTGAAGGCCAGGTCCCAATCCTTCACAGGATGCAGGGCCGCGGCCTGGGACGCCAGCTGGCTGCCCACATAGCCCTGCACCGTGAGGGTCAGGCTGCTCGCCGTGGTCCCAGGCGGGATGGTGAGCCTGAGCTCGCCGCTCTGCCCGCTGCGCAGAAAGGGGGGCGTGAACACCGCTTCGCCGCCAGGAGGCAAGCCATCCATGGCCATGGCCAGGTCTGTGCCACGGTCGCCTGCGGGCAGATTCTGCACCGTCAAGTAGTAGGTGCTGCCGCCAAAGGCATAGAACAAGCCCTGCACGCCCTGCACGAGCAGGCTGGCGCCAGCCACCTGCAGCTGGCCCTCATAGGCAGGGTGCGCAGAGCTGAGCACGGCGCTCTGCCACAGCGGAGCAGAGGCATCTTGGTCAGCAAAGGCGTACTTGTACACGCCAGCCTGATCCAGGCCATCAAAGCGCACCGTGGGCTCGCCCGCCTCAACGCTGCCCACATTCTGGCGCAGCACCGCGCCATCAGGCTGCACAGCCTGGATGGCGATGCCCGTGACGCCCGAGGCGGTCTGCGTGAGGTCCATCAAGGTGATGTGCAGACAGCCCTTGTGCGCCAGGCTGGGCGCTGCCGCAGACGCAAGCGGGAGCGTGGGCGGCTTGGCACAAGCGCTCAGCACAAGAAGCATTGCAAGGATCGCGGCAAGCCTTTTCACAATAGGTCCTCAGTGCAAGACTTGCGGAGTATAAAAAATTTTAAAAGTAATTTCAAAATAAAAAACATAATATTTTCTAGTAGTAGTATTTAATCGTCGAATCAATTTCACTTATCTTCGCATTCTCGCATTAAAAGGGCCCATTCCTTTGCTTGGGCATAAAAAAAGACCCATCCTCTCGGATGGATCTTAAAATCACCCCTGTTTTCCCTCATCTCCCCTGCTTCAGCTTCACCTCAAGGATCAAGTTCTCGATGCGCCGCAGGTCCTCTTTGTTGATGGCCTCGATGGCCAGGCCGCAGACCCAGACCTGGCTGGAGCCGCTGGCATCGCGGCTATTGGCCGTGTCGCGCCGCATCACCCGCGAGAGGGCGCGCAGGGGCCGGGGCAGGCCCGGCACCTCCATGTCAACCATCACCGGGGTGCCAATCTCAAGGGGATGGTCGCTCAAGAGGCAGAAGCCGCCGGCTGAGATGTCGCGCGTGACGCCCTTGAGCACGGTCTCAGGCCGCGCCTCGATGTCCATCTTGCCCATGTGCGTCTCGCGATAGGCCTCATCCTTGGCCAGGGCATCGGCATGCGCGGCGTCCAGCACATAGAAGCGCACCGACATCTGCGCCACCACGCGCTCGAAGCGGCGCTGCTCGATGCGTCCCTTGTGCATGTCCATGCTGCCTCCCCTCAGGGCCAAGAGCGGCTGTCGCCGTTCTCAGGCACCCAGATGTCCGCAGCCGCCGCCCCGCGCAGCCGCATGGCCTGGCCATAGAGCACCCCGGCCTCGTCGCCCTGGTCATCGCCCAGCGCGAAGGTGCCCTGGTGGATGGCCATGCAGGCCTTGGGCTGCAGCACGCCCCAGGCCTCGGCCGCCTCTTCGGGCGCCATGTGCACATCGTGCATGAACCAGCGCGGGCTGAAGGCGCCGATGGGTAGCAGAGCCAAGTCGAGGCGCGGGAAGCGGCGGGCGATCTCCTCAAAGTGCCCGGCCCAGGCGGTGTCCCCCGCGAAGTAAACGCTGTGGCCGCCGGCCTGCAGCACAAAGCCGCCCCACAGGCTCAGGTCGTAGTCATCCGGCCCGCGGCCCGAGAAGTGGCGCGCCGGCACCAGGGTCACATGCACCCCGGGCAGGGGGTCCGCGCCCTGCCACCAGTCCAGCTGCAGCACGTGGCGCAGGCCCAGCCCCTTGAGGCAGCGCAGGTTGTTGAGCGGGCAGATCAGCACCAGGTCGGGGTCGCGCTGCGCCAGGCTCTTCAGGGTGGCCCTGTCCAGGTGGTCGTAATGATTGTGCGAGAGCAGCACCAGCTGGATGGCTGGCAGCTCCTCGAAGCGCAGGCCGGGTATGGCGCCGCGCCTGGGCCCGGCAAAGGACACCGGGCTGGCGCGGTTGGACCATATGGGGTCGGTGAGCGCGTTGACCCCCGACAACTGCAGCAGCACGGTGGAATGGTTCACAAAGGTGGCGCGCAGGCCCTCAGCCAGCGCGCTCGGCGGCGGGGCGGCCGGGGTGATGCTGCGCTTCTGCACCCAGCCGCTGCGGCGTCCCAGGCGCCAGCGGATGAAGTCCATCACCGTGCGGCTGGCGGGAGGGCCGGGGTTGAAGAAGCGCCAGCCATCGCAATGGCTGGAGAGCGGTAGGCCCGGGCTGCCCCAGGACAGGCTGAAGCCCAGGCAGGCCAGGGTCAGCAGCAGGGAGAGAAGCAGCAGGGCTGTGCGGCGGCGGCGGGCCATGCTAGTCGAAGACCACGGTGCGCACTCCGTGGCGGAATACGCGGTGCTCGGTGTAGGCGAGCAGGGCCTCGGCCAGGGCCTGCTGCTCCAGGTCGCGCCCCTTGCGCTTGAGGTCCTCCGGGCTATCGCGGTGGCTCACCCGCTGCACGCGCTGCTCGATGATGGGGCCCTCATCCAGGTCTTCGGTGACAAAGTGGGCCGTGGCGCCGATGACCTTGACGCCCCGGTCCCAGGCCTGCTGGTAGGGGCTGGCGCCCTTGAACCCGGGCAAGAAGCTGTGATGGATGTTGATGATGTCGCGGCCATAGGCCTTGAGGAAGGGCGCGCTCAATACCTGCATATATCTGGCCAGCACCAGAAAGTCTGTGCCCTTGGCCAGCTCCAGGATGGCGGCCTCTTGCAGGGCCTTGCCCTCCGCGGGCAGCAGATGGAAGGGCGCGCCATAGTGCCCGGCCAGGGAGCGGGCCTGCTCGTGGTTGCTGGCCACCCAGGCGATGTCCATGCAGAGCAGGCCCTCGCGCACGCGGTGCAGCACATCGGCCAGGCAATGGGTCTGGCGCGAGACCAGGATGCCGGCCTTGCCCGGCACGCCGGCCAAGTGCAGCTGCCACTGGGCGCGGATCTCATGGGCCAGGCGGCTGAAGGAGGATTCCAGCTCTTGGCGCGGGCTGCGGCTTGGGTCAAAGGTGAACTCAAGCCGCATGAAGAAGAGGCCGCCCTCGGCCGCGGTGGTGTGCTGGTCTGCGGCGATGATGTTGCCGCCCAGATGGGCCACCAGGGCCGTGATGCGGGCGATCAGCCCGGTCTGGTCCGGGCACTGGATGAGGGCGATGGCGCGCTGCATGGGGTCTCCTTTGCTCTGGCGATTTTACCCCAAGCTTGCCCATAAAGAAAGCCGCCCTTGAAAGGCGGCTCTCTTGCATGCCCTGCGCTCTTAGGCCTTGCTCTCTCCCAGGACCAGCTCCAGCGCGCCTTTCTTCACATCAGCTCTCACGGTCTGCCCCTCGCGCAGCTTTCCATCGAGCAGGTCCATGGCCAGAGGGTCGGCCAGCAGCTCTTGGATGACGCGCTTGAGCGGCCGGGCGCCATAGACTGGGTCAAAGCCCTGCTCTGCGAGCATGGCCAGGGCCTGGGGAGAGAGCTCAAGCGCCACCTTGCGCTCAGAGAGCCGCTTTTGGAGGAGCTTGACCTGCACCTCGGCGATCTCACGCACCTGCTCCAAGCCCAGGCGGTGAAAGGCCACGATGGCATCGATGCGGTTGAGGAACTCAGGGCGGAACTGGGCCTTGAGCGCCGCCTGCATCTCATGGTCGCGCTCGGCATCGGTGCTGGCCAGGTCCGCAGCCATGCGCTGGCTGCCGATGTTGCTGGTCATGATGAGCACGGTGTTGCGGAAGTCCACGGTGCGGCCCTGGCCATCGGTGAGCCGGCCGTCATCCATCACCTGCAGCAGCAGGTTGAAGACATCGGGATGGGCCTTCTCGATCTCATCAAAGAGCACCACGCTGTAGGGCCGCCGCCGCACGGCCTCGGTCAGCTGGCCGCCCTCCTCATAGCCCACATAGCCCGGGGGCGCGCCGATCAGGCGGCTGACCGCATGCTTCTCCATGTACTCGCTCATGTCGATGCGCACCAGCTGCTGCTCGTCATCGAACAAGAGCTCGGCCAGGGCCTTGGCCAGCTCGGTCTTGCCCACGCCGGTGGGCCCCACAAACAGGAACACGCCCATGGGCCGCTTGGGGTCTGCGAGGCCGGCGCGGCTGCGGCGCACTGCGGTGGCCACCGCCTTGAGCGCGCCAGGCTGGCCCTTCACGCGCCCCGAGAGCCGCGCCTCCAGGGCCACCAGCTTGGCCTGCTCGCCCTCCAGCATCCTCGAGACCGGGATGCCCGTCCAGCGGGCCACCACAGATGCCACCTCGTCAGCAGTGACCTCCTCCTTGAGCAGGCCGCCATCCTTCTGCAGCCCGGCCAGCGCCTGCTCCTGCTCCTTGAGCAGCTTCTGCAGGCGCGGGATCTCCGCATAGCGTATCTGGGCCACCTTCTCAAGCTCACCCTGGCGTTCTTGGCGGGCCTCCTCGGTCCTCTGCTCGTCGATCTGCTTCTTGGTGGCGCGCAGCGCGGTGATGGCCTGCTTCTCCCTGAGCCAGCGCTGCTTGAGCTCCTGGGCTTGGGCGCCCATGTCCTTGGCTTCCTGCTCCAGGCGCTCCAGGCGCTCGCGGCTGGCCACATCCTTCTCCTTCTTCAGGGCCTGGCGCTCCACCTCCAGCTGGCGCAGCTTGCGCTCGGCCTCGTCCAGGGCCTGGGGCATGCTGTCTATCTCCATGCGCAGGTGGCTGGCAGCCTCGTCCACCAGGTCGATGGCCTTGTCCGGCAGAAAGCGGTTGCCGATGTAGCGGGCGCTCAGGGTGGCAGCGGCCACCAGGGCCGCATCCTGGATGCGCACGCCGTGGTGCACCTCGTAGCGCTCCTTGAGGCCGCGCAGGATGCTGATGCTGTCCTCCACGCTGGGCTCGCCCACATAGACCGGCTGGAAGCGCCGCTCCAGGGCCGCGTCCTTCTCGATATGGGTGCGGTACTCGTCCAGGGTGGTGGCGCCCACGGCCTTCAGCTCGCCGCGCGCCAGGGCCGGCTTGAGCATGTTGCTGGCGTCCATGCTGCCCTCGGCCGCGCCCGCGCCCACCAGGGTGTGCAGCTCGTCGATGAAGAGGATGACCTCGCCCTGCGCCTCCTCCACCTCCTTGAGGAAGGCCTTCAGCCGGTCCTCGAACTCGCCGCGGAACTTGGCCCCCGCCACCATGGCGCCCAGGTCCAGGGCCAGCACGCGCTTCTTCTTGAGGCTCTCGGGCACATCGCCGCTGATGATGCGGCTGGCCAGGCCCTCGGCGATGGCGGTCTTGCCCACGCCGGGCTCGCCGATGAGCACCGGGTTGTTCTTGGTGCGCCGCGAGAGCACCTGGATGACGCGCCGTATCTCCTCGTCCCGGCCGATCACCGGGTCGAGCTTGCCGCGCCGCGCCAGGTCGGTGAGGTCCCGGCTATAGCGGGCCAGGGCGCTCTCAGGCTCTTGCGAAGGGCTCTTGTTGGGGTCGCTCATGGGGGGCTCCTTTTATGGGTACACCCTCAGCCATGCAAATCTTGAGCCATAAAAAGGCGGGCTAAAACAGGCTGTTTTTCAAGCAAGCCTGGGCGGCTTGCCGTAAAATGCGACAGCTGAGTAGCAAAATGCCACAGCTTGGGGGGAGCATGAGCTTTGCATTCAAGGGCAAGACAGCGCTGGTCACCGGCGCCAGCAGCGGCATAGGCCAGGCCCTGGCCCGGGCCCTGGCTGCGCAAAGCTGCAACCTGGCGCTGGTTGCCCGGCGGGCCGACCGGCTGGAGGCCCTGGCCGCAGAGCTCAGGGCCCAGGGGGTGCAGGTGCTGGCGCAGGCCTGCGATGTGACCGTGGATGCAGACCGCGCCAGCCTGGCCCGCGCCGTGGAAGAGCGCTTTGGCGGCCTACAGCTGCTCTTTAACAATGCCGGCATCTTGCTCAAGGGCTTGGCTGGCCAGGAACCTTTAGAGACCTTCCGGCGCAATATGGAAGTCAACTATTTCGCGGCCATCGACCTCACCCAGCGCTGCTTGCCCATGCTGCGGAGGAGCCCTGAGAGCTGGGTGGCCTTCACCAGCTCTGGCTTGGCCCTGCGCAGCACCCCAGGCTTGGCTGCCTATTGCGCCACCAAGAGCGCGCTGGAGGCTTATTCGGAAAGCCTGCGCGCTGAGGAGCAGGGCCGGGGCATCCGCGTGCTGGTGATCAGGCCAGACCTCACCGCCACCGAGATGGTGGGCACAAAGAGGACCTTGCAGAGCCCTGAGCAGGTGGCTGAGAAGGCCTTGAAGGCCCTGCAGGCCGGCCGCGGCACCTGCAACTGCACCTGGCGGGTGGCAATGCTGGCCCAGATCCATGAGCCATTACGCGGGGCCCTGGACTGGGGCACCCAGAGGCTGATGAAGAAGGGCTATCTCCCCTGAAGGATAAAAGCCCCGGCCGAAAGGCCGGGGCTTTTAATTGCCTGCTGCGTGCTGCTGCTACCTCAGCACCACCAAGGGAACGGCCTTGCCACAGCTGCTATTGCCCTTTCTAGCCCTCACCAAAAGCATATAAGTGCCATTGGGCAGGTTCATCTTTGCCGGGACAGGCACACTGATCCAGGGGCCGCGCATGCCGCTGGCCTGCCACTTGGCCACCTCGGCCATGGCCTTGCCGTAGATGCAGAACTCCAGGCTGTCTGCGTCATTCAGCATCTGCACATAGATGCTCTGGTTGCCCTTGCTGAGCATGGGGTTGGGCATGGCCAGCACCTTCCCTATCTTGGCAGTCCCGCCCTCCTCATCCACCGGCACCAGGGTGGGCGCGGCAGCCTCGGCGCTGGAGACGCCCAGGCTCAGGTCCTTGGCGACCTTGCCGTTGCTGTTGATGGTCGCGGACTTGGCCGTCAGGCAGCCCACCAGCTGGCTGTCCACCACGGCATTGGCAAGCGGCGCATCCACCACGGCCATCACCTGGGCCTGGCTGTTGATGTGGAAGTCCTGGCTGCCCGTGGCGATGATCCACAGGTCATTGCTCTTGCCGGAATCAGGCATCACCTGGCCGCCCAGCACCACCGCGCCATCCACCCATATCTTCACCGCGCCCTCGGCGAGCAGGGTTCCGCCCAGCTGCACGGTCAGGCTGCTGGCATGGTAGTCGCCGGCAGGAAGCACCAGCGTGGCACCTGCTGCCACCAGCAAGGTGCCTTCTTCCACGGCATCCGCAGCCTCTGGCACAGGCGTCACACTGGGGATGCTGTTCTGCACCACGCCGCCATTGAGCACTGAGCCCTGCTGCAAAGTCACACTGCCAGCGGCCTGCACATCGCCATCCACCCGGCTGGCGGCATTCAGCATCACGTTGCCGCCCGTGGCCAGCACAGCCCGGCCATTGCAAGGACAAGCCAGCGTGGGCATGGCGCTGAGCGTCGGGGTGCAGCTGAAGGTGGGTGAAACCGTCTGGGTCAACGTGATGCTGGGTGTGAGGGACGGGGTCTGGGAAGGGGTGGTGCTGCCAACATCCGTGGGTGAAGCCGAGCAAGTGAAAGTGGGTGTCAATGTTCCCCATGCAGGGACCGGGGATATTGAAACCGTGGCGGCAAAGGTTGGCGACCAATCGGGAGTAGCCGTCTGAGTGGTAGTCATGGTCATTGTCGCAGTGACAGTTCGCGTTGGCGTGCCGGTTGGCGCTGGGGTGACGAACATTGTCGCCGTGGCTGTCCAATTGGGGCTCACAGTGGGCGTGGGCAAGGGTCCCGAGCAGCTCAAAACCGTGACGGCATCGATATAGCCGGCCAAGGGCGCACAGAAAGCGTGGCGGTTGCCAAAGCTGAGAAACGAAGGCATCGGACCGGGCGCGACAATGCCGCTCATCCCCGGCAGGGAGGCTAAGCCGGGCAGCACCCAGGTGGTGGACTGGCCCGCCACCTGCAAGGTCATCAGCAGGTCGCTGTAAGTCCTGCTCAAGGTGATAAGGTCCCTGCCTGGCCTGGAAGACTTGGGCTGGCCCTGGGGGTTGATGCTGGCCACAGGCCCACAACCCAAATCCACAGCCAGCCGGGCCTCCTGCCAGCCATTGGCTGTGGTCCATTTGATGCGCAAAGCCTGGGTGACCGTGCCCTGGTCCCCAAAAGCCGAGATCTGCAGCGCGGCCCCGTTGTAGCTCCAATCCACCAGTGTGTTCTCAAGCCAGTTGTCGCAGACCAGCTGAAAGGCGAACTGAAGGCTGCTGCCCGGCCCGGCCAGCCAGGTGGGGTCCCCATCCAGCCGGGCATCTTCGACCACCCCAGGCTGTCCTTCAAAGCCAGAAGCTGCGTATCCCACGCCATCAAGCAGATAATCAGGCTTGCCGCTGAGGCACCTTGAGCTGGTCCATGTGAGCGGAGCGTAGGATTTTGGCGCATTGGAGGCCAGGCTCCTGGCGTCAAAGCTGTATTGGGCAAGGGCTGTCGAGCTGCAGGGCGGGGTGGCGGTGGCCAAGGGCGTGGGGGCCGCAGTGGGAGCGATGGCCATGCCGCAGCTCAGCAGGCAGGCACATCGGGCCGGGTCCTGCGGCTGCTTGGCCACAAAGCAGTGCAGCTGGCCCAGCCAGTCGCAGGCAAAGAGCTGACCGTCCGACTCTGAGTAGTCCAGCCCGCTGTCCCCATAATAGGTGTCGAAGGTGTCCAGCAGGGCCCCATTGGCGCCATCCAGGCAATACCAGCGCCCGGTGCAGCCGCACACAAAGACCTTGCCGCAGACCACCAAGGGGCTCATGGCAGCGAAATTCCCCTCAACCCCGGTGCGCCAGCAGAGCGCTCCATTGTCCGCGTTCAAGCCAAAGACCGTGCGGTCGTCATTGGTGCCGATGACCATCTCATTGCAGACTGCCACATTGCCCATGCCATAGCTGGCGGCCTGGTAGGTCCAGACGATGCTCCCATCCGCGCGGTTCATGGCTATGAACTTGCCTGCCATGGTCTGCACGATGACCAAGCTGTCCGTCAGGCTGGGCACCCCATATTGGGTGCCACCCGTGCTCTTGCTCCACAGCACCTTTTGGCCGACTGTATCCACAGCCGTCACCCAGCCGTTCACCTGCGAAAGGTAGAGCACCCCCGCATCATAGGCTGGCAGCACCGCCTGAGACGTGGCGGTGAGGTCAAGCTGCCAATTCACTGCCTGGCTGTCAGGGTCCAAGCTGACGAGACGGATGGGGCTCTTGGCCGTGGTCAGAAAGAGCTGCCCATCGGCATAGGTGGCATTGGCGTAGGCTGGCGAGCCGCTGGTGGCCCAGAGGATGGTGGCGCTCTCGGCATCCACGCCCATCAGCCGCCCTGCATTGTCCACTAGATACAAGATGTCCCGCTGGCTGTCATAGGCCGGCGGCTGCTCAAACATTCCCGGAAGCTCCCATAGCGAGCTGCCATCCGCCCGGGACCAGGCCTGCAAGCCGCTGTCTTTGAGGCAGACCACCTTGTCATTGCAGACGATGGGGTCGGCCGCGCCAGAGCCCATGTCGCAGGTGCCGGCCCCCACCCAGGCCTCCCTCACCGGGCCCTGAATGGTGGAGGGCTGGTTGGCCTTGTGGTCCCGCCGCAAGTTGCCGCAGGCCGTGTCCCAGGAGGCGGCTAGGGACGTGGCCAGCGCCAAGGTTAGCCCCAGGATCAGCCCAGGCTTCATGGCTTGGCCCCCCTCTGCCTGGCCTTGGCCTCAAGGTCCGCCTCGCGCAGCTGCTTGCGCCGGCTGGCCCGGTTGATGCCCCCCAGCTTGAGCTGCAGGCGGCTGGCCTGCTCAAAGGCCAAGGCGCCCTGCTGCTGCAAGCGGCTCACCTCAGCATTCAGCGCCACCCAGTCCCATCCGCAAGCTTTCGCCACTTCTCCCCAAGCCCTGGTCTCGCGCAGCGCCATCACCCCGCTGACCCCGCAGCCGCAGCGCTGGGCCATCATGGCCACCATCCAGCACAGCTCAGGCGGCAGGCTCTCCTCGCCGGCCTGGGCCACCAGCTGTGGCTCCACTCCCAAGGCTTGGGCAGCCGCGGCGGGCTGGTTCTTGGCATAGGGCCAAGCCCCTGCATGCACAGCGCTGGCCAAAGCCAGAATCATCGCTGCAAAAATCGCCCGATTGCGCTGCATGGCTCCTCCTCAAGTGGTTTGCTTGCCTCTAGACGCGACTGCCCATCGATTAATCCTCGCGCAGATGCTTTTCCCAAATATATGCCAGCCTATGCTGAGATTTTAAAAGCCCCCAACAGAGAAACAGCCCAGGTCAAAAGACCCGGGCTGTCCCTCTTTCTGGATTGTCCACTGGCTACCTCAGCACCACCAGGGTGGTGCTCTTGACCGAGGTGGTGCTGCCCTTGATGGCCTTCACCTGCACCACATAGGTGCCGTTGGGCAGGCTCAGATTGCTGGGGATGGCGGCGCAGATCCAGGTGCCGCGCATGCCCGTGGCCTCCCATTGCGCCATCTTTACCATGCTGGCGCTGTAGATGCTGAAGACCAGCTTGTCGGCATCGTTGGCCAGCTGCACGCAGACCTGGTTGTTGCCGCTGCCCACGATGGGATTGGGCACGGCCAGGGCCTTGGTCACGCTGGCACCGCCGGCCTCCTGGTCCACGGGCATGGCCGTGGGCGCGGAAGAGGCGCCTGGGCAGCTCAACCCGGTGTCCTTTGTGACATGGCCATTGCTGTTGATGGTGGCGTCCTTTGATGTCAGGCAGCCCAGGAGCGGGGCGTCCACCAGGGCGCTGGCCAGCGGCACATCGATCACCGCCACCACCTGGGCCTGGCTGTTGATGTGGAAGTCCTGGCTGCCGCCGGAGAGGATCCACAGGTCCATGCTGGCGCCCGAAGCGGGCTTCACCAGGCCGCCCAGCACGATGGCACCATCGACCCACAGCCGCACCGGGCCCTGGGCGATGAGAGTCCCGCCCAGCTGCACGGTCAGGCTGCTGGCATGGTAATCGCCCGCGGGCAGGCTCAAGGTCTGGCCCGCACCCACCAGGATGATCCCCTCCTCCGCGGCATCCGCCGGCACCGGCACCGGCACGCGCTCGCCCGGGTCTTTGGGGAGCATGCCGCCGTTGAGCGTGGAATTGGGCTGCAGGGTGATGCTGCCCGCAGCCTGGATGTCGCCATCCACCCGGCCCGCGGCATCCAGCATGGCATTGCCGCTGTTGGCCAGCACCGCGCGCCCGGCGCAGGGGCAGGGCAGCACCAGGCCCAGGGTGGGCGTGGGCGTGGCGCTGGGCGTGATGGTGCTGCTGGGCGTGATGGTGGGGGTGTCGGTGGCGCTGGGCCCATCGGTGAAGGTGGCGGTGATGGAGAGGGTGGGGCTGGCCGTTGCGCTGCTGCTGGCCGTGGGAGAAATGCTAGGCGTCGATGTCATGCTGGGCGTGCCGCTAGGCTCCGCCGTGGCTGAAGGCGTAGGCGAGGCTGTGGGCTGGGGGCAGCTCAGGATGGTCACATCATCCACATAGCCGCCAAAGGGCATGCCGCCAGCGAAGGTGTCGCCAATGACCAGGTGGTCCGCCACCGGCAGGGATGCCGGGTCTGCAGCCACGCCCGGCAGCAGGTAGCTCTGCACGCCGGCTGTGCTGCTCAGGGTCAGCACCATGCCGCCTGCCACACGGCTCAGCTCGCAGGTCGCCCGGCCGGGCCGGGCTGCGCTGGCGAGGCCCGTGGCATTCTGAGAGTTGAGGGGGCCGCAGCCCGCCACGGCTGGCAGGTCTGCCTGCTTCATGCCCGCGGCCGTGGACCAGCGGATGCGGACGATGTTGTTCACCTCGCCCCAGTCGCCAAAGAGCGAGACCATCACCTCGGCATTGTCCTTGCGCCAATCGACCAGGGTGTTCTCAAGGGCATTGTTGCAGGAGAGCTGGTAGGCGAAGCGCAGGCTCTGCCCCTGGCTGGCCAGCCAGGCCGGGTTGCCCAGCAGCTGCCCCTCATTGGTGATGCTGGCATCGCCGAAGAAGTTGGTGATGCTGGTGCCCACGCCATCAGAGATGTAGACCGGCTGGCTGCCTGCGCAATAGGTGCCCTGCCAGACCAGGTCAGGATACTGGGCTGGGCTGCTGGAGGAGAGGTTCTTGGCCTCGAAATTGTAGGTGGCCAGCACCTGGCTGTCGCAGGCTGGGGTAACAGGGGCCAGGGGCGTGGGCGAGGGCGTGGCGGTGACCGTCATGCCGCAAGCCAGGTTGCAGCTGCACAGCGCCGGGTCGCCAGGATTGACCGCCACATAGCAGTGCGGCCTTCCCTCGGGGTCGCAGGCGATGAGGTTGCCATTGGATTCGGCGAAATCGGTCCAGTCATTCTCCCAATAGATGTCATGCGTGTCGAGCAGGCTGCCATTGGCGCCATCCAGGCAGTACCAGCGGCTGGCGCAGCCCGCGATGAAGACCTTGCCGCAGACCACCAGCGGGCTCATGAGCGCGAAATTGCCGGTCACAAACTTCTGCCAGCAGCGCTTGCCTGTGGCGATATCCAAGCCAAAGACGCTGCGGTCGTCATTGGAGCCGATGACCATCTGATTGCAGATGGCCACGCTGCCTGCGCCCACGCTGCCTGCCTGGTAAGTCCAGACCTTGCTGGCCGTGCTGCGGTTGAAGGCGACGAACAAGCCGCTGCTGGTCTGCTCGATGACCAGGTTGTCCGAGAGCGAGGGCACGCAGGTCTGCGGCTTGCCCGTGGTCGCCCACCACAGCCGCACATGGGTGCTGGTGTTGATGGCTGAGATGGGCCCATCGGTGTTGGCCACGTAGAGGATGCCCGCATCGTAGGCCGGCAACAGCGCGCTCTTTGTGGAAGGCAGGCTCACCTTCCACAGCTCGGCCTGGGTGTCGGGGTCAAGGCTGGTCACATATTCAATGGGGGCCATGCCCACGGTCAGCAGCTGCCCGTCCGCATAGGTGATGCTGGTGTAGCCGTAGGTGCCATGGGCATACCAAACCAAGACGCCCGTGTCGGCATTCAAGGCCCGGATGTTGCCCACCTCATCCGACATGTAGAGCAGGTTGCGGCCCGCGTCATAGACCGGGGCCAGGTTCACCGGCACCGAGTAGGTCCAGAGAAGGTGCCCGTCCGTCATGGACCATGCAGACAAGCCGCCAGCATTCACAGCAACCACGGTATTGTTGAAGATGATGGGGTCCACCACTGGGGCCCCGAAATCGCAGGCGATCTGGCCCACCCAGGCCTCGCGCACCGGGCCCTGGATGCTGGAGGGCCCGCTCCTGTGGTCGCGCCGCAGGTCGCCGCCCTGCATGGCCCAATCAGCGGCCAAGGGCAGGGTCAAGCCCAGGGCTAGAGCTGCCAAGAGGAGCCGCTTCATGGCCGCACCGCCTGGCGCAGAGCGCGCTCTTCATGGTTCTTGCGGATGCGGGCCCGGGCCTTGGCCTTGTTGGCGCTGGTCAAGCTCAGCTGCAAACGGGTGGATTCCTCAAAGGCAATGGCGCCAGACTGGCGCAAAGCGTCCATCTGACCGTTCAGCTCCGCCCAATCCGAGCCGCAAGCCTTGGCAACCTCGCCCCAGGACTTGCTCTCTCTGAAATTCATCACCCCGGTCACTCCGCAGCCGCAATGGTCCGCCATCTTGGCCACCATCCAGCAGAGGTCGGGTGTCAGGCCCTCTTGCCCAGCTGCCTGCACCAAGCTGACATCCACCTTCAAAGCCTTGGCCACAGCCTCAGGGCTGTTCTTGTAAGCCCAGCCTTCAGCCCAAGCTTGAGCTGACAAGCCAAGCACTAAGACCAACAGCAAGAACCAAGTATCGCGCTTGCGCATGACGCCTCCTGAACGGTTGTCTATATATTAGAGCGCATGCTTTGCAATTAATTCCGCATATTCAAGCGTCGGCTGTTATTTTACAGGCAAAACCGCGATGCGAGACGATTCTTGCCATCCTATGGGACAAAGCCCAATCAAGGCATCTTTGCCCACAAAACCTGGCTCTCGCCAGCCAGGGGCTTCAACAAGCTCGCACATCCAGCTGGGATGAGCACCGTATCGCCCGGACCAAGAGTCAGGCTTCCTGAAGGCCTCCATTCCAAGCGGCTCTGGCCCTTCATGGCGATGAGGATCTGAAAGCCGCCCTGCTCATCGCGCGGCCTGAATTGGGACTCGACCCATACCCGCTCCACATGGAAGTGCTCGCAGCTGGCCAGCTCTGCGCGGCGATAACCCTCAGCTTGCACCGCCCGCTGGGGCTGCAGGCCGGGCATGCCCTGCATCAGCGCGTCAAAGCGTATGGTCTCCAGCGCCTGGGGCACGTGCAAGGGCCTCAGCTTGCCGCCCTCGAGCCGGCCATGGTCATCGATGCGGTAGGTGGTGTCGCTGTTCTGCTGGACCTCAGCCACCAGCACCCCCTTGCCCATGGCATGCACCCGCCCGGCGGGGATGAAGACCGCGTCCCCCTCCCTCACCTCGAACCGGTTCAAGAGCGGCTCCAAGGCGCCCTGCCTGAGCGCGGCCCTGAAGGTTTCAGCTGTGGTGCCGGGCTTGAGGCCGGCGGCGATGGTGGCCCCGGGATCGGCCTGCAGCACCAGCCACATCTCGGACTTGCCGCTCTCCTCTGGCCCCTCGTGCGAGGCCGCGTAGTCGTCATCGGGGTGCACCTGCACTGAGCTCTCATCATCAGCATCGATCAGCTTGATGAGCAGGGGGAAGCGCTCCATGCCCTGCCGGTAGAGCCGCTCGCCCACCAGGCGCGGCCCGCGCTCAGCCAGCAGCTGGCGCAGGGTCTGGCCCTTGAGCGGGCCGTTGGCCGCCACGCTCTCGGCCGCGGCCCGGTCCGAGAGCTCCCAGCTCTCGCCCACCCGGCCCTCGGGCAGGGGCCGAGAGAGCAGGGTCTTGAGCTTGCGGCCGCCCCAGATCTTGGGCAGGGTGATGGGCTCAAAGCGCAGGGGATAGAGTTCCATGCACATCCTTTCAAGCCTCAGTAGCGCTGCACAAGCGCAGATCCTGGGAAGTAGGCGCGGGCGATGTCGGCCGCAGCCTGGCCAAAGCGCGCGCGACCCGCAGCGCCCTGCTGGCAGAAGCCCACGCCATGGCCCCAGCCGCCGCCGTGGAAGAGGAACTCGCTGGGCCAGCCATCCGGGCCCAGGCGGGTCTCGACATAGAAGAGGTTGCTCTTGAGCCCCCGCACCGCTGAGCGCACCGCATCGCCCTGGGCCTCGTCCGCGCGCTCTGCGCCCTCCAGGCGCAGGCGGCGCAGGTAGCCCGAGGCGCTGCGCTCCAGCGGCCGCACCCGGGCCAGCCGCCCCAAGCCCGGCTTGCGGCGGGCCACCAGGGCATCCAGGTCGGCGGCAGCGTAGCGCAGCACCCAGCGGCTGCTGCTGGGCATGCCGCCCGCGCACCAGCTCTTGGGCTGGCTGTCCAGCCATTCCAGCAGGCCCAGGGCGCTCAAGGGGAAGCGGGGAGCCGGGCCCTGCATGTCCGCCACGCCGCCTGTGCCCGGGCCCTCGGCCTTGCCCCAAGCCTCCTCAGCCGACCAGGTGTGGCCCCCGCAGTCATCCATGTAAACCGCGTTGACCAGGCGGCCGCTCTTCATCAGCACCAATACCTGGCCGCGGGTGGCGGCCACCGCGGCATTGGTGCCCGGCTCTTCGCCATTCATGCCGCGGTAAGCCTCGCAATGCACCTCTGGGCAGAAGTCATAGCCTTCCTTGCGGTGACGCCCCAGGCGCGAGAGCGCGTAGGTGCGCGCCACGATGGCCTGGGCCTTGAGCGCCTCAGCCGGCCAAGAGGCAGGTATCTCGCTGGGCAGCACCCCAGCCAGGTACTCCTCCATGCTCAGGCAGTTGACCGCGGTCACCCCCAGGGGCGAAGGGTCCAGCTCCAGGGCGCCCCGGTAGCTGCGATCCTCCTGGCCCGCGAAGAAATAGCCCGAGCCATAGGCCACCTCAAAGATGCGAAAGCAGCCGCCCGGCTCCCAGGGGGTCAGCAGCAGGGGCCCGGGCAGGTCCACCAGCCGCAACTGGCCGCGGCCCGCATGGTCGAGGCGGGCCAGGGACCAGCCCTGCTCGCTGTGGGAGAGCTGCCAGGCCGAGCCGGCCGGCAAGAAGCCGCTGCCGCAGCCCGGGCCCGCCATGCCGGGCTCGCCCAGCTCCATGGCCGGGCCCAGCTTGAACTTGAAGCCCGCGGAATGGGTGAGCAAGCCCACCCGCACCGGGGGCGCATTCTCCATGCCGGGCAGGGCCAGGGCGCGGCGATTGGGCTGAGCCAGGCTCTCATGCAGCAGCTGCCGCCGGGCCTTCAAATCGCGCTGCGCGAGCCAGGGGTTGTCCTGATCCAGCTGGTCCAAGGCCAGCTGGGAAGACGCGTCATGCGGGTCGGTGCGCTGCACCCTCTCGAGCCGCGCCTTGGCATCGCTGGTGCGGCCCTGCAGGCTGTAGAGGTCGGCCAGCAGGCGGTGCACCTGGGTGTAGCTGTTGTCCTGGCGCTGGGCCTGCTTGAGCCAATCCTCGGCCTCGCCGGCGCGGCCCTCGCGCGCGCAGAGCAGGCCGGCGCGGAAGCTGGCCAGGGCCGCCAGGGGCGTGGCCTGGCAGGCCTCGGCAGCCTCGGCCATGGCGGGGCCAGCCTCGGCGCCGCGCCCCAGGGCCTGCAGGGCCTCGGCCTTGAGCAGCAGGCCCTGGGCGCTGGGCGTGAGCGGCAGGCTCTGCAGGCAGTCCTGCCAGCGGCCCAAGTCAGCCAGGCAGCGCGCGCGGAGCAGGAGCGCCTGGGGCGCCTGGCCTGGGTCGCGCCGGGCCACGCCAGCCAGCAGGGCTTCCGCCGGGGCGTAATCCTGGTCTAGGAAGAGGGCTGCGGCGCGCTCCATGCCCTGCTCAGCGCGCGGCGCCATGGCCGCCGGGCCGCCCGCCAGGGCCAGCAGCAGTGCCAGCACAATGCCGCGGGCCGCCAGGCGGCTCATAGGGTGAATTTCTCGCCCAGGTAGATCTTCTTGGCCTGCTCATTGGTGGCCAGCTGGCGGGCCGACCCCGAGAGCAGCACCTGACCCTGGAAGAGGATGTAGGCCCGGTCGATGATGGCCAGCGTCTCGCGGACATTGTGGTCCGTGATGAGCACGCCGATGCCCTTCTTGGCCAGCTGGCGGATGATGCCCTGGATGTCGAGCACCGCGATGGGGTCGATGCCCACGAAGGGCTCATCCAAGAGCAGGAACTTGGGGTCGGTGGTCAGGGCCCGGGCTATCTCCACCCGGCGCCGCTCCCCGCCCGAAAGGGTGTAGGCCTTCTGCTTGGCCAGGTGCCCCACGTGGAACTCCTCCAGCAGGCGCTGCTGGCGGCGCACGCGCTCCTCCGGGCTCAATGGCAGGTGCTCCAGCACCGCCATCAGGTTGTCCTCCACGCTCAGCTGGCGGAAGATGCTGGCTTCCTGGGCCAGGTAGCCGATGCCCTGCACGGCCCGCTCGTGCATGGGCAGGCCGGTCACCTCCTGCACGCTGCCGGTGGCCGGGTCCTCCAGCACCACCCGGCCGGCATCAGGATGGATCATGCCCACCACCATGTAGAAGGTGGTGGTCTTGCCAGCGCCATTGGGGCCCAGCAGGCCCACCACCTCGCCCTGGGTCACTGAGACCGCCACATCGCTGACCACCCGGCGGTGATGGTAGACCTTGACCAGGCCCTCGGTCCTCAGGCGCAGCGCGCCCTTGGGCGCGGCCTTCACAGCTGTCTTGCGGGGCATCAGCGCTCCTTGGAAAGTGCTTCCACTTCTTCAGGGATGAAGCAAGCCTTCACATGGCCCGTCAGGGTCACCCCATGCTCCTTGGTCTCGACCTGGATCTCGTCCGCGCAGAAGCGGTTGCGGCCCTTGCTGGCCCAGGCCCCGCCCTGCATGTCGGCCACCCCGCGCAGCTCGTCAAAGTCGGCAGCCTGGGCCGTGGCGCTCAGGTCTCCACGAGTGCTCAGGCGCACATCGCCCTCCAGGCGCGCGCTCTGGCTCAGCCCATGGTAATAGGCGCTCTGGGCGGTGACCGTGACGCTGTGCCCGCCGGGGTCCACGCTCACCAGATGCACGCTGTCATGCAGCTCAGCCTCGCGCAGCGAATCAGTGTACGAGGCGCAATCCGAGGTGAGCAGCACCTGGCGCTGGGTGTCGCGCAGGCGCACATGGCCCCAGGCCTGGGCCTGGCGGTTGCCCGACTCGGCCAGCAGCTCGTCGGCGCAGAGCTCAGTGCTGTCTTGGGTGACGGTGACAGGGCCCAAGAAGCGGGTCTGCTGCAGGCGGTGGTTGTAGATGAGGCGCTGGGCCTGCACCTGCACCGGCTGGCCCTCGCGCAGGGCTTGAGCCTGCACCGGGCTGGGCTCTGGCGTGGGGCCGGGCGCGGCCGGGGCCGGGGCAGCCTTGGCAGAGGGCCCGGGGGTGGGGACCTGCGGCAAGAGGCCCTTCGAGACGCAGCCCGCCACGAGCAGGGCGAAGCCCAGGGCCGCGGCCAGGGACAGGCGCCTCACTTGAGCAGCTCCGGGTCCTTGGCCTGCTCGCGCACATCAGTGATGGAGGCTGCCGAGATGGCCACATCCTCGCGCACCACCACATCCTCAAGGTCGCGGTCAGCGCTCAAGCCCCGCCCGGTGAGCACGCTGCCCTGGCGGGTCACCTTGACCCGGGAATCGGTGCTCACGCGCTGGCGCTGGTTGTCCCAGCGCAGGCGCTCGGTCTCCAGCACCACGCCGTTGCGGGCCTTCAGCACCACCGACCCGATGGCCAGGATGTCATGGCTCTCGGTGCCGATCTCGGCCGAGTCGGCCTTGGCCACCGAGACCTGGAGCCCCTTCTGGAAGTAGCGGATGGTCACCTGCTGGGCATGCGCCACGCGCTTCTGGCTGTAGACTTGGGCCGTGGCGGCCTGGGCCTCCCACTCCAGGACGCCCAGGCGCGTGCCGCGGGCGCTGAAGCCCATGAAGGTGAGGCTGGGCTGCTCCTCGCCGCCCGCAGGCTGGATGCTGGGGGCCTTCTCGCAGCCCGAGAGGAGGAGCGCCAGCGCCAGGGCGGCGGCCAAGCTCTTGACCCTGCCTGCCATCATGCCCCCTTGCCGGCTGGCGGCTTGCTGCGCCAGCGCTCATGCATCCACACCCACTGCTCGGGGTGCTGGCGCAGCGCGCCTTCGATGCGACGGGTGTACTCCGCCACCGCAGGCTCCAGGCTCGCCCCGCGCGGCGGCACCGCGATCTCGCCCTCTATGCGGATGGCGTAGCGCCCATCCGGCTCGCGCCAGTTGAAGAGGGTGATGAGGGCCGCACCGGTGGCCTGGGCCAGCCAAGCCGGGCCGCTGGGCGTCTTTGAAGGGCGCTTGAAGAAGGGAACCCACAGCGAGTCCACGTTGGTGTCCTGGTCGGCCAGGGCCCCCACCAGGCCGCCCTCCTTGAGGAAGCGGAGGATGGGCCGCACCGCGGAATTGCGTGGGAAGACCCGGGCGCCCTTGGCGCGCCGATACTCGTTGAGCGCCTCGTCAAAGCGGGGGTCGTAGAGCTTCTGGGCCACGGCACCGGCCTGGCCGGGGAATTGCACCGAGATCCAGGCCATCATCAGCTCCCAATTGCCCATGTGCCCGGTCACCGCCACCACCCCGCGCCCTGAGCGCGCCAGCGCGGCGAAGGCCTCCAGGCCCTCCACACGGCTCACCAGGGCGTCGATGCCGCGGCCGTCCATGCCGGGGAAGCGCAGGAACTCAGCCCCGCCTCGCCCCAGGTGGGCGAAGGCAGAGGAGACCAGGGCCCGCCGCTCAGCGGGGCCCTTCTCAGGGAAGGCCAGCTCGGCCGTGCGCAGGGCCTTGCGCCGCTCATAAGGCACCAGCAGATAGAAGAGCCGGCCCAGGCCCGCGCCCAGGCTGCGCGCCAGGCCCAGGGGCAGGGCCCGCATGAGGGCGGACAGGGAGCGCACCAGCAGGAAGATGCCTTGGTTTTTGATGCTCTGAAGGGTCACAATGCCTCAGCCAGGGACATATCTTGGACGCGCTAGTTTAACCCTCCCCGCCTCCCCTGGCAAGCCAAGCCGCGCAGAGCGCTTGACCCAGCGCCCCTCAGCGGGGATAGTAGCCCAAACCCCTGTGGAGGACTCATGCGCCGATCCATCCTTCTGCTGGCCGGCTTGCTCACGGCCGCCCCGCTCCTCTCCCAGAGCCTGCTGCTGGTGGATTCCAGCGCCAGCACCAGCCTGATCGACCCGGCCAGCCTCAAGGCTCTGCCCGCAAGCGGCCTGGATGGGCTGGCTCTCTGCCCTTCTGCCGATGGCCGCGGCCTCTGGCTCAGCCCCCAGGGCCGTCCGCGCGAGGTGGAGCTGCGCAGCGCTCAGAGCGGCGCCCTTCTGGCAGGGCCCCTGGTGCTGCCTGGCGCCCTGCTCCTCAAGGCCGTGGCTGTGGACCCCTCCCACCGCCGCCTCTGGCTGGGCTATGAGGCCCTTAACGCCCAGGGCGGGCTGGACCATGGGCTGGCCCTGGTGGACCTGGCCAGCGCCACGCTGGCCGCCTTCGCGCGCGTGGAAGGCGAGCCCCAAGCCCTGGCCTTGCTCGCCGCGCAGGATGGCCGGCCCGAGCAGCTGCTGCTGGCCATGGCCCTGCCCAGCCCAGAGCAGGGCGCCCTGCTGGCCCTGGCCCCGGACCTGAGCCGCGTTCTCAAGAGCCTAGACTTGGCGAGCAGGCCTGATGCCCTGCGCTTGGCAGAGCTGCAGGCCCCCGCAGCATCGCCTGCGCCGGCAGCCGCCGGCCCGGCCAGCACGAGACCGAGCGCAGAGGCCCAGGGCAACAGCAGCTCAGCCAAGGGCTTCAAGAGCCCCTTTCAGGCATTGAAGGGCGCCTTCTTCGGCCAGGTGCATGACGCCTCAGGCGCCGCTGTGGCGGGCGCCAGGGTGCGCGCGCTCAACCGGCGCGGCCAGGCTGTGGAGGCTGTGGCCGGGGATGATGGCAGGTATAGCCTGGGCCCTCTCTCCTTTGGCGCCTACCAGCTGGTGGCGGAGAAAGAGGGCTTCCGCAAGCGCATCTTGAGCGAGCAACTGCTGCTGGAGAATGCCAGGCAGCTGGACCTGGTGCTGGAGCCCCAGGAATAGGCCTTCAGCAGGTGCGATGGAACAAAGAAGGGCGGCCTTGCGGCCGCCCTTCTTTGTTCGCCAGGCAAGCCCTCAGCAAGAATCGCCCTTGCGCCAAGCCTTGGGGCTGAGCATCTTGGGAAACTCTGCCCATAGGGTGGCGGCAGCCGCCGCGGCGGCTGCCAGCATGAGCTCGCGCAGGCTCAGGGGCCTCATGTGCAGCAGGGGCCCGGTGAAGGGCAGCGCCACCAGCAGGCCCATCAGCCCCAGCACGCTGGCCGCCACCACATAGAGGCTCGGGTTGACCCAGCGCTCGCGGCGCCAGAAGGGCCGGTGCGAGAGCGCCACCCAGCACAATAGCAGGTCCGAGAGCAGCAGGGTGAAGAAGGCCACGCTGCGCGCCTCTAGCGGGTCCTGCCCGCTCTGGATGCCGCGGCTGTAGATGGCCAGCACCACGCCCAAAATGGCCAGCCCCTGCAGCAGGGCATAGGCAAAGGCCCTGGGCGGCACCAGCGGGGCCTTGGGGTCCCGGGGCCGGCGGTCCATGCAGTCCGCCTCGATGGGGTTCCGCTCAAAGACCACCGAGCAGGCCGGGCCGATGAAGAGCTCAAGGAAGGCCACCTGGGCTGCGGTGATGAGCGGCGGCAGGTGCAGCACCAGGCAGGCCAGCACCAGGGTGACGATGGGCACGTGCACAGCCAGGATGAAGCTCGCGGCCAGCAAAATCCTCTGCGTGGTGGCGCGCCCGGTGCGCACCCCCGCCACCAGGCTGGTGAAGCTGTCGTCGGTGAGCACCAATGCCGCCGCCTCGCGGGCCACATCGGTGCCGCGCGCGCCCATGGCCACGCCCACATGGGCCTGGGCCAGGGCCGGGGCGTCATTGACCCCATCGCCGGTCATGCCCACCACCTGGCCCTGGCTGGTCCAGGCCTTCACCAGCATGTGCTTCTGCTCAGGGGCCAGGCGGGCGAAGATGTCCACCTCGCGCGCCCATCGCTCTACTTGCTCAGGGCCTGCCTGGGCCAGCTGCCCGCCGGTCACCACTTGCTCGCTGCGCTGGAAGCCCAGCTGGCGCGCCACCGCCAGCGCGGTCTCCGGGGCGTCGCCGGTCATCATCACCACGCTGATGCCGCCGCGGCGGCACTCGGTGATGGCCTCGCGCACGCCGAGCCGCACCGGGTCCTCAAAGCCCAGCAGGCCGACAAAGCGCAGGCCCTGGGGGATCTCCAAGGGCGGCGCCTGAGCGGCATCCAGGCTGCCCACAGCCACGCCAAGCACGCGCAGGCCCTGCCGGGCCATCTCTGCAGCCTGCCCCAGCACGCCCTGACGCTCAGCCTCGGCCATCCCGCAATGCTGCAGCACGCCCTCCACCGCGCCCTTGGCTGCCAGGCGGCCGTCCTTCCACAGATGGGCCATGCGCGGCGGCCGGCCCGAGAGCGACCATTCATGGGCCAGCTCGCCCTTCACTGTGCCGGCCCGGTCGAGGATCTGCCGCTCCATGGGGTCAAAGGGTTCCAGCTCGCAGGCCCGCGCCGCGGCGTCGAGCAGGGACGCCTCATCCGCGCCGCAGCAGGGCAGCAGCCGCTTGAGCAGCATCTCATTGGTGGTCAGGGTGCCGGTCTTATCCACCGCCAGCAGGGTGATGGCGCCCAGGGTCTCTACCGCCGGGATGCGGTGGGCCAGCACGCCCACCTTGCTCAAGCGGCGCGCGCCCAGGGCCAGGAACACGGTGAGCACCACCGGCATCTCCTCGGGCACCGTGGCGATGGCCAGGGTGAGGCCCTGCACCAGGGCCGCCCCCCAGCCCTGGCCCTGGGCCAGGGCCAGGGCCACCACGCAGCCGCAGCTCGCCACGGCCACCAGGGCCATCACGCTGACCAGGCGCTTGGTGCTCCTCTGGAAGGGCGTCAGCTCGGGCGCGATGCCGGCGAGGCCGCGGCTGATGCCCCCCATGCGGGTGGCCATGCCCGTGGCCGTCACCAGCGCCGTGGCCTGGCCCTGCTGCACCAGGCTGCCGGCGAAGGCCAGGCCCATGTCGCCCTCGCCCTGGGCCTGCTTCCACACGCCCACGCTCTCGCCGGTGAGCAGGCTCTCGTCCACCTTGAAGTCATGGCTGTCCAGCACGCGGGCATCGGCTGGCACGCGGTCGCCCTCCATCAGCAGCAGAACATCGCCGGGCACCACCTCCACCCCCGCGATGCGCAGGGCCTGGCCGCTGCGGCGCACCAGGGCGCGGGGCGAGGCGAAGTTCTTGAGCGCCTTCAGGGCCTCCTCGGTGCGGCCCTCCTCCATGAAGGTGATGATGATCACCAGGAAGACGAAGAGCGAGAGCAGGCCGGCATCCCCCTTCTGGCCCAGAAACACATAGATGCCCAGCACCACCAGCAGCACCAGCAGGGTGGGCTCGCTGAGCACCTCCCACAGCCGCCGCAAAAATCCGTGACGGCCCTCAGCCTCCAGCTGATTGGGCCCGTGCTCAAGGAGCAGGGCGCTGGCCTGGGCCTGGCTAAGACCGGGGTATTGCTCGCTCATCCTATCTCCTGTGTTGAAATGGAAAGTCAGAACCAGGGCTGCTAAAAAGCAAAGAGCGCTGGGCATGACCCACCGCTCTTCAGACCACAGCTGTTCAGCATTGAAGGCTTCAAGCTCAAAGCTTATATGGGTTCAGAACCCATGGAAGCCGCTTTGCTGGGAAATCCTTGGTGTTGCGGGTGGCCAGCTTCAGCTTGTGGCACTGGGCTAGGGCGGCCTGAAATGCGTCCGGCAGCTTCCAGCGGTGCTCCCGGCGCAGAGTGGCGCACAAATCGGCTTCTTCGGCGCCCAAGGCCAGCAAGGGGAATTGGCCCAGCCATTCCTCGACATCCGCCCGCTCTGCGGGGCCAAAGCCCACCAGCACCTCCGCCCGAGTCACCACGCTGATGACCGCACCATCCAGGTTCTCTTCCAAGAATCGGGAAGCCTGCACTAGGCCGTTGAGGTGGTCGATGAGGATGACGGAATCGAGGAGGACCTTCATCAGCGGTCCCACTCAGCCCGCAGCTTCAGCTGCCATGCCAAGCCGTCCCCATTCTTCCAGGTGCCTGCTGTCTTCTTGAGCAAGCTGCGAAAATGCTCTCGCCGGCTCGAGGCGGGCGCTGGCTTGTTCAAGTATTCGCTGACCGCCTCGCGCACCACCTCGGCCATGGGCAGGCCCGCCTCTTTGGCGCGCTGATCCAATCTGCGCTTCAAACCTGATTCCAAACTGATGATGGTGCGCTCCATGGCGTCCTCCAAGTGATATCATATTCTTTGAGAATGATATCACTTGGTGAGAATTTTATCAAGCACCCAACAGCTTTCAGCCGCGCTTGGGCCGGTGAAGATGGGTGGAGGTGCCATGCAGCACCTCAGCCGCCTCCATCACGCTCTCAGACAAGGTGGGGTGGGGATGGATGCTGGCCGCCACCTCCTCGGAGAGGGCGGCCATCTCGATGGCCAGCACGCCCTCGCTGATCATGTCGCCGGCGCCCGGCCCCACCATGCCCATGCCCAGCACCCGGTCCGTGGCCTTGTCCACGATCATCTTGGTGAGGCCCTCGGTGCGGTTGATAGAGAGCGCCCGGCCCAGGGCCGCCCAGGGGAAGCGCGCCACCTCCACCTGGATGCCCTTCTCCTTGGCCTCAGCCTCGGTGAGGCCTGCCCAGGCGATCTCAGGGTCGGTGTAGACCACCGAGGGGATGCAGGCCTTGTCCCAGGCGTTCTTTCGCCCGGCCGCCACATCCACCGCCACCCGCGCCTCAGCGCTGGCCTTATGGGCCAGGCCCGGCTCGCCGGCGATGTCGCCGATGACGAAGACATCCTTCACATTGGTGCGCATCCCGCTGTCGTGGGCGATGAAGCCGCGCTCGGTCAGCGCCACCCCCGCCGCGGCCAGGTTGAGCCGTCCCGTGTCAGGCCGCCGGCCCACGGCCACCAGCACCCGGTCGAAGGCCAGGTCCAGGGCGCCTGAAGCCGAGCTGGCTTTGACATGGATGCCATCTGGCTGGGGGGTGAGCGATTCGACCTTGGTGTCGGTGTGGATGGCCTTGAAGCGCTTGGCCAGGCGAGCCTGCAGGGGCCGCACCAGGTCGCGGTCCGCGGGCGGCACCAGGTTGGCTGTGCCCTCGATCACGGTCACTGCGCTGCCCAGGCTGGAATAGAAGGTCCCCATCTCGAGCCCGATGATGCCGCCGCCGATGACCAGCAATCGGGCGGGGATGTCCTTGAGCTCCAGGGCGCCAGTGGAATCCATGACCCGCGGGTCATCAAGCTGCCAGGCCTTGGGCATGGCAGGCACCGTGCCCGTGGCGATGACCAGGCGGTCAAAGGCCAGGGCCTCGCTGGCTCCGTCCGGCTTCTTGAGCATCAGGCTGCGGGCATCCTTCAAGGAGGCCACGGCCTGCACCACGGCGACCTTGCGGCTCTTGGCCAGGCCGCTGATGCCGCTGGAGAGCTGGTCCAAGACCCCGTCCTTCCAGGCGCGGAGCTTGCCCAGGTCGACCTTGGGCGGGCCAAAGCTGATGCCGATGGCCTCGGCCTCGCGGCTCTCATCCAGCACCTTGGCCGCATGCAGCAGGGCCTTGCTGGGGATGCAGCCGCGGCGCAGGCACACGCCGCCCAGCTTGGCCTCATCCGAGACCAGGGTCACCTTGAAGCCCAGATCGGCAGCGTAGAAGGCCGCCGCGTAGCCGCCGGGCCCGCCGCCGATGACCACCAGATGCAGCTGAGAGAGCTGGCTGGCCAGGGCTTCGGCCTTGGGGGCTGATGCCGGCGCTGCAGGGGCAGGAGCCGCCGCCGGAGCCGGGGCGGGACCTTTGGCAGGCGCAGGGGCTGCCGCGGCTGCGCCCTCCACTTCCAATATCCCAGCGCCGATGGCCAGCTTGTCGCCAGCCTTGACCAGCACCTGGCTGACCTTGCCCTCATAGGGGCATTCGATCTCCATCACCGCCTTGTTGGTCTCCAGCTCGATGACCGCCTGCTTGAGCTTGAGCACATCGCCGGCCTTGACCAGCACATTCACCACCGTGCCTTCAGTGATGCCTTCGCCCAGATTGGGGAGCTTGTAGAGCATGGGTTCCCTCAGGCCTGCATCAGTATCTGCAGGGGATCGGAAAGGAGTTCAGAGACCTTGCGCAGGAAGCGGGCGCCATCAGCGCCGTCGATGACCCGGTGGTCGTAGGAGAGCGAGAGCGGCAGCGTCAGCCGGAACTCCCCTTGCCCCGCCGAAGCCTCGTGCGAAGGCGGGTCGCCCTCGGCGCCCTCGCGCCACGCATACTCCTTGCGCGAGCGGGAGATGCCCAAGATGGCCACCTCGGGCCAGTTGACGATGGGCGTGAAGCCCGTGCCGCCGATGCCGCCCAAGTTGCTGATGGTGAAGCAGCCGCCGCTCATGTCCTCAAGGCTCAGCTTGCGGGCGCGGGCCTTCTCGGCCAGCATGTCCAGCTCGGCGGCCAGGTCCTGCACGCTCTTCTTCTCAACCTCGCGGATCACCGGCACCACCAGCCCGTGCTCGGTGTCCACGGCCACGCCCAGGTTGAAGTACTTCTTGAGCACCAGCTCGCCGCCCTCGTGGTCGAAGCTGGCGTTGAACTGGGGCATGGCCTTGAGCGCCGCCACCACCGCCTTCATGGCCAGCACGGTGACCGTGATGCGCACCTTGGGGGCGTGCTTGCCGCTCAGCATGCGCTTGCGGGCCGCCTCCAGGTCGGTGACATCCGCGCTGTCGAACTGGGTGACCATGGGCACCAGGGACCAGGCGCGGGTCATGGCCTCGGCCGTGGCCTTGCGCATGCCAGAGACGGGCTTGCGCTCCACCTGGCCGAAGCGGCTGAAGTCGGGCATGGGCAGCAGCCTGAGCCCGGGCAGGCCCTGGCCCGCAGGGGCTGCCGGCACAGCCGGGGCCGGGCGCCCGCCCGTGAGGGCCTGCTTCACATAGAGCTGCACATCAGAGTCGAGGATGCGCTTGCCCGGCCCGCTGCCCTGCACCAGGCCCAGGTCCACGCCCAGCTCGCGGGCCAGGCGCCGCACCATGGGCGAGGCGGCAGCACCGGCATTGGAGGCAGGGGCCGAGGCTGGCGCCGGCGGCGCTGAAGGCGCGGGCGCGGGGGATGGCGCAGGCGCCGGGGCAGCTGGCTTGGGCGCGGCGGCTAGGGCCGGGGCAGCAGCCTTGGCGGCTGGGGCGGCCTCAGCCGCGCCCGCCTCCCAATCCAGGATGGCCGCGCCCACGGGCAGCGTGTCACCGGCCTTCACCAGCAAGGCTGTCACCTTGCCCGTGGCGGGGCACTCGATCTCCATGACCGCCTTGTTGGTCTCCAGCTCGATGACCGCGCGCTTGCCGTCCAGCGCATCGCCCACGGCCACCAGCACGTTGACCACCGTGCCCTCAGTGATGCCCTCGCCCAGGTTGGGAAGTGTGAATCGCATGGCTCCTCGCATTCAATGGCCTTGATCAGGCATTCAGGGAGAAAGGCTTCTCCGGGTCTATCCCCAGGTCCTTCAGGGCCTGCGGCAGCTTGGCCTTGTCGAAGCCGCCCTGGCCCGCCAGCGCCAGCAGCGCGGCGTAGGCGATGGACTCGGCATCCACCTCGAAATGGCGGCGCAAGGTGGCGCGGGTGTCGCTGCGCCCGAAGCCGTCGGTGCCCAGCACGGCCATGCCGCCCTTGACCCAGGGCGCGATCTGCTCGGGCACCTGGCGCACATAGTCGCTGGCCGCCACCACCGGGCCGCGCATGTCCTTCAGGCGATCCTCCAGGTAGCTGCCGCGGGGCGGCTGGCCGGGGTGGAGGCGGTTCCAATGCTGGGCTTCCAGGGCCTCTGCGCGCAGCTGCTTGTAGCTGGTGGCGCTCCACAGGTCTGCGGACACGCCAAAGCGCTCCTTGAGGATCTCGGCCGCCTTGATCGCCTGCACCAGCATGGGGCCGCTTCCCAGAAGGCTCACGCGCGGGGCCTTGGCATCGCCCTGGCCCTCGCGGAAGCGGTAGAGGCCGCGCACCACGCCCTCGGCCACCTTCTCGGCGTCGCCCTCCAAGGGCAGCTGGGCATAGTTCTCGTTGTGCAGGGTGACGTAGTAGAAGCAGTCCTCCTGCGCCTGGAACATGCGCCGGATGCCATCCTGCAGGATGATGGCGATCTCGTAGGCGAAGGCCGGGTCATAGGCGCGCAGGGTGGGGATGGCGCTGGCGAAGAGGTGCGAGTGGCCATCCTCATGCTGCAGCCCCTCGCCATTGAGCGTGGTGCGCCCAGCGGTTCCGCCCATCAAAAAGCCGCGGGTGCGGGCGTCGGCGCACTGCCAGACCTGGTCGCCGGTGCGCTGCAGGCCGAACATGCTGTAGAAGGTGTAGAATGGGATGGTGTTGATGCCATGGGTGGCGTAGGCGGTGCCGGCGGCCAAGAAGCTGGCCATGCTGCCGGCCTCGTTGATCCCCTCCTCCAAGATCTGCCCATCCTTGGCCTCGCGGTAGTAGGCGTAATTCTCGGCATCCACCGGCTCATAGAGCTGGCCCTGGTTGGCGTAGATGCCCACCTGGCGGAAGAGGCCGTCCATGCCGAAGGTGCGCGCCTCGTCGGGCAGGATGGGCACGATCAGCTTGCCCACCGCGCGGTCCTTGAGCAGCTTGGTGAAGATGCTGACATAGGCCATGGTGGTGGAGACCTCGCGGCCAGCGCTGCCCTTGAAGAATTCGGCGAAGTCGGCCAGGGCCGGCACCTGCTCCAAGGGCTTGGCGCGCACGCTGCGGTCAGGCACAAAGCCGCCCAGGGCCTGGCGCCGCTCCAGCAGGTACTTCATCTCAGGGCTGTCTGGCGCAGGCCTGTAAAAGGGCTCGTCCTTCACCTGCTCGTCGCTGATGGGGATGCCGAAGCGGGTGCGGAACTCCTTGGTCTCCTGCTCGTTGAGCTTCTTCGTGTTGTGGGTCACATTGCGGCCCTCGCCGCCCTCGCCCAGCCCATAGCCCTTGACGGTCTTGGCCAGGATGACCGAGGGGCCGCCCTGATTGGCCATGGCCTTGGCATAGGCCGCGTAGACCTTCTCGGGGTCGTGGCCGCCGCGCTTGATCTTGCGCACCTGCTCGTCCGAGAGCTTCTCTGCCAGCCTCTTGAGCTCAGCGCTGTTGAAGAAGTGGCTGCGGATGTAGGCCCCGTCGGTCACTGTGTAGCGCTGGTACTGGCCGTCCACCAGCTCGCCCATGCGCTCCACCAGCTTGCCGCTGGCATCGGCCTTGAGCAGGGCGTCCCATTCGCCGCCCCATAGCACCTTGATGACATGCCAGCCCGCTCCGCGGAAGGCGCGCTCCAGCTCCTGCACGATCTTTCCGTTGCCGCGCACCGGGCCATCCAAGCGCTGCAGGTTGCAGTTGACCACGAAGATGAGGTTGTCGAGCTTCTCGCGCACCGCCAGGTTGAGGGCGCCCAGGGTCTCAGGCTCATCGGTCTCGCCATCGCCGATGAAGCACCACACCTTCTGGCCGCTGGTGTCCTTGAGGCCCCGGTCATGCAGGTACTTGTTGAAGCGGGCCTGATAGAGGGCGGCGATGGGCCCCAGGCCCATGCTCACGGTGGGGAACTCCCAGAAGTCGGGCATCAGCCAGGGGTGCGGGTAGCTGGAGAGGCCGCCCTTCTCGCCAGAGATCTCGCGGCGGAAGGCGGTGAGCTGATCCTCGCTCAGGCGGCCCTCCACGAAGGCGCGCGCATAGACGCCGGGGGCGGTGTGCCCCTGGAAGAAGACCTGGTCGCCCTGGAAGCCTGCGCCCTTGGCCTTGAAGAAGTGGTTGAAGCCCACCTCATAGAGGGTGGCCACCGAGGCATAGCTGCTGATGTGGCCGCCCAGGCCCTCATAATGGTGGTTGGCGCGGCTGACCATGGCCAGCGCGTTCCAGCGGATGATGCTCTTGATGCGGCGCTCAAGGTCGCGGTTCCCGGGGTAGGCCGGCTGCTCCTCAGCAGAGATGCTGTTGATGTAGGGAGTGTTGGCTGAGAAGGGGATCTTCACCCCCTTGCGGTAGGCGGCCTGCTGCAGCTGCACCAGCAGCTGGGACACGCGCTCCGCGCCCTCTCGGGCCAGGACCTCGGCCATGGAATCGAGCCATTCCTGGGTCTCCTGGGGGTCTAAGTCCTCATGATGCCCATAGCATTCCGGGGTGTGCGAACTCATCCTCATCCTCCAATGCACAGCCGCAAGGTTCCTGCCGGCCCCATGGGCCGGATCCTATGATCTACGCTCCCAGCACCGCCCCCGTTTGGAACTTCCCTTGCAGATCAAGGGGATCCGGGCAGGCCCGCTAGAGCAGCGGGGCCTTGGTGGCCTCCTCGGCGTGGTACGAGGAGCGCACCAGGGGGCCAGAGAAGACGAACTCGAAGCCCAGGGAGAGGGCCTGCTGCTTGAGGGCCTTGAAGCGCTCGGGGCTCACATATTCCCGCACCACCAGGTTCTCGGGCGCGGGCTGCAGGTACTGGCCCAGGGCCAAGATGCGCACCCCGGCCTGGCGCAGGTCCTTGAACACCTGCAAGAGCTCATCTTCGGGCTCGCCCAGGCCAAGCATCAGCGAGCTCTTGGCCAAGAACCCCCGGCCGGCCGCATGGGACAGCACCTTCAGGCTGCGCTCATAGCGTGCCTGGGGCCGCACGGCCTTGTAGAGGCTGGGCACGGTCTCCAGGTTGTGGCCGAAGACGTCCGGCCGCGCCGCGAGCACCGCATCCACAGCCGCGAGGTCGCCCAAGAAATCAGGCACCAAGAGCTCGATGCGGGTGGCCGGGCTCTCGCGCCGTATGGCGAGCACGGTCTCGGCCCACACCTGGGCCCCGCCGTCAGGCAGCTCATCGCGGTTGACCGAGGTGATGACCGCATAGCGCAGGCCCATGGCCCTCACCGCCGCCGCCACCCGGGCGGGCTCCTCAAGGTCGAGCGAGGGGGGGCGCCCGGTCTTGACCGCGCAGAAGCTGCAGCTGCGGGTGCAGACATCGCCCAGGATCATGAAGGTGGCGGTGCCGCGGTCCCAGCACTCGCCCAGGTTGGGGCAGCGCGCGCTCTCGCAGACCGTGTGCAATGCGTTGCCGCTCACCGCCTGGCGCACCTGCTGGTAGTTGGCGCCGCCGCTGAAGCGCACCTTGAGCCAGGCGGGCTTGCGGGCAGGCAGGGCCTTATCGCTGGTTTCCATGGCTTCCAGAAGAAGAAGCCCTCCTTCGCGTGAAGGAGGGCTCAAAGCCGCCTCTAGGCTGAGGTCAGGGCATACTGGGTGGGCGTGGCCCAGGTGAAGACCCCCCACTTCTGCAGGGCCAGGCGCAGCTCCTCGTGGTCGCGCGCCGCCGCCTCCAAGGGCACCTTGGCCAGCCAGGCGTCCACCGCCTGGGTGAAGGCCCGCGCGCCGGCCGTGGCGCCCTGGGGATGCCCGTGGTAGCCGCCGCCGCCCGCCACCATGGTGTCGGGGCCGAAGTCGTTGAGCAGCTGCTGCACCTGTCCGGGGATCATGCCGGCCGAGGGCGCGGGCATGCAGTCCTTCACGTCATACAGGGGCGCGCGCAGGTACTGGGCGATGGACAGCACGCGGTCATGCACCATGGGCACCTTGCCATAGGCGCTGGGGCAGACCTGCATGTCAGCGCCGGCCATGCGGCTGAACTTGCCCAGCACCAGGGCGCTGTTGAGCCCGTACTCGGGGCTGCCATGGTAGGCGCCGGCGAAGTCGGGATGCGCCAGCACCGGCACGCGGCCCTTGATCTGGCGCACGGCCTCGGCAAAGCTGGCCCAGCCGATGGTGGGCACATTGAACATGAGGCAGTTGGCGCCCATCTTGAGGGCCATCTCGATGTTCTTGGCCTGGGGCTCGGGCGCGTCCGTCACGTTGAGGGCGTAGAGCACGGTGCGGCCGGTCTCCTTCTTCACCTGGGCCACCGACTTCAGCACCTGCTCCAGCCGGGCCTCGATGGTGCAGAACACAGGGCTGGCCAGCAGCTCATCATCCTTCACCAGGTTGACCCCGCCCAAGCCCAGCTCATAGAGCATCTTGGCCAGGCTCTTGGGGGGCGCTCCCACGCAGGGCTTGAACATGGCGCAGAGCATGGGCCGGCCCGGCTCCACGCCAGCGGCCTTGCGCAGCCCGGCGATGCCAAAGGCCGGGCCCGGCATGCTCTCCACAAAGGCGCGCGGGAAGCGGATGTCGAGCACCTTGAGCTTGCCGCTCATGCTGATGTTGCCATAGACGGCGGTCAGCATCTGGGGGAACTGGTTGTTGATGTTCTCGGCCGGGAAGGCCACCTGGGCGATGAAGGTGCGCGGGGCACCGGGCTCGGGCAGGCGATCCTCATAATGCGGCACCTCATAGATGGCCGGGATCTTGGCCACCGACTGGATGCGCACAGCCTCGGTCTCCTCGGGCACGCCGGTCCAGGTGCCGGTGCTCTGCTCAAGGGCGATGGCCTGCATCACCTCGTGCGCGCTCTTGGCGGGCGCAGTGATGAGGTAGGTGGCCAATATGTACTTGTCAGGGTCGCAGCTCTCAGGGGTGATCTGGATGAGGGGGTCGATCATGGACCGGCTCCTAAAAGGGTGCGGGGGAACACGCTTGTCCCTACGCAGTCAGCAAAACAATGGCTTGTGGTGGGGCGAGCTGTATCCTAAAGACCGCGCGGCACGGCGTCAACCAGGCCTTTCAAAGCCTGGCCAGGGCCCGGGCCGCCAGGGCCGAAGTGGACCAGGCGGCCTGCAGGTCATAGCCGCCGCTGTCGCCGTCGATGTCCAGCACCTCGCCGGCAAAATAGAGGCCTGGGGCCTTGCGCGAGGCCATGGACTTGGGGTCCACCTCTGCCAGGGGCACGCCGCCGCAGGTGACCATGGCGCTCTCAAAGCCTGCCACCGCGCTGGCCCGCGCCGGGAAGGCGCTCAAGAGCTCAAAGAGCCGTCGGCGGCTGGCCTTGGGGGCCTGATGGGGCTGGGTGGAGAGGGCCAGGCCGCCCAGCTCCAGCAGGCGCTCGCGCAGGGCCTGGGTCAGGGGCAAGCCCTGCATCAGCTCCTTCATGCTGGCCAGGCCCGGAGCGTCAAAGCGGGCCGAGAATTGGGAGAAGCCCTGATCCGCATCCAGACCGGCAAGGTTGAGCTTGAGCTCGTCCCCAGGCTCAATGGAGCGGGAGAGGTTGTGGATGAGCGGGCCCGAGAGGCCCTTGTGGGTGATGAGCAGGTCGCCCGTGAGCTCGCAGAGCTTGCGGCCGCCGCGCCACTGCGAGGCCTTGAGCGCCTTGAAGGAGGTGCCCGGCAGGGAGCCCAGGGGATGCTCATCCATCAGCACCGCGGCCAGCCCTGGCTTGGGGGCCACCAGGCCATGGCCCAGGCTCTGGGCCAGGCCATAGCCATCGCCCGTGGAGCCGGTGCCAGGGAAGGAGCAGCCGCCCGTGGTGATGGCCACCCGCTCGGCCAGAAAGCGCTCGCCGCCTGCCATCAGCTCAAAGCCTGGGGCCTGGCGCGCGATGCGCTCCACCGGCATCTTGCAGCGCAGCTCGACCTCGGCCAGCTCGCAGGCCGCAAGCAGGGCCCGGAGGATGTCCTGGGCCTTGCGCGAGCGCGGGAAGACCTTGCCAGTCTCGCTGTCAGCCTGGCAGGGCACGCCCGCGGCCTCGAAGAAGGCGATGGCGTCCAGGTTGGTGAAGCCCAGCAGCGCGGGCTTCAAGAAGCGGCCATTCTCCCCATAGCAGCCCAAGAACTCCTGGATGGGGCGGCTGTGGGTGAAGTTGCAGCCCCCTCCCCCGCTGACCAGCAGCTTCTTGCCGGGCTTCTCCATCTTCTCGAGCACCAGCACCGGGCCTAGGCGCGGCGCAGCAGCCTGGGCCAAGAAGAGCCCGGCCGGCCCGCCGCCCACCACTGCCAGGGCCCAGTCGCTCATGCCTGGCCGGCCTCAAGCCGCGGGGAAAAGGCCACCACCAAGGTGGGGATGAGGAAATAGACATCGCGCAGCACCGTGCCCCAGCTCACCAGGTGGCTGCCCTCGGTGAGGGCCGTCAGATGCCGCGCCAAGCCCGGCGCATGCGCCATGAGCCACTGGCTCTGGCCGAAGACGCCGGCCCAGCTCAGGATGATGTCCATGCAGGAGCAGTCTATCTCCATGTGGCGGAAGATGACGGAGATGAGCGCGGCGATGAAGACCAGGAAGAGTCCGCTGATGAGCAGGGCGCTGGCCCGCCACCAGGGGCCGAAGATGAGCAGCAGGCCCGAGAGCATCTCCACTCCCGGCAAGCCGCCGGCCCACACCGCCAGCGCGAAATGGGGCAGAAGCTGGTACTGCTCCGCCGAGCCGAGGAACTTGGAGGGGTCTGAGAGCTTGCCGAAGCTGGAGAGGATGAAGAGCCCGCCCACCAGCAGGCGGCAGGCCCACAAGAGCGCGGGATGGCCCCAGATGCGGCGCAGGGCGCTCATGGCTTCACCTCAGGCGCGGCCTTGGCGGCGGGAGTGTCGTCATCCCAGTCCGTGGAGGGCTGAAAGGCCTGCTTGAGGCCAGCTGCCATGCGGAAATCGAAGCCCTTGGGCGACAGCGCATTGACCGCCAGCCCCAAGGCCATGCCGCAGCAGAAGATGATGAGCGCGGGCCCCAGGTCCTTTCGCTTGGGCAGCATCAAGCCTCCAGAGAGGGGTCGTCCTGATGGGCCTCTGCCCACTTGCCGTGCCCTTCCCAGATGCGCAGCCAGACCAGCCCGGGCTGCTCTGCGCGCAGGCGCTTGAAAGCCGCCTGGGCCATGTTCTCTGCGCTGGGGTAGTCCATCAGCGTGTTCAGGTCCTTGCGGTGCCAGGCCTGGCAGAAGCTGCGCAGGGCCTGGGCCAGGGCCTCGCCCTGCCCGCGGCCGCCGCGCGCGCAGGCCTCCACCTTGTAGGTGTGGCCGTGCGGCTTCTCGCAGATGCCGGCGCCGATGAGGTGATGGGCGGCGTCAAACTGGTCGGTGATGCCAAATCGCAAAGCTGCCTCTGAGCTGAAAATGAGAAGGCTCCCAGGAGCCTTGCGCCATCCTAAGAGCCAGGGCTGGCCGCGTCAAGCGGCACCAGGCCTCCTAGCCCAGCCTGAACCTCACCTTGCCATCCGGCCTTCTGGCCCTCTCAGCCGCGCGGGCGATGCGGTCCATCCAGGCCACGGCCTCGACAGGATAGCTGCCGGCCGCGGTCTCCTCGCTGAGCATCACTGCCTCGCTGCCGTCCAGCACCGCATTGGCCACATCCGCGGCCTCGGCTCGCGTGGGCCGGGTGTTGCTGGTCATGCTCTCCAGCATCTGGGTGGCAGTGATGGTGAAGGCATGGTGCACGTTGGCCAGCCGCGTGAGGGCCTTCTGGGCCAGGGGCACCTCCTCCAAGGGCAGATTCACGCCCAGGTCCCCGCGCGCGATCATGATGGCATCCGCCTCCTGGCAGAGCGCCGTGGCATGCTCCAGGGCCTCGGGCCGCTCCAGCTTGGCCACGAGCTTGATGGGCTTGAGGGCGGCCGCGCGGAAGGCCTTGAGCTCCTTGGGCGAGCTGACAAAGCTGGCCCCGAACCATTCGATGCCGATGGAGAGCCCGAAGCGCAGCAGCTCCAGGTCTTGCGCTGTTGGCGGGTAGAGCGGCAGCCGGACGCCGGGCAGGGCGAATCCCTTGCGCGAGCGCAGCTCGCCGCCCACCAGCACGGTGCAGAGCGCCTGCTCGGCCGAGACCTTGACAGCCTTGAGCTGCATGAAGCCGTCGTTCAAGAAGACCAGGCCGCCCCGCTTCAGGCTCTTGCCCAGGTGAGGGTATTCCACGCTGATGTGGCGGGCGCTGCCCAGGCAGGGCTTGCTGGTCAAGAGCAGGCTGTCGCCAGCCTTGAGCTGCACCGCGCCGCCCTTGACCTCGCCAATGCGCACCTTAGGGCCGGGCAGGTCGGCCAGCACCTGCAATGGCTTCTTGGCGCGGCCAAAGGCGGCCTTCAGCAGGCCCAGGGCCTGGGCGTGGGTGTCTGGCGTGCCATGGCTGAAATTGAGCCGCGCCACGTCCATGCCAGCCGCCACCATGGCATCCAAGGTGGCGGGCTGCAGGCAGGCCGGGCCCAGCGTGCAGATGACGACCGTCTTGCGCCCGCGTTGATGGGCATGCATAAAACCTCCCTATCAGGCCGGCGGCATTGCGAGCCGCCGAAGGCTCCAAACCGCTTGCCCCCCTGCTCCGTTCATCTGTGTAAGAGACGAGTTCAACCGCTGTCCCAAATGGAGGAGACATGGCATCCATCATCAACACCAGCATCCCAGAGTTCAAGGTGCAAGCCTACCACAATGACGCGTTCAAGACAGTCACCAATGCCGACCTCAAGGGCAAATGGTCCATCTTCTTCTTCTACCCCGCCGACTTCACCTTTGTCTGCCCCACCGAGCTGGGGGACATGGCAGACTATTATGAGAAGCTGCAGGCCCTGGGCGTCGAGGTCTACTCGGTGAGCACCGACACCCATTATGTGCACAAGGCCTGGCACGACGCCTCAGACACCATCAAGAAGATCAAGTTCCCCATGCTGGCCGACCCCACCGGGGCGCTGAGCCAGGCTTTCGGGGTCTACATCGAAGAGGCGGGCCTGGCCTACCGCGGCACCTTCCTGGTGAACCCTGAGGGCCAGATCAAGCTCTGCGAGATCCACGACAACGGCATCGGCCGCAATGCCGAGGAGCTGCTGCGCAAGGTGCAGGCCGCCCAGTTCGTGGCCAGCCACAACGGCGAGGTCTGCCCGGCCAAGTGGAAGCCCGGTGCCAGCACCCTCAAGCCCGGCCTCAACCTGGTGGGCAAGCTCTAAGGCTTCAAGGGATCCGCTTCAGCACACCTGGGGGGCCGGCTTTGTCCGGCCCCCTTTTTTCCTATTCTCAGGGCCATCATGCTCGATGCAGACCTGATCGCACAATTGAGGAATATCTACGCCAGCCTAAGCGCCAAATACAGCCTGGTGATGCAGCCTGGCGACAGCCCCCAGCATGCAGAGCTGCGCGAGATATTGCAGGGCCTGGCTTTGGCCAGCCCCCGCATCAAAGCCCTGGAGCAGGGCAAGCCCTCGGACACGCCGCAGGTGGACCTGCTCAAGGACGGGGCGCCCACGGGCGTGCGCTTCAGGGGCGTGCCGGCCGGCCATGAGTTCAATTCCCTGGTGCTGGCCGTGCTGAACGCCGATGGCCAGGGCAAGCTGCCAGACTCGGCGGTGCAGGCCCGCATCAGGGCCCTCAAGGGGCCCATCGAGCTCAAGACCTATCTCTCCCTCGACTGCACCAACTGCCCCGACGTGGTGCAGGCCCTAAACCAGATGGCCCTGCTGCACCCTGACTTCAGGCATGAGGCCGTGGATGGCGGCCTGGCGCAGCAGGAAGTGGAGCGGCTGGGCATCCAAGCCGTGCCCTCGGTCTTCAGCGGCGACAAGCTGCTGCATGTGGGGCGAGCCTCGCTGGACGGCCTGCTGGATGCGCTGGAGGCCCACTTTGGCAGCCTGGCCCAGCCCGGCGCCGAGGCTGGCAGCCTGCGCGAGTTCGATGTGGTGGTGGTGGGCGGCGGCCCGGCTGGCTGCGCGGCCGCCATCTACAGCGCCCGCAAGGGCTTGAGGACCGCGCTGGTTGCCCAGCGGCTGGGGGGCCAGGTCAAGGACACCGTGGGCATAGAGAACCTCATCTCCGTGCCCCGCACCGAGGGCCAGTTCCTGGCCGCAGACCTTGAGAAGCACGTGAAGGAATATCCCATCGAGCTCATGCAGGACCAGCGGGTCGAGGAGCTGCGCCTGGGCGAGGTGAAGCAGGTGCTGCTCAAGGGAGGCGCGCGGCTCGGGGCGCCCACCCTCATCCTGGCCATGGGCGCCAAATGGCGCGAGCTGGGCATCCCCGGCGAGAGGGAGCATGTGGGGCGCGGGGTGGCCTTTTGCCCCCATTGCGACGGCCCCTTCTACAAGGGCCGCCCTGTGGCCGTGGTGGGCGGCGGCAACTCGGGCGTGGAGGCGGCCATCGACCTCGCCGCGGTCTGCAGCCAGGTGACCCTGCTAGAGTTCCATGACGCGCTCAAGGCTGATGCGGTGCTGGTGCGGCGGCTCCGCTCGCTGCCCAATGCCACGGTCATCACCGGCGCCCGCACCACCGAGGTGCTGGGCGGGCCCCAGGGGGTGCTGGGCCTGGCTTACCAGGACCGCGCCAGCGGACAGGACCGCCGGCTGGCCGTGGAGGGCGTGTTCGTGCAGATAGGCCTGGTCCCCAACAGCGAGCTGGCCCAGGGCCTGCTGGACCTCAACCGCCAGGGAGAGATCGTGGTCGATGCCCACGGCCGCACCAGCGCCCCCGGGGTCTACGCGGCCGGCGATGTGACCACTGTGCCCTTCAAGCAGATCATCATCGCCATGGGCGAGGGCGCCAAGGCGGCGCTGACCGCCAGCGAGGACCGCATGCGCAGCCGCTAGCCAAGGGCCCGCACGCCAGAAAGCAAGAAGGGCAGGCCCGCGGGCCTGCCCTTCTTGCTTTGAGACCCTTACTTCGAATGGCTCAGCATCAGCTTGAGGTCCTCATCCAGGTTCTGCAGGTCCTCCTCGTGCATCACCTCGTCGCTCAAGATTCCCAGCACCATGTTGCTGGTCACGGGGTCTATGTCGCGAGTGGCCTTGAGCAGCTCATTGTAGACCTGGATGGCGCACTGCTCGCCCTTGATGTTCTGGGCCAGCACCGCCACCACGTAGGGGTCCTCAGGGGCGTCATAGCCGCAGTTCGAGAACTTGGGCCACTGCTCTGGCGAGAGCAGTGGCGTGCCGCCCAGCTGGATGAGGCGGTCGGCCACCAGCCCGGCGTGGCGCAGCTCATCGGCCGCGTGCTGGATCAGCTCGGCGATCACCGCATCCTTCATGGGGCCCTTCACCACCTTGGCGCCCACCCAATACTGGTAGTAGGCCAGCCATTCGTCAGCCAGCGCCTTGTTGAGCAAGGCGACTATCTTGTCCCTGTGCTCGCCCACGATCGCCGATCCTTTGGTGCCCATGCTGCCTCCTTGGTTTGGCGCCGCAATTGGCGCGAGCTCCCTCTTATGTGTGAGTGGCGGTGGTGTTGCCAGTCTGCTCAGGCTTCGCTGCTTTCGCAACAGGTTTTTTGGCCTTCTTCTCGTCGAGCTTCTTGGGCCTCTTGTGCTTGGGGTGGGCCTTGTTCCACTCTGCCGCCTTGATGGACGCTTTCTGGCCCAGCACATGCTCTTTGCCGCCTGGCACCGGGGTGTTGAAAGCCTTGCCATCCGCGTCCTGATGCCAATGATAGGTGTTGGTGGCCTTCTCCCAATGCCCGCCATCGGCATCCAAGGGCCCGGGATGGGCCATGGCCCTGCTCGCCCAGCTTGCCAAGAGCAAACCCACCATGATCAGAAAGAGCTTTCGCATACTGAACCCTCCCCTTTTTCGGCCAAAAGGCCGGGGCGCTATGAGCACCCCGGCCTTTTGCTAAAACCAATTTTTCACTGGCCTCAATAGAACTCTATGTCGTCGACCATGACATCGAAGGCCACGCCGCCAGTGGCAGGCAGCACCTGGATAGTGCCAGCGGCGGTGTCATCCCATGGGATTGCTGTCACCCAGCCCGGCTGGCCCCACCAGAGCTCGCTGGTGTCGCTGTAGCCGTGCTTGGTTGGCGCCGTCCCATTGGCCGGGAAAGCCACCTGGTAGTAGGTGAAGGTCGAGCTGTTCAGGTCCTTGCCCGCCACCTGCACATAGTAGTCCTCGCCGCTGTTGGCTGGCACAGCGCCCAGCGTCAGCACCACGTGGTAGACCTGCGATGGGTCGCTGCCAGGCCCAACCTTGAGGCCAAAGCGCATTCCCGTGGCGCCAGCAGGCAGGGTCTTGAAGAAGCTGCCGTCCGCCAGGTTCACATTGGCGGTGCTCAAATGACAGGCCATCTGGGCAAAAGGATTGCATGCTCCGCCGCTAGTGCCCAGCACGCCGGTGAAATGCCCGCACTCCATGGGGCTCAAGGTGCTGCCCCCCGCATCCACCGGCGGATTGCTCCCTGTCGGGTAGCTCATGGTCGTGAGTATGGCGCAGGTGTCACTGTCCATCGCCGTGAACCAGTACTGGCCCGGCACATAGCTCGCGTTGTACAGCGCGAAGTCCGCGAACAGGCCATTGAAGTCGCGCAAGGGCAGGCCCGAGGCGTGCGTGAACTGGATGTTGTCCAGGTCCACGGCCCCGCTGTAGCTGCCGCTGCTGTACTGGCCAAAGGCCGGCTGCACGGTGATGGCCTTGATGGTGGTCAGGTCCATGCCCGTGAAGGCTGAGATGGGGATGGTGGAATGCACCCAGGTGTCCATCCCCGGCACGGTCTGGCTGTCCAGGTACGAGGTGGCGCTCACCGGCTGGCTAGACCCGCTGTTGCTCACCAGCACGATGTCGGGCCTGAAGTCGTTGCCCGCGGGCACGCTGCCCGAGGGGATGCGCCACCAGAGCTCCAGGGCCGAGAAGCTGCTCACGTCCCGCGTCTGCGGCATGGCGCTCTCGTTCATCCACGAGCCTGAGGCATACCAGCTGCCGGCGGCCGTGACCGTCAGGCGCAGGTAGTGCGTGCTGGCCCCGTAGCCTGTGCCATCCGCCATCTCCGTGATGCCGCCGTTGCTGGCATAGCCCGCGCCATCCGATCCCTTGGCCCCTGCGGTCTCGCCGTCATACCACAGGCCGTTGAACACCACTGGGCTGGGCGTGGCGCTGAAGGTCGCCGTGGAGCTGGGCGAAGGCGTAAAGCTGGGGGTCATGCTAGGCGTGCTCGATGCCGTATCCTGCGGCGTCACGCTTGGGGTGCTGGAAGCCGTGTCCTGCGGCGTCACGCTTGGGGTATTGGAAGCCGTGTCCTGCAGGGTGGGGCTGGCCGAGGGCGTGGCCGTGTCCTGCGGCGTGGGGCTGGCCGAGTAGGTGGGGGTGATGGTGGCCGTGGGCGCAGGGCCGCCGTAGAACTCTATGTCGTCGACCATGACGTCAAAGGCCACGCCGCCAGTGGCAGGCAGCACCTGGATAGTGCCAGCGGCGGTGTCATCCCATGGGATTGCTGTCACCCAGCCCGGCTGGCCCCACCAGAGCTCGCTGGTGTCGCTGTAGCCGTGCTTGGTTGGCGCCGTCCCATTGGCCGGGAAAGCCACCTGGTAGTAGGTGAAGGTCGAGCTGTTCAGGTCCTTGCCCGCCACCTGCACATAGTAGTCCTCGCCGCTGTTGGCTGGCACAGCGCCCAGCGTCAGCACCACGTGGTAGACCTGCGATGGGTCGCTGCCAGGCCCAACCTTGAGGCCAAAGCGCATTCCCGTGGCGCCAGCAGGCAGGGTCTTGAAGAAGCTGCCGTCCGCCAGGTTCACATTGGCGGTGCTCAAATGACAGGCCATCTGGGCAAAAGGATTGCATGCTCCGCCGCTAGTGCCCAGCACGCCGGTGAAATGCCCGCACTCCATGGGGCTCAAGGTGCTGCCCCCCGCATCCACCGGCGGATTGCTCCCTGTCGGGTAGCTCATGGTCGTGAGTATGGCGCAGGTGTCACTGTCCATCGCCGTGAACCAGTACTGGCCCGGCACATAGCTCGCGTTGTACAGCGCGAAGTCCGCGAACAGGCCATTGAAGTCGCGCAAGGGCAGGCCCGAGGCGTGCGTGAACTGGATGTTGTCCAGGTCCACGGCCCCGCTGTAGCTGCCGCTGCTGTACTGGCCAAAGGCCGGCTGCACGGTGATGGCCTTGATGGTGGTCAGGTCCATGCCCGTGAAGGCTGAGATGGGGATGGTGGAATGCACCCAGGTGTCCATCCCCGGCACGGTCTGGCTGTCCAGGTACGAGGTGGCGCTCACCGGCTGGCTAGACCCGCTGTTGCTCACCAGCACGATGTCGGGCCTGAAGTCGTTGCCCGCGGGCACGCTGCCCGAGGGGATGCGCCACCAGAGCTCCAGGGCCGAGAAGCTGCTCACGTCCCGCGTCTGCGGCATGGCGCTCTCGTTCATCCACGAGCCTGAGGCATACCAGCTGCCGGCGGCCGTGACCGTCAGGCGCAGGTAGTGCGTGCTGGCCCCGTAGCCTGTGCCATCCGCCATCTCCGTGATGCCGCCGTTGCTGGCATAGCCCGCGCCATCCGATCCCTTGGCCCCTGCGGTCTCGCCGTCATACCACAGGCCGTTGAACACCACTGGGCTGGGCGTGGCTGTGGCGGTGGACGAGGCAGTGGCGGTCGGAGTGATGCTGGGCGTGGCAGAAGAGGTGGAGCTGGGCGAGGGCGAGGCCGTGCTGGTCGGCGAGATGGTGGGGGTGTCCGTCAGGGTGCTTCCGGGAGGCACATTGGTGTTGGAAGCTGTGGCCGTGGGCGTGCCCGTGCTGCTGGGGGTGGCGGTGAAAGTGGCAGTGCTGGTCCCAGTGGCAGTGGGCGTGAAGGTGGGTGTGGCTGAATTGAGCGAAGTCTGCGAGAAGGTGGCCGTGGATGTGCGGCTAGGGGTAGCGCTGGGGGTGATGGTGAAGGTATTCGTGGCGGTGTTCAGCGAAGTGCTGGTGGAGCTGAAAGTCGGCGTGATGGTGTCTGTGGCGCTCGCCTGGGGGGTCGCCGTGCTGCTGGGCGTGATGGTGGGAGACCACTGCCAGGGGAGCAGAGGATGCTGGTAGAGCGCGCTCTTGGGGTCATGCGGATTGTTGCGCTGGGGCCCATCTAGCCAGAGGAAGAAGTCTGCGCGAAGGGGGAGCGGTGCGGTCAAGAAGAGGACGCACAGCAGACCGAACAAAGAGCGCAGCATGGCTACTCCTAGCTGAGGAAGCCTGGGTGGGGACCAAGGCAGGTCCTGGGGATAATATGTTGATTTTACCTTCATTCAGCCGATTGGCAAGCGATTTTCTCCGCAGGGCTGGCCTGCCCTGCCCGGCTCTGGTAGAATGAGGCCATGCAAAAAGAGCAAAAGATCACCGGCATCTGCGAGATCTGCGGCAGGAACATCATCCTGACCGCCTTTGATGTGTGCTACCAATGCCGCGAGCAGCGCCTGGGCGAGATACAGCGCGTGCTCGACTTCATAAAAGAGCACCGCAACAGCAACATCGCTGTGGTGGCCGAAGCCACCGGCGTGGAGGCCTCGCTGGTGCTCAAGATGATGCAGCGCGGCAGCCTGATGGTGCGCAAGCCCAGCGAGGCCGTGTCCAAGGCCAGGCTCAGCAAGAAGCGCTAGCCTCAGCCCACGGCCTCCACCCGCCAATCGAGCTCATCCCCCCGCCGCTCCAATGCAAGGTATTCCAGCCTTGGCACCCCGCCGTAGCCCAAGCCTATGTCCACCCTGAAGATGCCGTCCTTCTCCTCGATGCCGCGGCTCTCGGTCACGGTGTGCCCAGCCACCAGGGCCTTGTAGGCCCCGCGATGCAGGGGCGGCCGGTCCCAGCGCAGGCGCACCGGGTCCAGGGCCTTGGCGTTGGCGCGCGTGATGCCAGCATGGCAGAAGAAGATGCCCTCCTGCTCGAAATGGCTCGGCAGGGATTGCATCCAAGCGTAATGCTCCCCGCCCGGCCCGGCCAGGGCCTCAAAGTCATCGCCATAGCTCTTGAGCGTGGCTGGCCCGCCGTTCTGCAGCCAGGCCATCCTGACCTCGGGCTTGAAGGCCGAATCCAGCAGCAGGTCCTCGTGGTTGCCGCGCAGCACCACCACCCTCCCCTTGCCCGCCCTCTGCAGCCCCATCATCAGCTCAACACAGCCGCGGCTCTCCGGCCCGCGGTCCACCAGGTCGCCCATCTGCACCAGCGTGAAGCCATGCGCCAAGGGCTGCAGGCGCTCATCCACCGCCTTGCAGGCCTTGAGCAGCAGGCGCAGGGAAGAGAGCATGCCATGGATGTCGGGGATCACGACGTAGCGCATCTCAGTCCTTCTTGGCCTTCCGGTACATGTGGGCAAAGCCCGCATCATAGAGCTTGCTGGGGGCGCCCTGGTTGTCCAGGGCCCGGCCCACCAGCAGCATGGCCTGCTTGAAGAGCTTCTCCTCTTTCACCGCCGCCTCCAGCTGGCCCAAGCTGCTGCGCACAATCTTCTGGTCTTCCCAAGTGGCGCGAAAGACCACGGCGCAGGGGCAATCTGCTCCATAAGCTGGCAGCAGGTCCTCACAGATCCTATGGATGAGCGAAACTGAGAGGAAGATGGCCATGGTGGCCCGATGCTCAGCCAGGCCCCTCATCTGCTCCAGAGCCGGCATGGGCGTGCGGCCCTCGCCGCGGGTCAGGATGATGGTCTGGCTCACCTCGGGGATGGTCAGCTCGGCAGCCAGCGCCGCGGCCGCGGCCGTGAAGCTGCTGACCCCTGGGATGACCTGATAGGGGATGCCGCGCGCCTGCAGCAGCTTGAATTGCTCGCCAATGGCCCCGTAGATGGCCGGGTCGCCGCTGTGCAGGCGCACCACGCGCTTGCCCGCGCGCCAGCCCTGCTCCATGGCCCCTACGATGGCCTCCAGGTCCATGCTGGCGGAATCATGCAGCTCGCAGGATGGGGGAGCCAAAGCCACGGCCGCGGGATGCACCAGGCTGCCAGCATACACCAGCACCTGGGCCTGGCCCACTTCGCGCGCCGCGCGCACGGTCATGTAGTCCGGATGCCCGGGCCCGGCGCCCACAAAGAGGACAGGATTCTCAGCCACGCGCTTGCCTCCAGAGCATCAAAGGAGCCTGCACCAGCAGGCTGGCAGCCAGGCCCAAGCCAAAGGCCCAGGCCAGGCCCAGGCCCTGCAGGCCAAAGGCCAATATAATAAGGAAGGCCACAAAGCCCAGCATGGCCTGCAAAAAGCCCTTGAGCACCTGGCCCAAGGCCTCGGGCCCCTGGTTAAAATGGCAGCCAGCCACCACCACGCTGCTGGCCACGGGAAAAGGAGCCAGCAAGCCGCTCCAAGCCGGGCCCAGGGCCTGGGCCAAGCCCGTGAGCCCCAGCACCATGGCGCCGGCCAAGGCCATGCGCAAGCCCAGCTCCAGCCACCAAGCCTGCTTTGGCAGGCTTTTCTCATTCATGGGTGCATCTAACCGGCCGGGCAACAGAGCCTGGCCCAGCAGCAGGGCCGCCAGGCCCAGCAGGCCGCAGCCCCACACGGGCAGCGCTACTGGCAGCAGCAGGCGGGCGATGCAAAGGAAGAGCAGCCAGCCCAGGCCCAGGCAGATGGCCACCGCCTGCCAGCGCGCCAGGCTGCGCAGGTCGCTGAGCCGCGCCAGGCCGGCATAGGCCAGGCAAAAGGCCGTGAGCGGCAGCAGGCCCAGCAGAGTGTCGGCGCTGGCGGCCTGGGCAAAGGCCAGGCCCTGCTGCAGGGCGAGCACCAGCAAGATGGGACCAGCCACGATGGGCAAGGCGGCAGCCATGCCCGCCATGCGCGGGCCATAGCGCCGGCCAGCCAGGCTTGCCAGGCCCACCAGAGCCGGCGCGAGCAAGAGGCGGAGCAGGAGGATGGGGGTCAAAGTCACCAATAAGAAAACCGCCGAGAGGCGGTAAAGGATCAGAGTCAAGCCAAGTATACCCGCACCTGAGCGGCTGCCGCAAGCGCCAGGTAAAGGGGGGGCAATTTGCCCCACCCTTTGCAAATGGCAGACCTTGACGTAAGCATATTTAGCCCTTAGCATTGACCCATCATCAGATGCTCCCAGGCGGCCAATGGCAGATTTGCACCAATTCTGGTTGGATCAAAGCGCTTATGACCTAGAGACTGCCGAGGCCATGCTAAAATCAGCGCGCTATCTCTATGTCTTGTTCTGCTGCCAACAAGCAGTTGAGAAAAAGCTGAAAGCACTGGCAATGAAGCGCACCAATGCATTCCCTCCCCGCCTGCATCAATTGCCAAGGTTGGCAGAGGCTGCAGGGTGTGCTATCGACGAGCAACAGTCCGACTTTCTGCGCGAGCTTTCCAGCTACTATGTGCAATCGCGCTACCCAGAAGAGATTGCTGCCATGGGCAAAGATGTCGACCTGCAATTGGCTGAAGATATCCTCAAGAAGACCCGTGAGGTGCTGCAATGCCTGCAATAGACCAGCCCACACAAGACCGCCTTCAGAAGGCCGTGGCCATCGCTCGCCAGCATGGGACATTGGAAGCTGCTTATTTCTTTGGCTCCCGGTCTCGCGGGCAGGGCGACCAATGGAGCGACCTTGACCTGGCTTTCTTCATCAAAGATGCCGAATCTTGGACCCTGCGACAGCGGACCCTGCTGACAGTTGAGGTGCAGAAGATGGCTGGCGACGACATTGAGCCGCACTTCTTCTCCGCCAAAGCGCTGCACGAGCCTTCAAAGCTGGGGTTTGAATCGATCGTGCTGGCTGAGGGGATTCGTCTCTAAGAAGCAAGTTCATTAGAATTTGACAGTTAAACCAAAAAGCCGCCCGGCTAAGGGCGGCTTTTGTGTTCTGTTCTAAGAGCTATTCCCTATCCCACGCTCACCGGCACCAGGGCCATGGTGTCGTTGCCGAAGATGTCGATGACCTTGACCGCCACGATGTAGCGGCCGGGCTTGTCGTAGGTGTGGGCTGCGGTCTTCAGCTCCAGCTCGCGGTCGTTGCGGGTCCTGAAGCTCTGCCATTCGTTCTCAAAGATGTAGGCGCCGGTCCAGCGCTCCTCATAATCCAGAAACTCCCCTTCTGACACCACTGGCAGGTCCAGCGAGGCCTCCACGCCCATCTGCTTGGTGACCTTGATGATCTCTTTGCGGCTCTGGTAATCAAAGTCCACAGCCCAGTAGTCCACCCAGTCGGTCCACTTTTTGGTCAAGACATCGCGGGTGACGATGCCCTTCTTGTCCTTGCTCACCTTGATGAGCTTGCCTGCCTCGCAGACTACTTCGCTCTTGCCTTCTTTCAGCTCAGCCTCAATGGCCTTGGCCAAGCCTTGGCTGTAATAGACCGAGAAGTCTGTCAGCTCAACCTGCAGCTTCAGCTTGTCCTCCTTGTCAAAGCGAGGCGTGGCTTCAATGAAGCTGACGTCATAGAAGCGCACCTGCCCCTTCTCAACGGCCCGCTTATCAAAGACTTCCGGAGGGATGTATTTAGTAGCCATGTCGATGCCCTTGGCCCTAGCTTCTTCAAGCACTGCAGGGAATAAGCCCATTTCAAACTCAAAGGCTAAAACATCCACCCGAGAGGCTCCACGCTTTCGGGCCTCAGTGATAACCTCTTCAACGAACAAGCGGCCCACGGGCAGGTTGATGGGGCCAATGACAACCAAGCGGCTGGCGTTCTTGCCATGGAAAAAGCCTTCACCTTCGAGTGGCTGAGCCTTGTAAGCTTTTAATATCAAATCCCTAAACTCTCTCTCCTTACGGGCAAGCGCCTCTGCCTTCATCTTGGAGTTAAGATTGCCCCTAATATTGAGATAAGCCTGACGTTCATAGCGACCTAAATTAAGGACTTCAAAAGCCCGGAATTGATGGCCTGCCGCCTTTAATTCACGTTGCACACTAATAAGGCGCTTTCTGGTTGTGTGAATACCAAATTTGCCAAGATCCGCAGTAATCCATTTTCTGCCTAGTTTCTCAGCAACAGCCGCAGTTGTTCCTGACCCGCCAAAAAAGTCAGCAATTAAATCTCCCTCCATGGATGAGGCCCGAATTATTCTCTCAAGCAAAGCTTCCGGCTTTTGTGTTACATAACCCTGTAATTCTTTTGCAGTTGATTGGATGTACGAAATATCAGTCCAAACATTACTAACAGGCCGTCCCTTGCCCTCGTCCAAGTAATATCGCTCGTGCATATTCTCGCGGGTTTGCCGACCGCCTCGATATGATTGCGTTTGGTAACGTTTGCCATTTTCATCAATGAACGGGTACCTGGTTCTAATGTACTCCTCGTCGTATGGCACCCTGGGAAGTTGAAATTGATAGTTTCCTTTGTCCTTGCAGTAGAAAAGAAGATAATCATTCGACGTATCGAATTTGCTTTTCACGTTATTCTTTGCGCCTTGCATTCGCCTCCAAATTATTTCATTTCGAAAGTTTTCTTTGCCAAAAATTTCGTCCAGTACAAGCCGCATATAACTGCTTACCCGCCAATCACAATGAACATAAATGCTTGCATTTTCGGCTAATAGATCATGCATAAGTTGTAACCGCTCAAAAATCATCGCTATAAACGAGTCCGCCCCACGCCCCCAAGTATCTCGATAAGCTATTTGCTCTAAAAGATTGGGCTCCTTGTGGAAAGTCTCGCCCCCAATCTCGATATCCATAGAGAAATCCGCCCCCACATCGAACGGTGGGTCGATATAGATAAGCTTCAGTCCACCCGCCTCTTCAATCTGATGCCGCAGAGCCCCTGACTTTAGCGACGACAGGATGAGCTTGTTGTCGCCCCAGATCAGCTTGTTAGTCCAACCCACCTGCTTGCCTGCAGCGCCCAGAACAAGCTGCTCTTTGCCGAGTTCGTTTTCTTTGCGCGGCTCGTCGATGTGCTCTAGAGTCTGAAAAGGCAGGACGATGTTGCACACTTCCCGGCTCTTTCCGTTCCAGACCAGCTCAACCTCGCGCTTGTCTTCGAACAGAAGGAAGCGGTACTTGTCAGGCAGAGGCTTGCCGGCCTGGATGAGCGCCATCAAATCGCGCTTTTCAGCGTCGCTCAGCTCGTAGCGCTCATCCTGCGGCCGCGCCATGGTCAGGCCGCCTGAAAGTCAGTGAAGCTGGCGGCCAAAGCCGCGAAGCTCTTGGGCGTGTTGCGCTCATAGCCTGGCTGGTCCACATACACAAAGCCATAGGCCGGCCCGCCCGCTTCTTGGCTGGCACGGGTGGCATCGGCGCACCACTGCCGCAGGCGGGCCATCTTCTGGGGCAGGTCCAGCTCCTCGCGGCCCTTGGTCTCTATGATGAAAACCCTGCCGTCCGCGGTGCGCACGATGAAGTCCGGCGTGTAGGTGGAGAGGTCGCCGTCCGCCTTCACATAGTCCAGCCTGAAGCCCACGGCCAGATAGTTCTTGGCAAAGGCCGCCACATCCTGGGTCTCAGCCGAGTCCAGCCAGGCCGCAAAGGCCAGCTCAAAGCCGTCCTGCTTGGTCTGCGCCACCACCTTGTTGAAGATGGACTTCTTGGCAGCCAAGGACCGGCTGCTGGGGTCCATGCGAAAGGGCCGCGTGTTCTTGAGGAGGATGTAGTCCTCGATGCGCGAGCTGCCCGTGTCCTGCACGGTCAGGGCATTGATGGCCGCCTTGAAGGCGTCATAGAGCACCTTGCCCACCTCGGGCTCAGAGAGGTTGCGCAGGATCACCGGGTCTTCCAGGTCCACCTCAGGCCCTTCGAAGAGATGGCCCTTCATGAAGTCGCGCACCTTGGGGTAGAGGATCTCGTAGCCGCCCACCAGGCGCAGGTCCTTGAGCAACTGGGACGCGAAGAAGCCCACCACAGACCGGTAGTCCGCCGAGCCCACGCCATCCAGCAGGATGGTGTGATGGACCTCGGTGTCGAGCATGGTCTTGAACACGATCTCGCGGGTCTCTTCTTGGCTAAAGGGCTTGATGGCTAGGCGGTGGTTGCCCAGCTTGGCGGGGTCCAGGCCGTCCAAGTTCTTGAATTCGCGCTGATAGCGGCGGCTCAGCTTGGGCAGGGGTATCTCTAGGGCATCCAGGTCCTTCTTCGGGTCCTGGGTATCCACCTCGACAATGACTGATTCTAGGTGGATGACGTCCTTGCCCATGGGCACCAAGACAAACTCCACACCCTCTTGCTGGATGGTCTCAACGAACTCCATGAAAGCTGATGTGCCCATCACAGACACGGTCTCGGGCTGCTCCGAGCCGAAGTACATGCGCCGCAGGCCGCGGCCCAGGGTCTGCTCAGGCAGGATGTTGGCCTTGGCAGAGTAGGCGCGCAGGCCCACGATGGTGGTCACATTGCGCACATCCCAGCCTTCTTTGAGCATCAGGACAGAGACAATGGCCTTGAAAGGGGACTTGTTGGAATCGATCTCATTGGCCTGCTTGCGGAGCAGCTCCAGCTCTTCCTTGTCCTTGCCGGTGCCGGCCTCCGCGATGTCCCCGTTCTTCTTGGTGTGGATGACCAGCACCCCGCCAGCTAGCTCAGGGCAGATCTTCTCCAGGTAGGCGCCCACCTCGTCGCAATTCTTGGTGTCATCCACCATCACGAACAGCACGGCCTTCTTGCCCATCTTCTGATGCTCGGCATGGCTCTTGCGCCATTCCTCAATGCCCAGGCGCAGGTAGTCCTCATACTTCTCGCAGAAGAGCGCGCTCTTGCGCTCCACCAGCTTGGAGCGGCTGGCGATGTCCGGCAGGATGGGGTGCTTGACCACCCGCTGGGCGATGGCCTCCACCAGGGGATAGTCGGACACGGTCTGCACAAAGATGGCGCCCGTGTCATGGCGAGGCGTGGCTGTGACATCGATCTGGATGGAGAGCTTGCGGTCCTTCTGCAGCATGCGGTGGTGGATGTCCTCGATGGACTTGGACCAGGCCATGCGGGGGTCGTGGATGTGGTGGGCCTCGTCATTGAAGATGGCCAGCTCCTCCACCTCGCGCATCAGCTCGCCCAGGTCCGCGTGGCTGTCTGTGGTCTTGCCCGAGGGCTTGGCCCCAAAAGGCTCCAGAAAATACTCGCTGAGGTCCTCATCCTCCAGGCTCGGCTCGGCTTGATCGCCCAGGTAGACCCGGTGGATGTTGGTGAGGAACAGGTTGCCCGTCTCCCTCTGCAGGCGCACGTCATCCTGCAGGTGCAGGGCCATCTGGAAATCATCGCGCCAGGATTGGCCCTGATAGCCGTTCTCTGGCAGCAGCGGGTCATTGTAGAAGATCCGCAGGCCGTCAAAATCTGCCCGCAGGCGGTCTAGGACGATGATGTTGGGGGCGATGACAAGGAAGTTGCGCGAGAGCTCTGAGCCCTTCTCATAGGTCCTGTGGAAGTAGCTCCAGGTGATCAGCAGGGACAGCACCTTGGTCTTGCCCGCCCCCGTGGCCAGCTTGAGGATGTAGCGGGGCCATTCTTCGGTGAACATGCTGGCAGAGACCGCGCCCGAGGCGTCAAAGCGCATCAGGTCGAACTTGTCCCTGGCCTGGCGCACCTCATAAAGCCAGATGGCGCTCTCCACGGCCTCACGCTGCGCAAAGTAATAGCGGAAGGCGGCTTGCGTGCCGTCCGCAGCTTCGACGAGATGCTCGGTCAGGAACCACCAGGTGAGCAGGGCCTTAGTGGTGGCCGAAGCCCCCTCATAGCCGCTGTCGCGCCAGGCCTTGACCTCTTTGCGTATGTTGGCCACCAGCGGCGGCACCAGCTTCTCGTAGGACGAATCGCGCAAGGCCTCATCCGCCGGGAACCATCGCTGGTCCGGCAGCAGGGGCGCATAGGGCGAGGCTGGGAAGTGGGCGGGCAGGGCCATTCAGACTCCTGTGCCGGAGAGCGACCAGGCATTCAAACCGGCAGTCCAAAATTTATACCATAGGTTAAGTATTCTAACAACTTATGGGCTGTTATCCCAAGCGTCAAGATGCCCTAGGCTCTGTGTGTCTCACCCCTCACACGGAGCAGGCCTTGGACATCTACACGCTGGCTGGGAAGAAGCTGAAGGCCCTGCGCAATCAGGCCGGGCGCACTCAAGAGGACCTGGCCGAAGCCGCGGGCATAACCCCGGCCTTTCTCTCGTACTTGGAGAACGGCCGCAAGAAAGGCAGCCTGGTCACCTACGCCAAGCTGGCCAAGGCCCTGGGCGTGGAGCTGGGCCAGGTGCTGGTGGAGCAGAGGCCCAAGACAAAGCCCTACCCCGCCATCCCCCTGGACCTGGGCCTGAGCGTGGCCGAGGCCAGGGCCGTGCGCCAGCTGGTGAAGACCTTGCGCAAGGGACGCTAAGCTTAAAACAACAACGCCGCCCTGCAAGGCGCGGCGTTGTTGTTTTACAGGCCAAAAAGCCTCAACTCCCCGACGGCCAGCTGTAGCGCGCCTCGGCCGCAGCCAGGCGCTGCTTGAGCAGGGGCTTCAAGAGCCAGCGCAGCAAGAAGCTTGCGGGCACCACAGTGAGGATGAGCAGGATGAGGAACATGGCGTAGAGCAGCAGCGCGGGCTTGCGCTGCCAGCTCCCCTGCGGGCCCAGCCAGCGCAGCAGGCTGCCCCAAAGCTGGAAGGAGCGGCGGCCGGCCTTCTCACTAGCCAGCACGGCGGTGTTGACCTTGACCGCGCCGAGGCCGCAGAGCAGCCCCTCATCCAAGGGGGCATCCGCTGCCAGGGCTTGAGCGATGCGCTGGCCAAAGCGGCTGCAGGCCGCGATCTTCTCAGGCGCCACGCCCGCGCGCGGGATGAGCCCTCCCCAATGAGGGCCTGGCTTGCCTGTGAGCGCCCACACCGGAGTGGCCAAGAAGGAGCCGATGCTGCCCGCCTCGTCCACCAGGGCCACATGCCCCACCAGGCAGGCACCGGCTTGAGAGAGCAGGGCCTTTACCTGCTCCTGGGCCATGACCCACATGTCGCGGCAGGCCGCGACAGTCACCACCGGCGCGCCCCGCAAGATCTCGCGGGCCTGGGAAAGCTGCAGGAAGCTGCTGACAGGCAAAGCGGGGGAGAGGAACCAGACCGGGTAGCCCAAGATCACCAGGTCAAAGCGCTCGCCGGGCGCCAAGCCCAGGGGCTCCAGCTCTGGGCCATCCAAGGCCACGGCTTCCGGGAAGGTGTCGATGAAGCGCAGCACAGGCCAGGGATGCGGATAGGCCGGCACCGGCTTCAAGGTGAGGGTGGTCACGGACAAGGAAGCATCTTGGCGCAAAGGCGCGGCCAGGGCATCCATCACCCGGCTCAGCTGGCCAGTCTGCGAGTATTGCACCAAGAGGATCTTCTTCAAGCCTGCTTCTCCTGCAGCCAGGGCGCGCTCAGGTCGCCGCCCTTGGTGGCCAGGTCATACTTTCCGCTATAGCCGCGCGGGGTGACGATGTAATTCCCGAAGCGCTGGCTGGCGCTGTTGCCGATGATCACGGTGGTGAGCATGCCTATCTCCTGGTCTGCCATGGCATCCAGCGTGCAGAGCACCACCCTCTGCCCCTCGCGATAGCCGCTCTTGACCACGCCCACCGGCGTGCTGGCTGGCCGTGCTTTGAGCAGTATCTCCTGGGCCTTGGCTATCTGCCAGTCGCGCCGGCCGCTCTTGGGATTGTACAGGGCCACCACAAAGTCGGCCCAGGCCGCGGCCTGCAGGCGGCGCTCAATGGCCTCCCAGGGCGTGAGCAGGGTGCTCAGGCTGATGGCGCAGAAGTCGTGGTTGAGCGGCGCGCCCAGCAGTGCCGCAATGCTGTTGAGCGCGGTGATGCCCGGCACCACCTCCAGCTCGACATCAGGATGCTCCGGGTCCCAGCCCGCCTCCTTCAGCACCTCGAGCATCAAGCCGCTCATGCCATACACGCCCGGGTCGCCGCTGGAGATGAGCGAGACCACCTTGCCGGCTTTGGCCAGGTCGTAGGCCTTGCGGCCGCGGTCCACCTCTTCGGTCATGCCCGTGCTGACCACGGTCTTGCCCTTGAGCAGGGGCTGCACCAGCTCCACATAGGTGCGGTAGCCCACGCAAACGTCGCAGGCCTCGATGGCCCGCCGCGCCGCTGGGGTCAGGTGCTCTTCGCTGCCCGGCCCAAAGCCCACCACATAGATCTTGCCTGCCATGCCAACCTCGTCAGTCCCTGAAGAGGCGATGCTCTTCAGGAAGGGTATCCTCATCATCGAGGCTATGTGAGGGCTTTCCGCGCCACCGCCAGGGTGCAGCGGCTGCCCTTCGCCTTCTTGACCACCAGCTCTTGCGCGCCAGCCAGCAGCATGGCCGCGGGCTCGCAGACTCCCACCGCGCCGGTGTAGACCTCAACCAATGGATTCGGCTGGCTGCGCACGCCCACCGCATTGAGCTGCTCGTTGGTGAAGGTGCCTAGCTCCACGCCCAAGCTTGCCGCCAGGGCGTTCAGGGCTGGCTCCTTCTCCTTCAAGTCGATGGTGGCCAGGCCAGCCACGCACAAGGGGCTCAGGTCCGCTGCCTCAAAGACCTTGTCCACCAGCGCCTCCAGCTCCTGCATATCCGCTCCGCGGTCACAGCCCATGCCCAGCATCAGGGTCTTGGGCCTGTAGACCACTGTGCGCGGCCAGGCCTCGCCCAGCTCACGGGCCAGGCTGGATATGGAGCGCTCAGAGACGAGGAGGATCGCGCCCCAATCGCCCCGCGCAGCCAGGGCCTGGCCCAAGCCGGCGAAGCGATGGATGGTGGCCGGCAGGGGCGTGGGCCGCGTCCACCAGCCAGGCTCGCCCGCCTCCTGCACCATGGCCACCGGCAGGCCATTGACCACGGCCGCAGACACGGGCGTCACCTTGTCCTTGCCCTCCAGCACCCAGCCCAGGTGCCGGCCCAAGATGTCCACCGGGATGGTGGCCAGGCTGTCGCTCGCCGTGCTCACCACGGCCTGGGCGCCCAAGAGGCCGGCCACCTGCTCGGCCAGCTCGTTGGCGCCGCCCACATGGCCAGAGAGAGCGCTGATGCTGAAGCGGCAGGCCTCATCCACCACCACCACGGCTGGGTCCTCATCCTTGCCCTTGAGCAGGGGCGCCACGGTGCGGATGACCGCGCCCAGGGAGACGAAGAAGACGATGCCATCCGCCTGGCCCCAGAGCTTGGCCGAGGCATCCTTGAGCGCGGGGAAGTAGATGGCGCCGGCCTGGCCCTCGGCCCTCTGCTTCTCGCTGACCCACAGCTCAGAGCCAGGGAGCAAGCGGCTCAGCTTCAGGGCATGGGCGGCCCCAGCCTTGGTGATGGCGACCAGCGCGATTCTCATCAGATGCCCATCCCTTCATCCAAGAAGCGCGCGCCCGATTGAGCGCTCAGGTCCTTCATGCCCCAGAAGACATAGACCGGGTTCAAGGCCTCCAGCCGGTTCAAGTTGAGGATGGGCCGGCGCCGCGAGACCTGCAGCTGCACAAAGTCCCAATCCAAGCCCGAAGCCTTGAACCAGGCCAGGCACTCAGCCGTATTCTCAAGGGTGACAGTGTCCACCACCAGGCTGCCGCCGGGCTTGAGGCTGGCCAGGCAAGTGCCCAGGATTCCGGCCATGCTGCCGCCGCTGCCGCCCACGAACACCGCATCCGGCAGCTCGGGCAGGCTGCGCAGGGCCTCCGGGGCGCGGCCCTCCACAAGCTCGACATTGGGCACCGCGAACTTGGCGATGTTCTGGCGGATGATGGCGCAATCCTCAGCGTTCTTCTCCACCGCCCACACCTTGCCCTGGCGGCAGAGGCGGCCAGCCTCCACGCTCACTGAGCCGGATCCCGCGCCCACATCCCAGACGCGCGCGCTGGGGAAGAGCCTCAGCTTGCTCAGGGCCACGGCCCGCACCTCGGCCCGGGTGATCAGCCCATCCTGCGGCTTGCGCTGGTGGAAGTCCTTGTCCGGGAGGGCGAAGGCATGCAGGTCCGCCGGCCGCGCCGGCGCGCTGCGCCGCGCCAGCATCACGTTCAGCGTCCCGAAGCTGCGGCTGGCCAGCTCCTGCAGGCTCAAGGCGCTCACCTTCTCGTCGCGGCCCTCCAGGTTCTCCAGCACCCAGGCCTCAGAGTTGGCTGGCCAGCCCTGAGCCATGAGGAAGGTGGCGATGGTGCCCGGCGTGTTCTTGTCGTCCGTGAACACGCCCAGCTTGACCGCTGTGGGCGGCACGGCCAGCAGGGGAGAGAGGCTGCGGCCATGCACCGAGACCAGGCTGGCATCCTCCCAGCTTAGGCCCACGCGCGCAAAGGCCAGCTGCATGCTCGACAGGCCGGGATGCACCTGCAAGAGCCCAGGCCCCAGGCGCTCGATCAAGGCCTTGCCGATCCCATAGAAGAGCGGGTCGCCGCTGGCCAGCACCACCACCGAGCCCGCGGGCGCCTGCAAGGACGCTGCCTTGAGGCGCTCAGCCAGGCCGTCGAGGTCGCTGCTGACCGCCAGCTTGTCCGCGGGCAGGTGGGCCACGAACTCGAGGTGCCGCTTGCCGCCAGCGATGAGGCGCGCCGACTCCACCAAGCCCCGGGCCCGGCTGCTCAGCGAATCGAGGCCCGCGTCAGACATGCCTATGAGATGGATCATGGCCATGGCTTGCTCCCTTCTCAGGCCGCAGGCAATGCGGCCTTGGCGAGCGTGTTGCCCTCGAAGTCGAGTAGCCACGACTCAACGCTGTAGGTGCCCGGCTTGAAGTCGCGGGCCACACGGGCCGAATGCTCGGCTATGCTCTGGTAGAACCCCTGCGCCCAGGCCTGGCCCAGGCTCATCTCGTAGGCGTGGCGCGCGGTGTTGGCGCCCGCGATGGCGGCCGCCTCCGCCTCAGGGGCGCCAGCCTGGCTCGCCAGGCTGGCCAAGAAGCCCAGGTCCACAGCCCCCTTGCCGGCATGGGTGTGCAGCATGCCCTGGGCCAGCTTGGCTGCCTTGCCCACCTGGGCCACCATGATGACTCGGGCCACGCCGCGGAGGGCGCAATGCTCCAGCGCCTTGCCCACGAAGTCGCCCATCTGGATGAAGCAGGCCTCGGGCAGGCCGGGGAGCAAGCCCTGGGCATAGCCCTCGGTCTGGCCGCCGGTGGTCAGCACCACACGGTCCGCGCCCTGGGCCAGCGCCACATCCACAGCCTGGGTGATGCTGGCGATGTAGGCCGCGTGGCTGTAGGGGTGCACAATGCCGCTGCGCCCCAGGATGCTGATGCCGCCCAAGATGCCCAGGCGGCCGTTCAAGGTCTTCTTGGCGATGGCCTCGCCATCGCGCACGCTCACCGTGATCTCCACGCCCTTGCCCTGCCAGCCCAGCTCAGCCAGGGCAGCCAAGGCATGCTCGATCATCATCTTCCTGGGCACGGGGTTGATCGCGGGCTGGCCCAGCTCAAGGCCCAGGCCTGGCCGGGTCACCTGGCCCACGCCCTCGCCCTGGGCAAAGTGCACCAGGCCCGGCTCATCCAGCAGGCTCACGCAGGCGCGGATCTCGGCGCCGTGGGTCACATCCGGGTCATCCCCGCCATCCTTGATGGTGGCGGCCAGGGCCCAGCCGGGACCGGCCTCGCTGCGGCAGATGGCAAAGCGCGCCTTCTGGCCCAGCGGCAGGGTTATCTCCACCTCGCCCGCCTCGCGGCCAGCGAGCAGCAGAAGGGCCGCGCGCGCGCAGGCCGTGGCGCAGGCGCCTGTGGTGAAACCCGTGCGTGTGCCCTTCTTGGCTTCCATGCCGCTCCCTCTGCTGCCATCCTGCATCCAACGGCTCCCGCCTGGGTCTGGTTGGGGCTCATCGAGTATAAGGGAAGGCTCGTGAGCGGGGTAGAAGTTTCCCGCCAGCCCAGGAGCATGGCCCTATTCCCAGCCCGTGGGCGGGTGCCCCCTGAAGGGAACGAGGAGGGTCCTTTCCACTACTGAGCATCTCCGCCCCGAAGGGGCCCCGCTCCCTTCAGGGCCTACCTGCCACGGGCTGAAATACCCCTCGGAGGTGAGGGCCTGGAACCAGAGCCCCACTTGTGCTATCCTTTATCCTTCACCTTTTTCGCCCCCGCGCTCCTTGAGGCATACGATGACCAAGATCCTCTGCACCAGCGCCAAGAAAGCCCCCAGCGTCGACCTGGCCGTGGTGCCGGTCTTCGAGGGACAGGCCCTGGCCGGCCTTGCCTACTTAAGCCCCAGCCGCGCCAAGGCTGCGGCCCGCGAGGCCTTCACGGGCGCCAAGGACCAGAGCCTGCTGCTGCTGGATGGCGAGGCCAAGAGCCAGCGCCTGCTGCTGCTGGGCCTTGGCAAGGAGAAGGACTTCACCCTGGACAACCTGCGCAAGGCAGCCCAGCGCGGGGCGCGCCAGGGCCGCGAGCTGAAGGCCAGAGCCCTGGCCCTGAGGCTACCCGAGCCCGGCGCCTTTGGCGAGGTGGCCCTGGCGGGTGCCGCGGCTGAGAGCGCCATCCTGGGCCTCTACCGCTACCAGCGCTTTGTGAGCAAGCGCGATGAAAAGAAGGACCCCGCCACCTTGGTGCTGGTGGGCGCGGACCATGCCGCGGCCCGCGCGGCAGTGGCAGAGGCCCTGGTGAAGAGCGAAGCCGTGTGCCTGGCCCGCGACCTGGTCAACTGCCCACCCAGCGACCTGACCCCCGAGATCTTCAGCCGCGAAGCCAAGAAGGCCCTCTCTGGCCTGGCCGGGGTGAGCCTCAAGGTGATCGGCAAGGCCCAGGCCGCGCGCCTTGGCATGGGCGGCCTGCTGGGCGTGAGCCGGGGCAGCGACAAGCCGCCGGTCTTCCTGCACATCACCTACCGGCCCAAGGGCAAGGCCCGGCGCAGCGTGGCCCTGGTGGGCAAGGGCGTCACCTTTGACAGCGGCGGCATCTCGCTGAAGCCAAGCAAGGGCATGGAGGACATGAAGTGCGACATGAGCGGCGCGGCCGCGGTGCTGGCCACCGTGCAGGCTGCCGCCCGCCTCAAGCTGCCCGTGGCTTTGCATGGCCTCTGCGCGCTGACCGAGAACATGCCCGGCCCGGGCGCGGCCAAGCCCGGCGACGTCTTCAGGGCCATGAACGGCAAGACCATCGAGGTGCTCAACACGGACGCGGAAGGCCGCCTCATCCTGGCCGACGCCCTGGCCTATGGCGCCCGCCTCAAGCCTGACATGATGATAGACTTGGCCACCCTGACTGGCGCGGCCATCGCTGCCCTGGGCTCAGAGCTGAGCGCGGTGATGGGCGACCAGAAGGTGGTGGACCTGGTGCTGGCAGCGAGCAAGGCAAGCGGCGAGAAGGCCTGGCAGCTGCCCCTGGTGCCCGAGTACAAGGAGCACATGAAGAGCAAGATCGCTGACCTCAAGAACATCGGCCGCGCCGGCCAGGCCGGCACCATCATCGGCGGGCTCTTCTTGCAAGAGTTCAAGGGAGATGTGCCCTGGGCCCACCTGGACATCGCCGGGCCGGCCCATCTGGACTCTGAGGCCGGCCTCTTGCCCGCCGGAGGCACTGGCGTGCCAGTGCGCACCCTGCTCGAACTGCTGAAGGGGCTCTGATGGCCATCATCACCGAGAAGGAGCAGCTCTCGCCAGATGTCTTTCGCCTGAAGCTGGCGGCCCCCCTGGCCAGCCGCAACGCCAAGCCCGGCCAGTTCCTCATCCTGCGCACCCATGAGGGCGGCGAGCGCATCCCGCTCACCATCGCTGAGCGCGACGCCGAGGGGGTCAGCATCGTGGTGCAGCGCATCGGGGCCAGCACCCAGCGCCTCTGCGCCATGGCCGTGGGCGATGATGTCGCCGACGTGCTGGCCCCCCTGGGCGTGCCGAGCCACCTGGCAGACTACGGCACCGTGGCCCTGGTGGGCGGCGGGGTGGGCATCGCGGTCATCTGGCCGCTGGTCAAGCCCCTCAAGGCATTGGGCAACAAGGTGGTGGCCATCATCGGCGCCCGCAATGAGGGACTGCTCATCTACCGCAAGGAGCTGGAGGCGGCCTGCGACCAGGTGCTGGTGACCACTGATGACGGCTCGGCTGGGCAAAAGGGCTTTGTCAGCGACGCGCTCAAGGGCCTCTGCGCCAGCGAGAAGGTGGGCCATGTGTTCCAGGCCGGCCCGCCGCTGATGATGCGGGCGGTGGCCGAGGCCACCCGGCCGCTCAAGGTGCCCACCACCGCCAGCCTCAACGCGCTGATGCTGGACGGCACAGGGATGTGCGGCATGTGCCGCGTCAGCGTGGGCGGCGAGACCAAGTTCACCTGCGTGGACGGCCCAGACTTCGACGCCCACACGGTGGACTTTGGCGAGCTCATCCAGCGCCTGTCCGGGTTCAAGGACCTGGAGAAGGTGGCCATGGAGCGCTGCGCGAGGAGGCTCCAATGAAAGAGGAATACCGCCAGCCCATGCCCGTGCAAGACGCGGGCGAGCGCATCCAGAACTGGGATGAGGTGGCCCTAGGCTACACCCTGGAGCAGGCCGTGGCCGAGGCCAAGCGCTGCATCAACTGCAAGCAGCCCGGCTGCGCCAAGCAATGCCCAGTGGAGATCGACATCAACCTCTTCGTGGCCAAGATCGCTGAGGGCGACATCGCCGGGGCCATATGCATCCTCAAAGAGAAGAACGCCCTGCCCGCGGTCTGCGGCCGCGTCTGCCCGCAGGAGACCCAGTGCGAGAGCGGCTGCGTGCTGCGCGTGAAGAAGGAGAGCGTGGCCATAGGCCGGCTCGAGCGCTTCGCCGCCGACTTTGAGCGCCAACAGAGCCAGGCTGCGGATGGCCAGCCCCAGGCGCCCCGCCCCGGCGGCAAGAAGGTGGCCGTGGTGGGCTCAGGCCCGGCCGGGCTCACCGCCGCCGGCGACCTGGCCAAGATGGGCTACCAAGTGACGGTGTTCGAGAGCCTTCACGCCCTGGGCGGGGTGCTCGGCTACGGCATCCCCGAGTTCCGCCTGCCCAAGGCGATCGTGGCTTATGAGGTGGAGGGCATCAGGAGCCTGGGCGTGGAGTTCCGCACCAACACCCTCATCGGCCGCACGCTGACGCTGGAGGACCTGAAGGCCGACGGCTATGAGGCGGTCTTTGTGGGCTCTGGCGCTGGCCTGCCGCAGTTCATGGGCGTGCCGGGCGAGGACTTGAACGGCGTCAGCTCGGCCAACGAGTTCCTGGCGCGCGTGAACCTGATGCGCGGCTACCAGTTCCCCGAAGCCGACACCCCGGTGAAGGTGGGCAAGAAGGTGGCCGTGGTGGGCGGCGGCAACGTGGCCATGGACGCGGCCCGCGTGGCCCGGCGCCTGGGCGCCGAGGTGACCGTGGTCTACCGCCGCGGCAAGGCTGAGATGCCCGCCCGCGAGGAGGAGGTGGAGCACGCCGAGGAGGAGGGCATCCATTTTGAGCTGCTCTCCGCGCCAATCAAGGTGGAGGGCGAGGCCGGCCGTGTCACTGGGCTCACCGTTCAGCGCATGCAGCTGGGCGAGCCGGACGCCAAGGGCCGCCGCAAGCCAGTGCCCATCCCCGGCAGCGAAACGACGCTCCCCCTGGACAGCGTGATCGTGGCCATCGGCAACCGGCCCAATCCGCTCATCCCGCGCACCGTGGCGGGCCTGGCCACCCAGAGCTGGGGCGGCATCATCGTCAGCCCTGCCGGCCAGACCAGCCTGCCCCATGTCTTCGCCGGCGGCGACATCGTCACCGGCGGCGCCACGGTCATCGAGGCCATGGGCGCCGGCAAGCGCGCGGCGCGGGCCATGGACAGGTACCTGAAGGGCGAGGCGCTCTAATACTCTCGCCCTGTAGGGCGGGTGCCTTTTTTTTGAATAAATATTCACGCCCTTTCGGCGGGCAGCCCTCTTCTCGGGCCGCCGGTCAGAGGGCAGCCCGCCTGTGGGCTAGGGATAGCTTTATGCAATCTGCTTTGCAGCCCGTGGCAGGCGGCCCTGAAGGGAGCGGGAGGGGCCCCACTCCTGGGGTATCCCGGCCCGGAAGGGCTGCCTGCCTACAGGGCGAAGCGATTATCCCTTGATCATCTCGCCCCTATGGCGAAAAGCGTCTCATCAAAGAAGAAACGGCACCCTCTCGGGTGCCGTTTCTTCTTTCGCTCTTGTCCGTTTCAGTACCCCAGGCTCTCGTAGCCGAATTTCTGCCTGAGAAGGCCGTAGAGCGCCGCATTCAACTCTTGCGAGGCGTTCAGGATGAAGGCCTGGTCGCTGATGGCCACGCGCTGGCCGCTGCTGATGTCGTAGAAGCTCCAGCTGGCCCGCACAAAGGGCTCCTTCTTGTCGCTGATCACGCCCTCGGTGACCTCCTTGTCCATCTTGAGCGCGAGCCCCGCCATCAGGCGCCGCGCGCCGTAGGGCAGGGGTGCCCACCAGCCGCCCTTGGCCGGGTCGCCGGAGAGCTGGCGCGCTCCGCGCTGGGCCATCAGCGCTGAGCTGCCCTGATAGACCTGATCCAAGGTATAGTAGAAGAAGCGGCCCTCTTGCGCCCTCTGCTGGGCCTGGCCGCTCTCATCGATGTTGCGGCGGTGGCGCACATCAGAGCTGATGCAGGCAGGGACCAGGGCCAGGGCCAAGAGCCCGGCCACCCACAGTCGCTTCTTGCCCATTCACAGACCTCCAAGTGGTGGGATCATCCTGCCCTGCCTAAGCCTTATGGTAGATCTCAGCCCCAGCTTCCACAAATTCCTTGCTCTTGGCCTGCATGCCCGCCTCGCGCTCGGCGAAGTCGCGCACATCCTGGCTGATGCGCATGCTGCAGAACTGGGGGCCGCACATGCTGCAGAAATGCGAGGCTTTGGCGCTGTCCTGGGGCAGGGTCGCGTCATGGAAGGCGCGGGCCCGCTCGGGGTCCAGCCCCAGGTTGAACTGGTCCTCCCAGCGGAACTCGAAGCGCGCCTGGCTCAAGGCATTGTCGCGCGCTTGAGCGCCCGGGTGGCCCTTGGCAAGGTCTGCGGCATGGGCGGCGATCTTGTAGGTGATCACCCCCTCCTTCACATCATCGCGGTTGGGCAGGCCCAGGTGCTCCTTGGGCGTCACATAGCAGAGCATGGCGCAGCCGTACCAGCCGATCATGGCAGCGCCGATGCCGCTGGTGAAGTGGTCGTAGCCCGGCGCGATGTCGGTGGTGAGCGGGCCCAGGGTGTAGAAGGGGGCCTCGCTGCACACCTCCAGCTGCTTGATCATGTTCTCGTGGATCATGTGCATGGGCACATGGCCCGGCCCCTCTATCATCACCTGCACCTCATGGGCCCAGGCCTTGTGGGTCAGCTCGCCCAGGGTCTCCAGCTCGCCGAACTGGGCCGCGTCATTGGCGTCGGCCACCGCGCCCGGCCGCAAGCCGTCGCCCAGGCTGAAGCTGACGTCATAGGCCTTCATGACCTCGCAGATCTCATCAAAGTGCGTGTAGAGGAAGTTCTCTTGGTGATGGGCCAGGCACCACTTGGCCATGATGCTGCCCCCGCGGCTGACGATGCCGCAAGCGCGCTTGGCGGTCAGCGGCACATAGCGCAGCAGCACCCCGGCGTGGATGGTGAAGTAGTCCACGCCCTGCTCTGCCTGCTCGATGAGCGTGTCGCGCACCAGCTGCCAGGTGAGCTCCTCGGGCCTGCCGCCCACCTTCTCCAGCGCCTGGTAGAGCGGCACGGTGCCGATGGGCACTGGCGCGTTGCGCAAGATCCACTCGCGGGTCTCGTGGATGTCGCGGCCAGTGCTCAGGTCCATCACCGTGTCGCTGCCCCAGCGGATGGCCCACACCATCTTCTCTATCTCGTCCTCGATGCCGCTGGCCACCGCGCTGTTGCCGATGTTGGCGTTGATCTTCACCAGGAAGTTGCGGCCCAGCACCACCGGCTCAAGCTCAGGGTGGTTGATGTTGGCGGGGATGATGGCACGGCCGCGGGCCACCTCGTCGCGCACGAACTCGGCCGTGATGCGCGCGGGGATCGAGGCGCCCCAGGGCTGGCCCGGATGCTGGCGCTTGAGCTCCGCGGGCAGGCTGGCGGCGGCCTCCAGCATCAGGTTCTCGCGCAGCGCCACGAACTCCATCTCTGGCGTGATGATGCCCTTGCGGGCGTAATGCATCTGGCTCACATTGCGGCCAGCCTTGGCGCGCAGGGGCTTGCGCGGGTTGGGAAAGCGCCGGCCCGCCAGGGCCGGGTCCTTCTGCCGCGCCGCCACCCAGGCTGAGCTGGGGCCGCCAAGCTCCTCCACGTCTCCGCGCTCGGCCAGCCAGGCCTGGCGCAGCGGGGCCAGGCCCTGCCTCAGGTCCAGGGCCACATCGGGGTCGGTGAAGGGGCCGCTGGTGTCATAGAGGGCGATGGGCGGGTTGGGGCTCTCGCTGCCATCCGCGCGCTGTGTGGGGGTCTGAAGGACCTCGCGAAAGGGCACGCGCAGCTGGGGATGCAGCGCGCCCGCCGCATGGGCCTTGCGGCTGCCTGGCAGCGGCCCGCGGGTCACCTTGTCCAGCTGGCCATCGTTCACATCGTTGAGCTTGCTCATCAAACCTCCAGGGCGCGGCGCTTTCTGGCGCGGCCCAGGTCGGGAAGCCTGCAAAGGGTCCCGGTGGCTACTCGATGCCCTCTTCTTCGAGCAGATGGATGGCTTCCAGGGCTGCTGCGCAGCCCGCGCCAGCTGCGGTGATGGCCTGGCGGTAGCGGGGGTCTGAGACGTCGCCGCTGGCAAAGATGCCGGCCACCGGCTTGCCGCCCTTCAGCGCGCGGGCGCGGCTGTCAGTGATGAGGTAGCCCACCTCATCCATGTCCAGCTGGCCCTTCACAAAGCCGGTGTTGGGCTGGTGGCCGATGGCCAAGAAGAACCCGTCCGCGGCCAGCTCCTCCACCGCGCCGGTCTCGGCATGCCTCAGGCGCAGGGCCTCCACCTTGTCCTTGCCCAGCACATCCTCGATCACATAGGGGGTCTTGAACTTGATCTTCGGGTTCGCCTTGGCGCGCTCGAGCATGGCGCGGCTGGCGCGGAACTCATTGCGCCGGTGCACCAGGGTGACCGAGCTGCCGAACTTGCTCAAGAAGGTGGCCTCTTCCATGGCCGTGTCGCCGCCGCCCGCCACCACGATGGCCTTGTTGCGGAAGAAGAAGCCATCGCAGGTGGCGCAGGCGGAGACTCCGCGGCCCTTCAGGCGCTCCTCGCCCGGCAGCTTGAGGTACTTGGCCGTGGCGCCCGTGGCGATGATGAGGCTGGCCGCCTCTTCCACCATCCCGCCCTCGGTCTCGACCCTGAAGGGGCGCTTGGAGAGGTCCAAGGACTTCACATGGTCCTGCAGCACCACGGTGCCGAAGCGCTCGGCCTGCCGCTGGGTGTTGGCCATCAGCTCCGGGCCCGACACGCCGTCAGGGAAGCCGGGGAAGTTCTCCACATCAGTGGTGGTGGTGAGCTGGCCGCCCAGCACCCCGCCGCCGCCCGCCAGCGGCATGCCCGAGATGACCAGGGGCTTCAAGTTGGCGCGCGAGGCGTAGATGGCGGCGGTGAAGCCGCTGATGCCAGAGCCGATGATGATCAGGGGTCGCATGCGTTCCTCTCGCAAAGGGTCCTTTCAGCCAGGATAGCAACCACCCCTTGCCCTGTCAATGCGGGCCTGCCTTGACAGCCTGGCCCCGCCACCGTATCCTGATGCCTGAACCTTAGAGGAGGCGACATGGCTGAACAAGACGCGCTGGCACGTCTCAAAGACGCTGGCCGCAACGATCCCTGCCCCTGCGGCAGCGGCAAGAAGTACAAGAAGTGCCACCAGCCCGCGGATGAGGAGGCGGAGCGCAAGCAGCGCACCGAGGCCCTGGCTGCGGCAGTGAAGGAAGGCGAGGCCAAGGACGCTGAGAAGGCCTTGGAGGGCGAAGGCGCGGCCAAGCCGCAGCTCAAGCCCGCCCACGCAAGCGCTGGGCCCGCCAAAGCGGGCCAGACCCATGGCCACAAGCCGGTGGGGGCGCCCCGCAAGATGGTCTGATGCGCCACGACATTTTCTAGCACGCAAAGAGCCCGGGGCAATCGCCCTGGGCTCTTTCATTTGCTGGCGCCATCACGGCAGACTCAGATGTCCCGGGCGCAGAAGCGGCAGGCCTTGGCAGCCGCCGGCACCTCGCTAAGACAGTGCGGGCAAGCCTTCATCTCGGGCGCGGGGGCGCCCGACACGGGGTTCAAGACCTGCTGGGCGCGCAGGCGGTTCATCAGCTTGATCATCATGAACACGGCAAAGGCCACGATGATGAAGTTGATGGCCGTGGTGATGAAGGCACCGTAGTTGATGGTGGCCAGGCCCCGGGCCTTGGCGTCCACCACGCTCGCCACGGGCTGTCCGGAGAGATTGACGAAGAGGTCGTTGAAGCTGACCTTGCCCATCAGCATGCCGATGGGGGGCATGAAGATGTCTGAGACCATGCTGGTGACGATCTTGCCGAACTCGGCGCCGATGATGATGCCCACCGCCATGTCCACCACGTTGCCCTTCACCGCGAAATCGCGGAACTCCTGCATCATGCCCATGCTCACCCTCCTGTGCTGATTGTCGTCAATGGCTGGCGCCCTTCTTGGCTGGCGCATTCTGCTGCTGCATCTGCCGGCCCATCTGGTCCACCTGCGCCTGAATGGCGGCGATGTGCCCAAAGCCGGCCTTGAACTGGCCCATCACCGGCCCCAGCCAGTGGTCCGCGTAGAACTTGCCCACCATCATCAGCAGCAGCCCTGCCAAGAACCCGCCCAGGGCGTTCTGCAGCACCCCTTTCCAAAAGCCCGATGCGTTGCGGCTCACTGCCCCTCCCCCAATAAAAAAAGGCCCCGGCGCTTTTCAGCTCTGGGGCCTTGTCAAAATCTAACGATTGCTAAAGGACAATTGAGCGGCGCGGGCCCGTATCTTGCCCGCAATGCCGGGGTTGGCCATCAGGGTCTGATTGAAGGCGTCGCGGTGAAGGATGTAGAGCTCGACCTCGGTCTCAGCCTTGACCGTGGCGCTGCGCGGCTTGTTGGTCACCAGCGCGCCCTCGCCGAAGAAGCTGCCCGGGTAGAGGGTGGCCACCTTCTCCATGTTGCCAAAGGCCTCATCCATCTTGAGCGTGGCCAGCTTGGCGAAGGACACGCCGCTCTTCTTCTGCCACACCGAGCACTTGCCCTCTCCTATCATGTAGAAGGCGTCGCCCTTCTCGCCCTGGGTGATGATCACCTGGTTGGCCCTAAAGCGCTGCTTCCGCATCACCGCCAAAAGCTTGTCCAGCTCGGGCAGCTTGAGATGCTCCAAGAACTGCACATCGCTGAGGCATTCGCGGAGCTTCTTCAGCTCTTCTTTAAAATCTGCCATGAGGGCCTCAAGAAAGGGGTGTGATTGTCTTGGGGCTTATTTGAAGGCTTGCTTGAGCGCCTTCTTTATCTCTTTGGCCACCAGGGACTTGACCTGGCCCGTGAGCGCCTTGCGCTCGGCCTTGAGCGCTGCCTTGACCTGCTTGGCCACGATGCCAGAGATGAGCCCGCCCTTGGCGGCCTTGGGGCGGCCAGGCTTGCGGCCAGGCTTCTTGCCGCTGCCCTTGGGCCGACCGGGCTTTTTGCCAGATCCCTTGGGACGGCCAGGCTTCTTGCCGCTGCCCTTGGGGCGGCCGGGCTTCTTCTTGGCGGGCTTTGCTTCCACAACAACCTTCATCTCTTCAGCCATCGTGTCATCCTCCAGCGAGTGGATTGATTATTTGCATTAATATATCAGATATTCCTTCTCCTATCCAGTTTGATAAAAAACAAACCTGCAATTAATTTGCAGGTTTGTTTTTAAAATATCCTGTTCGCGATCGATTTTATTTATTCAGATATGGCACCAAGTGGCCCAATTTGAATGCCAGAAGAGGAAGCAGGCAATGCCCACGAAAACGCCAATGGACCAGGCGAAGAACCTGCGCTCTTTTTCATAGCCCATGAACCAGCGGCCCATCACTGCACCGGCATAGATGGGCCCAGCCACCCAGCCGGCCAGGTAGATGGCCACAATGCCCGCCAGAAGCAGCAGCTCTTCAAGCGTGCGCAGCCCGGCCTGGCGCGGCAAGAAGGCCTTGAGCGAGATCGCAGAGTAGAGCAGGTAGATGCTCAAGTAGGGGGCAAGCAAGCCAACTGGCACAGCGATGATGTCTGCCATCTTGAAGCGCTTGCTCAATGAATCCATTGCTGAAATCTCTGCTGCAAAGATCATGGGCTCGATACCCCTTGCTTGGGTGGCGTTTCCTAATTTATACCGGAAACAAACATTCTCTGTAAATAAAACATGGTATCGTTTTGCTTGGAATCTTTAATCAGAGTGTAGCTAAATTTATAGATTTAATCAAGAAAGTTTTTATAATCTCCTTTTATTTGCTTGCGTATAATTAAATTTGTCCTTGTTTTATTGGCATTTCCTGTATCTATCAACATTCTTCTATTTTTTCAGTGCCGTTTTTAAATCATGTGTTTATGTGTTTTAAGAGGCGGTAAAAAAATAAAGCCCTGAAAAATCAGGGCTTTAATTATTTCTCGGGCTTTATTAGACACTCGTTCTGATAAACGCTAAAATGCCCTTTAAAGTAAGCGATTAATCAAAGGTCACCGCCCGCCTTGTTTCCATTGCTCCAAGCTGATGCGCGGCAGGTGCTCAAAGGCGCCATGCGTGCGCACATAATTTCCACTGCCATTCATGCGCCCCATGACATGCAGCTCTTCAGCCAATATGTAGGGCCCTTTAGGGTCTATGAAGCGATCTTCCACATACACGGCCAGCACCTCACCCAGCACGATGCGGCCACGACCGGGCTCCAGGACCTTATAAAGGCGGCATTCCAGCGCAGCGTGGGCCTCTTTGATGCGGGGCACGGCCACAGATGCGGAAGGCTCGGTGTGCAAGCCTGCCATCTCGAGCTCGCTGACGTCGGATGGGAAATCAATGCCGCAGATGTTCATGGGCTTGAAGATGTCCTCGGTCACCACATTGACCACGAACTCTTGGCTATCTTGGATATTGCGCGCCGTGTCCTTGAGGCCATCCGCCGCCCTTGCCTCGCCGGCGATGCCCAGGCCGATGATGGGCGGGTCTAGGCACAGGTAGTTGCCCCTTGTGCCAAGCTAGATGAGCTGTTCACCTCCCCGATAAATAAGGTAGTATTTGGGGCGGAGGAGAATAGCCATGACAGACGAGACGAAGAACGAGGCGGGGGCCTCGGAGCGCAATGGAG
>Ga0302320_10000156_pt1 | contig 146664 bp, 118 predicted proteins | sample Bog_T0_3_FD_202130 | JGI IMG/M metagenome (GOLD analysis project Ga0302320, IMG submission 202130) | Peat permafrost microbial communities from Stordalen Mire near Abisko, Sweden - Bog_T0_3 | ecosystem: Environmental > Terrestrial > Soil > Wetlands > Peat | place: Sweden: Abisko, Stordalen... | reverse complement strand
CGATGGCGTCGATCCCGATGGCTGCCAGGATGTACACATCTCCAACTGCACGATCGAAACCGGGGATGACGCCATCGTTTTCTACTCCACCGACCAGTGGGGACCCGTTTTGCCCACGGAAAACGTGACCGTGACCAACAGCCGCCTTTCGTCGTCGTCCAGCGCCATCAAGTTTTGCGATGGAAACAGCAACGCCGTTCGCCGCGTCACCATCAGCAATGTCGTTATCACAAACTCGAACCGCGGTCTGGCCTTCATGGTGTTCGATGGCGGCATTGTCGAGGACGTGGCGGTTGCGAATGTAATCATCGATACCCGGCGCTTCGACTGGTTCTGGTGGGGCGATGGCGACCCGATTCACTTCAACATCAAGCGGCGTAGTGAGGTGGATGGCACCATGCGCGAGCACGAACCGGCGCCGGGCATCATTCGCAATGTGTCCATCAGCAATGTCATTGCGCATGGGCAGGGTACTTCCGCGATGCAGGGCCACCCCGCTAGTTGGCTCCAGGGAATTCGGCTCGATCATGTGAGGCTGTTTGTGTCTCACGCCGTGGACGCGCCTTATGAAAGCACCTCTGCGGCCCTGACGCTTCAATATGCGCGCGACGTTGCAATGAACGATGTGGAGATCGCCTGGGAGGAGCCGTACGCGCCCACCTGGCAGACAGGGCTTGCGGTGAACCAGGTGCGGGATTTGCAGCTTGATGACACAAGTATTGCGGTGCCGCCCGGCTCTAACCGGCCGGCGCTGCAATTGAACGACGCGGATGGTGTTCTGATCCGCCAGTCACGCATCTCGACCATTCGCGTCACGGGAAGCAGGAGCAGGGCCGTGCGCTTGAACGGAACGGAAGCCAAAGTGAGCGTCGGCCCGGGAGTGGCGCCGATCGCTCTCAAGTAGTTCTCGGCGCACGGCGCCTTCCCAGCGGTGGGTAAATTGCCGTTGAGGGAGGATCAATCAAATCCAGCCTGGCCCACCTGAAAAACAGCGGTGGTGCGGGCGGAGGGAATTGAACCCTCACGGCCTTGCGGCCTGCGGATTTTCATACCACTTCGGCTTTCGCCGCCCCGCTGGGCGGGTTCGTGGTCTGGACTATACCTTCACCCTTCCCCACACGAGGTTTAGGTGCTGCCCGTCTAGTCTCTACACCTTCCCGGAAGCTTCTCCGGGCTTGGCTCGGGATTGCCATTTCAGGTTTCCCCGACTTTGAGCAGTTCTACGCCGTCGGTTTCCCGAGGGGCACTCAAGATTGCTTAAGTCCGCTGCGTCTGCCATTTCGCCACGCCCGCGTGGCCACCTTCAGTATAAAGCTCAGGCGCCGGTGCGGCGTTCCTACGGCACTTCCTCGGCCACCTTCATCGTTTGCGGAATAGGCCGCGCTTTATGGCTCCGAAAGCTGCTTGCGTAGACGAGCGGAGTCGAGGTGGCAAAAGGGCGGGGAAAAGCCATGCTGCGCCTTGGTTTGCCCCTCATGATCGAACTCGAGGAATGGTTCGACTGCGGGGGTCCAGGATTCCCAGCGAGCCAGGCCGGGCGCATTGGGGTCGCCGGTCTTGGCAAAGTTGGTCCAATACGTCTCGATGACCGCCGAGAGTTGGCGGTCCTCCTGAGAAAACGGAAGCCAGGCCCATGACGGGTCTCCGAATGTATTGAACACATACGCGAGTTCGAGGCTGTGGAAGGCGCCGACCTGGCCTTCACCGCTCCCCGCGATGGAGCGGTCAAAGCGGTACACGAAGGCGTGGCGGCCGCCACTTGCGGTGAGCGCGGCCAAGGCTCCCACCGGACAGGCCATGACCATATCGTTGCTGGCCTGGTCCACCGCGGCATCGTGACCGACCAGGATCTTGCCCACATTGACCGCGATGGCGACGTCGGTCCAAGCGCCATAAAGCGGGCGCGCCATCGCAGCCAGCGACTCGATGGCCTGCATGGGGCTGGCGGCCGGTGCGGGGTTTGCGCCAGATTTCGCCAATGCAGCAGCAGCGAGGCGGAAGGCGCTCAGTTCGCGGCCATTGATGCCGACCATCACGTCAACCGGCTCGGCCTTACCGGAAGCTTCAATCTGCGCAGGGGTGTGGGGAAGCACCCAGCCATCTACAACCGCTGAGCCGCTATCGAAACCCTTGAAGCGATCGGCGACCACCTTATTCTGCAGCGCGGTCAACTGCTCGGGAGGGAGCTGCCGGAGAGACGCAATGGAGGACGAGGAGCCAGCCGCAGCAGCCTGGCCCACAGCGATTCCCACGCTTTCGGCATGCGCTAACGTTGGAGGGGTACCGAGTCCGAACGGTGGGCCGCTCTCCAGAATCGCGCGTTGAAAAAGATCCGAGGAGAGCGGCGAAACGACGAGCATCCCGGCGTCGATGGAGCCCGCCGATTCGCCAAAGAGTGTAACGTTGCGCGGATCTCCACCGAATTGCGCGATGTTCTGCTGCACCCAGCGAAGCGCCTGTAACTGATCGAGGAGGGCGTAGTTGCCGGAGCTGTGGTGGGCCGACTCTCGGCTGAGTTCGGGATGGGCGAAGAATCCCAGAATGCCGAGCCGGTAGTTCAGCGTAACCAGAACCACTCCGTGGGAGACGAGAGACCTGCCGTCATAGATGCTCTGCGCTCCGCTGCCCAGCCGGTTGCTGCCGCCGTGCAGCCAAACCATTACAGGGAGGTTTGCCCCCGTGGCCGCACGCGGCGTCCAGACATTCAGATAGAGGCAATCTTCAGAAGATGCGACCGGCTGCTTCTGGTAGGAGACGCTGTAGGCGGCGGCAATCGGCTCGATGAACGGGCCGAGTCCGTACTTGGCCTGCAAGCAGGCGTTCGACGGACGGGTTGCATCGCGAAGGCCGGTCCAGTTGGCCGCCGGTTGCGGCTCCCGCCAACGCAAAGGGCCTAACGGAGGGGCTGCGTACGGGATGCCCATGTACACCTCCGTGGGTCCGATCTGGATGCCTCGAACCTGCCCATTCGCTGTGGTTCTCACGGGGCCATTGTCTGCGCCCTTGGCCGCCGAGGCGCATGTGGCAATGGCCAGTGCAGCCAGGAACAAAGAACGGTAAACGGGCACAACTCCCCTCATGAGGGGAGGTAGGATGCATCGGAAAAGATGCTGAGCTTGCGCGAGATGGAAAGGGATCGTCAAAACCGGCGAACAGAATGATAGAGCATTCGCGCCCTTCCACGCAGGGTCTCCCCTGGAACGGTGGCCTAGCAGGCATGACAATCAACTATGGCCGCTGCGCGCGCTCCCAGGCGCGGGTGCGGCAATCCACGGTCCATGAGAAATAATGAGAGGGATGACAAAAACGGGCCATGCGCCGCAGGCAATCGGGTTCGATTTCGGCACCACCAATAGTTCCGTGGCTCTAGCACTCGACAATGCTCGGGTCGAACTCGCCACATTTCCCACTGCAGGCACGGAGCAAACATCGTTTCGCTCCGTCCTCTACTTTGAACAGGCCAAGACAAGCACGGGCATCAAGCGCACGCACGCGCTGACCGGTCCCGAAGCGATCGAGCACTATCTCCAGGCCGACGAGAAAGGCCGCCTGGTCCAGTCGCTCAAGTCGCATTTACCCAGCCGCACGCTCTCCGGCACCGAGGTCTTTGGACGCCGCTATCGGCTGGAAGACCTGATTGCGCGCATGCTGACCGACTTGCGCAAGAATGCCGAAAGGCGATTCCAACGCCCGGTAGAGTATGCGATGGTGGGGCGACCCGTTCGTTTTGTGGGGGCGGAGACGGACGACGATCAGGAGTTTGCGGTTGCACGACTGCGCGAAGCCTTTGCCCACGCGGGGATCGAGCGCGTGGACTTCGAGATGGAGCCGGTGGCTGCGGCATATGCCTATGAATCCAATCTGGACCACGATGAGTTGATCCTGATTGGCGATTTTGGCGGGGGCACCATCGATTTCTCCCTGCTGCGCGTGGGCCCCGGCGTCCGCCAACGCGGCCGGACCGCGAAGGATCTGTTGGGAAACGGCGGGGTAGGACTTGCCGGCGATGCATTTGACGCGCGCATCGTTCGGCGGCTGGTGTCGCCCGCGTTGGGCTCGAACTCCGAAGCCCGGTCTTTGAACAAACTGTTGCCCGCGGTCCCTGCCTGGATCTATGCCAACCTCGAGCGCTGGCACTATCTCTCCTTCCTGCGCACCAATAACGTGCGGGAGATTCTGAAGAGCGCGCGCAGCCGGGCGCTGGAGCCGGAGAAGATTCAAGCCCTGATCTCGATCGTCGACGACGATCTTGGGTACCAGTTGCACCAGGCGGTTCAGCACCTGAAGTTTGAGCTCTCGCGGTCGGACGAGGCGGAGTTCCGCTTCCGCGACAGCCCTCACCTGCCCAACATCGACCTGCGCATTCCGGTGAAGCGGACGGACTTCGAAACGTGGATCGAGGACGATCTGCAGACGATCGAAACATGTGTCGACGGCCTGCTGCGGGACTCCGGGATCGACGCGCGGTCAGTGGACCGCGTCTTCCTCACCGGCGGAACCTCGTTCGTTCCGGCGGTGCGCAGGATTTTTGCGAGCCGGTTTGGCGAGTCGCGCATTCGCAGCGGCAACGAGTTCACGTCTGTGGCGAGCGGTTTGGCCTTGCGCGCGGCTGAGGTGCTGGCGCAAGGTGCATAGGCACAGATTGCCTGGACGGCGCAAGCCAGACGCCCTGCGCAGGAATGCGGCCGCATTTCGCCGTCCCCATGCGCGTTGAACAGTGCCCCAACCTACGTAACCCCTTCTCAGCCGAAATCTGACCGGAGATCGCCCTGCATGCTCCCTCTCACCCGCGAAAAGTCGATACCATTGGGTATGGCACCTTCGGATTCCCCTTCCCTGCAGCCTATAACCAGGCGCGGCATCTTGAAAGCAGGCTGTGCGGGCGCCGCAGGGGTGGCGCTCTACAGCACGGCGGTGGCCCGCCACTGGATCGATGTGACGCGGCACAACGTTCCCTTGGCGGGCTTGGCAGAGAGCTTTGACGGCCTGCGCATCGTCCAACTCAGCGATATCCACATGGATGAGTTCACCGAACCGGTCTTCCTCCAGTATGTCGTGGATCGAATCAATCTCCTCGAGCCAGACGTGATTTTGATGACTGGCGATTTCGTGAGTTTTGACATTTCGACGAAAAAGTTTGCCATCGGTTCGGCATGGCAATGCGCGAATATCCTCACCGGTTTGAAGTGCAAACATGTCTTTGCCTCGCTTGGAAACCACGACGTGTTTGTGGATGCCGCAGAGGTGACTGCAGCCCTGACGGCGAACGGCATCCGCGTGTTGACGAATGCATCGGTTCCATTGGAGCGAGGCGGGGCAAGGATTTGGCTGGCGGGCGTGGACGATCCGGTCGAAGGGGAGCCAAACCCCGAGTTGGCCATCCCGGCTTCGATCCGCGGTCTGCCCAATGAACCAATCATCTTGATGTGTCATGCCCCGGATTACGCCGACGATTTGCTGCAACATCCAGCCGGGCATTCGGTGAGCCTGATGCTGAGCGGCCACACCCACGGAGGTCAGGTGCGCCTGCCCATCGTGGGCGCACTGCAACTGCCCGACCTGGGAAAGAAATACGTGGAGGGATGGTTCCGCTTCGGACCCATGCAACTGTATGTCAATCGAGGCATTGGGACGGTCGGTGTTCCGTTCCGGTTGGATTGCCCGCCGGAGATCACCCTGTTCACGTTGCGCGCTGCGTGAGCCATGCCATCGAGGCGGTGGTGGAGGTGCTCGGCCAAAACACGACTTTCGATGAATAGTGGATGAATTCAGTTTGGACGAGGCGAGCCGGATGCAAAGCCGGTCAGTGCGTGGCGCTGCCATGCAGGCTCGGCCGTGAGACAATTCCATCGTCGGTTCTTCCCTCCCAATTCCACGGTCGACGGATCACACTACGCATGGCAATTACCTCCCGCATACAGGACTTATTGTTTGGCAGGCCGCTCGCCACCAGCGAAGAGCGTGCGGAACATATCGGCCCCATCGCCGGTATTCCCATCTTCGGGCTCGACGCCTTGAGTTCCGCGGCATACGGCCCGGAAGCTGCTTTGACGCTGTTGATCCCGCTCGGCCTTCTGGGCGTGCACTTTATCGTGCCCATCAGCACGGCCATCGTCATCCTGCTGGCGATTGTCTTTTTCAGCTACCGGCAGACAATCGATGCCTATCCCCACGGCGGCGGCTCCTACACAGTCGCCTCGCAAAACCTGGGCGAAGGGGCGGGGCTGCTGGCGGCGGCGGCGCTGATGATCGACTACATCCTGACGGCGGCTGTGGGCATCTCTGCGGGTGTGGGCGCTCTGATTTCCGCAGTTCCAGGACTGCAGCCTTATACGCTGCAATTGTGCCTGGCTGTGCTCCTTATTCTGACCATTGTGAATATGCGGGGCGTGCACGATACGGGTGTCGTGTTCATGATCCCTACCTACCTGTTCACCGCAACGCTGCTGATCGTGATCGCCGTCGGAGCCTTCCAGGTGTTCCATACGGGCGGGCACCCGCACCCCGTCACACCTCTGCCTGCGCTGCCACCAGCCACAGCACTGGTAAGCGCTTGGCTGCTCCTGAAGGTATTTTCCTCCGGCTGCACAGCGATGACCGGCGTGGAAGCGGTGAGCAACGGTGTCATGGCGTTTCGCGAAGATACCCGCAAGAACGCGAAGATCACGCTCACCATCATCATTGCCCTTCTGACGGTTTTGCTGCTGGGAATTGCGCTGCTGTGCCGCTCCTACGGCATTGCCGCCACCAACCCCGACGGGCCGGGCTATGAATCCGTCCTTTCCATGCTCACGCGCGCGGTGATGGGCCACGGCTGGTTCTATTACCTCACCATTGCGTCTGTGCTGCTGGTCTTGGCCCTTTCGGCAAATACGGCATTCGCCGATTTCCCCCGTCTCACCCGCGCCATCGCGCTCGACAACTACATGCCGCACGTGTTTCTGCTCCGCGGGCGGCGGCTTCTCTATTCATGGGGCATATATGTTCTGGTGGCGCTTACGGCCGTGCTGCTTGTCGTCTTCGGTGGGGTGACCGATCGCCTGATTCCTTTGTATGCAATTGGCGCCTTCCTGGCTTTCACTCTCTCGCAGTCTGGAATGGTGATGCACTGGAAGCGCCAGGGCAAGGCGCGGCTACGCATGTTCGTCAACGGGCTGGGCGCATTTGCCACCGGCATTACCACGGTGGTGGTGTTGGTGGCCAAGTTTGTGGAAGGGGCGTGGGTGACCGCCCTGCTCGTTCTGGTGATGATCGTCCTGATGCGCGCTGTGAGACGCCATTACGATCGCGTGAACCGTGAAACCGCGCTTGACCGGCCGATCGTTCCGGCGGAGGTGACCGAGCCCATTGTCATTCTTCCCATCGACCGATGGAGCCGGATCACCGAAAAGGCGCTCAGCTTCGCACTCTCCATGTCCAACGATATTCGCTGCCTGCACGTCCAAACCGCCGAGGAACTGGACCCGATTTGCCAGGATTGGGAGAAGGATGTTGCGGCTCCCCTGCGCGCCGCGGGGAAGTGCGTCCCGAGGCTGGAGATTCTGCAATCGCCCTATCGCTACGTGCTGACCCCGGTGATCGAGTACATTTTGAAGGCCGAGCAGGAATCGAGCTTTCACAAGGTATGCGTTCTGGTACCGGAGCTCGTGGTACGGCATTGGTGGCAGAATCTTTTGCACAATCGCCGTGCCGACATGCTGAAAGTGATTTTGCTGCTCCGCGGCAACCGCCGCATCATTGTGATCAATATTCCGTGGTATCTGGAAGAAAACTGATCCAAAGGCATGACGTGTCTGGGAAAGCTGTGGTTACCTCACGAGCTGATTTGGGCGATCGGATTCCCTTTCTCTCCCTGGAGCGGTCAAAATGGAGAGTGGACCAAGGGAAATCCCAATGCATCGAGGGCGCGGAGCGCGGCAGGCCGGCAGGCCGAATCCGGCTTGCGGTCCCGGTCGCCTGGATGAGTGTGCTAGTCTTCGTTTTTTTACTTCCCGGCACACGCCTGCACGCACTTCAGGAACCAATCCAGGAATCGACCCAGGAGCCGGCCGCAGCGACTGCCCCCAACAGCCAAGATCAGGTACCCACCAATCGTGTCACCGTTCAGGGCGCTGTGCACAATGGCGCCACCGGCGTGCCGCTGCCCCGGGCACTGGTTGAGATCGAGGGCGACGCCGAGACCGGCACGTTGACCGACGGCGAAGGTCACTTCGAACTCCCAAACGTGCCCATCGGAGCACAGACAATCCGAGTCGCGAAACCAGGCTTTCGCGACCGCCCTTACGCCGCGGAAGAGAATGGACTGCAATCCGAGGGTCCGGCCCACAGCGTCATGGTGTCCGCGCAGATGCCTGGGCTCAACTTCGCGCTGACGCCGGACAACGCGATTCATGGGCGCATCGAACTGTCGTCAGGCGATCCCGCGAGTGCTTTCACAGTGATCCTGCTCAAGCGCCTGGTTCGATTCGGCCGCGAAGTGTGGGCGATGGAGTCCAATGCCCGCACCAACGGGGACGGTGCGTATCGTTTTGGCGGGCTCCCGGACGGGGTGTATGCCCTGCTGACGCAACCGGCTCTGGAGAGCGAACCCGCGGTAAACGGGGTGACCACGAGCAGCGCTTCCAACGTAGCGCGCAGCGGGTACGCCAGTGTGTTTTATCCGGAGGCGCGCGACCTTGCTGGAGCTTCGCTGATCCGGCTTTCCGGAGGCACCCAGGCGGAAGCCCATTTCTCCCTCGCCCTCGAACCGTTTTATGCGGTAACGGCGTTTGCCGCTCCAGCAGGGCGCACCGGCGCCAACCCCAGGGCTGCGGATCCATCTGCTTACGCCGCCAGCCTGTTTGACGCATCGGGACAGATCCTTCCCTACACCGCTCAATACGACGGCCCGACCCGTAGCCTGCAGGCGAACTTGCCGAACGGGAACTACATGATGCTGGTGCATGGAGGAGGAGACAATCGCGGGACGGAGTTGGGAGGCTTCGTATCTGGGCTGACCGAGCTGACCGTCAATGAAGCGGGACTCGGCGTAAATGGCGGCCGCGGGATTGCCGGCGCGGCGGAGTTCACGGTGTCCGGCCATCCCGTTACTGGACTGCATATCCCCCTGGGGACGCCACAACAGGCAACCGTGCATTTGCGATTCCTGCACAGCACGGATTCCTCCAACACCACCGCTCTCTCCGCCGCGCAAAACGCACAACCGGTCACTTTGAATATCGATGAGGCTAACGGCGCGCCATTGAACAGCTCGGAGAATATCTGGTCGATGAATGCCCGTTCCGATGCCATCACCTTTTCTGCCCAGCCCGGCGCCTATTGGCTGAGTGCGGTGGTACAAGCCAAAGGCGTTTGCGTGGGCTCCTTCAACGCAGGCGGCGCCAACCTGGCGCGCGAGCCTCTCACTCTGAGCATGACGACCGCTCCGCCGCCGATGGAACTCACGCTGCGCGACGACTGCGGCACGCTCAGCCTGCAGCTACCCGGAGCCCTCGCCTCTTTCCTGCCCGGCGACGAGCCTTTTTATACCGTCTACGTAGTGCCAGACTTTGACACGATCCAGGATGTTCCGCCGATGACGGTCCACCCCTCCTCGGGGCCCACCCTTACCGTCGACGGGCTGGCCCCTGGGAGCTATCACGTTTACAGCTTTGACTCACCGGTGCGCCTTGCCTATCGCGACCCAGCCGCATTAGCCGCGCTGGCCACCGCGGGACAGCAAGTGACCGTGAGCGCCGGAGTCGCCACCAACGTTGTTTTGGAGGGCCTGGAGCGGTGATACGAATGAGGATGCGAGGGACGATCCGCGCAGGTTTACCCGCCGTACCGGTGCGTCGATGCGCGATCCTTCTCCTGTGCTCGGCGCTTTCGCCGCTCAATACGCAGAGCCCTGCCTGCGCGCAAGCTCCAGTCCATCCCACTGCCCGTGGCGAATCTCTTTTCCGCATCGCGGGTACGATTGTGAATGCGGCCACGGGAGAGCCGATTCGTAGAGCCAGCGTGGCGGCGCTTGCCGAGGAGGACAGCCACACCATCGAGGCTGTCGAGTCGGACGGAGACGGCCATTTCGTGCTCGATCGACTCCCTGCCGCCAAGTACCAGCTCACCGCCTCCAAGCGCGGATATCGGACAGCGTTTTACGATGAGCATGGCGAGTACAACTCGGCCATTGTGACCGGCCCAGGCCAGAACACCGAGAAGTTGACTTTCCGCTTGAGTCCCGGCGGAATCATCCGGGGAGTTGTCCTTACCGACGGCGGCGAAGCGGTGGAAAACGCGCGCGTTTTGTTGTTTCTGCGATCGCACGACGGCAAACCCGGTGCGCGGATTACCCAGTCGGACACCGCATCGACCGACGACACCGGAGCCTACGAATTTGACGACCTGGCCGCGGGCGAGTATCTGCTCGCCGTCAGCGCCGAGCCCTGGTATGCGCTGCACCGCTCTGCCCAGCGAGGGCGCAAACGCGGCTCCGAAGCAGTGGGCGCCGCGGATCCTTCAGCAGCCCTCGACGTCGCCTACCCCGTCACTTATTTCGACTCGAGCACAGATGAGGGTTCAGCCACCCCGATTGTCATCACCGGAGGGAGCCGCGTGCAAGCCGACATCAACCTGCATGCGGTTCCCGCCGTGCGGATCGAGGTCGACACGCCGCGCAAAGGCAACGGATCCGCAGGGCGAGCCGAGTTGAGGCAAATGGTCTTCGGGACCGTCGTCAGCGCGGTGAGCGCCGGTTTCCTCGACGCAATGGAATCGGGTAGCACCGAGTTCACCGGCGTCGCTCCCGGACATTACGAGTTGGCGCAGGGAGACCCTCCCCGCGTGGCGGAGCTGGACGCCACGGCCAGCATGCAGGTCGATCCCTCCCTGGGTACGCCGACCGTGTCTGTCCATGGCTCGTTGAAGAACTCTTTCGGTGCATCGTTAACCGACGACTGCTCACTCGTGCTCGAGTCGTCCGATGCAGCCCGCCACCAGGATCCAATCCAGACACCCTGTATCCGAGGCGGGTTCAGCTTTTCAACCGTTCCGGCGGGTGGCTGGCTGCTGTCCGCCGAAAGTGGAGGCAGGCCGTTGCCGATCTCGTCGATCTCTGTCGACGGTCGACCCCATCGCGGAAACAACCTCTCGGTCCGCGACCGGGGACTTTCCCTTGTGGTGAGCGTCTTGCAAGCGGGCATGCGCGTGGAAGGCTTTGCGCGCCGAGACGGCAACGGGGTGTCGGGCGTAATGGTGGTGCTCGTTCCGTCCGACATGGTCAACCTGAGCGGCATGATCCGGCGCGATCAATCCGACTCTGATGGGAGCTTCGCTCTCCGCGATGTGGCGCCCGGGCAATACACCTTGGTTGCGATTGACGATGGTTGGACGCTGGACTGGGCCGATCCGCACGGGCTCCAGCGCTATCTTCCGGGCGGGATGCCCGTCACAGTATCAGAGAGATCGGGCAAAACGCTGATTCTTCCCTCCCCTGTCCCGGTGCAGAGCCGTTGACAAGTAGGCTAACCGAGCCGCGAACGGCTCGCTAAACTTCTTCGAAGCGGGGGGGAGAAGGTAGTCTATGAAGGTACAGATTTTCCATCTGGGCGCTGCTCGCAGTTTTACGGTCGCGCTGCGCCCATTGCCACGTAAGCCCCGCAAGGTGTTGAGGAGAGTTCCACGTTGAAGAGGATGTATTCGTTTCCGATGCTGGCCGTCATCTCGGCCGCACTGCTGCCTCTGGCAGCCATCAGCCAAGTTTCCAAGACGGGCGGTTCCGGCCCGGTAGACGAGACTGAACGCACGTACAAGTACCAGGTGTATGGCGGCTACGGCTACACCAGTCTGAACCAGGTCAACCAGTCGCGCTACGGTCTGCAGGGCTTCAACGTTGCGGTGACGCGCAATTTCGGACGCTATTTTGGCTTGACTGCGGAGGGGGACTACTACAAGTGGGCGTTGGCTTCCGGAAACCCCGGCACGCCTTCGGTTCAGTCTGTCTTGTTTGGACCGGAACTCCATGCCAATTTATACGGCAAGGTGGGCGGCTTTTTTCATGGGCTCCTGGGCGGCGAGCATAGCGCAGGCGAGCACCAGACACCCAACATCTCCTTCGCGGGCGGTTTGGGCGGCGGCCTGGAATACAGCCTGAGCCCGCGGCTTTCGCTGCGTGCCACAGGCGACTACATCGGGGCTTCTTTTTCGCTGGTAAACAACACCTCCCAATTGGCCAATTCTCCCCACAAGACGTGGAATTCGCGCGCTGGGTTTGGAGCGGTTTACCGCTTCTGAAGGGATTCTGCCTGCTTGGTTTGAACAAGATAGCCTGGTTAAATCGCGAAGCAAAAGGCGCGCGCTCACTGCGGACGTATTTTTGCGACCCATGCATTTGCCGAATTCACGGGTCGCTCAACCCTCTTCGGCCTCGCGGAGCTTGGAGATGACCGTGAAATCTTCGAGCGTGGTGGTGTCGCCCTTGATTTCGCCATGCGTGGCCAGTTCCCTGAGAAGCCGCCGCATGATTTTGCCGGAGCGCGTCTTGGGCAGCTGCTCAGTGAAGCGAATGTCGTCTGGCCGCGCCAGGGATCCGATTTCTTTTGAGACCCACTTGCGCAACTCGTCCTTCAGCTCGTCGCTGGGGTAGTTGCCGCTCTCGAGCGAAACGAACGCAGAGATCGCCTGCCCTTTCAGTTCGTCCGGGCGACCCACGACGGCGGCTTCAGCCACTTTGGGATGCGCCACCAGCGCCGACTCCACTTCCATCGTGCCCAGGCGGTGGCCGCTGACATTGATCACGTCGTCTACGCGCCCCATCAGCCAAAAGTAGCCGTCCACGTCCTGGCGGGCTCCATCGCCGGTGAAGTAACAGCCGGGCACATCGCTGAAGTAGGTCTTTTGATAGCGTTCGGGATCGCCGTAGACGGTGCGCGCCATGGAGGGCCAGGGCTTGCGCACGACCAGTAGACCGCCATGGCCGGCCGGGACAATGTGTCCATCTTTGGAGACGACCTCCGGTTGAATGCCGAAGAACGGGCGCGTGGCGGAGCCCGGCTTGGTGGGCACGGCACCGGGGATCGGCGCGATGAGGATAGCTCCGGTCTCCGTCTGCCACCAGGTGTCGACGATTGGGCAGCGGTTGTGCCCAATCTTCTCCCGGTACCACATCCATGCTTCTGGGTTGATGGGCTCGCCGACGGTGCCGAGCAGTCGGAGCGAACTGAGATCGTGTTTCTCGACGTGCTGGTCGCCCCACTTGATAAAGGCGCGAATGGCCGTGGGGGCGGTGTAAAAGATAGTGACCTTGTGGTCGTCGACGATCTTCCAGAATCTCGAAAAATCCGGCCAGTTGGGCGCGCCTTCGTACATGAGCACGGTGGCGCCGTTTTGTAGCGGCCCGTAGACGACATAAGAGTGGCCGGTCACCCAGCCGATGTCGGCCGTGCACCAGTAGATGTCCTCGTCCTTGAGGTCGAAGACATACTTCGATGTGAGATACGTTTGCACGGAATAGCCGCCGGTAGTATGCACCAGCCCCTTGGGCTTGCCGGTGGTTCCGGAGGTGTAGAGAATGTAGAGCGGATCCTCGGAGTCCTGCTCGGCCGGGGCACAATCGGGAGCAGCCGCGGCCATCAGATCATGCCACCAGTGGTCGCGGCCTTCCACCATCTTGATGGGCGACCCGGTCCGCCTGTAGACCACCACATGCTTCACCGTGGGGCAAGCATTCATCGCTTCATCCACGGTGGCTTTCAGCTTGATCTCGCCGCCGCGCCGGTAGCTGGTGTCCTGGGTGAGAATCGCCACGCAGGCGGAATCGTTGACGCGATCGGCAATGGCGTTGGCTGCGAATCCACCGAAGATGACCGAATGGACCGCACCAATGCGGGCGCAGGCAAGCAGGGCGATGGCCAACTCCGGCGTCATGCCCATGTAGACCGCAACGCGGTCACCTTTTTGAATGCCGAGATTCATGAGCGCGTTGGCGAACTTCTGCACTTCGACGTGCAACTCCGCGTAGGTCAGGCGGCGGACTTCGCCCGGCTCTCCTTCCCAGATGATGGCGGTCTTGTCGCGCCGTGCTCCCAGAGCGTGGCGATCGACACAGTTGTAACTCAGGTTTAACTTGCCACCCACAAACCATTGAGCCCAGGGCAGATTCCAGTCGAGAACTTTTTCCCACGGCTTGAACCAGTGCAGCTCGGTGGCTGCCTCAGCCCAGAAGCTCTCCGGATCTTCGATGGACTTTTTATAGAGGGCCTCATATTCGTCGAGACTCTTGATGTGAGCCTTGGCGCTGAACTCCGGGGGGGGCGGAAAGACGCGATTCTCCCGCAGAGTGGAGTCGATGTCCTGGTCGGCGAGTATCGGAACGGGCAATGAAGACATATGAACTTTCCTTCTGGGGAAGATGCGCTGGAGCGAGAACCGCCCTGCCGGCACGCACCATGCCCGCACCCAACGCGTGGAAGTCACTTTAAAGGGATCGGCATAGACTCGGCAAGCGAGCAGCTTCAGCCCGAACCCGCATGAAGGCAGAATAGATCACAAGACAAATTGCGGACACCGAAACTTTGCGGAGGCGACCGCTGCAGACTTCAGCAATTCAAACGGGGATAGAATGATTGTGGGCGAGAGGAGCGGGGATCTGAAAGCCCCGCGCCAATCCAGCGAGGAAGCCGACCCATGCTTCTGGAACTCCTCAGACCGCTCTCCTTTTTGCTGAGCATCCTGTCGCTCTACCCCGTGATGATGAACGCTTTTTTCGTGCCTGGAATCCGCTGGGAGGAACGCTTGTGGATGGCGCTTCTGCGGGTTGGATTCGCAGGGTGCGTCTGTTTCTCCAGCGGGATCCTTTATTCCTGGCCGACCCACGTTCCCGGGTTCCAGACCGAGCCACTCCTTTCCACTTTGCCCATCCGGCTGTTTTTCTGGACCGTCCTCGGCGTAGCCCTCCTCTTCGCTCTTTCCTGGTACCTCGATGTCTACTATGTCCCCTGGGCGCGGCGCGATTGCTGCCGGCTCTGAGCTCCGAGTGTTCGATGCGTCCGCAAACCCCGCGTATGTCCTCCGCGAGCGACCACGCCCTTGGATTGTTCCATCCAACTGGACGGCGTAAGATCATGGAATCATGACGGATAAGGCCGCACAATCCGTGGAGACATCGCTGCGCGGTTCGGTCCTGGTCCTGCTGCAGTTCGACGTGGCGGAGGCCATTCGGCTGGACAAGCTCCAGGAGCTGATCCGCGCCCGCACCGTGCAGCAGCCCAGCCTGAAGCACCCAGCCCCGGGGTACGTCCGTTATCAAAGGCCCCCGGTCGTGGTTCCACTGGACACGTTAATCCTGGAGAGCGGCGAGCGCCTTCAGGGCGAAATCAAGTATTACGACTACGGCGTCGTGAGCGTGGTGTACGAGCTTCCGTTTGCAGACGGATGGAGCAAGCTGATCCGGTTGGCCAGCCGCTGGGTGTGGGATGTGGACTTTGCCGCCCAGGCTACCGCGATTGTGCGGAGCAGCCTGGATCGCGCGGCGCCCGCGCTGGTGAAGCCCTACAAGGAATGGCTGAGCGAAGACTACCTGATCTTCCATGCCCGTGAGATCGATGGCAACCCGTCGGTAGCCGATCTCATTCAGCAACAGGGGGCGCGGATCGCCCAAGTGGTGCGCGGCGACACCGGGCAACTTGCCGAGAGCGAAGTCAACGAGGTGCTGCAGTCGCGCATCTCCTACTACGCCAATGACCTCACTGTGATCGGCTGGAACGCAGCCTTTCTCTACGATTCAACCACTGGCGCGGAGACCGCCATCCAGCTGCTGGAGTATGCCAACTCGCAGTTGCTGGAGTTCCGCCACTACGACGATCTCCTGACCGCGGAATTGGAGCGCGTCTACAAGCTGGTGGACGAGGGAACGGGCGTCTTCGCACAGTGGCGGCTGGCGCGCTCCGCAACCGCGCTGCATACCGTTTTACTCGATGTGGCGGAGCTAACCGAGCACTCCGACAATGCCATCAAATTCTTGAGCGATATGTTCTCTGCGCGCCTCTACCGGCTGGCCGCCTTGAAGGTCGGCGTGCCCGACTACAAAGACCTCGTCACCCGCAAGGTTCACACCGCGGAGGAGCTCTATCGCTTCATGGTGGACCAGTTCAACCAGAGCCGCGCGTTCTTTCTGGAACTGACGGTGGTCATTATCTTGGTGATCGAACTGGTGTATCTGTTCAAAGGCAAGCTGTTCTGAACAGCGGCAGTGACGGTTCAATCGCACACCGGGACTCCAACATCGATCGCTCAGGCGCTGTACCGCTTCTGGTGCCAGATCCAGGCGGTGCGAACAATATCGTCGAGCTTGCTATATGCCGGCTTCCAGCCCAGCTCGCGGATGGCCTTCGCAGAGCTCGCAACCAGCACGGCGGGATCGCCGGCGCGGCGCGGCTCAACCACGGTTGGGATGGGATGGCCGGTCACGCGGCGCGCCGATTCAATGACCTCGCGCACACTGAAGCCTTGCCCATTGCCCAGATTGAAGACCAGCCGGTGCTTCGCACTATCCTCGTTCTCGAGAGCCGCCAGCGCCAGGAGATGGGCCTCCGCCAGGTCGGAGACGTGAATGTAGTCGCGAATGCAGGTTCCGTCCGGAGTCGGGTAGTCTTCGCCGAAGATTTTGATGGAGGCACGCCGACCCAAGGCTACGTCGAGAACAAGCGGAATCAGATGGGTTTCCGGGGCATGGGCCTCGCCCCGCGTGACGCCGTCGGGCCCCTCCGGCGCGCCGGCAACGTTGAAGTAGCGCAAAGACGCGGAGCGCAACCCGTGGATGCGGTGCATCCAACCCAGCATCTGTTCGACAATCAACTTCGATTCACCGTAGGCATTGGTCGGCTGAAGCTTCGCATCTTCCTCGATGGGAACCTTCTCCGGCTCGCCGTAAACCGCCGCGGTCGAGGAGAACACCAGCCGCCGGGGTCCGTGCGCCAACATGGCCTCCAGCAACGTCAACGTCGAAGCCGTATTGTTGCGGAAAAAAGCCTCCGGCCGCACCATGGACTCGCCCGCTTCAATCAGGGCAGCAAAGTGCAAAACACCGTCAAAAGGCTCACCTTGTTTCGTGGCTGAAATGAAAAGACTTTCCAGGGCGGCACGATCCGCCAAATCGCCATGAACAAACTCCACTCCGGGCGGCAGCAAATCCTGCCGAGAATGCCCTAGATTATCGAAAATAATAGCTTTATGGCCCTTTGCCGCGAGCAGCGCTGCAACTGTTCCACCGATGTACCCCGCCCCGCCGACGACCATGATCTTCATAAAAATAACAACCCCTTCCGCGCGCAATTTGGTTAAACTTGAGTCTATTACAATAGGGCGAGTTCGGACGCCAGCTTGAGCCGGTCCCGCACGCCACTTCGGTGGCTTGTCCCCATGGTCTTCGACCCGCTGCTTCCTCGCCGCGCATAGCACCGTTGCTTGGCTCCCTGGTACTGTGAACCCCGACAGGCTCGGTTGTGACCAAAAAGGGGGATTGCCGGTACCTGTTGAATGGCCTTGGATATTACTTAAGGAGCAAGTGCGTGCAAAAGGCATTCGCAACCAGGAGATCGAAGTGTGCGATCGATACGACCCTTCTTTGTGGCGAGCGGTCTGCCGGTCCTGTGCACTCGCAGCGGAAACCGAAAGCCGGTTGTGGCGAACAGTCCCCCCGAGCCGCCCTCTCCGGCAGCGGAGTCGACTGTATCAAGACGGCGCACCGGGAACACAGGACTGCCATAGATTTGCACAGTGCCTGAATGCTGCAAGTTTCCAGCCGATAGTCAGCGTGACGAAGGAAACAACGTCTCACCAAATTGGATAATTACGAGGACTGATTGAATGGCCACTGCGGAAAGTGCGACGTACACCCCAGGAAGAACCAACTTTGGCTTGCTTCCCGAGCCGGAGCGAAGCCCTGCCTCGTTCTTTACCAGTTTGGCGATTAACGGACTGATTGTCTTGATCGCTATCTACCTTGGCACCCAGGTCAAAAAGCTGGTGGAGCACAAATACGAAGAAACCGTGTTGATTATCCCCACCACACCCCCTCCCCCGCCGGTGAAAGTAAAAATGCCGGAATTGCCGAAGATCACGCCCCCGGAAGCTCCCAAGCTTGAGGTCAAGCTGGATACGCCAAAGATTCAGATGCCCAAGCCGGAACCGAAGCCGGAGCCCAAGCCGATCCAGATGGAAGCCAAGGTCGACGTGCCGGTGATCAAGGCCGCCAAGCCTTCGATTGTTCTGGCGCCTCAGCCCAAGGCGGCGATGGCAGCGGCCATGCCCGCGCAGAACGCAGCGGTGAAGGCCTCGACGCAGCAGGTACACCTAGGCGATACGTTCGGCGTAACACCGAATCCCAATGCGAATCGACCCGCCACGGTGGCAGCCATCGGCAACCCGTATGGTGGATTGCAGGGACCCGCGGTCGCTCCCCATGGAGTGGTGGGTTCGACAGGCATTGGCAATAGTGTGAAGCCCGGCTCGAACGCGGGCGTTGTGGGTAAAGTCGCTTCGGCGGGGTTGCCCGGTGGCATCGCTTCCTCGAATTCACCCGTGGGCAAGGTCGGCTCGGTCGGGATTCCGGCCGCCGTCGCCAGCGCTCCCGTCGCCCAGCTGACAGCCACACCCCAGTTCACCAGCATTGAGGTACTCTCCAAGCCGCCGGTGCAATACACGAGCGAAGCGCGTCAGCTCAAGATCCAAGGGGATGTGGTTCTACGCGTTACATTTACCGCCGCCGGACAGGTTTTGGTGCAAGGAGTGACACGTGGCCTGGGGCACGGATTGGATGAAGAGGCAAAGCGCGTCGCGTCCTTGATCCGTTTCAGGCCTGCGACCAAGAATGGGCAGCCGGTCGACTCCACGACCACCATCACCATTACGTTCCAGCTGGCATAGTAGTAGCATGGAAGTTACGTAAGTAACGCCCGTGCAAGCATGCTTGGCATCGACCCCCAATGCGATGCAACCGGATTTTTACAGGAGTCATACATGAAGTTTTGGAAGATTGCCCTCTCTTTGCTGGCGATGAGTTTGGGTACCGCTTCGGCATTTGCCAAGAAGGAGCCGAAGTACGAGGCGGTTCATCCTCTCACACCCGAACAGTCGGCGCTCGTCGACCGAGCCATCTCGCAGGAGAAGGTACTGATTCAGGCGATCCGCAAGCGGACACCGCTGGTGGAGACCTACATCCAAAACACCAAGCCCGATGTGAAGCTGTACATGGTGCCGGTTGAAGACCAGTACATGCTGAGCCGCGTGGACTTCGCCAAAGGCTTCGTGGATAAGGGCTTTACCGACCGCGCCGTAAAGCAGGGCAAGGGCGCGAAGGGGTTCTTCAAAGGCTCGTTTGAGGCGTTGACCGGTCTGAGCAAAGCGTTGGGCCTGGAAAAGTTTACGTATAACCCCAACGGCTTCATGCAGATGATGTTCCTGGACCCGACCGGATTCGACAAGACGCACTACGAGTTCAGCTACGTGCGCCGCGAGTTCCTTGGTTCGGTACGCACCTCGGTTTTTGACGTGCACCCGAAGGTCAAGGGCATGGGCCGTTTCTTTGGTCGCATCTGGGTAGAAGATCAGGACGGCAACGTGGTGCGCTTCAACGGCACCTATACCGGGCCGAACGCCGAAGACTCCAGCAAATACTACTTTCACTTCGACAGCTGGCGCATGAATGTACAGCCGGGCGAGTGGTTGCCGGTGGCCGTATACGTGGAAGAGACGACGCGTATCGAAGGTCAGAAGACGGTTGGCCTGAAGGCGCAGACGCACTTCTGGGGCTACAGCCTGAAGCTGCCCACTCGCGACAGTGAAAACGTCAGCGTAAAGGTCGACGACGCGGTGGACACCAGCGGCGACTCGCAGGATGTGGGCCCGCTGCAGGCTTCGCGCGCCTGGGTCACACAGGCGGAGAACAACGTCATCGACCGCCTGGTGGAAGCCGGCCTGGTTGCGCCGCTCAACCCCGATCCAAATGGCTACGAGCACAAGATCCTCGACCAGATTGTGATCAACCTGCAAGTGCCCAACAACCTGGCCTTCACCGATGCGATTCACACCCGGGTGCTGCTGACCGATACGATCGAGGCCACCACGGTGGGGAATACCATCCTGATCTCGAAGGGCCTGATCGATTCGCTGCCCAACGAGCCGGCCATCGCATCCGTGATTGCGATGGAACTGGCGCACATCGCCATGGGCCATCACATTGACACGCGCTATGCCTTCAATGATCGGCTGATGTTCCCCGATACAGCCACGTTTCAGCGCATTGACATGTACCACACCGACCACGACCAAGCGGAAGCCGCCAAGCGCGCCATGGAGTACCTGCAGGCCTCGCTTTACAAGGATCAGCTCCCCGACGCAGGCCTTTATTACGCCCAGCTTGTGGACCGCGAGAAGCCCCTCAAGCAGCTGAACACGCCCAAGCTCGGCGACAGCCTGCTCAAGATCGACGGCACGCCGTGGATGGCTGAACTGCAGCATATGTCTCCCAAGCTGAACTGGGACGACTTGGCGCAGCGACCGGCTTTGCCGCTGGGCAGCTGGTTGAAAACCGACCCCTGGGACGACAAGGTGCACCAGCTCAACGCCAAGATCTACGCCTACATGAACCCCCGCGACAAGATGCCGTTCGAGGTGACGCCGATCTTCTACAAGCTGCAGCGCTATGACGCAGCCGCGGCAGCCGCGGCTGTGGCCGCCCCGGCCCCTGGAGCTGCCGGGACAGCGCCGGCTGCGCCGCCTGCCGCCGACCCCAATGCCCAGCCGAACGCTCCTGCCGCAAATGGCACTCCCGACCAGGCTCCTCCCGCGCCCCAGCCGCAGGCCAGCCAGCCTGCAGCGGGCGACGGAGCGTCTGCAAAAACGACAACTCCCGTGACGACGCCCAGTGCACAGTAACGTCTAAGCGAAGAAAGCAAACCGAAGGCGGATTTCCGTTTTCGGTTTGCGAGTTCATGAGCTTGCCCCATTCAACTTAAGAGCGGAACCTCCGGATTGGACGTGGCGCGTGTCGAAGCAATTCTCAAAGATGATTCGATTCACTCTTTTCTTTTCGCTTTCGCTGCTTGCTCTCGGCGTGCGGATGGTCTCCGCGCAAGTTGCGCCTTCGGCGTATGACAAAGGGATCTCGATCACCGCAGGAGGCGAGGCTTCCGCCTTTCAGCCTGACTATGCGGGTTTTGGCGTCCCACAAACCGCAACCAATCGACTGTACGGTATCGGCACATTTGTCGACGTAAAGTTCACCCCGTGGATCCAAATCGAGGCGGAGGGCCGGTGGCTGAACTTCAACCAGGCAGACGGCATCTACGAGACCAATTACCTCATCGGCCCGAGACTGCCGATCTACAAGCTCCGCTTCTGGCGGGCAACGCCCTATGGCAAGGTGCTGATCGGGTACGGGCGGCTCAACTTCGAGAACGGCAACGGCTGGGGACGGTACACGGCTCTCTCCTTTGGCGGCGGTCTGGACATCAAGATGACCAGACGCATCAATCTGCGCCTACCCGACTTCGAATACCAGAGCTGGCCCTCATTCTCCGAGGGCGGGGCAAAGACCTACAACCTGGCTCCCTACGGATTGAGCGTGGGCGTTTCGTACCGGATCTTCGGGGTGCGCTAGGAACCGCACTTCGGGGAGACCCGATCTCAGGCTTCACTTACGCAGAGAAGTCTGGAGTTCGAGAATCTGTAGCTGGACCTGCTTGACTTCTTTGAGCAAATCAACCTTGCTGCGGTTCACACGGTATCCGACCTCATTCACTGCACCGATGAAGAAGAACACTGCCATGACCTCGAGAACAATCGTGCGGTCCGTGTAGAGCTTCTGGCCCCACGGCGAATTTGCCAGTACGAAGAAAGCCATTCCAATCCATGTAAATGCTCTGGCCGTCACTTTGTCCCAGACCAAGGCTCGTTTCGGCAGAACTTTGAGGTGAACCGAAGTCTGAAATGGACCCGGCGTTTCAGCTCAGACCATGAAAGGGCAACAGTGGCCCCTTCGGCTGTACCTCGGAATGACGCTGCAAGGTCCGGGTTTGACAGTGTCTTTCGCAGATGGCTGTTCGATTGGGATGCGGCAGTAATAGACCTTGCCGATTGACGTCCGAGGTTTCCCACCCTTCCGCAAAACGCGCGGAAGGATGGGGCACGGGGCATACGCTGCCAACAAGACGTTCAATGCTGTGAGCAAAACAACAGGGTCATTCACCGAGGCGAATGACCCTGTTGTTTGAATGAATTTCGCACCGGCGGCGGATGGCGGCGAAGCCGCGGCTGCTCCATGCAATGGTTAGGCGGGCGAGGGTGAGCCCTCCGGGAAACCGGGGCCGCTGCGGGTTTCCGGTTTGAGCACCTGCTGCGGGCTTCCGCCGCCGGTGTCGCTGGGCGAGGCCAGTACAGAGCGCAGCGGAGGCAGTTCCCGTCCTTCGATCAACATCTTCACTTCGTCCGCATCGATGGTTTCGCGCTCAAGCAAAGCGGCAGCGATGCGGTGCATCGCGTCCGAATGACTTTCCACAAGGGCGTGCGCCGACTGGTAGGCTTCATCGATCAAGCGCCGCACTTCCAGGTCGATCTGCCGCGCTGTCTCTTCCGAGAAGTCGCGATGCTGCGCGATCTCGCGCCCGAGGAAGATCTGCTCTTCCTTCTTGCCGAAGGTCAACGGCCCGAGGCGGCTCATGCCGTACTCGCAGACCATGCGGCGGGCAAGATCGGTGGCCGACTCAATGTCGCTGCCGGCGCCGGTCGACATCTGGTTGAGGAAGATCTCCTCCGCCACCCGACCACCGTAGGCGATAGCCAGGTTGGATTCCAGATACTCGCGGGTGTAGTTGTGGCGGTCTCCGGGAAGGAAGACCGTCACGCCCAACGCCATGCCACGCGGAATGATGGTGACCTTGTGGATGGGGTCGGAGTGCTCGCGCAGGAACGAGACCAGCGCATGACCGGCTTCGTGATACGCGGTCACCCGCTTCTCTTCCTCGGTCAACAGCATCGACTTCCGCTCGGCGCCCATCAGGACCTTGTCCTTGGCCAGTTCGAAGTCGTACATCGTGACTTGCTTGCGGTTCATACGGGCAGCGTTCAGCGCGGCTTCGTTGACCATGTTGGCCAAATCGGCGCCGCTGAAGCCCGGTGTTCCACGAGCGAGAACATTAAGATTGGTGTCGTCCGAAACGGGCACCTTCTTCACATGCACCCGAAGCACTTCTTCGCGGCCACGCACATCCGGAAGACCGACCACCACGCGGCGATCAAATCGGCCAGGACGGAGCAAGGCAGGATCGAGTACGTCGGGGCGGTTGGTGGCGGCGACAAGGATCACGCCGTCGTTGGACTCAAAGCCGTCCATCTCGACGAGCAACTGGTTGAGGGTCTGCTCGCGCTCGTCGTGTCCACCGCCGAGACCGGCGCCGCGATGGCGGCCCACTGCGTCGATTTCGTCGATGAAGATGATGCACGGCGCGTTCTTCTTGCCCTGCTCAAACAGGTCGCGCACACGGCTTGCGCCGACGCCGACAAACATCTCGACGAAGTCGGAGCCGGAGATGGAGAAGAACGGCACGTTGGCTTCGCCAGCAACAGCGCGAGCCAGCAAGGTTTTGCCGGTTCCCGGAGGTCCCACGAGAAGCACGCCCTTGGGAATGCGTCCGCCCAGCTTTTGGAACTTCTGCGGCTCGCGGAGGTACTCGATGATCTCTTTCAGCTCTTCCTTGGCTTCGTCGACACCGGCTACATCTTTGAAGGTGACTTTCTTCTGCTGCATGGAGAGCAGGCGAGCGCGGCTCTTGCCGAACGACAGCGCCTTGTTGCCGCCCGATTGCATTTGCCGCAGCATGAAGAACCAGATGGCTCCAAGCAGGACGAACGGGCCGATGTTGATAAGCAGCGGGATCAGAATGCTGTTCTGGGGCGGCTTGATATTGGTGTTGACCTTGGCAGCGCGCAGCTCTTTGGTTAGGCTGTCGACCAGGTTGGTTGAGATGGTGGTGTGGAACTCATCCTTGGCGCCCTTCAAGTGCCCGTGCACCTCATCCCCTTGGATCGTGGCGTCCTGGAGCTGCTGAGCCTCAATCTTGTCGAGCAGATCGGAGTAACCCAGTTCCTGGGCCTTGCCCATGCTCGAGCCCCTCTGCACCACGGTCCACAGCAGCATGAGGCAGACCAAGATAAACACCCAGAACATGATCGTTTTAACGGTCGAATTCACCAGGACTCCTTTTTCCCGGCGGGGGCAATCCAGACGCTGGACTTGCCCGTCCGCCCACCGACACCCGTCTACAGAAACTTAGACGTTCAAAACCTGCCCAAAGTCGCGAAAGTGCACTGCTCGTGATCCGCCAGCACAAGCGGGCGACCGCACTGTTGACGAGTATTTCAAATTGTACTCCCTGAATAGAAGAACGGGAACCTTACCACTGCCGATTCCTATCCGGCCTCAGAGGCATCCGAATCCCTCGAATGGGGTACTTCGATGCCGCTCGAATGGGCGGGTGCCGGTTCGGCTTCCAGACCCGTCACCGACACGGAGATTCCCGTTTCAGGCTCGAGCTCCACACCCTTCATCCAGATGATCTTTTCGGCCACTTCCAGGACCGGCCAGCAGGTCCGGGCACTGCCCGTAATCCGCAGACGCTCCAGTACTTCCTTCACCTTGTGCGGGCCGCTGGAATAGCGCAGGCACACCCGGTCTCCAGGCTTCCAGTTACGCAAGTTCGCGGTGCGGGGTTGACCGGTTTGATCCCCGCTCACCGGCGAATAATCTGAGACCTCGATCTTGAGCCGAATTCCAAAGGCTTTCGCCTCGATCTCACCCGGAATGGTCAAGGCGTACGACGCGGCAGCCCCTGCGGAAGTGGCTTGAACCGGCGAGACGGTCAAGCGGAGTTCGCGAGGGGTCCGTTCGGCACGAAGGCCCTGGGGCAATTCTCGCTTTTGGCCCGCGCGGCCTTCACTGGCCAGGTGGCGAATCGCCTCCGTGGAGGGGAAATCGAGCGATATACCCAATTGGCAGGCCGCGTGGCGGAGCAAACGGCGCTGCAAGGCCGGATGGAGAGCGCGCAGCCGCTGCGCGTCCAGGGCAAGTCCCTCCCCTGCGCTTCGGCCGCCACCGCGCACAGGCTTGCCCTGCATGACGATCTGCGGTGCAACCCCCGCCAGTTCCGCCTGCCACCAGTCCTCTTCCTCCCGGGCCAACTCCGCCATCTGGGCAAAGTGCTCTTGAATCCGAGGGTTCCATCCCTCCAGCAGCGGCACTAATTGGTGACGGATGCGGTTACGAGTGAAGGCGACATCGTGATTCGAGGAGTCGTTGCGCCAGTCCTGGCCAATAGCCCGCAGGTAATCTTCCACCTGGACCCGCGTGGTTCCGAGCAGCAGCCGAAGGACTCGCCCATGGGGCATTTCCACGCTTGGATAAATCCCGCTCAAGCCTTCCGTCCAGGCTCCACGGAGGATTTTGGCGCACACTGTCTCCGCCTGGTCGTTCCGGGTATGGGCGGTCGCCACGGCGTCGACCTCGCCCGCGGCCATCAGGCTGTCAAACCAGCCGTAGCGCACCCGGCGCGCCGCCTCCTCAATCGACTCTTTCGCCTCCCGGGCTGCCGAGCCGACATCCATCTGTTCGTGGTGAAAGGGCAACTCGAGGCGGGCTGCAAGCGCGCGGACAAACGCAAGGTCGACAGCGGCCTCGCTACCCCGCAGTCCATGGTGGAGATGGGCTACGTGCAAGACGAGTCCGCGTGACTCACGGCGGCTGTGCAAGGCACGCAGGAGAGCCACCGAATCGGCCCCCCCGGAGACCCCGACTGCCAACCGAAGGCCCGGCGTGAGCGACGATTCGTCGAGAGGCAGGTTTGGAGATGGGGCCACTCGGAAATCATACGGCGTCCTAGCGAAACACGGGCATAGGTCTGTGAGGGAGAACGGGGTTTCCGAGACGCTCATTTCGTGCCGAATGCTCCTCGATCGCGAGTCGGCCCCAGTTGCACCCGCGGAGACCGGCTTTTCCTCTTGTGAAGAGAAGGAAAGTGCGCGTAGCATGCGTTTCCAACCATGTCTAGGCTCCCTTGCAAGCGCGGAAGTGGGGAGCCCGCCTCGCCTGGATCCCCGATGCGAGGCATTGCGGAGGTCGCCATGTCCACCCTTAGTCTTCGTTCTCTGCGCATCCTTGCTTGCTCAGCCCTGGTTGCGTCCATTCTCCTTGTTCTCGGCTTTGACGATGCGAACCAAGCCCCTGTCGGCGCCGCGGCATTGGGACCCTATGGCGGCTGTGCTGCCCCAGCTTCTGCGGGTATTGCGGTGTGTGAGCCGGGTGAACCGAATTCGTTCGCCTGGGAAACGGACTCGCCCTTCCAGGTGATTGCTTCGGCGACCAGTGGCACCGGGCAGGTGGAGACGATGGAGTTGTGGGCGGATGGGAAGAAAGTGGCGCAGGCCTCGGGTTCGCCCTTCAATGAACCGGTGAGCCTGGGCGTCGGAACCCACTCGCTCACGGTGGTGGAGATCGATACCACCGGTGACGTCCTCAAATCCTCCGTGTTCCCGGTGGCCGTTCAGAGTGTGGCGGACGACAGTTGCGCGATGCCCGGCAACCCCGGAGTGCATGTCTGTGAACCCCAGTCGAACGGTTGCAATACGCAGCCGTGGGTGGATATCTCCGCGGCGGGTAAAGGCGCCAGTGGGAAGGTCGCCCGAATGGAGTTGTGGATCAATGGAAACAAGGTTGCAAACTTCCCCGGGGACCGAATCCAAACCAGCCTCATCATGGTGGACGGAGCGGTGAAGATCGACGAGGTAGACAGCAAAGGCGCGACGCTCGGGTCGACCTTCTTCTTCAGTGGGCCGTGCTAAGCGGAGCCAAGCGCGCCAGTCGGTCCGGAATCTCGACCCGCGACGCGGGATGTATACTTCACCCGTTATGCAAGTTTTCGTGATTCTCCCCGCAGCGGGCCTGGGAACTCGGATGGCCGGTCCGCAGCCCAAGCAGTTTCTTTCGTTGAATGGCCTGCCCATCCTCATCCATTCGTTGCGCGCTTTCGCCGCGGTTCCGCGGGTGACTGGAATCTATGTTGCTGTGCGCGCTACGGAGATCGAGCGGCTTCAGGCGCAGGTGGAAGAGTACGGCTTTGCGCACCAGGTTCATGTTGTGGAGGGGGGCGAGAACCGGCAAGAGTCGGTTTCCCATGCCTTGGCCGCCCTGCCCGCGCACGCGGATGACATTGTGCTGGTGCACGACGCGGTTCGACCGCTCATTGACGCTGCCACGATCGACCGCACGATTGATGCGGTGATAGAGCACGGCGCCGCCATTGTCGGGTTGCCCGCGGTCGACACGATCAAGCAGGTGGAGCGAACCGCGCATGGCGCATTGATCACATCCACCATTCCCCGCGAGTTCGTGGTGCTGGCGCAAACCCCGCAGGGGTTCCGCTACGACCTGCTGCAACGAGCCTTTGCCGAGGCCATTGCCGATGGCTTCCTGGGAACCGACGAAGCTTCGCTTGCCGAGCGTGCCGGCGTGCCCGTTGCCGTGGTTCACGGCTCTCAGGTTAATCTTAAGATTACGCAACCTGGAGACTTGGAACTGGCTGAGTTCTACCTGGGCCAACGGACACACTGATGTCTGCGTGATAGGAAGTAGGAAGTCGACTTCCAGTTGGAGCCGACCATCGGCGCTAGGGCAAGGGGCCAAACGGATGCGTGGTTTGTGGACCTTGACGGGCCGGGAAGCAGCACGGAAAAGGAACAGGCGCTGAACATTATGGATATTCGCATCGGCTTCGGCTATGACTCGCACGTGTTCAAACCCGGGGTTCCGCTGCGGATCGGTGGACTGACGCTCGACCATCCCGAAGGCCTGGCCGGGCACTCCGATGGCGACGTGCTGCTGCACGCAATCACCGATGCGCTGCTTGGGGCCGTGGCCGCGGGTGATATCGGCAGCTTCTTTCCTCCGGGCGACCCGCGCTGGAAGGACGCCGACTCGTCCATTTTCCTGAACTTGGCTTTGGAAGAACTCCAGAATGTCGGCTACCGGGTCGTCAACGTAGACACCACCCTGATCTTGCATGCACCAAAGATTGTTCCCATCGCCGGAGAGATGCGGGCGCGGGTGGCTGACCTGCTGTGCATCGACATTGACCAGGTCAGCATCAAGGCTAAGACTCCCGAAGGGCTGAATCTGGACCATGTGGCCCAATGCCATGCCGTGGCGCTGGTGGAGCGCGTTCCGGAGCCGGACGAGTTGAAGAGCATGAGCGCGGTGATTGAGACGCAGAGGCAATTGGAAGACGTTGTGGAAGACCTGTTGAGTTCCGTCCACGGGGTCCCCAAAAAGCGCGCGATTTTGCCGGTCTACGACACGGAAGATATCACGTAACAATGACGCTATCTTGCCGCCTTATCGAAGTCTGAGCGATTTTGTGCTTCTCCGATTGTGTGAACTACAAGTGGGGCACAGGGTACCGGAGGATCTGCTCGTCCACGGTCACCAGGACCAAACCCTCCAGTTGGGCCTGGGCGACGAGCAGCCGGTCGAATGGATCGCGGTGCAGTTGTGGAAGCGCTCCGGCCCACTCCGCCTGCTCGACTGTGATGGGCAGGGACTGGAATCTGTGCTCGAGAATGGCCTTTCCCAGTGCCTGGTCGAAGATCAGCTTTCCCAAGCCCCGCTTGATGGCGATCTCCCATACCGTCACGGCGCTGACAAAGACCTGATTCTCCGGCCACGCAATTGCGGCGCGAAGAGCGGGCGGCAAGAGGTCGTTGTTTGAGTCCCACCAGAGGAACGCGTGCGTATCCAGCAGCAGTTTCATGCACTATAGCCCAAAGTCCCGAAGAACATCCTCTGGCAGAGGGGAATCAAAGTCATCGGCAATGTAAGTGATTCCCAGGAGGTTTTGTCCGAACTTCCGAGGAGGCGCCGAAACCCTGCCCTCTTCCGTCAATGCCGTCAGCCGCGCCATTGGTTTACCCGCTTTTGCGATGACGATTTCCTCGCCTTTCGAAGCGCGATCAACCAGGCTGGAAAGCTGGGTTTTCGCCTCATAGAGATTGACTTGCGTACTCGCCATGGTAATCTCCTGCCTCAAGTAACTTGAAGACCATTGTCTCGGCTTGGTCAAGTTGGTCAAGAAGATTATCGCCCCGTTCGATCGATTGGTCAAGTTGGTCAAGCCCAACGCCTGAATTCCATGGGTGAACGGCGGCGAATCTTGAGCACTTCGTTGAAGGGAGGGGTAGATTCCGATTGCGGTTTTGGACTGGCGGTTCTACCCTTTGCGCAGCTAAGAAATCAAGAAGCGGAGCACTCGCCATGAATGCTGACCCGAATCAGATGCACGGGATTATTGCTGCCATCATCGGCTTTTACCTGGTGTTTTTCGTGATCCTGATGGCGGTAGTCATCCTACCCTTTTGGTTCATTCTGAAAAGAGCCGGCTTCTCGTCGTGGCTGTCCCTGATCAACATTGTTCCCTTCGGAACGCTTATCCTGCTTTACATTCTTGCATTTGCGGAGTGGACGGTCATCCCGGCTCCGCCGTCGGCGTGGCCCGCGCCCTATCCGCCCCAACCGCCGTTGCCGCCGGCGGTCTAAGAGCGAACGGGTAGACGATCTTTCGGCCTCTCCAGAGACGGGTGCTAGCATCGTGATTGGAAAGATTCGCTGACGATGCCTGATTCCGTCCCCTTCCACAAAGCCGGTTCGCGCTCGGCTTACCCCTCTTTAACTCAAGACTGGTCCCCTATTCCCGCCGATACGGTTGGCCGTGCTTTGACACAGGCTTTGTTCGCACCACATCTGTAAAGCCGAGGAAGCCCTTTAGAAGCTTGGCTGAGCCGGACCGCCAAAACCCGCAGTCCCTATAGGAAATCGAAGAATGACCCACGCAGAGTCGGAAAGCACGAGCATTCACACGCCGGACGGCGCAGTTCAGGAACCCCGCATGCCCAACTTCCTTCGCGATTTCATCGCTGAGGATGTGCGCACGCAAAAGTACGGCGACGCCCAGGTCCAAACACGGTTTCCTCCGGAGCCGAACGGGTACCTGCACATCGGCCACGCCAAGGCGATCTGCCTGGATTTTGGGCTCGCCGATGAGTTTGGCGGCAAAACCAACCTGCGCTTTGACGACACCAACCCCGCCAAGGAGGAGCAGGAATACGTCGACTCCATCATGGCGGACGTGCGCTGGCTCGGCTTCGACTGGGAGCGGCTGTGCTATGCCTCGGATTACTTCGGCCAGCTCTATGCCTGGGCGATCGAACTCATCAAGGCCGGCAAGGCGTATGTGGACGACCTCACCGCGGACGAGATTCGCGAGCACCGCGGCACGCTGACCGAGCCGGGGAAGAACAGTCCATATCGCAACCGGAGTGTCGAAGAAAACCTGGACTTGTTCCAGCGCATGAAGGCGGGCGAGTTCCCCAACGGGACCCGCGTGCTGCGCGCCAAGATCGACATGGCATCGCCGAACATCAACCTGCGCGATCCGGTGATGTACCGAATCTTGCACGCCACGCATCACCGTACCGGCGATGCGTGGTGCATCTACCCCATGTACGACTACGCCCACGGCCAGTCGGACTCGATCGAGCGCGTCACCCACTCCATGTGCACACTGGAGTTTGCCGACCACCAGCCACTCTATCGCTGGTATATTGAGCAGCTCGGCATCTTCCCTTCCCAGCAGATCGAGTTTGACCGGCTCAACCTCACCTATACTCTGCTCAGCAAACGCAAGTTGCTGCAGTTGGTGAGCGAAAAGAGGGTGAGCGGCTGGGACGACCCGCGCATGCCCACGTTGGCCGGGATCCGCCGCCGTGGATTTACGCCGGAGGGGCTGCGCGCATTTTGCGCCGCGATCGGCACTTCGCGCACCAATGGCGCCACCGACATTGAAATGCTGGAGCACTACCAGCGCGACGACCTGAACCGGCGCGCGCAGCGTGCCATGGCCGTTCTGCGGCCGCTCAAGCTGGTGATCGACAACTACCCAGCCGGCCAGTCGGAGTTGGTGGAAGTGGCCAACAACCCGGAAGATCCCTCGGCGGGAACCCGGCAGGTTCCGTTTTCCGGCGAGATTTACATCGAGCACGACGACTTTCGCGAAGTGCCTCCGCCCAAGTATTACCGCCTGTCTCCCGGAAAAGAAGTGCGGCTGCGCAACGCCTACTTTGTGACCGCTCACAGTGTGGTGAAGGACGCCAACGGCAATGTAGTAGAAGTCCACTGCACCTACGATCCAGCCAGCCGTGGCGGCAATTCACCCGACGGCCGCAAGGTGAAGTCCACCATGCACTGGGTTTCGGCGGCTCATGCCTTGTCCACCGAGATCCGCTTGTACGACAAGCTGTTCAGTAAGCCCAACCCGATGGACCTAGAAGAAGGCCAGGATGTGCTGGACAACCTCAATCCAAAGTCACTGGAAGTGCTGACTGGCGCCCAGTTGGAGCCCTCTCTTGCGGACGCCCAACTGGGGGCACCCTTCCAGTTTGAACGTGTCGGGTACTTCTGCCTGGATCCGGACTCCACGGCGGAAAAGCTGGTGTTTAACCGGACCTTGCCGCTCAAGGATGGCTGGGCCAAGATCGAGAAGGCCACCGGAAGCGGGGCGACCGCTCGCTAAGCGCTCGCATGGATTCGCTCGCTTTCCCAGGTCTCAGAGGCGGAGCTGGCGCACTCGGCCCGCAAACCCCAGTTCCCTCCGCAGACTTCCTGTGCATTGCACCCACCCCTGCTCGGGGCGGAATCTGCTCACTTCCCGATGACGTCGATGGCCACAGGAATGGTCTTGGGTGGCATGCAGACGCTGTTGTTGCAGGCCTGAAAACGCAGCTTGGCCTCGACCAGATGATCTCCAGCCTGGGCCACGATCTTGGCATCGATGACGAATTCGTGGGTGTAGACATTCAACTTGGTGTCCGGGTCGGAAGGAAGCGTGATGTCAGTCCCAACCGGATAGGCAGCATCTTGCAACGTGACGCCCGATCCATCCGGCACAGAGAATGTGGTGGGGATCAGGAACTCGTCCTTGGGCGTGTGCGAGTTGATATGCATGCCCTCGGCGATGCGAAAGTGCAGGGTCACGGCTGAAGCTTTGCCGGCCGCCACCGTCACCTGCTCGGGGAAAAGGTACTCGACGGCCGCGCCTTTGAGGACGGACCGGCTGGCCGAGTCTGATTGGCCTTGAGCCGCAAGCGAACCCAGCGCCAGAACCGAACTCGCTATGAGCATCGGCAATCCGCTCTTCATCGCAAACATCCGATCTCGCCTTCTCCACATCCCACGGGCCGTCCACGGTTTGAATCGCTAGTTGCCCAGGGCCTTTTTGATGTTGGACTCCATCTCGTCCTTCGAGGTGAGTCCCATTTGCGCGGCTACCACGGTACCGTTGCGGTCGATAAAGAACGACATGGGCAGTTCGTCCAGGCCGCCATAAGGTTTGTCGATGGAGCCACCGTCGATGAGAACAGGATAGGGAATGTGGAGTTGTGTTGCCGAGCGCGCGATCTCCTTCTTCTCGTCGGCCAGCTTCTTGGCGTCGTCGCGATCGATGTCGTCGGCAGAGATACCCAGCACTTCAAAGCCCTGCGCGGCATACTGGTTGCGCAGATCGACCAGCCAAGGGGTCTCGATCTTGCAGGGCGCACACCAGGTGGCCCAGAAATTGACGAGAACCGCCTTGCCTTTGTAGTCGTTGAGCGAGACCTTCTTTCCGGTCAGGTCTTCCAGTTCAAAGGCTGGCGCGGGCTTTCCGGTAAGCGGGGAGACGTACTGCGGCGAGCCGGAGGCGTCGACCACCAGTTCGCCTTTAGCAGCGGTAGCCAGAAGACGCTCGGCCGCTTGCTGGCGATACTCGAAGTTAGCCCACCCGGCCCAGGCGAAAATGGCCAGGATGAACAGAACTCCCGTCAAGACCAAGGTATTGCGTTTCACAGCGGATAGAACCTCTCGTTCATATTGTACGAGGGAACGCTCTTGCGGTGCGCTCCAATGGTTCCCTAAGCCCGCAGCGAGAAGGCCCATGGCGCGCAAGCGCCGTCTGCGCCACCGCCGGGAGCCGTGTGCCCCACCGCAGGGGGTGGTACCATCAAATGCCGATGAACCCTTTGCATGCGAACGACTCGCTTCAACCTGCCGCCCTGGTGCGCACGGAAGCTGCGGCGCTGCTGGCGCTGGCCGACCGACTGGAAGGGCCTATGGCCTCCGCTTTTGCCGGTGCCGTAGACCTGGTGCTGCGCTGCGGCGAGGCCCACGGCCGTGTTGTAGTCACCGGCATGGGCAAGAGCGGCATCATTGCCCAAAAGATTGCCGCCACGCTGAGTTCTACCGGTTCGCCTGCCCTGTTTCTGCATCCTGCAGAGGCCGTGCATGGCGACCTGGGCATGCTTCTGGCAGGCGATGTGGTCATTGCGCTGTCAGCCAGCGGCGAGACGGAAGAGATTTTGCGCCTGCTGGCCACGCTGAAGCGCAAGGGCGACGCGCTGATCGGCTTTTGCTGCAACGTGAATTCAACCCTTGGAACGGCCAGTGACGTGGCCCTGGACTGCTCGGTGGAACGCGAAGCGTGCGGCTTGAACCTTGCGCCGACGGCGTCCACCACCGCCATGCTGGCTTTGGGCGATGCGCTGGCAATTGCCGTGAGTCTGCGCAAGGGGTTTCGTGCGGAGGATTTTGCCGAGCTTCACCCCGGCGGCAAGCTGGGCAAGCGGTTGGCGCGGGTCAGCGACCTGATGCACAGCGGGGATGCGATTCCCGTGGTCACGCCCTCGACGGCCATGGCCGATGTGATCTTTGAGATGTCGTCGAAGCGGCTCGGCATCACCACGGTGCAGGCGGGGGGCAAGTTGCTCGGTGTTTTCTCCGACGGCGATCTGCGCCGCCTGCTGGAACGCGAAGGCGGCGCAGCATTCAGCCGCAATGCAGGCGAAGCCATGAACCTCAACCCGCGTACGATTGCCCCTGGCGAACTGGCGGCGACCGCTCTCGCCATGCTGGAGGAGCGCAAGATCACGTCGCTCGTGGTGGTGGATGCTCAACAAAACGTGGAAGGCGTGCTGCATCTGCACGATCTATGGGGCGTGGAGTTGATCTGAGGGAAGCCGCGCCGACTTCCCGCCCGCTTCCGACATTTAGAATGAACTGTGTCTTCGATCGCCCTTCGTCCGCCTGCGCTGGACGGGAAAGTATCCTCTGAACTCTATGCATCGTTGGTCCAAGCTCTTTGTTCCTACCCTCCGCGAAGCCCCGACAGACGCCGAAGTGGCCAGCCACAAGTTTCTTCTCCGCTCCGGCTACATCCGCCAGCTCGGTGCAGGCATCTACAACTACCTTTTCCTCGGCCAACGGTCACTCAACAAGATCATCGGCATTGTTCGAGAGGAAATGGACCAGATTGGCCAGGAGTTTTATCTGCCGGCCATTCTTCCCAAAGAGCTTTGGGAGCAGAGTGGCCGCTGGAGCGGCATGGGCGACAACATGTTCCGCCTCAAGGACCGCAAGGGCGCAGACCTGTGCCTGGGCATGACGCATGAAGAGATCATGACCAGCATCGCGCGAAGCGAGCTGCGGAGTTATAAGCAGCTACCGCAGATCTGGTACCAGATTCAGACCAAGTTCCGCGACGAACCCCGGCCCAAGGCCGGTCTGCTGCGGGTGCGCCAATTCACCATGAAGGACAGCTACTCGTTCGACATCGACATGGCGGGCCTGGACAAGAGCTACAACCTGCACGACGAGGCTTACCGCAAGATTTTTTCGCGGTGCGGACTTACGTTTGTGGCCGTCGATGCCGATTCAGGGGCCATGGGCGGCTCGCAATCGCAGGAGTTCATGGTGTACACCGACGCCGGCGAAGACCTGATCGCCAGCTGTCCGGAGTGCGGCTATGCGGCCAACCTGGAGAAGGCCGTTTCGCGGCTTGATCCCGTGGCGGAGATGGAAGCAACGGGAGACGGCGCACCGGAGCTGGTTTATACACCGGGTTGCGCGGCCATCTCGGATGTGGCGGATTTTTTCAAGATATCGCCGGCTTCGGACATCAAGTGCGTCGCCTACATGGCCCTCCAGCGCGGAACGCCCGGTAAACCGGACACATGGCGCGGGGTGGCTGCTTTTCTGCGCGGCGACCACCAGGTGAATGAAACGAAATTGCTGGGAGCGGTGGGAGCGGCGGAACTCCGCACGATGCAAGCCGAGGAGCTTCAACAGTATTTTCATGGGCCGGCAGGGTTCCTGGGGCCCGTGGGCATAGAGCACAACGCCAAACCGCTTGATGAGGGCCTGACCGTCGTGGCGGATCGTTCGCTGGAAGGTCGGAAGAACCTGGTAGCCGGCGCAAACAAGCTGGACTATCACCTGCGAAACGTGGTGCCGGGACGCGACTTCACTTGGACAGTCACCGCCGACATCCGCAGCGTGAACGAAGGCGAACCCTGCCCGCAGAACGCGCACGACGGCGATCCCTGCGCCGGCAAGCTGGTTGTCGGCAAGGCAGTTGAAGTGGGCCACATCTTCAAGCTGGGCACGCGGTATACCGAATCGATGGGCGCGCGTGTTCTGGATCTGAACGGCAAGGAAGTGACCCCGATCATGGGATGCTACGGCATTGGCATCGAGCGCATTCTCACCGCGGCGATTGAGCAATCGAACGACAAGAACGGCTTCTGGCTGCCTGTTTCCATCGCACCATTCACAGCGGTGGTCACGGTGACCAATTCGTCCGATCCCTTGCTTGCCGAAGCGGGCGCCGCGCTTGCCGAAGCGCTTGAGGCCGCAGGGATGGACGTGCTGCTGGATGACCGGGACGAGCGTGCCGGCGTCAAGTTCAAAGACGCGGATCTGATTGGGATTCCTTATCGCATCAACGTGGGTAAGAAGGCTGCGGGCGGGGTCGTGGAAATGGTAACGCGCTCCACTTCTACGAGTGTGGATGTGCTGTTGAGCGAGGTCGTCGTCACGCTGAAGGAGCGCGTTCAGGAAGATGGATTGAAGACAGCGTTCAGGTTTTAGCTTTCAGCCGTCAGCTATCGGCTTTTAGCTGAAAGCAGCTTTTGGGTGTTGGCTGGCTATGAGAACAGATAAAACCCAAGGGCCGATTCGAAAGCCGGTTGGAGCAAGGAAGAGCTGAAAGCTGTCAGCTATCAGCTGATTTTAGGAGCAGCCATGGCGTTGAAAATCCGACTCGAATGGCCGAAGGGGTGGAAGGCCTGGGCCGCGGCATTGCTGCTGGTTGCGCTCGGATTGCTGATCGTTACGTCGCTGGTCGGCTTCAGTGTCTTCGGCTATTACTACTTCAAATATCGAAGCATCGTGGACGCGCGCCTGAATCAGCCCATGTTCGCCAACACGGCCAAGATTTTTGCCGCTCCACGCGAGGTGCGTCCCGGACAAAAGCTCACTGTGCGCGTGATCGCCAAGGAGCTCCACGATGCGGGGTACACGTTGGATGGCGCGGCGCAGCCTTCGCAACTTGGCACGTACTCCGAAAGCTTGCAGAGCATCACGGTCAACCCCGGCCCCCAGTCCTACCACGCGCAGGATGGGGCGACGATCCACATCGCTTCGGGGGTGGTGCAATCGATTACAGACGACCACGGCCAGGGACTGGCGAGTTATGAGCTTGAGCCTGTCCTCATCACCGGTCTGAGCGACGACGCCAACCGCACCAAGCGACGCTTGGTGAGCTACGAAGAGATTCCGCAACAGCTGGTGCAAGCGGTTTTAGCCATCGAAGACCGGCGTTTCTTTGAGCATAGCGGGGTGAATTATTTCCGGCTGGTCGAGGCGGTCTATCGCGATGTAACCACCGGGCAAAAGCAGCAGGGCGGATCGACGCTGACCATGCAGCTTGCACGTGGATTCTTTCTGACACCGGAAAAGCGCATCAAGCGCAAGATCATTGAGATCGTCATTACGTTTCAACTGGAACAGCGCTTCAACAAGCAAAAGCTCTTTGAGCTCTACGCCAACGAGATTCCACTGGGCCAGCGCGGCAGCTTCTCCATCAATGGCGTCGGCGAGGCGGCGCAGGTCTATTTCGGCAAGGATGTGCAGCACCTGAACCTCGCGGAAAGCGCCATGCTGGCCGGCATTATCCAGCGGCCGAGTTACTTCAATCCCTTCCACCACCCGGAGCGGACGATCGAGCGCCGCAATCTGGTGCTCGACTCCATGGTAGAAACAGGAGCCATCACCAAAGAGCAGGCCGAGCGCGCCAAAGCAGAATCACTGCATCTATCCACCGGCAGTGTCGACGCCACAGAGGCGCCCTACTTCGTTGACCTCGTCCACGAGCAGCTCAACCAGAAGCTCGGTGAACGTGACTTCAACCGCGAAGGGCTGCGAATCTACACCTCGCTCGATCCCGATCTGCAACAGATCGCCAGCGCCGCCGTCGAAAACATAATCCCCACCATCGACGCGCAGATCGACAGAATCCACGTCAAGGACAAGAAGGCCGGCAAGCCCTACCTCTATCCTCAGGTTGCGCTTGTCGCGCTCAATCCGCACACCGGCCAGGTCCTTGCCCTCGTTGGCGGCCGCAGCTACGGCAACAGCCAGGTCAACCACGCCGTCGCACATCGGCCCAGCGGATCCATCTTCAAGCCCTTCGTCTTCGCCTCTGCATTTCAAACGACCGTCGAAGGAACCATGCTCCCAGGCCAGACGCAATTATTTTCGCCCGTCACGATCCTCAATGACGAGCAGCAAACCTATGGCGAAGGTACGTCAAACGAGTACACACCGCGCAATTTTGGAGGGGAATTCTACGGCAACATGACCGCCCGTCTGGCGCTCATGCGGTCCGACAACAACGCCACGATCGGCCTGGCTTCTCTGGTGGGCTTCGATCGGGTGGCGGCGCTGGCGCGCGAAGCCGGCATCAAGTCCGCGCGTGGCACGCCCTCGGTCGCGATCGGCTCGTACGACGCCACGCCGCTCGATATGGCCGGGGCGTACACCGTCTTTGCCAACGGCGGCATCCACCTCGACCCCTGGATGCTGGCCAGCGTGCGCACTCCGAACGGCGACATCGTCACCGACTACACACCCACCACAAAACCCGTGCTGGATCCGCGTGTCGCCTTTCTAACCACCAGCTTGATGGAGGCCGTGCTGCAAGGCAACGGTCGCGACGGCTGCATGGTTGGAGGGCTTGATTATTGCGGAACTGCCGCGGGTGTCCGCAACATGGGCTTCACTGCCCCCGCCGCAGGCAAGACGGGCACCGACCACGACGCATGGTTTGCAGGTTTCACCAGCAATCTCATCTGCGTTGTCTGGGTCGGCAATGACGACTACACCTCGCTCGACCCGGAGAACCGCGGGCGCATCCAGGGTGCGCGTGTCGCTGCACCCCTCTGGGCCGAGTTCATGAAGAAGGCGGTGCAACTGCCGCAGTATTCCGACACCAAGTCCTTCACGCCTCCTGAAGGCGTCTCCGTCGTCTCAATCGACAAAGCCACCAATTTGCTGGCGGACCCTTCCTGCCCAGACGATTACGACGCGGCGTTTTTGGACGGAACCGCACCCACCGACACCTGCGACCATCCGCCGGATCATCGCAATATTTTGCAAAAGTTGTTTGGGCTCGGCGAAAAGAAGCCATAAGCTGGCCTGACCCCTGCCCACAGAGCAGTCGCTCGAAGAATTCCCCGGAGGTACCATGATCACGTTGAAGGATGCAAAGCGCATCATTGAGGCTGCGGAAGCCAAGGCCACCGCGATTGGCCAACCCATGAACATTGCCGTTGCGGATGCGGGCGGCAATTTGATTGCCCACGTGCGCATGGACGGCGCATGGCTGGGCAGTATCGACATTTCCATCAAGAAAGCCTACACGTCGCGCGCGTTCGACATCGCGACCAAAGACCTGGCCACACACTCGCAATCCGGCGGACAGTTCTTTGGAATTCATGCTTCGAATGACGGCAAGATCATGATCTTCGCAGGTGGCATTCCCCTCAGGATCGATGGCAAGGTCGTAGGAGCAATCGGCGTGAGCGGCGGCTCAGGCGATCAGGACCATGCCGTCGCCGAAGCGGGTGCGGCGGCACTGTAACTCGCCAGATGAGACTCATCCAGCTTGGATGTGCGGGTCCTTAGACGACCGCACATTCGCCATGGGCTGGCAGAACGGGCACCAGTACGTAACTCGCGCATCGAAACCTTGTAACTGGCGACGAATGGGCTCTCCGCATTTGCGGCACGGTTTGCCGGAGCGCCCATAGACCCACAGGTTTTCGGCGGGATCGCTGGCATGCGTGGTGCGCCGCTTTCTGCCGCCATAGGTGACGATGGCATTGCCGGAGTCCTCCAGCACGTTGGCCTTGATCAAGCGCCGCGCCGTTGCAACAATCGTCGCAATACTCCCACCGCTCAGTTCCGAAACCGCAGTAAACGGGTTGGTCGAGGTGACGAAACAAACTTCCGACTTGTACACATTTCCCAAGCCAGCCATCACGCCTTGGCGCAGCAAGACGTTGCCGATCTCTTCGTTGCCGCGGGCCAGAATCCGCCTCTGTGCATCGTCCGCATGGAAGTCGTCACTCAGTATGTCGGCCGCGTTCGGCGGGATGTGCAATGCGCGTTCGAGTTCTCGCGGACGTAGCATCTTCGCCACCGGCACGGTAAAACCAACGGTGACATATTCGCTGTTTTCGAGAACGATGCGCATCTGATCGCGCGGCCGCTGCCATCGCTCGCCCGGCCGATAGATGTGCCAGCTTCCATTCATGAGCATGTGGGTTGCCAGCGTCGCTCCGCCCGAGAAATGAATGAGCAGCCATTTACCGCGGGCTTCCACACTCTCCACGATTTGCCCGATCAACGGATTGTCTTCGTCGAAGCGCGTGAGCAACGGGAAGGTGGAGCGAAAGCCGGTGACGGGCTTGGCGGTGAGTGCGCGTCCCATGGCGCGTGCTGTGCGAAAGATGGTGTCGCCTTCAGGCATGGTCTACTGCACCTCGCTGGACCTGGCCGTGGGTGCACCGGCACGCGCGGCAAGGGCGAGAGGGATACGGCGCAGGTGCATGCCGAGAGGGCCGTGGTGAAAGCCTGCATCCATCAGAAAGCGGGCCATGGGGTGCGCGGCCACAGGTTGGCCGTTGATGGTGGTGATGAGCATGCCGTCGTGGTGGCCTGCGTGGCTCGCCGTGCGCATCCGGTCTTGTCCGCGCAAGGCGAGAAAGAGCGCCAGCCCGGAAGCGGCTTGCGAGCGGTCCGGCTCCACCGCAGGAAGGAAGACAAGAAGGTTAGGATTGCCCCGGCGCAGCCACGCGACGAGTTGGCCGTTGCGCAGGATCACTTCAGCGTAGGCTGCGCGAGTAAGAACGCGTGGCGCGGAATCAGAATCCTCCGCAGCGACGGGAAGATCGGGCCAGCGCAACACTGACCCATAGGGGTTGGCTGGATCGGTCGCGGCCAACTGAACGAACTCCGGCTTCTCATCCGGTGGCGGAGTGCGTAACTGGCGCAGCAGGTCAACTGCGGCCGGAAGCGCAAACTGCGTGGCTCCGAGGCCGGCAACAAAGTACCCGCGGCGAATGCGGCCGCTCTCCTCAAGGGCTTTGAGGACTTCGTACACAGCGGAAAATCCGCCGGGAATGTTCTCCGCTGCGGCGTGCTCGCGCAACAGGATGCCATAGCGGTTGAGCAACTGAAGCGCGAGCGCGTGGCTCGCTTCGGTTGTGCTCGGCGCGCCTTCTGCTTGTTCTTGTGCGCGAACCTGCGCCGGAAGCACCGACCAGCGGCCTTGTGCCGTGGGCGGCGTGGTGCGGCGCGAACGGAAGGCAACGCCTGTTTGTACGCGGCGGGGTGTGCGCGCTGTCTCCGGCTTGGCGATATAGGCGCGCAACGCGTGTAGGGAATCGTTGGTGATGAGGCCGCGCCAAACCAGGCTCCACAGCGCTTCAATGGTCTCGCCGGGATAGCCGCCCCCGAGGGCTTGATGCAGCGGATCAAAAAAGCTCGCGCCGCTCGACTGCAGCAACGCGAGCAGCTTGGCTTCGTGCTCTGTGAGTGGATCGACGAGAAGTCTTTGCTGCGCAAGAAGCGGAAGCTTGTCAGCCAGGAACAAGGCGATACGGCCATCGCGTTCGCCCATGGGCTCCACCCCCGCCCATGTGACTTCGCCCGCAGCGATCAGCGTATCGAGGCCTGCAGGCGCATAGTCCGCGATGCGCGCAGGAAGAATCGCGCTTTCGACGAGAGACGCGGGCAGCGGCGCTCCCTGCAAGCTCTCAATCGCATCCAGAAGGCCGTCTAGATTGGTGTTGCCGGTGCGGCGCGGTGAGACTAGCCCTTGCCAATGGCTGAGAAAGCGAGCCAGCGTGTGCTGTTCCACCGGTTCCACTTCACGACGCAGTTTGGCCAGCGATTTGCGCCGAATGAGACGCAGCATCTCGGCGTCGCACCACTCGCGATGCAGGCCGCCGGGAAGAAATCCGCCTTCAAAGACACGGCCTTCGGCAGCCAGTTGACGCAGGGCATTCTCAACGGCGGCAGGATCGAGAGCAAAGCGCTCGGCCACGCTGCGCAGCACAAACGGCCCATGGGTGCGCGCATAGCGGCGCACCAATTCGAGAACGGGGTGCGTAACCGGTTCCAAGAGAGATGTGGCAAGGCCGGGAGGCAATGGAATGCCCAAGCCATCGCGATAACGCGCTGCATCTTCGGTGGCAATCAAGCGCTTCTCGCCAGCGATGCGCAGTTCCAGAAGGCGGCGCGCGCGCACCAGGCGTTCGACCGAATCAAGCAAGGCTGCATCCGCGACGCGCTTTGCCAATTCAGCGCGCGACAGATCACCGAGGCGTAGGCACAAGTCGTGGATACCATCCGCGGATCGGGCCCGATGGCTCTCTGTAAGGCACTGTGCTATTTCTTCCACATCGGCAATGGCGTCAGCATCGAGCAGTTCGCGCAGATCGGCCTCGCCGAGTAGTTCGCGCAACTGATCCTGATCGATGGTCAGAGCCTGGGCGCGGCGCTCGGCCAAAGGTGCATCGCCATCATAGAGGAAATTAGCCACGTAGCTGAACAGCAGCGACGCCGCAAACGGCGAGGGCTTGCGCGTTTCGACCACGTGCACACGCAACTGGCGCTGCTCGATGGCGCGTAGCGTTTCAATCAGCGCAGGCATGTCGAACACGTCGCGCAAACACTCGCGATAGGCTTCGAGCAGCAAGGGGAACCGCGGATAGCGCGCGGCCACGCTCAACAAGTCGTACGCGCGCTTGCGCAACTGCCACAGCGGCGAACGCGCATCGGCACGGCGGCGCGGCAGCAACAAAGCACGGCCCGCGGCCTCGCGGAATCGACCGGCAAACAAGGCGGTGGTTCCCAACTGGCGCAACACGAGGGCCATCGCTTCCGCAGATTCAACGAGGAACCAATCGGAGTCGGGCGGCTCGTCGGTGTCGGGAAAGCGGATCACAAAGCCATCGTCGCCCCAAAGCGTTTCTACCTCCGGACCGCCGGCAGCGCGGATGCGCGCGCTCACCGCCATGGCCCAGGGAATGTGGATGCGACTGCCGAAGGGCGTAAGCACGCAGACACGCCAATCGCCCAGCTCGTCGCGGCACCGCTCAATGACAATGGTGCGATCGTCGGGGACGGAGCCGGTGGCTTGCTCCTGATCGGCGAGGAAGCTCAACAGGTTTTCAGCGGCGCCGGGGTCGAGATCGTGCTCGGCTACAAGACGGGTGAGAGCGGCGGCCTTGGGGAGCGCGCGCAGCTCGCGAACCAGTGCACCGATGCGACGGCCAAACTCCAGCGGACGACCAGGTCCGTCGCCTTTCCAGAAGGGCATTTTGCCTGGTTCGCCGGGGGCGGGCGTGACCAGCACACGATCATGCGTGATCTCGACGATGCGCCAGGTTGATGCGCCAAGGATGAAGGTCTCGCCAGGATGACTCTCGAAGACCATCTCTTCGTCGAGCTCGCCCACGCGCACCGATTTGCCTTCGCTATGGGCAAGGAAGACACCGTACAAGCCGCGGTCGGGAATGGTGCCTGCGTTGAGGATGGCCAGCCGCTGAGCGCCATCGCGCGCGGTGACGACGTTGCGAATGCGATCCCAGGTTAGACGCGGACGCAGTTCCGCAAACTCGTCGGAGGGATAGCGGCCGCTGAGCAAGTCGAGCACACCTTCGAAAGCGGCGCGGCTCAGTCCGCCAAAGGGCGCTGCGTGACGAACCAGCTCGAACAAAATGTCGACGCTCACCTCCGGCTTGGAGATTTCCACGGCGACGGAAAGAGCTTGTTCGTCCGATTCCATTTGATCGAAGCTGGCCTGAACGCCTCTTCCCTTCTCTCGATTCTTGCGCGCCTTGGGCTGGTTCGGCGCAGCGGCATTCGGTGGATGCGCCACGATGGCCACCAACTGCTGCGCCAGCACATCAAGGGGATTGCGCGGGTACCGCGTGGACTCGATGTGGCCCTCATGCATGGCGCGCGTTACGGCCGCACAGGCAACAAGGTCGGCGCGATATTTGGGGAAAAGAATGCCTTCGCTGATGGCATTCACGTGATGGCCGGCGCGCCCGATCCGCTGCATGCCACTGGCTACGGAAGGTGGCGCTTCGATTTGAATGACCAGGTCCACGGCGCCCATGTCGATGCCGAGTTCGAGCGTGGACGTGGCGCACAAGGCGCGAATCTGGCCGGCCTTAAGCTGCTCTTCGATGATGGAGCGCTGGGCGGCTGCGAGCGAGCCGTGATGCGCGCGGGCAACCTCCTCGCCCGCCAGCTCGTTCAACGCACCGGCAAGCCGCTCGGCCACCTGGCGGCTGTTCACAAACAAGATGGTGGAGTTACGCTCGCGAATAATCTCCAAAAGGCGCGGATGGATCGCATTCCAGATCGAGACGCGCTTGGGTGCCTGCGACGCGGGACCACTGGGGAGAAACTCCTGCTCGCCGAGACGCGCCATGTCTTCGACTGGAACTTCGATGCGTAGCGCCAGCTGCTTGCGTGCGCTTGCATTCACGATGGAGACAGGACGATAGCGAAGTGGGGCTGCGTCCGCAGTGTCGGAGGACCACGCGATCTCCGGGGTCTGAACGGCCGCTTGATTCGAGGCTGAAGTTTCTGCACTTTCCGAAGCAGATTCGTCAAGGGAGGTAGCCCTCGTCTCCAACGCTGAGCTTGTGTCTGCGACGGACGCCCGACCGGTGGGTTGCGCGAGGCTTTCCCCAACTTGTGAATCGACTCCGCCGAGAAAGCGGGCGACTTCTTCGAGCGGCCGCTGTGTGGCGGAGAGACCAATGCGCTGCAGGTGCCGACCGGTAAGCGCTTCCAGGCGTTCCAACGAAAGCGCGAGATGAGCGCCGCGCTTGGTGGGCACCAGCGCATGGATTTCGTCGATGATAACGGTATCCACGGTGCGCAGCGCTTCGGAGGCCTGCGAAGTCAAGATCAGATAAAGTGACTCGGGCGTGGTGATGAGGATCTCCGCGGGATGGCGCATAAACTGTGCGCGCTCTTTTTGCGGGGTATCACCGGTGCGCACACTAATGGCGGGTTCGCGGAATTTGACATGGTGACGCCGCGCCATGTTGCCCAATCCCGCCAGCGGCGAACGCAGGTTGCGCTCAACGTCCACTGCCAGCGCTTTAAGCGGCGAGATATAGACGATGCGGCAGCCCGGCTCGCGTCCCATGCTTTCGGGGTGCAGCATGAGCCGGTCGAGGCACCAGAGGAATGCGGTGAGCGTTTTTCCGGTGCCAGTGGGCGCCAGGATCAGCGCGCTCTCGCCGCGCGCAATCACCGGCCACCCCATGGCTTGCGGCGCGGTGGGCGCGTCAAAAACCGCTTTGAACCACTCCGCGGTGACGGGATGGAAGCAGGCAAAAGGGTTCGCGGGGGGAGAAGTAGAAGCGATGGGTTCAGCTGGAGACGAATTGGGCAGATCGCGGGGCACGGTTCTCTCCAAGGATAGCGCACTCGATGGCGAAGAGGAAGCGAAGAACGATCTACACAGGGGGAAATCGCTGTTTCAGGTCGGATCGATCGGCGGCGACTTTGCATCACAAGGATCTGAAGTCGTCCCCTCCGCTGATCTTTTCTCTCTCTGAAAACGTCCCGTTTTGGGGCTTTCGTGGACGGCCAATCTCATTTTGAAGCGACTACCGGACATGCGCTGCATCTAAACGTGTGATTCACCGGAGCTGCCTTGCGCGAGAATCTGGCAACCCTGCTCGACGATTTCCGCCGCTACGGAGCGGAGATTGCCGTGGTGCGCTTCCAGGGAAACCGCCGGCGCGTTACCCGGTACGGTGAAATTGCAAGTCTGGCCAGCCGTTTTGCCACTTACCTCGCCCAACGCGGTATCGCGAAGGGCGACCGGGTCCTGCTTTGGGCGGAGAACAGTGCGGAGTGGATCGCCGCCTTTTATGGGTGCCTGCTACGCGGGGTGCTCGCCGTCCCGCTGGATGCCGGCGGGACCGTTGAGTTTGCAGGTCGCGTTGCGGTGGATGTGAACGCGGGCCTCGCTGTAGGCGATGCCCTGCTGATTGATCAGTTGCCTATCGGAATCCCTCGGATGAAATTCGAAGACTGGCCGACCTTGCTGCCGAAAGAGCAGGCCGCGGCCATTGCGGGGCTGGACCGGGACACACCGCTGCAGATTCTGTTTACCTCTGGCACCACGGGCGACCCCAAGGGCATTGTGCTCACCCATGGCAACGTGCTGGCTAGCTTTGAGCCGATTGAAAAAGCCTCGCAGCCTTATCTGAGATATGAGCGGCTTATTCATCCTTTGCGCATTTTGCACACGCTGCCGCTCAGCCACGTCTTCGGGCAGACGATGGGCCTGTGGGTCCCTTCCATCTTTCGTGCCGAGTTGCACTTGGAGAATCGCCTGGTGGCAGCGCGCATCATGGAGACCATTCGCCGCGAGCGCATCTCGGTGTTGGCGGCCGTGCCCCGCGTTTACGCGCTGCTGCGCAACTCGCTGGAATCGACGCTTCCCGGCTTGGCCGAGCGCGTCGCGGCGGTGCGGAGGATGAAGAAGAGAGTCAACCCGTGGTACAAGTGGTGGGTCTTCCGTGATGTGCATGGGGCCCTGGGCCTCAAGTTCTGGGCGCTGATCTCGGGCGGGGGCGCGTTGCCCGCGGATCTGGAGGCATTTTGGAATGCGGTTGGCCTGGTGGTCGTGCAGGGTTACGGGATGACGGAGACCACGGCGCTGATCACTCTGAATCACCCGTTCCGCGTGGCACAAGGAACAATCGGCAAGCCGCTTGCCGGACGCGAAGTCAAGCTCGGACCGGATGGCGAAGTCCTGGTGCGCGGAGCGGCCATCTCCCAGGCCACGTGGTCGGGTGGGGCACTCCATCCACGCACCAGCGAGTGGTTGGCGACCGGCGATCTGGCGCAGACCGAACCCACCGGCGAACTGCGGTTTGTAGGCCGGAAGAGTGAAGTGATCGTCACCGCGGCGGGTGTCAATGTACATCCTGAAGATCTGGAAGCGGCCATCGAGCAGGAGCCCGGCGTTACTGCCTGCGCCGTGGTTCCGGTTGAGACCGAGTATGGGCCCGAGCCGATGGCTGTGCTCGCCCTGCGCGGCCAAGACAGACACGCGGCGATGATCATTGAGCATGCGAATGCCCATTTGGCGGAGTATCAACGCCTACGCCGGTGGGTGATCTGGCCGGAGCCCGACCTGCCCCGGACCTCTACCGGGAAGGTGCGACGGAATGCCGTGGTCGCGGGCATTGCGCAGCTTCAATCGGCAGCGGTCGGCAACATGCCAAGCCGCAACGGAACCCACCATGGCAACGGACATGGATTGATCGGAAAGGACGCGCGCGGCGAGGCGAACGGCGCAATCAGGCCCCCTTCCGATTGGCTGCTCCAACTGATCGCCCGGATTTCCGGAGAAGCGTTCGAAGAAGATGGCGACGAACTGCTGCTGACCGAGGATCTCCATCTCGACAGCCTGGGGCGGGTCCAGCTTGCCTCCGCAATTGAGGAACGCGCTGGCATTGCGGCAGAGAGCGTACGCTGGGATCGCGTGCACACCCTCGGAGATCTTCGCCGTCTTGTGGGCTCCGGCGTGCAGAACAGCGCGGGGTCATCCCCGAATGAGCAGGCGACTCCGGGTTTGACTCTTGATCGAGATCGCACGCAAGAGCAAGAGTCGCAGCAGCGCGAGATTGTCTCACAGCCTCCACGAACGGAATATCTCTATCCGCATTGGCCGTGGTGGAGTGTTTTCCGATGGTTGCGCGCGGCGTTTGTAGAAGTTGCGATGCGACCGCTGGTACGTTTGCTGAGTACGCCGACGGTGGTTGGCTCCGGTCTCGTTGCGGGCAACGAGTCCATGCTGATCGTCGCCAATCACGTGACGAGTTACGATGTGCCGCTGTTGCAATACGCCTTGGCGCCGGCGGTACGGCGTCACATGGCGGTGATGATGTCCGGCGAGATGCTGGACGACTATCGTCACTTCCGGAACGCGGACCGGAGGTCGATGAAGGCTGGATTCTTCCTCCCCGGGCCGCTCTTTTACTTGCTGCTCACGTCATTCTTCAATGTCTTTCCGCTGCCCAAGCAGCGCGACTTCCAAAAAAGTTTTGCTCACGCCGGAGATGCACTGGACAAGGGGATGAATGTGCTGGTGTTTCCGGAAGGCAAACGGTCAGGCGACGGGCGGCTGGCGAGTTTCCGCCCGGGGATTGGGTTGCTTGTCAAGCAGTCGTTCGCACCCGTGCTGCCCATGGCAATCCGGGGTCTGGGCGAGTTGAAGACAGGGGGGCGGCGGTGGTTTCGATCGCGAGCCATCGAGGTGCGGGTAGGGCTCCCGATGCGTTTTCCTTCGACCGAGAGCGAAGCGTCGATCACCGCGCAATTACAAGCAGCGGTGGAAGATCTGCTCACACTTTGAACACTCCCAAGCTGAAAGCCGTTAGCTTGGCTGCCGTGGCCTGAAGTAGCAAGTCCCTCCCTCCAGGTGCGAAGTCCAGAGCGACGGCTCGGCAGGCTGTTCGCTCGATCCAAGAAACAAAACCCCATCCGGCGCAAGTAGCCGGTGAATTCCCGCCAGGAGGGTCTTGCGCGTTTCGTGCGAGAAATAGAGCATCACATTGCGCAGGAAGATCACGTCGAACCGATCCTCGGCGCGGGCAAACGGCAAGTTGGGGGCGCACAGATTTGCCTGCCGGAAGCTGGTGAACTTGCTGAGGATGGGCTTGACCACCCACTCCTCGCCAACGTGATCGAAGTAGCGCACCACGAAGCGCGCGGGCAGGCCTCGGTTGATTTCAATGCGTTGATATCTGCCGGATTGTGCCTTGGCGACGACCTCGCTGCAAATATCAGTGCCCTCAATGCGAACGCTCCAACTACCGAGGAGAGAGAAGTGCTCCTGCAGCAGCATACCCAGGCTATAGGCTTCCTGGCCGGTAGAGCAGGCCGCACTCCAGAAGCGGAGCGTGCGCCTTTGGCGGCGCGCTTCAATCATCTTGGGCAGCAGTTCCGTGCGCAGGAGTTCGAACGGTCGGTTGTCGCGGAAAAAGCTGGTCTCATTGATGGTCATGGCTTCAGCGATGGACCATTCCAGAACCGGGTTCTTGCGCAGCTTGAGACACTGCACCAGTTCTTCGAGGTGGGTCATGCCCTGGTGGCGAAGCACCCTGGTAAGCCGGGTGTCGAAAAGATAGTCGCGGGAAGGATCGAGCACGTTTTGCGATAGCCCGAAGACGAGTCGGCGAAGATAGGCATAATCGACCGTCGGAGAAGTCTGCATGACTAGCCCACCGATTCCCGAAGCTCACGAGCTTCGCTGTATGTCCGCGCGACGAGCCGGAGGATTTCAGGAGCGACCTCGTCGAGGGGCAGAACCTTGTGTGCGAGCCCTGCTTGCGTGACCGCGCCCGGCATGCCCCACACAATGCTGCTCGCTTGGTTCTGCGCAAAAACTGTTCCCCCTTCCTCGCGGACCTTGCGACACCCCAGCATCCCATCCGAACCCATCCCGGTAAGCACCACCGCCAGAACTCCGGCCTCGTAGGCCGCGGCGATGCTGCGAAACAAAACATCCACTGCCGGCCGGCAGTGGTTTTCCAGCGGGCCCTGAGAGAGGTGAATCGTGGGAGGCGCGCCGGCGCGGGCCGAAGACAGCACCTCCATATGCCAGTTCCCGCGCGCAATCAAGATCCTTCCAGGTCGCACCAGATCGCCTTCAGCGCTTTCGCTCACCTGCAGTTTGCACCGGTCTTTGAGCCGTTCGGCAAAGAGTTTGGTGAAGAGCTCCGGCATATGCTGCACGATCAGAATCGGCAAAGGAAAGTCCGCAGGAAATGCGGGGAGAAGAGTCTCCAGTGCGGCTGGTCCTCCCGTCGATACGCCAATGGCCACGACCCTGGGGCGTGCAAGGTCAGGATGAGACCGCTGCGCCGCGAGCGGCAAGACGAACGGCGCGCGCAACCCGGCAGCGGCCCGGACGGGAATGACCGCGGAGCGTAGAGATGCGTCCGTGCCCGATCCAATCCCAGGGATGACTCCGCGCCCGGCAAAGGCACCGATGCGCGGCGCGGCAGTCGAGCATGCCTCGCGTCGCGTCAAGGCATGAATCTTGGGGGCCAATTCACGGGAGAGCGTCCGGATCGCGGCCTCGCGGTTCGACTGCCCACTCGGTTTTGCGACGTAGTCCGAAGCTCCACCAGCGAGAGCTTCCAGCGTGACTTTGGCGCCACGCTGGGTGAGGGAGCTGCACATGATGACCGGCATTTTGTGGCCTCGCTTACGCAACTCCCGCAATGTGACAAGTCCATCCATGACGGGCATCTCCACATCCAGGAGAATCAGATCAGGGAGCACGGCGTCCAGACAGCTCAGAGCCGATGCGCCGTCAGCGGCTGTGCCCGCCACTTCGAGGCTGGCATCCGCGCACACAACGGAACGCAAAAGGCTGCGTATTACCGCCGAGTCGTCCACGATGAGAATCCGAGTGCGCGACTGCCCCATCGTTCAAGCCTCCACAAGGCCGAGCATGGCCAGCTTTTCGCCAAGAGCATCGGCGTCGAACGGCTTCATGAGGTACTCGTCCGCGCCGGCATCGAGTGCGCGCAAAATGAAATCGTTCTCCGCCTCGGTGGTGACCATCAGAACCTTGATCGCAAACCCCTCGGCACGAATTTGTTTCAGCATCTCCAGCCCATCCATCACGGGCATGTTCCAATCCAGAAGCGCCAGATCGAACGGCATGCCAGCATGGATCTGGTCAAGGCCCGCCCGTCCATCGCCTGCCTCGGCACAATCGATGCCCCACCCTTCCAGCATGCTGCGCAAGAACCCTCTTACGAAGCGAGAGTCGTCGACAATCAAAGCGCGCATAGTTCCCTCCTCACTTCGCGTGAATGGCAGCGCGTCGCTCAGACCGCGTGCACTTCGGTTGCCAGCGTTGACTCCAGACGAATTGGGTCAAGCCGCTCCGGGTCCAGCATGACCAGGAGGGAGCCCTTCAGCTTGTAGGCGCCGGCAAAGAGCTTGCGCAATGGCTCTTCGAGCGTGGAAGGGTTGGGCTCATGGTCGGCCTCTGCGACCGTCAGCACCTCGCCCACGGAGTCCACCAGGAGCCCAAAGCATCCGTGGGAACTCTCCAGCACCAGAATGTCCTGGGTTCCGTCCTTTGGGGGTAGGTGGAGCAGATAGCGCAAGCTCACGGTGGTGAGAACGTCTCCGCGATAGTGCACCACTCCCCCCACAAAACTCGGCGCCAAAGGGACCAACTGGGGCCGGCCTTTCCCCACAATCTCCAGGATGTGGGTGATGGGAACCCCGAAAAGCGCCTTGCCAAGACGCACCGAGCAGACTTCCACCATGGATGAAGCCGTCTTTACATTCCGGTTGGAGATTGCCCCATGCGTGTTCATTGGGCCACCTCCGCCATGCTTGCGCTGCATTGGTTCCACTCGCCGGCTTCAGCCTGATTGTCCGGCAAGGGCGGCACACCGCCCAGGTTGACGACTCCGGTCACGCGGCTCTTCAACAGGGTCACACCCGCGGCCCGCGCGTGCGTGCCGGCCTCGAAAAACTCGCCGCCAGCAGCGACATCCAGGACATGGGAGACTGCGATGCCGACCTGCCGGCTGCCTTCGCTACAGACCACGACCACGATCTGCGCAGCGGGATTGGCGGCCACCGCAGCCAGCACACCCCCTGAGTCTTCGACAGGCAGCAGTTGGCCTTCGAAGTTGAGAACCGGCCGGTAGCCAATGTACTCAATGCGAGAAACAGGCATCTGCTCAATGCGCAGCACGTCGGCCAAGGGTATCGCCGCCTGGCGGTCGGCAACCTCGACGAGCAGGTATTCGGGACTCTTGACGGATTCAGTCTGGGATTCCCCTTCTACGCCCCGTCGCGACTGCTCGTCATTGCTCATCGTCACGCCGGCCTTGAACGCGATGGCTCCGGGATCGAGAATCAAGGCGAGATCGGCGTTTCCGAGAACGGTTGCGCCGGAGTACAGTCCGATGCTCTTTAGAACGGCGGACAGAGGCTTGACCACGATTTCCTCGGGATCGGCCAAACCGTCAACGACCAGCCCGAATTGGCGACCGTCGGCATTCAAGACGGCAATGAAATTGTCCTTCTCTCCACGTGCTTGTGGCTGGGAGTGGGGCGTAAGAAGGCGGTCGAGGAACACCAGCGGGAGCAGCTTGCCGCGCAGCCGATAGAGAGGCGAGCCCTCCATCCACTCAATCAGTGCTGAGGCCTGTTCGGGCGGTACATGCACGAGTTCCGAGAGCGCTGCCTGGGGCAGGGCGAAGCTTTGCTCCAAGCTGCGCACGATCAACGCCGGGATGATTGCCAAAGTGAGGGGAATGCGCATGCGCAGAGTGGTTCCCTTCCCGGAGCGTGACTCGATTTCCACCTTGCCGCCGATCTTCTCGACGTTGGTGCGGACAACGTCCATGCCTACGCCGCGGCCGCTGACATTGGTGACGGCCGCAGCCATCGAGAATCCGGGGAGAAAGACCAGTTGGAGAGTTTCTCGTTCCCCCAACTGCGCTGCTCGCTCGGCACTCATCAAGCCACGGTCCACAGCCTTCTGACGCACCTTCTCCACAGCGATCCCGGCCCCGTCGTCGTCAACCTCGATAACCACGTGGCTGCCTTCTTGCACGGCACGCAGCCGCAGTGTGCCTTCCGGGTCCTTGCCGGCGGCCTGGCGAACCTCCGGCGGCTCAATACCGTGGTCCAGGGAGTTGCGGACAGCGTGGGTGAGCGGATCCTTGATAGCCTCAAGCAGGCTCTTGTCCAGCTCCGTCTCCTGGCCTTCCATGTGCAGTCGCGCCCGACGTCCCAGCGTCTGCGACAGATCGCGGACGATGCGCGGCATCTTGGAGAAGATGTTCGACACCGGCTGCATGCGCGCCTTCATCACGCTTTCGCGCAAATCGGCAGTAACCATATCCAGTCGGCGCGACAGCATGGTCAGATTAGGGTCCGCGGCGGTCGCCTGCAACACCTGGTTGCGGGTCAGGACCAGCTCCCCAACCAGGTTCATCATGCGGTTCAAAAGCGTGACGTCGACGCGAAGCGTGCTCTCCGACGCTGAAGTCGATCCCGGGGCGCGCAGCTTCGCCGCGTCGGCATCCGGCTCCGCCTGCGTGGGTTTGCTTGCTTGCGCCGGGTTTGCACGGGCAACGTCGACCGCGCGCGCTTCGGTGGATGGCGACGGATCCGGCCGGCCAGGTTCGGCCGTGCGGTCGCCGTCCCGCACAAATGGGGCCAAGCCACCTTGCGGTAGCTCCTCGGCAACCGAAGCAGCTCGGTGGATGTCTGCTCGCCCTTGTGCCGGCAGGACCTGCATTTGCGCCGGGGCCTGCAGCTCTTCCAGCCGTGCGATCAACGCTGCGTCTTGCGCGTCCCCTTCCGTTCCCTCGGTTTCAATGCTCTTGAGGATCGATCGCAGCCCGTCCATCAGGGCCAGCAAACCGGTGGTGATCGGCTCGTCTGCGGTGAGTTTGCCCTCGCGCAGCATCCCCAGAAGGTTTTCGCCCGCGTGCGCCAGCTTCTCCAGCCGCTTGAATCCCAAAAAACCCGTGGTTCCCTTGATCGTGTGCACCGAACGGAAGATGTCTCCAATGAGCCCGGCGTCCTCCGGCCGCTCCTCCAATTCGGTCAAGCAACGCTCCATGCGGTCCAGACCCTCCTGGCTCTCGATCAGGAACTCCCTCGTCAGTTCGTCCATGGCACTCTTTCCCTCCGCCAACATTCGGACACGTGCGCAGCATGCTCTCTGAAGGTTTATCGGTTGGAACGAGCGGGACTTGAGAGATCGGTTCGGGCGTGACCTGGAGTCCGGCTGCCGGGCTCGCACGCTTCGCCTAGCCATGTACACAGGCTGCGAAATGTCTTACCCTCAAACTTCATGCCGAACCTGCATCCACATCGGACCCTCCCCAGCCTGGAAGCCCTGCTTGAGCTAGCCCGCAGAGCGGCATTGCATTCCTATTCGCCCTACTCCGGATTCCGCGTCGGCGCGGCCCTGCGGCTCAGCGATGGCACTGTCGTGACGGGCACGAACGTGGAGAACGTGAGCTTTGGCCTCACCATCTGTGCCGAGCGCGCGGCCCTGGTCACGGCCGTCTCCACGTTTGGACCGGAGATTCGCATCGACGCTGTCGCGGTTGCGAATCTCAACCAGGCCGCAAGCCCTCCCTGCGGCGCATGTCGGCAGATGCTCGCGGAATTTGTGTTGCCCAAAGCCCCGGTGCTGTTCCCCGCCTCCGACGGAATGCGCACCATGGCTTTCGATGAGCTTTTCCCCATGGCTTTCGAGATAAAACTCCAATGATCTGCAACTGAGAAAAGGACGAAGACAAACATGCCGCACGGGAACACCCACGAACTCCCGACCCTTCACACCATCGACCTGATCCGCAAGAAGCGGGACGGGCAAGCGCTGGATTCCCGCGAGATTGCCTACCTGGTGGCTGGCGCCGCCTCTGGCTCCATTCCGCCGGAGCAGCTTGCCGCCTGGCTGATGGCCGCGTGGCTGCGCGGTCTGTCGCTGGACGAAACCCGCTCTCTCACCCTGGCCATGCGCGACTCAGGGGAGAAGTTCGACCCGTCGCGGCTTGGCAAAACCGCTGTCGACAAGCACTCCACGGGCGGAGTCGGCGACAAGACCAGCTTCCTGGTGGCTCCGATCGCGGCAGCCTGCGGCGTGGCCGTGCCCATGATCTCCGGCCGCGCTCTGGGCCACACCGGGGGTACGCTGGATAAGCTGGAGTCCATTCCGGGCTACCGGACCGCACTGACACTGCAGGAGTTCGAGACCGTGCTGCAGCATTGCGGCGCTTCCATTGTGAGCCAGACCCCTACCCTGGTTCCTGCCGACCGGGTGCTCTACGCCTTGCGCGACCGTACCGGCACGGTGGAGAATCCCAGCCTGATCTGCGCTTCCATCCTCAGCAAAAAACTGGCAGCGGGACTCCATGCGCTGGTTCTCGACGTGAAGACCGGGTCGGGAGCTTTTCTCCGCCAGCAAGAAGACGCTGAATTCCTGGCTGCGCTGATGGTCGCCACGGCCGAAGCCGCGGGAACTCGCACGGTGGCCCTCCTTACCGACATGGGTCAGCCGCTGGGCCGCTCGGCCGGCAACTGGATTGAGCTCGTCGAGTCGGTTGAACTGCTCCAGAACCAGCGGCGGCCGGAGAGCGAAGACCTGCGTGAGCTCTCTTTGATTCTGGCTGGATGGATGGTGCATCTTGGCGGGAAGGCGGCCACACCGGAGGAAGGCCGCCAACTCGCCGAAGCAACTCTCGAAGACAGCTCGGCGCTGTCTGTTTTTTTCAAGATGATCGAAGCCCAGGGTGGGGACAGCAGCGTTTTCCATGAGGCTGGCGCGTTTCACAAGCCCGGAGCCAGCCAGGTGCTCAACGCCTGGGAGACCGGATTCATCGCGGAGATGGACACCACGAAGATCGGCTGGGCGGTGCAGCGTCTAGGTGCCGGACGTGAAACGGCGGGCGAGCCCGTCGATCCGCATGCGGGTATTGAGTTTCACGCAAGGCGGGGCGCTTCTATCAAAAAAGGGCAACCCATTGCCACCCTTTACGCTACGACGACGGCACTGCTCGCCGAGCCGATCCGCCTCTTGACGGAGAGCATTTCGATTTCGCCGTGCGCGCCTGAACCAGTGCCATTGATCACGCGCATCTTCACCCGCAAACTTGCCGAAGCCTATCTGCGCGATGCTGTAAGGTAGTTTTCAGTTATCGGTTGCCAGAATGCAGCGAATCGCGGGACGCAACTTGCACGCCCGCGTACGTGACCACTGCTCTCTGTCCACTGAAACCTGTTCCTCAAGGAGCAAACGCTTTGGATCGATTTACCGGCATCTTGGGAATTCTGGCCGTCCTTGCGGCTGCCTGGCTAGGCTCGACCGACCGCAATCGCATCCGCTGGCGCACCGTGGCCTGGGGACTCGGCCTGCAGGTCACCTTCGCATTCCTCGTGCTCCGCTTCGACTACGGTCAGCGCGCCATGACCTGGGCCGGCGGTGTCGTGAATAACATGCTTTCGGCAACATTTGCAGGAACGCAGGTTCTGTTCGGTCAGCTTGGCCTTCCCAATGGAGGCGCTTTCGGCAAGGTGATTGCGCCGACCTCCGCCTCCATCTTTGCCTTCCAGGTCCTGCCCACCATCATCTTCATCTCCGCCTTTTTTGCGGTCCTCTACCACATCGGCTTGATGCAGATCATCATCCGCGGCATGGCCTGGATCATGCTCAAGACGATGCGCATCTCCGGCGCGGAAAGCATGAACGTGGCGGCGAGCATCTTCATGGGCCAGACGGAGGCGCCGCTCACCATCCGGCCTTTCCTGAAAGGCGCTACGCGCAGCGAGCTCATGGTCATCATGACCAGCGGCATGGCCCATGTTTCGGGCGGCATCATGGCCATGTACATTTCGCAAGGCGTAGAGGCGCGTCACCTGCTTTCCGCCGTCATCATGACCTCGCCCGGGACCATTCTGATCGCCAAGATGCTCGTTCCCGAGGTAGGTGTTCCAGCTACCGAAGGCCGAGTGGTCATTCCCAAGGATGAGTTACACCAGGACGAAAACCTGATCGGCGCCATCGCCCGCGGCACCATTGATGGCGGCAAGCTGGCCATGAACGTAGCCATCATGCTGATCAGCTTCCTAGCGCTGGTGGCACTGCTGGATAGCCTGCTTGGCTGGACGCATGGCTATCTTTCTTTCGTCCCCGGCAGCCTCGGCCAGATCCTTGGTTATCTGTTCGCACCGGTCGCATGGTTGATCGGAGTTCCCTGGCACGATTGCATGGCCATCGGCAACCTGCTGGGTACACGCATGGCGCTCAATGAGGTGATCGCCTACATTGCGCTGGGCGCACAAAAGGCTACGCTGGCCCCACGCTCGTTCACCATTGCCACGTTCGCCTTGTGCGGCTTTGCCAACCTGGGTTCGATCGGAATGCAGATCGGCGGAATCGGCGCACTGGTCCCGGAACGGCGAAACGACCTGGCGAAGTTAGGAGTGCGCGCCATGCTGGCGGGGACAATGGCTAACCTGATCAGCGCATCCATTGCGGGCATGTTTCTGGGGTAGGATCATCATCGTGGCGCTCGGGTGCCCCACCCAATACACAGCCACTAAGGCTGCCGCTTGCGGAACATCTCTGCGCCTGCGCCGACAAGTGCGTACATGCCGGCATTCAAGGCAATGAACGTGTAGTACTTCATCGCAATGGAGTGGGAGCGACCCAACATAGCCGCGGGAGCGGTGATGGCGACGAGGTTCGAGCGTCCAAAGTTGTAAGAGCCGCGTGGAAGAAAGAACGAGAGGATCACCCAGACGGCTGCCACGCCGAAACCGCATAAAGCCCAAATCCCGATTCTTCGCATCATCCCCGCACCTCGCATCGCGTGCGTAGCAAGCTTAAACCCGCGATGCGACAACGCTCAACACGCGAGGAGACTCGGGCAATCCCTATTGCGGGACGGGCTGGGCAGCACCCGGAGCCGTGGGCAGTTGCTGGATGACGCGCTCCATTTCAGTGCCCTGGGCCGCGCCGCGAGCTTCCTGCTGGCCCTTGTTGGCAAAGTAGTTGCGATCCCACAGGTTCTTGTAGAACTCGCCCGTCAACTCCGCCGCGCGGGGGCCGAAGGTGGGCCGTCCGCCTTCCAGAAAGAAGACCGTGACCAGGTTGCCCTGGGGCGACCTGGAGAAGGAGGCGAACCAGCCGAAACGGGTGCCGTTATCCGAGCAGGTCCCGGTTTTGCCGAAGACTGGAAAATCGTGGAAGGTGGCGCTCAGGCGGCGTGCCGTACCGTATTCAACCGCACCGGCCATGCCCTCCTGCATCTCGGGGACATATTTGGCAATGTCCAGGGAACGCTTAATCCGCGGAGAAAAAGAAGCGACTTCCTGCGGGTTGGTGGGGTGCTGCAGGTAGTAGAGGGTGCCTCCGTTGGCCAAAGCCGCAACGTAAGCGCCGAGTTGCAGCGGGGTGAGCGAAACACCCTGTCCAAAGCTGCACATGCGGCCGACCCCGCCTTCAGCCGCGGACAATTCCTTGTCGGGATACACGCCGAGCTGCTCGCCCTCAATGTTGTAGCCGGCGAGTTCGCCCAATCCAAACTGGTTGGCGTAGTGGCGCACCCGCTCGAAGCCCAGTTCCCTGCCCAACTCTTCAAAGTAGAGGTTGTTGCTCTTGGCGAGGGCCTGGGTCATGTTCATACGGAAGCCGGGCAGCTGGACCATGGTGTCGCGGTTGACGAGGCCTTCGGAAAGTGCGGCCATGGCGACGGTGATCTTGATGGTAGAGCAAGGCTCAGCGCCGGGGGAGAGCGCCAGCTTTTGATTGACCATGGCCAAGATGCGGCCATTGGATGGATCAATGACGACGGCGGTGCCGTTCATGTCGCCCAGCGCGTCGACGGCTGCCCGGCGGACGACTGGATCTTCACCGGCGGTCACATCTCCGCCGAAAATATCCCCATTGGTGAAGGAGCTGGCTGTGAAGCGCTCATAAAAGCGATGGCGATGGGTGGTGAAGGACGCGCGTCGCGCCCGGGCGGTTGCTGGACCGTGCGGCGCCAGCTTCGCCTCCCTTCCGGCGAGGGCGGTTCGCGCCGTGGCACGCCGGCTTCCGGCAGCAACCCCCGAGGAGCGGCCAGCCGATGCAGCATGGGCGGCTGATCGGTGTCCAGAGGCATGATGCGTAACCGCCAGGTGCGATTCCGACGACCGGGTACGATGCAGCGCATGCGGGGCGCTGAGCGCCATGGCCATGGAGGCACCCATGGCGGCGGTGACCAAGGAGCAAGCCAATCTAAAAGCAAAAATGCGCGAACCCTTCATTCAGCCAACATCCTCTCAACATGAAGTTCGTGCTATGTGCGAAAGCGAGCGACGCACACTTATCTAATCGGCCATTCCGCGGGCATGTGCAGCCTCTGCTGGGAATGAACTCACGGTACACAGTTAAGGGCTGGCTGGAAGTGATATCCAGCACTCGAAAAATCTGCAGGCAATTCCCGATTCTGCAGGTAATTCCCTCCATATTATTCGACGAGTCAACCTGCCGACGATGGCACTTCCGAGGGATGGGTTGCATCCCTGCGCTTATTTGAACTATACAGCCACCGGGATCACCTCCAAAGGGGAAGGCATCCAAAAATGCCTTCCCCAGATCCCAGTTTAGAACCGGAGCCGGCGTAGGAATGTCGGGGTGTCCAGATCGCGGTGAGACTCGTCTGCCTCCGCCAAGGCCGCACCTGCCGGTTGTGCATGGATATCATCTCCTAGAACCGCAGTGGCTGTCCCGCTGGCGAAGTCTGGCGCATAGTCGCGCGGCAGGGGGGTATACGGTTCCTCCGACATCTCCGCAAACTTCGGCCGGCTCGCAGCGGCGACCAACTCGGGCTCATTGGTTCCGGAGCTGAAACCTGAACCGAACTGCGATTCAAAGTGGGTGTCTGCCGGTGTAACTTTGATCGTTGGCGCCGCTTTTGGTGGTGAAGCGGCATGGCTGGTGGCGCTGGCCGAGCTGCTCGAGGAGAAGAAGTAGCCGTTATCCGATTCGCTCTCCGCATCGTCATCCTCCACCTGGCTCAGGAAGGGCGCAGGCGGGGCGACCTTGGGAGCAGCCGGCACCGACGTGTCGCTCGCCCTGCTGCCGGCAATCATCACCGGCACGGAGACGATCGGCTCCTCCACCATCACCACTTCGCCGATGCTCAACATGCGGGCACGGCGCTCGGGCATCTGGTCGCGGAAGCCGGTGGCGATGACGGTGATCTTGACTTCGTCACCCATCTGTTCGTCGAGCACGGCGCCGAAGATGATGTTCGCGTCCTCATGTGCCGCCGATTGAATCAGGGACGATGCTTCGTTCACTTCCGACAGCTTGAGCGAGCTGGACCCGGTGATGTTGATGAGGATGCCCCGCGCTCCGTCAATGGCGCCAGCCTCGAGCAATGGCGATGCCATGGCGGCCTGCGCCGCTTCAACGGCGCGCCGCGATCCGGAGCGGACTGCCGTACCCATCACCGCATGGCCCATGCCAGCCATCGTGGTCTTCACGTCGGCAAAGTCGCGGTTGATGATGCCGCTGATGGTGATGATGTCACTGATGCCCTGCACCCCCTGGCGCAGCACATCGTCGGCGATGCGGAAACTCTCGAAGAAGCCGGCATCCTGGGCCACCACCAACAGTTTTTCGTTGGGGATGACGATCATGGTGTCCACACTCTCGATGAGCTCCTTCATGCCGCGCTCAGCCTGTTGCAGGCGGCGCTTGCCTTCAAAGGCGAAAGGCCGCGTAATGACCGCGACGGTGAGGATACCCATTTCGCTGGCCAGCGAAGCGATGACCGGAGCCGCTCCCGTGCCTGTGCCACCGCCCAGGCCGGCGGTGACGAACACCATATCCGCGCCTTCCAGGGCTTCAATGATCTTCTCGGAATCTTCCAGTGCCGCGCGGCGGCCCACGTCGGGATTGGCGCCGGCGCCCAGGCCGCTTGTGAGACGTACACCGAGTTGCAGCTTCACCGGAGCCTGGGAGAGCTTCAGTGCCTGCACATCGGTGTTGGCGGCGATGAACTCGACGCCTTCCATCTTGGCCTGAATCATGCGGTTGACTGCATTGCCACCGCCGCCGCCTACGCCGATCACCTTGATACGGGCGCCGCGGACAGGCTCATCGTGATATTGAATGCGCATCTCTCCGGCCGGATTGGTTTCGTTTTCCATATCGATTTGCCCTCCTCAAGGGTTTAAAAGCTCGCTGCAAAAATGGCGCGCAATTTAGCGCGTAATCCGTTGTTCTCCGCGGCCCGGGTTACACGGGTGCGGTGCGCGTACAAAAGCATCCCGATCGCCGTGGAGAATCCAGGGTTCACCAGTTCCCCGGGCATCTGCGAGAGCCGTACCGGCAATCCCGTACGAGCCGGGACGCGCAACAAGCTCTCGGTGACATCGAGCATGCCCGGCAGCATGGACCCGCCACCGCTTAGGACACACCCGGCACCCAGTGCCTCCAGCACCCCACCCTGGCGGAGGCTCTCCTTGACGAAATGGAGCAGTTCGCGCGCCCTTGGTTCGAGAATTTCGGCGATCGAACGCAGCCGCAGCGATTGCGCCTGCGGATTGTGCACTTCGATCTCGGCGTGCAGCGGCACTGCGGTCACGACGGCATGACCATATTCACGCTTGAGTTCCTCGGCCTGGGCAACGGGCATTTGCAGGCCCACGGCCAAGTCATTGGTGAAGTGCGCTCCACCAATCGGAATCGAAGCGGTATGAGCGACCGCGCCTTCAAAGAAGACAACCAAGTCGCTGGAATGTGCGCCGATATCCAGCAGGCAAACACCCAGTTCGCGCTCGTCGGCGGAGAGTGTGGCTTCTGCGGAAGCAATCGATTCGAGGACTGCTTCGGTCACTTCAAGCCCGGCGCGGTTGGCACAGGTGATGGCGCTTTGCAAAGCGCTTCCCGAGCAGGTCGCGATGTGCAGATCGACCTCAAGGCGTGCGCCCACCATGCCCACGGGATCGAAGATGCCCGGCTGGCCGTCGAGAATAAACTGACGCGGGAGTAGATGAAGAATCTCACGATCGGGAGGGCGTTCCACGGCGCGGGCACGCTCCACGGCAGTGCGCACGTCTTCGCGCGTAATCTCCCGCATGCGGCTTCCCAACTCGAATCCGCCGTTGGTGTTGATGCCATAAATATGTGGACCGCCGACGCCGACGGCGCATTCGGCGATATTGGCGCGAGCCATGCGCTCTGCCGCTTCGTTCGCAGCTTTCACCGCACGTGCGGCCGGGGCCAGATCGCTGATCAATCCCTTGCGCATGCCACCGGATTCGACCACCCCGTGCCCGCGGTAGCGCAGAGCGCCCTCATTCAGGTCAGCCGCCAGAACGCGGGTGTACGCACTGCCGATGTCCAACACCACGATCATGTTGTCCTGCTGCTGGCTCATGCGCTCACTGTCCTTCCGCTACCGAAGCGTTGCGGGCGGTTGAAGGGTGTTTCTGGCTGCTCTTCGAGACTGTGCGGTGGCTTGGGATTTGCTTCTTGCCATGAGGCCCCTTGGCGTGCGCGGTTTTCGCCCTGGCGGCTTTGAGACGAGCGGCACGCTGTTTGGCGGCCAGCGTCTCCACGTACTTTCCTTGCACTGAGCTTCTGTGTGTCGACTTTCCTGGGACTGGAGCCGCGTTCTGGGCCGAGGCCTTCAGGACCGTGGGCGAGCTTAGTTGCGGCAGAGCCGGTTTCGCCGTTTGGACGGGTTTGCTGCTTGCCGTCAGGGGATCCGGGATTGGAGTCTGCTTGGACTGAGGCACGGGTTTGCCTGCTGCCGGCTTGGTCGCCGCAAGAGCGCTGGCAGCAACTGCTGCCGTTGCCACCGCTGCCGTCGCCACTCCAGCGGCCGGCTTGGTCGGCGCGGCGACCAGGCTGGGCGCGGAACTGGAATCTACACCGAGCGTGGCGTCCACGGCGTTCGTTCCCTTCGGCATCTCCAGGACCACTTGGCTTTCATAGCGAAGGTCGACGGCGGCTAGCTTGGGATACTCTTGTCGCCATTCGGCGATATGGGTTTTGTAGCGATGGTAGCGATCAAGAAACTTGTCCTCGCCAAAGTGAGCCAGGATGTCTGCGCCCTGCTCCGGCATGAGCACGCGCGCATCCTGGGGATCGGTCAAATCGACTTCGGAGATCTGCTGCGAAAGGTGCTGATTGTTGGCATCCAGTTCCCCGAGCAGCCGTTGATACACACCCATGCGGATGCGCCGCTCCGGCAAAGGATCGCGCGCGGAGATGCCGGTGACCACCGGAAACGAGTAATGATGCTGGGCCATGGTGGCGGCCGGCATGCCCAGCAACACGCCATTCGCATCCACCAAACCCACCTGCTGCCCCTGCCGCACAAATGCCACCGGCTGGCGCTCCACGATGTTGACTCGAATGTGGTCAGGAAGCAGCCGCATCACGGTGGCTTCCTGGACCCAGGGAATCATTTCAACTTGCTTGCGGCGCTCGCTCAAGGGCACAAAGAAGATGTTGCGACCAATATCTTCGCCGAACACCGGCAACAACTCAGCGCGTGAAACTTCGGTCAGGCCGTTTGCTTCAATGTTGCTGGCTCCCGTGATGCGGAAGCGCGGATCACGGCTCAGGTATCGCTTGGCGACAACGACGCTGGTAGTGACACAGCTGAGAACAAGCAGAATGCCGAGGCCAAGAAACACGCGCCCCGGGGTGCTAACCGGGCGCCACCAGGGTCCACTCGCCTGGAACCGCCGAGTGCCGAAACGGCTGCCAGAACGGGGTGCATCCTCATCGTCAGGGTCATCGAAGTATTGCGGCGCGTCGGCGAATGTTTGATTGTTTTTGCGCGTAGTGGACTGCACGCGCCGGAAACGTGTCTCCGTGGGCGGATCATCCTCAAAAATCAGAGGCCGGGATTGAGGTTTTACTTGGTTGGCCACGCGTGGGCAGGATTCGTACAGAGCCGCCAGCCTTCACTATAGCCTTGGGGTTGCCGGCTTTTTTCCGCAGCCGGAAGGGGTGGAACCCAGATTGTAACGAGGAAAATTGACATTTCTTTGACGTCATTCAACTAAGCGACCAACGCTCTTCGGAATTCATGGGCTAAGCTAGCCTCATGCTGCGCTATCGCCTGTATTTTTGCCTGCTTTTCCACATTTCGATCGCCGGGCTGATCGCTCAGGCGCAAGCGCCACCCGCCTACAAATACTTCCGCACCGGCCATGCGACCAACGTGCCCGCTTCGCCAAAGCCGGGTTTCGCACTGATGGGCGGCGGCACGGATCTCGACGATGCCTTTCGGTTCCTCTGCGACCGAGCCGGCGGCGGTGACCTGCTGGTGCTGCGGGCCAGCGGCAACGATGAATACAACACGTACATTCAAAAACTCTGTCCGCTGAATTCAGTGGCCACGCTACTGCTGCCGAGCCGCGCCGCTGCCGAAGATCCATTTGCAGAGCAAGCCATCCGCCACGCTTCGGCCCTCTTCATCTCCGGCGGCGATCAGGCCAACTACCTCAACTTCTGGGAAGGGACGCCAGTGCAGGCGGCGTTAAACGACGCGATTGCGCGCGGAGTATCGCTCGGCGGCACCAGCGCCGGTCTGGCCGTGCTCGGCGAGTATGCGTATACAGCGCAAGCGGACAAGCCCGAAGATCCAAATCTGGATGGGAAGACGGCGATGGCCGATCCCTTCGGGCCGCGCATCACGCTGAGCCACAACTTCCTCGAGATCCCGATCTTGAAGAGCATCATCACCGACACCCACTTCGCTAAGCGCAATCGCATGGGCCGGCTGCTGGTGTTTCTGGCGCGCTTGAATCGCGGTGGCAAGCTTGATGGAGAAGTTCGTGGCATCGGCGTGGAGCAGGCTGCCGCCTTGCTGGTAGAACCGGATGGGAAAGCCACGGTGGTGGGACATGGCAGCGCTTACTTCGTCGATGCCCATGGCGGGTCGGGGCTGGTGGCTGCGGGCAAGCCGCTGACCTTCGGCCCGTTTACCGTGCAAAGGGTGGCGCCGGGACGAGTATTCGATCTGAAGACCTGGACCGGGGAGGCAACGGCCTACAAGCTCTCCATCGAGCAAGGTGTGATTCACTCAACGCAACCCGGCGGCGGGGTCTACTGAGCCGAATCCAGGACAGCCAGAATCTGCGGCGCCAACTGGCTGACACTTCCCGCGCCGAGAGTCAGGATGAGATCGCCTTCGCGGGCCTGTGAAACCACGGCGGCAACTGCCGCGGGGAAATCCGCCACAAACTGGGTGGGGGGGCCATCGATCTTCGCGGCCAACACCTCGGCAGAGACGCCGGCGATAGGCTCTTCACTCGCCGCGTAGATCGGCAACACGGCGACGGTATCCGCATCGGTGAACGCATCACTGAACTGCTCCATCAGGTCCAGTGTCCGCGTAAAGCGGTGCGGTTGAAAGATGACGTGAATCCGGTGGTAGCCGCACTCACGCGCCGCAGCCAGCGTGGCGCGAATTTCGGTGGGGTGATGCCCGTAATCGTCCACCACAGATACGCCGCGTGCCTGGCCGCGTAGTTGAAATCGACGGTCGACGCCGCGGAACCGATACAGCCCTTCAGCGATCTTGTCGGCCGGAACTTTCAATTGGCGGGCAATAGCCACCGCTGCCGTGGCATTCAGGATGTTGTGGCGACCGGGCACATGCAGTTCAAATGGGCCCAGCGCTTCATCCGCTGTATGCACCTTGAAGTGCGAAAATCGTCCTGGCTCGGCATCGAGAATCTCCAGGCGGTAGTCAGCGTCCTCCGCAACACCGTAGGTAAAGACCCGGCGGCGAGCGCGAGGAAGAATGGCCTTCAATTGCGGGTTGTCGATGCAGGCGGTAACGGCGCCGTAGAACGGCACCTTGTCCATGAAGTCGAGGAACGCTCGCTCCACGTCGGCCATGTCTTTGTAGCAGTCCATGTGTTCGCGGTCGAGGTTGGTCACGACGGCCAGGATAGGCGAGAGCTTGAGGAACGAGCGGTCGCTCTCATCGGCCTCCGCCACCAGGTATTGGGTCGAGCCCAGCCAGGCGTTCGAGCCCAGAGCATCGACGCGTCCGCCCACGACCACAGTCGGATCGAGTCCCCCCGCGGTCAACACGGACGCCACCATCGAAGTAGTCGTGGTTTTGCCATGCATGCCCGCAATGGCAATTCCATACTTTAGGCGCATCAGTTCGGCAAGCATCTCCGCCCGTTGAATGACGGGAACCTTGCGCGAGTTTGCCTCCAGCACTTCGGGGTTCATGGGACTGACGGCGGAGCTTGTGACCACGACGGTCGCGCCGGCCACGTGGGCCGCGTCGTGGCCTTCATAGATGGTGGCGCCGAGGCGAGCCAGCCGATCAGTCACCGGGCCGCGGCGCAGGTCGGAGCCGGAGACCTTCACGCCAAGGGAGAGCAGGATCTCGGCGATGCCACTCATGCCGATTCCGCCGACTCCGATGAAGTGCGCGTGCTGGGAGGTTGTGAACATGGGGGACAACACTTCAGGGTACCATCGGCGCGCATAGGGCTGGCAGGGCTGCATAGTGCCCGTACCGAGTCATTGCTCCCGGTCTGAGCGACTCAACCAGCAAGTTACATCTGGAAGGAACACCATGTCGGCGCCGATCCAAACGCCCCGTGCCCCGTCCTTCCGCGTTTTTGCGGAAGGGGGGGACTGAGGATCTGGACCGCCCCTGCTCATCAAGAGCGGAGAGAGCCAAGGTGCCGCGTAACCGTCATGTTTCCCGGCAACCGAGCTGCTTTGAACCCCGCTTTTGAGGAAAGTTGCGCCCCTATATTTTCGATTCAGGCCGCAACCTTTCATCGCAACCTCTGTTGAATCAGTACATAACCGGCGCACCGCAGAGGCAGCAAGAGCCAAACCTCAGAGCGGAACGAAGCCCGGCCGGGCGGCAAAGATAAGCCCGGGTGGAAGGCAGGCGTTATGGGCAGCATGAAGAACTGGATGTTGGCAGCAGCGGTTGTGGTGGGGGCGGCTGGCCTGGGAGCAACGGCGGCGCAGGCAGCCGAGTTCGGATTCCGTGTGCATGGTCCCGTGGCCTACATTCCGCCCTGCCCTGGACCGGGCTATGTTTGGATAAACGGATACATGGCCAACGGATATTGGGTGGATGGCTACTGGAATCTGCCCGTCCACGCCTACGGGCCGGTGGTTCGCTATGACCACGCCTACAACCGGGACTGGGACCGAGACCGGCGCTTCGATCGCGATCGGGACTTTCGCCGGGATGGCGATCGGTTCCGCCGGTAACCCGCGCGACTCAAAGTTGAAAAAGGCGGCCCTCGCGAAGGACCGCCTTCTTTGTTTCCGCCGGCATGACGCAAATTCGGCAAAGCGACTGCTTCTTCGTCCCGTCTGACGATTCTTCGCAACGGCACCGCAACTTATCTGCGAGAATGCTGTTCTAACCATCAGAAGCCGGATGGGTACGAAACCCAAGAAACCGGCGAGTGCTGATTCTGGCGTTTCACCTCAAGTTCTGGTTCAAACAGGACAGGGCAGCACAAGGAGGAAGTTATGCGGAGTACGCGCTTGTTTCTGTTCGCGATGCTGCTCGCACTACCCTTTGCGACAACATCAGCAAAGGCTCAGGTTGCGGTGGGAGTTGGGGTTGGCCCGGCAGTCGTTGAGGCCCCTGTGGACTACGGTCCGCCCGCCTGCGAGTGGGGTTATTACTCTTACTATCCTTATGGCTGTGCACCCTACGGCTATTACGGGCCGCAGTGGTTCTCCGGCGGCATCTTCCTCGGCGTAGGCCCCTGGTACGGATGGGGTTGGCGTCACGGATGGGGCGGTTACGGATACCGGGGCGGATACGGATTCCGTGGCGGCTACGGGTTTAGAAGCGGTTACGGCTACGGCGGACGAGGCGGATACGGCGGACGTCCGGCCTATGGTGGTGGCGCACGCGGTTACGCGGGCGGCGGCCATGCCTATGCAGGTGGCGGTGCGTCTCACTCCTTCGGGGGCGGAGGGCACGCAGGAGGTGGCTTCAGCGGGGGTGCCCATGCGGGTGGATTTGGTGGCGGCGGCCACGGCGGTGGCGGCCATCGATAAGTAAGAACTTTTCGCGGTTCCCCCAGATCTCGCGAATCGTTCCAAAGAGCCCGTCTGCTTCGGCAGGCGGGCTTTTTGTTTTGGCTTAGCCTGCTAACGAATCGGACTTCGAGCTGGCTCGGCCCCTGCAAGGACGGCAAGCCGATCGGCAATCCGTTCAGCGGCATCCGGGTGGGCCTGGGTACGAGCATTTGCGCCCATGAGCGCCAGGCGGCTCGGGTTGTTGAGAAGCGCCGTGAGTGCTTGCAGAAGCTTGCCGGGGATGGCCAGGTCCGGCTCTTCCAACATGACTGCGGCATGCGCGGCGACCATGGCTTCTGCGTTGCGCTTCTGGTGCTCATCGGCGGCAGCGGCAAACGGGACCAGCAGGCTGGGTTTGCCGGCCGCCGCGAGCTCCGCCACGGATGAAGCTCCGGCGCGCGCCAAGACCAAGTGAGCCTCGGCGAAGCGGGCCGGCATGTCGTCAAGGAAGGGTTGGACCTGCCACCGGGAAGGGTCGGCTCCGCTTGCCGCATAGGCTGCCTGCGTGGCCTCGAAGAGCCGTGCCCCGCTCTGGTGCAGCACGGTCAAACCCGGAACAGCTTGAAGAAGTCCCTGTATCCCCTTGGGAAGATGAGTGTTGAAGATACGAGCGCCCTGCGATCCGCCAAAGATGAGCAGGTGCGGTGCAGGACCGGCCGGCGGCTGCAGTGCGAAGAATTCCGGACGCACCGGGATGCCCGTGACCTCACAATTCCGGAACCACTTCGCGGCTTGAGTGAAGTTCACGGCTGCGGCCTTTACACGCATGCCTACCAGGCGATTGGCCAAGCCGGGCATGGCGTTGGGTTCAAAAGCCATGGCGGGAACTTTCATCCACAGTGCTGCGGCCATGGCTGGTCCGGAGGCGTAGCCGCCCACGCCGAAGACAACGCCGGGCTTGAAATCTCGAATCAGGCGGCGACAGGCGAAGATGCTGCGCGGCAGATCGGCAAGCGTGCGCATGCGCGTCCCCAGCGATACATTCTTCAGTTGGCCGACTTCGATCAGGTGGAGGGGAAACCCCGCAGCCGGGACCAGTCGGCTTTCCATGCCGCGCGGTGTCCCAACAAAAAGAAGTTCGGCTCCGTAGGCGGCTACCAGTTGGCGGGCCACGGCGAGCGCCGGGATGATATGGCCGCCGGTGCCGCCGCCGGCGATGAGTACACGGAAGTTAGACACAACGAGGACCTTTCAGGGGCTCGTGCACGCTGAGATTCCATCCGGCGGAGTTCGATGAAGGCCAAAGTCCGCCCAAGCACGCAAAACAACAACCGCAGATCCTTCGACTCCGCTCAAGATGACAGAGCACGGTGTTCTGAAGACGTGCGGGCTGAGTCCCAAATCCGTTGCCCGTAGTCCCTGGTCCCTGTCTCTCTCTCACTCCGCCTTCTTGGTGATATTCAGAAGGATGCCGATGCTGGCCAGGGTGACGAAGACCGACGTGCCTCCCGAGGAGATCAACGGCAGGGGAATGCCCTTGGTTGGCACCAGCGAAAGAACCACGCTGATGTTGAAGAAGGCTTGCAGAAGGATGGTTGTTGTGAGCCCAAAGGCCACCAGGCGTGCAAAGGGGTCCGGTGAACGGAAGGCCGCACGCAACCCGCGCCACCCGAAGGCGACAAATAACCCCACGATGAAGATAGAGCCGATGAAACCCAGCTCCTCGGCAATGTTGGCGAAGATGAAGTCAGTGGAAGCTTCGGGCAGGTAGAAGAGCTTCTGCATCCCCTCCATGTAGCCGCGGCCGCTCAAGCCGCCGGTGCCTACGGCAATGAGGGACTGGTTGATATGGAAACCGGCTCCCTGCGGATCGGCATCGGGATTGATGAAAACCAGCATGCGCTTAAGACGCCACGAGACCAACAGGAGAAGTGCGGCCAGCGGAGGCAATGCGGCGCCAATGCCCATGAACAGATACTTCCACTCCATCCCCGCCAGCACCAGCATCAGTGCGGTCACGCCGAAGACAACCAGCGCCGTGCCCAGATCGGGTTCCTTGACAATCAGCAGGATGAACGCGACGGGTATGACGGCCGCTTTGAGCAGAGTGTTCTTCCAGTCGCGCATGTCGTCGAGACGTGTATGCAGGAACCAGGCCAGGAAGAGCACCACCACCGGCTTGGCAAGCTCGGAGGGCTGAAACGTATGTAAGCCGCCAAATCGAATCCAGCGGTGTGTGTTGTGAGAGTTTGGAAAGAAGAAGACCGCAACCAGGAGCAGTGTGGTCATGGCCAAGGCGGCATAGATGAAGCGCGAGGATTTGTAGACGCTCGCGTCTACCTGCATCAGGACCAGCATGGCCACCACGCCCACCAGCGCCCAGAGGGCCTGGCTGACGACGAAGGTGTAGGGCGAGTGATACCGCTCCTGGGCCACAACAGCCGACGCGGAGAACACCATGACCAATCCCACCACCACCAGGACCAGTGTGGTGAAGAAGAGCCATTTATCGATCCCTACGCGTGCTGCCATACCTTCCACCCCCGCCGCTCGCTGACCAGTTCCTTGAAGACCTTGCCGCGCTGCTCATAGTTTTCGAATTGGTCGTAGCTGGAACAAGCCGGCGCCAGCAACACCACTTCGCCGGGACGGGCCGCGGACGCGGCCGCACTCACCGCCTTGTCCAACGTTTCACACGACTCCATGGTGACAATGCCGCGCAACTGCGATTCAATCTTGGCAGCCGCCGAGCCAATGGTGTACACGGCGCGCACGCGGGCGTGCAGCAATTGCGCAAGCTGTGTGTAGTCCGATCCCTTGTCCTTGCCGCCGAGGATCAGGTGAATCCCCGTTGAAAAGGAAGCAACAGCTTTGGCTGTGGCGTCCACATTGGTGGCCTTGGAGTCGTTGTAAAAGTCCACGCCGTTCACAGTGGCCACATATTCCAGACGGTGCTCGACCGCGCGGAAGCCTTCAATGCCGGTACGGATCTGGGCAGCCGTGGCCGCTGCCAGGCGCGCGGCACAAACCGCAGCGAGCACATTCTCCACGTTGTGCGCGCCCTTGAGCGGAATACTGCTTAAGGGAATAATCTTCTCGATCGGCTCGTCCTTTGCTTGCCTGAAGACCACAAAGCCATCCTCAACCCATGCGCCGCGAAGCACAGAGTGTTCGATGGAAAAGAAGAACACTTTGGCCACGGACCGACCGGCCGCCTGCGCGGCCCGCATATTGTCTGCGTTCAACACCACCGCGTCCTGCTCGTCCTGCGCGGCAAAGATGCGCTCTTTGGCGAAGGCGTAGTTCTCAAAAGTGCCATGACGATCGAGATGATCGGGCGTGATATTCAGAATCACCGCGATGGTGGGATGGAAGCGTTGCGTGCTCTCCAACTGGAAGCTCGACACCTCCAGGACCGACCAGGTTTGCTCCGTAGTCTCCTCGATCAGCGCAATCACCGGGACGCCGATGTTACCGCCGACCAGGGCCGGCATGCCGGCTTTCTGCAGAATCTCGCCAACCAGTGCGGTGGTGGTCGTCTTGCCGTTCGAACCGGTAATCGCGACCACGCGGCCCTTGAGGAAGCGTGAGGCCAGTTCAAGCTCGCCGATCACCGGCAGTCCAAAGCTGCGCACCTGGGCCAGTTCGGGCGTATTCAGGGACACGCCCGGGCTCACGACAATGAGGTCCTGCCGGCGGAAGGTCAGGAGGCCGTGGCCGCCCGTCTCCACCATGATGCCCGCATCGAGCAGCGCTGGAATATCTTTGGCCAGGGCTTCGGCGCTGCGCACATCGGAAACCGTGACCTGGGCGCCATGCCGGCGCAAGAATAGAGCCGCGGCCAAACCGGATTTACCCAGTCCGACAACCAGAACCTTTTTGCCTTTGAGTTCCATCATGGGGCAGTTTCCTTTGGGCTCGCGACTTTTCTATTGTGCAATGCACGATGGTGGGCGCGGGCCCGTTCTAACGGAGTTTCAGCGTGGTGAGTGCAAACAGTGCAAACACCAGTGCGGCGATCCAGAAGCGGACAATGACCTTCGATTCGCTCCACCCCAGCTGCTCAAAGTGATGGTGGAGCGGCGCCATCTTGAAGATACGCTTCCCATTGCGGAGTTTGTAGCTTCCCACCTGCAGAATCACGGAGAGCGTTTCCAGCACAAAGACCCCGCCGATGAAAGGCAGCAGGAGTTCCTGGCGAATGATGATAGCCACGGTGCCAATCGCTCCGCCGATGGCCAGCGAACCCACGTCGCCCATGAAGATCTCCGCTGGATGGGCGTTGTACCAAAGAAACCCAATGGATGCGCCCACCATGGTACCGCAGAAGATGGTGAGTTCGGCGACGCGCGGGGTGTGCTGCAGATCCAGGTAGTCGGCGAAGACCACGTTGCTGCTGACGTAGGTGAGAACGGTGAGCGCGCCGGAGGCCACGATGGTGCAGCCGATCGCCAAACCGTCCAAGCCGTCGGTCAAGTTCACGGCGTTTGTAGAACCCAGCAGGACCAGGATCACCCAAACCAGGAAGGGCAGAAAGGCTAACCAGGCCAGGTGCGGCAGCGTTGTCGGCCAGAGGTTCCAAAGCAGGTCCGGATGCCACTGCTTCAGGAAAGGAACGGTCAAGCGGGTGGAGAAGAATCGAATTTGCTGCAGCACGATGAGCGCGCCGGCAATGGCGATGCCGGCCATCCCCTGGTAAAGAAGTTTTGCGCGCGCGGTCAAGCCAAGGCTGCGCCGCTTCACCACTTTGATGTAGTCGTCTGCAAACCCGACCGCACCGAACGACAACATCGCGAACACCGCAATCCACACAAAGGCGTTGGAAGGGTCGGACCAAAGAACGGTGGGCAGAATGACGGCGATGACGATCAAGATGCCGCCCATCGTGGGCGTTCCGGTCTTCTTCAAGTGCGACTGGGGACCGTCTTCGCGGACGAACTGGCCGATCTGGAATTCACGCAGCTTTTGAATGACCCAGGGGCCGATGAACAGCGCGATCAGCAACGCCGTGAGCGAGGCAAAGGCTGTGCGGACGGTGAGATAGCGGAAGATGCGGAAGGGACGGAAAAACGGGTAGAGCTTTTCGTAGAGCAGCCAGTAAAGCAAGTGGCCTCCAGAGCCGGAACGAGGCGGGTTTCCTCTTGATTTTACAGGTCGGAGGATTGAAAAGGCTGTGGAAGCGGCGCGGATTCCACGCATCCCGGCTGGCAGCCACTCATGGCTGCTGCAATTCTCCGTCCGGCCGGCCGGCGGCAGCAGTTTCTCTGAGCCTTTCAAGGACGCGCTCCATGTGCACACCGCGCGATCCCTTGATCAGCACCGTATCTCCGGGGCTCAGCGCCTGTTTGAGCCACTTCCCTGCTTCATCGGTGCTCGATAAGAAGAGGGCCGCGACGCCACCGGCACATGCGGCTGTAGCCAGATGGACCGCATGGCCGCGCACGCCCACAACAAGATCCAAACGCGCTTCAGCGGCCGCTGTTCCGCAAGCTGCGTGCAGCTTAGCTGCCTGCTCGCCAAGTTCCAGCATTTCGCCGGCCAGGAGGATGCGCCGCTTGCCAGGGCGGCCAGCCAGCGTGCGGATCATGGCCTGAAGCGCTTCGGGATTCGAGTTGTAAGAATCATTCAGCAGCGTGGCGCCTCGGATTTCAATCACCTCGCCGCGCTTGTCCCCTGCCGCGAGCGCGGCAAGCGCTGCGACGGCTGCATCCATTTCCACGCCGGCCTCAAGCGCCACCGCCAGTCCAGCCATGGCATTTGCAGCGTTATGCGCGCCCAGTAATTGCAAGGTCACCGCTCCGAATCGTTCGCCCACACGGAACTTCACCTGCAGCCCGGCCGAATCTTCTAAGATTTCGAGGGTCTGGGGGTCGGCGCACGGGCCGGCTCCGAAGTAAACGACGCGGCCGGGAAAGTCGCGCCCAAATTGCGAAACGTAGGCGTCATCGCAGTTCAGGAAGGCTACGCCGGAAGCCGGTAATGCCGCGACGAGTTCGAACTTGGCGCGCGCAATCCCCGCCTGCCCGTCGGCGAAGTTCTCGATGTGCGCCGTGCCGACGTTGGTCACAACGCCCCAGTCCGGCGCTGCGATGCGGGCCAAGGTGGCAATCTCTCCGGCGTGGTTCATGCCCATCTCGATCACCGCGATGTCGTGATCCGGTTCAAGACGCAACAACTCTAGCGGGAGGCCAAAGCCATTGTTCAGATTGCCACGGGACTTAAGCACATTGAACTTCGCGCCCAAGGCCAGAGCAACAGCTTCTTTGGTCGTGGTCTTCCCTGCCGAACCAGTGATGGCGACCACGCGTTTGCCCCAGCGCCGACGCACGTGCGCGGCGAGCGCCTGCAAAGCAAGCAGTGGATCTTCGGTGATCAACAACGGCGCAGCCAGGACGGAGTCCGGAAGAGAGGCAACGCAGGAGCGCGCGACCACGGCGCCAACGGCTCCCCGGCTCAGAGCGCTTTCCAGGAAGTCGTGGCCATCCAGGCGTTCGCCACGCACTGCGAAGAACAGATCCCCCGCGGCGACGGTCCGCGAGTCAATGGAGTAGCCGGAAGCAAGAAGGGCACCCGCATTCACTAGGTCCGCGGGCGCCTCCAACACAGCGCCAGCGCCGATTGCAGCCTCTGCCAGGGAGAGTTTCATCGGCCTTCCCCATAGCCCATTTTGACGCTCAGTTCCTGAAGGGCGGCAAACGCAACCTGCGCGTCGTCGAAGGGGATCGTGCGGCCAGCCAGGATCTGCTCCTTCTCGTGGCCCTTGCCTGCCAAGAGCACCACATCGCCCGGCTCTGCATGGCGAAGGGCCGCTGCGATGGCCGTGGCGCGGTCCGGTTCGATGGTGTAGCGCGCCTTGGTTGACTTGAGCCCGGGTTCAATCTCGGCAAGAATGGCCAGCGGATCTTCGCTGCGCGGATTGTCGCTGGTGGCGACCACAAAGTCGCTGTTCGCGCCCGCGGCCTGGCCCATCTTCGGCCGCTTGGTCCGATCGCGATCCCCCCCGCAGCCAAACACGGTAATCACACGGCCGCCGCTTTGCTTCGTCGTTTGCCGCGCGAGGGCGATCAAGTTGCGCAGCGCATCGTCGGTGTGCGCGTAGTCCACAATCACCGTAAAGGGCTGTCCAGCATCCACCGGCTGAAAGCGTCCCGGCACAGGGTTGAGTTGAGGAACCGCATCGACGAGTGCCTCAAAGGGAACGCCTCGTGCGTGCGCTGCCGACAATGCAGCGAGAAGATTGAGGATGTTGACCTCGCCGGCCAGCTTGGAGGTCACGCGCGCAGAACCGGCCGGCGTCTGAAGCTCGATCACCGCTCCGGCCGGTGTCAGCGTGTGGCTTGCAGCCTTCCAATCGCCAATCCCAATGCCATAGGTCCGCACTTCGGTACCGGCCTTGGCGGCAGCTTTGCCTAACTCCTCCGCGTACGGGTCATGGGCATTTAAAACGGCGACACGAGGCGCCGGATATCGACTGCCATCGAACATCAGTTTCTTTGCGGCGAAGTACTTCGCCATGGTCTGGTGATAGTCAAGATGGTCGCGCGTGAGGTTGGTGAAAATGGCGACATCGAAGTGGAGGCCGAGCGCGCGGCCTTGATCGAGCCCGTGGCTGGACACTTCCGTGACCAGTTCGGTTGCGCCGCGTTGCACTCCCTCCGCCATCAGCTCAAACAAGTCACGCGATTCGGGCGTGGTGTGCACGCTCGGCCTCACCTCGCCCGCCAGGTGGTACTCGATGGTGCCTACCAGCACCGTCTTCCTCGAAGCCGCATTCAGCAGTGCCTCGGTCAGAAAGGCTGTCGTGGTCTTGCCGTTTGTCCCGGTAATACCCGTTGCGGCAAGCTTGCGTTCCGGGTGCGCGAAGAACGAGGCGGCGGCCTGGGCCAATGCGCGGCGTCCGTGCTCCACTTCCAGCACGGGCGTGCCTGCCTGGTAGACCAGCAGATGATCGAACGTGTTGGCGGAATCCGTGATGATGCCCAGAGCGCCAGCGGCAGTGGCTTTGTCGATGTAGCGATTGCCGTCGGTCGAGCCGCCCTTCATCGCGACAAAGACGGCTCCCGGCTTTACTTTGCGCGAGTCGTACTCAATCCCCGTCACGGTCCCGTCCGAAGTACCACCCGCACCCACAGCAGTTACCTCGGAGATCAGTTCATTCCAGTTCATCACGTGTTCCATTGTAGTGGTACCGTGTCGGCTGCATGGAATGACTTGCCTCGGCATGAAGGTCATCGCGAAAAGTCCGGGAGGGATTACCGTGCCGCTTGCCGCTTGCGATAGGCGTTCAACACGCGTTTGCCGATCTCCCACGCCAGTTGCAGAACCACGAAGGCGCAAACCAACAGCACGCCCTTATAGAGTGATTGGTTGATGGAATTAAGCGTGCCTCCGTAGCGAACGGTGTCCAACTCTGGATGCTTCAGCGCGATGTAGACATGATCCCGCGCCGCAACCAGAACCAACGAAGGAATGAGACCGAGGACCTTGAGTGCCACCTGCTGAATTGGCTGCTCCGCGCGCCATCGGCCCCGTAACAGGCTTTCGGCGCGCCAGCCCAGTTGGATAACGTTGAAGGCAACCGCCGCCCAATAGAACTGAACGAGCCCCGGCGCCGGCTCAAAGGGCGAGGCCTTCAGGTAGGCAGCGCCCGGCCCTAAGAGGAGATAGGGATGGGCTGGAACCAACAGCAACCAGAGCAGGAAGATGAATCCAAAGATGACCTCGGCCACGAGGTTTGCGAAGCTTCCACGCTTCTTTCCTGAACTCTCCGCCGTCGGCAGCGATTCGGGCGACCAGTCATTGCTCGCAAGCGGGGTGTTTTTGAAGCACTCCGGATAGCGGCCAGAAGCAAATTCGATGATCGCAAAGATCAGGGTCACCCAGGCAGCGGTGGTGAACAGGACGCCGGGCGCTTGCAGGACTGCGGTCAGCGGTTCCAAAGCGACCGGGTTGGGACGCACGAAGACCAGTACCACGGTGACGATGGACCAAATGACCAAGGCCCAGGTACACGCCAATTGCAACACATACCGGTAGAACGGAAACAGGGCCGGCCCGATCAGGGAACGCTGCGGCTGATAGCGCGCCGCCATGTGGATGGGCGGTCCCAGCTGTTTCACCCATTCGCCTGCTTCGTCCTTAGTCAAAGGCCGGCCGAGTTCGGCTTCCTTGTCTTCCAGTTGCGACTCCAGGTTGGCTTTGAGTTCGGCGACGATGTCGTCCTGGCGCTCCCAGGGCAAGTATTTTTTGATGGCTTCAACGTAACGATCGAGAAGTTCCATAACCTGATCCTTCTTTGCTGCGAAGTTGCGGTTCGCTTACAACATGCTGTGAATGGACGCGTTGATCTCCTGCCATTCTTTGAGGAGTTGCTCGAATATTTGCTGGCCATCCGCGGAGAGCCGATAGAAACGCTTATTGCGCTTCTCCTCCTCGCGCCACTGGCTTTCCAGCAGTCCCTGCGCCTCCAACCGGCGCAACAACGGGTAAAGCGTGCTTTCGTCGATGTCCAGACCGCGCTCGGCCAGGGCCTTGCGGAGGGTATAGCCGTAATACTCCTGGTGGAGTTGTGCCAAGACCGCCAGTGTCAGACAGCCGCGACGAAGTTCAAGACGAAGATTCTCAAAGAGGTTTTCGGTGAGTGTCATGCTGTACCCCATACACTGTACAACAACTACTGTATTGAATACAGTGTATGTCGTCAAGTGTATTGAGAGAGAATCTCTTCTCTTACTTGACATGCAACATAATTGTTGCCTAATATCGGCTTCATGGCTCAGAACGCGCTGGGCGCCGACTTCGACGCCCCGGAGATCGACCGGGTGTTCAAGGCCTTGGCTGCCCGGGAACGCCGCTTGTTGCTGGATCGCCTGCGAGCCGGAAGCGGGCAGACGCTCGGTCAACTCTGCCAAGGAATGGGGATGACGCGGCAGGCCGTCACGCGGCACTTAAAGGTCCTGGAGGACGCGGCTTTAGTAGCCACTCTGTGGCGCGGACGAGAAAAGTTGCATTATCTCAACCCCGTGCCAATTCATGAAATTGCCGAGCGCTGGATTGGCAAATACGAACATGCGCCACTCGATGCGCTCCCTGAATTGAAGAGAAAGCTGGAAGGAAAAGGCCATGGCTGAATCGCAATTTCTTTACGTTATATTTGTCCGCACAACGCCAGAAAAGCTCTGGCGGGCACTGATCGAGCCAGAATTCACGCGCCGCTATTGGTTTGCGACAACCCAGGAATCGGCGTGGACTGCCGGAGCGCCCTGGTGTATTCGTTTCGCAGATGGCCGGACGGCCGACAGCGGAGAAGTGGTCGAGATTGAGCCGGAACGAAAGCTCGTGCTGAAGTGGCGGCACGAGGTTCAACCCGAACTCACCGCGGAGGGCTATTCTCGGTTGACCTTCGAGATTGCGCAGCAAGGCGACGTCGTGAAGCTCACCGTGCTGCACGAGATGGACAGGAAGGATTCAAAGTTCATCCAGGCCGCGTCAGGTGGATGGCCGATCATCTTGTCGAGCTTGAAAAGCCTTTTGGAGACAGGCGAATCGCTGGAGGCAACGAGCAAAAGCCCAACCGGCCGGTGAGTTCTGCACCATCAGTGTCCGCAGCGCACCACAATCTGCGTGCCGCTAGCCACCAGCGTTCCGGCCACAGGAGCTTGTTCGCGCACCGTTCCGTTGCCCGAGATGCGAACCGCCAGGCCCACCGCATTGGCCTCTTCAATCACGCGGCGCATGGGCAGGCCAACCAGCGAAGGCACTTTGAGTTTCCTGGAGTCATTGACGGGAACCACGCGCGGGCCCTGGGTGGAAACCCGCCCCAGCGGAAAAGAAGCAGGCTGCAAAAGGGCTGGGTGCGAAGGCAGGGCGGGGCGACCCTGGATCGGCTTTGCGTTCGCAGCTTGGACTGCGGCCGGATTGGGGCCCTCTTTTTGCGGCTTGTCGGGGCTTTGCGCAGAGTCCTTGCTCGGCGCCTGCGGTTGACGCAGAGGATCATCCAAAGGCAGATCGTTCACCGCGGCGAACAGGGCGTTGATATCCTGGCCCTCGCGCGGTGCGTCGTCTTCGGCAATCGACGTTTCGGGCTTGCCTTTCACGCGCGGCGCCTGCACTTCCACATCGTGCGGGACGGCCAAATACTCCAGCACCTGCTGCGCCACTTCGGCGAAGACCGGTGCGGAGACGGCAGTTCCGTAATAGGACGGACCCTTCCTGGGGTCATCCAAAATCACCGCCAATGAAATCACCGGATTGTTCACCGGCGCAATACCCGCGAACGATGCAATGTGCATCGTCTTCGAATAAAGGTGGGTGACCGGATCGATCTTCTGCGCCGTTCCCGTCTTGCCGCCCGAGGAATATCCGTTCAACTGGGCCGGCTTGCCGGAGCCATAGAGCACTACGCCTTCCATCATCTTGCGCATCTGCGCGGCAGTGAGCTCGGAGATCACGCGATGTGCCCCGGAAGGCAGCGGACTGGGCAGTTCGGCGCCGATCTTTAGCGGACTCGGCGTTTGCGGAGTTGCGGACTTGGTTCCGTCGGATCCGAGTTGTCCGGGCATGAGCACATGCGGCGGGAGATAGACGCCGCCATTGGCAATGGTTGAAACCATCGAGACCATTTGCAGCGGAGTCACCGCCACTTCCTGGCCCATGGCGATGGAGCCAATCGACGATGGTCCCCAGTTTTTTACATTGCGCAGCAAGCCGCGCGTTTCTCCGGGCAACTCCAAGCCGGTTCGGGCACCGAAACCAAACTGCTTCACGTAATCGTAGTACTTGTCCTGACCCACTTTCAGAGCCAGCTTGATGGCCGCGACGTCGCTGGACTCTTCCAGAGCCCTGTGAATCGGAATTACCCCGAAGTGTTCGCCCTGATTGTCGTGGATGACGCGGCCGGCAATCGTAATCTGGCCGCCCTGGCAATCGATTGGGTCATCGGGCGTCACCAGATGCTGATCCAGCGCAGCGGAATACGCCACTAGCTTGAAGACCGAGCCTGGCTCGTAGACATCGCTCACTGCGTGGTTCTTCAGCAGTGCCGGAGTTGTGTGCCGAGCAGAATTAGGATTGAACGTGGGCCGGATGGCCAAAGCAAGAATCTGGCCGGTGTGCACATCCTGCACCACCACCGTACCGTTGGCCGCGCCGGTTCGCTCCATGGCATGATCGAGAGCGCGCTCGGCGAGAAACTGAATGTTCTCGTCGATCGTAAGCACCATGTTCTGTCCCGGCTCGGGCTCGTGCTCGTTGGAGACCAGCACCTTGCGCCGCGCGTCCATGGCCATATAGACCTGCCCCGGAACACCGTGCAGCCGGGGCTCGAACTTCTGCTCCAGACCGCCGAGCCCGTTATCGTCTACGCCGACATAGCCAAGCACCTGCGCGGCAATCTCATTATCCGGATAGAAGCGCCCGAACTCCTTCTGAACGTAAATTCCGGGGAGATTCATGCCCTTTACGCGCGCAGACACTTCGGGAGAAACGCGGCGCGCTACCCAGGCAAAGCTGTGACCATTCCCGAGTCGCTCGGCAATCTGCGCTGCGGTTGTGAAGGCGTCGTTCGCATCGGTGTGCACCACGGAAGCCAATGCCCGCGCGGCGGCAGGCTTGTCATTGATTTCACTGGGGTCGGCGTAGAAGGAGTCGGCCTGTACGGTCATGGCCAACTCGCGGAGATTGCGATCGTAGAGCACACCGCGCCGGGGCGCGACCTCGATCGTACGCAACTGCTGCTTCTCGGCGCGTTCCTGGTAGTCGTGATGGCGCACCACTTGCAGCCAGAACAACCGTCCCCCAATGATGATTCCCCAAAACAGGAAGCCGAGACAGATCAGCCAGAACCGCCCACGCTTCAGGGGCACGATGCGCGTGGGAACCGTTTGACTGCGATTGGGTTGGGTGGGTAATTGCATGGGGACTTGCTCCGCGGAGTGAACGTTTCAACTTACACCGGCTCCTCGTGCCCTCCGGTTAACCATCCTGCTGCTGCGGTATGCCATCTCGGAGCAGCCGCAACGATGTGTCGCTTCAGCGAGCCGGCGAACTCGGCGGCGCCATCTGGGCGAGTACGGGTCCCGAGGAGGCATCAACTCGACCGTTGGGGTGAATCACCTGCCCCGGTGCGGGTTCCGCAAGACCCAGTTGCCGGGCCATCGAGTCAATGCGGCGCGGCTGTGTCAGTTGCGCTTCAGCAAGCCGCAGTTGGCGGTTGTCTTCGCGCAACTGTTCCAACGCTTGCTTCTCCGACTCCACACGGTATCCGCCCTCGATGGCATAGAAATGCTGCAACCCATAGATCATCACCAGCGTGAACAACACGGAGATAGCTGCGGAGAACACCCGCATCTCGCGCACGCGCACCGGATCGGGAGCTTTGACGAGTCGCGAGTTATCGAGATGCTTGGCGATGTAGAACTCGGGTGTCCGCACACCGCGCCGTTTGAAGGGCTGCTGCGCGAACAGTTCAATGTTCCGCTCGCGAACCCGCTGTTCATAGCTGAGGCCCGCTTCAAAATAGGTTGTCGCGATTGCCGCCATGATGTTTGCCCTCCCGAGCTTCGAGCTGTGCGCTTCCTGCTCTTTCCAAATTCAGACATGTTGCTGAGCTTGCCCCAGTGCCAGGCTCAACCTGCTTTCGATCCGAACTTCCCGGCGATCTTTGGATTGCCAGGACTTGAAACTTTTCGTTCCGCCGCGCGCAGCTTGGCGCTCCGCGATCGGGGATTTCTGTCCATCTCTTGTTCACCGGCAGTGACCGGCTTCTTGGTCAGAATTTCCCAGATCCCTAGTTGCGCGCCATCCCGCAAGCTGTCTTTGGCGATGCGATCTTCCAGCGAATGAAAACTGATGACGACCAGCCGGCCTGAGGGCTTAAGCAATTTGGGTGCGGCCTCAAACAACGCCTTGATCTCGTCTAACTCACGGTTCACGTGGATACGGAGTGCTTGAAAGGTCCGGGTCGCCGGATGAATGCGCTCTTGTTTCATTGCCGGAGCGGCTTGAGCTACGATCCGAGCTAACTGCCCCGTACTCGTAACCGGCCGCCCCCGAACAATGGCTCTGGCGATTCTCCGCGACCTCCTTTCGTCTCCGTACTCGTAAATAAGGTCAGCGAGTTCGTGCTCGTTGGCCTCATTCACCACTTGTGCGGCGGTTGGTCCGGAGCGCGTGTCCATGCGCATATCCAACGGACCATCTGCCTGAAAACTAAATCCCCGGTACGCTTCGTCGAACTGCAGACTGCTGACTCCAAAGTCCGCCAGCAACCCGTCTACCGATGCCGCCTCCACATGGGCGGCGATGGTACTGAACGGCTCATTCACCAGCCGGATGCTCGGAGCCTGATCGCCTAACTCCTCAGTAACTCTTGCCAGCCGGCCCTTAGCTAACTCCAGCGCCTCGGCGTCCCTGTCGAATCCGACAAAATGCCCCTGCGGTCCCAGCCGGCGAATCACGCCCTCCGCGTGGCCTGCCAGGCCGAGAGTGCAATCGACGTAAGTGCCCCCGGCGCGTACGCGAAGAAGATCAATCGATTCCTGAAAAAGAACAGGCACATGCCGGTCGTTTGGATTCGTCATGTGCTTCCCCCTGAGGGGTATCCCTGCTTCAACTGCTCCGCCGAGTGATGGCCGCAACCGCCTGCCTGTCCTCGTCCGTCATTGCAAAGCCAGCAATGCGCTGCTCGAATTCCTTCTCGTTTTGCACATCCAGGTAGACCAGCTTGCCCAGCACCACGACTTCTGCATTCAGCTTTGCCCTGTCGCGCAAAATCTGCGGCAACACCACGCGCGACTGGCTGTCCATCTCCACCTGCTGACCGTAATAGCTGGTCAGGTTCAAATACTTCTGCACCGCGATGTCCATGGTGCTGTATTCAGCCAGCAACTTTTCCTTCTTCTCCCACTCCGGCAGCGGCCAGATTTCGGCGCTTTTGCCGTCAGTCGAGGTGATGAAAAACTGTGTCACGTTGGCCGCATCCAGGAGCGTTTTGAACCCAGAGGGGATCTTCAATCTGCCTTTGTCGTCCACTTTGGCCGGATTGTTGCCCCGAAACACCGATCTGCCTCTTGCCTGGCCGCGGTTGTCTTGCCCTTCACTGCCGCGTCCAATTTCCTTACCTGCGCCCTATGCGAGTTGGTCAGGCTGATTCCCCAGGTGCTTTGCCCTACGCTGGGCCGAATGCAGACCCAGAAATGCGCGTAGACTTGTTTCTGGTCATGAATTCAGAGCTAAATGAGAGAAATCGCCTCGGAATCATGACTTCTGCTCCATTTTTGACCACTTTGCTCCACATGAGCGATAGTACAGCCGTTCTCGTGTTGCCACTACGAAAAAAATGACCAATCCCTGCGAAGTTTTCCTCTAGTTGTGGGAAATTATGGCGGAATTCCGCTAATAGAGGGCGAGGCGGCAACGACCACAATATGTAGTGTTAATGGCTATGGTTCTGGGGCTAGACAGCCAAGGGAAGCCGTGGTAGGCGAACAAAAAGCGAAGCCGGACGGACCGGGGCTTTCAGACTCGTTTATGCTTGCCCCGCTCCACCAACACCTTTAATAGATAGAAGAAAACGAGCAGATTGAGCACCAGCAAGGTCGCCCGCATCAGATTGAGCTTGTGAACCACCTCAAAAATCTCCCAGGGTAGGAACGAGGCGGTAATCAGAAGGGTCAAATACTCGCCCCAGGCCTTTTCCAGGTACAGTCCGATGCCTTCGGCAATCCCCAGTGAAGCGTACGCAAACAGCGCAATGCTGAAGCGGCGCAGCAATTTGTCATTCACGATGGATGCGCGATCCAGCACGAAGTTCACAAAGCGCGACTCGGGATTGAAGCGCAAGTGATAAGCAAACCGCAGCAGGATGTCACCCAAGTCCTTGTGCAGCAGGCGCAAAGCGCCCACGCCCACGGCAATAAACAGCAGTGCCTGGCCGAGCTTGAAGGCAGCGATCAAAATCAGCCAGCGATTGTGGGCGTGTCGGTTGGTCAGCTTTCTGGATGCGCGTTCGATAGGTTCCTCTGCCCGGTGGCGCCCCCATTTCAGGAGGGCCCCTAGAGATACGTTAAACGATTGCGGCAGGTTCTCCCAATCCGCCGCCTGGATGGAGCGCGGGGTGACCTGTGCGTCTGGCTTTGCTGTTGCGTTCTACGTCCATCACAAACCGGAAACGGAATGTTGATTGCGTCAAGAGCGGCAGCAACCATCGAGTGCGCAAGCAATCCAAAGGGGTAGCTGTTCCGTTCATGGGATGTAGTCAATTCGCAATACGGAGGAACATCACCCCATGAATCGCACCAGCAAACTTGTTCTTGCAGTTCTTGCCGCCCTCACGCTGACCCTCTCTGCCCCATCGGTTCTCGCACAAAAGGACCCTGACGTGGGCGGAGCAGCGATGTACCCCACAAAGAACATCGTCGAAAACGCCGCGAACTCCAAGGACCACACCACGCTTGTGGCAGCCGTGAAGGCAGCCGGACTTGTGAACACGCTCTCCGGACCCGGTCCGTTTACCGTCTTCGCGCCCACTAACGATGCGTTTGCCAAACTGCCTGCCGGCACGGTCGACGCCTTGCTCAAGCCGGAAAACAAGGATCAGCTGGTGAAGATCCTCACCTACCATGTCGTGGCCGGCAGAATGGGTTCGAAGGATATCGCCAAGGCCATCAAGAAGGGCGGAGGCAAGGCTGATCTGAAGACCGTCTCCGGGGGCACCCTGACCGCTTCCATGCAAATGGGCAAGCTGGTCCTCACCGATGAAAAGGGCGGCATGGCGACGGTGACCATCGCCGACGTCTTTCAATCCAACGGCGTGATCCACGTAATCGATGCCGTTCTGCTTCCCAACTAGTTTTTCCAGGGTCTTTCCTCTCCTCCAGCCGGAAGAGAGAAGCGCTTCGCCTCGAGAACGCTGAGCAACACTCTTCCGGCTGCCTTTTTCAGTAGGCTTGGAGTTTTCTTCTATTTCTTATTCAACAATGCGTCGCGATCAAGGACGTTTCCATCGACGATGAGTTCGGAGATGCGGCGCACGTTCCAGATGTTGATCGTTGGATCGGCATCGATGACCAGAAGATCGGCGCGGCGTCCGGGGGCAATCTGGCCGAGTTCATTCCACCCAAACTGCAAAGCATAGTTATTCGTTGCCGCAGCCAGGGCTTCTCGTGGAGACAATCCCAATCGCACCATCATCTCCAACTCGGTGTGCATGGAGATGCCAGGCATGGTTCCGAAGACTGGTGCGCCGGTGGCGGCAAGGTAGTGCGGAAAGGCTGCAAAGATAGTCTCGTTGATGCGCCATAAACGCGTGGCAGCTTGATCCGCTTTTTTCCGCTGACCTTCTTCGAGATATCTCTGACCGATTGCGGGAAGGTGGCGCGCCCAGGACGGGAGCGGGTAATTCAATTCACCTGTCGTCTTGTCAGCGGGGACGAAAAGATGTTTGGGATCGAGCAAGGCCGCGGCCGGCTCCTTCCACAAGTTTCTGTGATCAGGCAAGCGCAGATAGTAAATGCTGAATGTGGGCATTAACGCAGCATGGTGCGCGGCGATGAACTTGGCATAGATGTGCCAGTGCGGATCGGTCGATGGCAGGCGTTCGGAATAGTCGTACGCCGTATTCGCCGGCGCGCCTTCGGGATCCTCGACCAAGGGCCTTTGTAGTTCGTCGGGAATCACGCCCAGTTCGTAGCGGCTCATGTGCAGCAACGAATCCACGCCTGCCTCAATCGCCACAGGATAGGGCGTGGCCACAAACTCACCGTAAGTGACAAGGCCCATCTGATGCGCGCGGGCGATGATCCACTGCACGTTGGCCGCAGTCAGGTTGTGTCCCAGCCACAAAACGCGCGTTCCCAGTTTTGCGGTATCGGCAATCTGTCGGGCGCTATCCTCGGGAAGCAGTTCCGCTGGACGAGGGCCCTCCTTCAGCTTGTCGGCCCACTCCGGGCGCTTGGCAAGCAGACTCCAATCGTCGGTGGTTCCGACCGAATCAAGCAGATAGAGATGCGGACCGGGATTGACAGTGAAATCGATCGAGCCCCGGCGGTCGTCGCCCGAGACCACCACAGTGGTCACGCCCATGTAAAGATCGGCACTCGCCTGCCCTTGCGAGTTCATCCCCGCGAAACCATCCACCAATCCGGGGACCAGGTACTTCCCAGTGCACTCGATGACGCGCGCCCCTTTGGGAATCACGATGGACGCACGCGTGCCGACTTCGCTGATGTGTCCATCGCGCACGATCACTACGGCGTCTTGGAGATCTTTGGCCGAATGGCCCCATTCCGTCACATCCACAACGGTTCCGCCCTCCAGCACAAGCGGAATGGATGATGGGACTGGAGGTTTGGGGAGGGCAGGGTTCTGAGCCTGCGCAGCTGCGAGCGCCGCTCCCCACAAACTCATCGCAAGGTGTCGAACAATGCGCATAGAGGAATTGGTCTTGTGAGGATTGTCGCACAGCTGTATGTTGTGACCCATCATGCAGCACGATTCCCAGCACATGTTAGATGCCATACGCAGTACGGACGAAGAAAGCATTCGCGCAACGATCTCTCATGCATCTCTAACGTTCGGCCTCTTGCTTTAAGCGATCAAGCCAGAATTGATCGCTGATTTGCAACTCCTTCGAGGAGTAGAACAAGGTCAGCAGAAAACCAGACATGGACTCGATCGTGGTGACATGCGTCCGATTGCCGGGAAGACGCTCGAGTTTCCATACGTGAATGGCGTGCGCATTCAGCGCGGTCCCGGTCCAGGCAATCTCCTTGAGAGGCACAACCAGGGCAAGACGGGAGTGAATCTGTGTTGCCCCGGTGCTCCAGGAGAAAGTGGCTCCGCTCACTGGCGGCCCGTCAAGATGTGCTTCTTTGATGGCTGTCTGCCACTTCGGCCAATCGTCTACGCCGGCAAGCAGCTTCCATACTTTTTCGGCCGGCGCCTGGATCACGATGTCGAGAGAAGCTTTGATGGGAGCATTGTCCTCGATCGCTCCCTGGCGCGCGAGTACTTCGAGGTTCTCGCCTCCGCCGAACAGCACCTGCATGAGCAACAGGGCGACAACACACGTGAGGATCATGACGGTCAGCCAGCGACGCATTCTGCTGTCTCCGATCGGCTGCACGCCGGATTAACTGGCCACAAGCGTGGGCCTCCGCCTGCGTGCGAGCAGTGGCAGCACTTGCGCCTGGGCATCCTCTACGGTGAGCCCATATTTTGCGCGCAAATCGTCCACCTTGCCGTGCTCGATGAACTGGTCGGGCCAGGCGATGCGCACAACCGGTACCGCACTCCCGATCTCCTCCAGAGCTTCCATGACGGCCGAGCCGAAACCACCCATCTTCACATGATCTTCGAAGGTCACAAAGACAGCGACTCGTTGCGCATAATCCTCGAGCATGCCGCGATCGATCGGTTTCACAAAACGCGGGTTGATGACGGCAGCCGAATAGCCATTGCGCTCCAGAAGAACCCCGAGTTCCCGCGCAAGGGCCGTCATCGGGCCCAGGCCGAGAATCGCAATGTCGGACCCGTCCTTGAGAACCTCCGCTTTGCCCACCGGAATCACGATCGGTTCGGGCTTGCGGACCACGCCGGTACCAATGCCGCGCGGGTAGCGAATCGCGCTCGGCCCGGGAAGCTGCACGGCGGTTTGCATCATGTCGGCAAGTTCGTCTTCGTCTTTCGGCGCCATCAAGACGATTTCGGGAATACCCCGCAGATACGCGATGTCGAATAGGCCGTGATGCGTTGGACCGTCATCGCCGGAGAGGCCGGCACGATCCATGCAGAAAACCACGGGGAGCTTCTGCAGGCAGACGTCGTGCACGATGGGATCGAACGCTCTCTGCAGGAAGGTTGAGTAGATGGCACAGACCGGCCTGAACCCACGTGTGGCCATTCCAGCGGCAAACACCACCGCATGTTCCTCGGCGATGCCCACATCGAAGTAGCGCTTGGGATGATGCGGCCGGAACAGATCAAGCCCCGTGCCATTGGGCATGGCAGCGGTGATGGCCACGATGCGCTCATCCTTGTTGGCCAGTTCCACGAGTGTGTTCGCGAAGACCTCGGAGAACGTCAACTGACCCACAGGTTTGGTTACGCCGGTCTCCGGATCGTAGGGACCCAAGCCGTGGAATTTCTTTTGCCCGTCGAGCGCAGGCTGATAGCCGCGGCCCTTTTGCGTCAAGACATGAAGCAGGACCGGATGATCGGCGGCTTTGAGAAACTTGAACGTCTCCACCAGGAGCGGCAGGTTGTGCCCATCAATGGGGCCGAAGTATTCCAGCCCAAACTCTTCAAACAGAATCGACGGCCAGAGCATGCTCTTGGCAGCCTCTTCGGCGCGCCGGGCCAGCGTGACCGCGGTCTTGCCGCCGATCTTCTGCACAATGCGCCGTGCCGAGTCGTGCAGGTGCTGGTAGTGCTCATTGGTGACGATCTTGTGGAAGTAACGCGCGATGGCGCCCACGTTGCGGTCAATCGACCACTCGTTGTCGTTGAGCACAATGATCATGCGCTTGGTCTGTTCGGCGATGTTATTCAATGCTTCGAACGAGATTCCGTTGGTGAAGGCAGCATCGCCGGCGACAGCGATCACATGCTCGGAGCCCCCCGCGAGGTCCCGGGCCACCGCCATGCCCAGCGCCGCGGAAAGCGCAGTCCCTGCATGTCCGGCGCCAAAAGCATCGTGTTCGCTCTCGGTGCGCAACATGAATCCATTCAGTCCGCCGGCCTGCCGAATCGTCGAAAAACGATCGAGCCGGCCGGTCAGAAGCTTGTGGATGTAAGCCTGGTGGCTGACGTCAAAGAGCAACTTGTCTTCGGGAGTGGTGAAAACCGTGTGCAGTGCCAGCGTCAGTTCGACCACACCCAGATTGGGCCCCAGATGGCCACCGGTTTTCGCCAGCGTCTGGATGAGAAATGCGCGTATCTCCTCCGCCAGTTCGGCCATCTGCGCAAAGTTCAAGCGTTTCAGGTCTGCGGGCGACTGGATGGAGTTGAGCAATGCTGCCATTGTCTTCCTTCTCTCGGAGGTCGAATACGGTTCCAACCGCAGGGACCGGACTCGCCGCCGAGTTTGCAGGATGCTGGCCACCTGATCCTGCAGGGGGCAGCGGCGTCTGCGCTGGAAGCCTGCCCGCAATCGGCCGGCTACGAGGCAGACTTACACGTGCCTCTGAGTATACCAATCCCGCGCCTCGGGCCATGCCCTTGCGCCCCAATCCTATTGACGCGTCGGATGCCGTAAGGGAGCGGTTCGTCGCTCCCAAGGCGACCTGGCGACACCGGGCAAGACGCCGAACCCGACGTTGTAGGATGGCAGTGGACAAGCTGGCGGGAGGCCAAACGCATGCGCACAACGCTGAAATCAATTCAAGTCGGTGTGTTGGGAGCTGGATTGGGATTGTCCGCAGTGCTCCACGCGCAGCTACCGGAGCCCGGCGCCCCATCGATCGGCGGCGCCAATCCTCTCTCCGACACCACCGTGAAACCGGGCAAAATGCTGCTCTTCGACCTGGAAGCGCGCTTCGCCAAAGACGTGTTCGACAAGGGCGGCGCGGCCTTCGCCGACTGGTTCGCCGACGATGGCGTTGCGCTCGGCAATGGGGCCGCGCCCTTGGTCGGCAAGGTCGCCATCGTCAAATCGGCTACCTGGTCCCCGAAGGATTACCAGCTCACCTGGACACCCTCGGATGCCGTCATGGGGCCTTCCGCCGATATGGGCTACACATGGGGCCACTTTGAAGGACACAGCAAAGATGCAAACGGAAATCCCGTCACGACGAGCGGCCGCTATATGACGATCTGGCGCAAGCAAACCGACGGGAGTTGGAAGGTCGTGCTCGACGCAGGCAGCAACGAGCCGGCAGCTGCCGGGGACTGCTGCAAAGTCCCGTCCTGAACGAGTGTCATCTCTCTAAATCTCATCGCGAAACTGGGCCTGTCATCCTGAGCGAACGGGGCCCGAAACGTAGCTCGGCTTGGCGAAGGTGAGCGAGGAATCTGCTTTTGATGTTTCGCGCCTCTTGCTCAGGGCTGCGGAGACCGGACACGAGGCGCGAACAACGAGAGAAAAGTGGAAATGTGGATAAAGTGGGCCCTCGGCAAGGGCAAAGCTTTGCCGCGCGCGTGGCATCTTAATCTAGTATGAAATCCAGTGGCATGTCCTGAAAGGAAAGCCTCCAGTAACCACCCCAAGTAACTACGCTCAAAGCGGAATGGGCCTTCAAGTAACACGTCTGCAAGCATTTAATGGAAGACTCCACTTCCCCGCGCCTTAATATATCGAGAGCATCTCTCCCATACTGGGTCGCTTGAAACGCACTGAGTGCGTTCAACGATGGGTAAACACATATTTTATGGAAACAACTGAGGACGTTTATTTCGTGGAACACCAGTCGCTCTTGCCGCGCCAGGAATCTGAAGTCTTCGATCGCACTCCAGACCCAGCGCTGGATGAGTTGACGGAGTTGTGTGCCGTGCTGAGCAACGCGGATTACGCGTACATCGGCTGGATGGACTTCAATCGCCTCTGGTTCAAGTCGCGCTTCGGCTTCAACGCTCTCGAGCAGCCGCGCTTGGCCACGGCATGCCAATGGACGCTCGAGAAAAACGCGCCGCTGCTGATCCTTGATGCCAGCGAAGATATGCGCTTTCCTGCTGTCGGCATTCCCCTGATCGGCGCCAAGCCCTGCCGTTCCTACGCCGGAGTTCCGCTCTACACCGATACCCAGCAAGTGATCGGGACGCTTGCCGTACTGGCGGAAGCGCCGAATCGATTCAGCAAGGAGCACATTACCCTTCTGGAAGTGTTGGCCCGGCAGGTGGTGACGCGCTTGGAATTGTATGCGCGCATCCGCTCGCAGGAGTTGGCTCAGCGAGCCCGCCTGCGCACCGAGCGGGCGCTGGCCATCGAGCGCTTGTTTGTCGCCGCGACACTCGATTCTGTCCCCGCATTGGTTGCTGTGCTCGATACAGCGGGACGCACGGTTCGCATGAACCACCCCTGCGCGCAACTGACCGGCCTCAGCCTCGCGAACGCGGTCGGCCGGCCGTTCATCGACGAAGTGTTGGAGCCCGCTGACCGGCAGTGGGCGACCATCAAGCTGCGCGAAGGCGCGAACGGGCAAACTTCGGGACCGCATGAAACTTCCTGGCGCGTGGTCGGCGCGCCCAGCAAGCGCGTGAGTTGGACCCTGCGTCCTTTGCAAGGACCCACGGGAGATATCCAGTACTTGATCGTCAGCGGGCAGGACGTGACCGACCAGCGCGAGGTGGAAAGAGCTTTGCATTCCAGCGAAGCTCGCTACCGCGAAGTCGTGGAAAATTCTCTCGGATTCGTCTTTACCAGCTCGCTGGAAGGCCGGATCACTTCGCTCAATTCTTTCACTGCCGAAACGCTTGGCTACCGCACGGAAGACTTGACCGGGCGATTCGTATCCGAGTTGGTGGATAGTGAGGGACTAGCCGCTTTTCAAGAATGCTTGTACACGCTGGCCACCGCTGACAACTGGCAAGGGGCGCTGCTGCTGCGCCGCAGCGATGGAGTCTTCCGCCGCATTGCCTGCCATGGCCGCCGCCTGCAATTGCATGGCGAACGCCCTTTTGTGTTAATTCACGGCACCGATGTGACCGAGCAGCATGACGCTGAGCAGGCGCTGCACAGCGCGACTCGCCAGCGCGAACTGATTCTGGAAGCTGTAGGCGACGGCATCTATGGGATCGATCTCGAAGGCCGCCTCACCTTTATCAACCCAGCGGGCGCGCGGGCGCTCGGGTATGCTCCCGATCAGCTCGCCGGCCGCGACCTTCATGAGGGGATCCACCACAGTCACCCCGATGGGACACCCTACTCGAAAGCCACGAACCCCATTCTGCAAGCACTGCGCCGCGGCGAATCCATCCGAATGCGCGACGAAGTGTTCTGGCGCGCGGATGGGACGTCCTTTCCGGTCGAATATAGCGCCAACCCTCTGCTTGAGGAAGGCCATATCTCCGGCATGGTGGTGGCCTTTCAAGATGTGTCCGAGCGGCGTCGTCTGGAACGGATGAAAGACGAGTTTATCTCCACGGTCAGTCACGAGCTGCGCACGCCGCTCACATCTCTGCGCGCTTCTCTCGGTCTGGTTTCCTCCGGCGCTCTGGACAAACGTCCCGAAAAGCAGCGGCAGATGGTCGAGATGGCCATTGGCAACTGCGATCGCCTCATCCGCCTGGTGAATGACATCCTCGACTTTGAGCGCGTTGAGAAAGGCGACCTGCCGCTTTACCTGGAACCCCTGGAGACAGTCGACTTGCTGCGCCGCGCTTCGGACGTGGCATCAGCCGCCGCTGGCTCGGCACGCATTTCGATCCGAATCGATTCCCAATCCGGCCGGGTTCTGGCCGACGAGGCGCGTACGTTGCAAGTCCTCAACGAATTGGTAGCCAATGCCATCAAGTTTTCCCCGGCCGACACGACCATCAGCCTGACCGCCCATCCGCTTTCGAGCGGGACGGGGAAAGAGGAAGTTTGTTTCACGGTGGAGGACCAGGGCCGCGGCATTGCACCGGAGAAACTCGATCGCATCTTCGAGCGATTCCAGCAAGGCGACGCTTCCGACTCGCGCGCCCTCGGCGGAACGGGGCTCGGCCTGGCCCTCTCGCGCAGCATCGTCGAGCAGCACGGCGGCCGCATTTGGGCCGAGAGCACGCCCGGGGTGGGCAGCCGCTTCCACTTCACCTTGCCCTCGGCGCAACAGTAGACAGGCGCGCTACGCAGGAAAGTCGAGCGAATTGCACCACCTTCCTTCCCTGGCCTGCTTTTCCTTTCTATGCTCTCCCGTCGCCTCCTGGAGAGCGGGCACACCAGCCTAGGCTGGTTTCATCCCTTATGATCCCAAGAGACATTGCATGAAAAACCTCCTATGACCAACTTGCTCCGCGCCGCCGCCGTTGCCCGTGAATTTCAGATTGAAGGCGAGTTGGTGAGCGCCGTTGCCTACGGTACCGGCCACATCAACGATACGTACCGCGTGGAGTTTTCCCGGTCAGGAATCCCTTCCCTCTTCATCCTGCAGCGCGTCAATACTGGAATCTTCCATCACCCCGCGATGCTGATGGAGAACATCCTCCGTGTCACTGAGCATGTGGGTAAGAAACTTGGCGCAGAGCCAGACAGCGATCGCCGCGTTCTCAGGTTGATACCCGTGCGCCATGGAGCTTTCTGGCACCAGGACCCGGAAGGTGGCTTCTGGCGCATGTTTCGGTTCATCGACGGCGCGCACACCTACGATACGGTGAAATCACCGGAACAGGCCTACCAGGCAGCCAGGGCATTTGGAAAATTCCAGAAGATGCTCGTCGACCTGCCTTCCCCACGCCTGCACGACACCATTCCGGACTTTCACAATACGGCGAAGCGATTCAAAGCCTTTGAGCTCGCACTGTCTGCCGACGAGGTCAATCGCGCCGTGATCGCAAAGGAAGAGGTTGAGTTCGCGCTTTGCCATGGCGGCATCGTCCACGCACTCTTGCAGGCCGGACTGCCCGAACGCGTCACGCACAATGACACCAAGTTCAACAACGTTCTCTTCGACGACACCAGTGGTGAAGGGATCTGCGTCCTGGACCTGGACACCGTGATGCCGGGCCTGTCGCTTTACGATTTCGGCGATATGGTGCGCACAGCAACGTGCCTCGCGGATGAAGACGAACAGGATCTGTCCAGAATCGAGATGGAGTTTCCCCTTTTTGAAGCTCTGGCACGCGGATACTTGGAGAGCAGCGCTGGCTTTCTAACCACGGATGAAAAACAGTTTTTGGCGTTTGCGGGCAAGCTCATCACCTTCGAACAGGGCATCCGCTTCCTCACCGATTACTTGGCCGGCGATACGTATTACAAGGTTCATCGGGAACGCCAAAACCTGGACCGGTGCCGCACACAGTTCAAATTGATTCAATCCATCGAACAACAGGAAGAGCGGATGAACCAGACGGTCGCAGCCCTGGTCGCGGGGCGGACCCGATCGAGAGTCTGATTCACGAGGCAAGGCCGTCACACCCAGGAAACTGGGAGGACGCGGGGAGCAAGTGAACGATCCAGCGCAAGCTCTATTGCGCTTTGCGAAAGCAAATGGCCTCGCCCGACAGCCGATACTCCGCCGAGCAGATATCGCCGCCGCAGATCATCGTCTCTCCGCCGAACAGTTGACGCCGCGTAATCAACCCCATCGTTCCGCACCGCGGACAGGACATGACGGCAACAAATGGATTCTGCGCGTGGCCCAGCTTCGCCTTGTTTTCGAGGACGAAGACCGTTCCAGGGTCCATTCTTTCGGGAATCCATTCTTCGAGGAATTGCAAGTCTGCTGACATCCTGCCCTCCGAGTGGGTTTGATGGTACCGAGCCGGTTTGGTGAGCAAACGGCCCTGTGGTACAACAGCGGGCTGCGTAGTATGTGCCGCGGACAGTTGAGCCCTCGGGTGAAATCAGTGTCGGCGCGAGGGGGTTCCTCCGTCAACATGCAATCGGATGGGGAGAGTATCGAAAAGGATTCCTGAGCCGGATCGGAAGGAGTTCTAGCGTTGGGCCTGCATCTTTGTCTTGCTAGGCCCTCCAGCCGCGGCGTCGATGGCCCGGTAGGTTTCCTCGTTGCGCAGAATGGCCTGCACATAATCCCGCGTTTGCGTAAAGGGGATGGACTCGACAAACTCATCGGTCCCGCTGTAAGGGCCCGCCGCTTGCCAATCCACCACGCGGCTGTCGCCTGCGTTGTACGCTGCCAGGGCATACTCGGGCACGCCACCCAGCCGGTCCAGCATCTGCCGCAGGTACCGGCAACCAAGCCGGATGTTCACTTCCGGATCGAGGAGTTGAAAAGTCTGGAAGTGGGTCATTCCCTCTTCCTTGGCCATCTGTTTGCCCGTCAAAGGCACCAACTGCATCAGCCCGTAGGCGTTGGCATAGGAGATCACCGACGGGTTGAACTCCGACTCCTGCCTGATCAGCGAAGCAACCAGGTACGGATCGAGGTTATTCTTCGCCGCTTCCGTCTTGATGGTGTCCCACCAGGCCTGCGGGAAGAGGATGCGCCAGTAGGCCAGCGGAATCGACTGGATGGGCGCCGAAGCAGCATAGGGGAGCGCTTTCTTCAGAGCCCGCATGGCGCGAAACGTCTCGCCATAGGAGGCGTAAATCTGCGCTTCGGCCAATGCACTCCACGTGGACGAATCGGGGTCGGCCGCAATCTCTGCCGGGATATAGTCGTTCAGACCGGCATTCGCCAGCAAACGGGCTTTGGCCAGGTGCGGGCTGTCCTCGGGAAAGCTATCCACGAGCGTGGGCACAACGGGAGCTTGGATGCGATCAAGCTGCGGCTGGGCTTCCGCCTGCGCGTCGCCTAACGCGGCTAATCGTTGCCTGGCCATCTGCGCATAGAAAAAGTGCTGGTAAGCACGCACCAGGGTGCGGTAGTTGGCCACCGCAGCTTCGGGCTTGTGATCCTGCGTCTCGTACAGGCGTCCTCGCCAGTAGAGGGCGGATGCGGTCTCCTTGGCTCCCGGATACTGCTTGATCTGTTCGTCGAACATCCGCTCCGCATCGGCGTAGAGCCCTTGCCGGTAGCTCAACCAGCCGGCACGCCAGTGCGCTGCCGGGGCGTTGGTGTTCTCCGGGAAATGGCTCGCCAAGTAGCTGTAGTACTGCACCGCGGTCGGATAGTCGCGCCGCAGCATGTACATGTTGCCGCTGGACAACAGTGCATCTGCCAGCCAGGGACTATGCGGGAAATTCGTCTCCAGCAGCGTCACGATGCGCTGCTGGTCTTCCGCGTCGTCGCGGTTGCGGGCCAGCTCCATGAGCAGGTAAAGCCGCCGCGCCCCGTTCTCGTCAGGTGTGTCGGCAAGCCCCTGCACTTCAGCCGGAGTGAGCCGCTTGAGTTTAAGCTTGCACGCCGCCTCGGCTACGGCGAACCCGTTGCGGTTGGAGGCATCGAGCCCCGCTTTCTGGGCCAGCACCCGGTACTGCTCCTCGGCGTCCGCATAGCGGCCGGCGTTGTAGTACGCGTCGCCCAGGCTGCGCAACTCGGCAACCGTCAGGCTCGACTCCGCACCCATGGCGGTAAGCCGCGCGCGCGCCGTCTGCGCATCCGATGCAAGCGGATGCGCCAGCAACAGTTTCTTTAAGGTCTGCTCGGCATCCTGCGTCTTGCCCAGAGCGAGTTCCGCCTGCCCCAAAGCAAGCTGGTACGCCGGGCGTGACACCGAGTCCGCGTCAGCAGCAGCCAGGACACGCTCAGCCCCGGCCGCGTTCCCTTGGGCCATCAGCACCGTGGCTTCCAGCTCGGGCACCTGCACCACAAAGATGCTGTCCGGATAGCGCACCGCGAAGCCATGCAGCAGCGTCTCCGCCGCCGCTTCGTTGCCGAGTTGGTGGTCGGCGTCCGCAGTCAGATAGTCGGCGTAATCGGCCAGTTCCTGCCCGGCAGCCCGCGCCTGACGAAGATTCTCCGCGGCGGCAGCAAAGTTCCGATCGACCATGTAGGCATGGCCCAAGGCCAGGTAAGCCGCGCTCGCGGCCTCGCCGTCATGCGCATGGGCATATTTTGTGACGCCGGCAAAGGCTGCGGGAGTGCGCAGCGTTGCCAGTTGCTGGGCCATTGGCCGCAGTTCCGTAGAGGCGACAAAAGCCTGGTGGATGCGGGCCGTTCGGGCGGCACGGGCTGCTCGGCTAGCCCGGGATCTGCCCTTCCTGCTTGACCACTTCCTGCTGGATCCCTTTTTGCTGGGACCGCTTGCCTTCCTCGACCGAACGGTAGCCGGCGTCCCCGGCTTCGCGGACAAGTCCAGCGAGGCTTCTCCTTGAACCGGCGCAACGGCCATCAGCAGAGACAGAGCACCCGCCATCCAGCGCACAGATTTCGGTGTCCGAACCAGTCCAGGCGTGCGTGTTGGAGTGTAGGTGTCCCTCATACATCCACTTTAAGCTGCTTTTGCCTTCCACGGCGCACTTCGGAACCACTAGGGTTACCGGAGTGTGAGCCAGGATGGGAAATTTGCGCTCAGTGGAGGAAACGGGAAATGCCCCGTCCGCCCTGGAATTGTAAGATCGCGGCGGAAAATGACTCCGGAAACCGTGCCGCCCTAGCCTCCGGCGTAGCTCCCTTTCGCATTCCTGTAAGTTATTGATGCTTTGTGAATGTTTGGCGTCTATTCAACCGATTTTCACCTACACGCAATCTAATCCAGGACACCCGACGCCTAGGATTCGGAGCAAAGGAGGGGAAATGATTAAAACTTCCCTTTTACTTCTGTCTTCGGCCGTTCTTGTGACGGCCAGTGCGAACGCCCAACAGGGCCACTCGGACTTCTCCCAGCATCCCATCCAGCATGTTCTCTTGATCAGCGTGGATGGTATGCATGCCATTGACTTTAAGAACTGTTCGCAAGGCATCGCGGGAGTCAACGACGGCGCGCCCTATTGCCCGAATCTCGCCGGCTTGGGCTCGACCGCTCTGAACTACGTCGCCGCCAGCACCTCCAAGCCCTCCGACTCCTTCCCCGGCCTGATGTCCATCGTTACTGGCGCCACCCCGCGCACTTTGGGCGTCTACTACGATGTAGCCTATGACCGTTCGCTCGATGCCCCGGCCAAGACCACCGGTAACGGCGTCGCTGCCGGCCCCTGCAAGGCAGGCGCGCCTCCCACCGGCACCACCACCGAATACGAAGAAGGCATCGACCTCGACCAGACCAAGCTGAACGGCGGCGCTCCCGGAGCGGCCCTCACCGAAGGTAGCGTGGCTTCCATCGATCCGACACGCCTTCCCCGCGATCCCAAGGCAGGCTGCGCGCCGGTTTGGCCCTGGAACTTTGTTCGCACCAACACCATCTTCGGTGTCGTCCACGCCGCCGGGGGCTACACCGCGTGGTCGGACAAGCACCCTGCCTACTCCTCCGTATCGGGTCCGGGCGGGAATAACCTCGATGACTTCTACGCTCCGGAGATCAACTCGACCGTGATTGGCTTACCGGGCGTGAAGACTCCCGAGGGCGTCTCCTGCGCCACGGTCCGCGACCCCGGATCGGACATCACCGCATGGACGAACAGCTTTGAGAACATCCAGTGCTACGACACTCTCAAGGTCAACGCCATCCTGAACCAGATCGACGGCCGGACGCACAACGGCAAATGGGCCAAGGTGCCGACTCTCTTCGGCATGAACTTCCAGGCCGTCAGCGTGGGCCAGAAGCTGAACGAAAAGAGCAACAGCACCCAGGGCGGCTATCTGGACGCAGCAGGGACGCCAAGCGCGGCACTCCTGAGTGAGATTCACTTTGTCGACGACGCCATTGGCCAGATGGTGTGGGAACTCATGGAGGGTGGGCACTATGAATCGACCCTGGTCATCATCACCGCAAAGCATGGCCAGTCTCCCATCGATCCCACGCGGTACAACCCCATCCTGAACACTGGTTCTTCACCCGCCACCCTGCTTGCCAATCTTCTCCCTGCCTCCGAAAACCCCAATACCCCGGGCGGAATTGGCCCGACGGAAGACGACGTTTCGCTCATCTGGCTGGCCGATGGAAAGAATACGCTCAGCGCCGTCCAGACCCTGGAGACGAATGCCACCGAGATTGGGCTGGGACAGATCTTCTACGGTCCATCCCTCTCCATCAACTACAACGATCCGGGCCTTCCCCCTTGGGGCGATCCGCGTACCCCAGATATCATCGTCACCCCGAATGTCGGCGTAACCTATACCGGCAGCACCAAGAAACAGGAAGAGCATGGCGGCTTCTCGCACGACGACACGAACGTCGTGCTTCTCGTCTCCAACCCGGGCATCACGCCCAAGACGGTCTACTCCTCGGTGGGAACCAACCAGATTGCCCCCACCATCTTGACGGCTCTCGGGCTGAATCCCCAGAAACTCCAGGGCGTGCAACTGGAAGGAACCGCTCCCCTGCCTCAGTAAATCGGACCTCCGTCAAAGGCCGCAAGAGAAACGGGCGGTGTCATCCCAGGATGGCGTCGCCCGCAGCCTTTTTGGGGTTCCCCATTGTCCAGTTTTCAACGGAGTTTGGTCTCCTGTACCCCCGTCCGGTAAAGTGAAGGGAACGGGTCCACTTCCTTCGCTTCGAATCGGCCCAATGAATTCCCGCAACCAACGCGCATGGCGACCATCCAACCCATAGCAGGTGAACTCGAGCCGCATCCCGACGTTGCCCTTGTCGAAAGGGTTCGCGGCGGCGATGTGGCAGCCTACGACACGCTGGTGCGCAAGTACGAGCGCCAGGTCTTCCGGATTGCGCAGCATATTACGCAAAACCGCGAAGACGCAGAAGACGTGATGCAGGACGCGTTTTTAAAGGCGTACGAGAAACTGGATCAGTTTCAGGGGAATTCGAAATTTTACACATGGTTGGTTCGAATTGCGGTCAACGAAAGCCTGATGCGGCTGCGCAAGCGGCGCACCGGCAAGATGATCTCGATCGACGAGGACGTCGAAACCGAGGAGGGCAGCGTCCCTCGCGACTTGGCCGACTGGGCTCCCGATCCGGAGCAGAACTACAACCAGGCCGAGTTGGGAGAAATCCTGCGCAAGACAATTCAAGGGCTGCCACAGGGGTTTCGCATCGTCTTCGTCCTGCGCGATGTGGAAGGCCTTTCCACCGAGGAGACGGCCGAGACCCTCGGCTTGAGCATTCCCGCCGTCAAATCGCGCTTGCTTCGCGCCCGGTTGCAATTGCGCGAGCGTTTGAGCCGTTACTTCCGCAAAAGGAAGGTTGGTGAGAAGTGACCTGCTCTGAGTTTCTAGCTCTGCTCGACGACCTCATTGACGACAGCGTCACGACCCAGATGCGCGCCGACCTGCAAGAACACCTGCGCGGCTGCGAACACTGCGAAGTCACCCTCTCCACCACTCGCAAAACGATCGAGATTTACCGCTCGCACGAGATTTACGACATGCCCGCCGGCCTCCGCGAGCGCCTCCACGCCGCCATCATGGCCCGCTGCAAAAAGGGCTGCTGAAGCTGAAGCCAAATCAACTCAGAACTCTGTCATCCTGAGCGGAGCGTAGTCGAAGGATCTGCGCCTGCTTTGCGGCAGGACTTGGTTCTGAGTCCTGCCGCACCCTCGATGAGGGAGGAGGCGCACATTCCTATTTCGCTCCACTCTCGCTCCACGTCTCCACCGGCCCCAGCTTCAAATCCTTCAGCCCACTCTCGATCTTGGCCTTGTCGCCGACTTCAATCACCAGCAAATTCTCTGGATGGATGTACTTGGCCGCTGCCGCCTGCGCGTCCGCCGAAGTCACGCCGTCAATCCGGGCGGGCAGCTTGGTGTAGTAATCCTGCGGGAGACCATAGAGCCACAGGTTGGCTAGCTGCCTGTTCACACGGTCCGCGCTCTCAAAGTCACCGGGCAGGCTGCGGATAATCGAATCCTTGGCCAGCCGCAACTCTGCATCGGTCAACGGCTTGGTGCGGATTTCATCCAGCTCCTTGAACATTTCTCTGGTAGCCGGGGCGGTCACGTCGGTGCGCACCAGTGCCTGGCTGATGAATGGTCCGGTGCCACGATTAAACGAGAATTGCGACCAGGCTCCATAGGTATAACCATGCACCTCGCGCAGGTTCATGTTGATCCGGGAGGAGAACAGTCCGCCGAGCATGCTGTTCATCACTTCGGCGGCTGGATAGTCTGGCGCGCTGCGCACGACGCCCACTCCGTAGGCAATCAGCGCGGTTTGGGGCGTTCCCGGCTTATCGACCAGCAGAATTCTCCGCTCCGGTGCTGACGGCGCGGGCGGGACGGTCTCGGGCTCTGCCCTCGAAGTCCACTTGCCGAAGCTCTCTTCCGCCAGCTTGCGGGCCTCGGCTGGCGTGACGTCGCCAGTCAACTCGAGCAGGCTGCTCTTCGGGCCATAATGGCTGGCGTGGAAGGTCTCGACATCCTCCCGTGTGATGGCATGCAGAGATGCCGTGGTACCGAGCGCGTCGTACCCATATGGACTCGCGGCGCCAAACAGGTTCAGAGCTCCGGCGCGGAGACCGAGTTGGACGGGATTGTCCTGCTGCTGCAAGAGCGAGGTCAAGCGGTTAGTGCGAATTCTCTCCAGCTCCGCTGCGGGAAAGGCGGGGTGCAACACTGCATCGGCCAGCAAGTCGATGCCGCCTTGGACATGCCTTGAAAGCAAGGACATGCCGAGAAGGGCGTTATCGGAGCCGCTGCTGGCATTTATGTCCGTGCCGAGCAAAGCGGCCTGGTTCGCAATCTCTTCGGCAGATCGCTTGGTCGTGCCCTCGGTGAGCAGGGCAGCCGTGATGCCGGCTAATCCAGGCCGGCCTGGCGGGTTGGCGGCTGCCCCGGCGAGCGTGAGCAACTGCAAGGAAACGATGGGCAGCTCGTGGCGCTCAACCAGGTAAACCGTAAGGCCGTTGCCGAGGGTAAACACCGTGGGCTTGGGCAGGACCAGGGGGCGTTCCGGACCCGGTGGGGGCGGCGTTGCGCGCCAGGCTTGCGCGGCCTCAAATTCCGGCGTGTGCTGCGGGGTGATCTTGACGTTCGCGTCTGTGTCTTCCGGGCTCCGCGGCACATCGTCCAGCACCTTCTTGCCGGGAACCCCGTAAACCACCACGCGCTGGTCCTTCCCGAGTGTGGACTTGGCATAGGTCTGGGCACCGGCCGGCGTTACCGCATCGTAGAGTGCAAGGTGCTTGGGAAGAAAGCCGGGATCACCGGTGTACTGGTTGTAGTAGTTCAACAGGTCGGCGATGCCTCCGAAACCGCCGAGACGCTGCAGACCGGAGATCAATTCCGTCTCTTCCTTGTTCCGCGCCCACTCAACCTCTTCGTGCGTCGGGCCCGATTCGGCGAAAGCGTCGATGACCTTCTCCGCTTCCGCTTCCAGCTTCTCCGGGGTCACACCCGGTTTGGCGATCAGCTGACATTCGAAAGCCGATACCAGCGACATGGACCGGTTGAAGCAGGCGGCAGACTGCGCGATTTGCTGTTTGTAGACCAACTCCCGATAGAGGCGGCTCGATTTGCCATGCCCGAGAATACTCGCCGTCAGGTCGGCATTCGCATCGCCCTGGGTCAGGGCCGGCGCGGAGAGCCACGCCAGAATCACCTTGGGTAGCTGCACCGTGTCCGTCACCACTACGCGGCGCTCTGCTGTGATGGGCGGCGTCTCAACCGGTGAGAGTTTTACCGCAGGTCCCTCCGGAATGGGCCCGAAGTACTTCTCAATCAGCGTCCGGATGGATGCCGGATCGTAGTCGCCCGCAATCGCCAAAGTGGCGTTGTTGGGCGCGTAATACTGGGTAAAGAATTCGCGCACATCGTTGAGGCGAGCAGCCTCTACATCGGCATGCGAGCCAATCACATTGGCGTAGTAGGGATGGGTCTTCGGAAAAAGCTGGTGATAAGCCTCTTCATCGACAATGCCGTAGGGCCGCCCTTCTCCTTGCCGCTTTTCGTTGCGCACTACGTCGCGCTGGTTGGTCAGCTTGGCGCGATCCAGCGTATCGAGCAGAAAACCCATCCGGTCGCTCTCCAGCCACAGAGCCGTCTCCAGTCGGTTGGCGGGAACGGTCTCAAAGTAGTTGGTGCGATCGAAATCCGTGGTGCCGTTGATGTCCGTGGCGCCGGCGGCTTCCAGATTTTTGAAATGGGCCTTTTCGCCCACGTGCTTGGAGCCCTCGAACATCATGTGCTCGAACAGGTGGGCAAAGCCGGTTCGCCCCGCGCGCTCTTTCACAGGACCAACGTGATACCAGATGTCGACGGCCACAATGGGGAGCTTGTGGTCCTCATGCAGCAGGACCTGCAAGCCATTGCTGAGTTTGTAGCTCTCGTAGTGAATCTCGGGAGCTTTCGACGCACTGTGGGTCGACTCGGCCGGAGGAACCGGTCCAGCCGCAAATCCGGCTGGGATCGAAAGGGTCAGCACAGAGGACAGAAAAACCAAGGATGTCGATTTCATGACTCGGGAGCTCCTTGCTGGAATTGGAGACAGTTTGGGTGAGCCGATTGGGAGCGAGACTGGAATGCGTGGAAATTCTGCAACTCAAGGATAACGTAGTGCGCCGACCCGAGTTCCGACACTTTTCGGAGTCACGCACTCCGGCTCTGCCCAGCCTCCTGGCTCCGTCTTAACCCGCAGTGCTCGCAACTTTCGGGCTATTGCGGGGTTTGTTGAGGGAGTGGAGTCTTGAAACGGGGCTCCGTGTCCCAAACGCACGAGATCCTCACGCAAAGGAGAGTCCTCGATGACGGAAACCGGTCATTGGCGAAGTGCGCTGTCGGCCACTCTCTCTCTGAGCCTTTTGTTGCCTTCGGTTCCTCTCTCGGCTCATCCATCGGCGACGCCGACGGATGAGCCGAGCCCCCATTCCTCTGCGCGTAAACCCTACCATGCCGGCCAGCTGCGGGGCGACGAGCGCATTCTGCACGCCTTGAACCGCTTTACCTTCGGGCCGCAGCCCGGCGACCTGGAAACGGTCCGGCAGATGGGTCTGGAGAAATGGTTCATTCAACAGCTCCACCCCGAATCGATCGACAACTCCGGGCTGGGCGCGCGCCTCACCCAGTTCCCTGCCATGCAATGGAGCCCGCAGGACCTGCTCTATCGCCTGCCCAGCAATGCCATCATTCGCCAGGCCGCCGACGGCAAGCTCCAAGTTCCAGCCAATGGCGCATTGCGGTCCATCTATCTGGACGAAATCGCACGCTACCAGAGCCGTCAGCAGCAGAAGGAACAGGAAAAGCGGCAACTCGCTTCGAACGCGGTCACGATGGGTACTTTGATGGACACTCAGCCGATGCGGCCCGAAGCAGCCGGAGCTGGTTCCCCTTCGATGGGCGCCCCAGGACGCAAAGCCGAGCCCGGCCCAACGAGCATGCTTCCCCCGACAGAAACTCCGTCGGGCCTGCCTCCTCCGGACGACGCGCAGATCGCAAGCATTCTCGCGCTGCCTCCGGCACAGCGTGTGGCTCGCCTCGCTGCCATGCCCCAGCCGGAGTTTGATAGCTTCCGCAAGGCGCTCAAAGGTCCGCAGCGTTTGAAACTCACCACCGGCCTGACGCCGGCCGAAAAGGAGATCGCCGCGGCACTCGAAGGCCCGCAGCGCGTGGTCAGCGACGAACTAGCCGCCGAACGCTTGACGCGCAACATCTACTCCAACGCGCAACTGCAGGAAGTAATGACCGACTTCTGGCTGAATCACTTTAACGTCTATCTGCACAAGAACGAAGAGACACCCTACTACCTGGTGAGCTACGAGCGCGACGTGGTCCGCCCGCGCGCACTCGGCAAGTTTGAGGACCTGCTGGAAGGCACCGCGCACAGCCCGGCCATGCTTCTTTATCTGGATAACACGAACAGCATGGGCCCTGACTCGCCCGCCGCCGAAAAGGCGAAGGTTGTCGCGGCTCGCCGGCCCGACTCCAAGAAGGCTGCTCCGGAGGGATTGAACGAAAACTACGCACGCGAGCTCATGGAGTTGCACACTTTGGGCGTGAACGGCGGTTATACCCAAGCCGACGTCACGCAGGTGGCGCGTGTGCTCACCGGCTGGTCCGTAGACAAGCCGCAGCGAGGGGGCGGCTTCAAGTTCGACGAGACCCGTCACGAGCCGGGGACCAAGAAGGTGCTCGGTAAGAAAATCAAAGAGCATGGTGAACTGGAAGGCCGCGAGTTACTGCACATGCTGGCTACGCGTCCTGCCACCGCCAAGTTCATTGCCCGCAAGCTGGCCATCCGCTTTGTCGGCGACGATCCACCGCAATCGGTTGTGGACCGCATGGCGAAAGCCTATCTGTCCAGCGACGGCGATATCTCTGAGGTTCTGAAGACCCTGTTCCACGCGCCCGAGTTTTGGGCTCCCGATGCGTACCGGGCCAAGATCAAGACGCCGCTCGAGTATGTAGCGTCGGCCGCGCGGGCCAGCAATGCCTCCATCGACAGCATGCAACCGCTGGTCAACGCCTTGCGCGATATGGGTATGCCGATCTACGGCGCCGTTCCTCCAACCGGATACAAATGGGATGCGGCAGACTGGGTGAGCACGGGAGCGCTTGTCAATCGCATGAACTTTGCGCTCACGCTGGCGGCGGGCAAGATGCAGGGCGTGGCCGTGAGTTGGAAGCCGCAGAATGAATCGATGCAATCAGCCGCGGAGAACGACGGTGCGCAACGGGAGCCATCGGCTTTCCTCATCGGCCCGATGACTACGCCGGAGACAGAGGAGCAGCGGCTTGAGGCTTCGCTGGTGGCCGGGGGTCTGAGTGATGCCACGCGCGCAGCCTTGCTGAATCAGTTTAGCGCTCAAATGCAGGCGCAGGGAGTGCAGACACCCCCATCAAAGGATCAGCCGCTTGCGAAGCCCTTTTCTGCAGCCAACAAGCCGAACAACCCAGCGCAACTCGCCGCCCTGCTCGATAAGCAAGATCAATTGCTCGCTGGACTCCTGCTCGGTTCACCGGAGTTTCAGCGCCGATAGCTTCGCACGTCAAAGGGAGTTTGCACATGCAGACTAATCGAAGATTCTTTCTGCGCAATGGCGCGCTTGCCATCGCCGGAACCGCCGCCATCCCCAGCTTTCTGGTTCGATCGGTCCTTGCCGAAGCGGCGCCCGCGCCAGGGCGCCGCCTGGTTGTGATCTTCCAGCGCGGTGCCGCCGACGGCCTCAACGTGGTGGTGCCCTACCGCGAGAAAAACTACTACGCGATGCGCCCCGGCATCGCCATTCCCGACAATCAAGTCATCGACCTGGATGGCTTCTTCGGGCTTCATCCCTCCCTTGCGCCCTTCAAGCCGCTCTACGATCAAGGCCATCTGGCCATCGTGCACGCCGCGGGCTCGCCGGACATGTCCCGCTCCCACTTTGACGCGCAGGACTTCATGGAATCCGGAACACCCGGCGTGAAAAGCACAGACGATGGCTGGCTCAATCGCGCGCTTCAGGAAGAAGACCTGCGCCATCACCAACAGCACACCGCCTTTCGCGCATTGGCCTTGGGCTCGCAGGTTCCTCGCACGCTCGCCGGGAAGGTTCCGGCCATTGCTCTCACCAGCGTGAATAGTTTTGCGGTGGGCGGCCGCGGCCCCGCGCCTTCGCCAGCTGCCAATGCCTTTGAAGCCATGTATGGGCAAAGCGGTGACCATCTCTTTCACGCGACCGGCGAAGAAACGTTTGAAGCCGTGAAGATGCTCCACGATGCGAACCCCGCGCAGTATGTGCCCGCGCCGGGAATCGAATATCCCAACAACGAATTCGGCAACAACATGAAGCAGATTGCGCAACTGCTCAAGTCCAACCTCGGCGTAGAAGCCGCATTCGCCGACGTGGGCGGATGGGACACACACCAGAACCAGGGCGGCGTGAGCGGCCAGCTTTCCGACCGGCTGCGCGAATTCTCCTCGGCAATCTCCGCGTTCTGGCGGGATATGGGCGACGGCGCGGAAAACATCACGCTCGTCACCATGTCGGAGTTTGGCCGCACCGCGCGGCAGAACGGCACCGGCGGCACCGATCACGGCCACGCTAACGCCATGTTTGTTCTCGGTGGAAGCGTGAAGGGCGGCAAAGTCTACGGGCGTTGGCCGGGCCTCAGCAACGAACAACTCAACGAAGGCCGCGACCTCGCCGTGACCACGGACTTCCGCCTGGTGCTCGGCGAAGCGGTTGCGAAGTCCATCGGCGCGAAGAATCTTGAATCGATCTTCCCCGGAGCTCAACTACGCCCGGACCGCTTCCTGCACCTCATCTAGCAGCGCTCACCGCATCGGGCCTATCTCTCGTGCCCCATCCTCTCGCCTCGTTTCTGGCGAAAGGGTGGGAGAGCACGAACCTCGTGCGAGCGCAGAGCGAGCGTCTGCCGCACCGCAGGTGCCAGGTGCTTACTCGGCCCGCAATGCCTCCGTCGGGTTGACCGAAGCCGCGCGCCGGGCGGGAATATAACTCGCCGCCATGGCCGACAGCCCCAACACCAGCGCCACGCCCATCAGCGTCTCCGCATCCCATGCCTGCACGCCGAACAACAGCTTGCCCATAAGCATGGCTGCGCCCACTGACCCGGCCAGCCCCACCCCCAGGCCCACCGCAATCAGCCTGCCGGCTTCTTTCAGAACCAGTTGGTACACAGAACGTTGCTGGGCCCCGAGAGCCATGCGCACGCCAATCTCGCGTGTTCGCTGGCTCACCGAGTAAGCAATCACCCCATACAATCCAACCACGCCCAACACCAGCGCCAGCGCGGCGAAGCCGCCAACAAGGTAGGCCGCGGAACGATGGATATAGGCGGTGTACGAGTCGTCGATGTGTTGCGTCAGCGTACTGCCCTCTTCCACCGCAGCCTGTGTGCTCACTTGATGGATGGCGGCCGTCAGCGACTGCAAGATAGTCTGCGGATCCTGGCGCGTGCGCACCAGCATCGAGAAATACGTGTCCGTATTCTGGTTGAAGTGGTAGTACTCGGTGGGCCACTGCTCCTGATCCAGCCCGGCATCTCGGAAGTCCGCCACGACTCCCACGATCTGGCGAATCGACTTCGGCGTCAGTGCGCCATCGCCCACACGCTTGCCAATCGCGTCTTCCCCGGGAAAGTACTTCCTGGCAAACGTCTCGTTGACAATGATCTCCATCGGCTTGGTTCCGTCGTTGGCGTCGTTGAAGTAGCGCCCGCGGAGAAGCTTGGCATGAATCGTGCTGAAAAAGTTGGCGCTCACGTCGCGCTCGTTCACTTCGTTGTGGACTCCATTGTAGGGATAGCCCACAAACCTCACCCAATCCGTATTGCAGTTGCAACTCACAGGCAGCGTGCTCGTGATGGCCGCCGACTCCACGCCAGGAATGCTCTCAATTTGGCGTACGACATTCCGGGCAAATTGAACCACCTGCTCGTCCTTGGAATAAACCGCGTCCGGCAATCCAACATTGATCGTCGCCAGATGATTGGCCTGGAATCCAAGATCGACATGCAGCAATTTGTAGAGGCTTTTACCCAGCAGGCCCGCGCCTGTCAGCAGCACCACGGCAGTGGCCAGTTCGATCACTACCAGGTTTGCGCCCATGCGCCGCCACAGCGTTCCGGCCGAGCCGCGCGCGCCTTCTGTCAAGCCATCGCGCATCTTCGAAAGCCGGAAATGCAAGATCGGCGTGATTGAAAAAAGTGCCCCCGCTATCACGGCAAGCAGCATCGCAAATCCGACGACATGCGCGTTCAAACCAAGCCCGCGCAGGAAGGGCATCCCGATCATCATGTCTTTGGAAATCAATCCTACGAGTACCTTCATGGTGCCATAGGCCAGCAACAACCCGAGCCCGGTTCCTACCGCCACCAGTGCAAGTCCCTCGGTGACAAATTGCCGCGATAGCCGGGCCCGCGATGCCCCCAGTGCTCCCCGCACAGCGATCTCACGCCTGCGGCTCTCCGCACGCACCAGCAGCAGGCTCGATACGTTCACGCATGCAATGAACAACAGCAACACTGCTCCGCCCAACAGCACCCGCAGAATCGGCCGGATATCGCCGACAATGTCTTCCGACAGCGAGATCACGCTGGCGCCCTGGCCGCGATTGGAGTCGGGATACTGGTTCTCCAATTCCTTCGCGATCGACTGCATGTTCGCCAGGGCCGTCTGGACGGAGACGCCGTCCTTGAGCCGTGCAAGCCCGAGAAGGTTGTGGCAGCTGCGCCGCTTCTCGCAATCCCGCGCTGGCTGCAACGTTTCCCAGAACTCGGCGTTGTCGCGCAACGCGAATTGGAAATCCTCGGGCAGCACGCCAACGATAGTATGCGCGACCCCGCTCAGGTTCACGCTCTGGCCGATCACATCGGTCCTGCCGCCATAGCGCCGCTGCCACGTTCTGTAACTCAGCAACACAACCGGCGCAGCACCTGCGGCGTCTTCGCCCGCGCGGAAGTTGCGCCCCAGTGCCGGCTGAATCCCCAGGGTTTGAAAGAATGCTGCACTGACGCGCTCTCCCGGCACCGGCTCCGTTCCGGTGGGCGTAGTCAACGCGTAGCCGGTTCCGGTAAATACCTCCATCGAGCTGAAAACCGTGTTCAATCTCTTCCAGTCCACGTAGTCCGGATACGACAGGTTGGCCCTCGGGAACAGCGCCACACTCTCCGTTACCGCCACCAGGCGATTCGGGTTCGGGTACGGCAAAGGCTTGATGAGCGCCGCATCGACAAAGGCAAAGATCGCCACGCTGGCGCCCATGCCCAGCGCCAGAATCAAGACCGCCGTCGCCGCAAAACCAGGGTTCTTCCGCATCTGGCGTAGAGCAAATCTCAGGTCCTGAACCACCGTCTCCATTTTGAATTTCACCACTTCGTGGCTCCTCTCCCGGAGTTGCGTCACGTTGCCAAATTGTCGGATCGCCGCGTAGTGCGCAGCTTCCGGTGTCACGCCGCTGGCAATCAATTCCTTTTCCGCCTGCTCGCGATGGAACGCCATCTCTTCGCTCAAGTCGGCATGAAACCGCTTGCGCCCGAACAGCATGCCGAGCTTCTTGAGAAAGCGATTCAACTGTCCCATCTATGCCTCCTGCGTGTCCTGCAATACGCGCCCGATGGCGGCAATCATCTGCTCGAATTGGCTCAGTTCAATCCCGAGTTGTTTGCGGCCGGCCGCGGTCAGCGTGTAGAAGCGTGCCCGACGATTTGTTTCTGTCATCTTCCATTCCGCTTTTACCCATCCCTGCACCAACAGCCTTTGCAGCGCCGGATAGAGCGACCCCTCTTCCACCGTCAATACATCGTCAGACGATCGCTTGATGGAAAGCGCAATGCCGTAGCCGTGCAGGGGCGCGCGTTGTAGCGTCTTCAGAATCAGCATGTCGAGAGTGCCGGGCAGCAGGTCGGATTTCTTGCTCATATTGACTATGTATAGTTTATCTATGGGTAGGGCGTCAACGGATAGGTTGCAGGCTGTTACCCAGCGCCGGAGGAAATTGGGCCTCTGAGGGCGTTATGGAGTTTGCGCATAACCAGCCTTGGGGTCTCTGGCAGGCCCCCCGGCCCATGATTTACCCTCGGAAATGGCATGAAACTCTCGTACGCGCTTCTTTTTTCCGCACTGGCCGCAAGTTTTGCCGTTGCAGCGGTCGCTCAACAATCCGCTCCGCCGGCTGCACCCGCCAGTTCGCAAGACCTGCCCGACGCTCCGCAAGCTACAGTCGCCGCGGCCATCCATCCCAACGGCCCGACGGTGGTCATGGATACCTCGATGGGCCGCATCACGTGCCAGTTCTACCAGAAAGAGGCGCCCAAGACGGTTGCCAACTTCATTGGCCTCGCCGAGGGCACCATCGACTGGACCGACCCCGCCACCAAGACCAAGCAGCACCACAAGCCGTACTACGACAACACGACCTTCCACCGTGTCATTCCGGAGTTCATGATCCAGGGAGGCGATCCCACCGGAACCGGCATGGGCGATCCTGGCTACTCCTTTGAGGATGAACTCAATCCGAATCTCAATTTCGACGCACCCGGCAAGCTGGCGATGGCGAATTCCGGACCCAATACCAACGGCAGCCAATTCTTTGTGACCGAGCAGGCCGTCGATTCGCTCAACCAGCACTACAACCTGTTCGGGCAGTGCGACGATTCCAGTGTCCAGGTCGTTAAGGCGATTGCCCGCGTGGAACGCAACGCGGACGACAAGCCGCTCACGCCGGTCGTCCTCAAGAAGGTCACCATTGTGCGCGAAGGGGAGCCCATCCCACCCCTTCCCGCCGACGCAACCCCTGCAGCCCCGCCTAAACAGTAAAGCGGCGCCGCACACCAGTTCCGGACCGTCACCTCTGGAATCTAACGAAACAGATCGGGAGTTTCGCAATTCACCCCAGGAGTTTTCATGTCACTTGAACCAGGCACCTACGCCATCTTCGGCACCACAGAAGGCAAAATCACTGTTCGCCTCTTTGAGAGCGAAGCGCCCATCACCGTCAAAAACTTCATCGAGCTCGCCGAAGGCGGCAAGGAGTGGACCCACCCCACGACGCGCGAGAAGTCGACCAGCAAGCTGTTTGACGGCACGATCTTTCATCGCGTCATTCCCGACTTCATGATTCAGGGTGGCGACCCGACGGGCACCGGCATGGGCGGACCCGGGTACCGCTTCCAGGATGAGACCAAGGGCTCCGTGCACAAGTTCGACAAGCCCGGCAAGCTGGCGATGGCTAATTCCGGACCCAACACCAATGGCTGCCAGTTCTTCATCACCACGGCGGCCACGCCTTGGCTCACGGGAAACCACACCATCTTCGGCGAGGTCGTCGAAGGCCAGGACATCGCCACCAAGATCTCCAAGGTCCCGCGCAACGGTCAGGACAAGCCTCACAAACCCGTCGTGCTTGAGTCCGTCACCATCGAACGCGTCGCCTAAAGGGTTTTCGCTTTTTCTATCGACCTCCGTGCTCCATCCTTTCCGCTTCTTCCTGCGGAAAGGGTGGGATACCAACAGACTTGGGAAGTACGCTCTTCTCGAACGATCTCAAATCCTCGTTTGCGCCGCAAGCACCACCAACCCCCAGCGGATGCTGGGGTTTGGTGTGTCTGGGGCGGGTTGTATCATTCCTCATCGGAGTTTTGGCGCGGTTTTCGCCGCGCACGAGCTGTCCAACGGTCTGTTCCATCCTTGCCAACCCACCTGGAGCCTCCCGAATGCGCGCATCCTCTGCCCTGCGTCTCTTGGCGATCCCTTCCGCACTTTGCCTTGTTATCTTTCTCGCCACTCCGCTCTTCGCAGCGGACGCGCCCGACCTGCATCGCGGCTACTACTCTGCGCCGGCTGTGCATGGCGACACCATCGTATTTACTGCGGAAGGCGACCTGTGGACGATCGGGATTCAGGGCGGCCAGGCCCGCCGGCTCACCTCCAGCACCGGCACGGAAGGGGCGGCCCGCATCTCACCCGACGGCAAGACGGTCGCCTTCCGCGCCAACTACGAAGGCCCCAACGAGGTCTACACCATTCCCATTGATGGCGGCCTTCCCCGGCGGCGCACCTGGGACGGCGGCTCCGAGCCGGAAGCATGGACCAACGATGGCCGCCTGGTGGTCGCCACGGAGCGGTACTCCACCTTACCGGGCGTTCAACTTGTCGTGGTCGACGATCACGGCATGCGCGAAATTCTTCCGCTCGCCCAGGCCGCGGAAGCAGCCTACTCCCCCGATGGACGCACGCTGTTTTTCACTCGCTGGTTCAAACAGTGGAGTGAGACCAAGCGCTACAAAGGCGGCTGGGCGGAAAACATCTGGAGCTTCGACGGCACGCACGAAGCCGTGCCGCTCACTTCCGACTACACCGGAACTTCTACCAATCCCATGTTCGGGAACGGCCGCGTCTATTTTCTTTCCGATCGCGACGGCGTGATGAATGTCTATTCGATGGATCCGCAAGGTCATGACGTGAAACAGGAGAGCCATCAACACGTCTTCGATGTCCAATCCGCTACCCTGTCCGATGGCCATATTGTCTTGGCCTGCGGCTCTGACCTCTGGCTGCTGGATCTGAACACCGGCCACGAGCAAGTTATCCCCATCACGCTGGTCTCCGACTTCGACCAGATGCGCGAGCATTGGGTCAAGAAGCCGCAGGAGTTCCTGACTGCCGCGCACATCGCGCCGGATGGCTCGAGCGCTGTCTTGACCGCGCGTGGCGAAGTCTTCACCCTTCCCGCCAAGACCGGCCGCATTGTGAAAGTAGCAGGCGATTCGGCGGTTCGTTTCCGCGAAGCCCGCTTCATGCCCGACGGAAAATCGATCGTCGCACTGTCCTCGGAAAGTGGCGAGACTGAATTCTGGAAACTCGCCGCCAACGGGACATCCGCTCCCGAACAGTGGACGCACGGCGCCAAGGTGCTTCGCTGGGAAGGCGTTCCCTCCCCCGACGGCCACAAACTCGCCCATCGCGACAAGGATCAGCAACTCTGGATCTACGACATCACGACCAAGCAAGACAAGAAGGTGGCGCAATCCCCCACTGGCGACTACAACGACTTGAGCTGGTCCGGCGACAGCCGCTGGCTGGGCTTCGTTGAAGCCGCAGCCAACCAGTTCGCACAGATCAAGGTCTTGAACGTGGAGTCCGGAGAGATTCAGACCGTCACTTCCGACCGCTACGACAGCGTGAACCCCATCTGGAGCTCCGATGGAAAATGGCTCTACTTTCTCTCTGACCGCAACCTCAAGACCAGCATCACCAGCCCCTGGGGACCGCGCAAGCCCGATCCGCACTTCGATCACACCGTCAAGGTGTACGAGCTCGCACTCACGCCGGGAATTCGTTCGCCCTTCCTTCCGCCCGACGAACTGCACCCGGACACCCCCGAAAAGAAAGACGAAAAGAAGGAAGCCGACAAAGACAAGGACAAGAACAAAGATCCAAAATCTCCCGCGGACACCAAGAAGCCAGCCGACGCCGACAAATCTTCTGACAAAAAGGATGAAAAGAAGGCTGAAGATAAGGACAAGAAGCCTGCCGAGGTAAAGATTGACTTTGCGGATTTGCCGGCTCGCCTCGATGAAGTTCCAGTCCCTGCGGGCAACTACGGCTCCCTGCAAGCCACCGACAAACGCCTGTGCTGGCTCAACGCCAGCGACGACCGGCAAGAGCATTTATCGCTGCAATGCCTGGATATCGCCAACAAGGGCGATGAAGTGGAGACCTTGTTGCCCGAAGTCAAAGGTTACGAGATCTCTCTCGATCGCAAAAAGACGCTGGTCAGCAAGGGCGACGATTTTTACATTCTCGATTCCGATGCAAAAGGCAGTGCGCTGGGTGACCCGAAGACGCTCGGCAAAGCGGCCATCAATCTGTCGCGCTGGACGCTGACCACGACGCCGCGCGACGAGTATCGCGGCATCTTCCTGGATGCGTGGCGGCTCGAGCGCGATTATTTCTACGACCGGAACATGCACGGAGTGGACTGGCCCGCGATGCGCGACCGCTATCTGCCTCTGGTCGATCGCGTCGCCAATCGCGATGAGCTGAACAACGTGATCGCGCAGATGGTCAGCGAGCTTTCCGCGCTGCACACGTTTGTAATGGGCGGCGATGCCCGCAAGCCCTCCGACGATATCGACATTGCCACCCTCGGTGCCGTCCTGAAACGCGATGAAAAAGACGGCGGCTACGTGGTCGAGCATGTCTATCTTCACGATCCCGATCTGCCCAACGAAGCTCCGCCGCTGGCGCGCCCGGAGTCTCTCGTCAAGGAAGGCGAGGTCATTCTCAGTATCGACGGACAAAGCCTGCTGAATGTCTCCGATGAGCGGTCGCTGCTGCGCGGCAAGGCCGGCCAACTGGTGCTGCTGCATGTGAAGCCGGCAACAGGCGAAGCGCGGGACGTGCTCGTCACCCCCATGAAAGAACATGACGAGGCCCATCTCCGCTATGCGGAGTGGGAATACTCGCGCCGCCTCAAGGTCGACGCCGACTCCAAAGGCCAGATCGGCTACGTCCACCTGCGCGCAATGGGTCCCAACGACATCGAGCAATGGGCTCGCGAATACTACCCCATCTTTAATCGCGGAGGCCTGATCATCGATGTGCGCCACAACCACGGCGGCAACATCGATTCATGGCTGCTCGGCGATCTGTTGCGGAAAGCCTGGTTCTATTGGCAGCCACGCGTCGGCGACCCCGCCTGGAACATGCAATACGCCTTCCGCGGCCACATCGTCGTGCTCTGCGATCAGGAAACCGCTTCCGATGGCGAAGCCTTTTCGGAAGGCTTCAAGCATTTCCAAATGGGCAAGGTAATCGGTACGCGCACCTGGGGCGGCGAAATCTGGCTCTCCGGCAGCAATACGCAGGCGGATAACGGTGTGGCCACCGCGGCCGAGACCGGCGTCTACAGCGCGGACGGAAAGTGGCTGATCGAAGGTCACGGCGTCGATCCCGATATGGTCGTCGACAATCTCCCCCACGCCACCTTTGCCGGAAGCGATGCGCAGTTGGAAGCAGGAATCCACCTGCTCCTGCAGGCGATCAAAGACGATCCACGTCCTGTTCCCCCGCATCCGCCCTATCCTGACAAGTCCTTTAAGTACCAGCCTTGATCGTGTCCAAACCCAAACGGCTTGAGCCCCGATTGCAGGCTCAAGCCGCTCTTTTCCTCGCCGGATGGCTACATCTCTGCGCACAAGCTTAGAAGTTGTTCGCCAAACCGCTCCACCTTACCCGGACCAATTCCATCGATCGCCAGCAACTCTCGCGGGTTCTTGGGCCGTGCCTGCGCCACCGCCATCAGCGTACGATCGTGAATTACCAGGTAGGCCGGAACTTTGAGCCGCTTCGCTTCCGAGGCGCGCCATTCTCGAAGACGGACCGCGAGCGCCTCTTCGACTGCCGTCAACTTCTCGGGCGGAACTGGCCGTACACTCTTGCTTCCGGACGCTCGTTCGCTGCTCGGCAGCGGCTTCGCTTTGCGATCTCGCGGCTTGATATGTGCCCGACCCACAAATTCGTCCACAATTCCGTCGCTGATCAATAACTCCAGAGGCGAGTGCGGTCGAATCTCCAAGCCGCGCGGCGTCAGCCGAACCTTGCGATAGCGAAGAACCTGGCCGTCTTTTTCAAACTCCGCGTCTTCGATCTCGATCAGACTCGCCTGCACCATAGCGCCGAGCAGATTGTCATACTCATCGCGGCCGATGCGCCCCACCAGGTCGAGATTCTTTTGTAGCGTCCCGGCCGCTTTGTAATCGACTCCGCGTAGTTCTTCCACGATTCGTTTGGCAATCTCAATCTCCGCCGCAGAGGCCCGTCGGAACAAGCGCAGCACCGCACCGCCCGGGTCGCACACATCGCAGATCCCGCACGGCCGATTCGCATCTTCCACATCGCCAAAGTGCCGCACAAGAGCTGACATGCGGCACTCCGCCTGCTCGGTGAAACGCAACACCTTGGCGAACTGATCCGCTCGATACTGCGCCTGCACCGCATAGGTCTTCTTCCAGCCCGAGCCGCCCAACTTCACATTGCCGGCAAAGTCGATGCGCGCACCGCCGTGAATCTCCAGCTTCTCCAGCGCCTTGTCGAAGTCCTCTTCAGCAAGGTTTGATTCGGCCCGCAACTCTTCCACCGCCTGCGGCTCGTCACGCAACGTCTTGAAGATCTGCGTCAGGTGCTCCACGGGCGGGTAATCGCGCGTCAGAAAAAAGTCATGGGTGCGCTGGTCCGCATAGTTGTGCATCAGGAACGTGCGGCTCATGGCCCCATCGCGGCCCGCACGGCCAATCTCCTGGTAATAGCCTTCGAGAGTCCCGGGAAGACCGGCATGGATCACGGTGCGAATGTCGGCTTTGTCGATGCCCATCCCAAACGCGATGGTCGCCACCACCACTTCGAGTTCGCTTGCCTGGAAGGCTCTCTGCACCCGCTCGCGCGTCTCCGCATCCAGTCCAGCGTGGTAAGCCGCGGCCGGAATTCTCCCGTACCCGCGGCCGGAAGTGGCTTCCAACATCGGCGTGTTCGACAGCTCTTCCGCCAGCCTTTCCGCCTGCTTCCTGGACGTTGCGTACACAATGGCCGGTCGTCGCTCCGGGTAGGCCAGGAGCCGTGTGATGGCAGCAGCGCGTTCCGGTACCGGCAGCTCGACTACTTCAATAGCCAGGTTGTCGCGGCGGAATCCATGGATGAACAGGCGTGGGCTGGCCATGTCCAGCTGCGCCACAATGTCCTCTTGCACGCTGGGCGTTGCCGTGGCCGTCATGGCCAGCACCGGCGCCGGCTCGCCTTCGCCGCGCAAGCCGGGCAGGTATTGGCCCAGCATCCGGTAATCCGGCCGGAAATCATGGCCCCACTGCGAGATGCAGTGCGCTTCGTCGATGGCCACCAGCGACAGCTTGCGCTTGGCCAGCATCTCGGGAAATCCAGGAACCCGCAATCGTTCGGGCGCAACAAAAAGAAACTGCAAACTGCCTTGCAAATAATCCACGCAGGCTTGCCGGGAAGCGCTGCGATCCAGACCGGAGTGAATGCGAGCCACACGCAGACCCAGGGCGCTTAACTTGGCCGCCTGGTCGTCCATCAGGGCAATCAACGGGCTGATCACCAGTGCCGTGCCACCGCGGGCCAAAGCCGGCAGCTGGTAGCAAAGGCTCTTGCCCGCCCCGGTCGGCATCACGAGCAAGAGGTCCCGTCCGGCAACAGCCGCACGGCAAACGTCTTCCTGGTTGGCACGGAAACCTGCAAACCCGAACACGGTCCGCAACAGCTCGTTCAGCGACGGCCTATGGGAAAGAAGCGGAGAATCGGGAGCAGCGGCCATGGCGCCTCAGCGTTCGGCAATTGCCGCTTCGGCCGGGTCCAATTCGAAAGCCGGCTTGAACCCCAACCTGGTCCAGAAGCGGGTCAACAGGACCACCGTGTCGGCGCTTGTGCTTCCCGTTGTCCGAAGCAGAATGTCCGTGCGCGCCCCTTCGGCGAGGCTCGATGCCTCCGCGACAATCGCAACGCACCGCTCCGGGCGATAGGTGCAACTGGCCAGATCGGCAATCGACAGATGCGTGCTCGGTGTAGCCAACACGGTGCGCGGGGGCGCCATGCGGTCCAGGAGACAAAAGATCTCCAGCTTGGACTCCAGCTCGTCGGGCACGCAGTCGATGGCTAGATCGGCCTCGCGGACCGCGTCCTCAATGGTGGAAACAAACGTCACTCCGCCGCTCTCGGCGCCCGCAGAGGCTCCCGGCCCCAACTGCTGCCGCAACCACTCCTGGGCGTGATGCAGGTTGCCGGGCATCACGTCTTCCAGCAGCACACGAAAACCTCCGCGCGCTGCCTGCAAGGCTAGCCAACGGCCCAGTGGGCCGGCTCCGATAATAGCAATGGTCTCCGGCAAGGGCAGGCTACTTGAGCGCCAGCGCTTTGGCCACGTCTTCCGCACTGGGCGAAGCCTGGGCCAGGTGCTCGGCAACGCGCGCGCGCTCCTCGGAGGACAAAGTGGGCACAGTTGCTAGAACCCGGCGCAGGGTGACGGCAACATCATCGATATAGTTCATCAGGCGGATCGCTTCTCCGGACAACGGCATAGGTTCCCTCGCGTCTTGATTTTCCTCTCCTATTGTAGGCGGTGGAATCGGGAGAGGAAAGATTACCCAAGGTAGCAGTCGTTCGTCCGGTACCTGCATTCCAACCTGGACTCGACGCAGCCACATTCATCAAGAATCCGCGCACTCTGAATGCTTGCGAGATTGTCTGATAGAGGGTGTCCAAAACTTCGCATAAAAATGACAAACCGCACTTATCGCTAAGTGCGGTTTGCAGCCTTGCGGCCGAATCACGTCCCGAGTTGCTGGCCCCCGCACTTTGCGGTGTGCACCGTTCGCGAATTACTTCGCGCTCGACACTTGGCATTCGTTGCCGTCACCGGATCGCTCCGACTTCGACTCCTACCACCCCACATAGCCCACCGATTTGACTCGGCGTTCCATGCTTGACGCTCCAATTCGCTCGTGGATTGCTCCACTCGCATCTTCTTTGCGCTCGCACCGAACGTGGATCTCTCCTCGCTCCGTGCTTCAAGCTCCCGCACCGCATACAGATTGCTCCGTACTCGATGCTCAGCATTCCCCGCCCGTTTCGGATTGCTCCTGCCCGGTCAGTTCCTGCTTCGCGCCGCCTGCAGATTGCTCTGCATTGAACGCTTGGCGATCTGTGACGGTCTACGGATTGCTCCGTACGCAACCACTTCACGCCCTTGTGTCGTGCATGGATTGCTCCGTGCTCAACACTTCAAGCTTCGCACCGAAAATCGATTGCTCGATGTTCGACGCTTGGCGTTTCGCTCAGATCGTGAATTGCTCCACTTTCTTTGCTTGGCGCCCGGTGTTGCCCGCGGATCGCTCCGTGATCAACACTTCAGAGTTTTGCATCGACTCCGTAGTACTCCGGCTTCGACACTTATCACTCCGCCCCGTTTGCCGATTACTCGACGAACGACACTTGGCTTTAAGTTTCAGCTTGCGGATATCGCCGCCCGCCTCTGTTATTACCCCTGTGTTGCTTGCGGATCGCTCCGCGCACAACACTTAGTGCTCCGTGCTGGGACCTTCCGAAAGACCTAACTCAATCGCCACGAATGATGATGTTTCAGGTCTTTCGAGCAACCCGGAATGAAGATAACTATGCTCTCCTCAATGAACGAAGTCAACGGAGTTTGCAAGTTAATTTCTGTGCAAATCTGATCCCAATGGTGGAAATCTTTACGCTCTTTTCTGGGCGATGCAAAATGCACCAGAACGGCTGCAAAACCAGCATTAGCGGGCGAATTGGACGATTGCGCTTGCCAGCAGAGCGAGGTTGAAGCCAGCATGCGCCGCCATGGCGGGCCACAGCGACTGCGTCCTGTTTCGGCACACCGTGAAGACCACACCCACGCCGGACATCAGGCACACGGCGAGAGCTGTCGACGCGCCGCGAAGGTGAAATCCCGCAGAATCTCTCCACACGCCGTGAAGGTAGAGATAGACCAAAGCGAACAAGACGGAACTTACCGCCGTGCCAACCCAGCGATTGAACTTCCGCGCAAAGGCCTCCTGGATGAACCCGCGGAAAAGAAGCTCTTCGCCGATCGGATTCAGGAAGATCGCCGGCAACGCATACAAGGCAAAAAGACCAGCCGGAGGAAGGATGCCGCGCATTTCGTCGAAGTGGAGGTAGTTGCGGAGGCTGATGCACCAGTTATCCGGCGAGTCCCCGAAGACCGCTATCCCCAGCACGAAAAACCCGACGGCACACGCTGCTCCGGCAAGAGCGCTCAGCAAGAACGACGAGAAGGTTGGGCTCTGATCGGTCAAGCCGATTTCGCGGCGCCCACTCCGCGTGAGGAAGATGAATGGGAGCGCCCACATGGCAACCGTCTGCAGGAAGAAGATATGTTGCATCTCCCAAGGACTGAAAAACGCTACAAACCGGACCGTTGCAACTGCCGCGTAGAACAGCAGCGAAACCACCCATGGCGGACCGATGAGTTTGCGCCATAAAGGCCTCAGCAATGGCGACTCCCGGTATGTCAGTGCCAATGAGGATTTCATGCGCGGGAATCCCATGCCAAGCGATCGCACCGCGGCGATGCCTGGAGTTTGTCTTTTGTTGAGCTGGCTCTGGAATCAAGCCTACGAGGGCCTGGAATAAAGGTCAAATGCAGCAAGGCGGCCCACCCCTCCCACAAGGAGTGGACCGCCCGCTTGCATCCCGGCTGCTTGGTTCCTTCGTGCCGGAAATCCTTGTCCCGTTCTCACGAATCCTTGAGTGACACAACCATGCTTTTGTGATTCCCCTCTCGCTTCTTTCGTTTGAATGCTCGTCTACAACGTTCGCTTGAAAAGCGGAGTCGCGCAAAGCAGCGTGCCGATTCCGAAGACAAAGAGGAACAGCAGATCGAATCGGATAGCCACGAAGCCACCATCCTTCAGCAGAACCGACTTGAAGCCATGCACGCAATAGGTGAATGGGTCGACAATGGACAGCGCGCGCAACCATGCGGGGAATGCTGTAATCGGATACATGGCCCCCGACGGATAAAAGAGCAGCAGGTTGAGCACGCCAAACATGGCGCGGGGAACCAGCGGATCGTCGACGCGCACCATCATCAGAAACATCATGCCGTTGAAGGCGATTGAAGTCGCTACGATCAGGCACAAAATCTCAAGATCGGCCCAGGGATTGAAGATTACTCCCAAGCCGGCCATCAGCGATCCGATGACGGTGAGACAGATTCCTGAGAGCACGGCCTTGATGGCTCCCGCAATGTTCATGCCGAAGACTAACTCCAGACGAGTAATAGGAGTTACAAGGTAGCCTTCGTGCACCCCGCGCGCCTTGTCGTCGATGTATAACATGCCGCCGCCAATCATCACCGAGATATACATGGCCAGGGCCACGCACGCGGGAAGAAGAAACTTCATGTAATTCACGTACGGGTAAAGTTCGACGATTTCGAGGGCGATCGTATTCGCGAGCCGCGGTTGAATGATCGGGCTGGTGAGCGCGGTGACCAACGCCTGCATCTCGGATTCGAGCGTGCCGGAAGTGAACAGATCGGAGTTATCCACCACGAAGCCGAGCCTAGGCTCCTCCTGCGCATACACCCGTCGCGAATACTGGACGGGGATAATCACCGCGCCATCGATTCTGCCCGTTCGCACATCTTCGCGCGCCAGATTCTCATCGGTATATTCGACGGTCTTGAATGTCTTGATGTTGACCGCGATCGCGTCGAAGCCTTCGCGGATCTTGACCGCTTCCGGGCCGTGATCGTAGTCCACCACAGCCACGCGAGCACCCACAATCTTGCCGCCAAAGGCATTGCCCATGATCAGCAACTGGAGGATCGGCATCATCAGGGACATGATCATCAGCGTGGGCGAGCGAAAGAACTTGCGCATCTCGCGCTCGATAATCGCAAACATTCTGTTCATGACTGTTCTCCCGGACGGGGCGGCATCTTGAATTTTTCCGGCTTCACCTGCTCATCGCGCAGCTGGCGGCCAGTGTAGTGGACAAACACATCGTCGAGAGTGGTGTTCTGCACACTCAGAGAAGTAAGTGTTTCTCCCAGCGACGCGGCTAACTCGACCAACTGCATGGTCGTCTTCGATCCGGAGGAAGTAAGAACCCGATAGAACCCGGCTGACTCGGCCTGCACGCTGGTCACGCCATCCAGGCCCTCCAGGCGCCCCTTCCATTCCGGAGTCTCCCGATCGAAATGCACCTCGACCACGTTGGCGCCGGGCACGCCCCGCTTCAATTCCACCGGAGTGCCCAGGGCCACGAGCGTACCGTGATCCACAATCGCAATGCGGTCGCAAAGCTTGTCGGCCTCTTCCATGTAATGCGTGGTGAGCAGCATGGTCAGGTGCCGGGTCTTCCGCAAGTTGTCCAGCATCTCCCAGACGGCAATGCGCGAAACCGGATCGAGACCTGTCGTGGGTTCGTCCAGGAAGAAGATCTTCGGGTTGTGGACCAGACCGCGGGCTATCTCCACGCGCCGTCGCATGCCGCCAGAGAGCGTCTTGACCTGCGCCCCGCGCCACTTCACCAGGTCCACTGCCTCCAGAACGTCGGCGATGTTTCGGATCCGTTCAGCCTTCCCCACGCCATAGAGCTTGGCGTAGATGTTCAGATTCTCTTCCACGGTGAGATCGGGATCGCTCGTCAGGGCCTGGGGAATTACACCGATCATGCCGCGCACTTCATCTGGCTCTTTGCTTACATTGTGGCCGGCGATGATGGCCTGGCCCTCGGTAATCGGCACCAGCGTGGTCATCATGCGGATGAGTGTGCTCTTGCCGGCGCCGTTGGGTCCGAGCAGGCCGAAGATCTCCCCATCCTGCACAGAAAAGCTCACGCCTTTCACGGCCTCGAAGGTTCCATAGCGCTTGACGATGTTCTTTACTTCAATCGCTGCGGGAAGGTCCCCCCTCGGCCCGTTTGCCGAATCGGCATTCATGGCTTCACCAGCTTCGCTTTGGGAATGTACACTTCCGCGGTCATCCCGGGCACAAACTTCTCCGCTGGATTGTCGATCAGCAGCTTCAATTGGATGGTCTTTATATCGCGTTTGCGGCTGCTCACATCGCGTTGCGTCGCAAAATCGGCTTCGGCCGCCTTGTTGATGACCTTGCCCTGCAGGGTTGCGCCCGACGGCATCACAACCCGCAGCGAGTCGCCCAGTTGCACCGTATCCGCCTGCGTCTCTGGCAGCGGCGCGTAGATCCATGTCTGGGTCAGGTCCATGATGGTCACAATGGTTGCCCCGGCTGCCACCACTTCGCCCTGGCGCGCCGCACGGACGTTGACCTTGCCGCTCACCGGGGCAAACACCTGCGAATAGCTCAGTTCAATCTTGGCCTGTTCAGCCAGGGCGCGCGCATTCTCAGCTGTGCTCCGGGTTGTATTGACGGTGCGCGCAGCAACCGCGGCGAGCATCTCGTGCGCCTGCGCCTGGCGCAACGAAGCTTCCGACGCAGCCACATTCTGCTTCGCAGATTCAACCGCTGCCTTCGCGGCCAGGAGACTCGTGGCCGCTTCATCCTTGGCCTGGTCGCTCATGATGCCCTGCTGTGCCAAAGCCACCGTGCGGCTGGTGTCCGCCTGCTGGTGGTCGAAGTTGGCCTGGGCTTGCGCCAGCGTGGCGCGGGCCGCTTGTACCATTGCCTGAGCGTTCACCGTGGCGCTGCCTGTTTCCCCACGCGTCTGCGCTTCGGTCTCCACCGTCTCACCCACCTTGGAGCGCTGACTGGCAGCCGTTGCCTCGGCGGCCGCGCGCGCCGCCCGCAGGTCGTCGCTCTCGATCACCGCGATCAACTGGCCTGCTTTCACGTCCTGGCCCTCGTCCACTGTCAATGTCTGGATACGGCCTGGGATCTTTGCGCTGACCATCACCTCATTCGCGTCGACCGTTCCAATCAGCTGCAGGTCTCCCGACGGCCTCACCGTAACGAAGTACCAAATCAACGATCCGAGAGTGAGCAGGGCCAGGATCAGAAAAACTCGATTGCGTGCGTTCACTTTTTCCTCACTTCACTTGCAGACGTTTGGCCAACCTCAATATTGCTTTGCAACCATCGCGGGCTCGGACTGACACCAGTTTGAACTTCCGGCTTGGGGAGCGCGGAAACCGTCGGCATGGGGGTATCCGCCAGAACTTGCACAGCCAGCCGGGCACCTCGCGCGCGATCAATGAAGATGGCCTGGGCCAAAAACTCCACAGCGGCTCGGCGGCGGAAGGCGAGGGCAGTCGGATCCAGTACATTCATTTCGCCGATCAGGCGCATCATCGGGGCAGACAGGAAATAGAAGACATTGGGCCCCACCGTGGCATAGATCATCTGCGAAGGCTCCACTCGAATCAGTTCGCCGCAGCGAATCCCTTCTGCCGCAACGCCCATCAATTTGTCGGCCATGGGCCGGAAGAGCATCTCGACCAGCGGACTCAAAGCGTCCGCCTCGCCCTTGCGCATCCGAACCATCTCTTGTTGAAGCAACGTCTGGAAGGCGGGCTGCGAGTAGATTCGATCGAAGTGATTGAGGGCCATTCGCAGCATTTTCTCGCCGGAAGAGCAGGCCGAGTCGAGCACGGCCATGGTGCTTGCGGCAACTCGCGACGCAACCTGTTCCAGTGCCGCGGAATAGAGTGTGTTCTTGCTGCGGAAGTAATAGTAAAGAAGCGCTTTGTTCACGCCGGCCGCAACGGCAATCCGTTCCGTTCGAGCCCCTGCGAGACCGTTCTCGCTGAATTCCCGGATGGCAGCTTCGAAGATACGGGAACGGGTTAGGTCGGCGCGTTCGGCCTGGGTGCGGGATGGGATGGCAACGTTCATGAATTTAACTAACCAGTTAGTAAGTTAAAAGACGAACAATGATTTTGCAAGCGGTTTCGCTCCAGATTCTCATTTTTCACCCTTGATTCAGATCGAAATGAATCAATCGATACGACGTAGATTCGTCTGCAAGTAATTGATTGTAATTGGATTATGATCCGTTCAGGCAAAGAAGCTGATTGCGGCTGGGGAAGGAGAATCGTCTGACTCCATGGAGCTCGCATCGCCCGCCTCACCGGAAGGCGCGTCCTCCACCACGTCCATCACAACATCGTCCGGCGCACCTTGTCCCCCCGACGAGCCTTCGCCGCCACTCTGCGAAAACGTCTCGTCGCCTGTTCGGGCCGTGCTTTCGGCGCGCTCCATCGGAGGCGGCTCAAGAGCCGTGTGGGTCGGCCGCGTCGTCGTCAGAGGGATCAGGTTCGGGATTGGACTGATAATTCCCATTGCAGCTCCGGCCGGCGCGGTTTTGCCTGCTCCGTGTTATCGGCCCAAACTACGAGACACTTTAGCGCTTTTCGTGAGAGTTGCCCGGAAAATCGATACCCTTTAGTACCGGCTGAACAGCAAACGTCAATAGAACAGGAAGCGTAGCGTCCCACCTTCATGACCGGTTGGTAGACTGGGAACATGATGGACGATGTTCAGTTCCGCAATGTGGCGCAGACAGCGCTGGACTCGTTGCTGCAGCATTTGATTGAGCGCGAGGAAGCCGCAGACGCCGGTTTCGAGGTGGAAGGCGGGCAGGGCGGCCTGCTCCATGTGTTGTTCGAGGAGCCTCCCGGCAAATTCGTCATTACCCCCAACGCGCCGGTGCAGCAAATCTGGATCTCGGCCCTATCCACCAGCTTCAAGCTCGATTGGGACGCGAAGGTGGGCACATTCATTTTGCCCAAGACCGGCGAGCCGCTGATTCCTCTCGTCGACCGGCTGATTGCGGACCACACTGCCGGCTGAAAGCGCGCTGGCGCCGGCGTGAATCTCCGCCTGCCTTTCCGATCACCTTTGGTCCCAATCTAACCCCGGCTCGTGCGGAGTGACCTACTGCTTGACGAACTCGAACGTGCAGGCTCGTCCCACAATGCCGAGGCCCTCACTTCGCAATCCGGTCCCTTCCGTGTCTTTGAACTGAGCCTTCACATCCCAGGTGTACTCCTCGCCCTTGTGGGCAAAGATGCCGCGCGCGTATTTGCGGGAAGCAACAAGGCCCGTACCCGTGAGCTTCGCGCTGCCGTCCGCCGCAACCGCTCCAGTTAGAACAAAGGAACCGGGCTCTCCGTCGGTTCCGCGCGAGCCGTGCAAGTTGCTGTTGGTGATCACGCTCTCGAAAACCCACGTGTACCCCTCCGTGCTCCCTTTTGGCGGGCAAACAATCTTGGTGTGCCACGTTCCGTCGAAGTGGTCCGCTGCGAAAAGAAATCCAGGCAAGAAGAAAAGCGTGCAAGCAAGAAATAGCCGAATCATTCTGTTCATCTCAAAGCCCCCATGGACCAGGAATTCTACTCTCCTCCGGCATCCAACGCACATCCCGCGCCCTTCTTCCCTGGACAGGCTCCCGCCCAAAGCGAACGGCCCGGCTGAGAGCCGGGCCGTTCGCACCTCGTTGGTTCGATCCTTACTGCAGCGAATAAACCGTCTTGAGTACTTTTTCGGCCACAGACTTTGGCAGCGGCGCATAAGAGAGGGAGGAAACCTCGCCCTCGCCTGAGTTGATGATCCAGCTCAACAAGTCCTTGATGACTTTTCCCTTGGCTGCGTCGGGCGACTTCAACGGAACCAGCAGCCAGGTAAAGCTGGAGATGGGATATGCCGTGGCTCCCGGCGCATTGGTGATGGAGACCCGATAGTCCGCGGGTAGCTGCTTGATGCTGGCAGCTGCTTCGGTCACGCCGTCAATGGAAGCTTTCTCATAATTGCCGGCGGCGTTCTTCACAGAGCCAAAGGTAATCTTGTTCTGCAACGCATAGATCAGTTCGACATAGCCAAGCGCCCCCGGCAGTTGGCGGACCAACCCTGCTACGCCTTCGTTCCCTTTTCCGCCCACGCCCACCGGCCAGGAGGGTGAAGTTCCCTTGCCTGGTCCACCGGCCCATTCCTGGCTGACCTTGCTCAAGTAGTCGGTGAAAATGTACGTCGTCCCGCTGCCATCGGAGCGATGAACTACGATGATCTTCTGATCGGGAAGATGAACGCCTGGATTGTCCTTCGCGATGCGTGCGTCGTTCCAGGTCGTGATCTTGCCCAGGAAGATGTCGGCCAGAACGTCAGGACTGAACTTGATATCTGTCACGCCCGGCACATTGAAGATCGGCACCACGGCTCCGAGCACCGTGGGAATGTGCACCAGCTTGGTCTTCGAAGCGGCAAGCTGCTCGTCTGTGGCCGGCCCGTCCGTCGCTCCAAAATCAACCAAGCCCGCGGTCACCTGACGAATACCGCCACCGGAACCGATCGACTGGTAGTTGATTTCGACCCCTGGATGGGCTTGCGAGTATTCGCTAAACCACTTGGAATAAATTGGATAGGGGAATGTCGCACCGGCGCCGGTCAACTTCTGCGCCGAAACTGCGCTCGTGGCCAACATCACAAACATCAAAGCCAACAACGTCTTCTTCACTGAGCTCTCCTTACAAATCAACTACCAAACCTTATTCTCTTCCCCCATTGTTACGGGCAGTTAAACGGCCCATAATCTGCACAAAAGCGCGCAGCGAGAGGCTTCGCCAAAATAAATGAGTGAAGGAGGCGCGCACTCAGGGCTCGGTCCGATTCCTCCACTTTTCAGCCAGGGCCTTATCGGCCAACGCCTTGATGTACACCCCTCCCACCACGGAACGGGCTTGAAAGCCGATCTGCTTACCGGTTTTTGTGTCGTACCAATCTGTAAGCGGGACCCGAGTCGGCCCTTCGTTGATCCACAGCCCGATTGGCGCCAGCAACGGATCGGAGACATCCGGCTTGTCGGCCAGCGTTGCCGTCCATACCGACCAGTCCAGCTTGGCGTAATCGGCCCGATTATCAAGCGGCAGGCCGAACTGGTTCTGGCGTTTCAGATAATATGCGAGTTCCGTTTGCCGCACTTTGGCCGGAAACAGCTTCAGGTCGAGGATCTGGTCCCATACCAGGTTGTACTTCTGGCTCCAGGTTCCCGGCTTGTCGAAAGCCAGCTTGTAGTGATCGCCATCGAGCGCCATGGTCTGCCACTTCCCCGACATCTCAGAAGCAAGATGGGCATATTGATCCGCAACTTCAGGCTTCCCCACGCCACGCGCCAATGTGGAATAGGCGGCCAGCGCCTCGATCGCCTTGATGGATAGGTTGGCATTGTGCGCCAGGTGCCCGGCAAAATCGTCTGTGGAGAGCTGGTTGGAAGGATCGAGCCCTTCGGCGCGCAGATACTCCGCCCATTTGGTGAATTGCGGCCAATAAGTGCGGGCAAAGTCCCAGTTGCCCAGTTCACTCTCCATCGCCGCCACCAGGATGAGCAGATTCCCGCTCTCCTCCACCGGCATCTGGTCCTCTTCCGTCAGTTCGCCGCCCCCATATACCTGTCCGTTGGCCAGGGGATAGGTGCCCAGATCGTGCGGCGCAAACGGCCACTTCCATCGCGGCAGCGCAGCGTATTCCAACACCGGCTTCAGTTGAGCTTCCAGCAGCTTAGGGTTGAAGAACAGAAAGAAGGGGCCGGACGGGTAGAGCACATCGACCGTCGAAATACACCCGTTGGAGAAGTTTTCTTTGGGAAACAGCAGCGGCGTCCCGTCCACATCGGCGGCAAAACCGTGCGCCGCGAGTGCCTGCCGATACGCCAGAATCGCAAGCTGAGCGTAGGCCTTGCCCCCGGTCTTTTCCAGATCTGCCGTCAGTTCCGTATCGAAGCGCACGCCTCGCTGCTCAAGCGCCGGATACTCGCTCTCCGCCTGGTGGAGCATCTGCTCCACGGTGAGCCCATTCCGCTGCCAATAGGGGCGCAATTTCCGGCCTAGGTATTCGATGGAGTAGTCCTCGGTATACGAGAACAAAACATGCTGCTGCACCGGCTGGCTGCCCACCTTTCCCAGAGGCAAAACCATGGCTAGGTGGGCAGCACCATCGCGCGGCATCCGCGGCATGTCCATCTTGTCCGCCGACGGCAGTGTCCCGGTCGCAGCAAAATCGCGGATCGCAAACTCCGAGAGCGCGAACTGGGCGCCGGATGAGTCGAGCGCGGCGAGGTGGAAATAGCCCCAGTCAATGCGCAGATCGTCGCCGGGACGATTCAGAACCCTCTGGTCGCGGGAGCCAGCATTCAGAACCGTCAGGCCTTGCGCACGCGATCGGCCCCAGGTTACAGGCTCATCCGCCGTGTTGACGCTAATCACCGGATCCACGTCCACAAGCACGGAAACTTCATGCTCCCCTTCGCCGCTTGCGCTCAAGGTCAGATAAGTCACGGGACGAGCCAGCACGTCCAGATCTTTCGGGAACGAGGGAGTAAAAAACGTCGCCGTCAGGCTCACCGAACCTGCATGAAACTGATAAACGGTGTGAGTCGGGGTTACTTGCAGGGAGACCTGTTCCATGGCCGGCACTTCGCGCGGTTCATCCCCCATGAAGCGCCACGTCTTCCCGTCAATCCGCGCCAGGCCCGCTATCGGCTGTTCATGGCCGGTCCAATGTCGCGTGCTCTGATCGGTAAGGTGATCGGCCATCGACCACACGCTGAAATAGGGATTGTGAACGATCAACGGAACCGCCGGCGGACGCGATTGGGACGAGACGAAAGGCGCCGGGGTAAAGGACAGGAGCACGGCCAAGCCGCACAGGAAGATTCGTTTTGGACTCGATACCATTGGGACCCGTTTCTTGTGGCTCTCAGAAGACAAGCAACAGCATAACCGGTCTTCGCGGGTCTTCCCTAAACGCCTGCCTGCTGACTGGGAGCAGCAGCCTTCTCTGCCACGGAAGCAGGCGCGAGCCTGAGCATGAAATGGAACTGCGCTCCGTACCCCAATTCGCTCTCCGCCCAAACGCGTCCGCCGTGCGCCTGAATGATGTGGCTCACGATCGCCAAGCCAAGTCCGGTCCCTCCCGAGTCGCGGGACCGCGCCTTGTCCACCCGATAGAAACGTTCGAAGATGCGCCCGAGGTGCTCATAGGCGATCCCCGGCCCGAAGTCTTGCACGGTGAACTGGACCTCGCCGTCCATCAACTTCGCCCCGACGCGAATCCGTTTTCCCGAGTTGGCGTACTTCAGCGAATTCTCGATGAGATTGCCGAAGACCTGGTTCATGGCGTCAGGGTCCGCCTGCACACAGGCATCGGGCGCGCCAGCCGACTCCAGCACAACATCTGAATCCACAACCATCCCACCCAGGCTCTCGATCGCATCCTGCACCAGGGCCGAAGCGCGCGTGGGCTGCAACGCCAGCTTGTAGTCTGGGCTCTCAATCCCCGCCAGCGCGAGCAGGTCCTCGGTCAGGCGATTCATCCGCGTTGCGTTCTTCAGAATGATGCCGAGGAATTCACGCGTCGTGGCGGCATCCGGGCGTGGCTCCTCAACGAGCGTTTCCACATAGCCCTGGATCGACGTCAACGGCGTACGAAGTTCATGGCTGACGTTCGCCACAAAATCGCGGCGCGATTTTTCCGCGATCTCAATGCGCGTCACATCGTGCAGCACCAGCAGCGCCCCGCCCGATGGCAGTGGAGCGGCGTTGATCTCGAACATGCGGCCGGGGGCTAGCGAATTGGCACGTCCGAAACGAATCTCGCGCTGGTCAAGGGCGCCACGAACGCAGGCCAGTACATCCGGGTCACGGACAAAATGAACCAGTTGCCGGCCGGGCTGAATCTGGGTGCCGGTGATGCGGTTGAGCACGGAGTTCGACCAGCGCACTGTCCCTTCGGGAGTGACCGCGACCACCGCCTCCTGCATCGAGTCAAGCATCGTTGCCAACTCCTGGCGGCGGCTCTCCAACTCGGCAAAGTTTTGTCCCAGGCGCTCTGCAGTCTGGTTCAGGGCGGCGCTCACGGAGGCCAGTTCATCTTCACCGTCCAGCGCCAGGCGGGCACTCAAGTCGCCTTCCGCGATACGGCGAGCAAAGGCAACCACGCGATCCAGACGAACCGTGACGCGGCGCGCAGCCCAGGCCGCAAGGGGAATCGCAACCGCCAGCGCAATCAGACCCGCCCACAGAGCTTCGTCCACATAGCTCAACAAACTCCCACCCGCGCTGCGAGCGACGAGGCGGCGGAAAACAAACTCCATCACCGCAGTCTCGAAGACCAGCAGCAGCACGAAAAGCCCGAGGAGCTTGGTGAACACACGTGGAGTCAATGCGATGCTCCGACCCGGAAGCTTCCGAATCCGGCCAGCACCTGGCGATCCCGCTGGCCTGTTGTCTCGTTTATCTTTCGTTTACTCGCTCTTGGGAAGCTCGAAGCGGTATCCGGCTCCGCGCACCGTCTTTACATAGCGCGGGTTCTCCGCATCGACCTCGATCTTCTCACGGATTCGCCGAACGTACACGTCCACGGATCGCGGGGTAACAAATCGGGCATCTCCCCACACCGCATCGAGCAGATGGTCGCGGCTGAAGACGCGGCCGGGATGGCGCGCCAGGTAGTCGAGAAGGCGAAACTCGGTGGCTGTCGTTGTCGTGAGTTCGCCGCGCACCTTCAACTGCATCGCGTTGGCGTCGATCACCACCTCGTCGAAGCTGATCGTGGAGGGCGTCGTGGGCCGTTCAAAGCGCCGCAAAACGGCCTTCACACGGGCCACAAGTTCGCGCGTGGCAAATGGCTTGGTGATGTAGTCGTCCGCGCCCAGTTCAAGACCGAGAACCCGGTCATTTTCTCCCGCCCGTGCGGTGAGGAAGATGATTGGAATGGTGGAAAGAGCGGCGTTGCTGCGCAACCGCCTACAGACATCCAACCCATCGCCGCCGGGAACCATGATGTCCAGCAGGAACAAGGCTGGAGGCTGACGTTCTGCGTCGGAAAGCACGTTGGTCGGCGTCGAGTATAAGCGGGTCGCGAATCCGGCGGCTTCAAGATGATGCTGGACCAGGCGCGAAATGTCGGTATCGTCTTCGAGTACAAATACGGTCTGGCTCAAACGGTCTGCCCTCGCCCTGCGGCTCATTGAGTGGACTTGCGTTAGCCGCGCGGAACTATGAACAGAGTAATGCAGTCAGGCAAACAAATTGCAAACGTTGTGTGAATTTGGCCTGGAAGCCACGAAAGGTCCGGCGCAGGCAAGCCCTCCCCTTCATTGGGAAAGTGCACTGCCCATGGATTGAACTCTATGGCAAGGCAGGCACCGAAGGCCTGCTCTGGGCCTGTTCGTCTTTGTTCCTGGCGCGTTCCGCGCGGCGCTTTCGAACCTCATTTGCGGCCACCAGAATCAATGACGTGAACGTCACCACCAATAACGCAATGGCCGTGAAGCCGTGTAGCTGCTCCAGTTGGCCTCCATTGTCGGATCCCACGTCTTGATACAGCAGGGCCAGGCCCACGAAGACAAAGAACAGGTGCGCGCAGAAAACCCGCAACGAGGCCTTGCCGAGGGTGAGAAACGGCTCAATCGCAATCAGCCGCACCAGGACCGGCCGCATCCAGTACACCACCACGGTGAATGTCACGAGGTTGATCACTCGCAGCCAGCCCAGTTGCCACTTATCCAGCTGAATGCCCAATGCCGGTTGCGTCAGGTGCGGGCCCAGCCAGCCGTGACGTATGCCAATGAAGAAGATGCACGCCACAATCGACAACGAAACCACCCACCGCGGCGTGTTGTTGAGTGGATTGTCTTCCAAAGCCGAGCGGGCACCGATCCACAAGCCCACCACCCAAACAGCCTGCCACGCAAACAGGTTAAACGCCCCCGTTTCCTGGAGCGGGATCTGCAGATGCGTCAAATGCACCGTCCAGTTATGGACGATGTCGCGCAAACCGAACTGAGCCAACAGCCAAATCGACGCACTTGCGACCAAGATGCGCCTCCAGCCGATGTGATTTGCCAATGAGAGCAGCAGCGGCGAAAGGAATAGAAACAGCACGTACATGGGCAGAATGTCGAGCAGCGGAGGGCAGTACTGCAGCAGAATTGAGCCGGCAATCGCTACGAACGGATGCGCAAGGTAGAAGTTCAACAGGTTATTCAACGCCGCCTTGTGGGTATGCACCGCAAATGCCGCTGCCACCGTGAACAGAAGGGTGAGCATGAAAAGGTGATACACATAAACCTGCAGCGACCGTTTCCAAAGTTTGACGCGCACGCCAGAGGCATCCTTGAGCAAGTCGCGCATATGGATGCGCCCCACCAGGAGCGCCGAGATAAACACAAATCCCTCCGCGGCCGAGACGAAACCGATCGGCTGGTTGGTGTAATCGCTGAAGCGCGTCGGCAGGTGCGTAAGCGTCATCCAGACCAGGAAGAGGCCGCGCAGCGCATCGAGTTCCGGGCGGCGTTCGAGTTTGGGTAGCTTCATGCGGGGGCGGCCCTGTGTGCGTTTGAGGGAAGCACGGGCGTTACCTGCTTAGACGCAAACCCCGCCCACCGGTTGTACCGGTCAGGTCGCATGTCGCCTGGGTCGTTGAACTGGTGGAATGAAACCTGGCGTGACGCCGGATCGAATAAGCCATTGGGCTTCGCAATCGATTTTCACTTGACGACTTTCCGAGCGTCTGTAAGACTTCGTGAGCGTATCCAAACTCCAGTCAGTTCCCTCTCCCGGTTTCATGCGACCTTTCACACCCAAGGGTGCTGGATTATCGCTAGCCGAGATTTCCATCAATCACAAGGAGCGATCATGAAAAAGTATTTCGCAGAACTCGTAGGCACCTTCTTCCTAGTGTTTTTCGGTGTAGGCACGGCCGTTGTGGCCGGCGACAAAGTGGGCATTGTCGGCATTGCCTTCGCCTTCGGCCTCGGACTCATTGCCGCCGCCTACGGCATCGGTCCCATCTCCGGCTGCCACATCAACCCCGCCGTCAGCATGGGCGTATGGGTGGCTGGCCGTCTCAAGACCGCCGACCTGATCGGTTATTGGGTCGGGCAGTTTGTTGGCGCAACGCTGGGCGCCGCGGTGGTCTACCTGATTGCCGGCGGCGTGGGCGGCGGCTACAGTCTGGCCACCAGCGGCCTGGGACAGAACGGCTTCGGCGCGGGCTACCAGGGCGGCTACAGCCTGACCTCGGCCATCCTCTACGAATTCGTGGCGACGCTGCTTTTTGTCATCGTGATTCTTGGCTCAACGCAGAAGGCGGCTCCATCCGGTTTCGCGGGCTTGGTCATCGGACTCACGCTCGTCGCGATCCACCTTTTGGGCATTCACATCACCGGAACCAGCGTGAACCCCGCGCGCAGCTTTGGACCTGCTATCTTTGTTGGCGGCCAGGCGATCCAGCAACTCTGGGTCTTCCTGCTCATTCCCACCCTGGGCGGCGCCGCAGCGGGATTGCTCTTCCGCCTACGCACCTTGGAAGCCGAGTAAGGAGCTTTTCCAGCTCTTAAATAACCTGCTGGATTCATCCCATCAAAAGATCGATCCAGTCAAACGACGAACATGTGAACGGATCTTCCGCCCTCCGGCGGACAGGAGAAAGAAATGGCAGACTTAGACGCATTGAAGCAGAAGTACGCTCCCGTGATTGAAGAGATTCAAGGATTCGCAGATTTGGGTGCGACGCTGGACGAGCCCTCGCTGGATGGGGAGCAGTTGCACTTGAAAGGCTCCGTGCCCTCCACCGTTGTCGCCAACCGCGTATGGGATGTCATCAAGGCAACCGACGCCACCTACTCCGATCTTCACCACGAAGTGGCCACCTCCGGCGGAGAAACCCAGGCCTACACCATCAAGTCCGGCGATAACCTTTCCAAGATCGCCAAGCGTTTCTACGGCGAAGCCAGCAAATACACGGCGATTGCAGAAGCCAATAGCATCGACGATCCCAACAAGATTCAGGTTGGCCAGGAATTGACCTTGACCGTCCTTTCCTAACACTTGTTCCGTGTGTCACAGTGGAGGGCATCGCGGAGCATTGCGATGCCCGATTTTTTCGCCACTCCTTCCCGCAACCGAGCAGACTTCTGCATTCGAATTCAAGACGAATGTCGTCCTGAGCGACCGTAGCGCAGCAGAGGGAGTCGAAGGATCTGCGGCTACTCTTCGGATCTCATCCATCACCCTTCAAACTCTCCACACTCGAGTTTCTGGTTTGAAGCAGAGCTCAAGCCTTGCTTGCGATGAAGCGCAGCCGCACATAGTCGGCAACCCAGTTTCCTTCTTCGTCCCGCAAAGCAGGAGCCAGCAACACACAGGTCTCTTGGACCACCGTGTCGCGTAGAGCTTCGGGCAGACTTTCGAGAACGCCGCGGCGAAACGTGCGCAGCCACCCGTCCATTCCGCTCTCCGCCAGCGGTGTGGGACGCGGAATCAACTCCATGCGGCGCACCTTGAAACCGTGACGCTCCAACCGCCGTGTGTAGCTCTTTACGGTGGGATAGTAGTTCACCCCGTCCTCGCGATCCGCGAAGCCATGCCGCGCCAGCACCGCCGACAGTGCAACCAGGATGGCCGCGACATTTCCATGTCCGCCCATCTCCGCCACAAAGCGCCCGCCGGGCTTCAAGACGCGATGCACCTCGGACATCATCGCGTCTTGTCCTCGAACCCAGTGCAGTGCGGCGTTCGAAAACACCGCGTCGAAGCTCGCATCCGCATGAGGCAAGGATTCCGCGCTTGCTTCGACCACCGCAAGGCCCCTTGAACGCGCCGCCTCCACCATCCCTGGAGACGCGTCCACGCCCTGTACAGCCGCTCCCGCCGCCGCCAGTCGCTGTGTCAGCTGCCCATCGCCGCAGCCAAGATCGAGAACGGATTCCCCCGGCTGGGGAGCGAGCCACTCCACAACCCCACCGGCAAGTTGGTGCACAAACGAGCCATTCTGCCCATAGGCGCCTGCATCCCAGGTCTGCGTCATGTCAGCCCCCCCCGATTGCAGTCTCTCGAATCGTTGGGCATAAGGCAAAGTTATTGTATTTTGAGCATCGATAAGTCGGCCTTATGATGAATACGGCGCCGGGCCCTCACGACCCCACTAGATCGATTGCACGGGAACGAGCGTCAAGTCGTCGACCAATCCAACTTCCTTCTGCACAAAGGGCTCCCCGTAGCGCACGCCGGCCAGCAAACCGTAATGACGCGCCTCGGCAAAAGTGCGCTCGCGAATCTCTGCTTCGGGCACGAACAGTCCGCTGCCCGCGGATTGATTAGCATACTGCGATCGATACGCCATCAGCGACGTGTGGCGCTGTTCAATAAACGGGGTGATATCCACGATGAAGGTCGGTCGCACATCCGCATAGAGGCTGGCATAAACAACCTTGAATGGCCGGTGTGGGGCCAGGTGCGGTTCCACCTTGCTGAGTCCGGAAAGGAAGCAGGCATCGTATCCCAATGTGGCAACGATCGCATGATCCGGATGGCGCGCCTGCCCAAACGGCAGGATGAGCACACGCGGTCTCAGTTGACGCAGAACGCTCACAATCTTCAGGCGGTTTTCAAGGGTATTTTCAATGGCGCCGTCGGGAAGATCGAGTGCTTGTCGCCAACCCACACCCAGTAGTCGAGCAGCCTCGTTCGCCTCGCGTTCTCGATCTTCAGCGCTGCCGCGTGTTCCCGCTTCTCCCCGCGTCAGATCGAGAATTGCCGTGCGCAACCCGCGCGATGCCATGCGCAGAAGGGTTCCGCCGCAGGTTTGCTCCACGTCGTCCCGGTGGGCAGCAATGGCCAGAACGTCCGCTCGAAAGCTCTCCGAGGCCGGTTGAGCGGATGCAGCGGACATCATGTTAGTAGACAGTGTTGTTGGCGTCAGTCGTAGCGTCCATATAGGCCACGTCGTACGCCGTGCCGGTGACGGTCACATACTGGTTGTCAAGTGCGCTGCCGTCTTTGGTGGAGAAGATATACACCTGGCCGCCTTCCGCCGTGTAGATCTTGTTCAAGCCCTGCACATCGGCAATTCCCGTGGCGTCGCCGACATACGGCTCAATCGCGGTAACCGTGCCCGAGGAGGTGTTGAACATCGTAAGACAGCCGTAGGGCAGGCCGGTGGCCGCGCGCACGCCGTTGTTGCATTTGGTCATCGCGATCCACAGCGTGTTGTTGTCCGCCTCCAGCATGCGACTGGGGGCGCCCGGCGCTCCATCGCTGATCGGAACCGGCGCGGACGCGGTGTTGTTGGTGAGATTGATTACGGTCAAATTGCCGGCAAACAAGGTCTGTCCGGACACCTGTTGCGGCTGTTGTCCCACCACGTACAGGGTGCTCGAGTCCACAAGCGCATTGCTGGCCCCGCCCGGCAAGGCCAGGGTCGCGGAAGCCAGTGCCGCGGTCGTCGGCAAAGTGCCGGACGAGCGTCCCACCAGGTAGATCATCGGCGAAACAGGGAGCGTGCTCACCGCGGATGTCGTCCCGCCACATTCCGGACCGCAACTGAGCACATACGCGGTTCCCCCATCCGGAGAAAACACCGCTTTGACCGGCCGGTCGAAGGGGAGAGGCGCCCCATAGTAGGAGCCGGTCGCGTCCTTGTTATCCGGGCTCTGGGCCTGCAGCAGGCACCAGCCGGGCGCATTCTGCGGCTCGCAATCGACAGCGGCCTTGGGCCAGGTCGTGGGCCCACCAGAATAGCTCGTGGTCTGCGCGGCGGACAGCTTCACCGGGTAGTACATGTAGTTCGAATTCTGCACAAATGCCACGGCCATCGACCCGCCCTGGTTGACGCTCACGCGATACACACCCGGCAAGTTCAGCGCATATGTGCCGTTGTTGGTGTGGTCAACGATGGTGACGACATGCGTCTGCTGGTTAGCCGCAAAAACGAAGTTCTGGTCCCGCGAGATATAAATGCTGGAAGACAGGCCATTCAAGCCACTGATGGCGCCGCTGGTGTTTTCCTTGGCGTAGCCGATCGGCGTAAAGCTGCCATCGCCGGATCCGTAGACATAGCCGGCTTCTTCTTCCGGCATGTTCTGGATGGAAATCGGAAGCGAGCCGGAATATCCAGAGATGGTGAAGTTGGCCGGTTTGCCATTGAATCCATCGCGGATGTCGTAGTAGGCATCCACGAACTGCAGCGCGCCGTGGGCAAAAGCATTGGGGTTCTGAATGGCAATCATGACGCGGTTCGTCAAACCGCTGGGGGGCAGGCTCCGGCCTGCAAAATAGGTAGTCCCACCACAACCAGCCAGCGCGGCTGCGACCCCAAACGCCGCTGCGGCGCTCGACCAAAGAAATCGACTCTTCAAAATCCCTTACCTCGACGAAAGAACGCGGAACCAGTCGCTGCGCGAACGCAATGATGGAGTTTGCCGGGGAAAGACGCAAAGCCAAGCGGCTTTCGGCCCGGAATCAAGCGGTCCTGCACTGGGAAATCCCAGCATCCCGGAACCATTCTCTAACCTGCTTCGGTCTCCCGAAGTATAACAAAGCGGCCCTGTCCTCTGGCGCGCCCCAACCCAGTGGCTTAGCATGGGAGCAGAATGAGCCAATTCGAAGACATCTTTAAGAGCCGCCTGGTGCTGGCCGACGGAGCCATGGGCACGGTGCTCTACGCCCGCGGCATCTTTATCAACCGCTGCTACGACGAACTGAATCTCTCCGACCCCGCGTTGATCCTCTCTGTCCACGAGGAGTATCTCCAGGCCGGAGCCGAAATCCTGGAGACCAACACCTTTGGCGCCAACAGCTTTCGTCTGGCGCGTCATGGCCTCGCGGGCAAGGTTGCGGAGATCAATGCCGCCGGTGTCAAGCTGGCTCGCCAGGCTGTGGAACATCTCAAAGACAAGCAAGCCGGCGAAGCCTGGGTAGGCGGATCCGTCGGCCCGCTCGGCGTGCGCCTGGAGCCGCTGGGCAAGACCGGCCTCGACGAAGCCCGCGCCGCGTTTGCCGAGCAGATCAAGGCCCTTTCCGACGCCGGCGCCGACCTGCTCATCATCGAAACCATGCCCGCCCTGAACGAAGCGCACGAAGCCCTGATGGCCGCCCGCGAAGTGGCGCCCAACCTGCCGGTACTGGCGATGGTCACCGTCGATGACGACAGCAACTGCCTCGACGGGTCTTCCCCGGAACAAGCCGCCGTCAAGCTGACCGAATGGGGCGCGAGCGCCATCGGCGTCAACTGCTCCACCGGTCCAGCAACCGTGTTGACCGCCCTTGAAGCCATGCGCAAGGCCACCACGCTGCCCCTGGCTGCCATGCCCAATGCCGGAATGCCCCGCGCCGTCGAGGGCCGGAACATCTACCTCTGCTCCCCGGAATATATGGCCAGCTTCGCCCGCAAGGCCATCGCCGCGGGCGCGCAGATTGTGGGCGGCTGCTGCGGCACCACACCCAACCACATCCGGGCCATGCGCTCCGCCATGCGCGCCATTGATGCCCAGGCCCGCGTCGAAGGATCCGGCGCTGCATTGGAAATCAACAGCGAGACGCCGCCCGCTCCGCTGGCCCAACGCTCCCGCATCGGTGCGCTCATCGACCAAGGCTCCTTCGTCACGCTGGTGGAGATCGTTCCCCCCAAGGGCATCGACTGCAGCAAGGAGATTGAAGGTGCGCGCCTGCTGGCCGGCCTTGGCGTCCACGCCATCAATGTGCCGGACTCGCCGCGCGCTTCGGCACGCATGAGCGCGCAAAGTCTGTGCATCCAGATCCAGCAGCACACCGGAATTGAGACCGTTCTCCACTACACCTGCCGCGACCGCAACATTCTTTCCATCCAATCGGACCTGCTCGGAGCCTCGTCCATCGGGCTGCACAACATCCTCTGCCTCACCGGCGATCCACCCAAGCTCGGCAATTATCCCGATGCGACTGCAGTGTTTGACGTGGATGCCATCGGTCTCGTCAACATCGTGCGCCGTTTGAACCACGGTCTCGACATCGGCGCCAACTCCATCGGCGCCAGCACCAACCTGACCATCGGCGTCGCCGCCAACCCCGGCGTGCCCGACATTGAGAACGAGTTGCGCCGCTTCAAGTACAAGGTAGAAGCCGGCGCTGAATACGCCATCACTCAGCCGGTCTTCGACCTGCGCCTCCTGGAGATCTTCCTGGAGCGCATTCAGGAATACCGCATTCCCATCATCGCCGGCATCTGGCCGTTAACCAGCCTGCGCAATGCGGAGTTCATGAAGAACGATCTCCGCGTCTCCATGCCGGAGGAGATCATGCTGCGCATGGCCCAGGCGGACACGCCCGAAGCCGCCCGCAAGGAAGGCGTGCTCATCGCCCAGGAGATGCTGGAGGCGGTGCGCCCCCTGGTGCAGGGCGTTCAGGTGAGCGCGCCGTTCGGGCGCTACACCGTCGCCGCCGAAGTCATCGCCAACGTTCTGCCCAAGCTTGAACCTGTCACAGCGGAGTAGAGCCAATGCCTGCCTTTGAAGAATCGCTGAAGAAGCTGGAAACCATCGTCGAGCAGTTGGAAAAAGGCGACCTCGCTCTCGAAGACTCGCTCAAGCTGTTTGAGCAGGGCGTCGGGCTTTCCGCTGCCTGCAGGCAGGAACTCGATGCTGCCGAAGGCAAGGTGCAAATGCTGGTGAAGCAGCGCGACGGTTCACTCAAGCCCGAAGCCTTTCCCACTGAGAAGTCCTTTTAGGGCCCTTTGCCTTTGCTTTCCGGATTCGTTTCGCACGACCCCTGCGTTGTTTCGCGGAATTGAGTCGAGAGGGTGGTAACCAAGGAAGAGACGTGTATACGGTCAGCCGTTGCCCGGAGATTCCCCAGCAGCCTACCCCTCGGACAGCGCCGCTCCAACGCAGGAGCTCCCGTTGCCGAACGAGAATTCGCTTCAACTCCATTACGCGGAGGCCTTTCGCTGCATTGGCTCGGCCTGCGAAGACACATGCTGCGAGGGCTGGAATGTGCCTGTCGATCATGACACCTGGCGGAAGTACAATTCCCTCCCCGACGCAACGCTGCCAAACCTGATCCGCGCCAGCCTGCGACTCCACCCGGAAGAAACAAGAGCGACACCTGCCCCTTGCAGCTCCAATTCGGCCCTCTTTGCTGTCCTGCGCATGAATCAAGAGCACCGATGCCCCCTGCTCACCGAAGAACGTCTTTGCCGCGTTCACCGCGAGCTGGGCGAAAGCTTGCTCTCCCAGACTTGCGCCACCTACCCGCGCATCATGCATGCCCTGGAAGATGTGCAAGAGACGGCACTCGCGCTCTCCTGTCCAGAAGCTGCGCGGCTTGTCCTCTTGTCTCCCGACCTTTGCACGCAGAAAGCACCGACACAGCTGCAAACCCCTTCAATCGATCCCAACTGCCCTGCTGCGCTTCCCGCTGACTTTTGGCCTATTCGCTCCCTCGTGCTTCAACTCGTGCGCAACCGGGCCTACCCGCTCTGGCAACGAATGTTTTTGCTCGGCCTGTTCTGTCAGCGGCTCGACTCCGTGGCCCGCGGAGACCTCCAACGCACAGTCGCCGGGTTTCTCGAAGACTTCCAAGCCGCCATCGCCACGGGTTCCGTGCGCGCCAGCATGGAGACCTTACCCATCGATCGCGGCGCGCAACTCGACGCCGTGTTGCGTCTGGCGGGCATGATGCTGCACAAATCGAATGTGCGGTCCCGGTTCGTCGATTGCATTCAGGCCTTCACTTCCGGCATAGGCAACCGGCCCGATGTGACCTTCCCCGTACTGACGGCGGGCTACACGCGGGCCTACGACCATGCATTTGCTCCCTTTATCGAGCGCCATCCGCATATCCTGGAAAACTTGCTCATCAACGCAATCGTCCGAACCCAGTTCCCCTTTGGCAAAGAAGGCATGGCCGCGGGAGCGCAACCGAACAAGGCGCGCGAATTTGGCATGCTGGCGGCCCAGTTCGCCCTGGTGCGCGGGCTGCTCATCGGCGTGGCCGGCCACCATGGCTCCGCCTTCTCCACCGCGCATGTTGTGCATACAGTCCAGGCTGCGGCCAGGCATTTTGAGCATCACCCGGAGTTTCTGGCAATGGCGCACACACTGCTCGTCGAGTCGAACATGGACGGCGCCCGCGGCTGGGCGATTCTACTCCGGAACGCGGAAACCGATCAGGTTTCGGCAACGACACCAGCGATCCCGCCCAAGCCACAGTCTGCCAATGCGCCCGCTTCGGCAATGCCGATAGAAAAACCGACTTAATCTCCAGAGTCGGAGGCTTTCATCAAAATGTCTGTCATCCTGACCAGCTCGACCTGCCTGCCAAGTTACAGCCACGTCCGAACACCATGTCTGCAGCGCCACAAAGGCCCCGTGCCCCCTCCTTGCGACTTCTTTTTGGCGCAAGGGCGGGAAGCCTCAAACCTCAACCAGGCGTGTTCATCAGGAACGTAGTTTGCCGCGTCTTTTGCGGCAAACGGAGTCGAATGATCTGCGGTTGTTCTGCATTTCACTGCTGGAAGCGCAAGCAGTTACGGTCAGCGTCCTTCACATACATCTCCCGGGTTCCCCATGTCTGGTCGTAGGGCGCAAGGTCGATGCCAACCCCGGCCGCAACAAACTCTTCATGCAACGCGTCGATGTTGTCCGCCATCAGGTTCACCACACCGCCAACGACGCCATCCCCGCTGAAGGAAGACAGGACGATCCACACGCCGTCGCGGGAGATTCCCATGTATGCGGGGTCGTCCACCGTTCCCTCCGGCCGATGTACAAATTCAAGTTGGAAACCCAGCTTTTCGCAATAAAAAGCTTGCGCCGCAGCTGCGTTGGATACGTGAAGCAATGGAATCGCCTGTTTGATCATGGCCTTCCCTCATTCACTCGTTTTTGCGGGGCCTTTGCTTCCCCGCTTTGCCAGCCTGGCGACGATCGCAATCTCGCGCAGCACTTGCGAGAGCGGTCGAGCCGGCGTCCCCCACAGCACGGTGCCGGGCTTCACTCCGGCAGACTCGTTGGTGATCGTCTTGCCGCTTAACACACCGGCCTGGCCTCCCAGAATCACGCCAGGCCCCACGTGTGCGTGGTCGCCGATGCCCACCTGGCCCGCCAGCACCGCGCCCTTGCCCACTGTGCTCGAGCCGGAGATGCCTGTGCCGGTGACCAGGATGACGTCTTCGCCAATGTCGCAGTTGTGGCCCACGTGAACCAAATTATCGATCTTGGTGCCACGCCGGATGCGGGTTTCGGCCAACGCGCCGCGATCGATGGTGGAGTTGGCGCCGATCTCTACGTCGTCTTCGATCACCAGCGTCCCCTGCTGCGGGAACTGCGTGTAGGCGCCCGTATCCGGATCGCGCACGTAGCCAAAGCCGTCGGCGCCTAGCACCGCTCCAGCATGCACAATGACGCGGTCGCCCAGGGTCGCGCCGGGGTAGAGCACTGCGCGGGGGTAGATGTGACAGTCTTTGCCTATTCGCACCCAGCGGCCCACCACCGCGCCCGCTTCGATCGAAGTATTCGCGCCGACGGTTGCGCATGCCTCAATCACCGCGCCTGCGCCCACCGTAACGCCCTCCCGCAGCACTGCGTCATCGGCCACCATCGCACCCGGGTGCACGCCCGCATCGCGCCGCGGCGGCCGCAGGATCTTTCCTGCGCGCGCAAACCACAGCCGAGGATTCCTGACTTCCACGATCGCTTTGCCGGAGGGATAGTTTGTACTCAAGCCCGCGCGCAATACCACCACCCCAGCCCCACTGGCCAGCGCCGTGCACGCCGAGACTGCATTCTCGGCAAACACCAGTTCGAGCGCAGACGCCCGCTCCACCGCATTGACTCCGGCTACCTGCTGAGCAGCATCGCCCTGCGCGAGATGGCCACCGAGCTGTTCAATCAACTGACCGAGCACAAAGAGCAGCGGCAATTTTGGTTCTTGGGACATAGCCTTTTCCTTACCCGCAGTCTTTCAATAGAGTCCCGCTTCACCGGCCGGCCTGGTCTTCCAGCGGCGATGAATCCACAACCACTGGTCAGGATAGCGCCGAATCCAATCCTCCGTGGCGGCGGCGCATTGCTGCGTGGCCGCCAACGCGTCAGCCTCGGCGTCCCCGCTCTGTTCAAAGAGCAGTTCGGGGCCAAAGTGCAGAACGTATCGCTTCTCCGCTGGTTCCCACAGCATGAATCCCGGCAGGACCGCCGCACCGGTTTTGAGCGCCACGCGCGCCAGCCCCGACGCCGTGCAGGCCGGCCGTCCGAAAAAATTCACAAACACGCCTTGCGGCGGCCGCATATTCGTGTCCATCAGGATGCCGACCGCCTCCCCAGCGCGCATGGCGGTGAGCAGGCCGCGGGCAAAGTCGTCTTTGTGAAGCACACGGTTCCCATGCAAACATCGAATGCCATTCACGTAGGCGTCAAGCAGGCGATTATCGAGCCGGCGAATGACCATGCCCATGGGGTGGCCCATCAGCGAATGATAGTAGCTGGAAAGCTCCCATGCCCCCAGGTGTCCCGTGACAATCAAGACTCCCTTGCCCCGTGCCTTGGCTTCCAGATAGTGCTCAACCCCCTCGGTGCGAATCCAGTCGCGCGTATTCACCGGAGTGTAGCGGCGCATGCGGCAGAACTCTACCAGCTGCCAACCCAGATGGCGATAGACCCCGCGCAAGAGCTGCACTTTCGTGAAGGGATCGCTCTCTGGAAAAGCCAGCTCCAGGTTGCGTTCTCCCACGCGCCGCAAACGGGTCAGCAAGGCGTACGCGGCCCATGCCAGCAGGTTGGCTACCTGACGAGCCAGTAAGCGCGGCACCCAACCCAGGGGGCGTACCAGCGCGAGCACCAGCCAGTATTCAAATCGTTCCCGCATGGTGAATGGCAAACCCCAGTTTAGACTGCCGGCGCCTGGGGCGTGCTCGCCCGAGGGCCGCAAAACGGGAAAGGGGCAACCCGGCGGTTGCCCCTCAGCCCCAGATCTTTCGATCCGAACTCAATTGTCGTGCTTGGCGCGCACGAAGTTCCGCGCCACATCCCGCACAAATTCGACCGCTCCCGGGGGAACGTCCACATTGCCTTTCAGCACGTTGTCAAACTTTTCCGGATGTCCGAAGTAAAGCTCCGTGTCCTCCGCATTCTGGCTCACCGCCGTCCCGTCCAGCGAGACTCCTGCAAAAACACCTTTGTTGCGCGAGTAGCTCAACAGCTCGGCGTTCAACTTCCAGTCCGTCGCCGCCTGACCGCTGCGCCCAATGGGACCGGCCGCCGCCGAAGCGTCTCCGCCGATCTTGAACTTGTTCTTGAGAAGATCCTGAAAACCACGGTCGTTGACCGCGACCAGGATCAAGTCGGTGGACTGGCCGCCAATCTGGAATCCGAACGATCCACCGGCCATGCGGATGAACACCGGGGCACTCCAACCGTGTCCCGTCCGGCAAGTCACCACTCCCTGGCCGTACTGAGCGCCCACGATGAACGCTCCTTTGACCAAGCCCGGTACAACGCCAACACAGGTGGCTTGCTCGAGAATATTCAAGGGGATGGTCGCATCCTTGGCGTCCATGATCTGGTCCAGAACAACCTTGGCCGCATCAATGCGGGCCTGCAAGTCTTCGCGCGACGAAGCCGAAGCTGCGGTGCCCTGCAACATGAGGCCGACCAACAGAAGGGGGCAGATCGAAGCAAACAACTTTTTCATGTCCTGATCCTTTCACACCGCCGCTTCGGCGGGCGTGGAGAGTGGGATGGATCAACGCGCGGACCGCCGCGAAGCCTTACCCATCCTCGAACAGGCTACAGCATCTGCGGGGAGGGGAGCGCAAGACCGGCTGACGCATGCCCAGGTACTCCGGCCGATCGAAGCGAGAAGGAGAGAAGGTTTGGGAGGAATTGCAGTCAACAGTGGGTGTCTGCGACGATCCAGAGATGGAGAAAAAGAGGAGTTCCCATGCTTCACGTTTCCATGGAGCCTGGGAACTCCTTTCCCCAGATCTGCGTTGTTTCTGTCATTGAGTGTCCCAGTTAGAGCTGTGCGCAACAAGGTTACTGAGGGATTGCATACTCAGGTAACCTTTATAGTGGTTAATCTGTTACTAACATCGTCTGGATGTTTTCCTTTCCGACCAGATAGCAACAAGAACATTGTTTCTATGGGGAATCCTGAATCTCTGCCGTGATCCTATCTTGCTAGCCGGATTGAAACTCCGTGCACCAGAGGTGGCCGACGTTTCAACTCGCTCCGCTTCCAGTTACGAATGACTCATCGCCGCAGATGACTCCTCCGATGTCTTCCTTCCAATAAATTGAAGGCGTAAATTCGCCGACAGAACCAGCGAATGACTTGATACGGAGAAGCGATCCGCTGCAGGCAAGCGAGCCCGCGGCAATGCCGAGAGTGCCTGAGCCTATAAGTGGTTGCTTGAAGGGAGAAGGTCCGGCGCACAGAGCGGGCCGATAGGCCGCGCCAGAGGCAGATGAAAAAAAGAGGAGTTCCCAGGCCCGTGGTCAACATGCGGCCTGGGAACTCCTTTCCCCAGATCTGCGTTGTTTCTGAAAGTTAGTTTGCGTGAACGGTCAATTTTGCACAACGGCACGAAGGGAGTGTAGCAACTACAAAGCTCTACAGTAACTCCCTGGGAACATCCAAAGATGCATCCATCCATCCTTTACGGCCGCCCCACACCGCATGCGCGGGAAGCGGACATTGCAAGGTGCGCATGGATAGCTCGATCCGGTTATCGGCCCCGGTCTTGCGCATTAAACGGCCAACATGGGCTTTCACCGTGCGCTCTTCAATGCCCAGTGCCCGCGCAATCTCGCGATTGGAAAGTGCCTGCATAATGAGATCGAGAACTTCCTTTTCGCGCACCGTCAAATGCGGCGGTACCACCTGAGTCAGTGCCGAATCGGGTACCTTGAGCAAACGATCGATGAGCTTGGAGAGAATCCGGCGCGGCGCCCAGATCGAGCCCCCGCTCACCACCTCAATTGCCTGGCGAAACGTCGCAATGCCGGAATTGACCCCGAGATAGGCCCGCGCCCCGGCAATGATAGCTTCCAGCACCATTTCATCGTTGCCTTCGGGTCCGATGACGACGATCAGCACGGTCGGCCGGGACCTGCGAATGGAATCCAACACGGCGACACTGCAATGCCCGTTATGCAAATCGATGACAAGGCATTCAAGCGAAGGACGCTGCAGCAGTTCGTCCAAGTCCCCGGCGATGGGAAGGAAGGAGCGTTCACCGCCCATGACAGGCTGCTCCAGGATACTGATGAGTCCTTCGAGGCGCATTGCCTCATCGGAAACAAGACCAATTTCGGTTGGATCGGAGACGCGGTTTGCTTGCATAGCCCTTCCCTCGAAACGAGGCAGGAGTACTGTGCAATATGCCGCCGGCGCACGGAAAAACCGCTGAGCGCCCTCGCATATTCTCTTCCGCTTGTGAACCGGTCCTGGAACCGCTGAGTATCTCTGCCCTATAACTTCGGCAGTACAATTCCCTGCTGGTTCTGGTACTTGCCTTTTCGATCTGCGTAGCTGACTTCGCATGGCTCATCGGAACGGAAGAACAAAATCTGGCACAGCCCTTCGTTGGCGTAGACCTTGGCCGGTAACGGCGTCGTGTTCGAGATTTCAAGTGTTACAAATCCCTCCCACTCCGGCTCGAATGGCGTTACGTTCACTATGATGCCGCAACGCGCATAGGTGGACTTTCCAACACAGATCGTCAGTACATCCCGGGGAATTCGAAAATATTCAATGGATCGGGCCAACGCAAATGAATTGGGGGGAACAATCACCGACTCGGCCTGAACGGACACGAATGAGCGCTCGTCAAAGGCCTTGGGATCGATAATGGCACTATTCACATTGGTAAAAATTTTGAATTCATCGGATACGCGGAGGTCGTATCCGTAGGAAGAGAGGCCGTAGGAGATCACCCCTTCGCGCACTTGTTTCTCACTAAAGGGCTCAATCATCCGATGTTGAGTTGCTTGTTCCCGGATCCAACGGTCGCTCTGAATCGACATGCTTCTCCTGAACCAGGCGAGTAACCCGCCGGGCCGAATTTTTTGGCGATGGCCAAACTGGCTCTCTCCATACTACGGAACCATGCAGGGCCCTGCCAACCTGTCTTTGTCGAGGTCGAGCACATCATACACTAAAACGCTTAACTATGGCAGATAATGACAACTCCTATGGCAGGAAATTGATATTCTCTTCTGGCTCCGTTCCCAATTCACAACGAAACCTGTAGCATCAGCAACGTAAGTCGTAGTACATTCAATCCAGTCGCGCGAGCGAGGTT
>Ga0302320_10000155_pt1 | contig 146860 bp, 175 predicted proteins | sample Bog_T0_3_FD_202130 | JGI IMG/M metagenome (GOLD analysis project Ga0302320, IMG submission 202130) | Peat permafrost microbial communities from Stordalen Mire near Abisko, Sweden - Bog_T0_3 | ecosystem: Environmental > Terrestrial > Soil > Wetlands > Peat | place: Sweden: Abisko, Stordalen... | reverse complement strand
CACCTGGGCGGATGCCGCACTTGCTTGCCAGGAGCACCCGGTCGCGCATCCCGCAAACCTCCTTGAGCACCTGGCCGAAGATGGTCTCAGCCCGGCCTTGGCCATAGATGTCGGCATGATCAAACAGGGTGTAGCCGGCTTCGTATGCGGCGATAACGGCCTTGCGTCCGCGCGCCTGACAATCCGCATCGGCTTCCTTACCGGCAATCCGCCAGCAACCGTATGCCAGGCGGCTGCTCACCAAAGAACTGTTGCCAAGGGACACGATTTTCATGCTTGTAGCAGACATAGGTTGATGAATAGGTTGTGGGGCATTCTCGATGGCGCTCGGATTAGAGGATGGGAACGGTGGGCATGATCAGCATATCACCCTCCAGGGCGGCATTCCACCGAAGGCCGGCGTCGAATCTGAGGTTTGCTTGGAGAAAGCTGCCCGACGAGCATTTTGCGGGAGCATGCCCACAAAGACGCCAGGACTGCGTTTACGGGCATGGTGGCCGGGCTCGCTCCTTTTGTCAACTGGCCGTCCGCAGGGCACCAGTGGGCCGCTGGCGCTCCTTTGCGGGGCTTTGGCGGGGCAAGTCAGCAGAACATCGCATCGATAAGCGTCAGGCCTGCTTGAGTCGCTCAGTCGGCGACCGTAGATTGGATGCAGCCTTGTTCGGCTGAGGAGATACGTCAAGGGAGTCAGGCAATGAGAACACTAGGAAGTCCGGTTGCGGTGATCACGGCCACGATCCTGTTGGCACGCCTGGCGTTGGCATCGGAAGGTCCGACCATCCAGCCCGGCGGCGGGACGTTTGACGGGGCGGTGATGGTAACGGTCACACCACCCGGCCGCGAAGGTTTGCTGCGGGTGACCATCGACGGCAGCGACCCGACGTACGAGCCCTATGCGCTGGACGGTTCGCAGCCCATGACCCAATCCTATGCGATCAAAGCTCCTTTTCGCCTGGCTACCAGCGCGACCGTGAAGGCGCGGATGTTCAACAGTGATAAGACTCCGGCGGGACCGATCCGTGAGGCACGATTCACCATCCGGCCGAAGCTGCGGCCTGGGGTTCCCTTCTATCCAGTCGATTGGAGTGCAGACGTCGAAACCTGGTGGAAGGGGCATCCGCTCAACCCCAAATCGCCGCAGCCTTTCACGGAAGCGATTCAGTCGCCCACATTCCAGGTGAACGTGGCCGAGGTCCATGAGCGGCATCCAGAGTCCACTACGGCGGGCATCGAAGAGGCTTTGGCCATGGTGCCCCCGGAAGGCGGAACGCTGTGGTTCCCCAAGGATCGCGGACCGTACGTGATTACCAAGGCCGACTCCGCCGTCCGGCTTCGCTCAGGCTACCTGTGGGGCGGGGCGATCAAGATCCGCCGCCGCAACAACATTCATTTCCTCTCGGACGGCGCTACCATCCGCTGTGACCATACCGCCTTCGGCATCGCCGGCGACGAGATTGACAAGTACGGCCAGGTCGAGCATCCGTCCACGAACTACTATTTCAAGGGCCTGGTGTTCGACGGCAACGGCAAGGCCGGCAGCCAGATGCTCTTCATGCAGGAGGGGGAGAATTTCCACATCCTCAACACGTCCGACGTGCTCTTCGACGATTGCCGGTTTGTTGGTTCGGTGCCTCCAAACTTCGGCCACGGCGGCCTGCTGAGCATCGCCTTCAAATCGGACAACATCTGGTTTCGCCGCTGCCACTTCGACTCCGGCATGTGGGGCATCTATTGGGACGGCGTTCACGGGGGCGGCCTGCTCAACTGTACCTTCGGCAATCGCTTCACCAACGGCGGGTTCGTGCTGTTCACCAACGACGACCTCAGCCCGTTCGATTTTCGTTTGCGCTCGGCCGAGTACATCATCGTGGCCGGTTGTGCCTTCGGCCAGAGGGACGAAAAGCGAGTGTACGTGAATCCCACGGCCTGGAACATGTCGGCCAGTAACTGCCTGTTCATCGACAATACGGTCAACCGTGCCTACCGGACGGGACTGTTCATGAACGCGAAAATCTGTCCCGACTTCCGTCCGTATCGGTATCACGCCACCGGCAACCGGATCATCGGCAACCGCTTCGATGGCGTCGACACCCTGTTGGTGGTTGAGGAGAAGATCGTTCCCAAGACGCACCCCTACCGCATCGGTAATCTGCTGGTGCGCGATAATGTGGCCCTTGGGCTGGAGACGTTCCTGGAAACTCGCCACCAGGCGGGATTGCCCAACATCCACGACATAGAGGTGGCCAACAACTGTTTGGGTGGCCCACGGTTGCCCCGGCTCGTGGTCCAGGGCAAGGGAGTCGAGGGCATCCGCATCAAGGCCAACGAAATCATCGGGGATAAACGCGACCTCGTTGCTCCCATCGACGGCGAATTACCGGCAGGCGCGGTAATCCTCGAAGCCAACCAGTTGAAGCCGAAGTAGAGACGAGGTCGTCGCAGCCGCTCCAAGTTCTCATTCTCAGGGGCGACGAAACTCTTGAGCGTGCCCGGGCGGTAGTTGGTGGTCTCATAGGTCGGCCCCGTCGTGTTGTGGAGAGTCTGCGGCGGGGCATAGATGCCCATCGCATGCGTGCCACTGGGATTGGCCATTACGACGGGACGCGGCAGTTCACCGGGGCCGTCCGTGATCGGCTCTAGCTCGCCGGTCTCGGCGTTGAACTGCATGAACCGCTCGAACTCCGGCGGCATGTACCCGGTAAGGGCCTCGAACAAACGGCACCGGCCGGCAATCTCCTCATTTCCCTCGCCGGCCAGCAGCCGGGCTTGCAGTTCCCACAACCCCGGGCCGCCCCGCTCGGCCAACTCGTGGGCGGCGGCAATTTCCGGCCAACGATCCTCTACGGCGGACAGCTTCCTCTCGTCAGCGGCAGCCGCAGTCAACGCAGTCAGATACTCGGCGCAGTTTGCTACTGCCGGATCATCCCGCGCCCACTCCGGCTCTTGACCGGCAGCCACCCTGCCGGCATCAAGGAATCGCCACGCCACCGGCAAATAAGGGTCCCACGCCGACGCATCGAAGGACAGTTCGTCGATAGCAGTGTCCGCGATAATGCTCATGATGCCCTCCCTGGCTCCAATTCGTCCACGTCCTAACCTAAGCCTACCAGGGCGGGTACCGAGGAAAGAATACGAAACTGCGACGACACACGCCACTTCCCAGCTTTTCATCCTGGGCACCATCGCGATAGCCCACGTGCCTGCCGGCAACGACCATGAAAATCAGACTTAGTCTGAATTTCAGTACGGGAACCTATACAGCGCCCCTTGTCGGCGAATCTGGCAAGCGAGCTTAACGCCCTCTTGCGACAGTACCGAGGCAACCGCCCCCATGAAGACGTCCCGAGTGCGGCTACCTATCTCGTGGGCACCGAGCTTTTTGCGGTCGCCTCCATGATCGTCTGCGCCAACTCGGCCCGCGCCCGATCATAGGCAGCGGAGTCTTTTTCCCAGTGGAACCAGGATTCGACCAAACGGCGGACGACCTTCTCGGCGGCTTGCCGCTTGCCGAGCCGCTCGATGATGGCCAGGTACTCGAAATCATCAATGCCGTCGCGCAGCGCCTTCAGCCGCACGGTCGGCACGATACCCTCGTATCCCACCGCGCGCGCCGGATAGACCAGCGACCCTTCGCCTTGGAAGATATTGCCCTTGTCGCCTTGCTGGATTTTGCCACGGCCGGTGTAGGCCGGTGCCACCACCCATGGATCGTCGACGGCAGCCCAATAGGACATCCCGCCCCAGTAAAGCAGCCCCTTCATACGGTCGCTCCAGGCGATCCACCCGGGCACACGGTAGTTCAGCAGCGGAAAGTCGATGTGCCACCAGGGTGTGGGCCGCCCTTGGCAGAGGGCCGTGTAGGTCCAGATCGTCTCGCCCAGGGCTTGACGCCGTGCGGCCGGTTCCGGGCGTTGGAGGGAGAACAGAGGGCACCAGATGTCGACCGCACCGTAAAGGTCGCCCCAGGCACTATCCGCGCCGCTCATGCCGGGCTCGGTCCAGGGCTGCTCCACCACGAGCACCTTCACTACCGATCTGGCCTCACGCACGGCCCGGCCCCATCGCTGCACGTAGCGATAGTCTTCCAACGAGTTCGGCTCGTCCTTCAAATACGTGAAAAACACGATCTGCGGCCGATCAAGCTCCTTGGCCGCACGGTCGAACGCGGCCAGCCATGCCCGCAGCTTGCCCTGCTCCCGTTGCGGGTCTTTCACCACGACGTGGGGATGAGGGGTTTCGACTGCGTTGACGTGGTAGCGGTCTACGAACTCCCGCAACGCCTGCACCCGGGCGGAAGGAATTTGATACGAGCCGTCCGGTTGGGCCACGGGGGAAAGCGTCTTGGCGGGCGGCGTGGCGTCGATGCGGTGATCGGCGAGCAACTGGGCACACTGAGCCTCCACCTCGGCCCAGTCTTGCGGCTGCTTGCCGCCTGCGGCCCGCTTCCGCTGGTAGGCCCGAAACCGCTCGGCAGGTGAGCCCAATGCCGTTACCATCGTGGGAACTTGGGGCAGCGAGAAATCCCAGACGGTCAGCGTTACAGGAATCTCCATGGCGGCGATGCCGTCCGCCGTGACCCGATATACGCCTCTGTATTCCCCCGGCAAGGCTGTCTGGGGCACCGAGAGGTCGATCCAGAACCCGTGCGTTTCCCCAGCCGGCAGGTCGAAAGGCACGGCCGTGAACCGCGCCTGCTCCAGCTTTCCCCCTGGCATGGGATGCTCGAAGGGGATCAGCGCGTCGGGATACCAGTCGGGCTGAAAATGATCGTTCCGGTACGTTCCCACGTCCAGGTGAAGCTGGTGCTGCCGGTAGAGCCTCGCACGGTGGACATCCAGGATCGCCCCCTGCGGCCCGCGTAACTCACCCGCTTCGAGGCGCACACCCTTGACCGGCCGATCCGCCCGCAACAATACCTGAAAGCTCCGCCACTCGTTCCGTGCGGCCGACACGCTCACCGCCAGGTCGTTCCCAGGTGGGGCGCTGCGAAGCACGTGTTCGGTGTGGGCTGTCGTCCAGACCCGTAACTCGGCCATGACCGACCCGGTCGGCAACAATGTTCCGGCAATCACGATCACCGCTACAATCCCGTGCGTCGCTCTCATGTCATTGCTCCTTGGTGCCTATATCGCAAGACTGGTTCTGCTTCACGACATCCTTACCATTGTCATGACCACGGGGCCCCCACACCAGTGGCGCCAGACATCTGTGACCTCAAGTCTCCTTTTAGCGGTCCGCTTTGGCCGGACACGATTTCCGTGCTTTAGCCCGCTCCCTTCACCACCTTGGTGACGACGTTCCACGCCTCCTCGCGAGTGTACTCGCCGGGGTCCTTGCGCCCCCCAGGCAACATGGCGATGATTACCGGGGAATCGTCGCCGGCGGCCAGACGGGCGCCGGCGACCTTCTCATACACCTTGATGGCCGCATCGGCGGCGTCCGCGTCGAGAAGGATAACGACCGGGCGCCCATGGAAATGCCGCAGGATGAGCTTGGTCTGGGTGGGAGAGATCGTCTTCCCGAACGAGGCCACGCCGTTGGTATGCAGCCGCCACACGTCGGTCACGCCTTCCACAACGACGACCGGCCCCTTGGTCTTGATCGCCTTGGTCAGGCCGTACAGCAGGTCGTTCTTCTTCATTCCCGAGGCAGAAAAATACTTCGGTGTGCCGTCGGCCGGATGGTCCTTCAACGCACGAGCCTGCCACCCGGCCAGGCGGACGTAAGCGCCAAAAAATCGACAGTGCCTATCGCAGCCCCGATACCGCTGCCGGGCTAGGTTGCGAGCCAGATGAGCAAGGCGGGGCAAGACCGGCGGCGTGGCGGTGCGGTCGCCAGCGCTTTCCACTGAGCTTTCTCGAAAACAGTGGTTTGATGAAGCGTGGGAACAAATGGCAGTAGTAGCGGGACTGCAACGGGACCAAGACCTGATCATCCGCTAGATCGAAGTGATGTTCGGTGGTGCAGTCCGCATCGATCGGCCTCACATGCCACTCGTTTTTCGAGAAAATGGCAAGCCAGTTGGGCCAGATGACCGGACGTTGCCACCAGCCGGCCGTCCTTGTCGGCGTTCCTCGCATTGGCGGCGCCGCTGCCCCGGCCGCCGCCGAGCTTTCCAAAAACCTGCGCTGCCAGGAACGTTCCTCGGTTGCGTCGGTCATGGCGGCTCCGTCGAATTTGAGGCGGGCTAACTGGAAAAGGTTGGAGGGCACTGACCGTGGAACGTGTGGCATGCGCCGAGCCAAGCGGTTGTTCATGGACGCCCCTTCGCCGTTTTCGCGACGCCTATTTGCCCAGCGACCATTTCGAACGCAGATAGCTTTGGATTGCCAGCAACTCATCGAAGCGAAGCACACGATCGAAGATGAGTACCTCGGCCAGGTCGCCCAGAAAAGCCTGATTTGCCGCCGGGGCGGCGCCGGCGATGCGGATGTGGTCGAGCACCGCATCCTCGGGGTGTTCGACCATGAAAAGCCGGGCGGCGAAGGGCACCGGTTTGGCCGCCTGGGGACGCATGATGTTGAAGTTCGGCAGCACCCAGTAATGGCCGTTGCCCGACCAGGATACGAACAGGTGCTGCCACGGCTTGGCCGCCGCGCTGTCGGAGCGGGCCACGATAAGGACCGTGGCCGGGCCTTCCGCCCCACGGAGCCGGCCCACGTCGAGCGACGACCGGCCGTCGCAGCGAACCACAGTGCGACCCATGCCCGGCGCCACGCGGAACCCGGCACCGGCCGTCGCCCCGCCGCCATTCATCCGTCGATCGAGCCAGCGGGTCAGGGCGTCTCCTTCCTGTTGGAGTGTGCTGGCGGCTGAGGCGTCGAGCCAAAGGAGCAGGCCGCGCTCGGGCATGGTTTGTTCGGTGATGGCTTCGAGGGGCGTGAATGCGATGTCGGGCCGGGGCGTGGGGCAAGGGTCCCAATCGGCCCCGGGACGCCACAGCGGGCCTTCGTGCGGGTAAGCGCCCAGGTCGGGGGCCGGGCCGCGGTAGCCGTCGGTGATGCCCGGCACGGCCACGCCCGCGGCGATCGCCTTCGAGCCGGGCGTCGGCCGGGCGTCGGCGTCCACGGCCGCCGTGGCGTTCGCCTCCAGCCGCGGCCCCTTGGGGCCGGAGACCACCTGCTGCGGGTCGGCCGGGTCGAATTGGGCCAGTACCAGGTTGTTGACGATCCGCGTGCCGCTCTGGTCCGGCGTGTAATGGGGATAGGTGTACGTGCCGAACGCCCGGGGACATTGGGCGATGGTGTTGTTGGCCACCAGGTGGTCCAAGGCATCGCAGCTAAGCTGGATGCCGTCCGAGCCACAGGCCCATACCACGTTGTGATGGACCGCGAAATTCTTGCAAAAATTGTCCAGGTAGATGCCTCTTGAGTTCTCCTGCATGCTGTGATGCACCCAGTTGTAGGCGATCACGCTGCCCTTGCCGTCGGTGCCCCAGGCGTAGGTCGCTCCGGCGTCGTTGTTGAGCATCACCGCGTGGTGCAGATCGCAGTAGGTGATGCGCAGTTGCTCGGCCTGGTGGTGCAGAACGAGATCGCGGCCCGCGCGGTAGATGCTGCAATGGTCGATGACCGTCCGCTTGGTTCCCTTCACCTGGACCGCGCCTTCGTAGGTGCCCATGTAGCCGATGTCGTGGATGACGCAGTTGCTCAGTGCGTTGTCGTCGCCCTGGATGTCCAACCCGGTGCCGGCCGAGTAGGCAATCAGGCAATGGCGCAGGGTGTTGCGCTTGCCGGCAATGCGGTTGATCGCATGAGCCGGCACTTCCCGGGCGGTGCGGGTAAAGTCGTTGCTGTAGAGGCTTGTCACGTTTCCAAGCACGCAGTCGTTGGCGCCGGTCAGTTCGAACGCTCCGCCGAAGAGCTCGATGCCGCGCACCTCGACGTGGCTGCAACCGCGAAGCACGAGCGTCAGATCGCGGGCTTTCGTTTCGAAATGAAGATCCTGGGGCGTTTTGCCGGACGGCGGAATGAAATAGATCAGGCCGCTCGGGCCATCGATGAGCCACGCGCCGGGCGCAGTGAGCGCGGCCCGGGCGCCAAGCAGCAGGAAGCGGTTTCCCTCGCGCGGTTTGAAGGCATCGCCCTGATGGTATCGATCGCCGAAGGGCGTGAAGGGCGGATCGAAGGCCAGCGACTCGCCGGGCCGGTAGTCCTTGATGCGCTGGGTCGCGTTGGTCCATGCGCCGCCGCGCCATATCAGGGCATAACCGCCGTTGAAATCGCCGGGCGGCAGCTTCTTCGAGACGAGCCGCTGGTAGCCCGTGCCTTCCTCGGCCTTCAGGCAGGGGCGGTCCATCAGGTCGCCGGGGCGTCCCTTGGGCCATGCGGCCTCGCGCGCCATCTGGCCGTCGAAAAACAATTGCCGCGGGGGCGGATCGATGCGGGCCGCGTAGACACCGCCGCCCTGCCGGGTCCAGGTTGCCCGGAGCGGCTCGGTCGCGGAGATCGTCACGTGCTCAGCGGGAGCGGCCTGGATGCGGATCGGCCGGCCCGCGTCGCCCGACCGCGTAAGCGTCATCGTTTCGCGGTAGATGCCCTCGTGGATGATGCATGTGTCGCCAGCCCGGAGCGCGGCAACCGCCCTCGATAGGGTGCGAAACGGTGCCTCGGCCGTGCCGGCCGCGTCATCGGAGCCGGTTTGGGTCACGTGGTATTCGGTCGCGGCGGCAGTACATGCGGCGAGGGAGAATAGAAGGGCCACGGATACGATCGGACGTTGAGGAATCATGATCGCTCTTTCCTCCAGCAGGAGGCTACCACGGGGAAAAAGCCTAGCGGGACTGGCCTCGGCGTTGCAGTCGATTATGGCTGCGGATAGGGCCTATAGCAAGCGAAATCATCGTCGCCTATTGCACGACGGCGATCCGACGTGCAGCCCGCTTGCGACGGCGGCGGGCCTGGGCCTCGCGGGATTCTTCTTCTCGCTGCTCTAGCCGGTGCTCGGGATGGGCGGCCACCCAGCGATCCGGCAGCAGGGCCTCCAGGCCAGTCGTGTCGCCGGGGGCGATGGCCGCAATTCGGCGCAGTACATCGGTCAGGTACGGCCACACGTCCACGCAGTTTCGCCGGGCACTCTGCACCAAGGTGTAGAGCGTCGCCGCCGTCTTGCCACCGCTCTCGCTTCCGAAAAATAAGAAGTTCTTCCGACCAATGGCGCCGGGCCGCAGAAGCCGCTCAATGACATTATTGTCTATTGGAATTCTCCCATCGCTGGTGTATCGCACAAACGCATCCCAGCGGTTCAGCACGTAGCCAATCGCTTCGGCCAGCTTTGCTGTGGGACGCAAAGTGGGCCGCACCTCGTCGAAACGGGCTTTCATCCGCGCCAGGATCGGCAATGCCTCGGTCTGCCGTAATGCCCGACGATCCTCCGCCGACATCTCCTTGGCACGATCCTCGATGTCATAGAGCTGCTGCGTCCAGATCATGGTCTCGTGGACCAGCGGGTGGCTGGTTGCCGAAATGGCTTCCTCGAACCCCCGCCGACCATGCGCCATATGCCGAGCTCGGCATATGGAACATTATCTTGAGTGTGGTTTTATCCGGAGCCAGATGGCTGGTTCGCCACATGGCCGGTGCAATTCGTATGGAAGCGGTGCAATGAAGTCCGGATAAATCATTGCAGCATAGAGGAGGAACTTCGGGCCGACATGGTGCGTCTAATGTTCTATGAAAGGGTGCACTACCCGCCGAGAAGAACGGCCACCGACTGCCAAGGTGATCCGGGTGTGGCGATCCAATGGCATTGCGTGGGAAACCGTCCGGTTATACCGACGATGGGTGCGACGTTTCCGCGAAGACTGTCGTCAGCGAGGCGAGGTAGCGGAGGAACAATTGAAGTGGGAGATCGTCGAAGGGTGGGTGGCGCAATGTGTCCGTACGTGGGGAACCGACCCTGACATTACGAGGCGTATGATACGCAGCGCTTTGTGGGCTTGGTCGTGGGGACTCAAAGCCTGCGGTTATAAGGTACCGCCATGGGTTTCGGCTCCGCCCCCAACACCGGCACTGTCGCCTTTGCAGGATGCGTTTGTCCAGCACCGAAGGGAACGATTCGAGCCGTTGCCATCGCCCCACCCTGGATGCCATCCACAAGAAATTCTAACGGCGAAGTAGCCTTTGGCCCCAACTGCCCGCAGACTAGGCGATTTAATTCCCGCAGTTTCCAAGGTGAAGGGCAAAAACCCGCCCGGCGAGTTTAGGTGGGTCGGTGGGTTGAATCCATTTTTCAACCCATTCGGACATTTTGGGTTGAAAAAGAATACATGGCAAGTGTCAATTCACAACTTATTGTACCACAACGACTTAAATCAATGCGAGAGACAGGACTTGAACCTGCACGGGTTGCCCCACTGGATCCTAAGTCCACGCCAAGCCGCATTGCTGTCCTGTTGCTCCGTCGTTGGGGAATCGTTGATAAGCTAATCTACTACAGCACTTACAGACATTCCAACGTTGCCACAATGTTTGCCCCATATTGCCCATGCATCGCCAACTATGTTATCATTTCGTTATCGTCCTGGGCACTGGATTGCGAACTGGCGACGGATGGAGCGTCATGGCAAGCATACACCGGCGTGGCGGTACGTGGTACGCCTCTTTTCGTTTCGGTGGCACCCAATTTCTGCCGTCGCTGAAGACCAAAAGTGAAAAAAAGGCAGACAACATCCGGGGGCTGATCGAGGAGACGATTCGACTCCTCAACACTGGCCGAATCATTCTGCCTCCACACGCAGCCCGAGATCAGATCCTCCAGTTCATCGTGTCTGGTGGCACTCTCACCGATAAGCCTCAGGTAGGGGGATCGCCGGATCTTGAAACCGTGTGCAACGAGTATTTCGGGGCGTACACGGTGGGCAAGGAGGATACGACCGTGAATGGAGAAACAATCCATGTCGGTCACCTCAAGCGTCTGATTGGCACCAAGACGCTGTTTTCCTCGCTCGATACCGACAAGCTCCAAAGCTATGCCGCTAAGAGATCCAAGGAAGAAGGATTGCGAGGTCGGAAAGTATCGCCTGAGACGGTCAAGAAGGAGTTTCGCACCTTCAATCAGATTTGGAAAATGGCCGTGGCGAAGGGGTATGTTCACGGTCCAAGCCCAACCAAGGGCGTGAAGCTCGCCTTGATCGACGAGAAGCCTCCGTTCATGACATGGGACGAGATTGAGACGATCATCAAACGGGGCGGGCTGACGGAGGAGCAGCAGAAGACGTATTGGGACTGCCTCTTCCTCGACGAGAGGCAAGTCCTAGAGTTGCTGGAATACGTCGGTGACAACGCCGAGCATCCATTCATCCACGCCGCCGTCGCTTTCGCTGCATTCACCGGGGCACGGCGTTCGGAAATCGTCCGGTCCCAGATCGAGGACTGGGACTTCGAGCGGGGCATCGTCCGAATCCGAGAGAAGAAAGGCAGTCGGAAAAAGAAGACCACGTTCCGGGAGGTCAATCTCCACGCAAAACTGCGGACGATTATGGAGGAGTGGTTCAAGATCCACCCTGGCGGCCACTTCGCCATCATGCTCCCGCCGAATATGGCGAACAGCCGGAACAAACACCCGGTGCCATCGCCACTGACCCCCGATCAAGCCCACGACCACTTCCATCGAACCATCGCCGGGAGCAAGTGGCAGGTTCTCAAGGGCTGGCATGTTCTGCGCCACTCGTTCTGTTCCAACTGTGCCCGGCGTGGCGTCCCGGATACGATCATCGATACGTGGATGGGGCACCGGGGAGACGAGGACATCAAGAAGCGATACCGCCACTTGTTCCCGAGCGATACACGGGAGTTCATTGGGAAACTCTTTGCAAGCTGATCGACGATAGTCCGTGATTCTGAATCCAGGCAATGGCCTCACGGTGAACCCGCCACTTGCCGGTACGGATGTCCTTTTTCTTCCAGTCATCCTCGATACGACCATGGTTGCACGCTTGCCGCATGGTGTACTGCGAGAGCTTGGTCAACTTGGCCGCCTCGGCAACCGTGTACCATTCCTTGGTGAGATTGCTCGCCTGCTTTTCCTCCAGCAGTTCACGAATGGCGGAAAGTTCGGTTGAATTGAAGCTCAGCAAGTCCCTGACCATCCGCCGAATCTCGACGATCTTCTGCCGATCCTCCGTATCAAGAGGCTTAGTCGGTAATCTTGGGCAGATGTTGTGGCCGAAGTCAGAGTTATAAAGCGACCAAGCGATGTCCTTCAACGATCCTGCGCCGGGCTTGGCACCAGCGTCTTCCAAGGCCGTAGCGATCTCCCCGACCCGTGCTTCGTTCTCGGCCTGCGTCACGTAGTGAAGTTTGATGCCCTTTTGCTTGGCGAACTTGAGAAACTCGTCTGTCATTGTTCCCATCTTTGCACCTCCTCGCTCGCCACTACGAATTGTATCCACGAAACGGCTCGTCATGCGCAGAGTCATGACGCACATCACGGGCGGGAAGCGGATGCTCGCCAGCAATACGAGCACCGAGGTCGGCGAAGCGATGCCTCGCCTGTTCATTCTCTCCCCAATATCATACGCTGGGGTCGGGGGATGTAAAGGAATGGACGTGACGTGCGTTTTTCCAGGTTTCCACGATCTCGGAGAACTGGAAATCTGGGACTGCATCGGAATCAACGTCGCATTTGCGATTTCGATCCGGTCGGCCGCCTGATGTAGACCCGCTCGTTCATACTGCCCTGCGGCGACAGGCATTCGCAGGGCAGGTTCTCGGGCACATGCAGCTTTCGAAACCCCTTGCCAAGGCCATGCCATCTCCACGGACTACTCATCGTCCTTCAAATCATCCCAGTCCAAGTCGGCCTGCTCGTCGTCGATTTCTTGGAGATTTTCGTCACTGAAGACGGGCGAATACAGGGAACGTGGTTCACTGTCATCTGCCGCCTCTCGGGAATAACGTCTCTTGCGGCGAAGTTTGGCTTGCCTTTCTGCATTATCTGCCTGTGACTTCTCGAATCGCTCAAGCTGGCCCTGCAACCACTCTTCGACATCGCCAGTGAAGAGCCCTTGCTTCATGTCGTATTCAAGGTCGTGGCGCAGCAGCATGAAGGCCGTTGCGCCCTCGTCCGCTCCCATTATTTTCACTACCTGCGCACCGAGGTTGCTCAACGGATTGAAGAACTTTAGAAGACGATGGAGAGGATCTTCTGGGGGTGGGGCCTCGCCGTCCATCAGAAACTCGATGACCCCCTTGCGAGTCTGCGGATCGGCAAGGAGCTTATCCAGTCGCTCGTGATATTGCCTGTCGCCCTGGCGGTCGGCCCAATCGAAATACCAAAGGTCGTGCCAGTCGTTGACCTCCATCATCTCGGCAAGTTTCAACACGGCGTCTTGCGTTTCATGCGTCGGCCAGCCGATACCCTCGGCGAGCCAGCGATAGATCGTTTTTGGGCGCAGGCCGATCTTGTGGGCGACGTAGCTCGGCGAAGTTTTGTCGCAGAACGCCTTGAGGTTCGCTTTGAACCGTTCGGGCGACACTCTTTTCTTGCCGGGCATGTCGGTACTCGTTCGGGACTAGAAGGTGCCGTGTCGGTACTACTCAGTACCTCAAAAATAACTTGTCTGACACCGACTATCAAGGTCGGCAGGCAAGGAACGACATGCCGTCGCACCCTACCAAGCCGGTGGAGTCCCAATCATGATGCAGTCGAAAGTCTCGAAGTCTCTGGCAGTCGAACTTGGTAAAGGGGTGGGGCAACGACAGCTTCCGGCCCGGCGAATGCCCGAACTGGCTCAGCAGCCCCCCGTGAGTGTGGGGAGGAGCGTGCAGCAGCGACACTCAGCCGCCGACCGACGAATCCTCGCCGAGTTGGGGGATCTCCCCAGCAAGGCCGCCAGCCGATGCGCCGACGTGCTCAACGACGAGCACTGCGGCCTTCATCGAGGTGCAATGACGATCAACGGCTACAAGATCGTCTTCGGGAATGACGGTTTCGGTCCCGGCGAAGATGGGAACGACCTCCGCTCACAGCTTGAGGTAGTTCGGGTCGTGAGGACCATACACCAGATCACCAAGGTCTGGAATCGTCCCGTGTTCACGATCACGGGCTTTGGTGTCTCCTCGTGCGGTTACACCTGGGCCATGCGGGTCGAGACGGGATACTTCGCCTGGGACAACATCCTCGATACGGCCGTATGGGATGCTTGGTTCCGAGCATCTGGTGCGGGCCTCGAAGGTCATCCCTGGCCCAAACGGTTGAGAGAAGAAATCCGCCACATGTTCTACGTGCGGCGTCGGCCAGTCCTGGCTGCGGGCTGCAAATGAGCCTCGTTGAGGCCCGCAGCTACGTCTTCGAGTCAGTTTTCCCTTTCGTTCGCCTGCGGCCCGAACATGCGCCGAGTTGCAGGCTGCATGAGCATTATTGCGCAATAAAAGAGGAACCAGAATGATTACGACCAATCAACAGACCGACTTGCTTCCCCAACATACCGTGACCGAGATCGAGGCCCTTCGAGACGACCTGAAGGCCCACGGGTTGAAAGTGCCCGTCATCACCGACGAGAACGGAGATGTCATCGACGGCCATCTGCGTGCCAATCTGTGTGACGAGCTTGGTATCGACTGGCGGCAGAGTGCCAGGGTGGAGGCGGGCCTTACCGCCGACCAGAAGGCCGCCCTGCGGATCAAGTTGAACCTGTTGCGCCGCAGCACCCAGCCAGACAGCAACCAGCGGCGGGAGTATGTGCGGACGCTGATCAAGGCCGAGCCACAACTCTCCAACGGGACCGTGGCCAAGTTGTGCGGCATGGACGCCAGCAACGTATCCCGGATTCGGTCCAAGATGGAAACGAACGGTGAGGCCAAAGCCGCCGACGTGACCACTGGCCTGGATGGGCGTACCCGCCAGAAGCCGCAGCGCAGCGAACGCCCCAAGCCCGCCGCCAAAGGTCAACCGCTGCCCCACAACGGAAATCTGCACGTCGTGTCGATGAAGGCCCCGGAATGTGCCACGGCCGAGACAACCGCTGAGTCCCCGGCCGCCGACGTACCTGTATCGGCCAACGACACGGCCGTGGTCAGCCAGCCATCGACGCAGGCCGAATCGGCGGTCGCCACCCCGGAAGGCCATCTGGAGTTCTCAGCGTTGAACCTCACGTTCATCAAGACCATGGCGGCACACGACGGCCGTTGGGAATGGATCGGCACGGACGATCAGGGCAACCGCTACGTTGTGAATTGCCGCCGAGTCCAGGAGGTGCGCAAGGCCGGGTGAGCAGAGTTGGGTGGCGTGACCTCGGTCCATCCCGGCCGAGGTCACGCTCCAACTCGTGCATTCGCACGCCTTGTACAGGAGAAGACAATGAATACCAATGAACGCTACTGGAGAATCGAGAACGGCGACGTACTGGACATGCTCGCCACGATGGAGGACAACTCCTTCGACGGTTTGGTCATGGATTCGCCGTATGGCCTGACCTTCATGGAAAAGAAATGGGACGAGGCACTACCGTCCGTCCAGGTCTGCCAGGAATTGCTACGGGTTTGCAAGCCAGGGGCGATGCTCCTGGCCTTCGGCAGCCCAAAGACACACCACCGCCTCGCCTGCCATATCGAGGATGCAGGCTGGGAGATCCGGGACTGCCTCATGTGGTTGTACGGGGAGGGATTTCCCAAGGGCCTCGACATCAGCAAGGCCATCGACAAGAAGCTCGGGGCGAAACGAAAGGCCGTTGGCACCAAGCCGACTCAACATCGTGGTGTTCGAGCCGACCATCGCTACGGTTTTCAGCCACCCGGTCAGCCACTTGAAATTACCATTCCATCCACGCCCGAGGCCGAACTGTGGGATGGGTATGGCACAGCACTGAAACCGGCTTGGGAGCCGGTCCTGGTGGCGATGAAACCACGGGAAGGCTCGTTCGCCAACAACGCCCTTACCTGGGGCTGCGGGGGCCTGAACATCCGTGGGTCGAGAATCGGTGGAACCGTCACGACGAATCCTCTCGTGAGAAATGCCAAGGGCTATGCCAGTGACGGACTGGTTCAAGGCAGCACCGGAAAGGGTGTCGTCTCCGAAGGACGTTGGCCCGCTAACGTGCTCCTGGACGAAGTGGCCGCCGAACTGCTGGATCAGCAGAGCCCGGCCTCCAAGTCACGGCGATCTGCCCGCAGAATGTACGCCAGCAACGTCGGGAATGGGAAGACGATGAAGCAGTTTAAGTCCAGGCTGGTTGGCGTCGGAGGGTACGACGACGAGGGCGGCCCGTCACGGTTCTTCTTCTGCGCAAAAGCATCCCGCCGAGAACGGCGGGGCAACAAGCACCCCACAGTGAAGCCCCTGCGGCTTTGCCAGTACCTCGCCACACTGATCCTGCCGCCCGCTGGTTTTCGCAAGCTGCTCGTGCCCTACAGTGGCAGCGGATCGGACATGGTTGGAGCATTGCAGGCGGGGTGGGATTACGTAATCGGGATCGAGCGTGAAGCTGAGTACGTCGAGATCGCTGAGAGGCGGCTCGCCTCCCTTGATGCTGCTTAACGTCGGCGTGTGAGGACGCCCTCTTTCTGAGGGTTGCTGTTCCAGTTTGTGACCGGCTGCGCCCGCAATATGCGCACAGGGCGTAGCCGGTTGGGATCGGAGTGCGCACTTACCAGGAGAAATCCAATGATTACAAGCGTTGCCAATGAGTATCGTCTGTCCGACGAAGATAGTCTATTCGTCGAGGAGTTCGAGCGAAAGCTCCAGATTGTCCGTGACCGGGTGAACAGCGTGGTACATCTCTACCACACTGCCTGCTACCTCGTTGGTCGGCCCGGCACATCCAAGACCTACACGGTCAAGAAGGAACTTGAGCGGCTCGATGTGCCCTGGGCGTATCGCAATGCCCGAATGACGCCGATGGGCATGTTCGACTTCATCGCCGAGCACCCCGAACACATCCTGGTGCTCGACGATATCGGCACCCTGTTCAAGAACGAGCAGGCCCTCCAGATCCTCCTGGCGGCCCTCGACGGCGACCCCGGCGAACCTCGGTTGGTCAGCTACAAGTCCAAGGATGAAGACCTGCGGGTCTGGTTCTCGGGTGGCATCATCGCTATCAGCAACGTCGCCCTTCGCCACGATCCGCTCGCCCGTGCCTTGGGCAGTCGGGTGACATCGCTGGAGCACGAGCCCACCGATGACGAGATCGCCGCTTTCATGCGGTTCCTGGCCCTCAAGGGCTACAAGGGCTTGGGTGCTGATGATTGCCTGGAAGTGGCCGAGTTCGTGATCGATGAGACTCGGGAATGCGATCAGCGGCTCGATCTGCGGCATCTGACCAAAGCCTGGGACGACTACCGCCAGTACAAGGACGGCAGGGCGCAGACACCCTGGGAGGAGCTTGTGCGAACCAGCCTGCACAAACTCCTGTTGGAACAGCCGGTGTCCAAGCAGGAGGAGATCGAAATTCAGCGGGAACTCGTGCGGGAGTTGATAGCCAAATACCCAGACGACACCAAGCGACAACTGGCCGAGTCGGGGCTACGGAAGTCCACGTTCTACAACCGGCACCGTGAAGTGCGGCAGTCGGCGTAGTCCAGAATCCAACATTCCAGAGAGGTTCATCATGGAAATCATTGAAGTGAAGATCAGCGACATCAAGATCGGCGACCGGTTCCGCAAGGACATGGGTGATCTGCCCGCCCTTGCCAAGTCGGTCGAAGAAACGCTTTTGCACCCGATTGGCATTACTCCCGACCATGAACTCGTCTTCGGTGAACGCCGACTGCGAGTCTACCGGGATGTCCTGGGCCGGGAGACCATTCCTGCACGGATCATCCCTGTGAAATCAGTGCTCCTCGGCCAGATTGCCGAGAACACCATGCGTAAGAGCTTCACCCCCAGTGAATTGGTTGCAATCGTCCAGGCGTTGCGCACTTTCACCCATGGTGGTGATCGTCGGTCGGATCAAGCTCGCAAATGCGAGGATGAAACGCTGACCACGGACGAGGCTGCCCGCATGGTTGGCTTGTCGAAGGACACGTTCGCACGGGCGCAGAAGGTCGTCGATCAGGGAGTCCCGGAACTGGTCGAGGCCATGGACTGGGACAAGGTTTCTGTTTCCGCCGCCTCTGAGCTGGCCCAGGCCGAGCCAGAAGAGCAACGTGCGTTCCTGGCAAGAGTGCCCAATGAAGGCCGATGGACAGCCTTCGGCGTGAAACGGCATCTGCGCCGTCAGAAGAACGCACAGAAGAGAGAAGCTGACGCCCAAAGGGCAGTCTCCATGCCCAAGGACGGCGATGCCATCCGCATGTACCATTGCCCGTTCCAACAGTTGGAACAAATGGCAGGGCTTGCGCCAGCCTCGGTGCAATTGGTCTGCACTGACATCCCTTACGGCCAAGAGTTCCTGCCACAGCTTGAAGAACTGGCCGCACTTGCCAAGCGAGTGCTGGTCCCCGGTGGGCTCTTCGTCAGCTACGTCGGCCAATTCCGCCTGGACGAGAAGTTGTCGGCCCTTGGCAAGCACCTCAGCTACCGGTGGCTCTGTTCATCCGTCTGGGTGGAGCAAGCGACCTTCGTGCCGCATCTCAAGATGGTAAGCAAGTCGATCCCGATGGTGATTTACTCCAACGGAGACTGGCAGCCGAACAGGAAATGGTGCGACACATTCCACGTCGAAGGCCGTGAGAAGGATTGGCATGAGTGGCAACGGCCGCTGGCAGAGGTAGAAAAGCTCGTCGAATACTTCAGCAGCCCCGGCGATCTCGTGGTCGATCCCTGTGGTGGTGGTTTCACGACGGCCATTGCCTGCCACCGACTTGGCCGTCGTTTCGTTGGATGTGACATCGACAAGGCGGCGGTTGCCAGCGGCCAGGAACGGCTTGCTAAGGAACGACCTTCAGCGGCCCCGGATACCGTTAGGATCGATCTGCTGGTTGAGGACCGGCAGGAGAAACCTCTGAAGGAGTTGCAAACGTGGATCGAGGCCATGAAGATCGGCGAACATCCAAAGCAGTATGTGCGATGGCTTTGGGTGAACGTCACAGGACTCCCTGGCGAGCAAATGGACCGGTACTTGCAGATGCTTTCCGAACCGTATCGGTCGATGTGGCACTCGTTGCCGACAGCACGGAAGTCAGCATGAATGCCCTGCTGACCATGGGCACGGGCAGCAATCGACGCTGCCCGTGCCTATTACAAATGTTGCACTGACACTTTGCACGGTTATTACCAACAACGGCACGGGTCGTTCGGGTGCGTGCCCTAACCCGTTGCACCATTGAGCTTATCAGATTAGCGCAGTGGGGATGGGTGGCGAAAAAGGCAAGCCTTGGCCAGCCCTCTATCCTTTATCGCCGCCACCAGGGCTGCATCAGGATCATGCATCCGTTTTACCTTGATCTCATGGAACGTGAGACAGCTTTGGCCCCCGAGTACAGACCCTCATCGTCTTCCGTTGCACATTTCTGTCCCGGCACTGCCTACGGTCTGGGTTTTGACACCGTTTCCCCCCGGCGATCCTCTCGGAAGAGGCGGGAATGATGCCCAGACCGGCACAACCTCCTCGTTATTAGCAACGTGTTGCAATAAAGGGTTATGCTGCTCTCTCTGTCTCTTCTCTTGTAAGAACTCTCCCAGTTCCACTGCGTCCAGCATCCCCCGGACTTTCTCCGCTTTCCACTGCCTGGGCTGGCAGGGGAACAGATCCGTGGGCCACCATTTCATCGCCTGGCCATGGAAATGGGTGTGGTCGATCTTGATAATACCCATGGCTTCCAGCCGGTTCCGACAGATCGCCCATTTCCGAGGGCAATACTTGACGTTGGACTGGCCTGTGCGATACAGATCGTCCCAGATGGCCTTGGCACGCTCCTGCGGTACGGTGTCGTCCTCGTTCTTCTCGGTTATCAAGACGTATTCCACGACCGACATGAACACCGAAAGAAATTCCGGCCGAACGATGGTTCCGTCTCTCTTCCTCATAATCCTCCCATACTCATCGACGGTAACCCGGTCGGCACGCCAGCCCTGGCAGCAGCGAGCCCAACGGACGAACCGTCTGATATTGACGACAACAACTGGACGGCTCGACCGGCACTTGTCTGCATCAAAGGTCTTGGCAATGAAGTCCAGGATTTGCCCAACCCTGATCCTGCGGCGGCCAAGCCTGTCTTCCCAATCGCCCGTAAAAAGTCTCTGCTGACGGATGAAAGCCAGGGCCTCGCCGATGCTGACCACTCTCTTGTTTGCCCGGCAGAAGATCAGCAGTGCATCTCGCTGCCGGATGAAGCTATCAGGCTCGTTTCGAAGATCGGCAAGATCGCTCAGGACGGTCTTCGGTCTTCCTGCCAACGGCTTCACCGTGTCATCATAGGATCGCCCCGGCCTGACCGTGACGATCTTTGGTCCTCCCGCCGATGGCTTCGCTACTGGCTCTGGCGATTGTGGCACATCCTGATAACCCGCCACATCTGGCAGACCACGACAAGCGGCGGCCAGCGTCTCGATCAGCGTGGCCTCATCATAAGACCGGCCCGTCTTGGTCCATTTCCAGAATGCCACGGCACTATAACATTCAACCGGATCGCCGTGGCGACGACGACGGCTGATCTTCGGCACGACGCCCGAGTCGATGATCGTGACCTTATCGGGCCGACACGGCAGAAACACCTTCGGGCCGTTAGCGGGAAACACCTCCCGCATTCCCAGACCGGCAGCCTTCAGTGCATCATGGATCTCGTTGCCGATGTCCTTGGCTGTGTTTTCAGGGATTGGCCGACCGGTAGAGCCGAAGAACTTGGCACTGCCATTTCGTGGATTGACTTCCACCGTCCAGCGAAGTTAGCCGTAGCGAGCCCTCAGGAATCGGCCGGATTCCACAACTTCCTGGATGTGCTTTGCCGCAGGAACTTCGCCGCTGTGCCGGTCAAGATCAACGCTAATGAACGGCAAGTGCGTCTCACCGACGCCCCTTACAACGCCTCGAAACGCACCTTTGAGATGATTATCAACGGGGCTCCATCGGACACGATCCTTCGGCGTGGCCCAGGTCTGGATGCTGTCATCGACGACTTTTTGCCACGAGCCATTGATCTCTTCATATTCGCCGGGCTTCCATCCGAGATGTTTTTCGCCGCATCCCTGATAGAACAGCTATTTCAGCAGACGGGATGCCTCGGCCTCCGACACTGTTTTCTGAATCCACATAGTTCTCCCTCAAATAAAAAACCCGGCGGGTGTGTGAAGCCCGCCGGGTGCGTTATGCGTGCTGCTGTGAAGGACAGACACGGAACTATGTGTATTGTTATGAAGCCATCATTCCTTGTTGTTCACATCCCGCACACAACGCATTCCACACACAACTATATATAGATAGTACAGATCGCCGTTTCTTGCAAGACTGTCTGGACTTTCATTCCACAACCGCAGGCGTGAGTCTGATACGCCAGTACATCTTGATATCGGACCGAGCTACTCTGATACGGTTGCATATCTTGATAGCGATCACGTTGGCATGACATTCGATCCAGCCCATTTCCGATAACATCATGCGCCGGTTTTGGACCCCAAAGTCGGCATCGCAACGAAATGGGCTCCGACAGGAGTGCCCCTGTTTCAGGCACAAATACGGCTTTCTGTCGCCGGAAGCGGCCGGTTCAGCAGCGTGGTCCGGGTTAGGTGTGGTTCTTTTCTGGCCGTTGTCATGCTATTGCGAATGGCAACACGCTGCTCACAGAGGTGCGTCAGAAACGGCGTTGCCTCACGCATTGCATTCGACGAAAGCCGGTCAGGCCGTACTTGCCGTTACAATGTCCGTAAGAGCGGCACATGTCTCTGCAAGATATATAGTTGTCTAAGATGTTATCGACATCGCTCCATCTCAATCGACTTGGCACCAGGGTCGCTTTATGGTAGAATGTCGCTCGTGCAAAGCACACAGCGAGTTGTTCACAAGTCGCTGTTACTCGTCGGACAAGTTCCGGCTTGGCGTCTCGACAACGAGACGTGGTCGCAGGATAAGGATGTGGGCGACGTGGTCAGATGACCGGTCCCCGTAACACCAACTGACGACCTCTTGAGTCGTCATAATGACGGATTCGGAAGCAAAGCCCATATCGGCAAGGCGCAGATACTCTGCGCCGAGTGCGGGAGGGAAGCTGTAAGAGAGGTGTGAGTAGCAGGGCGAATGTGTAGTGACCGACCGTGAACAAGAGTGTATCAGCGGCGGCGAGTGTAAGGACAACCAGAAAGGAAGGTGACCAATGTTTGTTGCATCGATTCCGAAGAACGATGTTGCGAAGCTGGCAGGCGAAGGGTGTGTCGTGAACATCAACGGAAAGCCGGAAACAGTGAAGCGCAACGGCAACTGCTTGTGTTGGCGAGCAGAGGTGCGGCCGATCCTGGAGGAACTCTCCAACGGCTCACACATGACGTTCGTGTGCGGCGAGCAGGAGGGCGGGGAATACCATGTGATTGATGCCCTGCAAACGAGGAAGTTCGTCTTGCCGAAGAAACCGAACGCTGACAGATCGGCGAGGTCGAGCGTCCGTGACGAAGGGGAGAAATCGTGAGTCGCAGCTAGTGGCGTGACCGTAACTACCTACACATCGAAGACAATCCAGGAGGACACACTATGATCACCATGGGCCGCTTCGGCGGCCCTTCATTCGAGCGGTAACAACGCCGTGAACAAAGCAAAGGAAAGGATGTTTGTCATGAAAGAAAGAATGAATAGCGACGGGCTCAAAGGAGAGGCCGGGGCATGTGAAACAGAACAACGACCAACGTGCCCCGACTGCGGCGTCGGGATTGGCCAAGTCCACGTAAACGAATGTGATGAAGAGCGGTGCTCGGTCTGCGGCGGGCAGCGGATCTCATGCGACTGCGAGGGGCACGATCCCCAAAAGGCGGCATGGACAGGTCAATGGCCTGGGCCGTCGTCCGACGTTCCCATCTCCAATGACGAAGCCTTGCCTGAATCCGAGGAACTCGTCGAACCTTTGCCGGTGCCACGTCGGCTGTACACTTGCTGCCCTGACGCTGGCTGCACGGCGTTCCGAGATAGCTTGTCGTTCCTGCATTCATTCGGTATTGAACCAGACATCGACGTGGACGAAGACGGACATCACTACTTCGAGTTCACGATCCCCACGACATGGAGCGTCGATGAACGAAGGAAATTCAACAAGGCGGTAGCGGGGAAGGTCCACTCGGAGCGACCAGCCTGTGAGAACTGCGGAAACGTGATGTATTCCCAGGCATGGTGGGCCACCTGCAAGGTCTGCAAAGAACGGTTCTTGCTTTGCGAGGAATGTATGCTCCTCCCGGTGAGCCTGTGTCAGTGTATGAGCGACCGACGACCAGCTTTGGCTGGCAAAACAGGAGAATAATCATGAGCGACGATCTGAAACGAGAGAATGAATTGGCTGACAGTCTGATCCAGAACATGGAAGAAATCAACTCTGAGGCCAGCAGGCCGTCTTACCTCGGTGTTGCTGTCGTGGCCCGACATGACCCACACGGCCCTTTCTCGGCCGATAACTGTTACTTCCGCACGGCCGTCAACGAGGAGGAGGCAAAGCAAGGGATCGAAGTGCTCGTAGGTGCCGACCTTCGTGATCGGATTCTGGAACTCGAACGGCAAGGCTGGGTTCACTTGGATGACGACAAGCGGCAAAAGGTAATGCAGTTGGGTAATGTCCGCTAAGACGACGCCCTGACCCTTTGACCCGGCAACACAACAACCCCGAGCCAACCAAGGGGCGGTTGGCTCGGGGGTTTCCAAGCCCCAACAGGATCAAGAGCGATGATTGCATTGATTGTCAACAAACACGAGCATCCCGAGCAAGTTAAGACAGTGCGCCGTATGTGGACAGACGGTGATGGGTCGGTCTTGTACGATCTTGTCACTTCCGACACCATGTACAAAACTCGGGTATGGCGTGACCAAGAGTTTATCTTCAGGAAGATGTTGCGAGCCATTCGCAACGAGACGGAACGGGTTGTGGTCAACACCGATACCGGCCGTATCGAGTGGGGCGGATGGTCGGTCGAATTGGCAGACATCGAGGAGTAGCAAACGAGAAGAGCCCGGCCGGGCTCCGTTGAATGCCAGGGCACGAGGAAGGCGATCCAACGAAAAAGCAAGCGGGCCAGTCGTTGTGGTAAGCTATAATTGGGAAGATCACTAAGGATCATCCCATGAAGCTCTACCACGGTTGCTCGGTCGAGAACCTCCGGTCCATTCTGGTGAATGGCCTTTGCCCTCGGCTGGAAAAGAAGTCCAACTGGACGAAGGCCCCCAGCCGCTCCGACATGGTGTACCTGACGGTCGCCTACCCGTTCTACTTCGCCCTCAGCCACAAGGGCACGGTCGCCGTGGTGGAGATCGACACGAAGGGCTTGAGCCGCAAACGGTTCTATCCCGACGAGGACTTCATTGCCCTGGCCCTGTCCAGGCAAGACGTGAAGGAACTCGACGCCGTGCATGGCCAGTCACGGGACTCGCTGGAAACGTATCAGCACGGTTGGAAGTTGAGCCTGGGATACCTGGGGAACTGCTGCTACCAGGGCACGATTCCTCCAAGCGGCGTCACCCGCTACTGCCTTTTCGACCCCAAAGCTCGACCTGAATTGGCAGCGGAGATGCGGGACGATCCGCTGGTCAACCTGACCAACTACGCCACAATGGGCGAATCCTATCGGCGATTGGTTGCCTGGATGTTCGGGGATCGCAAGGTGCTTCCGATGGTGGCCGACACCAAGCAGCAGCTTGAATCCATGCAGAGATCGACCATCGGCGCAGACTTCATCGAAGCGGCCGAAAAGCGGCTCGCCCTGTGGAAGAAGGAATCCAGGGACCGAACGGGAATCCACGTCTTTCAGCCGTCGCTGGCTTTGGCGTAGTGCCTCACACTGCCTTGCTGATCCGACGAAGCTGCTCGACCGACGCCGACGCCATTGTGCCATCCTGGTATATGCCGACGTTGAAGGTCATTGGGGCTTGGTGCGAATTGCAGGTGCGGACGTAGGACACGATCTCTTCATCCGAATAGAGCGGCTTGGGAATCTCGGTGTTCAACTTCCGGTGGACCCAACCCCGAAAGTCCATGCAGGTCCAGCCGAACCATTGCAAGCCGTTCTCCAGGTAGCGGCCGGTGGCTGGCGTCTTCAGGTTCACGAGTTCCCCGGCCCAGTAGTCCTGATGGCTCGTATAAAGGAAGGTCTTGGCGACCCCGGCATTATAGGTCACGAGCCTTGCCGGATAGCCGGTCTTTGCCGCCACGGTGAACCGATCCCAGGGGAACTGGAAGCCGGTCATGTCCGTGGTGACGCTATTATATGGGCCACGGGGATCGAGCGAGTAGCTGCTGTCGAACCACCACGCTCTGATTTTCTCCCTGTACCGCTCGCCCATCCAGGCCACGATGTCCATGAGGTTCTTGGCGAGGATGTTCTTGTCCTGGCCGTCGTAGCCGACCGCCTTGCGCCATTGGGGATCGTCCCGGCCGTTGCACGAATGATTCCAGTACACCAGCAGCGGCAGGCCGTGGACGGCCAGGGCGTCGGCCAGTTCACGAATCAGGTCACGCTCGCAGGTTCGGCCCGGCAGGATATCGTCGATGATGGGATGCGGCGCAGGCAGCATTTGCAGGGCGTGGGCGGCGGTGAAGAGCACGTAGTCAGCCCCGGCATCCTGAAGCTGTTGGACGAACTCCTTGAGCTTAAAGGCATCAACGGCCCGTTGGAACGGCAGCGGATCGCCATGTCTCGGCCTTGTCTGCGCCGTCCAATGGACGCCGATGCCATACCGGCACTTCGCCAGCCAATCGGTGTTAGCACGGACGTAGCCTTCGCCCGCAAATGCCGAAAATGCTTGTGCGCCCAGCCCGGCCAGTGCAAGGCGTGTGAATTCTCTGCGGTTCATGGCGATGTTCCCCAGCCCTGGATTCTAATCGACCTGCGGGATGACTGCCATTGGTCAACGTGCCCCCATCTACAGCCACCGCTGGACCATCTCAGCAAATTTGTCCCGTCGCTTGCTCGGTTTCTTTGGAACATAGTCCTTTGGCAGAGGCTCCCACGGCAGGATCACGTTGACCCCGACCTTGGCTCCCATCGCTTTCATGTCCAGTAGACGAACCACGAAACCCGATCGAGCATTGGTCATAACTTCGTCAGCCTCGTCCGGCGTAATTTCACGAAGTAAGTCGCTGCTCTTGCAGCAGCCACCGATGCCCCCCCGAGAGGGATTCACGCACCATCGCCTTTTCTTGCCGTCCCACCATCGTGGCAGAACGATTCTGTTATCTTTCGTGAGGTAGAAACGATTTCTTTGAATTTGAGTCTTGAACATAGGCTTAAGAAACTCCGTCGAGGCCCGTGAACGTGCCAGGGCACTTGCTTGGACGCTGTCGCAGAACGGGGATCAACCGGCATACTTCGCCAACGCCCGACCGGCAGGCAGGATCTCCACGCTTTCGATGGCCAAGAGCCGTTCCAACAGTCGCTCCAGGTAGCTCGCCCTCATCGGTCCCCAACCTTCATCGTCCAGGCCGTGGGCCGTGTAGACCAGCCAGCCCGACTCTTTTGACAAAAGCGTCTCGATCTGCCGGTCGAGGCACGCCTCGCAATTGCCAGGGCCGAAGCCCGTGGTTCCGAGCTTTGCCTGTCCCCGGTGCGGCCAAGAATTGATTGCACCGCCGCCTGCCCTGAATGCCCTGACCTGACTTGGCAGCCAAGCATTCAACTCGGGCGTCGAGGCATTGTAGGGGAAGTTGAAGACGGCCTGCTTGCGGTCGAAGCCCTTGAGTTGTTTGTCGAACACGTCGAGGCAGCGAAGGATCAGGTCTTTTGCCTCGGCGAAGGGCAGCTTTGCCTTGTTGGCGTGCTTGTAGCCGTGCGGCATGATCTCATGGCCTCGGGCCTTCAGTTCATTCCAGAGGCCGAAGTCGCCCTTGGGCACGCCTTCCTGGTACTTGTCGGGGATCACGAAATCCTTGCGATGGCCCGTGGCGATGATGTTGAGGCAGGCCGACAGCTTGTACTTCTCGTAGACGTCAGCGATCTTGATCGCCGACTTCTTGAAGCCGTCGTCAAAACCAATGGTGACGATGTGCCTCTTGGGTTGGCTGCCGAACACATGCGTCGGCAGGGCGAGGCCCACCGCAGTTGCCCCTGCGGCCTTCAGGAAATCTCGACGGGGATGGCGCATTTCTTTCTCCTGCTTGGTCACGAAGTCAGCATAGCCCAGGCAGCGACGAACGGCAATCGCTGGAATCTCCCTTGCCGAGGGGCTACACTGGGGTCGTTTGACCGTCGAGGAGACCACTGTGAAACAAATCGCCCTGATCGCCGTTTTCCTTCTGATCGCCTGTACCGTTCACGCTGACGAGAAGCCAGCAAAGGCCGAGAAACGCCCCGCCAAGATATGGAATCTCACCGGGCCGCTGGGAGAGACGCCCAAGCATGTCACCGATGCCTGTCCGCTGTCCGACCAGCAGAACAAAGGCGGTTGGGTCAAGTTCGAGCCGATGAGCGACGAGTTCGAGGGCAAGGAACTCGATCTCAACAAATGGGTCTTGGGCAATTACGGGTGGAAGGGTCGCCAGCCCGCCCTGTTCAGCGACAAGAACATCACCGTGTCCGATGGCAAGCTGCACCTGACCATGCGAAAGGAAAAGCTGCCACCCGAGGTTGAGAAACAGGGCTATCACGACTACACTTCGGCGGCGTTGAACTCCAAGAACCGCACGACCTACGGCTACTTTGAGGTCGAGGCCAAGCCGATGAATTCGGCTGGGTCAAGCTCCTTCTGGTTTCATCGAGACAACACGCCTAATTGGGAAACGGAAATCGACGTGTTCGAGATCGGCGGCAATGCCAAGGGTTTTGAGCAGAAGTACAACATGAACCTGCACGTCATGAAAACACCGCAGGCGAAGAAGCATTGGAGCGTGGGCGGTGTCTGGGTTGCGCCTTGGCGGTTGGCCGACGCCTTCCACGTCTACGGTCTTGAATGGGACAAAGACACCATTAAGTATTACGTCGATGGGGTTGTCGTGCGGTCAGTTGAGAACACGCACTGGCATCAGCCGCTCTCCTTGATCTTCGACAGCGAAACGATGCCCAAGTGGCTTGGGATGCCCGACGACAAGGACTTGCCTTCCACGTTCAGCGTCGAATACGTCAGGGCGTGGAAGAAGGCGGCACAATGAACCAGAGAGGACCATCCATGTGGCGGATTACAACTGCAATCATCATCGTGGCATTGACGACTGGCGCAGCCCGAGGCCAACCGGTTGTCGTCACGCCTGAAGAAACCGATGAAATCCTTGCCAACCCCGGCATGGGCTGGGAAACCTTCCACCGCACCAGCAAACAAGACAAGAACTTGCCATCCTGGATTCCCTCCACGGTCGGCTACGCCCGCTGGGGCTGGGGTGAACTGGAGCCGCAGCCGGGGAAGCTCAACACCGAATTCCTCGACAAGGTGCTGAAGGAAACGCATGATTCGGGCCAGAAATTGGCGTTTCGGGTAATGTGCTGCTCGACCACCAAAGGCCGTCCCTACCATCCCAAATGGCTCAAGGACATCGGTGGCCGGGAACTCATTGCGGATCACGACGGCGTTACGCCCCTCCCCATCCCTGACATGGACGATCCCATCATCCTGAAAGCACATCTCGATTTCATTAAGCGGCTGGGGGAGCGGTACGACGGTCATCCTGACATCGACCATCTGGACCTCGGCTCCATTGGCTGGTGGGGGGAATGGCACCTCAGTAGATCGAAGAAGTGCAAGCTGCCGACTCTGGAAAACCGCATGAAGGTGGTGGATGCCTACCTCGCCGCCTTCAAGACGACGCCACTCATCATGCTGCTGAACGGCCAGGAATGTACGATCTACGCCACCCAGCATGGTGCGGGTTGGCGGTGTGATTCGTTGGGTGATCTGGGCAGCTTCAACCCCAAGTGGAACCACATGCACACTGCCTACCCGAGTTGGATTCGGAAGACGAACGTGCAAGACGTGTGGAAGACCGCCCCGATTGCCTATGAGCCTCCCCAGGAAGTGCGGGAGTTCGTTGAGAAGGGCTGGCCGCTTCGCTGGATCTTCAACTACGGGCTGGCCTGCCACGGCAGCTACTTCAACGGCAAGTCAGGAAAATTGCCCGACGATGAGCAATTCCGACAAGAACTGGAGAGGTTTTTGCGGCGGCTTGGCTACCGGCTCGTGTTGAAAGAACTGCAACATCCGGCGCAGGCAAAGTCGGGCGATAAGCTGGAATTGGCGATGAAGTGGCAGAACGTCGGTTCGGCCCCTTGCTACAGACCGTATCGTGTGGCGTATCGGCTGACCGGCGAAAACGGCCACGCCAAGGTGCTTGTCGGCGGCGTGACGGTTAACCACTGGCTCCCCGGCTCCATCGAGTTGTTCACCGAGGAGTTCTTCAAGGAACCAATGGACTTGCCACCAGGAGAGACTGTCGGCGTTTCTGATAGCATCGCCGTGCCCGCCGATCTTCCCGTTGGCAAATACACGCTGTCGGTTGCCATCGTGGATGAATCATCAGCCCCCGTCGTCCGACTGGCGATCAAGGGCCGAGCCGAGGATGGTTGGTATCCGATCAGCAAGGTTCAGATCGTGAAGGACACACCATGAGAATGATTTGTGTTGCGGCATTCTTGTCCGCAATGTCCTTCATGAGGGCAAACGAGATGTCGGCCGCCGAGCCCGTTCCCCAGAAGACATGCAATCTGGAACGGACCATCAAGATCACGATGACGTACCTGCTCTATCTGCCCAAGGACTACGAGCAGAAACCATCGTGGCCATTGATGCTGTACCTGCATGGAGGAGGGGAGCGGGGGAAAGGTCCAGATGCGGTCAAGAGGACTGGGCCGCCACAAATGATCGAGGCGGGACACCCGTTCCCGTTTATTGTCGTGTCACCGCTGTGCCCGAAGGAGCGGTGGTGGGAGCCGCTGGAACTAACGGCGTTGCTGGACGACATCGTGAGGCAGTATAAGGTCGATCAAGACCGCATCTACGTGATGGGGCACAGTATGGGCGGTTTCGGTACTTGGTTGTTGGCCGCCTATACGCCCAATCGATTCGCCGCCGTTGTGCCGATCTGCGGCTTCGGTAGTGATCCACTTCTCGTGAGGCTCTTTCCCAACACGCCCGTTTGGGTATTCCATGGTGCGAAAGACCAATTAGTGCCGCTCGAACGGTCAAAGCAGATGGTTGAGGCGTTGAAGAAGTGTGGTGGCAGCGTCAAATTCACCGTGTACCCCGAAGCCGGGCACGATGCCTGGACGCAGACCTACGCCAATCCTGAAGTCTACGAATGGCTGCTCCAGCAGAAACGGACACCGAAGAAACCAAGAAGAATCGACAAAGTGAACGACAGCAGTGTCCAAGACAACTGATCTCCAACGGAGGATGGAAGTGAAGACCACACCGTTTTCGTGTGCGCTCGTCAGCGTGGCTCTCGGGCTTATCACTTGCGCCCACGTCAAGCAGGCCATGGCCGGTGACCTCGATCCCCAGAAGCCATGCAATCTGAATCGAACCATCAAGGTCACGATGAAGTATCTGCTCTACCTGCCCAAGGATTATGAGCAGAAGGCATCGTGGCCGCTGATGCTCTTCCTCCATGGATCGGGCGAACGGGGAGACGATCTGCAACGAGTGAAGGGGAGTGGGCCGCCGAAGCTGATCGAGGCGGGCCAGCAGTTCCCTTTCATCATTGTTTCCCCGCAGTGCCCGAATGGCCGATTCTGGGAGCCCTACGAGTTAACGGCCCTCCTGGATGACATTGTGGAGAAATACAAGGTCGATCAGGATCGGATCTATGTCACCGGCCTGAGCATGGGCGGGTTCGGCACATGGGCCTTGGCGATCCATACACCCAATCGCTTTGCCGCTCTTGTGCCGATCTGCGGCGGCGGCGACACGAACTGGGCCAAGCGGATTGCCCACATCCCAGCCTGGGTATTCGTCGGGGCCAAGGACACGGCCATTTCGGTTGAAGTATCGCAGAAGATGGTGGACGCCTTGAAGAAGAAAGGTGGCGATCCAAAGTTCACCATCTATCCCGATGCCGGGCACGATGCCTGGACGGAGACCTACGCCAATCCACAGGTGTACGAGTGGCTGCTTCAGCAGAAACGGGTGGCGAAGAAACCAGATACCTCAAAGAAGTAAAGGACCGATGATGAGAAAGCGAATCGCAGTTGCGATGATGTTGATTCTGACCGCAGGCATGGCCATTGCCCAGGAGGGCAAGCAGCCCGGCCGCAAGACTGCTCCCAGTTATCGCACGCCGCCGACGCATCCTGACGTGAAGTACGGGCCTGCCGCCCGCAACGTCATGGACGTGTGGCTTGCCAAGTCGGACAAGTCCGCACCCATCCTCGTTTCCATTCACGGCGGCGGATTCAGCCAGGGCAATAAGAGCGTTAGCCCCTTCCTGCTGGAAGAGTGCCTGAAGTCCGGTATCTCGGTGGTGGCGATCACCTACCGGCTCTCTGACGAGGCCAAGGCCCCCGCTCAGTTCCTCGATTCTGCCCGAGCGATCCAGTTCATTCGCTCGAAGGCCAAGGAGTGGAATCTCGACGGTTCAAAGATGGCGGCCACCGGCGGATCGGCTGGTGCCGGGATCTCGCTGTGGCTGGGCTTCCACGATGATCTGGCCGACCCGAAGAACGACGATCCGGTGCTACGGCAATCCACTCGGCTGACGTGTATGGCCGTCACGAATGGCCAGACCTCTTACGATCCCCGGTTCATTCGAGCCCTGTTCCCTGGGACCGACACCTACAAGGTCGGTGCGTTGGCGAAGCTGTTTGACATGGACCCGAACAGCCTGGATCAGTTGCCCAAGGAGAAGTACAAGCTGTTCGAAGAATGCTCGCCCATCACGCACCTCACGAAGGACGACGCACCGGTATTGCTGATCTACAACAGCACCATGGACACGCCCGTGACGAACCAAGGAACCGGGATTCATCACCCGAAGTTCGGCAAAGCCCTCAAGGAAAAGATGGACGCCCTGGGGATCGAATGTGAAGTTGCCACGGGAGTCAAAGGCAACGAGGCTGCGACAATGGTCTTTGAATTCGTGAAGCGGCACTTCGAGATGAAGTAGAAAGGAACCGCCGATGCTTCTCCTTTCCCTCGTTCTTTCCGCCCTGCTCGCTGCCGAGCCAATTGGCCCCGGCGACCATACCCGGACGCTGGAGCACGGTGGTCAAACCCGGTCGTACATCGTCCACGTCCCGCCGAAATATGACGCCAAGCCGACGCCGGTGGTGCTTTCCTTTCATGGCGGCGGGGCCAATGCCGAGACTATGGTCCGATTCTGCGACCTAAACGAGAAGGCCGACAAGCAGGGTTTCATCGTCGTCTATCCCAACGGCACTGGGTATATGAATATGCTGACCTGGAACGGCGGCAACTGCTGCGGATACGCCATGAAGAACAACGTCGATGACGTGGGATTCACCCGAGCCGTCCTCGACGACCTCGCCAAAGTTGCCAATGTCGATGCCAAACGGGTGTTCGCCACCGGCATGTCGAACGGGGCGATCATGTGCTACTGGCTGGCTTCCGAACTCTCGGATCGAATCGCTGCCGTCGCCCCCGTTTCTGGCCCGATGGGTACGGCAACGTGCAACCCCAAACGGCCCGTTCCGGTAATGCACTTCCATGGCACGGATGACTCATTTGCGCCGTTCAAGGGTGGCAAGGGAAAGGGTGTCAGCGGGACCGAGTTCTTCTCTGTGGATCACAGCATCACGGCCTGGGTGAAGGCGAATGGCTGCCCAGAAACGCCGGTCATCGCCGACATGCCGAAGAAAGCCGACGACGGCACGACCGTGCAGAGGAAGACCTATGGGCCGGGCAAGGACGGGGCCGAGGTTGTCCTGTTCGTCATCAACGGCGGCGGCCACACTTGGCCTGGGCGAGATACGGTTCGTTTCCTGGGAACGTCCACCCACAACATCTCGGCCAACGATCTGATGTGGGAGTTCTTCCAGCGGCACCCTATGAAGTGATGGAGTCACGACAAGACGGTGTGAGGTCGGGTGGAAATAACCGGCCATCTCCTGTTGCCGTTCGGGAGGTTGTCACTGCTTACCGCAGATCCCCCTTGTCATTCTTATTTATTCAGCTTGTCGATCAAGAACTCGATAGGGCCAGGATACTGCGGGTCGGCAGGACCGCCTGGGTACTTTAGGTGGCATTCGAGGTGCAACTTGTCCATTTGTTCCTTCAGTTTGATGCCGAAGATCGGATGATGCACCCAGGTGGCAGGCGGGGTGTTCTCGTCTACTGGAGTGTTGGCTTCGTTGGAGGAGGCGAAGACCGGCGGGTCGTCAGGCGTGAGATGGGTGATAGCAGACGCTTCCTTGACGAGGGCAACGATCTCCGGCTTTTCCAACTCGTCCAGAGATTTGATCCCGAAGAGAAGCCGTAGCGACGGGTGTTCTTGGAGCTTGTCGCAATGGAACCACTGGCCGATGGTCTTCATATCGAGCGACGATTGCCCCGCACCGGGAGCGGCACAGGTCAGCCGTGTGGACTCACGCAGCACCGGATCAGGATTCTCGGGGTCGGCCAAGTCGTCGTGCAATGCCAACCAGAACGACATGCAGCCACCGGCAGAGACGCCGAAGCAAGCAAAGCGATCCTTCCTGAGACGATACTCGTCGGCGTGATAGCGAAGGAACTGGATGGCTCTCGCTCCGTCGAGCATCGGGGCCGGGAACGGGCCCGAATTCAGCAGCCGATAGTTGCTCGATGCCACCGATATGCCCGCCGCACGCAACTGCCGCAGGGCAATCATACTGATTGTCGATTTGTCGCCCACCGTAAATGCACCGGGGTGGAAGAAGATGGCTAACGGCGTAGGCTTGCCATCATCTCGCTTGGCGAGCCACAGATCGAGGACGTTCGGCCCGTAAGGTCCATACTTGACATTGGCGTGCGTCGGGGCGATCTCGTATTCGATGGGCAGCTTTCTCCCCTCCGGCTTCTTCCCCTTCTGCATCTTGACCTGATAAGCTCGAACCTCCTCTTCGGTGAGAATGCCATCCTTGTTCGCATCGGCGTCAGGATACTTCTTCAAAAAGTGCTTCAGCAGCGGTGTGTTCTCCGAAGTCTGTTGCGCCGTAAGGTGCGGCGAGCCGACGCAGATGTGCGCTACAATTACGCAAATCGCCAGCATGATTCGTCGGAGCATGGGGCTACCTTCAGGGCTTTTGTTTTGGAGCCGGAAGTGACGGTTCAAAGAGGGACGCCACTCGCCAAGCAATCACTCTGGGCACGCAGAAATCGGCATTCGTCAGTATAACTACGGTCAGCCGATCCTCGGGATAGCGGACAATGAAGCTCTGGAAACCGACAATGTTACCGCCGTGGAACACCATCGGATGACCGTTGGCCGTCTTTTCCAGCGACCAGCCGAAGCCGTAGCCGTGTGTTTCGCCACTGTTCAGCCTGACCGGCGTCCACATTTCCTTGAAGCTGGACGGTTTCAGTAGTTTTCCCTCGTCCAACGCCAGATTCCATTTTGCCAGATCGACGACCGTCGAGACGATGGCCCCGGCTGAAAACGGCCAGGACATATCGATGTACCCGGCGTTCCTGAGCGTTCCCTCCTGGAGCAGGTAGCCGCCCGCACGGCTCTTGACGATTCTCCCCGAGTCGTTGACTTGGGTTGCTCGCATTTCCAGGGGTGTGAAGATCCGTTCCTGGAGGAACGCTGCATACGGTACGCCGCTGACTTTCTCAACGATCCAGCCCAAAAGTTGGTAGCCGGTGTTGCAATACGCCCATTTTGCGCCGGGGTCGAACTGAAGTGGGGATGCTGCCAACACCCCGACAAGCCGTTCTTGCGACCCAGGTGTCATCCTTAGCCGGGCGAAGTCAGGAAGAGAGTTGACGTTCCTGATTCCCGACGTGTGCGTCAAGAGGTGCCGCACCGTAATCTCCTTCCAAGCCTCGGGCAGGCCAGAAAGGTACTTGGCAATCTTGTCGTCCAGGGCGATCTTCCCCTGTTCGACGAGCATCATGACGGCGGTGGCGGTGAACTGCTTGGTGACCGAGCCGATTTCGTAGACGGTCTCGGGCGTGGCGGCGACATTCAACTCGACGTTCGCCAGCCCGTAGCCCCTGGCAAGCACCGTCTTCCCATCCTTGACCACTGCCAGCGACAGGCCGGGGATACGTTGCTTCTCCATCGCCACCTTGACGACGGCATCGACCTGTTCGGCAACGGTGCTTTGCTGGGCGATAGCGATCCCCGTCGAGAATCCCCACCACGCCAAGAGTATCAAGAACCGCAACCCCTCGATACTCTTCATCGGCTGACCCTTCACTTTCGTCGTAATCGTGTTCTCGGGCCTTGCCGCCCTGCTGCGTTTTGTCGCATGGCACAATTCTCTTGCCTCGACTTATGGACTGCACTCTTGGCACGGCTTCATCCCGGCCTGGATCGCCGCTTCTCGTGTCGGAAACCGCACCAGGTTCTTCGCCGAAATCTTCGCTGCCAACTTGCAATCAGGCCGGTGGAAGACTTGGGAGTTCTTGGACACAACGAAACCACCCAACACTTCTCCAGCAGCGGACGGTGTATTGCTCGGGCGCACTGTTTCCGGGTATCCCCTTTCCCTTCCCGCATACGGCTCCGAATGCGCCGCATGGGCCTGCCAGTTTGCCGTGTATTTCGCCGCCAGTTCCGACGACCGGATGACCAGCAGGTTCTCGGCGTTGTTTTCCTCGGCGTTCTTCGTGAGAGTGAACGAGCCGGTGACGACCACTTGCCCGTCGATAATCGTGATTGTGTTGTGGGCAAGGGCGTGCTGGGCGTCGATCCGGGTGGGGATGCCCACGTTCACCAGGAAGTCGGCCTCGGAGTGTTTCTCTGTCCTTTGGCTCTTGTCGAGGATGACCTGCACCTGAACGCCCCGCCTGTGGGCCTCGACCAGGGCCTTAGCGATGGGTGCTGAGGTCAAGAAATACGTTTGTACGAGGACGCTCGCCCTGGCGGCGTTGAGTTCCTTGACCACGGCTTCGGTGCAGCCACCTCTTGGGGAGAAGTGGACCTCGATAGGTGGAAGCGGCGGCGATGGTTCAGCGGCTACGGCCTGGGCAGTCCAGGCGGCAAGTAGCAGCAAGACAATATCAATTCTTCTCATCTGGTTCACCAAGGCTTTTTCCCTGAGATCGGACGTTTGATCTGGTCCCGTGTTGTTCATTCGCTGGCCCTTTCGCCCGCAATCCGGCCTTTCAGAAACGCAAGGAGGCCATCAGGATCATCCGTGCCGACCCGGATGGTGCCTCGTTTCCGATGAATGACAACGCAGTCGTACCCCCAAACGCTCCACACCCAGCCACCCCAAGGACTCCAGTGGATGCCCCCACTCTCATGGAAAGGCAGTCTTCCCTTCCCGACTTCACGGATGTCATCATAACGAATCCGTTTCTGAAATAACGGCAAGGGGCCGAAGTGGATGAAGAGTCGGTCGCCCTCATCTTCAACGACCAGATGACCGAGTGATGGGCCGAGCGGGAACATCAAGATTCCCGTGATCAGGAAAGTGACTTGCAAGGGCAACAGCGGTGCATACCAGCTTACCGTGAGGAACACGACGGCCAGGACGTAGAGGAGCAGGCCCCACGGTCCTTTCTGCGTGTGCCGATAGCTGCCGACTTCGACGTTCATATTTCATCCCCCGGCCCGTTTCGCCCGGTAGCCCAGGCCCTCAAGTTCGTGAACGATCCGATCCCGATGGTCGCCCTGGATCTCGATGCGTCCGTCCTTGACCGTCCCCCCAGTGCCAAGCCGGGTCTTCAGCTTGGTGGCGAGTTCGGCGGGCCCGTTCTCGTTCAGCGGCAAGTCGGAGATGATTGTCACCCCCTTGCCTCCTCGGCCTTTCGTCTCCCGGCCCACTCGGACGACAGTGGACTTGCTCGGCTCCTCGCTCCTGCAAGTGCAAGTGGTCTTCAGTTGGTGGCACTTGGGGCAAAAGAGATCCCTCCAACTGTGTTGTTTCATCGGCTGACCTCAGTCAACGATCTAAATGTCCCCACCGCTCCCATAAGGATTTGTCCCAGATCCGATTGGAATCGGTCGAAACTGGATAGTTGCCGCCCAGCCGCTTCATCCATGTAGAGGCTCCTGTTGACTTCAATCATCACCGAAACGACACTGCGGTTGTCGTGATACAAACAAGTCGGCACGAATGTCCCGGAGAAAGGTTGATCGACAGCAACGGCAAAGCCACGCTTCTCAAAAGCCGCCGTCAGCCATTCCACCAGCCAAGACGGGGTATGGAAGTTGTCAGTACCGATGCAAATGTCGCAACGATTGGGCGACTGATCTGGTTCATGCGGCAAAGGCTTCGAAGAGAAGCTATGGGCATCAATGAGCAGGCATTTCCCGTGGATGCTCAGGGCATCGGTGGCCGCACCCTGAACACGCCGTTGATGCGGATGGTAGTAAGCATCCAACAGGCGGCCTCGTTCCAGCGTGGAGAGCCCCTGCCGCAAAGCCTTGCCATCAGAGGTCTCAGTATAAATGACCCCCATGCCCTTGCTCGCCATGGGCTCCTGGGAATCGTCCGCAAAGCGTTCTGGATCGACGACGAGTCGGCTCACCGGAAACAGCACCGTCGTTGCCGTATCCTTCGTGAGAGAAAAGAGGGCGTCAGTATGCCAGTCGGTCATGATTAGAAGTTCGTGTCGCAACTCCTCGTCATTGAGAGACAACGTGGCACGAATCTCCTCGGGGACAACTGCGGAGGCGTGTGGAACGTGGACGACCGCAGACGGGCACGTTGGAGTGTCGATGCTCAAGTGCGATTCCCCCCTCTGCTTTACTCGGTGACCGGCTATATCTTCTTGAACACCACAACTCTTACATCCATCGGATAGTCCATCTTCCCCAACTCGTCTTCCATGATAGCCTTCGCCCGCTCCTGGTTGAAACCACCAGACCCGGCCCCGATCAGCGGGAAGGCAATGGATCGAAACCCCTTCTCGTGGGCCAGGGCCATGGAGTTGCGTATCGATTGGCGGATTGACCATTCCGACGCCCGCCACAGCATGTTAATTCCGGCGACGTGGATGATGGCCTTAAAGGGGAGTCGGCCCGCCGAGGTCAGGACAGCCCCGCCCAGCGGAATCGGCCCGTGAAGTTCCTTGAAGGGGCCGATGCCGCCACGGCGTTTGATTGCGCCCGAGACGCCCTGGGGCAGCAACAGCCACCAGGGAATGATATTCCGGTTCCAGGCGTTGACGATCACATCAACGTCTTGGTCCAGGAGGTCACCTTGAATAAAGCTCACGTCCATTTTTTGAGGGCAGCAAGGAATCGGAGCTACTCAGGGGCGTTGACCTCTGCCTGTTCATCTCCGGCCTTGAGCATCCGAACGAACCGGACGGTGCTCTTCGCCATCGTCACCAAGTCGTTGTACGTCACGATAGTAATCGCAGGGTTTGCTCTTCCCTTTCGACGCAGGGCCCTAAGCTGGTCAGCAGACAGATTGTACCCGGCGAGTAGATGGCAACGTGGATTATCGAAATACAATCCCTTTTGGCGTTGCAGGTAGTCTGCATTCGTTCTTGCAAAATCGAGGTATCGCTCAACTTGGTCATAGGCTGCGTGAAACTCTGCCCTGAACTCACCGCTACTCTTGAACAGCGGCAAGAACGGCTGCTTGATCTCGATGATGTCACGGGCCTTGTCACGGACCCTTACTCCAGTGAAATCCGGGATATTAGCGTCATCGAGCGCAAGATGCGACTCTATGGCCTCGTATTCCGCCCCGAAACACCAGGGATTGACTTGCAGATAGTCTTGATACTTCCCTTCGTCTATTTCCTGTTGAGTGAGTAGGCATTCGAGTTGCTCCACTCTCTTGGACAACTCCGAAAGGCTCCTGGGGATAGATCGCTGATTTGCCCGAGTCTCGGCCTCTTTGGCATCGATAAACAGCAAGTCATCAGGACCAATGTTCTCACCACCGGCAATGTACCGCTGGGTAATCGCAAACTTCACCGCTCCGTCCTGGTACAATCCGATGAGTCCTCCAAATCGTTCGCCTCCTTGGACAAACATCACACCATTGTCGAACCACTGCTGCACTGTCGGTGAAACATAGCATCGCATGTCTCTCACGGTGCCCTCAATGCTGTAGTTATTCGTAATTGCATCCCGCAATGAAGCGAGAAGGGCCAAACGATTTTTGTTATGCAAGAGATAATCGTAAATGCTCTGGTTCTTGTCTTCCTTCACAGGACCAATAGCTCGCAGGAAACGGTCGAGAATGCCATCGCCCAACAATGCGGGAATTTCTGGATCAGGAGTTTGCGTGATATCGTAGGCTGCCTGGGTGAGAAGCCTGTCCACCGTTCGTTTATTTTGAATCTTCTTCTTGGAGGGCATATTGTGACTCCGTTGCGGCTACCTTTTCTTGTGGCGGTTTAGTGGAACGGCGTTACAGGGCTCAGCATTTCGACCATTTCTGTACCCCGTCGTCACGCCGTCCGTTTTCCATTTCAGATCCAGCGACCGCCAGCAATACCAGCTTGCCACCGAGGCATAGGGCTGCCACGGAGCCGCAATGGCAATGGCCGTCTCCTTGTCTGGCAGATCATTCAGGTCGTAGTGATTGCGGATGGCCGAGATGTTCATGTGGCGGTAGTCCTGAACATCCCAGCCACACTGCTCAAGCTGGCGGTCGATCTGCTGGCGGGCTTGTTGTTCAGGTTTCATTGGACTGGCAAAGGTCTACGGATGAGCATTGCCACAGGCACAGACCTGTGTGGCGGCTATGGTTTCTGAGTTTACCCCTTGCGGGGTGTGTCCGCAATTAATTCCGGCTCCGCAACCTGTTCCCTGCTATAGAGTTGTAGTCGTTTCCCCATTCGGAAAACGCCTCGACGAGACGCCCGGTCCTTTGTAGTGTTGAATTTCAACTGCAAGTATGATACAACGACAGCTAGCATCCAACAAGAGGACCACGGCAGATGGCGACGTTTGGTGAGCGGCTCCGGGAACTTCGGAAAGCCAAGGGTTTGAGCCAGCGGGCTCTCGCAGACCTTGTGGGAGTGAATTTCACGTACCTGAGCAAGATCGAAAACGAGAAGCTCGACTTCGCTCAGTTCCCCAGCGAGGAACTGATCCGTAAACTCGCTGCTGCCCTGGATGCCGACCTGGACGACTTGCTGCTTCTGGCGCAGAAGGTTCCCGCCGAGATCAAGCAACGAATGATGGAGCATCCCGAGGTATTCCGAAAGATCGCCCAGCTTGACGACGAAACTCTTAGGAAGTTGCTTAAGGACTTGGACGAAGGATGACTAAGTATCACCTCAAGTACCTAAAGAACGAGGCCATCGAGGACGTGACGGCCCTAAGGATTCGGGAATACGAATCCAAGACCGGCGTCACCGTAAAGTTCCCGGTGCCGATTGAAGAGATCGTTGAACAGGTCTTGGGACTGGACTTCGATTGGGATGTGATCGAAGAACAGCCGGGCGAGCAGATCCTCGGCGGCCTCGACGTGGCGAGCCGCAAGATCCTGATCAACGAGGCCCACTCGGACCTCTTCGAGCAGAAACCCGGCCTTCTCCGCAGCACGATTGGTCACGAAGCAGGGCATTGGGACATTGATGTGGATCGGTCGAAGCTGGTGCAGCCCATGCTTCCCGGTCTTGTTCTGGTCCCCTCCATGGCGAAACGCCACGCCGCCAAGGCCGACCGCCTCATCGAGGTGCTGTTCACGCTGGCGATGAGCGACGAGCGGGCTTATCGGGTCTACAAACAAGTGACCGCTGGGCTGGATGCGCCCGAGGTGCGAAGTGCCGTGGATCGCTACCAATCGGCGATGCTCATGCCGAAGTGGCTGATCCAAGCGGCCGGGGAGCAGTACGACTTCACGAGATGGCCCGACCTATACCGGTTGGCCGAGGAAGCCCTGGTGAACATCACCAACCTGACCGTTCGGTTGCAGCGGCTCGGGTTGATCTACTTGCGGGACGGGGACAAGACGATCTATCGCAGCGAGGACGAGTTCACAGGGCAGAAGAGCCTGTTCTGATCTCGAATGTATCACGGAGGGGTAGAGTGAGCCGCAATATATCACCGAAGGAAGTCAAGACTCTCTTCGCCCTCTCGGGCAATCTCTGTGCATATCCCGGCTGCAACCAACGGCTCGTTGAGCCCGGCACGCCGAACGATGACGCAGTCGTCCTCGCCAAAGTTGCACATATTGTCGCCGATAGTCGGCAAGGGCCACGGGGAAATTCCTCGTTGTCGGATGAAGATCGAGATAAACACCCGAATTTGCTCCTGCTATGCGGCGTCCATCATGACATCATCGATTCCCAGCCGACAACTTACAGTGTGCCGGTCCTCCAGCAAATGAAGATCGACCACGAGTATCGGGTGCGACAAGCGTTCTCGACCGCCCCGGACGAGGTGAGGACGGAGTACAAGCAGGAGACGGTACACAGTTCACTACTGCCCGTGACGCATTTGCCAGCAGTGCTCTTCTCTGCTCCCTGTGCGTTCCATGAAGGCCAGGAAGACGAAGTCAGACAGCGTATTTCCTATCCCAAAGACAACGACCAGCTTGTCCGTTTCATCCTCCGAGAAAGCAAACTGCTGACGTTCCACAATCTGCATGACCCGAAAGGGCCGTTTTCTGAACTGATCGACCATCGCTCTGTGGAGGATCTACCCACTTCCAAGGTGTGGTGTGATCCAGAGCGCACACGTCGCTATGTGAACCTTTTGAACCGGGCGATGTTCAAGTACACTAGCAACCTCGGAATCCGATACGACCCAGGCCATCGTCGTTTCTTCTTTCCGGTCGAGGAATCTGGTGAAGAGCGGGCCGTCGAATACCGTCCCCTGAACGCCAACAAGACCACTCGGAAGGTGGCATGGCAGCCGAAACGCAAGTCCACCGGGGAGAAACGGAAATATTGGTGGCATCTGGCCGCAGGGCTTCGCTTTCTTCAGGTTTCCGATAAGCAATGGTGCTTCAGCCTCCGCCCGGAACGGCACTTGACCGCCGATGGCGTCGTTCCCCTCCCGCCTAAACAAATCGGGCGTCGGGTTACGAGCGTGAAGTCGAAGATGCGGAATCTCAACTACTTGACAGAGGTCAACTTCTGGAGGGACTTTCTATCGAATGGATCACCTCGCATCGTACTGAACTTCGGGGACCAGTCTGCCGTCATCAGTACCGAGTTTCTCAGCTTTGGCATCGAATGGCCTGGAGTCCCCGACGATCAGGAACCATTCAAAAATGTCTCATACCAGGATAACCTGTTTACGAAGGCAGAGTTTGATCACGCCCGAGATGGCAAGCCCATGACGACGGATGAGGACGAAGATGAGGACACGGAAAGCGAGTAGGGCCATGAAGACCTATCGACTGTCACCGATGGAACTGGCGGTCCCCCGGACATCGGTTGACTATTTAGGCGAGCCAGACCTTCTTTTTGCGGGCGACAAACAACATTGCGACCCGAAGACGGGCATTCCTCTATATGGGCCCCGGTCCCTGGGAACTGCTAGGCATAAGCGGGAGGTTCACGTCGGATTCGTCGGTACAGCCGAAGCGGTGGACCATGCCCAGCAGTTCTACGAGGCGTGCAGCCAGGGGGTTGTTGGCGATAGCGATCATGCGCCGTTTCCCGGATGCACCAGCAATTTAGGATACCGGTGCGAACTGCGGACGGACGGTTCTTTGGTCGAACCCATTACGAGGCAGGAACATCGTGATGTTCTTGCAATCAAGAACAGCCGTGAGAGATTTGAAACGTTGCTCGGGTTGCTCGATCAGAAGATGCGGATTCTCACGCAAAAGGACTACCCTCTTGATTACGTGGTCCTCGCTCTTTCTGACGACCTGTATCGAAAGTGTCGGTCAGTGGAGTACGCCGAGAAGCGACTCGGCAAGATCCACCGGGACTTGCGCCGAGGCTTTAAGGCTCTGGCGATGCAGTACCAGAAGCCGACACAAATCCTGTTGGACTCAACAACCGGCCTTACGGATTCCAGTCGCAAGCTCGACCATGGGTCAGTCATTGCGTGGAATCTATTTAACGGCCTGTACTTCAAAGTGGATGGTCTTCCTTGGGGGCCAACGGAGCTTGCTCCCGCTAGTTGCTTCATCGGCATCAGCTTCTACCGTCCCCTTGGCTCGCAATCAACTCTGCGCACGAGCGTTGTTCAGGCATTCGATGAGAATGGGGATGGGCTGATCCTTCGGGGGCACCGATTTGATTGGGATGAACGTGACGGCAAATCGCCTCATCTTCCTGAGGAGATGGCGGGCGAGTTGATCAGTATGGTTCTGGAACGCTACCAGCAGGAACGTGGTCAACTTCCGCAGCGAGTCGTCGTTCATAAGACCTCCCGGTTTGAGCCTGAAGAGCGGGCTGGATTCGAGGATGCTTTGGCTGGGATCGGCCGGTACGATCTGCTTTCGCTATGTGCGACAAGCGAAGCCCGCTTGCTTCGAGCCGGGAAGTATCCGCCTCTGCGAGGAACAACATTTATGGTTGGCGACATATCGTACCTTTACACAAGCGGCTATCTCCCGGCGCAGGGGCGATATCCTCATGGCCATGTCCCATCCCCGCTTCAGGTCGCAGATCACGTAGGCGATACGCCCAAACGGCAGTTGTTGCGGGAGATCCTGGTGCTGACGAAGATGAACTGGAATTCGGCAAACATGTCAGGGTTGATGCCGATTACTCTCCGCTTCGCCCGACTGGTCGGGGACATCCTGCGGGAGGTGCCAGAGGGGCAGATGCCGCAGCCGAAATACAAGTTCTACATGTAGAAGGATCTCTCTTGCCATGAGCAAGTTGTACTCAAAACGCCACACGCCACCGCCTGACGAATATCGGTACGATCTTCCGCACGAAGTCCGACTGCGGCTTTTCCATACTATCGAGCAGATCCGTGACAGTCTCGGATGCCCGCTGGACATCAACCGGATGCTCCAGGAAGTCGGCCAACGAGTTCTGCGAGAATACGGCGGAATGATGCGTCCGGGATACGACGCCGCACGGATCAGCGATCATCCCGTGATCGAACACTTCTTCTCCAGCGACGATGAAATGGCACTGGATTTCATCGAGGTCTGCTTTCAAGTGTGCGGGAACTGCGGTCAACAAGCGGGAGTCGAGGCGATCAACGAAGTTTTGCGAGATGCGAGCGTCGGCTACGAACTCACCCCTTTTGTCGAGATCCAGACGAACAAACCTGGAAAGCTATTCGGAAGGCCCTGTGGGACCATCGTCGAATATCAGTATCCCAAGTTCGTCCGAAAGGATGAGCAGTTCGCTCATGAAACGACCATTAGGCCCTGCTTGGAGCTTCTCGCCGACCCGAGGTTCCAAACGGCGAACGCTGAGATTCTTAACGCCCATGATGATTATCGCAAAGGCAAGTATGCTGATGCCGTCACGTCCTGCGGGTCTGCGTTCGAGAGCGTGCTAAAGACGATTTGCGATCACCACGGCTGGCCTTACGATCCCGACAAGGATACGTGCTCAAGACTGGTAGCCATTTGCAAGGACAACGGGCTCTTCCCGCCGTTCTATGCCCCGATCTTTGAGGCCACAGGGACTATTCGCAATAAGCTAGGAGATGCACATGGACGTGGCCCAGCCCCGATGTACGCTGTGGGAAAGGAGCACGTTGACCACATGGTTCAAATGACTTCGGCGCACATCCTTTTGTTGGTGCAACTTGCCAAAATGGGCTAGTCGTTTCTCGCCGAATGCCGTACCACACAGGCGCACCAATGACAACCCTCTTCCTCCACGGCTGGCAATCGACACCGGGCGGCTTTAAGCCAACGTATCTCAAGGACCACGGCCACGACGTTCTCAACCCGGCCTTGCCCGACGACGATTTCGACGAGGCGGTCAGGATTGCCCAGGCCGAGTTCGACCGTGGGAAGCCTGATTTTGTGGTCGGTTCCAGCCGGGGTGGGGCCGTGGCGATGAACATCAAGGCCGACGTGCCCCTCGTCCTCCTCTGCCCTGCATGGAAACGGTGGGGTACGGCCACGACCGTCAAGCCCGGCACGATCATCCTCCATTCCCAGGCCGACGATGTGGTCCCATTCGCCGACAGCCAGGAGCTTCTTCGCAACAGCGGCCTTCCCGATTCGGCCTTGATCGTGGTCGGGCATGAGCACCGCTTGGCTGATTCTGAGTCGCTGGCGAAGATGCTGGAGGCGGTAGAGCGGGCGACCGGGATCGAGAAACAGAGGTAAGCAACATGTCGAACAAGGCAGAGGAACTTCTGGTCAAAGTCGAGTCGCTCAAGAACGCCCTCGTTGCGAGGGCGACCGGAGAGGCCACCAATGACAGCGACTACGAGCGACTTCGCCTCGAACTCGTTAGGCATCCGCTGGTGAAAGATAAATTGCCTCGCTTTGTCCACACTTGCCGCACGCTGGGCGAGTTTTGGCCGTTCATCAAGGACAAGGACGGACATTACGCAGGACGAAGACTATACCTCGGGGAGCAATTTGATGCCGTCCTGACGTTCCTGGAACAACAAGCCTCCACGCCTGGAGACGAGACGGTTGGGGCCGTTCTTACCAAGGTAGATGCCCCGCATGTTGCAGCGGCATGGGAGAAGGCGTTGGAACGTCGGGCCAGTGATCCAGAGGGTGCGATCACAGCAGCACGAACGCTACTGGAGACGGTGTGCAAGCACATCCTGGACGAGGAAGGTCTTGTCTACACCGATGCCGATGATCTCCCAAAGTTGTACAAGACCACAGCCGGGGGATTGAACCTCTCACCTTCCCAGCACACGGAGCAGATTTTCCGGCAAATCCTCGGCGGCTGCCAATCTGTTGTCGAGGGTCTGGGCGCATTGCGAAATCGACACAGCGATGCGCACGGGAAAGGGAAGCAGGGCGTTCGTGTGGCTCCGAGGCACGCAGAACTGGCCGTAAACTTGGCGGGGACAATGGCGACGTTTCTGATCGCTACATGGAATGCAAGGCAGAAGTGAATGCCCGCTGAAGAAGGCGTTGGAAGGCAACACTTGAACGGTGCCCACGGCCAAGGTCAATCCAGGAAGTCAGGCCATTTCACCATCTTCTTCCTGAGATCGAGAACCCTGCCGTCAACCACGAAGGTGCCATCTCCATTGTGATGGATCGTTCGGCGTTCCTTGCGTCCAGGATCGATCCACGCCTTCACGGGTTTGAGGATGAAGAGGTTGTACTTGCGGATCAAGCTGACATCCGTGACCTGACATTCGATATTGGCAAGACACTCGGCGATCAGCGGTGCCGTGATTTTCTTGGCTGGCACCGGCGTCAGGCCGAAGGTGTCGAACTTGTCGATATCTTCGCCTGAGCAGTTCCCGATCTCGACCGCTTTCGATGCAAGGTCTACCGTGGGGATGGCGATTACGCACTCCTTGGTCGCACGCAACGCCTTGAAGCTGTGATTCCAGGGACCGAGGTCGGCAGCGATCACGGGCGGCTGATGGCACAACATCATGTGATAGGTCATCGTCATGATGTTGGCTCGCCCCTTGTATGCCGTGGTTACCAGCACGACCGGTCCAGGTTCAAGCAGCCGATATACCTTGGACAAGGGTAGCTCTTTCATCATGCCCGTGGTCCTTTCGCCACTGGAACAGCCTCAACGACAAGCAGGGATTACCGATTCCCTGTGATCCCCCGCTGCACGGCCTTCAGGTACTCGGTGCCGTCCTTGGCAGTCGGGGTCAAGTATCCGCCTTCGCCGTTCTCATTCCAGGCGTAGATCAACAGGAGCCGCTGCGGTGTGGCCTTGTCGGGATGTTTGTCCAACCAGTGGACGCCCAGCCGCACGAATTCCTCGACCAGCTTGGGCGTGCGGTCAGCATACCACGACGACATTTTCTCGGGGGGAAGTTTGCCCTGCTCCCAAGGCCGACGATCCCATCCGGCCGTGATGACTGGAACGTAAGGCAGCGGCGTCTTCTCGGCAAACTGGTTGAAAATCTGTTCGCCACGCTCGATCACCTTTTGGAACGGCTTGCTGCCACCGCCGTCCATCCAACCACCGCTGTAGTTGTAGCCGGTCAACAGCGTGTAGCCCGAGCGTGCCAGATCGTCCAGATGCCCACCAGGGCCCGTGCAAGCGGCGATGGACACGCCCGGCAACCCCGCCTTCTTCGCCTTGGCCCGCAATGCGTCGAATGCCGTGCGGACACCGTCCACGCCGCCGAAAGCCTTTTGTAATTCGCTGGGCTTGTAGATGATCAGGAGCGGCTGGCCGTCCAATCGAAGATGGCTTGGTTGCCGGAAAAGGTTGATCCATCCGTCGCAGCAGCCATCCCAATCTTTCGGCCCGATATTATAACTTTTGTCGTTCACCACCAGGATGCAGAACTTCACTCGCTGGCAATTCGGGGCCTTGAGGTACAAATCCAGGGCGTTGTTGCGAGGATTGGTCTTGGTTGCGCCCCCTGGGTAATACCAGTCGAAGGCCCAGAAGGCGATGTCGTGGTCGGCACAGTAGTCGATCTGCTTCTGCATGATCTCCACGGTGTCGTCGTACCAACCCCAGACCGGCTTGCGGTCGCCGAAATCCGTTTGCAGCAGGGTCGGGAGATGGATTTTGTCGGTCTTGCCACTCCAGCCGTCGAAGTAGTAGAGGCCGACTGTGGCCTGGGGCTTGGCCTGTTGGGCATGGGCGGTCGGCTGAATAAGTGCCATCAGGAAGGGAAAGACGAGGGGCACCAGAACTTGAGTGGGTTTCACGATGGGCATTCCTTCTGGCTTGGTTACGACGTTGTTCGATGACGTGCCGAGATGCCAATGCACTTTGTGCGCTTACTTCAGCCCGAGCTTGTACTCGGCCTGGATCTCGCCTTCAGGCAAATCCCTGGTCCATACCTTGATCTCGTCCAGGCAGCCAATGAACAGGCCGGGCGTTGTGCCCTTCGGAGGATCGCCGCCCCACGCCTCTCGGCCAATGATGACCGGCTCAGTATTAGTGGCTCGGGCAACATTGCTGTCTTTGCTGGCGGTGAGCTTTCCGTTGACAAAAATGGCAACCCGCCCTCGCTGCATCACCACGGCCAAGTGGGTCCATTTTTTCTCGGCAAGCACTGGGCCGGTGTTGAAGTTCCACGGCCACTTGCCGTCAGCGGTTGCGGCCTCGAAGGCGATGCCTACACCGTTTTGAGAAATCACCCATGGCGTGCCAGTGCCGTGGAATCGTTTGGCGATGATGCCACGCCGCCCCTTCAACTGATCCGGCTTGATCCACAGACTTACGGTAAGCTCTGGAGCATTGAAGACTGCCTGTTCAGCCACTCGGAGATAGGAAGTACCGTCCAGTCGAATCGCTTTGCCATGCAGGCCATCCACCACGGCGACGGGGCCAACCGGAGAGGCAGGGAAACCATTTCCCGAGGCGTCGGCGAACTTCTCGCCCAACCGTGCGTCGAAGTCCCAAATGGCAACTGGTTCTTTCCGGCCCAGGTAGCGGGCCAGCTTCGCCTCGGCAGCCTTTTGTTCCGCCACTTCGTCCAACACAGGCTGGGCCACGTCCTCGAATTTGTTGTCTTTGACCAACACCCGTGCTGTGTCTCGGCTGACGAAGACGCCTCGGTCGGCGTGGGCCACTCGATTCCCTTCGACAAGCACGTCCCGGCAACTGCCTGAAATCCGAATGTAGGACTGGCCGTGTAACTGATTGCCCCGCACGACCGCTCCGACGTTCAGCGGGCCTTGATACGATCCGTGCTTCGCTCCGAAGATTTCCAACACGCTGTCGGCTGCCTCGTTCCAATGATAGTAGTTTCCTTCGAGGATCTCGTTGTCGAGGAATTGGCAGTACCAACTGGGCTGGAAGGCGTAATACCACAGGCCCAGGCCACGAAATCCCGACATTCGAGTGCCCCGATTGCGTGCCACGACGCAGTCGATGCTGGTGCCGTAGAATTGCATCGCCCCACAATCCGTGAATTCGTTACGGATCAGCAGGTAATGGCCGTGGAACATCGTGATCGACAGCAGGGAATCCTGGTCGGGCTCAACCTGCCAAGGGCGGTCCACCTCGATCTGGTCGCCTTCGTACTTGGCCAGCCGCCGATACTGCCCCGCCCCTTTACCAGCAAGGATGAACACTGCCGAGCCCCGCCAGTCTCTTCGTTTCTTGATGAACTTCTCGGGCGTCTCTGCCAGGGTCATCTTCGTACCATCGACGCTCTTGATCTTGCCGAAGTAGGCCCCGTCCCCGGCGTCGGTCGTCATGATTTCTCGATCCCAGCCATGGGCCAGCGACATCCGATTATGGGCGTAGTAGATGTTCTGGGAGCAACTGGTCGAGTAGTTGGCAATGCCGCCACCCGTGGACATCAGATCGCCACCGGTCAGTTCATTGTTGGCGAAGATCAGACCGTTGCATCCTTCCAGGCAGTACCAGCCCCAACGCCCGTTATAAAACTTGTTTCCCTCGACCCGGCCGCCATGGGCTGATTTCAGGTAGATGGACCGGCCGCTGCCATAGAAGTCGCTGTCGGTGATTTCGATGTTATTCCCGCCCAGCCGGATCGTGTCGCCACCGCCGGTGCTCAACCGCATCTGCGCCCCGAATAGCTTGGCGACCTCGTCTTGCGAAGGGTGCCCCCGATACGCATCGGCCCGAACCCGCACTCGACGGACGAACACGTCCCCAACATCCGGTTTATCGCCCAAGTCGCTGGCGATGACGTGCTGATGGTCCTTGGCATAGAGGGTGAGTTCCTCGATGCCGAAGGAATTGCTGCCCCGAACCAAGGCTTCGGGTGGCTTGGCAAACTCCGACCATGCCAAACATGACCACTCCCGTTTCTCGCCTCGCAGGACCGTGAATCGAGGAATCACCAGCGCATCGGACACCCTGTACCGGCCCCGAGGGAAGTAGACGACGCCGCCCCCGGCCTTTTCCGCCTTTTGCAGGGCGGTCAGGATGGCGGCCGTGTCGTCCTTTATTCCATCCCCTTCTGCCCCAGATTCCCTGACGTTGAAAACAGTCGTGGGCCACGGCGTCGGCTTGGCAACTTCGATCCGCAGCGGCTCGCTCCAGCCCCGTTGACCACCAAACCCGTTGTGAGCGAAGAGACGATAATCGCCGAGCGGGGAATCGGCCGGGATCTCGACCGAGACAGCAAACTCGTCCCCTTGAGCCGGAAGATCGGTCTTTCTTTTTTCTCCCTCCAGTCGGACAATGGCCTTCTTACCGCCGAGGTTTCGCCCGAAGATCCGAGCCCACCCGCCGGGAGTTGCAGTCAGGCCACGGTCGCCCTGCGCCCACCACACCTGCGGTCGGTTTAGAAAGCCCTGGCATCGGCCCGCATCCGTGGAGATGCGGTAACCGAAAACCCCCATAGGAAAGCTGGCCGGGATGGTGAACTTCAACCCTTGGTCCGACACCTGGATCGCATCCACCGCAAAAAGTGCCTCGATTGGCAATGTATCCTTGGCCGGTGGTTGGCCGACAGCAGTATCCTGCGGCCGACAAAGGGCGATCTGGGGCTTCTCGCCGAAGCCCTCGCCGATCACCACCACGGTCTGGCCAGGCTGGACAGGATCGCTAGCCCAGAACACGGTGGGGGCAGCGGTCAGTTGGCTCACCGACCCCAACAACAGAACGAAGACTACGGCTTGCCAATATCGCATGATGCCACCTCAAGAAAATAAGCGACGGCCACAGTCCACAGTGTAGGAAGGCGGTCGGTGGCAAGCAAGCATCACAGGTCATTTTGCACCTGTTGATCCATGACCGGGCAGCCATTGACCATCAACAGCACGCCGTCCACAATGGATTCCAGCCCGCTCGATCAAGCAGTGGAAAGCCGCCGAGGTGGACCGAACATAGCACCAGCCGTCGTGAGGAGAATGACAATGGTCCGAGTATGCACTGCGTTCCTCGTTGCTGCAATTCTCGTTGTCTCAGTGCGTGCCGAACCTGTGGTCAAGGAGACCCGTGAAGGTGGCACCTCTGTGATCCGCATCACTTCGACGAACGGTACAGAGAAAGTCTACCGGATCGACCTTTCCCAGCGACATTCTCCAGCCACGGCCAAGAACGATCTGCTGAAGAAGTGGGAGTCCTACCGCTTCGGTGCCTTCGTCTGCTTCAACACGAACCAGTTTAGCGGCAACGAGGTCTGCCGGGCATCCGACCCCAAGATTTACAACCCGCAGCACCTTGATATCTCCGGGTGGGTAGCAGCGTTCAAGGCGGCAGGCATGAAGTATGCCGTGCTGACCACTCTGCACACCTCGGGCTTCCTGCTCTGGGATAGTGCCACCACGGATTTCGATGTCGCTTCCAGCGGCAACACGACCGATGTCTGCCGGGGGTTTGTCCAAGAATGCCGCCGACAGGGGCTTGTTCCGGCGTTCTACTACAACATGTGGAGCAGCAAGCAGCGGAAACCCCGTCCCGACGCTCGGGCAGTCGTACTGGCCCAGCTTTACGAACTGGCAACGCAGTTTGGCGAGATCCCGTATTTCTGGCTGGACATGATGGACTATGCCCCGCCCGACCTGAGCGTCCAGGAGATTTACGACGAATTGAAGACGCTCCAGCCCAACGCCGTGGTCGAGGTTAACCAGGGAATCCAGGACGGCCATAATATCCGTTTTTTTCCCACGGATATCTTGGACGGCGAGCGAATACCTCCACCCGCCACGGGCCACAACCCCTGGCGAACGGTGGGCGGCAAGACCTACTACCTCCCCTTCGACCACAACCTCGTCTCGCAGACTCGAACCGGCGGATTAACGCACGATGCGGTAGGCGGGCAATCCTGCTGGTTCACCTATGGCGAGGGCAAGAACTTCCCAGCCAGCCATCCGTTCCCGGCCGAGGCCCTTGCCAAACAGATCCGGCTTGGTTGGAACCGGGGAGCAGCCAATGTGCTTCTGGCAACGGCACCGGACCACTCGGGTCAAATGCGGCCCGAGGATGTGGAACAGCTACGGCAACTTGGAAGACTTCTTCGTGAGGAGAAGCCGTAGGGCGTTATTTCTTGGCCGTTTTCCGACCGGCTTTCTTCTTCGCCACCTTCTTTTTTGCCGACTTCTTGCCAGTCTTCTTGGCCGCTTTTCTCGTCGCTTTCTTCGCCATCACTTGCTTCTTCTGTGCCAGCAATGTAACACATTGCCAACGCCTTTCCAGTGCCTCGATCATCCCGGAGTATATCCGATTTGCACGTCTGTCCTCGGTGACAAGATCGGTGCAGAACGATGCTGTGCAAATGTAGTCGAGGTCGTGGTAATCGTTCGTGATCTTTTCAGGGGCGATCCCGTCGATCCCGCCTTGAGCGAGCCAGTCCAATGCGAGTGCCGCCAGCCCCAGGACGACGTGGCCGTAAACGCTCGGGCCAAGGGTTAGAACACTGGCGGATGCATCCGTACAGCCGTCGTGTTTCGCTGCTTCAAACACGATGGCCGCTGTTTCCAATTCCGCCAGAATGCGCACAAACGTTTCCCTGTTGTCGTTCCGCAAGCTCTTCAGATCAGCATCCGGCAGGCTCTTCTTCCAGTGATCCCGGAGTTTCAGCACGATGGACTTGTTCTCATCATGCCGCTCCCGCAACGCCTTCTCGGTATCAATAATGCGAGCTATTTTGGAAAGTGCCCGCTTCATCCTGGCGTCATTGCCCACCTGTAACCCCGACAGCATTTGGCGGAACTGAAGCGTTACCTCATGATCGACCACATCTTGAAGCGGTTGGCCGGTTGAAATCTCGTGGGCCATCATCTTGCCGAGACTTCGACCGGCGAAAACAAGTTCAGGCTGAGTGCAAAGGTGCTCAAGCGAACGACGCCATGTGTCATAGGCTTGTGAGCCTTTTGAGAATTCGTAGATCGCCGTGTCCGGCAGGAGGATACCGAGTTTATTTTCACGACATCGGCGGAATAAGGCCGCCATAACCGCACGTTTGCGGCAAGGATTCTGGTCCAACACAATGTACGGTTGTTTGGGCAAGTAAGATGACAAGGGTGGCTCCTTCGTGGTGGGAGAGAAGTACCAATAAATGACGCACGTTTATGTCAGGTGGTTCGCTGGCAGAAAGGCTTTTTGTGCTTTCCCATCGGACGCTGGCCTCCGGTTATTCGGGCTACGGGAAAATCGGGCTGCACTTCTCGGCGATTTCCTTGATGATCTTCCGTTCGTTCCTGTTCAGCGGCAAAAGTGCTCCCGCCTGGGCCAGCCCCAGGGCCATCTGGAACAACTCCCAGTGGCCGGGCGGAAACATGGCGGTTACAGGCAAGTGCAGGGTGAACCGCAGTCCCAAGGCCGCTTGATCGATCTCGTCGAAGGGTTCGTAGAAAGTCTTGTTCCACCGCCGCTTGCCCCTCGGCCACTGCTGATGTGCCATGGCCTTCAGGGCGATGATCCCCATTCCAGCTTTCTTAGCACGCCTATACACCGAGGGGCCGAACTTCGCCTTGATCCAAGTGGGAAAACTCAGGGGGAAGAGGATGGAGTCGAATTCGAACCGATCTATGGCGACATGGGCCGCTTCCTCGCTGTGGGCCGAAAACCCGATGTAGCGGGTCTTGCCCTGCTCCTTGGCTTTCAGGATTGTTTCCATCGCACCGCCGGGGCCGAAAGCCTGCTCAACCTCCTCCACGTTTGACAATGCGTGAAGCTGATACAGTTCGAAGTGGTCGGTCTTCAACAACTTGAGCGATTTCTCCAATTCTTTCGCCGCCCCAGCGGCGTCCCGCTCCAGGGTCTTGCAGGCCAGGAAGCAGTTTTGGCGATAGGGTTTCAACGCCGGGCCAAGTCGCTGCTGGGCGTTGCCATAAAATGGGGCCACGTCGAAGTAGTTGACCCCTCGATCCACAGCCTCGGCAACGAAGTTGGTCGCCTCCTTCGGCGTCACGTCCTTCACGATCATGCCACCAAAGCCGATGATCGAAAGTTCTTCTTTGGTGCGTCCATACCGCCGCCTGGGCAGTGGTCCCAACGACTGTTTCGCTCTGGCAGCGAGGTAGGCGGGATCGAGTTCCGGCAAAGGTTCTGTGCTACGGCGTTTCATGCTCGGGCTCCTCGTGCCGTCAATTCTATCCGGCGGCAAAGCTGAGAGAGGAACTGCGTTGGAATTTCCCGGACGCTACCGGTCCATGGATGGCAGTATTTCGACACGCCCTGGTGCCCTTGTCGTCCCGCTACACTTCTCGACCCTTTTTGCCCCCCGCACTCTCTCGCCGCAGTGGTCCAGCAAGAACTGGCAGTTCATAGGTTACGTCACCCACCCGGATCAGCTTATACGATCTCGTGTACTCTGTGAGATGTGCGAGCCACCGCCGTTCCTTGCACGCACGCCATAGCTTTTCGGGAGAGGCGTAGTGATTATCACGGAGGTGGGTCTTCATCGTCTGAAGGGAGATTCCGGGATAGATGGTTTGGTCCAACAGATTGTTTGGCTCAGCATCGAGTGCTACGACAACGCCGCAGTGTTTCCTGACCGCTTTCCAATTCACGAAGGGGAATAGCAGTTTCTTCTGCTGCTCGGGCATGGATCGAAGGATATCGTCAATGGTCTTCAACTGGCCCTGCCCATCCTGCATTTCCTTAGTGGCTGCGGCCACTTCATTGACTTCATCAACGCCGAGAACTGCTTTTCCTTCTACCAGCAAGACCTCGTCGGGGAACTTCCAGTTATACCCCAAGAGGTCGATCTCGCCGCTCTGCCCACCGTGGGTAACTGGCTTTCTCAGGCTATAACTGCACCTCCCACGACGAGACAATAGCTCGCCAAGCTCCTGTAGCATTGGCCGTTCACGACTCCCAATCAGAGTTGCGGCATAGTTTCGCAGGTGCGGGGTTCGAGACATTAGCTTCAGCATATTGCGCACACATTTGGATTTCTGCACAACATCCACGCTCCACGCAATGTAATCTGGACCGCAAAACAAAGGCTGTTGAAACACCTCGGGCGACTGGGTTCGGTTGTCGTATCGCAGGCGGTCCGTGATCGCTGCAACCGTGTCGGCGTTCAGTCCCGATAACGATTGCATACGGTCGATAAAAAGCGGCCTTTCGATCACTTGAGTCGGTATGCATTCCCACTGGTGCTTTTGTCTGCGGGAAACGAGCGAAAGAAAAAGAAAGGTGCAACAGAAGCTCCAGCGACGTAGGGCTCCAAAGTACGCCACAAACTCCTCTACGGAGAATCCCGCAAGATCATCGCCGTCAGAAAGCAGTGTCGGTTCCGCTGGCAACCATAACTCCAAGAGCTTCTTGATCTCTTCGGAGTTTGCGATGTGGATGTCGTCAAGAACCAGTTGGCCGTGCGCACAATGATATGCTGCCTTCTCAAGACGCTGACATATTTCGTCACGCAGTGTCAACATTTCCGCTGCGCTTTGATTTGGAAGCCCCTTCCTGAGGCGATACGTGCCCTCTACCATTCCGAGCATGGAGGAACCAGGCGTATCGGATGCCGGAGGCACAAATCGCACTCGCCGATCCTGTTCACTGACCTCAATGGCAACCTGGCCTCGCCCGTACATCTTGTGGAAGTCTGCGATATCGACATAGCGGGAGGCGAACTGGCAGAAATCTCCAGCATCGCCAACGACCTGCTTGCTGTCCGCTGGCAATAATAAATCGAACTGCGAGTCACCGGGGTGGAGCCACCTCACAGCCTGGCTCAGTCCCTCCTCAGTGCCCTTGACCATCTGAGCAAAGCCAACGCTACTGGGGTCAGGTCGGCCCACAAGAGAGAGGATTGCCCAGCAATCGAACTGGGCGAGCACCGCATACAGACTTACCGGCCGCTCGCACTGCCATAGGGCCATCGTCTGGTGATGGACATCCAAGACTGTAGTTTCGAATTGCCTGAGGGCCTGCTCGGCCGGACTGCCGCTAGCCATCTCAATTTGCCCTGAAGAGGTGAATTGTAACAGGAAGCAGTCTGCCCAGTGACAAGGCGTCGTGGACCTGACTACCGTGTACCCTACCCCTGTGCGGGCCAGAACACAAGCGGTGGCCTTACATCGACAGCACTGGCCGTCGCATCGGCTCCAACCCTTGAATCGGCACGGGTCGTCGTAAGGGTGATTCTCACTGGAATTTGAGACAGCCAGCCGCAACTTCTTCTTGGTAGCCACTTTCGGGCGACGGCCCGCTCTCATTTCCTCCCCGCCGAGGCGAGATCGTCGGTGAGAATCGTCTCAAATCCCAGTGAGAAGGGCAACTGCCCCTGCTCGCCCTTCGTGACACCGACTAGGGCCGACCTTCAATATGCGGTCGTCCGACTGTATCGGCTGACACCGACTATGGGACCGTCACGAAACCAAATCAAGGGAGATCAGTCATGTCAAGTCAGAATGAGATTCGGGAACGGATCACCAACCAGATCATCGAGTCGTTGAAGAGTGGCGGCTTGCCACCCTGGAGACAACCGTGGGCCAACGATAAGAATGCGGGCTTTCCCACGAACGTCAGCGGCCGTCGTTATCACGGCATCAACCCCTTGCTTCTAGCAATCTCCTCGATGCGTCATAACCTCAAGTCCAAGTGGTGGGCGACGTTCCGCCAGTGGGACATGCTTGGTGGCAAGGTGATGAAGCGGCCCGATGACGTGCCGCCGGGGGAATGGGGAACGTCGATCATCTTCTGGTCGAAGGCGACCAAGGTGGAAGAGAACGACCACGGCGAGGAAGAGAAGAAGACCCTCTTCTTTATGAAGACCTACACGGTCTTTAACATCGACCAAGTGCGTGGCGACCATCTCGACCGTATCCGAGTCGGCCACGACATCACCAACGCCAACCCCATCGAAACCTATGAGGCCGCCGACAAGGCAATTGAGGCCACTGGGGCAAACATTCGGTATGGCGGGAACCGGGCGTTCTATGATCGTCATGGCGATTACATCCAAGTACCACTGCGTGAGCAGTTCGGCGCAAGCGAGTATTACGAGACGGTGTGCCATGAATTGGTACATTGGAGCGAGCCTCGCCTGAATTGGAATCGTGCCGAGGGCGGTTATGCACTTGGCGAACTCGTGGCGGAAATCGGGGCCTGCTACCTCGCTACGGAGTTGGGCATCCCGAACGCCCAGAGTTCGGCCAACCACCAGAGCTACATCGCAAGCTGGTTGCGTGCGTTAGAAAACGACCATCGCTTCGTCTTCCAGGCATCGTCCCAAGCCAGCAAGGCGGCCGATTACATCCTCTCGTTTTCCCGAGTTCCCGAGCCGGAACCGGAAGAAGTCCCGGCGTGATCTCCCGCATGAGATGGGACGGCGGCAACATGTCGCCGTCCCATTTCTGTGACACCGACTATGCGATTGTCCCAAGGGACAGGCCGAGTGCGGAGTGCCCGAGATGATCGTGAGCGGGCTTCGGCTTTGACACCATGAGCACGCAGATGGGGCCATGGCTTGGGCCGGTACAAGTGATGGCCGCCGCTGCGTATCTGCAAAGGCTCGAAGCTCACCACGATCATCGACGGCACTCCCCTCGGCTGATTATCTCGGCGGTTCCATCCAGACCCTCGGCAACACGACGATCAGCAACGTGGCGATGGGGCCAAGGAAGAGCGAGATCAACCACCGCAGCAAGCCACTGCGGCCCTTGGATTGGGCAAGGCCAGCGTTGATGAGGGAGAGAGTCCCCCAGCCGACGAAGAACTGTGCCTGTTCGTGCATACCCATTTCCTTTCCTGGAGTGGCCTCAATTCATTATTCGCCCGTGGCAAGAGTTTATTGGAAATCTGACACCGACTAGGCCATCGTTGCGGAAACGAAACCTACGGGAGACAAATCATGCTCGGGGAAATGGAATTGACGGCGGCGGCACAAGCTGCGGCCGGGAACTGGCGGCAGTTTCAATGCTTCTGCTGGGACAGGGAAAGGGATCTCGATTATCCCGAGAATTGGACGATCATCTACACCCACAACCGGGACAGCGGCCTTCTCGACCAGAGCAACGCCGCCGCAATCGAGAAATCGATGGAGTCTTTCACCGAAGCTGACGACCCCGACGTGGTTTTCGAGTGCCACTCGCATTGGGCAGTTGGCCATGTCGATGGGGCTTCCATTCGGGTTTTTCGAGACGGCCAAATCACTGAGGCGTTCAAGTCGTACCACGCCATGGCCCAACGCCTCGCCGACTACCCGGTGCTGGACGAAGAGGACTATTCTCGCCGGGAATACGAAGCGACCATCGACAATCTGCCCAACGCCGCCTGGAAGCTGAAAAACGAGTACGAACTGCCGGATGGGTGGGCGGGCAACGTGTACGGCTGGCTGTCCGACAACGATCCTGGGGCCGTCGAAAACCGGGACGATCAGGGCGGTTATCCCAGCGACAATCAGCTTCGGGCAGCATTTGACGCCCTGGGCTATCAGGGCCAACTCGTGTAACGGCAGTATTTGGCGGCTGGGGCAGGGACGCCCTGGCCGCCGTGTTGGTCGAGCGTTCCAACCAATGAAACATTTGTAACAAGGCTTTCACGGTCTGCCTCGACGGCTGACACCGACTAGGGCAACGGGCAAACGAAACACTGGAGAAAGAATATGAACGAGTTTGAGATGGTCGAGGGGCTGACGGCCTTGGAGCAAAGGCAGCAGACCCTTTCACACATGGTAAAGATGGTGGCCCGAAAAATCAGTCATGCCCTGTTCGTGTACGGGTCACAAGGCGGGCTGGGGAAAAGCCGCACAATTTGCCGCACCTTGGACGACGAGGGGCTGACGCCGGTCCTCATCAATAGCCACGTCACGCCTTTGGCGTTGTACGGCATCTTGTATCAGCACCGGGATGAGCAGATCATCTTCTTCGATGACGTGGACAGCATGTTCTCGTCGATGGCCCACCTCGGCCTGCTGCGGTCGGCTCTGTGGGGATCGCCGAGAGTCGTGACCTACGGATCGAGTCAGTTGCCAAGCGATCTGCCGCCCAGCTTCGAGTTCACGAGCCGGTGCGTCTTCGCCGCCAACGTGATCCCATCGAAGAACCAAGCATTTGCCGCCGTTCTCTCACGCTGTGACATATTTGAACTTTCGGCCACGAACGAGGAGGTGCTGGACCTCATGCGTTCAGTTTCGGCCAAAGGGTTTCACGGCCTGACACCTGACGACTGCAACATGGTCATCGATTTCATCGCCGAGAACTGCGAGGACCGGCAACTGTCGATGCGATTATTGGGCCCGTCGCTGCGGAAGTTGCAATACGCCAGAAATGAATCTTTGGACTGGCGACCCCTCGTGAAAAGCCAACTTCAGACCCTCGGCCGCAAGCTACAGGCCACGAAGCGGCTGGACAGCAAGAGTCGTGACTTGAAAGTGCTGCGAGAGGCCCTAAAGAACTTCCCGGAATCCGTCAAAGACCAGATGGCCCATTTCTGCCGGGCCACGGGCAAAAGCCGGGCCTCGTTCTACCGGGTTCTGTCCAGGGCCAAGGATGAGTGACGGCGGCGGGCCCGATGCAAACGGTGCATCGGGCCCGCCTGTTTCCAGGATTCCAGTGTTCCCCGTGACACCGACTACCTGAACAGCAAGATCGCAGGTGCGCTCTTGGTTCATGTCGCCAATGCAACGTTTGTAATGGAGGATTCTGATGGCTGAGGAACGCAGCCTGCCCGGCTGGCCGAAGAGGAAGCTGGTCAAGGATGTTCGTCGTCACCTCTGGCACTATGGCATCAGGCCGACCAAGTTCATGATCTGGCGGGCGACCTGGACTTGGGCAGACGCCATTGCTCGCAGTTATTGGCACACGCACTGGCCGTTGCCCAGCGAGATCGGCACACAGTACATCCTGTTGCTCCTGGCCGAGATGAAGAGTTCCTCCATGCTCAGGCTGCCTTACCGAGCCCAGAAGATCGTTCCGACCGAAGTGGCGGCGATGCTGCCATTACAGCCGTTGGCAATCACCGGCGAACCGCTGGCGTCACGCAAGCCACGTCGAGGTCAGGGCTGAGACCGACCTGGGCTTGGGACGGCGGCCGACGAGCGGCGAGGCGGCGGGCCGGGCGGCACCTACCCCACGTCGAAGCCGAATATAGGTGGATACCTGTTGGCAGTGCAGAATTTGTATTGGCTTGGCGGCGGCCCCGGCGCAACTTGATACCTGTTGGTCGTCACATTCACCGTAGCGGCCGAGCATTGGGCCACCGCTAAACCTGTACCAACAGGAAGATGCGTTAGCATCCCCAGATATTCGAACGGGGCGCAGCCCCGTTCGTATGCGCAGTGAGGGAGCCGGGCGTCAGCCCGGCGACTGAACGAGCATCACCACGGTTGCTGTGTGGTGGGATACAGTCGAAGCTGTGCCACCTGACGCCACGCCCGGTAGCGGTGACACCGACCCGTCAGTTTCGGTGGCATTGCCACAGTTGCGGCGGAATGCCGCAAGAGCGACCCAGCGTCACCTTGCGGTGCTTTGCGTCACGGGGTGCTCGCTCGCTACGCTCGCTGCGCCATCGGCCGCCTGCGGCGTCCGATGCTCCGCTCTTTGCTGACGCATCCTTCGAAGAAAAGTGACCAGCGGTAATCAGCGTTAGCTACACGCTGTGAAGAGAAACTTTGAATTCACGCCCCTTCCCCGCATTTATTTAACGACGCTGCAAAACACTTCGAGCGATCCTCACGTCGATTGACCTATTGTGGACTGATATTGTCCAGCGGGGGGCTGGGATGGCTAGAATTAACCTGGGGCGGGAACCGCTATCACCACGTCGCCACTGACCTCACTGGCCGGTCCCCTCGTTTTCCAGAGGTTCTTAGGCCGTTGTCGCTCCTTGTGCAGCCGCTATTCGGACGCTACTCCTTTCACGACTCTTTGCTTTGTCGGTTTTCCCAACTTGTACGAGGCAAAGAAGCCAATCCCCAAAATGAAACAGCCCGGTTGATGGTGTTGTCAAGACGACCAGCAGGGACCGGGCTGAATTCTTTGTATCGTTGTCCCCTGCCCATCGTCTTGACCACAGTATTATATGAAGTTCACGGCAGTTCTTGCAAGACTTTTTGCCACATTCCGAGTTTCAGCCTCAAACCGATTATTAACCGACATCGATTCAGAGGGCCATTTTCAGACACAAAGTCCGTATCAGAAGCGACAGGACTGACACCGACTCAGATTACAACCGTTGCACTGCGGGCAATATTCACCACACGCCTGGTATCAATCTGTATCGAACCCGAGCGGCGTATTCCTGATACCCAGGAAGCTCCCGTTGAAGCATCCGGTCCTCCAACGCTGTTCGCACGATGAGCACCAAGGATGCAACGGCCACAGGGATCAACGCCCAGTACGACCCCAGGGCAAGGGCGATCCCGACGAAAAGCGGAATGGCTGTAGCGTACATCGGATGCCGCACGATGGCGTAGGGCCCCGTGTCGATCACTCTGTGCCCTCGTTCCGTCTGGATGCGCACACCCGGCTCAGCGAACTTGTTGACGGCTTCTACCCGAATGGAACCGAGCATTCCAATCGTCAACAGGACGTACCCGGTAACGATCACCCAAAGCGGGACAGAGGACCGGTGCCATCGGTAGTCGAGGGCGGCCACGGGGAAGATCGCCATCAGTGATGGGAGCAGGAAGGACACGGCCACCCAGTCCCACCACTTCGTTCCCGCATGAAACTTGCTTCGAGCGACGACAATGTCGGGGTTTTTGCGCCAAAGATATAGGGCGGCGATTGCCATCTGGAGAACGAAGACCGCTAGGAAGATCCAACCCTCCGTCCAGGCGATCCCAGCAGGCAGGAACAGGGCGAGCCCCAGGACCAGGAGGAAGACGGCGAGCGAGATCAGTGATCGGCGCAGCACGTCGTTCATAGTTGGCTCCTCGTATCGCAATCTTACCCCGTATGCGATCACTCGCAAAGGCTGACACCGACCAGGACACGATTACAACATTTTCACTGAGGAGAGACGACGTGCGTCACGGCAACGCCTCAAAAACTCAAGGACGTTCCTGTCCTGAACCCCGGCAACTGGTTCGGCAAGACACGGCTGATCGAGATCGGCGGCTCCTACTGCCCCCTGCTCCTCGCCGTGGAAGCCGCCAGCATCATGGACGCCATCGACACCGACAGCAAGTTCAGATCGACCATCATGATCGATGACGCCGACCTGGGCGACTACCCAGAGGAGTCTCGCCCTACGCCGCCTGCCGTCTTGCCCTTCATCCAGCAGCAGGCCAAGTACAAGATCCCAGTCAGCAACCAGGGACCGAAGACAATGTTGAGCGAGACACCGTGGTTCACGATTGAAAAGAGGGCGAAGCTGCCCAGGATCAGCCCGGCACCAATGCCTTCCCATCTCCAAGCAACGATCTGCCCGAGAAGCATCGTCAGCATGGCGACGGTGAGGAGGGCCACGCCAAAAGACTCGAACATCCGACTGGGGTGGATGCCCTCACCAATCGCTAAGGTGGCGAGCAAGAGCAGGATTAAAGTGCCGAGGATTCGTGCAGTCCACCTTGCGACGACTACAGCACCAACCTTGAATCCTTGTTCACCCCCCAGCCGCCGACGCCGAAACACCACCCACCCGCAGAGCACGAGCCCGCCAAAAAAGCCGACACCGTAGGCGGCCGAATGCGCCCACAAGTCAGCCAGGAAGGCGACGTGTTTCTCAACAGGAACTCGGGAAGCCAATGTTCCCAGCAACCGCACGCTACCGCCCTTGGCAATGAAATACCCTGCAATCCCTGCCAGAAGGGACGAAACTGCCATGACGACCAACAGGCAGGCGATGGGCCGAATCAGATCAGCGGCGTTGAACTTCGGCCTCGTCCCCACCCTGGACGCCAGCACCGCAGGAACGCTGAGGATCAGGCCCATCCACCACGTTGCGATGACGCCCCAGCCGAAGGCCAACAGGGTCGGCGATTCAGTGTGGAATACGGGCGGGTGGCCGATGGTGAAATACTCGACGCACACCCGAGCCGTCACCTGATCGTGGAGGATGCCATAGACGATGGCTGCCACGATACACAGCAGGATGATCTTCAACGATTCCATGCTGGAAATCATATCAGGTCGACAGCGGGTTTTCATCCTCCCTGACACCGACCAGAGCGGCGTCAACAACAGCATCCTCACGAAAGGACGCCGCCATGCAGTTCTCGGTAATCTACTCTGCCGATGTTCCCGCCGACACCGATGTTCTCGACTTCGCCCCTCCCCAGGTCGAAGAACTCTGGGACGAAACCGAAGACGACGACAACTACGAATACGGCTATCTCGAAGGCTGCTGGGAAGGCGGCCATCACCGCAAGTGGTGCGCCATCCTGGATCGTGAACAGTTCGAGGAGTTTGTGGAGCATTGCGGCCTGACTGCCGACAGCACCGAAACGATGGGCAGCCTCGGTGCGCCCGGCTTTGGTTTCGGCTGGGCCCCGGCCATCTCGTTCAACTCCGGCGATCCCGACGCCATTCTGAACGCCTACGTGACGCCCATTCCCGAGGTCAGCAAAGAACAAGCTGATGAACGGGATTGGCAGCGGGTCCGGGGCGCAGTGTTGGCCGTTTATGGTTGAAGGAGGCCCAAGCCATGGACATTGACGTTGTTGTTTTCCGCCGTTGGAAAGACTCGGGCGACATCATCGCCCTATTCCCAGAGATCCCGGCCGACATCTTCGGCGAGTTCTGCGAAGCCTATGAGCACGTCGGCCAACACGGCGGGGCCGACTACTGGGGCGTGATTCAGGCCACCATGCCCGTGGAACTGTATGAAGCAGAAGACCTCACCGAGGAATTGACCAGGATCGGTTACAACCTGCGACCGATCAGACGGGCACTCTACATGCATCATGAGAAGCGTCGGCAGACGGCGAGGGAGTGCGTGCTCGTCTGACACCGACTATCGGCTCATCAAGGGGCGACACGTCGCTGCCCCATTTCAACAGGGAGATTCATGATGGATGAGCTTCTGCGCCTGATTGGGCAATACGATGCGTTCTACGAAATGGCCGACGATTCACAAACGTGGCGGCGGGGGTCGGCCATCGATTCTCGCATCCGATCCCTCGTGCGGCAACTGCGTGCCGATGGCCACGGGGCCGAGATCGACGAACTGGCCGCCCAGTACCCCGGCCTCATCTCGTGCCCCGGCGGCGTCCACGCCCTTGCCTGACACCGGCTACATGGCTGGCGGGGGAGCACTTCGCTCCCCCGCCAGCCTTCACCTTAAAGGAACAATCATGACCACCAACGGCAAACCGAAATTCAATCTCGGCCAGATTCTTGCCACCCCTGGGGCTCTTGATGCGTTGCAGGAATCCGGCCAGGACGTGCAGTTCTTCCTTGGCCGCCATGTTCGTGGCGATTGGGGCGAAGGGCTATGTGATGAAGACAAGATGCTCAACGATCAGGCCCTCGTCGATGGCTCCCGTTTGTTGAGCGCATACAAGACCCTCAAGGGCGTGAAGATTTGGATCATCACCGAGGCGGCCGACGACCAGGGTCAGCGGCTCGCAACGACCGCACTTTTGCCTTCGGAGTATTGATCGGCCATCTCAACCGCACTGTCTCAGTGACACCGGCTGGGACGGTGCGGGGTGAGGACATCAACCAGGAGAACAAGTCATGGCCTTCACGATCTGTGCGTTCAACCACGAGGAATGGGCCCGCTACAAGTTGGCCGACTATGGCGATTTCGCTGACATGACCAGCGAGTGCAACGTCGGCGAGGATGCATTCAGCGGCTACGGGGAGTGGTTCTACATACCGGACGATCCGTTGCCAAACAACGACCGGGTGATCTACTTCGGCACCTGGGGCAACGACAACAGCCCTGGGGCCAGCACCTACACCCATGCCGAGATTTTCAACATGGACGACGCTGCTGATGCCGCCGAGTACCAGAAGCGGGTGAAGCATTGGGAATCGCAGCCCGAGTGGGAGGAGGTCGAGGCTGACACCGAGTAGGCCATTACCACGAGCCGACACCGTAGTCGGCTTCCACACATCACGCAATAGGAGTCCCCTATGTCGCAGATCGAAATCGTCACCGGCGCAGCGAATCGTATCATCGGCAGCTTGCAGGCGGCCATTTTCGCCACAATGCAAGCAGCGGCCGAGGGAGTCGAGGCACAAACCAAGATGGCCCAAGCGTTCCAACGGCTCGAAGCCCAGGAGGTTATCGTCGATTGGCTCGTCCAGCGGCGAATCGACCAGGAGACGAAGCTCAACGACGCCCAGCTTCGTCCCGCCCAGCGGGCACTCGTCGAACACAAGATCCACCAGATCGACGAACAGTTGACCGCACTGCTGCAAACGACCGGGATCGAGCCCGCCACCGCCGCCCAGGCCGTGACTGCTATCGTGCAGCGTCCCGCCCTGGTCGAGCCCAACGGCCGCAAGCCCAGCAACGGGCGCAGGCGACTTGCCCACGGGCGGTAATCGGCGAGCCAAGGGCCCCTGTGACGTGAGTTGCAGGGGCCCTTTGTCTTTTGCTGACACCGACCAATGCCCTGTTCGGTCAACACCACCATCCACAGGAGCAAGTGCCATGACTTTCCCCAACTTCACCCCAACCCAATGGGACACCGCCCAGGACAAGGCCGCATTCGCTAAGCAGTTCGTCCGGTTTCTCCAGAGCGACTTTGCCGCCAAGCATTTCACGGACAAGTTTTACCGCCGCCTGTCCAACACCTTCGGCCATATCGCCCATTACAACCGTGGCGGTTTTTGGGACACGTTTTTCGCCACAACCGCCGACAAGGTGCGGTTCCTGGAGCAGACGCTCCAGCACCCGTGCTATGGCGATCCGGCGTGGACATACAGCGACGTAGAGCGAGCGTTGCAGGCATGGCTCCAGGCCGATGGAACGTTGGATCGCTATCGGCGACAACTGGCCGAGGAAACCGAGGTTGGTGAGCGTGCCCAGTTGGCCCGGCTTCAACAGAAATACGCCTGAAACCATCCAGCACGACCGGCGGGCAATGGGGCCCGCCGGTCACGCAAAGGAGATTGTATGACCATCGACGAAGCCATCGACATTTCCTGGGGTGCCGACCGGTATCGTGGCATTCCTCAGCCGACCGTGCAAGAGGCCCTGGAGCGGATCGAACATCAGCTTGCAACGTGCGGGTTCAACTGGCTCACCGGCCAAGCCGCACGAGACGTTCTGCGGCAGGCCGTCGATGTGCAGACCTGACACCGACCAGTCAACCGTGATGACAACACAACCCTTTCAGTAGGAGATTACCATGTCCGATCCAACCGAAGCTATCCGCAAAGAACTGGTCGTCCAGATCAACGCCGAGCCGGGCAGCCGTGAGGCCCTGGAAGCCGAACACGGCGAGGTGTGGGATACAAATCAATTGCGGGAAGATTTCGAGGTTCTCGGGTTCGGTGCGCCGCTGGTGGTCGTTCGGCGGAAGTCCGATGGGAAGCGGGGCAGCCTGTTCTTCCAACACAATCCCCGCTTCTACTTCGGCTTCCAGCCCGAGTAAGGCGGCCGGGTGACACGGGGGCTCCTGTGGGCAACTGCGGGGGCCCCCGGCCGTTTTTCATGACACTGATAAGAGGGAATACCGATGCCAACGTTCGAGATCGAACAATACGAGATTCACAGCATGAAGTACACCGTCGAGGCCGCCAGCGAGGCCGAGGCCATCGCCAAAGTCTTGAACGGCACGGCCATGCCCGTGGACAACGGCCTGGACTACATCGAGGTTCTGGATGATCGTGGCCTGCCCGCTGACGAACACCGGGAGCTTGCCCTGGCCCTCCGCAACCTGGGCATCCAGGTCGATGCCGTGATCCCGAGTATCCGCAACATCGAGCAAATCTGACACCGACCATCAACCCGAAGGGAACCGAACATGGCGAAGAAACTGCACACCCACACCTTGCAGATCAAGGTCCACGCCCCCCGGAAGATGTCGGCCCGCCAAGTCGCCGGGATGGTGAACACGATCATCGCCGCCGGTTTGGGTGATGCCGAGGCCAGTGATGATCTTGCCGACGAAGACCAAATGAACGATCCCGACGATGCACTCGCCTTGCACATCGGCGATGCCGTGGTCGTCAGCACCCAGAAGCGGAAGGACGGCCCGCAACTCTCGGACGACGGCATCGAGTTGAGCGACGGCGGCCTGATCGAGTGGCCTGACAGCGACGGCACGATCCGGCGCAAGGACAAGGATGGTAACACGGAAGAGGTCCGCAACCCAGGCGATCCCAACTATAGGGAATGGAAGCAGCTTTTCGACTGACACCGACCAGTACGGTGCGACGAAGGCGAGACGCCCAAGTGCGCATTTTGCTCCGTCCCCGAATAATCAAGGCCCTTTGAGGACAATCACACAATGAAACCGACCGAAAACACGTCCGATTTCGGATCACAAAACGGAAAAGCGAAGTCAAAAGTGATCGCACAGATCGTCAAGATCGTGCGGAAGGCCGGGCTCGCCTACGAAGATTGGCGGTACGTGGCGAAAAAGGTGCGACAGGCTTGCGAATTGCGCCCGGCCAGGAAAGGCCGCAAGTTGCCCCGTGTTCTGACCGCCGAGGAGTTTCGCCGCTTCTACACCATCGTGGATCGGGCCGAAGACGTGCAGCATTCCCTCATGTTGCGGCTGATGTTCTACACGGCCGTCAGGGTCAGCGAGCTATGCCGCATCGAAGTGGCCGAAGTGGACCTTGAGAACTGCAAGATTTTCGTGAACCAGGGCAAGGGATCGAAAGATCGCTACGTCCTGTTCGGCAAGACGTTTGCCACGGCCCTGCGAACGCATATTGCCGCCCATCCCCACAATCGTTGGTTGTTCCAGACGAAGCGGGCGACGAGGTTTTCAACGAGGAGGGTACAGCAAATCGTGAAGCACTACGCCGAAGAGGCCGGGGTGCGATGCACGCCGCACACCTTCCGGCATCAGGCGATTACGTGGCTGACGAGGCACAGTGGCATGGCCGACGCCGAACTGCAACTCATAACCGGTCATGCCCGACGAGAAACCCTGGCCGTGTATCAACATGTCGCACTCGACGGCGACTTGGAGAAGAAGTACCAAGGGGCCATGCGGGAGGTGGAGTTGTAGGCCGGATCGCCGAGCGATTGACACCGACCAAGCGAGTGTTCCGATCAACACCCGTTTGTTCAAGGAGTCACTCGCATGTTCGATCTCAGCACGGTTCAAGGTGTGTTCGTCCAGCGGCTTCCGGCGTTGCGGAAGATGGCGAGGATCAGTTTTCGCCATCTGCCCCCCGAGGCGAAGGAGGAGTCGATCACCAATGCCATTGCTTTGACGTGGAAGGGATTTCACTCTCTGGCTCGCAAGGGGCGTGAGCAAGAGCCGGGCATTCTGGACTCGGTCATGCGGTTCTCGATTCGGCAAACGAGAGCAGGGCGCACGCCACAGGGTTGTCCGAGGAAAAAAGATGTCCTTGCTCCACGTTGGGTCGGGCCGACCCGCCTGGACGCTTTCGACCCAGAGGGTTTCGTCGCTCGCAACACGCCTGTCCCTGACGCTGTGAGTTTCAGGGTGGATGTACCGGAGTTCCTCGCTACTCTCACCGACCGCCAACGCAAGCTGGCGTTGGACTTGGCGCAGAACATGAGCACGACCGAGGCCGCTGCGAAGTACGGCGTGACGCCGGGGGCGATCAGCCAGTTCCGTGTTCGCTTCAAGAAACTCTTTGACGAGTTCTTCGCCACGTAGAGGAACAACTGCCCTCGTGCAATCGGGCACGAGGGCCGGGGCTACGGGCTTCCGTCAAGAACGATTGCGTTGCATTTGTTTTAATCGGGAATTCCGAGTTCGATTGCCCCGGATGACACCGACAAGGAGGCCATATAGGAGGCTATGTCGAGTTTCTTTTCGTTTGTGTCCGAAGAAAAATCCCGGCCGGGGGGAAACGCCTGGAGAAATCGAAATCGCAAAAATCACCGGCCGCCGAAAAATCGCCGGGGCGCAGAGTTCGTTAGACCCGAGAGGCTCGGAGGGCTCGCCCAGGGCTGCTCCTTTTTGCTGGACGAGCAGGCCCGATTCACTTGCCTTGCTTGTTTTCCGAATGCACGTCAACTTTCATGGGTTGGACTTGCACTTGGAAATACGAGTTTCCATTTTTCAGGGTGATCGTGTCTGGGATGTTTGGCGGTGCCGGGAATGCAAGCCCGCTTCGGATTCTGTCGGCGGAACTTTGCAGGCCGCTATTAACAATCATTGCTGCCACGATGAGCGACACCCCCAGAATACTCGCAGCAACGATGTTCTTGTACTTGCTCATGGCATATGTCCCTTTTCATTTTGGCTGTTGACGCCTCTTCACGCCGTCGTTGGTGACTTTGGCACTGTGCAAAGCCAGCCAGAGAAGTGTCGTCAGCCCATGGAGATGTTCCAGGTCAATATCAGGAGCTTGTTGGGAAAGCCTGCGGGCCACAGGTTATTCATGGTCGTCGCCTTTCGTTGATGGGAGATGGCACGAACACCATCGGCCTCCTCACTATTTCGACTGCCTACGACAGCCCCTGCGGGCTGTGGCCTTTGTTCTGCTCTTCCAAAGCCTTGGCAATCCGGTGAAGCTGGATCGCTATGCTGACCACCCGACCCAATGGAGGCTGATCATGGCCTGGAGCCGCCGCCCAAATCAGGGCCTTCCCGTCAGCAAACCACCGAAGAAGAAACCAAAGCCGAGAATGGCGTTGCAGTGCGGGCACGAGTACATCACTTCCTTCTTCAGGCGGCCTTTGACTTCTCGATTCACCTCCAAACCTTCGCCCTAGGTTTTCGAGTCCAACTTCACCGCCTTTTGGCAATAGGGGCACTTCGTCATCTGGCTGCTCCTCCAAAAAAACCATTGTCCTTCGACCGAATTCGACCCAATCGTGAAATCACTCACTTTTCCTTTGGATACACGGCTTTCACCATCAACTCGGCACCGGAGAGGAAATAGATGCCGACGAACAAGCCCACAACTCCATAGAGATAGCCTTGGAGGAATCCTGGACCCCAGAGAACCAAATGTACGGTCGCCACGAGAATCATAAGAAGTGCGCCCATCGCAACGAGCAGGCCGATGGTCCGCACGATCACGCCGAACAACTCAATCGGTTTCATCTGTTTCCCTTTCCACAGGCACGGTTGTCTTCACCAAGCAATGCTAACAGGGAGAAATATGCCGGTCCAGAAGGCGTCCTTATCCGTCGTCGGGTAGTTGAGGTGATCGCTCGTGACACCGGCTACTTCGGCGGTTCCGGGACTTTCGGAAGTACAACTATCACAAACGTTGCGATGGGCCCAAGAAACAGCGAGATGAACCACCATAGCAAACCGCTGCGGCCCTTGGACTGAGCAAGGCCAGCGTTAATGAGGGACAGTATGCCCCATCCGACGAAGAACTGTTCGTGCATGTTGGGCTCTTCCTTTCGTGCAGCCCCATCCCATGTAATTTGGCAGCCGGGTAATGCCTGCTGGAGCTTCTTCACGCCATTCTCGGTTACCTGGGTCTTCCTCAAGTCCAGCGATTGGAGGTTGGTCAACCCGTTGAGGTGCTCCAGCCCTGCATCGGTCACCCAGGTATCCCAGAGGATCAGTTTGTGAAGGTCGGCCAACCCTCTAAGGTGTTCCAGTCCCGCATCGGTTGCCTTGGTGTTCCCCAGGTTGAGTGACCGTAGTGTGGTCAAACCTTTGAGGTGAACCAACCCCGCATCGGTTACCTTCAAGGAACACGTCAGATTCACGCCAATCACTGGCTTGCTTGGGCTCTTCTCGTCAAGGGTCACCCTGCCACCCAGTTTCTCGATTTCGGCAATTGCCTTTGCCTGCTCGGGATTCACTTCTGCTGCCCAGCCCGAGGCGACCACGGCAAGCGAAAAGCCCAACGCCAGCATTACGAATCGGTGCATCATTGTTCTCCTAGTCAATAATGGCGATGCGGTTGGCATCTTCAACAGCCCCATATGCGTGTTCGCTTACCCAATCGGCATCGGTGCCGATTATCGTGGCGTGGGCCTAATCTTCCAGAGTTCGAAGGTCGCATTCTGTAAGGAATGTCAGTGGATGACCAGACAGTTCGGCAATGCCCGCTGGAGCTTCATCACGCCTTTCCCCGTGACTGCGGTGCCGTTGACCGACACCTGTCGGAGTTGGCTTAGTCCGTCGAGATATTTCAGCCCCGCATCCGTGACTTTGGTTTCGCTGAGCAGCAGCACCTGGAGTTGGCTCGACCCCTGGAGATGCTCCAGGCCAGCATCGGTAATTTGGGTGGAGCCCAGGTCAAGAATTTGAAGGTGCGGAAGGCACTTGAGAGATTCCAGTCCAGCGTCGTTGACTTTGGTGCCCGCAACATTCACGATACGGACGTTGTTGAAGATATCAACGCCGACCAGGAGTTGCAACCACTGAGGCCCTGGTAGTTTGTGCCAATTCACGGCCCCGCCAAACTTCTGTATCGCCACGACTGCCTCCCGCTCCCGCTTCGCCTGCCGGATCTTTACGCCAACCCAACTCATGCCGATGCTTGCCAAGAGCATCAGCACCAGCAGCGTTCGCAGGGAGTATTGAAGCCAGCGGCGTTTGGGCGTGGGGGTGGTCATGTCCGTGAAGAAGTTGGCATTGGGTTATCGGTGGCGATCATCGTGGCGTGGGCTTGATCTTCCACAGTTCGAGGTTCGCATTCCGCAAACCCGGCATTTCGTCGGGAGCATTGTCGATCTGAGTGTAGTCGTCGAAACATCCGTTCTCGGGAAGAGGCGTTAGGAAAGAGTGTACCCGGAACCCCCCCTTGGACAGAGGCTTCCCTTTCATGCGTGGAAAGTCGTCCCGGCTCACGATGTAATTCACAAGTCGTGCGCCATCCTGAGTGTGACCAAACTCTAGCCAGACCGTATTGGGCAAGTCGTTGTCCGCAAACTTCACGACGATGTAGCCGAGCACGGGGAGATTCGAGTCCCACATCGTAAGCCCCTGCCATTGCGTAAGCCTGCCGCCGAATCGCCTGGGGCTGACGGAGACAGCAAGAAGCTGATGCTTCGTGAGGCTTTCCATTTCCCCCCGAACCCAAGTACGGGTTTCTTTTGCGGCCTTCTCCCAGTAATACGCCTTCAGTAGATCATCAGCTTTCCTTTCCTCAATGGCCTTCTTCACAGCGGCGGCCAAGCTATCGGCTTCTGCCTTGGAAAACTCTTGCACCTTGCCGAACTGCGGGTCGTCGTCAAAGTACGCCACCAACCGGCCCATCGTAGGAAAGCTGCCGGTTCGATGCACCTCGTCTTGAAATTCACGTTCCTTTTGGGTGTATGGTCGGCGGAACATGGATTCCTGGCGGATCGGCAGAGCGAACGGGCATTTGTCCTGGCGCATCAGAATCAGCCGCACCCACCAGCCGTGTTCCACGCCTGTGCCGTCGTTGTATCGCACGAATTGTCGTAGGATAATATCCTTCGGCAGGCGACGGGTTTCTGCGACTGCCTTCAGCCCCCGAAATTCCTCGTCGGATAGAGTCTTCAGGTGCGACTCCAAGTCGCCCGGCACAGGGGTAGGGCGGCGGAAGCTCTCGATGCACTTGACCACCTCGTCCTCGGTCAGCGGAGGTTGCGTCCGACTCTCCGGCAGCTTTGCCGCCTGCTCGTTGATAGCCTTGATTGCGTCTGCGAGCGGCCTTGATTTGTCAGCCGCAACGCTGACGGAGGAAATGGCGACAGCGATGAGAAATGTAGTGTGCCGCAACATCGACTTGCCTCCAATTCTGATGTCACCTCGGAAAACAACGGCTGGTATCACTTTGGTATAGCCGATTGTTTCGGAGCAAACAAAGCAAAAAGCTGTGGTTTCTCATCCCGAAGCCAGCGACAGAAGTTGGCCATGGCCTGAAACCGGGAAACCCTCAAGTCAGCGTATTTAATTGGGTCTGGATACGACAGTTTATATTCGTTTCCTCCAGAGACGAACGCACCTTCACGGTAATCGTAGTGGAAGTCGCTCAAGTCCTTGCCGGTCAACGCCCTAATTCCCAGGTTACACAACATGCGAGGCATATAGTTGTCATCACCAAGACCCCAATACAGCGTGACAATAACGTCCTTCTCGCCGAGTTCGGCGAGCGACTTGGCGGCCGTATAACACTGCATACTATCCCTGCGTTTAAGAAGCTCTCTCAACGGTTGTACTGCGGCTTTATTGCCCGCTTCTCCGAGGAAGAAAGCACATTCATAGGCTATTCCTGCGTTGGAATCTTTCAGCCCGTTGAGACATGCCGCAAAGGTCTTGGGATCGCCACGAAAGTGATCCCGTAGCATCTGAAGGCAAATCTGTCTGACGCTGGGCTCCGTGGACTTTGTTCCCTCAAGAAGTCGAGGCAAGGCCACCGGCCCCATGTTTGCCAACCGTGAAGCCGTACTGTCTCGCTCTCGCCAATCGTGGGCTTCTTCGAGTTGCCTAAAGAGCATGGCCGCTCGCTCTGAGTCTGCCAATGGCTGGCTTGCCGCCACGCTTTTCTTTGTCACCGATGACGGCACTTTCTCGTCCCCCTTCGGTTCGGCGGCGACCAGTCGCCAAGGGACCATGCCGATGAGGACGACTCCTGCCGAAACGATGCTCGAAGTGATAACAACTCGACGGGATGCTCGACCAGTGAGCTTCATGGCAACCTCCTTTTCAGTGTTTCCAGCAATCCTACCCTCTCGACGGGCATCAGGGGACAACGGAAGAGTTGTCCCCCGATGGTCCCGAACGTCTCATGATCGAATGCAGGCGATACCCAATCAGCCCGTACATCACGGCAGTCAGTGCCAAAGGGCTCAGCACGAATAAGGCCATCGACCATCCTCGCAGGCCCAGGTGCCATGCTAGCACGCCCATGTGTTCATACGGCAGCTTTTCAAACTCCATCACCTGGGGGATCGCATTCGAAGAGGAGAAGAGCATTCCTGCCCCGAACACCAGCAGTGCCGCAGATGCGTACCAGGAAATGCGGGCAGCAACGATGAGCCAGACGCTGACCAAAACAGCCCCTACAAGGAGAGGAAACAGCGTTCCTGCTGCGCTCATCCACGGTTGGGCCTCTGGGGGAAGTGAACGAAACGACACATGAGGTGTATCACCGGACAAAACGGTCCATGCCACATGATCTACCTTGCCGCCCAGCAGAACCCCCATAGCGTAATGCCCAAACTCGTGAACGGGCGAGTAGCAGAAGTCGGACAACGCTACTGCCACGATTAGAAACAACAGCCGTTTCCGACCAAGTCTCCTGACCAGCGAGATCGATACCAGAGGTTTCCTGAGCACGGCGGCAATCGACGCACCAACCAACATTGCCACGGAGAACGTGAAGAAGATGAATCTCCACAGGGGAGCAAACGGCTGCCATTTTGAGCCCACGAAAACACGGTACGTGCCTTTGGCCCCCTTGGGGTCGAGCACGAGGTAGCCGTCCCAAGAACGGGGGTCGAAGCTGCAATCGCCTCGTTCCATCAAGAACAACTGCTGATTTCCCTTAGGCGTATGGAGGCTTACGTGACAGACGCTCCGTTCCATTGTGATCTGGAACTCGGCTGGAGCAGGACACCGAAGCCCCGAGGGGATAGCAATCTGCACCGGAGTGCCGTCGAACGTACCCTTTGCCAGCACGAACCGCTGCCAAGAAGCGGGCAACCAAGAACTGGGCAGCAAAGCCAGGGGCAAGGCGATCAGGCCAATAAGAAGGACGAAAGTCAGTCGGATTATTCGTCGCATTGTGAAATCCACGAAGTTGGGCTTACGATGAATAGCCGCTCACTCCTTGAGCCGCTCGATCACCACCTTGTCGATGTCCTGTTCGGCCAGGGGGAAGGTGCAGATGAGAGTGATCACGCCAAGTTTCTGCCCGCCTCCCGAAACAAGGCCGCCCTCACTCACGAAGGTGCGTCCTTGCTTGTCCACGGCCACGGCCCGGTAGGTCGGCATTCGTTTGCACGGCATGTCATAGGCCAACGATATTGCCATGCTCGTCCGATGGGCCTTAGGATCTTCGTTGAGTTTCACGAAGGTGAAGCCAGTCTGGAGCGTACCGCCGCCGATGCCACCATACCCGCCGCTGGACTCGAACGTCGCAAATGGCACGAACGTCTTGCGTTCTTTCTGGAGCCTCGGGGAGTCCGATACGACGGGCGGTTTCTTGGCCGGGGTATCTGCTCCTTTAGCCGTTGTCGCCTTAGTCCGTACCGCTTCCGCTTCGTCGTTGCACTTGTCGGCAGGCGAGGACTGCACGCTTGGTTTGCCCGCCTTGGGTTTCCGCCTGTGCTCGTCGTCCTTGTTGAAGTGAATGGTGGTACTCGTATATATCTCCTTCTGCCAAAGGTGGACGAGCTTTTTTTCCTCCTCACTGAGCAGCCGTGAACCGATCCATCTCTGGCGAACCTCGATGGCATGAGTTCCGTCTGGTTCACGGGGGATACGAAGGAGCACGGACCAAGCGGCAAAAACCCCTTGGTCGTTCGGAATGAAACTTGTCAGGACTTCCAACTTAAACCCTTGGGGAAGTTCGCGGGAATCGGGGATACCAACAAGCGTCTTGTATGTCTTATCCGACACTGGCAGCTTATCCCCTCCAAGAATCACCCACCTGATGGCTGCGACGACTTCCTCCTCCGTCAGCAGGGGCTGCGTCTTGCCGATCTCGTCCTTTGCAGCACGGTCGTTAAAATCCTTGACTGCTTTACGCAAGGGCACCTTGGTGTCCCCGGAGTTCACGCCAATCACCGGCTTGCCTGGACTCTTCTCATCGACGGTGACCTTGCCCCCGAGCTTCTCGATTTCGGCAGCCTTTGCTTGGTCAGTCGGCCCTGCCGCTCCGCAGAGAGTGGGAACAAGCGACAAGCCCAGAATCAGCATCGGAAACGTGACTCGGTTCATGGATGTGTCCTTTCGTTGAACGATCTGGGAGGTCATTTCCACGTCAATGTTCGATTTTGCACTTCGGTATCCTCACTAGTCTCTTCTCCGATGCACTCGTCATGTCTTCTCGGTTGCAACGGGCGGCAATCTCACTCCTCACTTCCCTCTGGCTGCTCATCCTCCGATCTTCGCAACACGATGGGCAACTCCACGACAACCGTGGTCCCCTGGCCCGGTTCGGTTTCGATGGTGGCCTTGCCGCCGAGCAATCGGGCCCTCTCCCGTATCCCTTCCAGCCCAAAGCGGCTCTCCCCTACGTCTTCTGGCCGGAAACCGACGCCGGAATCACGAACTTCGATCCGAAGCTGATCCCCGTCCTGGAACAATTCGACGTGGACTCTCTTGGCCTGACTGTGCCTGCACGCATTCGCCAGGGCCTCTTGGGCAATGCGGTAGACGGCGTTTTCGAGAATCGGCGTCAGCCGCTCGAACTCAACCTTCGCTTGGAAGTCGATTTTCAGGCCCTTCTTTCGCCGCTCCTCATTCACCAGATGGCTAACGGCTGCGACGATTCCCTCCTCATCAAGGACTGGGGGGCGAACTCCGCTGATAAGTCGTCGTGCTTCGACGTGCCCCTGTTGCAGTATAGTCATTCCGGCATGAAAGGCGTTTGCGGCATCTTTGGGGTTGGCATCCTTCAGATCATCGAAGGTCTGGAACTGCATGACCGCACCGGCCAACTGTTGCGCCAATCCGTCATGGATCTCGTAAGCAATCACTTGGCGTTCGTGATCGCTGGATTGCAGGAGGTGGTTGAGGGTACGGCGTTCCCGTTGCAGGGCTTCTTCGGCCCGTTTTCTTTCCGTGATGTCTCGAATCACGGCCACGACAGCATTGGGTTGTCCCGTGGCGTCCCGGATCACGGCCGAGGATGCCTCTACAGGAACCGTGGTTCCATCCTGGCGAATCGACGTGTATTCTGTGTTTCTTCGCACCCCCACTTCCACCAAGTTGGACATGTTTCCTGCCAACCGCTTCCGGTCGTTCTGGATCACGTAATCGAACACGCTTCGACCAACCAACTCGTCGGACTTCGCAAGACCAAGCAATGCCCAGGTCTGCCTGGAAGCAAAGAGCACCCGCCCGTCCAGGTCTGACATGACGATGGCATCTGGGCAGGCGTCGAGCAGCATGTTCAGCATGGGTGTCGGGGCGTTCATATCAATGCTGCTGATCCATTGGTGGTTGTATGACTCTGGGTGCGGCTAGCGGTTCTGGGGGTATGGGTGGCCGGGCAGAACTTCCCCACAGGACCATGATCCCCATGAAGACAAGGAGCACCGCTCCCCACAATGCGGTCATGGCAGGAAGCCATTTCACGGCTCGTGCCCAACTGGCTGGCATGTCCACGTCGATTCCGCAGTTCGGGCAGATCCACCCACCCGCCCACCATTGCCTCTTGGTCTTCGTGAACGGCCAAACGAACGGAGGAAGCGATGTGCCGCAATCGGGACACTTCCTTCGAGGAAACATCAGCCAGCAGAAGAAGAAGATGAACGGGACAACGCCCACGCACACTTCGGGCCACAGGTCATTCATGGTTGTCGTCCAATCGTGTTCATGACATCGTGAGCATATTGCAGCCAGCGGTGTGTGGGCGTCGGGGCGTTCATGTCAACGCTGCTGTGCCACGGGTGATTGGATGATTGTGGGTGCGGCCAGAGCTAAGCGGCACAAGGGGCTTCGGGGGTTCCGGCTGGTGTTCTATGGGTGGTTGCATGAATGTGGGCGTGCGTAACGGCTCAGGGGGGCTGGAGGATGGGGTAGGACTTCTGGCCGAGCCTATGATACAGACGAGGAGAATGACTGCCGTTCCCACCGATACGACCAAGGCAGAAATCAAAAGTATTGCCCACCTCCAACTAATCACATGCGGCATCTCGACCTTCCGTCCCTTCCAATCCACGTCGATGCCGCAGTTCGGGCAGATCCATCCACCCTCCAGCCAATGCCTCTTGGTCTTCGCCTGCGGCCAGACGAATTGAGGCTGTGGAGTGTTGCAATCGGGGCACTTCCTTCGAGGGAACAGCAGCGGGAAGAGCAAGAAGTAAACGAGGAATAGAACGAACGGAGTGATGATTGAGATCGAAAAACTATCCATTGTCATCTCCTTCGTATGGCTATGGCGAACCGCCAAGCCCTAGCCGACACGATGCTCAGCAGGATTACTCTTGGCGATTCCATCCCACCGACCTCGGAAGTGAATGGGGCTGGGCAGTCAGATCACGATCATAGAACATCAGGGGATGAGCCGATAGATCGACCAGACCACCAGGACGACGAGGCCGCCTTGCCAGCAGGCCCGCCACGTCGTCGTGGCCCAGGCGTCGAGCAGGAGACTTGTCATGGTCTTCCTTTCGCTGCTGCTCAACTCAGTCCTTGAGCCGCTCTATCACGAACTTGGCAATGTCGTATTGAGCCGCAGGGAACGTGCAAACGAGGGTGATCACGCCCAGCTTCTGCCCGCCTCCCGAAACGCCTCCTGGTTCACTCACCATGGTGCGTCCTTGCTTGTCCACGGCCACAACTCGGTAGGTCGGCACTCGTATGCAAGGTAGGTCATAGGCCAACGATACGACCAAACGTGTCTCACGGGCCTTTGGATCTTCGCTGAGGTTCACGACGGTGAACCCAGTCCGGTATGCGCCTCCTCCGATGCCGCAACTCGAAAAGTTACAATCGAACGTCGCAAATGGCACGAACTTCTTTTCGTCCTTCTGGAGCCTCGGGGAGTCTGATACGGCGGGCGGGTTCTTCGCCGGGGCATCTGCTCCTTTGGTAGTTCTCACAGTGCCAACCGAGTCGTTGATCGCCTTGAGTTCAACGGCAGTATGCTCCAACACAAGGGTTGTCACCTCGGCAAATTCAGCAATCGAGTCACTGGCGTTCGTGCCCTCTTTCCAAAGTCGTTGGAGCTTCGCCGTTACCTGCACCTTGTCAAAAAGGTCAAATTTGGCTGCCTTGTCCTTGAGTTGTGGGTCTTGAACCACGAACCTGAAGTCTAGCTGCGGCTTGGCAGTGTAAACGCCCTTCCCGTCATCCACACAGACTAGGGGGCCCACCACGCCTTTGATCATCACCTTGCCATCTACTTCGTCCACATCCCACACTTGCACGACACCGTGAAACATCTTGCCAACACATTCTCTTTCCATGCGTTTATACCGCAAGTGGGTCAGCGGTGAGCCGTATGCTAACAATTCCTCCAGCGGTGCGACATGGCCGTCCTTGGCCTTGCTACCGGGCGGTTGCGTCTCGCATACTGTGGACGGCGATGGTGTTTTCGGCTCAGCCGCAACCAGCCGCCACGGAATGAGGCAAAGCACGACCACTCCTGCCAACACGACGGCCGAGGCGATGACGACTTGACCAGACAACCGGCCAACGGGCTTCATGGCAACCTCCTTTTCAATGGTTCTACCGATCCCATCGTTCCCACGGCCTACGAACGCCCTTGCGGGCCCTGGCCTTTGTTCCTCTCTTCTAATGCCTTGGCAATGCGACGAAGTTGCATTGCTGCGATCCAGGCTGGGGCAGTGAGAACACCAAGGATAATGAACACTTCGACGATGTCACTTGGCATTGCTGTTTCCTTTCAACTCGGCCTTTGGAAGAGGTTGCCTTTGATCTCGGGCTGTGGTCACTTCCAGCGTTCGATCTTGCACTTGGGTAATGCTTGCTGGAGCTTCCTCACGCCTTCGTCGGTGACCTTGGTGTCGTTCAGCCCCACCAATTCAAGATGACTCATGCCCTTGAGGTGTTCCAGTCCTGCATCGGTGATCTTGGTGTGGTTCAAGTTCAAGAACCGGAGTTTGGGCAACTTGTTGAGGTAGCCAAGCCCAGCATCCGTGACGTTAGTGCCATCGAGAAACAAGTGGATCAGTTGCCCCAGCCCGTCAAGGTTCTTCAGCCCGGCATCGGTAATTTTGGTGTGCTCCAACGCCAAAATGCGAAGTTGTCCCATCTCTTTGACCTGCGCCAGCCCAGCATCAGTGATCCCGGTGCTACCTATTTCCAGGAAATAAAGGTGCTTCAATCCCTTCAGGTGTTTCAGCCCTGCGTCGGTAATCTTGGTGCCTGCAAGTCCCAACTGTTCGAGTTGGCTGAACTTCTCCAGATGTTCTAGTCCAGCGTCGGTCACACCGGTTTCGTCGAGCCGCAATGCTTGCAGTTCAGTCAACCCTTTGAGGTGTTCCAGCCCAACGTCGGTAAACTGCGGATCGTCGAGCGACAACATCTGGACGTTACTCAGTCCCTTGAGAGACTCCCACGCCGTATCGGACATCTTGGTCCCCGAAAAATGCACGTCAATCTTTGGCTTGAAAAGGCCGAAGAGGCTTCCTTCATGAACGTTGACTTGCCCGCCGAGTTTCTTGATCTTGGCAATGGCCTTGGCTTGGTCAGAAGTCGGCACAGTCATTGAGGGAATGGCAAATGGTGGAGGAGCACCCCTGCTTTCTTCTACGCCCCGTGTCAGAACCAGCAGCAGCCGTCCGTCACCCCGGTGTGTCGCAAGTTCTGTTGGGGCCTCTTGGGCTCTTGTCAGGCACAGCGTCAAGCGGTCGCCATCCAAGCGATAAATGTTCTTGCTCCATTCCCCTTTCAGAGCACCGCCTGCGTGCAGGAGTTCAATCACTTTGGGCGTCTTGGCCGGGTCGAGTTTGTAGGAGGCTTGCAGGTTTCCCCAGATCGTGAGATTGTCGGGAGTCACGACCAGCTTCATGATCTGTTGGTTCTTTTTCGAGACGACTTCGTAGGTTCCGAGGACAACACACATTCCCATCTCCGGGACGGGCTCGCCATCGGCTTCAACGGAAACGATAGTCCATTTTCCCAGAAGTGCCTCTTGGTCCGTCTTCGTCGGTTGTTTGTTTGTCGCCTTGTCCTGCTGCTGGGCGGGTGTAGCGGCAACCGCACCCTTGTCTTGCTGAGGCTCGGCCGCCACCAATCGCCACGGCACAAGGCCGACGAAGAGCATCGCCGTCAAGAGGATGCCCGATGTGACCACGATGCGACCAGATGCTTGTCCGATGAACTTCATGGCAACCAACCTCGTTTTCAATGTTTCCAGCGATCCTACCGTTTCGACAGAGATCCGGGGGAGCAGCCGAGCGGGACCGAACTTGCCAACGACCGACACCAGCAACTCACCATAGTTGGCTGGATCATGCCGTTGCTGAGCGATGGCGAGTTCATCAGCGGCCGTCTCTTGAAGCCGAGCGAGTCGTCGCTGAGCAAGCCATACGAGGGGGTGAAAGAAGAGCACGGCTCTCACAAGAGCGGCAACGAATCCCCAGAGCAAGTCACCACGCTTGATGTGCGCCAGTTCGTGCCCCAGCACCATGGTCGTCTCCGAGGCACTCAACCGACCAAGCGTATCCGTGGGCATCAGGATGACGGGGCGAACAATGCCGACCAGCATGGGGCTGCCAAGCCCAGGAACGCAACGTAGTTCCGGTAATCGTCGTATGCGGAATGCCTGCGATTGACTCGCCAGTTGCTCAGCGAGCGACGTATCCTCGATGGCGCAGCCTTCTCGCAGCAGTCGCCTTGCATCTCGCCAAGCGGTCAGCAATCGAAGCAAGCTCCAGCCCACGCCGATTATCCAAAGGAGGAAGAGGAGTAGAGGAAGGACCGAAAGAGGCGTTGACGTTGGCATCGACACCGGTAACGGCGTTGGTACTGGCGTCGGTAATGGCGTTGCCGACGTTTGAGCCGTGTGCGCCTGACGGGTCGGGATGCTGGAAACAACAGGGACGACGGCTGAATCTTCCGGGGCACGATGAGCCGGAAGCAGCGGCACGTTCAGCAAGGATGGCACCACAAGGACCACCATGAACTTCAGGATCGCCAGTCGCCACAACCAGCACTGGAAGCAGGCGGGCATCGACGGGATCAACCGACAGATCGCCCACACCACCAGCAGAACGAGCCCGCCTTGCCAGCAGGCCCGCCACATCGTCGTGGCCCAGGCGTCGAACAGGATGTTCATGGATGATCTTCCTTTCGCTGCTTCAATTCGTAGTTCATCCCGAACGCTTTAGAGCCATTGCCTTAAAGGCGAGGATGAATATCATCCTCGTTTTCCCACCATCTAAAGGGCCAGGGAGTTCCAGACCTGCCGTCAACAATCTTGCAGTTCGGTAGTGACTTCTGGAGGTTGGTGATCCCAGCGTCGGTCACACGGGGGCACATCAACTCCAGTGAACGGAGCATCGTGAACCCGTCTAGCTGCCGTAGCCCCGCATCTGTTATCCCTGGACCTGTCAGAGTGAGCGATTGGAGCGTGGTCAATCCTCTCAGACATGCCAGCTTGTCATCAGTCATCGTTTTCGACATGATGAGGGACAACGAGCGGAGTTTGTTCAGCCTATTGAGGCGTTCCAATCCTTTATCGGTCACTTGCGTGGAGATCAGACGCAGCGTCCCAAGATCGGGCAACCCTTCGAGATACGTCACCCCAGCGTCGGTAATGGTGCTATCCTTCAACCACAATACACGGAGATTCGTTAGGCCCTTGAGGTTCTCCAGCCCGGCATCGCTGATGTGCGATAGCCCAAGCCATTTGAGCATATTTAATCGACGTAGGTGGACCAGCCCGGCATCGGTTACTTGAGTACCCCACAGATTCAATACTTGCAGTTGGGCCAAACCTTCAAGGCATTCGAGCCCAGTACCGCTCACCTTGGTGCCCGCCACATTCAAATAGAAGAGCTTTACCAAGACCTTGAGGTGTTCCAACCCCGCATCGGTCACCTTCGTATCTGCCACAGCCAGCAAACGAAGTTCCATCAGCCCGTTGATGTTTTCCAGGCCCGCATCCGTAACCTTCGTAGTGGTCAGATGCAATGCTTGGAGGTGTGCCAACCTCTTAAGACTGTTCAACCCTGCATCGGTTACCTTCGTACCACTTAGGTTCAGCCACTGGAGTTGTTCCAACCCTTTGAGATGTGCCAACCCTGCATCGGTGACTTGAGTGTTCCCGAGATTGAGCGTTCGGAGTGTGGCAAGCCCTTTGAGGTACGCCAACGCTGCGTCCGTTACTTTACTGCCCTCGAAGGTTACGCCAGTCACGGGCTTGCCTGGACTCTTTTCATCGACGGTGACTTTGCCACCGAGCTTCTCGATTTCGGCAATCACCCTTGCTTCGTCGGTCGTCGGCTTAATTGCGGCATGGCCTGCGGTGGCCGGAGACTTCTCGGCAACAGGAAGCGATTTACTGTCGCCCGGTGTGGGTTCAGCCGCAACCAGCCGCCATGGAACAAGGCCGATGAAGACCACTCCCACCAACACGAAGACCGATGCGATGACGACTCGACGGGACATTCGTCCAATGCGATTCATGGCAATCAACCTCGTCTTCAATGTCTCCACTGATCCCACCGTCTCCACGGACATCCGAGGAAGCAACCGAGCGGGACCGAGTTTGCTGACGACCGACACAAGCAACCCGCCATAGCTAGCTGGATCATGCTGTTGCTGGGCGATGGCAAGTTCATCGGCAGCGACCTCTTGAAGCAAATTCAGCCGTCGCCGGTTCAGCCATACGAGTGGGTGAAAGAAAAAAGCCGCTTGAACGAAAGCGGCAGCAGTGCTCCAAAGCACATCACCACGCTTGGTGTGGGCCAGTTCATGCCCCAGTACCACCTTCTGCTCCGACATGCTCAGCCGCCCAAGCGTTTCTGCGGGAACCACAATGGTTGGGCGAAGGATGCCGATCAGCATGGGACTGCCGCCGCCCTCGACCTCAAGCAGCCTGGGCAGAGATCGGAAACCGAAGAGCCTCCCTTGGACTGTCAGTTGTTCGATCAAGGACGTACAGGTGGTGGTGTGGCCCTGTTTTCCCAACCGCCTTGCATCTCGCCAAGCGGTGAGCAGGAGGGCCAAGGACCAGCCCACGCCGATTGTCCACCCAAGAAAGAGCATAACTGACAGCATCGGCAGCGGCGTCGGAATGGACATTGGTGTCGGCGTTGTCAGCACCGACGTTTGGTCCAAGTGCTCTTGATGGATCGGCATCGTGGGAGCAAAAGTGGTGACCTCCGTGATTCGCTCCGGGGCTCGATGGGCCGGAAGCAGCGGCACGTTGAGAAACCACGGCACCACCAGCACCACCATGAACTTCAAGACCGCCAGTCGCCACAACCAGCACTGGAATCGGGCTGGCATCGACGGGAGCAACCGGCAAATCAACCAGACCACCAGGACAACGAGTCCGCCTTGCCAAGAGGCCCGCCACATCGTCGTGGCCCAGGTGTCGAGAAGGATGTTCATCATGGTCGATCTCTCAAGGTAGAAGAAGGTGCCATGAGGCCACTTCCACATATCGGCGTGCGACGAACCAACGTCTAGCAACCCAGTCCTCCTGGACTCATTCACATCAATGCTGGATATAGCACTTACTTAACGCCCGCTGAAGCCTCTTCACCCCCTCGTCCGTGACCAGGGTGTCATTCAGTTCCAACCGTTCCAGATGACTCAAACTCTTGAGGTGTTCCAATCCTGCGTCGGTGATCTTGGTGTGGTTCAAGTCCAATAACCGGAGTTGGGACAACTTACCAACGTGAACAAGCCCTTCATCTGTGACGCTGGTGCTGTCGAGAACCAACTGGATCAGTTGCGCCAACCCACTGAGGTTCATCAGCCCGGCATCAGTAATCTTGGTGCCGCTGAGAAACAACTTTTGCAATTCGCTCAGACCTTTGAGGTCTTCCAATCCTGCGTCCGTGACTGGGGTGTGGGCGAGCCGCAAATCTTGGAGGTGGCTTAACCTCTTGAGATGTTCCAGCCCGGCACTGGTAACCTGGGTGTCGTTCAGTGCTAATTTGTTGAGTTGTTTCAGCCGTGTGACACGTTGCACCCCCGCATCGCTCACTTTGGTGCCGTTGAGAAACAGCATTTGGAGTTGCGCCAGCCCCTTGAGATGCTCCAGCCCTGCATCGGTCACTTTTGTGCCGTCGAGTAACAACCATCGGAGTTGGCTCAGCCCCTTGAGAGTTTCCAGTCCAGCATCGGTGACTGTGGTGTCGTCGAGCAACAAGTATCGCAGTTGGCTCAACCCCTTGAGATGTTCCAACTCTGCATCGTTGACCTTGGTGCCTGCCAGAGAAACGAAAGTAACTGGCTCGCCTGGGTTTTTTTCGTCAAGGTGGACCTCTCCACCGAGTTGTCTGATCTTGGCAACCGACTCTTCTTGTTCTGGACATCCCGTTGTTCGGGTCGCAACCAGTCGCCACGGGATGAGGCACACCAGGATTCCCACTCCGAGCAAAATACCCGAAGCGATGACAACTCGACGGGGTGTTCGGCCAATACGTGTCATGGCGATCAACCTCTTTGCTAGTGAGTGCGTTGTGCCAGCCGTTTCCGCCGAGATGGTGGAAACCCAGGAACGCTGACCGAATTTGCCGAGGACAGACACCAGCAGCTTGCCATACCCCGCTGGATCATGTTTATCCTGGGAGATAGTGAGTTCATCGGCGGCGATCTCCTGAGCCAGTCCCAGCCGCCAGTGGCTTAACCAGACCAGAGGATGGAAGAAGAACACCGCTCGAACGGCAGCGACGACAATGCTCCACAGCAGATCACCCCGGCGAATATGAGCCAATTCATGGCCCAGGACCATCTTCTGCTCGGAGATGCTCAACCGACCAAGAGTAGTGGCTGGCATGAGGATGGCCGGGCGCACGATGCCGACCAGCATGGGACTGCCGCCCCCGGACACCGACCGCAGATCAGGTCGCCGCACCCCGGAAGCCGCCGCTTGGTTTGCAAGTTGCTCATATAGCACGGCGTCCGAAATAGGAGAACTCCCTTCCCGCAGCCGCCGTGCGTTTCGCCAAGCGGCCAAGAGGTGGGCCAGGGACCAGCACACTCCGATGATCCAGACGAGAAAGAGGGCATGGGACAGGGTCGGTAGTGTCGTCGGCGACGGCATCGGCAGTGCCGATACAGGTTCCAACGGCTCCTGGTGGATCTGGGTCGTAGGAGCAAGAGGAACGAACGCCAAATGTTCTGGTACAAGTGTTGGCGGTAACAGCGGCACATTGAGGAACCACGGCACCAGAAGGACGACCATGAACTTCAGGATTGCCAGCCGCCACAACCAGCACTGGAACCGTGCAGGCATCGACGGCAGCAGTCGGCAGATCGACCAGACCACCAGCACGACGAGGCCGCCCTGCCAGCAGGCCCGCCACATCGTTGTGGCCCAGGCGTCGAGCAAGATGTTCATGAATGATCTTCCTTTCGCTGGTGCTTTGGCAAGGCAAGGTCGATTTGACACCGGCCAGCGAGATGCCTCAATGCTCGATCTTGCAATTCGGTAACGCTTGCTGGAGCGTCTTCACGCCTGCATCGGTCACCTTGGTTCTCCGCAGGTCCAGCCTTTGGAGTTGGTTCAGACCTTTGATGTATCCCAAACCGGCATCGGTTACCTTGGTGCCGAAGAGGTTGAGTACGTTGAGTTTCGCCATCCCTCGGAGGTGTTCTAGCCCAGCATCAGTCACCCCCGTGCCAGCCACTACGTTGAAGGCCAGCAGTAGTTGTTCGAGTTCGGTCAACCCTTTGAGGTGCTCCAGCCCAGCATCGGTTACCCTGGTGTCGGACAGGGCAATCGCTCGGAGTTGAGTCAAACCTCCGAGTTCTTTGAGCCCTGCATTTGTCACCTTGGTGAGCGTCAGGTCGAGGACCAAGAGCTTCTTCACGCCTTTGAGGTGGACCAGCCCAACGTCCGTGACCTGCGTGCCCGTTAGGGACAGCATCGCAAGTTGGGGAAAGTCTTTGAGGTGAACCAGCCCAGCGTCCGTGACCGGCGTTCCCGTCAGGAACAGTATTTCGAGTCGGGGAAGGCTTTTGAGATGAACCAGCCCGGTGCCGGTCACCTGAGTTTGAAACAAAATCAGAGAGTGTAGTTGGTTCAACCCTTTGAGGTGTTCCAGCCATGCGTCGGTCACCTTCGTGCTTTCCAGTTCCACGTCAATTACTGGCTTGCCTGGATTCTTTTCATCAACCGTGACTTTGCCGCCGAGTTTCCTGATCTCGGCAATGGCCTTTGCTTCGTCAGCAGTCGGCTCGAAATGGGCTGTCGGGTTTTGCCTGGACGCAGGTGTTTCCGTGGGTGCTTCCTTCTGGGGCACACCTGACTTCTGTCCCGGTTGAATCGCTACGTTGCTGAACTCAACCCAGGCATAAGATGACCTCTCGACGACGAACGTCTTGATGCGTGGAACCGCCCCGTCGAAAACCCAAGTCGCTGTCGGGGGAGTGGCGTCGGGCCTCGTCGCAATCGCTCTCGCCAAGTGGCGATGTCCATTCTGGTCGATAGCCACAATCCGCATTTCTTGGTCCGTGTTGCCGTGATACCCAATCGTGACAAGTGTCGTGTCGGGATTGGCCCCGAAAATCCCTTGAGGCAATGTCGGGTTAGGAGCGAAGACGACATCGCCAACCTGTCCACCTGAGTCCGCTTTCCGAGCATCTCGCTCTGCGATGGTCTTCCATTCCGAGGGGAGTCCGATCAGCACGTTCGTCACCGTTGCGCCCACGGGAAAGCTCCCGTGCAGTTTGCCGTCGATCACTTCTTCCTTCGCCAGTTCGTTACGCAGATCGCTCTCGTCCATGTGAGCAGATTTGCCGGGCAATCCGTTCACGGTCAGAAGTGGCTCCCGAATGGCGAGCATTTTGTCGTTTTGTGATCGGGCGAAGAGTGATATGTCCTGGCCGAGCGGGGCCTTGATCCGCAGGAGAATTACCCGATGCATCTGACCTGTCTCGGCAGTCCAGGGAGAACCCCAGTCGGCAGGCAAGCGTGAGTTGGTATCCCAAGCCATGCCGTTGGGCTGCCACCATCCCGCCCCGTTTTCACCGACGCCCAATAGCTCGACGGTGACGCCGTTTGTCAGATTCACCTTGAAATGAGTTTGCTTATCCCCGTGAACCAAGGATGGGGGATGCCGCTGTTCTCCCACGGATAGCTGTGCGACTGCGGGGTGGCGGTCAGCATCCGTGCGGGGAGGTCGTTTGTCATTGCCCGGTCCCGACGAACCACCGGCCGGAATTGCGGGAGATCCATACTGGATTTTGCAGTTCGGCAATGCCTGCTGGAGTTTCTTCACTCCTTGAGCGGTGACTTTGGTGCCTTGGAGTTGCAGGTCTTCGAGATGGCTCAACCCTTTGAGATGATCTAATCCCGCATCGGTGATCTTGGTATTAACGAGAAACAGCATGTGGAGTTGCTTTAGCCCTTCGAGTGCCTCTGCCCCGGCATCGGTGATCTTGGTGTCGAAAAGGCCCAGTAGTGTGAGTTGGCTCAATCCCTTGAGATGTATCAGCCCAGCACCGGTGATTTGCGTACTGCTAAGGTTCAGGGATTCGAGGTGGCTCAATCCTCTGAGGTACTCCAGCCCAGCATCGGTGACCTTGGTGCCCCCAATGTCCAACGCTTTGAGTTGGCTGAATCCGTTGAGATGCTTCAGCCCGGTATCGGTGATGTTGGTGCGGTCAAGGTTCAACCCTTGGAGTTGATTCAATCCGTTGAGGTATTCCAGTCCAGCACCGGTGATCTGAGTGTCCCCAAGGTCCAATCCTTTGAGTTGGGGCAGCCCGTTAAGGTGCTCCAACGCTGCATCGGACACCTTGCTCGCCCGCAAATCTACGCCGACGACTGGCTTGCCGGGACGCTTTTCATCGAAGATGACCTTGCCACCCAAGTGTTCGATGTCGGCAACTGCGGTGACTTGGTTGGACTCGGCCGCAATCAGCCGCCAGGGCACCAGCCCCACCAGGATCAGTGCGGCCAACAGGATGGTTGTACTGACGACCACTCGACGGGACGCACAACCAATGATCTTCATGGCAACTAACCTCGTCTTCAGCGTTTCCAGCGATCCCACCGTCTCCACGGACACCCGAGGAACCAACCGAGCGGGACCGAACTTACCGACGACCGATACCAGCAACTCTCCGTAGCTGGCTGGATCATGCCGTTGCTGAGCGATAGCGAGTTCATCGGCAGCGACTTCTTGGGTGAGCTTCAACTGCCGTTCACTCAACCAGACCAGTGGATGGAAGAAGAACACGGCTCGAACAAGGGCGACGACGAGTCCCCACAACAAATCAGCACGTCGGATATGGGCCAGTTCATGCCCGAGGACCATCTTCTGCTCCGAGATGCTCAGCCGACCAAGAGTCGCTGCTGGCATCAGAATGACGGGCCGAAGGATGCCGACCAGCATTGGGCTACCATCATCATCGATCTCCAGCAGTTTTGGGAGAGATCGTAGGCCGAAGAGCTTTCCCTGAATTGCCAGTTGTTCGAGCAAGGACGTGCAGGCGGTGCTGTGGCCCTGTCTTTGGAGTCGCACCGTGTCATAGAGAGCCGCCAGGAGGCAAAGCAGGCTCCAGCACGCTCCGATGATCCAGGCGAGGCACACGGTTTCTCGGACGCTCGGCAATTCAATCAGGCTTCTCTGGTCAGTCGCCGCACTCGACCTGACCTCAAGGTGATCCGGTGGGCTGACTGGCACTTCCGTAGTCGTTGGTATCTCCGTAGGCGTTGGCGTGGCCGCCTGAAGAGAAAGATCATGGATGGCAACGGAACGGGCCGGAAGCAGTGGCACGTTCAGGAACCACGGCACCAGGAGCACCACCATGAACTTCAGGATTGCCAGCCGCCACAACCAGCACTGGAATCGTGCTGGCATCGACGGCAGCAATCGACAGATCGACCAGACGACCAGGACGACAAGCCCGCCTTGCCAGCAGGCACGCCACATCGTCGTGGCCCAGGTGTCGAGGAGGATGGTCATCATGGTCGATCTTCCTTTCGCTGGTTCTCAACTCAGTCCTTGAGCCGCTCTATCACGAACTTGGCGATGTCGTGTTCGGCCACTGGGAACTTGCAAATGAGGGTGGTCACGCCCAATTTCTGCCCCGTTCCCGAAACACGGATGTTTTCACTCACGATGGTGCGCCCTTGCTTGTCGATAGCTACGGCTCGGTAAGTCGGCACTCGTTTGCAGGACAAGTCATAGGCCGCTGATATTGCGAAACTCGTTGCGTGGGCCTTTGGATCGTTGTTGACTTTCACGATGGTTAGCCCGGCGTCGAGTGTGACGCCGCCGACGCCACGGCACTCTCCGCTGTACTCGAACGAATAGAATGGCACGAACTTCTTGTCTCCGTGGTCGGGCGTCGGCGCAGCAGTTACGCCGGGTGGTTTGCAAGCAGGCAAGAACTGCGCCATTGGTTTGGCTTGGGGATCGGCGGCAACCAACCGCCAGGGGAGGAGGCCAAGCAGCACCACTGCTCCCAGCGCAACGCTCGAACTGACGATGACTCGGCGAGATGCTCGACTAGTACGTGCCATGACGATTAGCCTTCTTCTTAAGAAATGTGCGGTTCCAACTGCCTCCGCTGCAATGTTCGAAACCACGGAGCCAGAACCAACCTTGCCAACAACTGACACCAATAAGTTCCGATACGTGGCTGGATCGTGCCTCTGTTGGGCAATGACAAGTTCATCGGCAGCGACTTCCTGAGTGAGCTTCAACTGTCGCTCGCTCCACCAAGCCAATGGGTGGAAGAAGAACACGGCTCGCACGATAGAGCCGATCAGGCTCCAAAGCAAATCGCCACGCTTGATGTGGGCGAGTTCATGTCCCAGCACCATCTTCTGCTCCGAGATGCTCAGCCGACCAAGCGTAGTTGCTGGCATCAAGATGACAGGCCGGGAAATGCCGACCAGCATGGGACTACCGTCACCTTCGACCGCAAGCAGCCTCGGTAGACTTCGTAGGCCGAACAGCTTTCCCTGAATCGTCAATTGCTCGATCAAAGAGGTGCAGGCAATGCTGTAGCCCTGTCTTCGGAGTCGCACCGTGCCATAGAGTGCCGCCAGGAGGCGAGTCAGGCACCACACGACCCCGATTACCCAAAGGAGAAAGATGGCGACGGGCAAGATCGGCACTGGCGTCGGCGTAGAAACTGGCGTTGCCAACGTCTGGTTCAAGTGCTCCTGGTGGATCTCGACGGCGGGAACAACGGCAGTGATCTCGGCAACATGTTCGGGCATACGATGAGCCGGAAGCAGCGGCACGTTGAAGAACCACGGCACCAGGAGGGCCACCATGAACTTCAAGATCGCCAGTCGCCATAACCAGCACTGGAATCGGGCTGGCATTGATGGAATCAACCGGCAGATCGACCAGACCACCAGGACGACGAGGCCGCCTTGCCAGCAGGCCCGCAATATCGTCGTGGCCCATGCGTCGAGCAGGATGTTCATGGATGATCTTCCTTTCGCTGCTGCTTCGGCAAGGCAAGGTCGATCTGACACCGGCCAGCGAGATACCTCAATGCTCGACCTTGCAATTCGGTAACGCTTGCTGGAGCGTCTTCACGCCCGCATCGGTCACCTTGGTTCTCCGCAGGTCCAGCCTTTGGAGTTGCCCCATCCCTTTGAGATACCCCAGCCCTGCGTCTGTCACCGGGGTGCCCCTCAGATCCAGTGATTCGAGCTTGGTCAACCCTTGGAGGTCCTTCAGCCCGACGTCGGTCACCTTGCTTCGCCCCAGGTTCAACGATTGGAGTTGGACCAACCCTTTGAGATGCACCAGTCCAGCGTCAGTCACCTTGCAGTCCCAGAGGATCAGCGATTGGAGGTGTGTCAACTTTCCAAGACGTACCAATCCAGCATCAGTCACCCGGGTGTACCCCAGGCTCAGTGACCGTAGTTGCGTTAACCCTTCGATATGCACCAACCCAGCGTCAGTCACCTTGCACGCCGCCAGATCCAACGAATGTAGGTTGGTAAGCGTTGCAAGACTCGCCAGCCCCGCATCGGTCACATTGTCGATCGAGAGGTTCAATGATCGCAACTGCGTCAACCCCTTGAGATGCGACACCCCAGCATCGGTCACTCCGATTCCCTTCAGGCCCAGCGTTTGAAGCTCGGTGAACGCAATGAGTTTCTCCAGCCCGGCATCGCTCACTTTGGTGTACGTCAGGTCCAATGACAGGAGGGTGGTCAACCCTTTGAGTTGCTCCAGCCCGGCGTTGGTCACTTGGGCATTGCTGAGTGTCAGTCGTTCGAGTTGGGTAAACGCTTTGAGGTGCTTTATCGCATCGTCGGTCACAACCCAACCCACCAAAGCCACCGCCTTCACCGGCTTTCCCGGGCTTTTTTCGTCGACGGTGATCCTGCCCCCCAGCTTCTTGATTTCGGCAACTGCCCTTGCTTGGTCAGTCGGTTCTGCCGCCCGGGAGAGAACGGGGGCAAGCGATAAGCCCAACACCACAATCGCAAATCGGTGCATGATTGTTCTCCGAGTCGGCGATGGCATAACGTCGATCATGGTCAGCCTTCCTTTCGCTGGTGTTCCAGGTCACGGACCAGTCGCTTCAGGGTGTCGAGATCCTCTGCGGAGATCGGGCCGCTCTCGGACAGGTAGGCCACGAAGGGAGACACCGAGCCGCCGAGGGTCTTGGCGACAAAATCCTCCACCAATCCCTGGAGGAAATCCTGCTTGGCGATCTTCGGGGAGTAGCGGTAGACGCCACCGCTCTTGCGGCGAGTGAGGTGCCCTTTTCGCCGCAGCCGCTCCATGATCGTGAGGATCGTGGTGCGGGCTTGGCCGCTGGTCTGGGCGAAATACTCGGCAACGTCCGTGGTACTGACGGGATGGTGGTCGCCAATGTAGCGGAGAACGTCGATCTCCGTCGAACCGAAAGCAGCCTTGGGGTCGGCCATGAATGAGGCTCCTTGTGAACGGACTATCAGTGTAGACGCATTGTAGCGAGTGTCTAGTCTGGTAGTCAAGCCGTTTTTTGCGGGCGGCGGCCCAGGCGAAAGACCACCCGATAGAGGCAGTCGCATTACCCGTGCTGGAGCGAGCTTCGATTCCGCCGCTCACGCCGCCAGTTGCAACTGGCCTTGATCGTGCTTCCGCCGCAGGAACCACCAGCCGATGGCCAGGGGAGCGATGAACTGGATTAGTTGCTGAGGATGACAAAAGATCCAAGTGAAGAGGTAGTACAAGTGCCCCACACTGTCGGGATACCAAAGGCCGATCCTCGCCCAACTCTCTGCCGGTACGAGAGAGACTTTCGCAGTACACATAGGCAGTGCGGCAAGCACAGCAAGCATTGTGCAGGAGAGCAGCACCCATTTCTTGTTGATGCCGAACCGCCCTACAAGCCAGCAGTAGAGAATGCTGACAACGATGGAGGGAATGACAACGACCGACATGCTCGTCAGATACGCCGCCACTGCCGATGCGGAGGGTCCGATCCGGTTCAAGCCTGCGAACAACGGATCGTCCCAACTGTTAGGCCGTGCCCACAAACCAAACATCACCAGTGCGACCAAGGCAACCAGCGACACGACCGGCGAGAGGCCGAAAACCAGGAACGCCGCCGTGGGATGCCTGCCAAGAAAACTGCGCCGTCGATAGGCAGCAATGGCAGTGTCGGCCACTTGTTCGGGATTACCGAGTCGAGAATCGGCTCTCATGCTCTCCTCCTTCAAGTCTTCGAGATGATCGGACAGTTCTCCCATGAACCGCTGGACGTAGTTCGGCGGCAGGAGTTGCTTGGCAAGCCGCTGTCGCACATCATCAAGCCAGGATGGATTCGCCATGTTTTCCGTGCCCTACGACGCCAGTTGCAACTGGCCCTGATCGTGCTTCCGCCTCAGGAACCACCAGCCGAAGGCAAGGGGAACCAGAAAGTGTGCCAGAATGACGCACATCCTAAAGCCAACCGACAAGAGGCCGTGTTCTTCTCCTGAATTGTGGTACATCATCGCCACAATAAAACTTTGCGTCGCTCCGAAGGCGGCGAGCACCGCACACGACACGATCATCCATTGTCTTCCGATGCCAGACCGCCAGACGAGCGTGCAGTAAAGAAAGCTCGCCACGACCGGAGGAATAACACACATCAGCAGCATGATCGCAAAATCACAGGCGACAGGCATTTCATCGAACGCATGGGGGCCGAGTAGCAGTTGCGTAATCCATACGACCGAGCGAGCAATGTCCCCAAGGACCATCAACGATACGACTGGCGATATGGCAAAGACCAAGAAAGTGGTTGCCGGATGTCCGTGGTTGAACTTTTGCTTGGTAAACCACCAGCCCACGGCAAGTGGGACGGCACACTGCACCGGCAGTATCACGGTGCGCAAGATCACGGCGTGCGAACCGGCTTTTTCGAGTATGGCACATTCTACTAGCAGTGCGATGGCACCCAGTACCGCACAAGAGGCCAGCGTCCATCGCTTACCGATGCCGAACCAGACGGCAAGTTCACCACAGAGAATGGCAGCGAAGATCGAAGAAAAGACGATGATCAGGCTGAAGTATTCGTTGAAATGGCCTTGCCAGAATAATTGTAGCACGGACAAGACGGCTAAGGCCACGACGCACCACGTCACAACCGGCGATATTGCAAAGACCAGAAACGCCGCCGTAGGATGCCTGCCGAGAAAACTGCGCCGCCGATAGGCCGCAACGGCGGTGTCGGCCACTTGCTCGGGGTCGCCGAGTCGAGAAACGGCTTTCATGTTCTCCTCCTTGAGATCATTGACGTGATCGGCCAGTTCATCCATGAAACGCTGGACGTAGCTTGGTGGCAGCAGTTGCCGAGCAAGCCGTTCTCGGACTCGATCAAGCCAAGATGAATCCGCCATGTCCCTGTACCCTACGCCACCAGTTGCAACTGCCCCTGATTGTCCTGCCGCCGCAGGAACCACCAGCCGATAGCAAAAGGAATCACAACCTGCGCCAGAACAACGCACACCATCAGCCAATCGCAAGATTGATGCCCGCTCTCAGTGTAGTATTCAAAGTAATGACCTTGAACACTCTGCAACGCTGCATACCCGGCGAGAACGGCACATGAGACGAACATCCAGGTCCAGCCAACGCCAGACCGAACAGCAAGTTTACAGTAGAGGAAGCTGGCCACGGCGGTTGGGGCGATGAACATGAGCGAGAGCGGGATGACCACAATTACGGGAAACGTAGCGAGTGTCAGACAAGAAACGATCAGCCATTTCCAGCCCCAGCCAAACCGCTTCGCAAGTTTCCAATAGCAGCGGATCATCACCACCAATGCGCCAATGCCCAGGAGCAGCGGTACGAACACCGTTGACCATCTCAACACCCAGTTTACGACGACGGGGACGGTCAGCACGGATGCGATCCAGAGAATCTCATAGGAGATGAAAGGCAATATAGCGAAGACGAAGAACGTCGTTGCTACGTACCTTGCGTTGTGCTTCCCATTGGCATACCACCAGCCCACGGCAAGTGGGGCGGCAAGTTGAACAAGCAACACCAGCACACTCGGATAGACGCCAACATAGATGCGATACTGCATTAGCAATGCAAAGACGCCCAGCATCCCACACGATGCAAAGAACCACTTTTTTCCGAGGCCAAGCCGCAGTGCAAGCTCGCAGTAGAGAGTGCTGGCCAGTGTCGAACAAATCAAAACATCCAGATCGCCACCCCAAGGGTGCCAGTGGATGTGATACTCGGTCAGGGCGAGTGCTCCTAGCAGGGCGACAAACGCCACAATCGGCGACAGGCCGAAGACCAGGAACCTTGCCATTGGATGCCGCCCCAAGAAGCTGCGCCGTCGATAGGCGGCAACGGCAGTGTCGGCCACTTGTTCTGGTTTGCCCAGTCGAGAGACAGCTTCCATGCCATCCTCCTTGAGATCGTTGCCGTGATCGACCAGTTCATCCATGAACCGCTGCACGTAGCTCGGCGGCAGGAGTTGCCGAGCAAGCCGTTCTCGCACCCTATCAAGCCATGGCTGGCTTTCCATGTTCGCCTCCTTGCAGGGTATGGTTGACGGCCTGGACGATCTGCTGCCACGCCGTCGTCGTAGTGGCGAGCTTCTTCGAGCCCTTGGAGGTCACCCGATAGATGACCCGGCTCCTGCCCGCCACCGTCTCCCGCTTGCTGGCGAGCATCCCATCGGCTTCCAGGCGGTGAAGGACCGGATAAATGCAACCCTCGCCGAATTCAAGGGTGCCATTGGTCGAGGCACGGATGGCCTGGACCAGTTCGTAGCCGTACATCGGGCGGCGGGAAAGCAGGCTGAGCAACAGCAGTTCCGGCACGCCGTTGAGGAAATCTGGGTTGGTTCGTTTGCTTGTCATGGCGGAATCATACATCGAATCACAAGGCATGGCAATACCAGGATCGGCATTTCGTGCCAGGATTCTTTGGGGAATCGTGGCGGCGACCTGAGTTCCGGGGCATCACGGGCCCGCCGCACGACGCCGACGACCATCAGCGAGCGGGCCGTGGACAGGGTGCGGGAACCGGGCCAGGAAAGATAGAGGCAACGCCGACCATTGCGTTGTTCAATGCGGCCCGTCATTCCCCTGCCCTGATCTTCGCCAGGGCACGCTCGGTGAATTCCTGAACACCGTTGGACGCCGTTACGAGGAGACGACCCGAGTGGGTTTCCTCTTGAGGAAACTCAAGAGCCCAGCAACCATGAGGCCCCAAGCGAGCCCATTCGAGAAGAGAAGGAAGACAATCGTCAGGATCGAGAATTCACCATACTGCCCCGTCACGATCATGTAGATTCTTGCCGGATACGTCAAAGGCAATCCCAGAACGCCTATGGCTTGTCCAACGTAGGGAGTTCGACCAAGCGGGGTTCCTTTGAGCAAGAACATGATTACCACAATCAAGAGGACATTGCAGACTCCGATAGCTACGACTTTCTCGGAGAACAAGAGAAGTCGATTCCACCAGGGGATGCTGTCCTGAAGTTGTACAGATAACTCGACGGGATCGCCAAACCGGCTCGTCGCTTCCTTGAGGGCCAGCGTCTCATCGCCATGTTTCTCAATCGCTTGCTCGAAAGCGGACACCAGATGCGCCAACAACTCTTCCCGCATTTGCCGCTTGCGGGCCATCGTCGCCCGAACCGGCCGAACCGCTCGCTCCACGACGACCTTGAGTTCTTTCAGTGCTACGTCGTTCATGCTGGGGCTCCCATGATGCCGCCGATGATTTGAACAAAGCTCGTCCACTCCTCACGGCCTTTCGCCAGTTCCCGTTTCCCCTTCGTCGTCAGCCGGTAGATGCGGCGTCGGGCACCACGTCGGCCGTGCGGTTCTACCTCCCAGACCGCCTCGATCTTTCCCGCCTCCTCCAACCGGTAGAGGGCCGGGTAAAGCGATCCCTCTTTCAGGTGCAGGAGGCCGCAACCGGCCTCGTCTAAACGCCGCAGGATTTCCAAGCCATGGGCATCGCCCCGTTCTAGCACGGAGAGGATGATCGCCTCCAAGTGTCCACGCAGTTTGTCCCCATGGATCGGTTTCATGGCACAATCCTAGACTGTCTAGTGATTGATGTCAAGTGGACTGATCCGAATTGTTCAGCCCTGTATTCCTGACGCCGACCGGGCCAGGAAAAAATGATCGTTTTCCACCTGACGAAGGCGGGCTGCCGACCATTGAGTCGCTTTGCGAACGACCCGAGATTCACTTGAATTTGGTCAGTGCAAGAACGGCTGCAACAATGAAGCCGATAACGCCCCCAAGGATGGTGAGAAGCGTTGCCGTCCAACCCCACCCCCGCCCCCATATCCTCTGGCGAGCTTGATAGATCGTCGAAAGCCCCGAACTTACAATGACCAGGGCCATCAAGTCCCAAGCAGCCTCACGACGAAGCAAACCCCGGCACATCACATCAATGAGGAGTGCGAAGAGGAGGAAGGCAAACGCCCATTTGTAGCTGACGTTCTCGACAGCCACCGTTCGCTCGTCTCGCTTGATGCTCTGGTCCGTACTCATTGCTTTTCCTCCAGAAAAAACGGTTATGAACTGTTCGTTCAGCCATCGAGACTGACGCCGATCACGTTGCTGTGGAAGGGCCGTTGTACTGGAACACGTCCTCGACCTTCACGCCGAACACGGCGGCGAGCTTGAAGGCCAGCAACAAGGACGGAATGTACTTTCCCGCCTCCAGAGCGATGATCGTCTGGCGGGTCACGCCCGCCCGCTGGGCAAGCTCCTCCTGCGTCATCTCGCCGTGGTGGAAGCGGAGCGTCCGAATCTGACTGGTGATCGCACTACGATCCCGCATCGACGCCTCCCTTGCGGTACTGGACCAGTGTGGCAATGGCTTGCAGGCCAAGGACAACCAGGGCTGTAGACCAGAGAGCGTTCATGACCACCGGGATGGGAACAGCACCATCAAAGCCGTATATCGCCAGGGCGAGCAACGGCGAGGCAGCGAACACCATAAAGAAGGTCGAGTAGGCGAAGATCGTGGACCGCAGAATGATCGTCTTGTCTCGCTCATCGACCACAACCTGACCTCGATGGGAGCGATAGAACAGCCGCCAGCCGAGGTCGAGGAATCCCGATAGGAGAAACCCGACCACAGCCGCCCGTCCCAGGAATGGGTAGAGCGTGCAAACTGCTGCGAAGGTCACGGCGACGACGATCAAATGGAACCACGCCAGTTTTTGGGGTTGTCCCATGGCTTACTCCTCTGGAAAAACGCTGTTATGAAAGCGATGTTCCCGAATCCGATTCGATAACTCACTACGATCTCGCATCGGAGCCTCCGAAGCCGTATTGAACCAGCGTGGCGACAGACTGAATCACAATGACCAGCAGGAACCCCGAAAAAAATGCAGCCTCAACTACCGGTACAGGAACGGCACCAGCAACGCCGTAGAACGCCAGGGCAAACATGGCAGCAGCGACCGTCGCTGACCAGAATCCCGTATATGCGGCGAACATGGACCGCCGTTGGATCAGTTGGTCCCGCTCATCGGTTACTGCTTGGCCTCGCTGCTTCCGGTAGAACAGTCCCCCGAAGCCGAAAACTCCGAAAAGCCCGAACCCGAAAAAAGCAAATGCTCCTAAAAATGGATAGAGCAGCAGCACCACAATCAGCACCACGGTGATGACGACGAGGTTGAACCACGCTTGCTTTTGAGACGGGGACATGGCTGACTCCTCTGGAAAAACGCTGTTGCCGAACGCCAACTTGGAACAACGCTATTGTAAGGCGTGCAGAACTAAATGTAAAGCGTACATTACAATCACGTAAATACCACCACGGGGGCATTCGGTCGGCATTTTCAGCCCAGGCAGGGCGGAAGAAGACATGAAGCCGACTGGCAAGAGGCCGCCGACGACGCCGAAACAGTAGCCAGACAGAGAGCACCAGCCTTTCGAAGAAACCGACGCCATCGGCGGCCTGACTACTGGTCAGTCGATGCCGCACCTCCTTCGCCGCAGATATCGTCATGCAGTTGGCTTGGCGGTGAATTGCCAAGCCGCAGTGGCATCATTCTCAGCGGAATTACTCTTCGCAGCGGAAGGTCAATGATTTCCGGCGAGCGAGGTGAACGCCAGGACTAGCAGGATCGGAATGAACAAGGTTGGGTAGAACAGCCCTGCGAACAAGGCCCTCCCACTGCCACGCAAGTCGCCCTTTGACCCTCTGATCTGCACGAAGCCGATCCATCCCAGAATGGTGCCTACCAGCCCGAATCCCGGTCCTGCCATAATGATAAGAAGCCATAACACAAAGGGCCCCCACATAGCGATGCCATGATGTGGTCCCTGTCCGTGTACGTCTTTTGTACTAGTATAGCACAAGGCCAAGCCAAGCAACTGTAAAGCAAAGCCTACTAGACTGGCAATGATACAAATAAAGCCCCAGAGAGCCACCCTTGATAACCTTGCTGGACGTGCGGGGGCTTTGAGTTCAGACGGTGCGGTTGCCTCTATGTTTCCATCTGGCCTCGGCTCAGCATACGCACTGGGCGGGTCGATCTCGCCCAACACCGCTTCGACATCAGCCAGCACGGGTTTCGCAGTCCGTGTGGCAAGCATATCAAGAATCTGGGATTCAAGATCGTCGAGCACCGCACGACGTTGTTCACGGGTACGGCCAGCATCCGTCAGCACCTTTTCGACCGCATCAAGATGATCGTCGAGCCTTTTTCGAGCTTCCGCAGACAGTTCTTGCGTCATTTCTGATCTTCCCTATTCAGGTCTTCAATCGAAGCGACGATCTGCCGCCAGTGCGTCAGCATTTCCTGCAATCGCTGTCGGCCGGAAGCAGTCAGCCGGTAATATCTTCGGGGCGGGCCACTGGGTGATGGTTCTTGACGCACGGCGAGGTATTTTTCTTCCGACAAACGTGCCAGCACGGGGTACAAGGTCGATTCGGTCAGGGTCAGGCCGTTGAGTGCGGCCAATCGTTGCAGGAGTTGATAGCCATAGGCTTCCTGCTGCTTGAGTGCTGCAAGGACGAGGAACTCCACCAACCCCTTGCGAAGCTGTGAAATCCAGGTTCGATCTGCCTTGTCGGTTGGTTCGATCACCGCTACCTCGCAATGCGTTGTACACTACATCGTATAACGAGGCTCCTGTTTCGTCAAGGCGTCCGAGGAGGATTCTTGAACTGCATCTTCTAGCTCGGAGGCTAGATAGCCCCCCCCCAGGCGAAGCAGGGGCCAAACACTCGCTGTTGCACACCTCCAGAAACGAACGACGAGGCGGCCCGTCACTCCCCAGCCATGATCTTCGCCAGGGCACGCCGGGCCTTGCGGACCACGAATTCGTCGTCGTGTTCCAGCAATCGCTGGAGATCGGCACCGAGTTTCCCCAGAAGATCGACTGCATCATATTGGGTGAACTCGTCGTCCAGCATTTCCGTTGCCACGGCCAGTGCCAGCGAGGCATTGCCGGTGATCCTCCAGATCGCTTCGCTGGCTTCCAGGCGTGTCAGCCTCAACCACTCGTTGTCTTCGGGCCCCCAGTTCAAGCAGTTCTTCAATGCCGGGATCGCCTCCCTGGCCCCTGGTCCCATGGCCGCCAAACTGCTACACGCAGCACTCCCGTCCGAAAGCAGCAACACATCCATGTTGCCGTTCAGCGCATCCAGGAACTTGGCGAGCACGCCAGCAGCAGGGGCCGCTCCGGGGCCGATGTCTTCGAGTGCCATGATCGCATGATGCCGAGATTCCACGTTGGGATCTCTCATACCATCAGAGATGACTTTCGCCAACGCCTGTGTGGCCGGTGCAGCCAACGGCCCGAGTGGCATACATCCCAACGCACCATAGCATCGACTGTATTCGTCGCCATTCTCCAGGGCGTCGATCAACACCGGCAGGACGGATGCCGACTTCGAGATCCTGGCAATCGCACAGGCCCCGACTGCTCGCATCCGTTGATCCTCCGATGTGAGCCACGTTTCGAGCATCGGGATCGCATCGGCCGCCGTTTTGCCGATCTCTGCGAGCACCCAGGCGGATTGAAGGGCCACCTCCTTCTCCTCATCACCGAGGCATTTTACGAGGGCCGCCACCGCTGGAGCGGCGTTCTTCTGCATTCGCTCCAACATTTCCAAGACAAAGAGGCGGTTCTTCACATCGACATCGCCAAGGGCCCAGGCCAGCCAGAACGCCACGTAACCATCTCTGTCGGCGATAGTGAGCATGGTGTCACAGGCGTGCAGAGTTAGACGAACGTCGCCTCGTTCGGCCATCGACTCCAGATGAGGCAACGCACGCTTGCAAGCTCCACGCATGGCCATATCTTCTCGACTCGGCCCTCGCAGGGCATCGGCCGCCGAAGAGTACGATTCCCTGGGCCACACTTCTCGCAGCACCCTTGCCGCCTTGACGCAGATATCGGTGTCCTCATTCTCAAGGAACGGACCCAACAGATAGACGGCCTCGGGGCCAGCCGCACCAAGCTGTTCAATCAAGTCCTTCTCTGTGCCGTCCGCTCGCAGCATATTTTCAATATCCATCGTGATTCTCCTACACTGCTCGGGGTGCAGCGAACATGATTCGTCCACAGGAACAGGTCACGCCGGTCTCGAATGCGCCGTAGTACGGCTCACGTATGATACGGCGGCATTGGTCACAATCCATCGTCCTCGGCAACGCCGTTGGATCTGGTGCGACTGGAACGATTTGCATCACCGTCGCACAGTACGGGCAACGCACGCCATGCTCGAACTTCCCAAATTCGATCTCTCGAACCAGCTTGTTACAACCGGGGCACTCGGCCGTTCGTGGCGTGTAGTTCGCTGAAGGTGCGGGGATCGACACCCTGCCACTCAGGTTTTTGCCGCAATGCCAACAGATCCCGTGGTCCTCGTTCCTTGCGCCACAAGGACACTGAATGAGCCAATCGGATGGAGGCACGAAGTCGGTCTGCGGCTCAGGAATCCCACCGGCACGAACGGCCAGCGAGTCGGTGTTGATCGGCGGCGGCAAAAGCGACCAGTACGGATCGCCTCCGCTGGCACGAAACGTCTGATAATCAGGATCGTCGCCGTAGAAGACTTGACCCAGCAGCCGCACGCCGACGGCGCAGCCCCACATCATGAGGGCAACAGAACCGATGACGACGACCAACATGCCGATGGTGGGCATCACGCCAAGCAGCAGGCAAACGCAAAGGACGAGTTTCCAGGGTATCATCGACACCCGCCACACCATCTTCGCCTTCGACGTGCTCATGGTTCACCCTCCTCTTCCATGTCATCCCAGTCGATGCCTGGAGTCGCAGTCTTGGGCGGCACTTTCTGCATCACCTCAGCGATCTTTCGCAACTCCTCGTCATACAGCCAGAAGATTTCTCCTGGCTGAGGCTCTCCATGGACCGTGACGTGAACCTCCACGTAGAATTCGCCGTTGTCAGTGCGGTAGAAGTACATGTCTCGCTTGTAGTCGCCTTCCACCGTCGTGACGGCGGCCAGTTGCTTTCCACCAGGAATTTCAGCGTCGAGCCGCCTCATCTCAAGACTCATGGCGCAGCCGTCCAATGGTGCTTCTCTGAGTTCTTGCCAATCGATCCCGATCATCACCATCGAATTCGGAACTGGCCCTGGGCCATGTTCGGCATTGATCGAAACCTGCGCCGCTTTCGCCAGCCACGCCTTGAGTGCCTCCAGATCGAGCGGCGTTTCGCTCTTGGCGTCGATCACGAGTGGGACCGTGTAGGTGAGCAAGGGGCCGGGGACTTCGATCAACATCAGGGCGTGGAGCGTATTCCCCACTTCATCCAGCCGGTGGAACAGGTACGCCCTGCGGCGATCCTGAACCCAGTCTTTCCCGGTCCAGTAGTTCCCCTTGGTGTCCATGATGTAGTAGCGTGGCGAGCACGAAGGCCCACCGACGCCGATTGTGAGTGCTTTCGGTTTCATGCCCCCTCCTTCGGGAGATCGTCTCCTGGTTGAAAATGAACGTCGTTTTCCTCACGACGCACCGTGTAAGCGTTCCGGTAGTCGGTGTCACCGTGTGAAGATCAGCAGACGTTCGTCACGACCGAGCGTCGGTGCAGATCGCCATAGGATCTATGGCGAGGTCGGCTGCGCCTTTTAGGCGATCACGCACTGCCAGCCGACAAGATGCTCGTCTTCCAGATTGGGCGGAAGAGCGGCGGTATCACCGTGACTGAGGCCATTACGATCATCCCCGCAGAGCAAGCAGGAGTGTAAACCAGCGCATGACTGGACCTCCGACAGCAGAGGAGCGTTCGACTGTATAATGGATAGAGGTGAAACCATGATCGGCAAGTGGATTCTGATCTTCGGCGTCGTCCTGGTCGTCATCGGGGCCGTGGTCTGGCTGGTGGAGGGCCTCGGCCTGCCGCTGGGCCGCCTGCCCGGTGACATTCGGATGCGAGGAGAGAGGTGGTCCCTCTCGTTCCCCATCGTGACGTGCATCATCGCCAGCATCGTGCTGACCGTGGTGCTGAACCTCGTCTTGTGGTTCTTTCGGCGATGAGACAACTGCGAGCAATCCTCCTGCTGCCCGGCACGGTGACCGTCGTCATCCCAGCGACGATCCTGTACCTCACGGGGATCTCGCAACCAAGGAGTGTGATCCTCGGCTCACTCTTCATCCTCCTCGGCCTTGGCCTGATGGTCGCAACCGTCCGGCTCTTCATCACGGTCGGGCGTGGCACCCTGGCCCCCTGGAACCCGCCCGAGAGGCTCGTGGTCTGTGGCGTCTATCGACATGTCCGCAACCCGATGATCACCGGCGTCTGGTGCATCCTCTTGGGTGAGGCGATCCTCTTCGGCTCGCCATGGCTGCATGGATGGTTCTGCATCTTCGTCGCCGTGAACATGCTCGTCATCCCACTGGTGGAAGAGCCAGGGCTGGTCAAGCGATTTGGCGACGACTATGTTCAATACAAGCAGAACGTGCCGAGGTGGATTCCCCGTTTGGCACCATGGAAGGGCTTGTCGGAATGATGGACGTAAGCAAGATCCTGCCTGATCTGTTCGTCGGCTCGTACCCTGGCAGTGCCGAGGACATCGACTGCCTCAAACGGGATTTCGGCATCACGGCGGTGCTGAACGTCCAGACGGACGAGGACATGGCCTTCCGGGGCCTCAACTGGGATGACCTGGAATCACATTACCGGGCAACAGGCATCGAGGTACGGCGAGTTCCGGTGCGGGATTTCGATCCCGAAGACCTGCGCCAGAAGCTACCCCGGTGCGTCGAAGTCCTGGACGAACTGTTGCACCAGGGCCGCATCGTTTACGTCCACTGCAATATGGGGATCAATCGCTCGCCCACTATCGTGATCGCCTGTCTACATTGGGCTCAAGGATGGGACTTGGAAAAGGCGGCAGATCACGTAATGGAACGCCACTCATGCGATCCGTATGTGGATGCCATTGGCTTGGCTGGTGAGGATCGGAAGCGGAAAGGATAAGGGAAGACCATGCCCGAAAAGACACCGCTCGTTCATCACCGTGACGAAACCCCGCCTATCGATTGCCCCTTCGGGCACGTCCAACGGGTCGTAACCGGCGGCGAGGGTGGCGTGGCGAACGTCCACGTCGTGAAAATCACCAAGGGGACGCCACGCCTGCACGAGGGGTACGACGAGGTCTACTTCGTGCTCTCGGGCAGCGGCACGATCACCCTCGGCCAGGAGACGCATCCCCTGCGGCCGGGCAGCGTGGCTGTGATCCCGGCCGGGGTACTGCACTCGCTGGAAGCCTCGGAGGGCGAGGAGTTGGAGTTCGTGATCGTCGGTACGCCGCCGATGTCGATTGACGACGAGCGAACAAGGCCGATGAAGGTGTGAATCGGTGCAACCCGACCGGTTGCAACTGTTCGCAACACCCTATGTGCGACTCTCCGTTGCCTCTCTTTTGCAGCAAGACATTTCAACCAACGCCGCAGCAACACCGGCCAAATGACGTTATCAAAACGTTATCAAATGGCCTTTGCGCAACGAAAAAGGACTTGCAGCCATTTGCCACAAGTCCTTGTGTCCGTTGAAGATGCGAGAGACAGGACTTGAACCTGCACGGGTTGCCCCACTGGATCCTAAGTCCATTGACACGACGTTTATCCCATACTATGCTTGCATTGGGATTACGCTTGTATCTATAGTATACATAAGCGTTTGCGTCAATCGACATCGGTTCGATGCTTAGGGCGCATTTTACCCAAATTCAGCCAATTGTGGTGGGCAAATGGTGGGCAAACGGGAGTCTTAGCAATGGCGGGAATCCGACTTGGAAACAACGACAAGACGTGGATGGTTTACTTCCGATGGGAGGGCCGCAAGTGTGAGTTTTCGACCGATATGGAAGATGAAGAAAGGGCACGCGCCAAGGCCCAGGATGTGGAAGAGTTTCGTAAGCTGGTCTTACGGAAAAGCCTTCCGATTCCTGAAAACGTGGTTGACGTGCCCCGGTGGATTGCGACCGGCGGGCGAGAGGGGTTCAAGCAGAACGACACGCGCGGCGCGATAGGAACGATTGACGATCTTGTCACCCGATACCTGGAAGCCCGCAAAGTCCGGCTAGGGTCCAAGGTCAAGCCCTTGAGTCATGCCAGCTATCAGAGTGACGTTTACCGGCTAAACGCCTTCAAGGACTTCTGCAAGACCAAGGGCAAGAGCAAGCTGGCCGTTGCCTTGAGTCCCGAGGTGTTGGGCCAGTACAAGGACAGCCTGATTACCTCCGCCGAAGGCGCGATATCCGTTCGGCACAAACTCCGCACCGTCAAAGCCCTCCTGTTATGGGCATACGAAGCCGAAATGATTGATACGCTGCCCCGTAGCATCAAGAAGTACAACGACATTGAGTTGCCCGATCCGAAGCCGACGTTTTTCACGGTCAAGGAAGTGCGGACCCTTTACCAGGATGCCTTCCCACAAATGAAATTGTGGATTCTCTTGGGCTTGAATTGCGGGTTCACCCAAGCCGACATATCCAGCCTTGCCCCTGATATGGTCGATTGGAAGCGCAGTATAATCGCTCGGGATCGGCAAAAGACAGGGGTGGAATCAGAGCACAAGCTATGGCCCGTCACTCTCAAAATACTTCGGGAGCAAGCCGGCTCGGGGCCGTTGCTGTTGACCAGGAAAGACGGTCAACCTCTTCTCCGGCAGGAAATCAGGGAAGACGGTAAGCCGTCGAAAACCGATATGGTGGCCCACAGCTTCGCCGCCTTGCAAGAGAAAACGGGCATTACTCTGTCATTCAAGCATCTTCGGAAGACCGCCGCTAACGCAATCGCCAAGCAGTACCAAGACAAGCCTTGGTTGGTTGAATTGTTCCTTGCCCACTCTGATCCCCGGATGCGAAAACACTACACGCGCCAGCACTATGACGAATTGCACAAGGCAACGGAATGGTTATGCGGCCATTTCCGGTTGGAGTCCGCCGCCGGCAATTAGCCGTTGCGCCTCCTTGTCGGGAATCCGCCAAAGCCTGCTGTACTTGTCCTTTTCGGCGTGAATCCGCCCCAGTCGGCACCATTCCCTTACCGTAAAAGGCTTTCGGTGGAGTGCCTCGGCCAATTCCTCCGGGGACCACGATTCTTTCTGCTGGGGTTTGCTCCCCAGGTGATCCAACCGGGCGAGGATTTCGGCGTTCTGTGCTTCAAGGCGAACAAGACGGTCAAAGATTTCCTTCATGTTGTGCTCCGACATGTAAAATGGAGATTAGCGAAGACTGGTGAGGCGTACACCTACCGTTGCCGCCGTAACACGCCCGCCCCGTGCCCGCGAGCGGGCGGGGACCGGGGAGCGGGCGGCGATCCGAACGGCGAGGCAACATCCCGCGGGTATCGGGACGCACTGTAGGGCGGCAGCGGGTGGGGCTGGCCGTTTATCGTTGTCGCTGGGGCCCGGCATCAGCGGTTGACCTTTCTGAACTTGGCCTCGCGGCCGTGTTCCTTGAGGATGTTGCAGGTGTGCCGCTTCAAGTCTTCAAGGGCCTGATCGCGGGCCTTTTCCGTCGCGTACCACTGGCGGTGATACCATTTCTTGAACCATTCACTCCATTGCTCGATTCCGTACTTCTTGCGGCGCGGCTTGCAGGCTCGTTTGAAGTGTCGGGGCAGGTCATCTCCCAGGGGATCGGTTTCTCGGTCTTCTCGTCCCATACGCCGTCCTTCTTCCTCTCAGGGAAACCGGGCCGGGATCAGCCTTTCGTCACGGTAGTAGAGGATGCCGCTGGTGCGGCCGGGAAGCCAGAACGACCAGGCGGGGTCGATGGACACCGATAGCTCGTGCTGTTCGGCCCAGTCGTGAATTTCTTTTTCGTCGCAACCATACGGTTGGGACAGGTAGAAGGCGGCAGCGTTGTCGCACCGCCGTGCGAAGAGGAACCAGTGGTCGTTGCCCGGCGGGGACAAGAGGTGGTCCAACAGCCCGCGCGGGTGCGCGGGCGGATAAAGCCAGCCGATTTCTTCCCGTAGGCAGTAATAACCCATGTCCAGGTAGCCGCGGTAGCGCCGCAGCGCCTCCGGGTCCACGTCTTTCACGTCACGCCCGGGATCAAAGATGCTCGGCGTGTGCTGCTTTCGCAGCGAAAGTTTTCGGCGTTTGTCGCGGGTCGTAATCATGGGAACAGCTTGCCTCCGCTCAGTTTACTCAACATGCGGCGAGTGGTCTTGAAGTAACGAACCACGCCGCCCAGCAGTCCGGCACCGATGGCCAGCCCAAAACCTTCGGCCATCGACCCGGCGTGGGCGTAGCAGAGATAGAGGGCACCGACCAGGACGCCGACGAGCAGCAGGGTGATGACGCCAGCCAGCAGGGCTTCGCCCAACACGATCAATGTCTTCTTCGTCATGCTGGTGGGGCGGAAGTGGGCCTCGCCCCACTCGGTCAGAATGTCGCGGACCATCGGCCCGTGGTTGCTGTTGTTGAGAGAGAGGGTGGCCTTCCGGCCGCCGATCTCCACGTTCAAATAGGTGCCCTCGTCGTTCTTGGTCAGTTCGACGGTCGCTCGGGTGGTTTTGTCGGGCATGAATCCTTCTCCGGGCCTAAGTGTCACGGCGTAATAACGTGTCCAGCACGGCCATCGCGGGGGCGATCTCCGTCCGGGCGTGCCAGTCAAGAAAGTCGGTTTCTTTGCAGAATGCGGCGGCGGTCGTGCCGGCGTGGCGTGCTATTACTGCCAGGTCCTCCCCGAGTTGGGAGGCCGCGGGGTCGTCCGCTTCGAGAGACAGGACGTAGGCTTCGCACAGCTCGCCATATAAATCGACCAGGACCGCGTAGCGATTGTTCAGCCGACGCAGGTCGGCCAGGCCGCGGGCCTGGACGCTCTGCCCACGGGCAAGGACCTCAGTAGCCTCAAACACGGTCATTTCAACGTCTCCGCGTTGAAGTCAAAGGGGTGTCCACCGTCTTGCGCAGGCACTTTATCGCCAGCATCATGCAGCTTTGCTTGCGGCTTTCGCCCAGCGGCACGTTGACGTGGTTGGGCCAGTTCATCATGGTCTGGGGATTCGTGCCCCAATCCACGGTCTTTCCGCGGGCCAGTTCGGCGAGCATCGCGGCACAGCACTCCGAGACGCAGCAGCCTCGCGCCCATACGTCAACGATCTCAAGGACGTTGTTGTTGATGATAAGGCGGTACTCGACTTCATCGCCGCAAAGCTGGCTGACCTCGGAAGCCCCGTGGGTGTAGCTCTCGTGCTTGAAACCAAAAAGGCTCGGGTCCCAGTAGGACAGGAGGCGGTCACTGTACAGCTTACTGCCGCTCATGGTGCGCTACCGAGCGAGGCCACGAGCTGGACAACATAGAGCGGATGCGTCTGTTCCCGGTAGCGGGTGTTGACCCAGACCCGCACGGTGGCAATCTCACCACGGAATTGTTGGTGGACGACGGCCACGAAAGCATGGATCGTTCGCTCGATCTTCCGGCTCGTGTATTGACTCAGCATCGGCCGGTCCCACGCGGTTTGCCGCACTGTGAAGAACCAATGCACGTCTGGCCGTGATGGGCGGACGGCTGGCTCGATGCGGGTCATGCAGGGAGCCGCCACGGACCAGAACAATTCCGTGATCGTCTGCCGTTTGTCGGCGGCCGAGGGTAAGGTGGTGCTCATGGCTGGCTGGCGGCCGGGGCCGTCAACTTCTGCCACACGCGCTGTTCCGTGCGGGTGGCATGGAGCTTCTTCCAGGTCCGCTCCAAGGCGGCAGCCGCCGCGGCCTCAGCCTTTTCAAGGTCGGCGATGGCTGTGGTGACGGCTTCCACGGCCTCCACGCGGACGGACATTTCCGACAAGACCGCCTGGTAGTCCGGCGACTCGGCCTTCATACCGCCGAATTTCTCTTCGATGGAGCCACGCAAGGCAGCCAACAGGTCTTGCAATTTCGCACGGGCCTCGTTGAGGGTGGCGGGCGGGTTCTGCTCGAAGTCGGCAACGATGCGGTCAACGGCTCTGGTCATGGTCATGGGTCAATCTCCAAAAGGCAAAGGGTTCAACAGGGTCTCAAACGCTTGACGCACGTGCGCACCAGTTGCACCGCGGCCAAAGCTTCCTCACGGCTGGTCTCCGTCGATGATCTTGGCGTTGTGCTTGAGCAGTATGGCCCGCACCCAATCCTCCGTTTCCATATGCCACGCCCCGCATGAGCAGGGACCGACGAGCGTGTCACAACGCTGGCCGCCGTTGTAGTGGCGATCGGTCCAGTCGGTGGGCCAGGGGACGCAATCGTTGTTGCGGTGGAGCACCATGAGCGGCTTGGCATCCAGCGATCCGTAGGCGATGTAAAGTCCCACCAGGACGCACGCGGTATTGCGGACTTCTCTCTGAATCCGTTTGAGGCTGGCCAGCATCGAGTCGTTGCCATCCAGGGTGCGGCCCCGCTCGCAATATTGCTCGGCCTGGAGTTCGTCGCGGCACATCGTTCGATACAAGGCAAGGGCCTGGACTACGGCCCACACGGGGTAGACCTTGGCCATGTCGGGCGTCCGCGCAGTCTCCGTGTTGTCGCCAAACCACCCGCAGGCATCGCAGTAGCGGCATTCATCGCCGCTGGTGTCAACGGGCGCTGCGCAGCGTGGACAGAATTCCGCCATTAGCCGTGCCTCGGGTTCTTTCCTTCTTCGGGATCGCGCTGGATGCCAGCAAATGTCAGGTTGAATTCGCGGATGGCGCGCTGAAGCTCGGCATCACCATACCGCTTCTTGATCTGATTCAGGACTGTCTGGGTCTTCTTGCCGCTGATGCCGCGAGCCTGGGCTTTGAGGGACTCGCGGAGCTTGGACAGTTCGGTCTTACCGCGGTCCGCCTGGTTGCCCACCAGTTTGTTCTGCGTGCGGGCGTGGGTGTCCACAGCCTTTGTCAGCGGCAGTTGTCGTGCGCGGGCTTTCGCCATTGCGGGTTCCTTACAATCGAGGGTTCTTCTGGAGGCCGTCCGCGATCTTCTCGGGGATTACGTCCATTCCCTTGTATGTAGGATTGATAAGCCGCAGGGCCGTCTTCGGTATCTGGTCCTTGCCTTTCGCAGCACTCTTCTTCAGCGCGCTGGCAATCTTGGCCTTGCTCTCCGGCCCCTGGGCCTGGGCCTGGGCCTTGACGGTTTCCCGCAGGGTGGCCAGTTCCGTCTTGCTGCGGCGGCCAGCCAGGGCCTTGCGGCGGCCTCCCAGACTAGTGGCCTCCTCCATGCTCACACGGTTGTCGGTCTGTCGCGTTCTGGCCTTCGCCATGTTTACATTCCTCGTTCGTGGATGACTCGTCTTTCTCGTCGTCGTCGCGGTTCTTCATGGCCCGTAGTCCGTCAGGATGGCGTACAGTCGGCGGTCCATTTTCTTTCGTGCCCACATGGGCAAGCCGATAGGCAGCTTGCCGCCAAACAGTTCCCGCAAGGCCCGGACGCCGCCGGCCTCGCACGCCGCAGACCAGAGGCGAAAATGCCGTTCACAATCCTCTTCTGCCGCCTTCTTGGTCTTGTAGAGCCGGCGATTGGGGTTCACGAACTCCAACATCTGCCGCAGTTCGCCGCCGCCGTAGGGGACCAGCACTCGCACGCACGCCTGGAAACGAGCGGGCACCGCAACACCGTGTACTTCGCGCCGCCACACAACTTGATACTGGTTCGCGGATAGCCAAGTGCGCCGCACCTTTTGGTCTTGGCCTTGCTTCTTCTTGCGGACGAATTGCATGGCTCGCTCACGGTACCCGATTGGCGATCTCGGACAGGCGGTCCTGCACGTCGGCTAGATTGTCGGCGATCAGGTTCAACCGCTCGGCGATCAGCAGTTGAACAATGGTCGGCGTGTCCATCCGCAGCCCTGCCTTCTGCACCTCTTCACGAAGGTGAAGGAATGCGGCCACGGCGTCGTGGGAGTCAGTCGGGTTCATGTCTTCCTCCCGATACCCTTCCCACGGCCGGCTCGCGGGTGCAATGGGCTGTAATGGTCGTGGTAGGCCGGCGGCTTGAGGATCGTTCGGTATGCCCGCTTCTTGCCGCACTTTGGACACCGAAATGGTCCCTTTGCGTTTCGATCTTGCCATGCCTCGGAGTACGCATCACAACTTTTGCAGTGCAGGTCGTACAAGGTCATGCTTCCCTCACATGGTCGGTTGTGTGGTGGGCAGGCCACCGACGATCACGACGTTCTGTAAGTTCTGGATCGTTAGACGCTCGCCGGCGGGGTGTGGCCCACGAGGCTGTGGTCGTTGACCTCGCTGACGTTTAGCTGATTGAGCCATATATCGCTCTTGCGCCAGACGGGGTACACAATGACGTGACCGCCTCGATAGTCTGGCCCAGAAAATCGACGGCGGGCGTCATGCGGGAACCTCCAGGGACTCGTAGCGCTTGACTTTCGGCGGAAACTTGTGCTTGACCTGCTTGGACAGTTCCGCCAGGATGGTGTCGAAAGCGGCCTTGTAGTTGGAGACGTGGTGCAGCCGGGTGAGCAGTTCCTTGCTCGGCCGCGCGTGGTCAAAGACCAGGGCCTTCATTTCGGGCCAAAAGGCCGGGTGAATGTCGTTCTGCTTCAGGATCAGTTCCAGCGTCTCGCTCGTCATGTTGCGTCTCCCGTGTTGGTGTTTCGACTGACACCTATAAATCAGCAACGGGGAAGAGAATTAGGGTAAATTGTGGCCGTAAAGCAGATTTTCAGTACGCCGAAGAGCAAACCTCACGCTAAAAGCCGCTTCCGCGGAAAATTCGTTACCGTGCCCCTTGCCAGATGGCGCGATGGGGGTAGGTGACTGGGGAAAGGCCGTTTTCCTCTGCGATCCGCTGGCAATACTCCCGGTCCAGTTCAATCAGCGTGCAAGGCAGATTGATGCGTTTACACACACGCAACGTCGTTCCCGTGCCACCGAAGGGGTCCAAGACCTTGCCCTCAGCCGGCGTGGTCAGCTTGACGCACCGCTCCACCAGGCCCTCGTTCAGTTGTGTCGGGTGCCAGGTGCGGCGCTGCTTGCTGTTGCCCGTGACCCGGGTGAAATCGAACACGTCGCCAGGCACCCGGCCCCGCGGGTCCGCCCGCTTGTCGCCGTTCTCTTGCCGCCAACTGGGCACGCGGATGGCGTCCGGGTAGAGCGGGGCATCGCGCCAGCGGAGTCGCAAGAGCGGTCGATGGTTATTTCCCAAGTCATGGTGGTTGTGTTGACCGAACGTAAACGTCTGAACGCACGGCTTGGCCTCCACCTCGCCAGCCCGCAGCCCGACGATCTCGGTGACGATTTTGCCCACCTCGAAAGTCCATTTCGAGTTGTAGCTGAACCAGACCGTGCGGGCCTTCAAGATGAAGGCGTTGAGCCAGCGGCGCAGCATGGCCACGTAGTCGCCTTCGTCCATTCGGTCCCGATAACTGTCGTAGCCCAAGCCGATATTGTCGGGAGGGTCTGCGAATAGGACCTCGACCGGCTCCAGCGTTTCGAGCACGTCCAGGCAATCGCCGTTGTAGAGTTGATACGTCACTTGTGGCTCCGTTTTACGGCAATGTAGGTGCCTATCCAGTTGCCCAGCCCGTAGGCGATCACGGCCGGCACGTGCTCTCCCACGATCAAGACCGTGGAGAAGAGCGTGCAGACGTAGAGCACGACGGCCAGGTTGGCGGCCAACGCGGCACGCTGCCGTTGCACGGACTCCACGCACATCGCCCAGGTGAAGTCCAGCACCGCGCCGGCCAGCAGTGCGAGGAAGAAAATGCCGGCCTCGGTCATGGTCCGGGCAACTCCAATCCGGATTTCGTGGGCGACGGGACGGCCTTCTGCAATCCGACGGTGAGCATGGGGAGCAAGTCAGTCTCGCTGAATGCCTCGCCGGGTAGTGTGTATTCCAGCGTGACGGAGGCATCTTCGGTGCCATACTTGTTGATGGCCGCTTCCAAGGCCCGCAGGATTTCGGTCATGCGCGCTGGCGTGAGCTGGGCCAGTTGTACGCGCTGAAGGGTCGTTTCGTTGATCTTGAACATGGCTACCTCTTGAATTGGGGCCTTGTTACGTTATTGAACCAGTCGTCGTAGGCCCCGGCGGTCTTGCCCAGGCTCAGCGCCATGTCTTCCAGCACTTCGCGGCGGCCGGCATTTTCCTCGGGGGTCAGGTCGGTGAAGACGTTGCCAGAGGTAATCGCCTGCCAACAACGGCCGACCCGCTCCAGGAGCTTCTGCTGGTAGTCGGCCTTCACGCGGGCACGGTGATTGGCGACCCGCAGCAAGGGGGTGGAGCTGGCCGGCTTGCTGACGATCTCTTCGATCATGCCGACGACGTTCTCGTCGCCCGGCTTCTCGCCCAGCAGCCAGCCGTAGAGGCAAAGCTGGTCGGCATACTCGTCGTTGCAATACTCCATGTAGCCGGCGTTGACCGTCAGGCCACGATGGTTGTATTCCAGGAAGTTGGTGTGCTGGGTGTTGTGGCTCTTGCTTGGCTTCTCGCTTTGGTAGCCGTCCCGGCAGAGCATGTAGCCCTTCGACGGGCTGGCGGCATACTTCGAGCAGTAGCCCCGGACCTTCCAATCCAGGATGCAGTGGATCGGTCCCAGGCCGAAGTCGAGCACGAAGCGGCAGTCCGGCTTGCCGGTGAAGGGAGCGCCGGCAACGACGCCATTGACCTTGAACTCGAAGCGCGGCGGCTCGACGGATTGCTGGAGCAATGATAGGAGTTCGTTGAAGGCCCCCGTCAGCTTATATGCCCGAAAGACGTGTTTGCCAGCCTTGAGCGCGAAGTCCCGGTTGTGCGGTTCGACCTGGCTCTCGAAGATTTCACCAAACTCGAACTTGGGCGACACGGCGGTGCCGTAGAGCGCGTAGTTGAGGGCCGCCTTCACGTAGGCGTCGAACGCCGAGCCTACGGCCATCGGCGGCTCTTGGGGCAGCCGTGGGGCGGGGTGCTCGGCGAGGTAGCGCAGGTAGAACTCTTCGGGCTGTTTTTCCCAGAGAGTCATGGATGAGTAGGAAAGGAAACGGGGTGTCTTCATGGCAATTTACTTGTGAGGAGATGGTCTGGGTGACGGGCGCGGCGGTCGTGGCGGCTGGGGCCGGGGACCAGGCCGGGGTGTGGGTCGTGGCGGCTCGGGGTGTGGCCGACGGTGGTTGGGGACCACGGGCACAACGATAATGGGGTCCGGCACCAGGACGATAATCGGCCGCGGGCGTGGCATCGGCACCGGCACAATGATCGGTCGGGGGCGCGGCACGGGAACGATGATCGGCCGTGGCAGCGGGTCCGGCTGGCAACCGGCCAGCACCAGAATCAAGAGCAAGGTGGCGTGACGCATGGCGAGGTGGTCCTTTCAGGAGTTGGCTCCGTGGTCGGCCAGTGGCCGAGGATGCCGGCGATGATCGCCTGGGTGCGGACTTCGGGCGGCAAGGATGCCAACTGCTTGATCCGGGGCAAGCAGCACTTCTTGGCCTTCTTGCCGCTGCCACAGGGGCACTTCACATTGCGGCCAGGCAGGCTTTCTTTCCGAATAGGTTGCAGTTTCATGAGTGCCTTCCATAGGGGATTTGGTGCCATGCGCGTTCGTGGTAATAGAAGAGAATCAACTTCACGACGAAGCACACGGCCGTGAACACGGCGCAGCCGCCGATGTTGCCGAACATGGCGTAGGCCAGTCCAAAGCAGACAAGATTACTGAAGGTCTCCCAGGTGATGGCCTTGGCGATGGACCGTTTCGGGGTGCTTAGATCGGGTTTCATTGCGGACATCTCCCAAGGTCGAAAAAATACCAGCGGTTCAGCCGGTCGATTACCGGATCGTGCGCGATGCCGCGGATGTAGGCATAAACGTCGGGCCAGGTGGAGAAGATCAATTGATGCGGAAGCATGGCGAACAGCCAGAGCGGAGCATTCTGCTTGCCCTGGGCGTAATGCACGACGATGGGCTTCTTTTCGCGGTTGGCGTTGGCAATTTCCTCCCACGTCCCGCAGGTTGGAGTGTTGGCGTCCAGGTGAACGACCAGAAAGTCGGCAATGTCGGTAAGCCGCAAATCGACGCACCGGATCACACGCATTGCCTTGGCGATCTCGTCATAGTCCCCCTCCTTCCTGGCCGTGGCCCACCGGCGTCGGGTCGCGTCGCTCTCTTCCGCCAGATCGGTCGGCTTTCGGCACGGGTCGAGCCAGCAAATGCCGAGGTCGGCCAATTGGCGGACAATCTCCTGTCGCCAGCCGACCCCGTTGTCGGCCTCCCGTTCCATCGCCCCGCACAGGTAAGCGCGGCTGTTGGCCAATCGGTTCATGGCAGTAGCTCCCGGTATCGAGAAGACCCGATCCGCGTGCAGCCCAGGCTGAGGTAAAGCGCCGCATCGGCGTAGGTCTTGATGCCGCCGCTGGCCTTCACTTGGGCCGCGCCGTCCACGGCCTCCAACATCAGTTCCACGGCCCGGGGCGTCGCCCCGCCAGGTCCGAAGCCAGTGGACGTTTTCACGAAGTCCACACCGCAGTCCACGCATAGGCGGCAGGCTTCGACGATCTGGCCCGGCTGGTAGTAGCAGGTTTGCAGGATGGCCTTGACGAGGGCTTTCTTCTTGTGGGCCAATTGGACAATGCGGCCTAGTTCCTGGACCACGACCACCTCGCGGCCTTCCAGGAAGCGGCCGAAGTTAATCACCACGTCCAGTTCCACGGCCCCGTCTTCCAGGGCTGCCCGCGCCTCATCGAACTTGATGTCGGGCGACGTGTTGCCGTGGGGGAAGCCAATGACCGAGCACACCCGCGACGTGATTTGCTTGGCAATGGCGACGTTGTAGGACGCCACACAGATGGTGGCGAAGCCCATGTCTTCGACCACGCGGGCGGCGCTGGTCACGTCTTCCAGCCGGGCATCCGGCTTCAAGACGGCGTAGTCCAACGCCGCAATGATTTGGTCGCGGCCGATCGCCGGCAGTTGCCGGTTCAATGACTTCTCGGTAATTACGTCGAGTGGAATTGGATCGCTCATGCTAGTCGTCGTAGCCTCGGTAGAGCCGCTTGCGGGGTGCGCCGGCGGGGTCTTGTTTCGCCTTGCGGCGGTCCGCGCGATTGCGCTGTTGCTTGATGAAGCGGCGGGCCTTCGTGCCACGGTCGTAGCTGTCCGGCCCCAGTTGGTCCTTGTTGGTGCCCACGCCTAGGCACCTTTCCGAATCGTCAGGTAGCCGAAGATGCAGATTGCGCCGACGCCGAGGACCATGACGACGGCCGCGACCGGCGGGGCGGTGATGGTGATGATCGTGCCGGCCACCAAGCCGACAATCGTGATGGTGACGAGCGTGTTCATTCGCCTCGCAGCCTCTTCATGGTTTGGAGGAAGTGGGTCTCGCAATTGCGGCAGGCGCGGCAGTACGATGCGTCGATGCTGCCGCACATCGACACCAGGCGGTTTTCTCGGTAGCGCGCCATGACCGTCCGCATGAAGGCCGATGTCGGGCAGTGATAGCTATTGATGTGGCGGACTTTCCAGACGTAGCACTCGTCGGCACCTAGCCTCACCAAATCCTCGTCAACGGTCGGCACGCGATCATAGTAGCTCATAAACGTAATCACGACGGGCACCTTGGCGGCGGTCCAGGCGGCTACGGCCCTATCGACTGGGCGAAGATTGGTGGCCGAGGTGCGCAGCCGCACGAACATCAGGTTCGGAGCCGGCGAGTGCCAGTCGTCGCCGTGCCACACTGGCCAGGCGTAGTGCGCCCCATCCTCTTCCTTGGGGTTGGCTGTCAGCACGACCGGGCCGGGGAAATCGTAGCGCGGGATCGACGTATTGAAGAAGTAGTGCTGGTACTGCTTGGCGGTCTCAATCACCAACTCGCGCTGATTGTTGCTGTCGTTGCCACAGTTCATCCGCACGATGCCGTCCCCAACTTCCTCGGGCGTGGGGACGTGCGGTTGGTCAATGGGCACGTAGTAGGCCCCTGGCCGGTTGTAGAAACATTGCGAACATCCGATATGGCACGGCCCGATCTGCGGGATGCAGTCGAAGACGGGTGTCTCCTCTTGCTTTGGGTTGCGTTTCGTCATGGTGTTAAGTCTTGTTGCTTGAAAAATGGTGCCTCCGTCGATCAACGCGCCCGGCGCCGTGGGCCAATGCCAACCCGCAGGAAAACAGGTCTTGTTGATTAGGGGCTCTGACGGCGTACCCCCGACCCAGGTCGTATCCTCAGAAATTCATAAACAGGACTTCGACCTTGTTGCTGCACTTGCCCCGCCGCTCGGCGGCGCAGCGGCGTGGCGTGTCCCGCTCGATGCGGTTCCAAGCGGAAAAGTAGGAATCGGCACCCGGCGACTCGGAGACGATCACCTTGGCGCTGGCCGCATTCAATAGTCCGACCATCTGGGGGTAATTGATCTGGTAGCGGTATTCCTTCTCGTGTCCGAGGTACGGCGGATCGACGTAGATCAGTGCTTCGGGGTCGCGGTAGACTCGCTGGATGGCGACCAGGGCGTCTTCATGCAATAGCGCGACCCCGCGCATCCGATTGGCGGCGGGCAGCACCCGCTGAAACCAGTCGGCCCAGACCTCGGGACTTGGTTTGTGTGGGTCTGGACACTTGTCCAGCGACCAGGTTGACGAGTTGCCGTTGCCGCAATAGAACTGCGTGCCCTGGGCCATCAGCAGCACGGCCTGGTCGATGTCGCCCACGGGCTGCTCCCGCCAGTTGGCGGCCGTGTAGGGCGTGGCCCAAAGCAGGGCGGCCAATTGCTCGGGCCGCGACTTGATCGCCCGCCACATGCCCATGATTCGGTCGTCCAGATCATTGATAATCTCGATGAATGACCGTGGCTTCGCCAGCAGCACGGCGGCCGAGGCGCAGCACGGTTCCATGTAGACCCGGTGTTCTGGGAAGTAGGAGACAACCCACCTGGCAATGGACGCTTTGCCACCGTACTGGCGATAGGTGATCTTGGGTGCCGCTTTGCTCACGGTGCTTGCTCGAAGGGTGAGGTAGTGACAAGTTGGTTCACGGCAAAGTCCCGGTGGGGCGTTCTCTACCGCCGCCTCTGGATCGCCGTGCAGTACGCGCCTTTCAACGAGCTGTTTTGCAACAGACGGGCGTTCTCCTCGCCGTAGGCCAGAAGCACGGACGGACCGCCGGAGTTGCCTTTGGCCCTGGTCCCGTCGGGTTGATAGAAGTACAGGCGACCCTCCAGGAAAAGTGCGCCGACAACTTTGCCCCAGACATGCTCGAAGAACATCGCCGTCTCGGTCCGGGCAAAGACCAAGGCGATTCCGTTGCCGTGCCGGCTCAGGTGGTCCAACCACAGCCCGGTCTGTTGACCATAGGGCGGATTGAGCCAGACGCGGCCGAACCACGGCAGTTGCAGACCATCTTGCGGCGGGGCATAGTGATGCCTGGCCGTCGTCCACGGCTGGCCCGGCGCGGCACAAGGGTCAAGGTCGAAGGGCCCCAGTGCGTTGATAATCTCCGGCGGCGTCAGCCAGCAGTCGGTTTTTCCTCGCACGGCACGGGTGTGGCTTCCGATACCTGTCTTCGCTCCATGTCCCGCCGGTGCGAGCTTGACAGGTTCAGTCATAGGTATCCGCTCGACAAATCGTGTGAACGGCGATTTCGATCCGCCGCCGAGCCGTCTCGAAGCTCTCGGGTTCGAGGTCTATCCCGACAAACCGATTGCCGGTCAGCAGTGCCGCGATGCCGGTCGAGCCCGACCCCATGAATGGATCGAGGATCAGCCCGCCGCCGGGTGGCGTGACGAGGCGGCAAAGATATTCCATCAGTGCGCGAGGTTTGACCGTGGGGTGGTTGTTCTCGACCTGGCCTTCACACGTGCGGTCTCGCTTCGTGGCCTTGGCGCAGTAAAAGAAGCGTGAGGCACCCCCTGAATCGCCATGTTGATTGTGCGGCCCCGAATGCCCGCGAAGGAAACCGGTCACGTTCTCCCCGGAATACGGGGCGACAAGCCGCTTCATCGCGCCGCTTTTCGTGATGCCGCTTTGCCCGTCGAGCAACCGCGCCGCGTCCTCGTCCAATAGCAGATTGGCTGGCCAACGTCCCTTAGCGTCGCCTCCGCGCGGGCCGGGCGTCGCAGCGAAGTTGGTCGAACCGCGGTCGGAGTAGCGTTTGTTGGCTGTTGTCTCGCCGTCGCGCAGCCCGCCTTCACCGGTGCCGATTCGCGAGCCGTCGATGTTCAGGCCCGCGACGCCGTGGCGGTGCGCGTTCTCGGCGAATGTGCCGTCGAGCGGCTTCATTGCCAGGACGATGGGTTCCCATGCCGGCTTCAGGGACGAGCCCCAGCCGTCCCAACGCCTGGCGATTTCGGTGGCCGGTGCCGTGTCGAGGATTTCAACGTTGCCGGTCTTGCCGTGCCGCTGGCGATTCTGGTAACTGTCGCCGCGAATGTCCGGTTGCCGGCGGCGGCCGGTGATTTCCCGAGGCGCCCCGGCCAACTTGTCGAGGGCCTTGGAGATATCGAGCGACTTGGGGAAACCGGAACCATAAAGCCACATCAGGCAATCGCGGATCTCGAAGCCGGCATCTTCGACGGCACAAGTCAGACGATGGAAAGTCCGCGTGCCGCCAAACGCCAGGAGCATAGCCCCCGGCTTCAACACTCGGAGCACTTCAGTCCAGAAGTCAGGCTGGAAGGCCGTGTCGCCGCCGTCCCAGGTCTTGCCCATGAAGCCCCGCGATCCGACCCGCGTGCGGCCAAAGGGTGTTTCCGGATCGTTGTTTCGCGGGCTCCCCTTTCGGCTCGCCTGCGTCAGGTGATAGGGCGGGTCGCAGACACATGCCGTGAACTGCCCAGGCTCTAGTGAAGGGAGCACCTCGCGGGAGTCCCCTTGGTGAAGCGTGGCCCGGTCGAACATGATGGGCGTGTTTCGGTCAGTCATGGAATCAACCAAAGGAAAAGTCGAAGAATGGTGCCAACCGTCGATCAACACGCTCCGGCCAACCCAAGTGAAGCGAAGCGGGCTTCCGGCCGCTTCGCGCGACGGCCCACGCCGCGCTTATGGGCCTATTGGCTTAGCGGCGATTACTCCGTGTCCCTCCGTCGCCAGTAGCGGGCCTCTTTCGGAATGCCGTCATCGGTCAACTCCCGATACTTGAAGGTCACGGCTTGACCCCGCTTGAAGTGCCCGCCTTGAAACCAGTCGGGCATGTCCACCCCGGGATTGGCCGACGCGAAGACTCCCATCTCGGCCGATGAAAACTCGCGCTCGGCATCGGTCAGGCCGGACAGTTCCAGACGTTTGCCTTCGTATTCGGTAATCAGGGCACCGATGCGGCCGAGGTGTTTGCTGCCCTTCGTGGTCTCGCGACCGGACGTGAACCCGACGATGCGAGCCTCGGCATCCTTGAACGGCTTGTACTTGAGGATGTCGCGGTGCCGCTTGGGCGTCCAAGTCGCCCGCGGATTGCGAACCACCACGCCCTCGCCGCCAAGGTCCAAGACCCTTTGCAGGAAGGCTTCGATCTGGGCCGCGGCGTCACGGGGAATGTCGAACAACTTCGTCTGCCGGTGCAAGTAGCACTTCGACCCTGGGCCGTTGTCCAAGTTGGCGTTGAGGAACCGCAACTCGTCCGCGAAGGCCACTCCCGGCGACATGTACGTGAAGTCGTCGCCCAACGACCGCTTCGGCACGGGCACGCCCTCCTGCCGCTCGGGCTCGGCGTCGAGACGCTGGCAAATCCACTGCTGACAGGCGTGGAAGTCCATCGCCCGCACCATGTTGGTGTTCTTGATCTCGCCAGTGGAGAAGACGCTGGCCAGCGGCGGGCTGGAGTATACGGCGTAGACGATCTTGTCCATGAAGCGTGGGTCGGGCGTGTCGCCGCCGCAAATCGAGCGGCAAAGCTGGAAGTTCCCCCGCCCGGCCCACAGCTCGCCGTCCAGCGGGCAGCAGGGCAAGAGGTTCAGGAACGCATCCGGCGCGATGATGGGATTGCCGTAGCGGGACCACAGGCCCGTGGCAACCGGCTTGATCTTGGCCTTCTTCTGGCCGGTCTTCGGATCGGTGACGCTGGCCCACGGTATGCTCTCGGTGGGCAGTCCACGAGTCAGGCCGCCGTCCCAGAAGCAGCGGGTGCCGTCCAGCTTTTCGCTGATGAACCAGCCCGCGACGTTATGCTTGTGCGGATCGTAGTGGTTGGCCAGTTGCAGGAATTCGCGTTTTTCCATCTGTGGGGCCTATACGGAAAGTAGGGTTTTGAGCAGCAGTTCCACGTCTGACGTTCGCCGGGTCTGCACCCGCCGTTCGATTTCCGCCGGCCGGCTGTAGCAAAGCAGCGTGTTGCCGCCGGATGCGGCCCACGCGGAGCGTTCCAGCCAATGGGCGGGGACAAACTCGATCATGTGCATGGTTATTGCCTCCGGTCGAAAGTGCCGAATGGTTTGGCACCTATAAATCAGCAACGCCGGGCGAACTTAGAGTAAAATCAGAAAAGATTCTCCGCTTATCTATCCGCCCAACGGGCAAGGATTCGTTTTTGCAAGTTGTGGAACATCCGTTGGGCCCACGTTGTCGAGATGCCGAGGCGCGTGCCAATCTCCTGGAAGGTGTAGCCCGCTTCACGCAGCCGCAGGCACTCCCGTTGGGCCTCGGACGTGCAGCACGCGCTAAGAAGGTCTCGCAACTCGATGACGGCAAGCTCCGACCGCGCTTCGAGCCGCGCCGGGAATCCATTAAAGACGCGCGGGGACTGTATAGGTTGATTCTTCTTGCGAGCCAGGCGGCGTGATTCATGCGGAATATGAATGGTGTGCTCGTGCGGGAGCAGATGCCACATGGCGCGTGTCACGACCGTCCCGATCCAGGTGGTCACCGCTTCCATGCGAACACGACCCGTCGCGATTTGATTGGCGGCCGTGACCAGGCCGATGTTGCCGGCACTAACCAGATCGTCGCGCAAGTAGGCGACACCCGGCATCCGGCAAATCAGCGAATCCGCCTTGACAACCACCAAGCCCACGTTGTTGAGGATCATGGCCTCGCGGGCTGCGGCGTCGCCGGCAACCACCGCGGGGTACAATTCGTTGTTCCGTGTGATGCTCTCGCTCTCGCTCATGCACAGCCTCCGATCCTGTCAATGCGCCAAAGGTTCTGAGGGAAGAAGTCGCACTGTTGGCAGGCTGCGGGCGAGTAGTCGTACTCGCACCCCTCAGGATCGAAGATGCGCCCGTATTCGTAGGCGACCGCGTGACCGCAGCGGCGGTGATTGACGCCTTCGATCACGCCGCGGCTGTGCCCAATGATCCGCGTGAAGCGGGCCCAGTTGTCGTCCGGGTAGGCGATGATGTAGTCACTGCCGTCCGGCGTCGTGCGCAGCACGGGGTACAACTCGACCAGCGTGGCGGCATGGCCGTGGCTCAGGCAGACGTGGACCAACTCTTGGGGATGAAAGCCGCGACGGCGCAAGGGCTCCGGCAAATCGGGCCACGTGATCGGGCTGCCGTCGTGGCCGATCTCGTCGAAAATGGCGGACAGCGGCAGGTCCAGGACCATCGCAAAGGATGTCGGCAGGCACATCCAGCGCTCCGGCTTGCGTAGTAAGCGCATAGTGTCTCCGCGGTTGGAGGTTGATAACGGGGTCGCGCGAACAGATCAGGCCCAGCGGCCTTCGCGCGTTAGCTCGTCGAGCATCGTGTCGATCTCAGCAAGCGTGGGAATCGTCCAGCTTGCCTTGGCATACGAGCGCCAGTTTGGCGCGTGGAAAAGCTTGTCGTATTCGGCTTGCGTGGCGGCCGTGAGAATCCAGATACCAATGCCGTAGGCTTCCCACACTGGCCACTTTTGTTTCTGCGCCCTTGTGAAGCTGTATCGCTTCGGCTGCTTGCAGTCGATCCAGCGGGTGCCCCACTTCTTGTGCGCGGCATACAGGTCGGGGAAGCCGGTCTGGTAGAGGTTGCCGTGGGTGTGCTCGACGTTCCACCCGCGGGCTTCCAGGAACTTGATAACGTCCTTTTGGATGTACCACTCCGGGCCGTGCGCCGGTTTACAGATTCGAGCCATCACATCATCTCCTGGGCTCGAATCTTCACCGGAGCCTCGCCACCCTTTTTCTCAGCCCAGTTCTCCATTCCTTGAAACCAGGTCATGCCGATCAGCGGCACTTTCGAGCGGTAGGATTCCACGACCTCACGAACGCTGCCCGTGATGTCATGGACGATGGACGGGTTGGCCACGACCATCAACTCGTCATGGACATTCAGCGGGGCCAGCATCAGCGGATGGACGCCCGCAGGCTGCAAGTCCCACAGCCGTCGTTGGACGGCCTTCGTGATTTCGGCACCGGGGCTTTGGATTTCGTGGTTCGCGGCAGCCCGCATGTTAGCCGCCTGCATCTGAAAAGCAGCACCGTAGAGGGCGGACGACACCGCCCCGCCGGCCGTCTGCACGCGATCACGCCGCACCACCTTGACCTTGCACGCCCGCCAGTGCGTGGGCACGTTGCGGGCCAGGTCGAACAGCGCTTTGCAAACCTTGTTTTCCAGCGAAAAGTAACGGCGGAAGCCGAGAAAGGTTTCGATGTACCCGGCCGGGCTCGCCCAGACCACAGCACTCCCGATGCCGGCGGGCTGCCGCATGGAGCAAAAGGCGTCGAAGGTCTTGTTGCGGGCATTGCCGATGCCTGGGTAACGCTTCACGAAGTCTGCGTAGGCGGCCTTAGCGCGGGTCTCGGTCACGCCAAGCTTCTGTACCAGGGTGTTCCAATCACCGCCATACACCAGGGCAAAGACGCCGCGTTTGCCCTTGTCGTACCAGTCGTTTTCAGTGCCGGAGGAATTGATGACCTCCGCGTAGCTCAGCCCGGAAAGAGCCATGCCGAACAAGGCGTGGAGTTTCTGCGGCGTCATGCCGGTCGTCTCACAGTCTCCGCAGGGCTTCTGGCTCCTCTTGTCGATGCCAGTGCCGGCGCACTTCGGGCAGGGGCCCTTCGTGGTCAGGTCTTTGCGTAGGGCCGGGTCGTTGTACACGGCGTCGGCAATCGTGACCTCGAAACTGTCGAAGTCACCGCCGCACAAGATCATGCCGGGCCAAAAGAGTGGGAACATCCTGCGCACGTCTTTGGCGTGCTTGATGCCTTGCGGGTTGAGACCATCCGCCCCGGCCATGCGGCTGGAGAGGGTGCCAATCACCACGAAGCTGGCGTGGAACTTGCCGGCCAGCAGCAGCTTTTTATACAGTTCCACTTCCTTGGCGGCGATCTTCACGTCCAGGATTCGCTTCGACCGGACGGCCGCCGGATGCTTGCCCGGCTGGACGAAGCCAGTGCCTCCGCAACGCGCACAGACCCGCGGCGGGCGTGCTCCACTTGCTGTCATTCCTTCGTAGGCTTCTTGAAGCTGCTTGAAATCTTCAGCGCTGCCGCCCTTGTCAGGGTGATATTGCTTTGCCAGGTGGCGATAGGCGGTATGGATCGCCTCAAGACTGTCACCACTTTTCAGCCCGAGAATGCGGAGAAACCGCAACGTGGCCGCACCCTCGCACCGGCCGCACGGCTCTTGTTGGGCGATCTCCCAGTTCAGGATGGCCTCCAGGTTGCTCTTCTTCGTGGACTCCTCCAGGACGATCGTCTCCGTTGGGTCCATTGCGGCCGTGATGTAGGTCCTCACCTCGCCCGGCTTGTTGATGTTGACCGGACTGTTGGCGACCACGGCCTGGGCCTTGGCAAGCAGTTCCGCCATGCCCGCCTTGTTGATCTCGAAGCCGTGCCAACGGACGACGGGGACCATGCAGGCCAGCGTCGAATCGTTGTCGCCCGGCGTCGGGTAGCCAAAGTGCTTGTCCAGGGCGCGCGTGTAAACGATGTCATCGTTGGCGTATTCGCGGGCGTCCGGCCGCGTGGCCCAGTGCTCGATGTGCTTATCAATCACGCCGGGCCAGGCGTAGCCCAACAGGGCATCCTCGCCGGCCTTGGGCTTGGCTCGCTTGGCAACCACTTCCTCGTCGTCGTGCTCGTCAGCCAGGAGCAGGGCGGGGTCCGTCAGTGGCTCCTCGACAGCCACCTTGATCTTCTGCTCCCCCTTCTTGCGGCCCCACACCTCCCAGTTCTTCTCAGGCGAAGACACCGCCAGCGCCGTGGGTGCATAGCCCAGCTCGTAGGGCCGCCAAGCCGTGGGCGGCTCGACATCCTTGAAGTGATACTTGGGCTTGAAGCCCATTGCGTGCTCGGCAAGGAACTTCAGCCCGCCGGCCGGGTTGAAGCGCAACACGACATCCTTGAAGTCCGTGTCGATGTCGCCGTAGCGGTCGTGGCGGTCGAAGACCTGCCACTTCGGCGCGTTCGGATCGGCCGAGCGGGCGAAGTAGATGTTGTCCAGTTGGACACGCCCCTCCAGCTCGGAAGCCAGCGCGTAGGCCAGCGCGGAAGGCACCCGTTTGATGCGGATGTCCTCGCGAGCCATAAGGGACTGGTACGGTCCCTTGCGGGAGTGGAGCATCAGGTCCAGTGCCGCAGCCGGCTTGACGCACGGCCCGTCTTGACCCTTCGGCTCCAGCAGCGCGATTTCATTGATGTGCTCCCGCGGAATCCAGTCAGGGTCGGCAAGGCGGAAGACGGTATAGGTCTTGGCGATATGGTACCAGTCGAAAGACAGATTGAAGCCCACGACCGTGTGCTCGGTCAGCCATTCGATCAAGCGCAGCGTCTCGCGGATCGGCCGTCGCCATACCTCGTGGAGCCGGATCGGGCCGTCTTCCTCGGCATACTGCAACAGCACCATCATGCTGTGCAGCCCGCAGGTTTCGGTGTCGAGATAGCATTTGGGCGGCAGGTGTTCAGACATGAATATGCTTCCAGAGGCGTCGGTGACGAAGGTGTTTCGGCCGCCGGACTCCCGGCATCGTCGCATGACTCCCTGCCAGTTACGGCAGCGGCTATCATTACGGGTCAGGCTTTACCCGCCCTCGTCACCAGCCACGCAGTTGCAGAGGTTCAGCGCGTTGGGCGCACGCCGGGAGTCCCGGACCATCAAAACACGGCATAATGCCAAGCTGCACCTTCGACCTCCGCCGATACGACCGGGGCCGATGTGTAGTGGCCGTTGCGGAAGCGGATCAGCATGAGAAGCCCTTTGCCGATCCACCCATCCATGTCGCAAGCGGACGGACAACGACTGCCGAGGAACTGCCCCACGGTGGGTGCATGGAGCGGCGGATCGCTGGAAGTGACTTCCAGCAGGCCGGCACAGGGCAACACGACCTTCATCTCGTAGACGTGCTGCGTGGTCTCGACGAAGACATAGGTGCCGACCTTGAGCCGACGCACGTCGATGCCGGGTTCCATTCGCAGTTGGTCCGCCAAGGTCGTCATAATGCCTCGGTATCTGTCGCATCAACGTTGTGGTCGCCTGCGGCTTCCTTAATGTCACGCTCGATTTCTGCATTACTGATGTACCCGGCACACCAGGCCCCCATCCGCGGCCCCAGGCCGGTGATGCCGCGGCCGAGCATCTTGGCCACCATTCGATTGATCTCGCCCTTCGACTTGCGGTAGCCGAACGTGCGGCGGTATTTGGGGCTCAAATGCCGCAAGGAAGCCGTTTTGCCATGTTCTTGTTTGGTTGCCACGATCTTGCGAGCGGCCTCGATCTGCTCGGCAGGTGTCTTCAAGGGGGTTAGCACCTTGACGTTGCTGGCCGACAACAGGCCGGTGGCGGCGAGTTGCTGTACCTCCTCGGGAAGGGTGAGCAGCCGCAGCCGATCATGGACCCATTGGGTCGGCCGTTTGATTTCCTTGGCGGCCACCCGCAGGCTCACCCCCGCGGGGTAGAGCCGGCCGAGTGCCTGCGCCTCTTCCAGGATGTTCAGGTCTTTGCGTTCCAGGTTCTCGACGAAGTTCAGCATCCGAGCCTCATGGTCACTCAGACCAGCTCGGATCATGGCCGGTATCAAGGACCACTTCAGGAACGTCTCAATGGCCTTATAGCGGCGATGGCCAACGAGCATGCGGTAGTCGAAACCCGCCGGCACCTGGCCTACCACGTCGCCGACAGGCTGGACCACGATCGGGTAATCCAGCCCCTTTAGCTCGATGCCGCCGCCCCGCAGCCGAATGCTCTCCGCTAAGTCGGAGACCGATTGCAGCGTGAACGCACCCCGGCAATTGAAGTCGGCGTCGTAGTAGATGCGATCCAGCGGCAGGGGGTAAGCGTCATACTGTTCCAGTCGATTCATCGCAGCTTCGCAAGGTGGGGAATCGCCTTGTCGCCCAGCCACTCCCAGACCGAAGCCTGGCCGTTGTCGCTGATAACGACGTAGGTGTCATGTTGGCGAGCCCACGAGCCGCTGTTGAAGTGGTAGTCGTCGATGCTGCCCGGTTCGTGCGTATGGCCGTAGACTACGACATCGCAGTTCTTCTCGCGGCGGTACTTCTCCACGCCCGTGACCATCTCAGCCTGCCGGCCGTGTTGGAAGGTCAGCGTCCGCCACAGCATCAAGGCGCTTTCCAGCGTGCCGACAAACTCATCCTCAACCGCATGGCCCCTGTGGGTGACTGGCCCCTTGTTGCGGTCTTCCAACACGCCGCTGATGATGGCCGTGATTTCGCCTGCGCCGGGGTTCAGGTCGCAGCAGTACGGGTCGGCCTCGTGCCCGTGGAGGAAGGCGAACTTCCGGCCGCCAATTTCCTCTTCAAACGGATGGCAGGACCGCTTGAATAGCGGATGGTCGATCATCAGCGGCGTACCGATCAGGGGGGCCAGCGCATTGTCGTGGTTGCCCACGATCCAGGTTGCACCCAGCGCCGCGAGACGGTCCAACAGCGGAAGATACGCCGTTACGGCCGCGCCAAGGTTCACTTGCCAAAAATCCAGCAAGTCCCCAAGGATCAGCAGCCGGCCTTGCTCCCGCTCCACCATGTCCAAAAACTTGCCGAACCGCTCTTCGCGGCCGTTGAAAGCGAAATTATCACGTGGCCCGCGATCTGCGGCATGTAAATCTGAAACACAGAAAATGGGCATGGGTTCTTCTCCACGGGGATGTGGTAGGCGGCTCTACCGGCACTTGGCTCGCAATTCGCCGAGCACTTCGTCGAGCGTCTTGTACTCGCCGCGCTTGATGGCGGCGATGCACCGGCGCTCCATCTCGGCGTCGAATTTCACTACCACATCGTCCACCTGGAAACAGCGGCCGAGCCACTGCCGCCAGACGCAGAAATGGAGCTGGTGGTCGGTGTCCCAGTAGCGGGTGCGATGGATCAACGGCACAAGCTGCAACAGGCAATAGAGCAGGGTCACGAGGATGCGTTTCATGGGGTTCCTTTCATGGTTCGTCGATGCCGTAGTCGTTCTCGATCAGCAAGTCCATGATCCGTCAGACACTAAGATCATGGGCGTAGACCAGCGTGTCTCTGTAGCCCAAGAGCAATTCCTAGCGGACGACCTCGCCGGTCTGCATCCAGGCGTCGATGAAGTGGCAGTCGGTGTTGACTATGCGTTCCTTCCCGTCGCAAGGGCCGATGAAGAATGCTCTCATGCTCGCTCGCTGGTGAAATCAATAGGATGGCACGTAACAGGGCGCCCGGCCCCAGGTCTCAATCACGTGCGTGTAGTCCGAACCGTTGTGCAAAAAGATGTCGCGGTAGCCGCCCTGGTGTAGCTCCTCGCTACGGACGTAGGACGGGGCCGGAAGTTCGTACTGGTACACGCGATCGCCGTTGCGGTGCGTGTAGTAGCTGGGAAGAAATATCCACTCGGCGTGCGCGGACGTGCCGCCCAACAAAGTCAAGGCCAACCAGAGGAGGGTTTTCATTGCAACAGGCCAATCTCCCGGCCACCGTCAATCAAGTAGCGATTGGGGCCCTTCTTCTCGTTCTCATGCCGCAGCTTGACGTTCATTCGCCAACTGATGCCGTGCTTGGGATTGACACCGTGCAGCCATTGCGCCGGCTCCCGGTAGCCGGAGAGCGAATTGTAGGCGAAGGCATCGGTGCCGACCCACGAGCCATTTACCAGCAGTTCACCGTCCACGTCCGAAAGGACGCTGGCGGCATGATGGTGGCCGACGACGAAGTATCGGCAACGCTGAGCACCCGCCGCCGCGCCCAGAGCAATCAGGCCCTTTTGCCGGCGCGTCATGGCATACCACGGGATGCCTAGATTGGAGCGAACGTCGTCGCCATGCGAGACGTTGAAGCCGACGCCGTTGATATTGACGTTGGCCGACCACGCATCAGGGATAGTGAAGTGGACGTTGCCGATGTCCCGACAATGCAGACGGGCTACCTCGCCAACCAGGTAGTCCCAATTATCATGTGCGCCACCGTAGTCTTTCTTTGGGGTGCGACGACCGTGGTTGCCTGCCAGATAGAGGACGTTGACCTGCTCGAAGTGGGCAGCCAAGTCACGCATCATCAAGGCGTGCAGTTGTCCGATGGCAAGGCAATTCTTGAATTGATTGCGGAAATAGGACCGCTCACATGCCTTGTGAATCTCGCCACTGGTAAAATCACCGTAGGCTAAGACCCAGAGCACAGGAAAAGCGAACTTCGGAGCCAGCGTGTCGTGACACCATTCGACCACCGTATCCACGTAGCGCTCGGCCCGGCAGCAGGAGACAGGAAATCTGTAGTCTTCCAGGCCACCGACCTCCTCGGGCCGCACGACTTGATCGTGGTGGCCGTCCGAAAGGTGCATGACAACGTGTTCGGTAATCTGCGCCTTGCGGCGGAAGTCTACGGCCTGCGGCAACGCAACAAACGGCTTGATGCGCTGATCCATCTCCGCGACCACAGCCTTGAACAGGCCGGCGATCTTCGCCCCGGCCTTGACCTTCTGCCGCTCGCGGTTGCGCTCTTCTGTCAGATGCACGACTTCCGCTTCCAACTCCAAGACCTTCTTGTCGGTCGGGTCGTAGTCGGGGATGTTCTTATGCTGGCCGCCGGCCCGTTTGGGCGTCGGCAGCTCGCCGTTCGGCCAGCGCACGTCTTGATGCGCGCGGCCCGTGGCGATGTCCGACACGATGCTGCGGCTGACCTCGAATCGCTTGGCGATCGCAGGCTGGGTGACGCCCTCGGTGATGGCCGCCTTGATCTCGGCGACCTGCTGCTTTGTTAATCTCATGGTGTTTCCTTGTCTTGGCCGAAGGCGGGTGGCGCTGCCCGCCGCCACCCGGTTCACGTGCTGCTGCCTCAAAAGTACCGACGCCCAGCGAAGAATCGCTCTGCCCAGTCGATGGCGTCGTCGAAATCGCACGGCAGCTTGAACACGGCGGCAGCAGGCTCGCCCCCGGCAGGACCGCTCAGCGATCCGCCCTCTTCCACGGACATCGCCTCGATCTCGGCCAGGGTGGGCGGCGTGGCGCTGGGATCGACGGCCCACTCGATCTTGGCGGCCTTGGCAAAGGCATGGATGCGCCGCACGGGGACGATGAAGTTGAAGCCTTGCAGCTTCATCACGCCCTGGGTCAACATGCCCACGTACTCGCCGTTGGCCTTGAGGAACATGCCGCCGCCCGAGGAACCGGGGAAGGCCACGGCTGTCACCTGATCGAAGACTTTGACGTTGGCTCCCTTCATTTCCAGGGTCCGTCCGACCTGGCTCAACACGCCCTCGGTGTAGCTGTTGGCACCGAACTGGCCAAGCAGGCTGCCGCAGTGGCTCAATTCGACGCCGATCGCCGGCACGTAATTCACGTCGGTCTTGAACTTCGCGGAGACCGAGAGCGGGTAGGCGTTCGTGCGGCGGACCATCAACAGGGCCAAATCCTCGCCGAAGTCGGCGTCGGAGAACTTGATGATCTTGGCGTCCAATTTTGTCTCCCCGACCCGCCGCCCGTTCTGCTGGAATTCCTGGACGATCTGCGCGTCCCGGAATTCGACCAGCACGCGGGTGCCTCCGTCCGCGGTAATGACCTTGCGGACGACGCGGAGATTGTCAACGACGTGGCCCGCCGTCCAGATGAAGGAAACCATGTCGTCGCCGATCTTACGGGTAACGATGGTGCCGGAGCCTTGGGCGTCGCCGGCCTTGATGGTGACGCTAATCTGCTGCAAGTCGTCGGGTACGCCCGCCAGAACTGTGCCGCACAGGGCCAGACAAACGGTGAGGGCAAGGGCAAGATACTTCATAGTTGCAACTCCGGAGGTGAAAAGAGGTAAATCGCACGCCAGAGGCAATGGCCTCTCAAGAATCAGGAAAGAAGTAGTCGATGGTGTGCTCACTGTTGCAGTCGCCGCACGCCGGAATGACCTCGGTGCGTTCCACTTCGATTTGGCTCTCGCACGCCGGGCACAAATGGAAGACCAACGCCTCGTAGACGAGATCGCCGAACAACTCGTGGTCATCGCCCCGCTCCCAGTCGGCCGTGACATGCACGGCCACACGTGGGCCGTCCCCTGCCGTGGCCAGAGCCTCTAGCTCGATGGTGCGGACGTACATGTCACCCTGGTACTTGCACATCCTGAACAAAGCGTGCCACACGTTGTCTTTCAGGCGATTGGGATGCCTGGGCGACCACTTCCCTGCATACAACAGAACATCGCACTGGATACGACTCATGGCACGGCCTCCACAACTTGCAGGGTTCCTTCTTTGTCCTTGCTCTCCCACTGGACGCCGGCCATTAGTTCGCCCATCGTCATTAGCTCCAACCTCCGGTTCTCGCGGATCACGTCCAAAACGCGCTCGTCGCTGGGAAGATGAATCAGATCGACGATCAGGCAGCCGTGGTTCAGGTCCATGCCGATGCGGTGGATGCGATCCTCCGACTGGACCCGGTACTCGGGCTTCCACGAGTTGGACCAATAGACCGCGGTGCGGGCCTCCACCAGCGTCAAGCTCATGCCGCCCGACTCGGGGTTCGCACAGAAGGCAACCCGCGGATGTTCGAGATTGGCCCAGTAGTCCAGCGGCTCTTCCCTGACTTCTTCGCCATCGTGCGCGAGCACTTGGAACGTGCCTTGATCGCACCGCACCACGTTCCACTTTTCCTTGAGGCACAACTTGACCACGCGGTCCACCGAGCCGGTGAAGCCGGCAAACACCACCAAGCGACCGGTCTCTTCGTTCTCGTCCAAGAGCATCCGTAGCGCGGCTTCCTTGGGGCAGGGAATCTCGCGGGTCGTGCGGACCAGTCTCGGCACTTCGCGTGCGCCACCGCAGACCGGGCAAGGCACCGTCTGCTCGATCAGCCTGGCGACAATCTCGGCAGGCAGCAGTTGCACGCCGGGATAGCTCTTGTCGGGCTCCTGCGGGTCGATCCACTCGCGCACCGTGCCATCGCTACAGTGCGTGCAGCGGCTCATGCCGTCCTGGACCTCGCGGTACTGGAACCCGTCGCTCAGTTCGCGGAGCAAGGTCATGCCGGTGACGGCGTTCGGGGCGGCCTGGACAATGGCCTCCGCCACGCGAATGATGCTCGCCGTCGGCTTGCAGACGATCTTGCGATAACGCTTGTCGGGCAGGTCCAAGCAGTCTTTCTTGTGCTTGATCGTCACGAGTCCTTTGAGCCGTTGGTGGAGGTAGGCGACTTCGTTCTTGCTCGGCCTGAAGTCGTGGTAATCAGCGGGGTCCACGAGGCCGTCCAATTCATGCGGACCTTCCTCGCGGGTCCCGCCACACTCGGCGCACTTCCGCTCGTCGTCTTTCCAGCCAATGCGTTTCCTGAACGGGCCGTCCTCCATCTGCTTGAGCACCATGAAGGCCATCCGCTCTTCCATCGCCTTCTGGCTGCCCTCGCGCAGGAAGCCGGGCCAAGCGATCTCGCATTGTCCCCACCAATCCACGGGCGACTTGGGCGATGGCGTGCCGCTCATTTCGATCACAAAGCCCTTTTCCAGGCCGTGCTTCTCGCGGATCATGTCCGCGAGGCGCTGGCAGGCTTGGGAGCGTTGTGAGCCGGCGTTCTTGCAGCGGCTTGATTCATCGCAAATGAGTCCGGCCGGGATCGGCATGTCGGGCTTCCACTGGTCCACCCGGCGGGTCAAGCCCTCATAGGTGAAGAACTCGACGTTGAAGCGGTCGAATGGAAAATGCCACTTGCGGAACTCGCGCTGGATGTTGGGCAGGCTGGTCTTCGGACCCACCCAGAACCACCAGTCCACGCCCGACCGCTCGATGACCTCTTGGGCCGCAAGCGTCTTACCCGTGCCCATCTCCGCCGCAAAAATGTGGTAGTGGTACGTCAGGCCGGCGTCGGCCAGGTCTTCCTGATGCGGCATCAGCGGGCGGGTGTACTCGTGCCGCACTAGCGGCAGGTCGAACCAGGCGTAGGCTTCCTCGCCCATGAGGAAGGAAAGCTGGAAGCGGTTGCGCTGACAATCCTCCACGGACCATATCTTCCGCGGGTTCTCTTCCTCATACCCGTGCCACTTCGAGCCCCGCATCGCCTTGATCTCGTCCTTTAACGAGTAAGGCGACTTGAGGAACCAGATGCGACCATCCTTGTACTCCAAGGTGGCCGAGACCAGGATCGGCGTGCCGGAGGAAGTCGTAGTACGCAGTTTGGTTTGGACGACCGACATCAAATCTTCCCTTCTTCGATGAGGCTGGCGATGTTGCGCATCACGGCCGCTTCCCAGACGCCTTGCTTGGCGGCCTTGACGTTGCGAGGCACCACAGCCAGCCGAGCGGCTTCCTCGAAGGTCGCCGCGGCCATCGACCGCAGGCCGGTCGCGAGCCGCTTGTGTTCGTTTACACGCATCTCTTGTTCGGTGATATTCATAAGTGGCTCAAAATCGGTGACACCTATAAATCAGCAACGGGCGAGAGAATTAGAGTAAATTCAGGCGGGAAACTGCGATTTCGCAGTTGTGGGGTTCCAACTCGATGCCGATGCACGGGCGACCGAGCCGCTTGGCCGCCAGCAGCGTCGAGCCGCTGCCGGCAAACGGGTCCAGGACCAGGCCGCCCATAGGCGTGGACAAGAGAGTCAAGAGGTATTCCATCAGCTTGATGGGCTTAACGGTTGGATGGTCGTTCTTCGGTCCTTGGGCCGGATTACGTTCCTTCCGGTTGGCCTTGGCGACGTAGAAGAACCGGCTCGCGCCGCCGCTGTCCCCATAGGTGCCGCTCGGGGAGGCGTTGTCGGGAAAGCCATCGTGATAGCCACCGCGGCCACGGCTGCGATTGCGCTTTTGCCCGGCCTTCATCATGCCGCTCTTGAGCGTGCCGGTTTGCTCGTCCAGTAGGGCCGCCGCTTCTTCATCCAAGAGCAGGTTGGCCGGCCATCGCCGGCACTCCGAGCCACCCACCCGACTCTGGTTGACGCCGACCCGGCCGCCGTCCGATTCCGACTGGGGGTTGCGGGTGCGGATCGTGCTGTCGCTGCCGATCCTGCTGCCGTTGATGTTCAGCCCGGCCACGCCCCACATTTCAGCGTTGTGGGCCAGCGTTCCGCAGAGCGGCTTCATCGCCAGCGTGACCGGCTCCCAGGCGGGCTTGAGCGAGTTGGCCCAACCGGTCCACGCCTTCGCTAGGTCCGTAGCTGGGGCCGTGATGGCGCACTCGGCCAAGGGATTATGGAGATCGCCATAAACCTCATTCGTCCGGCCATTGTCGGCCAGCGAATAGCCGGGCTGACCGACCTTGGTGCCGATCACCTCCCGCTCGGCTCCCTTGGCCTTGTCGATCAGCAGGCCGATGTCCGGGGCCTTGGGGAATCCCTGCCCGTAGAGCCACATCAGGCAATCACGAATCTCCCACCCGGCGTCTTCGATCGCGCAGACCAGCCGGTGGTACGTCCGCGTGCCACCGAAGGCCAGCATCAGCGCGCCCGGCTTGCAGACTCGCTGGATGGCTTGCCAATAGGGAACGCCCGGGACACCGTGGTCCCACTCGCGTCCCATGAAAGCGAGCCCGTAAGGTGGATCGCTACACACGCAGTCCACGCTGTTCTCGGGCAGCGCCGGCAACACCTCGCGGTTATCGCCGCAGTAGAGGGCTATGTTGTCTTTCTCGTAATAAGGCTTCATCGTTGTGGCTTGTATTCCAAGAGGAGAGTGCGATCGGGTGCCTCGCGAGTGCGGTAGTCGCCCCACACGTTCAGGCCCTCGCCGCAGAAAAGGCCATAGACCTTGTTAAAGCCGGTGCGGACAGACGGCTCGGCTTCGCGCACGGACCCAGCCGCCACGGCGTCGCGCCACTGGGCCAGGGTTCCGGTAATCACCGCCGCCGTCACGCCGCGAACCGTCGTCTCGGCCGTGACAAAAGGCATCGCGGCGCAGCGCTCCAAGATGTCGAGCAGGTCGCGTTCATCCGCGATCAGCAGCAGGCTGAACGAGACGTGCGACAGAAGGTTCGCGGCAAGACCGGCGGGGGCCTTTTGGTCCCGCAGCGCGGCGAGGCAACTCAGAAACTTTTCGGCGGCCGACAAATCGCGCGGCGAGGCGTCGGCCGCCCGCACCGGGGAGTAGCCCAACACTTGCAGACACGCGCCGAGAAAGGCGCGAAAGTCAACGGCCGGTGTCGTGATAAGCAGGACTTCAGGATTCATTGCAGACCCAGGAGAGATGCCTGCGCGAGCAGCAAGAGAACCCACTGCTCGCGCAGGCTGGTGAAACCCGCCTATGACGCACGTCACCTCCGCGGAGGGAGCCGTCGAGCGGGTCTGTTGATAACCCCGCCGGGGCCTTGCGGCATGTCCAAGGGGGAGCAAATGACGACTAGCGGGCGCGGCCCGATTGCACGGGGGCGGCGCGCTCCACGCCGTTGTCCTTGACGATCAAGAAGGCGTTGATTTCCCTTACGATCCGTGCCATCGGCGGCAATTTGTCGAAGGGCGTCGCGCATTTCACCACCACGGGGACGTGCCACGAGTAGGTGCCCTTCTCCACCAGCCGGCTCTTCAAGGTCAGCGGCAGTGGGCCGTGCGGCTGCAAATCGCCCACCTCTTCACCCTTCGCCGCCTTGGCGTCGATGTCGGCCTGCGACAGCGGCAAGTACGGATAGACCTTCTTGGCCTCGCTGCGGCTCGACTTGCTGCCGCAGAAAAACTCCAGGAACAGGCCGCGCGAGCGCTCGAAGACGAGGAACGACGGGCCGTACATGCAGTGGCTTTCCTTTTCCAGCGACTTCGCCGCGATCCGCTTGAACTCCGCAGCTTCGGGATCGTAGTTGACGATGATCGCCTCATCGTCGGTCATGTCGATGGCCTTCGGCCGGCGGGCCAACGGGATGATGTCGATGGTGTCGCCCAGGTCGTCCACTTCCTCGCCGCTGGGAATGCCATAGTTGCCGGGGCCGACCAGCTTCTTGTTGACCGCCTTGCCCTTGGTAAAGAGTTGCAGCCGTCCGATGTAGTCGGTGCTCTTGGCAAGTTCGGCGAACTGATCGTCGCTGCCAATCTGGGTGGAGGGGAGTTGGTCGAGGTTCACGGGGACCAGGTTCGTGTTGTCGGACATGGATAGTGCCTCAAGATGGGTGCATGACAAAAGGAAGACAAAAGGACTAGGGTTGCTTGTCGGACACCTCCTTGGCGCGTTTACGGCCGCGCCGCAGCACGGCTTGGCGCTGCGCCTCGATGCTTGCGCGATCCAGGTGGATCACCCACGCCAACGCCGCCCGCCAGGCGTCCAGCGGGGTCTTGCAGTTTTCCGCTGTCAGCACGAGGGCCGAGATCGCCGGCTTCTCATATTCCGGCTCCACTTCCTTCAAGGGCCGCATGTACGCCTGGGGCCTGAAGTCTTCCGTGAAGAAGGCATCCAACTTTCCTTGCCGCACGGCCTCCTGGAATTGCTTTAGGAACGCCTGGACCAACGCCCGAAACTCGGGCACGGGCATCGTCCGAGCGGCATCAAAGAACTGTGGCTGGAAAGTGGGGAGGACGCGGGCTAACTCATAGGCACAGCCCAGCGGCATCTCGCCACGGTCCACGGCAAGAGCGTAATCTCTCCGCAACCTCAGCAGGCCCAACGTTTCGCTCACCCACGTTGGGCTCTTGTGCAAAACGCGGCTGCTGATCTCCGCCAGGGTGGCCTGCGGGCGGGCCTCCATGATCCGCTTGATCTGCCGGGCGTACTCCAGCGGCGTGGTCTCGGGACGCAAGGCGTTCGCCTGAACCTGGATCGCCAACAGTTCGTCGTCGGTCAAATCCTTGATGATGCAGGGAAAACCGGGCAAGGCGATCTCGCGGGCCGCCGTGACGCGGTACAGCCCGTCCGCCACGTCGTACTTGCCAGGACAGCGGAGCGACGGGCGGACGCAGACGGAATTCAGCGGGCCGTAATGGGCCAGCGAGTCCCGCAGTTCCAGGTAGGCCACGCTCCCGCGGTTCACCAGACGGAGAACCACGGGCGGGTCTACAAGCTGATCCAGCGGTAGGAAGCGGCATTCGTCCATTTTCATTGTCTCGCGTTTACTGACACCCTAACCAATGACCAAAAACAACGAATTTCCACCGGGGCACGGAAATTTTCCTGATTCTGGTCATTGGTTAGGGTGTCCAAATCAGCACGACGAGTCGCGGTGCGTGTAAACACGTCAAGTGGAGATCGTGATGCGCCAAGTCAGCGAAGCCCTGCACGCCTTCCTGCAAGCCCGCAAGACGCCGGCCAATCAAGACCTGGTTGACCGGTGGCACGTCGGGCTGGAAACGCAGGTCAACGTGGCGGCCGGGGATGGGGAACCCGTCGCCGGCAAGCGGTCCACTTGGTCCAACGGGACCGATACCTGGTGGAACATCCGCGTCCCGAGAAACGCGAACTCGGAGCCGTCATGGAATGACTACAACCTCTCCTTCTCGTTCACCGAGCACGCCGAAGGGATTGGCATGACGGGTTGGGACTGGCAGGCCCGCTGTTCCCGCTGGGTCGCCTTCGATTTCGACGCCTTGACCAATCACGCCAAGGGCGTCGGTGTCACCGATGAAGAATTGGAAAAGGTCAAACAGGCGGCCATGCTGCCCGAGTACGTCGAAGTGCGCAAGAGCACGGGCGGGGGCGGCATTCACCTCTACGTCTACTTCGATGAAGCCGGCATCCCCTGTGAGAACCACACGGTCCACGCTGCGCTGGCCCGCTGCGTGCTGGGAATGATGTCGAGCGACACGGGCTTTGATTTTGCGAGTCAGATCGACTGTTGCGGCGGGGTGATGTGGGTCTGGCACCGAAAAATGACGCCCGAGAACCAAGGTCTCTCCCGAATCAAGGCCGCCACCAAAGTGCTGTCGGCAGCCGACTTGCCGGCCAACTGGCGCGATCACATCGAGGTCGTGACGAGGAAGCGATCCAAGATCCGCGTCAACGAGGTGGCGGAAGACGACCTCGATCCTTTTGAGGCCCTGGCGTCTAGCCGCAAGATCATACCCCTGGACAACTCGCACAAGGCGCAGATCGACGCTCTCCAGCGCTCGGGTTACACAACCCTTTGGGTTACCGACCACCATCTGCTCCAGACGCACACCTGCGCCTTGAAGGCGTTGATGGAAGGTGAGGGGAAGGAGCTTGGGCTGATCGGCGTCTTCGAGACCACTTCCGCCGGCCGGAACCCCGGCAACCCCAACTGCTTTCTCTTTCCCTTGATGGATGGTGGCTGGCGGGTCTATCGCTTCTCGCCCGGCGTCGCGGAAGCCAACACCTGGAGCCAGGACGGGCAGGGGTGGACCACCTGTTACTTCAACCGCCTTCCTGACCTGACGACCGCCGCCAAGTTGCACGGCGGCATGGAAGACCCGGAAAAGGGAGGCTACACCTTCAGGACTCCGGACGAAGCCGTCCAAGTGGCCAAGATATTGGGCCAGGATGACGTCACCGTGGACGCTATGTTCGCCGACCGCAAGACCACGCTCAAGGCCCACAAGGACGGCCGCCTGGTCATGGAAATCGAGCGTAAGAAAGGGGACGCCGAGCTAACGGAGCCGGACGGCTGGCTGGCCAAGAAGACGAAGTGGGTCCGCATCTTCGAGACCATCATCAACGACAAGAAAGACGACGACCTCGGCATGACCGAGTACGACAACCTGATCCGGGCGATCAAGACCCCGGCAAAACAGTTTGTCGGCTGGGTAGTCCACGAGGGCGGTGAATGGGTCGGACACCCCGGCGCCAACGTCAAGATGTTGTTGCAAAACCTCGGCAACGCGAAAGACGAAGCGGAGCGGGTCATGGGCGGCGCAATCGGCAAAGGATGGCGGTTGGTGAGCCTCCCCTTCCGGGAAGAGTACCCCGGCGGCCGGCAATGGAACCAGGATGCCGCCCAATTCAGTTGCCCGCCGGCGGCCCTGGAGCCGGACGAGACGCCGCACCACCCGCATTGGGACAAAATCTTCGACCACATCGGCGTCGAACTGACGCCCGCGTTGCGCGACCTGCCGTGGGCGCAGCGGGCCAACATCACGACCGGGGGCGATTACTTGCGGGCCTGGGTGGCCTGCGCCTTCCGCGAGCCCTTCGAGCCCCTGCCCTATTTGTTCCTCTGGGGCAACGAGAATTCCGGCAAGAGCATCCTCCACGAGGCGCTGGCGCTGCTGGTGACCAAGGGCGTCGTCAAGGCCGACAAGGCCCTTACCAGCAACAACGAATTCAACGGCGAACTGGCCGGCGCAATCATCTGCGCGGTGGAAGAGAAAGACATCGCCCTCACGCCGGGCGCATACGCCCGCATCAAGGAGCTTGTGACGGCGCGGATGATCGCCATTCGCCAGATGCGGCGGGATGTCTACATGGTCCCGAACACCACGCACTGGATTCAGACCTCCAACAAGCAGGCGGCGTGCCCCGTCGCCTCGGGCGACACCCGCATCACGGTAATTGAAGTCGGGGACCTGCTCAAGGAACAGGAAGTTGCCAAGCCGGAGATGCTCGTGAAGCTGACAGAGGAAGCTCCACACATTCTGTACACGCTGTTGAACATGGAGCTTCCGCCGTCCACGGGACGACTGCGGTTGCCGATGGTGGCCACACCGAGCAAGGCGCACACCACGGACCTGAACAAGACGGCACTGCAACGCTTCCTTGAGGAATGCTGCCAAGTGAAGAAAGACGCCCAGCTCCGCTTCGGCGAGTTTTTCGACGGTTTCCAAAAGTGGCTGGACGCGGGAGAAAAACACCTCTGGTCCAAGATCAAAGTCAGCCGCGACATGCCCAATCGACACCGCATCGTTAGGGGCCACGCCGGAGACCGCTACGTGCAGGACCTAGTGCTGAAGGCACCGCCGGAGGCCGGACCATGCTAATCCAAGTCCATCAAACCACGGGCCACGTTACCCGATCCATCTTGCAAGCGCGACCGGTCGCTGAAGTCGAAGTGGAGTCGTCCCCCGAAGACCATCAGGACTTTGCCGATCAGTATGGCGGCGATTACCTCGAAGTTGCACCCGGAGAAGAAAACCATGAGTAAGTACGGCATGACGGACAGCGGCAAACGGCAATCCTTTGGTAAGGGAATGGCGATCCGCGACACCGCGGACGACAAGCCGCGGCCCGATCTGATCTCGCCTTTCGCCGAAGAGCGCCAGGGCCACTGGCTCCGCATGGGGGCCGCCAAGTACGCCGAGCGCAACTGGGAAAACGGGATGCCGTTCTCACGCTGCGTGGCCTCCCTGAAGCGGCACCTGATGAAGTTCCAGCAGGGCAAGCGCGACGAGGACCACCTGGCCGCGATCATGTTCAACGCGATGGCCCTGATCCACTACGAGGAAATGATCGAGCGCGGCACGCTGCCCGCCGTCTTGAACGACATGCCGGCCTATCGGCCAGCCGCCAAGCCGGCGAAGACGCCCCGCAGGACGCCAAAGTCCCGTAAGCCGAAGTCCAAGTGACCATTCAACCCGCTCCAGCCCTGCGACGCCGCAGGGCCGGAGGCAAACCGACCGAGTGCACCATGCAAACTTATCCCGGCCTCTTGCACTTAAATGGCAACCTGATGGTCTCCGTGGATTTGGAGACGACCGGGCGACGGCCCGGCTATCAGGAGATCATCCAGATCGCCTGCGTACCGCTGGGATCCGACTTGAAGCCGGCCCGGGGGCTCATGCCCTTCTACACCGAGATCAAGCCGGACTTCCCCGAGCGGGCCGAGCGGCAGGCCCAATTCAAGCACAACATTCCAATGGAGCAACTGCTGCTCCACGCCCCGAGCCAGGACAAGGTAAAAGACCTGTTCGTGGAGTGGTTCGAACGGCTGGACTTGCCCTTCAAGAAGTCGCTGGTGCCGATGGCGCACAATTGGGCGTTCGAGTCGAGTTGGCTCAAGGAATGGCTGGGCATCACGCTCTTTGACGAAATCTGGTACGGCCACGCCCGCGATGGGATGCTCCTGGCCATTGCCATCAACGACAAGGCCGCCTTCCGCGGCGAAGCGATCCCCTTCAACCGAGTTGGTTTGGCGTCGCTCTGCAACAAGTTCAACATCGTCAACGCCAACGCCCACGATGCCCTGAGCGACGCCCTGGCCGAAGCGGAAGTGTACCGCGCGCTGCTGCAACTATATTGAGAGGTGCATGATGGGCTCGGTAGAGACACGCAACAACTGGAATGACCTCCTGCAACGAATCAACAGTCTTGCGCAGAATCCGCCAAACGGATGCTCGGCACCGGCCAAGCTGACTCCGGTTGACCCCGGCCACATCTGGACGAAGACGGACATTTCCAAAGCCCAAAATGTGCTCAAAGCCGTCTGCAAGGACAATGCGTTCGCCGCCCCCGAGGACACGCCGCAGCTTTGGCTGCAAAAGACCCTGGACGACATCATGGCGGCGATCAACAAGGGTTGGTGCGGCTGCGGTGGGGGCGGTGGCGGCGGTGGCGGTGGCGGCATTCCGCCTTCCCCTTCCGGCCACTGGGTCATCGTGCTCTGCGATTGCGCCTCCGGGACCATCCAAACGACGGATGCTGAGGGCAATTGCATCCCCTTTTGTCAGGGCTGCGTTGGTCCCTTTCGGTACAGTATCAACGTCGTGTGGTCGGGCACCGACGGGGGTGTCGCCCAGCGGGTGCTCGCCTCCTACAACGCGAATGAATATGACTCCTGTACCCACGCGCCGCTTGCCCCCTACCGTCTGCTCGCCCTGGAGACATGGACGGCAATGGTGACCGGACATACGCGCGATAGCTGGATCGGTTCCTGCACCTGCTAGAGGAAACCATGTCACTGCCCCTTTGCGTCATGCGCGATCCGCGGCTGTTTCCTGACGGTAGCACTCAGCACTATTGCCGGCATCCGCAGTACCCCTATCGACTGCGGCTGCTGGCGCTCCACCCGGGCCACTGCCACACCTGCCCCCTGCGGCAGGAAACAGGATCGCCCCCACCCCCGATGCCCCCGCCTGTCCCCGAACCGGCCGCCTACACCCCGGGCCAACCGCGGCCGGACCTCCAGGCCATCGAACTGACTTTGCCGCCCTACGACGAGGGGCGCGACCGGAAGGCCCGCTTCGAAGAAGATGGCAGCATCGTCTACGAGAAAGGGGAAGGTGAGTGGGAGCCCCCGCGAAACGTCAATGGCTACGTCCGCGACCCACAAAACCCCTGGCGGCTGCTGCCACTCTGGCTCCCCTGCCGCCTGCGGATGGCCACCGCCTTTCGCACGGCCGCCTGCGGCTGCATCGGCCTGCACATGCGTTGCAACCAGCCCCAGGCGCCCATGTTTGGCCAACAGGTTCCCTACACCACCTGCAAGACCTGTCCGCACCGGAGTTGAACCATGCCTTGCGAGAATTGCCCTGAAGTCGGCCGAAGACCTGCGGCTGCCGAAGTCGTGTACGTGGTCTACACCGGCGGCCCGCAGCACCTACAGTACGCGGCGTTGGCTCACGCCATCCCAGGTCGGAACGAACAAGTGGTGCTTCAATACGGTTGGCCCACGGTGCGGCCAGACGGCTCGATCGAATATGCCGGCGGACAAGCACCACCGGTGCCTAAAGGTTTTGAGGCCACCGCGGACCCACATGTCCTGAAGCCGGCATGGCCGTCCTGCACCCGCCGGATGCTCAAAGTCGAAATGCACCAAGATAACGGACTGCTGGAAATTGACGGCATGTGCTGCTGGCCACCCTCGGGCAAGTCTGGCCGCCACACCTTGACGCTGGCCGATTGCCGGCAGTGCCCGGTGCGCAGCCCAATTGTTACAGGTAGAACCGGTGGACGGACATTCCCGCCTTATCCGCCTGCGAAGTCATCAACTTGAAGACCCGGCACTCGGCGAAGTCCACCAGCTTGCTGCGGACGACGTGGACGCCAAAGTGCCGCAATTCGTTGCGGACTGCTTTGGTCAGGGTCAGGGTCATGGTCATGCTCTCGTCGGCATTCCCCTGCAAAGACAAAAAGGGCATCCAGGCTTCTTGTGCCTGGATGCCCTTTCTCGCTTCTCACAACGTCTCCGAGTTACGGGATCGGAACCGGGCAGTCGGGGTCAGGCCCTAGGGCTGCCACGCGCTCGTTGCGAATGGCCTCGGCCGCAGCTCGGGCCTGGGCGATGTCCTGCTGGACCGTCGCCCCGTCGCGCCCCTGAGATGGCACAAGCACCATGTCGGGGTGGGTTGGCTTGGGAGGATTGATCGCCTGCACGGCCTACTCCTCCTCGGTGTCGTCACCGTCGTAGACCCACTGCGGGCCTTGGGACGGACCCATCCGCTGCGCACGTTGGGCGGCGCGCACATCGGCCACGTCCTGCTGGACGGCCTCCATGTTGCGGCCCTGCGCCGGGATCAGCCCCATGTCGTCGTGGGTTGGTTTCGGGTTGTGGCAGATGTCTTGCATGATTACAGGTTCTTCCACTCGCCGTCGTACTTGGCGGCCTTGTTGACCTCGGGGGCCTTGACCGCGTTGGAATCCGCGAGCGCCTTGTCCAGGGCGGGAGAGCGGTCCACGTGGTCGCCGGTGTCGCCCTGGGCCTGGACGAGGATGTTGTCAAGAGTGCCATTGTCTTTGGGAGCGCCGATAACTTGCATCGTACTGTACCTTTCGTAAATAGTGACACGAAAACGGATGCCGGCCAACACTGGCGCGGCCTACTTCTTGCCCTTGCGGCGGGCGTGCGCCATATCTTTGAGGCGTTCCGCCAGAGCGACCTCTCGATTGGTCGTCGGGTCCTTGTGCTTCTCCCGCATGAACTGCGAGAGGCTTTGCCCGGCGGCCTTGGCCTTCGCTTTCAAGGCCCCTGGGTGCTTGATCGCACCCTGAATCCAGTTCGATGCCATTATTGTTGGCCCCTCCTTACGAGCCACCAGAACTACCGGAACTGCCAGAACTACTATCTTGCAAAAATGCCGTCCCTGCACCAACCTTCCCGCCTACCGGGTCATACTTGAAGTCAAACGGCGCACCGTCTTCCGCGCCATCCGCAATGACCTGGGTATCAGGCTGAAGCATCAGTTGCCCTTGTTTGACCGCAAGCACGTCGTCCAATGCACCAGGATCATCACTCTCCGGCGACACGACCCGAGCCTGGATGTCCACCACGACGCCATGATCCTGAACGACCTGGAAGACGTTCCGCAGGTAGCCGACCTGCGTCGGGTCGGCACTCTTGGAATCCATGACCTTGGTCGTGGAAAGGTCAATCACCGTTTCCACAGGCATGCCCGGGACCGATGGGACCACCAGGTCGCTGATATAGTAAGGGGCAAGGTCCAATTCGGGCTGACCGCTCCGCGCACCGACTTGTCCATAATAGGACGGGTCGGTGACCGGTTGGGCCTGAAAGCCGACATCCGTGGGCGTCGGATCGCCCCAGCCGGCGTTGCCGGTGTAAATGACGTTCGGGCCTCCTACCCACACCGTTCCACCCGTGCCGATCGTGTCCGTAAAGCCGATCGGAAGCTCGCCGCCGACGCCCGTGACGCCGCCGCCGGCATCGCCGATGGCAATCTCGTCCGGAGGCGGCCAGGTCTGGTCCACCGACAGCGACGACGGCCAATAGAAGGGATATTGCACCATCGTCCCGGCTTTCACCGGTGCTTCGCACTCGAAATCAATGCAGTTCTCGGCCGAGTTGTAGCTGGCCTTCTCGATCATCAGGTTCACTTCCCCGGAGACAAGCTGCCCGGGGACATTGAAGGTGATGCAGTCGAAGGTCTCCAAATTCAGCTTGTTCAGGAACGTGCGGAACTTGATCCGCTTCCAGGTCTGGGAGTAACGGATCAGCCAGAAGGTGGCCATCTTCAAGATGATGTCGGGCTGGTTGAAGCAGTACCAATCATAGCTCTGTTCGTGAAGCCCGTAGCGCGTCATGTTGTGCCGCAGGACCATCATCTGTTCCGCCTGGTCTCCCGGCTCGGGAGAATACCCCAGCCGCCAGCGGATGTTCATCTTCGTGACCAGCTTCTCCGTCTCCGTCAACTCCACTTCCACGCCGTGCTCGGCATCGATGTCGCTCACGGTGATCGTATCCACCGGCGTCGGCTCCACGGGGAGATATTTCAAGTAGACGGTTTGATTCTCGATCCAGATGGCACAGCGGACCTGGAAGGCAATTTCCTTGAGCACGTCGAGCACATTCTTCCGGTCCAAGAGCGCGAAGTTCGCCGGGAACGGAATCAATTTTATCTTCACGTAGTTGAAGGTGGTGCTGTCGCAACTCAGGTTCGAGTAGTTCTCGATGATGTACGTGAGAATGTCCACGACATTGGGACCGATCGTCGATTGGAAGGTGACATAAAGCTGGTCTTCCCAGCCCTGGTTCGCCTGGTATGGTGCCATGAGGCCGTTGGAATTGGAATTCAGCAGTGTGCTAAGCTGCTGCACCAGGGTGATCTGGACCGCATTGATACCGCCGTAATTCTGCGTCGAGACCGTGTACAAGCTGCTTGGCACCACGGTAAGTCGCCGGATGCCGCCGAGTGTCTGGAACGCCTTGACGACCAACACCTGGCCAGGCGTGATCGAAGCGATGAAAGTAGTCGGCGTATCCGGCCCCATCACCACCCGGGCTCCGGCGTCCGCCCAAAACAACTTCACAGTCGGCTGCGGAACAGGCAAATTGCTGATCGGGTGACTGGAAAGGATGATGCCCTCTTGCACATAGTGGCAGGGATCGCCGAATCCGCCGCAGAAGCCGTCGCAGGGCACCGCGATCGAATAGTGAAACGACTGGCCCATCATCCCGCCGGGCGGCGGGCACGGGTCCACAAGTCGGATTTGCTGTTCCGCCCACTGAAGGTCTGCCTGGGGATCGTCGGAACCCTGGATGTAGAACGTCTGCCCTTGGAAGTATCCCGTGAACAAACCACCGTTGATGTTGAGGGTGATGGTCTGGTTCTGCGGAAAGTCCTCGCCGCCGAGGATTTGCACGGGATTGTCGCCGAGGCCGCCTTGCAGCAATGCGTTCACCTGAGCCAATCGCTTCTCGTAGGCACACCGCTCCTGAATCTCTTTCTGCGTCACGGCCGCAACCATCTGGGATTCGATCTTATTCTCCTGGTCCAGGAATTGTTGCGCCTTGGCGTTATCGACATTCATCCAG